>PVML01017264.1_pt1 | contig 579889 bp, 540 predicted proteins | sample 1853371 | NCBI WGS metagenome assembly PVML01 (sample SAMN08533508, study PRJNA380276) | Human gut metagenome, whole genome shotgun sequencing project. | isolation source: participant 1, chromium library | host: Homo sapiens | collected 2017 | reverse complement strand
TTTTCGTACCATATCATGTTGTGGCTACGGGGTGCGGAGCAGCTCCTTCCGCTCGCTCTCCAGACCGGCCTGCCGTCCGGCCAGCTCCTGATCCATCCGCTCCAGATTCCGCAGCGCGTTGAGCACCCGGACATGAACCTCGGACACGCCTTCCTGGGCGTCCTGGATTTTGGACTGTACCATCCAGTCCATGAAAAAACCGTCGAAGAAGTAGTCGGCAAAGGTGGCGAACTCCCCGATCTGTACCTGGGGAAGCTCCATGTCCCGCACGTCGGCCAGCTCGGTGCGGAAGCGGGACAGGGCCCGTTGGGCGTGGTCGATGCCCGCCCGGGCGTCGTCGATGTGCCCGTGCTTGGCCATAGTGGTAAACAGCCCGCCCCCCAGCATGTCCCAAGTCCCCCAGCTCTCGGCGCTGTCCAGGCTGTCCAGCACGCCGGACAGGGCCTGCTCTGCCTGCCGGCCCGCGTGAAGGGCCTCCCCAACCTCCCGGCGCTGGGCCGCCAGCGCATCCAGCGCCCGATCCAGCTCCGCCAGGCGGGTTCCCCCGGTGCCGCCCAGCTCCTTCAAGCGCTCCGCTTTCTCTCCCAGCAGAGCTTCCAGCCGTGTCCGGACGGCCCGCAGCTCCTCCCGCCCCTGGAGCAGATCCCGAATCCGCTCCTCCAGATCCTCCGCGTCCCGCCGGGCCTGGTCATACTGGAGCCGGGCGGCCAGCTCCTCCCGGCGCTCCTGGGACAGCCGGGCCTCCCTGTCCCCGGTGAGGGAGAGCAGCAGGGCCCGCAGGCCCCCCTTCTCCAGCTTTTCCACGTCCTCCCGCTCCTTGGTCAGAAGCCGGGCGGTCTCCTCCACCCGGGCCTTCCGCTCCTCATACTGCGCCCGCAGATCGTCCAGCCGCCGCTCCAGCCCATTTGCCCGGGCCAGCCGTCCGTTCAGCTCGCTCAGCTCCTCGTTGAGTTCTCTCAGCCGCTCGTCCATGCCGTTCCCCTCCTTTTCTTTTATTCTACGGCTTCAGAAGGGAAAGCGCAAGGAAATCCGCTGGACTTCCCCGTCAAATTCGCGTAAAATAGCCTTATTCCAATCCCACAAGGAGCGCTGATATGGACACAATCATTCAGATACTGGCCTGGGAGCTGGGCCGGAGCGAGGCCCACGTGGAGAACGTGGTGCGCCTCATTGACGAGGGCAACACCATCCCCTTCATCGCCCGCTACCGCAAGGAGCTCCACGGGGCCATGGACGATACCGCCCTGCGCACCCTGGCCGACCGGCTGCAATACCTGCGCAATCTGGACAAGCGGCGGGAGGAGGTCAAGTCCGCCATCGAGGGCCAGGGCAAGCTGACGGAGGAGCTCTCCGCCGCCATCGACGCCGCCGCCACCCTGGCGGAGGTGGAGGATCTCTACCGCCCCTATAAGCAGAAGCGCCGCACCCGCGCCACCGTGGCCCGCGAAAAGGGGCTGGAGCCTCTGGCCGAGCTGCTCTTCGCCCAGGCCGCGGACGGCCCCGCGCCGGAGGAGGCCGCCGGCGCCTTCGTCGACCCGGAGAAGGGGGTGGAGACGGCGGAGGACGCCCTCCAGGGAGCCAGCGACATCATCGCCGAGCGCATCTCCGACGACGCGGACATCCGCAAGCGCCTGCGGGAGCTGGTGTGGAAAAAGGGATATCTGGTCTCCGCCGCCGCGGCCAAGGAGCCGGAGGACACCGTCTACCGGCTCTACTACGCCTTCCGCTCCCCCCTGAACCGGGTACAGGGCCACCAGGTGCTGGCCATCAACCGCGGAGAGCGGGAGGGCGTGCTCAAGGTGAGCGTGGAGATGGAGCGCGAGGCGGCCCTGATCCCCGTCCGCCGGGCGGTGCTGAACCCCGGCGCCCCCGCCATGGCCTTCGTCCGCGCCGCCGCCGAGGACGCCTACGACCGGCTGATCTTCCCCTCGGTGGAACGGGAGATGCGCGGCCTGCTCACTGAGCAGGCCGACGAGGGGGCCATCAAAATGTTCGGCCTCAACCTCAAGCCCCTGCTGATGCAGCCGCCGGTGAAGGGCTTTGTCACCATGGGGCTTGACCCCGGCTACCGCAACGGCTGCAAGGTGGCGGTGGTGGACGCCACCGGCAAGGTGCTGGACACGGCGGTGGTCTACCCCACGTTCAGCCAGCGGAAGAAGGAGGAGGCCATCGACGCGCTGGCAAAGCTCATCCGCCGCCACGGCGTGGCCCACATCGCCATCGGCAACGGCACCGCCAGCCGGGAGACCGAGCAGATGACGGTGGAGCTCATCAGGCGGCTGGGCGGCGGCGTCAGCTACATGATCGTCAACGAGGCGGGGGCCTCGGTCTACTCCGCCTCCAAGCTGGCCGCGGAGGAGTTCCCCGACTACGACGTGAACCTGCGAAGCGCTGTGTCCATCGCCCGGCGGCTCCAGGATCCCCTGGCCGAGCTGGTGAAGATCGACCCCAAGAGCATCGGCGTGGGTCAGTACCAGCACGACATGCCCCAGGCACGGCTGGACGAGACCCTCTCCGGCGTGGTGGAGGACTGCGTCAACGCGGTGGGGGTGGATCTCAACACCGCCTCCGCCCCCCTGCTGTCCTACGTGGCGGGGCTGAACAACACCACCGCCAGGAACATCGTCAAGTACCGGGAGGAGAACGGGGCCTTCACCACCCGGAAGGGGGTGCTCAAGGTGCCCAAGCTGGGGCCCAAGGCCTTTGAGCAGTGCGCCGGCTTCCTGCGGGTACCGGAGAGCCGCAATGTGCTGGATCACACCGGCGTCCACCCGGAGAGCTACGGCGCGGCGGAGGCGTTGCTCGCCCTGTGCGGCTACGGCCTGTCCGACGTGAAGGCCGGCGGCCTGGACGGTCTGCGGGAGCGGGTGGCCGCATACGGCGAGGAGAAGGCCGCGGAGGTATGCGGCGTGGGTGTACCCACCCTGCGGGACATCGTGGGCGAGCTGGTGAAGCCCGGCCGGGACCCCCGGGACGAGTTGCCCCGCCCCATTCTGCGCACCGACGTGCTGGAGATGAAGGATTTGAAGCCCGGCATGGAGCTCACCGGCACGGTGCGCAACGTCATCGACTTCGGCGTGTTCGTGGACATCGGCGTCCACCAGGACGGGCTGGTGCACATCTCCCAGCTCCGGGAGGGCCGCCGGGTGCAGCACCCCTCCGAGGTGTGCGCCGTGGGCGACATCGTCACCGTCTGGGTGCTGGAGGTGGACGAGAAGAAAAAGCGGATTTCCCTCACCATGAAGAAGCCAAAGGGCTGAACCGGCCTTGACGGGCCCCGCCGCAGGCGGGACGCGGCGCATGCCGCGCCAAGCGTTCCGGCCGGCAGGCCGGAACCCTGAACTCGCCCGAAGTGAATTCGGGCGAGTTCAGGGAAATGAGGGGTCCCCGCGCGGCCATGGCCGCGGGGGGCGGCGAGAAGAAAAAACGGATTTCCATCACCATGAAGAAGCCAAAAGGGGGAGCGGTATGATTCTCAGCTTTGACGAGGCGGGCGCGCTGCTGGACGAGATGGCGGAGGAGTTCCCGCCGGAGTTCTACGACGAGCTCAACGGCGGCATCGCCCTGCTGCCCGAGGCCAAGGAAGACCCGGAGGGGGAGCACGGCGAGCTCTACATCATGGGCGAGTACTGCAACGACATGATGGGCAAATATATCAACCTCTACTATGGCTCCTTCGCCGCCCTGGCCGGGCAGGAGGACTGGACGGAGGAGGACTGGGAGGATGAGCTTTACACCACCCTGGCCCACGAGTTCACCCACCACATCGAGGGCCGCGCCGGGGAGCGGGGCCTGGAGCGCAAGGACGAGCAGTTCATGGAGGAGTTCCGCGCCGGGCGCGGGGAATAGCCGCCCGGCGGCAGACGAAGCAAGGCCCGGCGGACGCAAACGCGTCCGCCGGGCCTTTTCCTATATTCCGTTCACCCGTGCTGGGGCACCACCGCGAAGAACTCCAGCGTCTGTGTCCCGTCGTTGACCAGGGAGTGGGCGTGCCCCTCCGGGCAGTAGTGACAGTCTCCCGGGGCCAGACGCTCCTCGCCGCCGCCGTACAGGGCCTTACCCGTGCCGGAGAGAACGTACACAATTTCGCTGCTCCCCTCGTGGGTGTGCAGGCCGATGGAGCACCCCGGCTCCAGCCGCCCCCGCATGATGCGGTTGCGCCCGTCCGCAAACATCCTGGCGTGGGTCACTCCCTCGCCGCCCTTGAACCCGAGGATGGCAGTCTCCTCTATGACTCCGAATTCCACCTTCATTCCAACTCCTCCTCTGACTACAGCAGCGATACGCCGAACCGGCCCGCCATATCCCGCAGGCCCTCCTCCAGCTCGTCCCGGCCGAAGCCCGCCGCCTCCAGTTGGGCGTCGGTCAGGTCGTTGAGCCGGGCATAGAAGTCCACCGCCAGCTCCAGATAACGCCGGTCGCCGGGATCGCTCTCCGCAAAGAGCAGATCCTCCGCCCCGCCGATGTCCCCGGCGTTGACCTTCTCCAGCAGGCGGCGGTGGAGCTCGTCCAGCGCGGCGTCCTCCGCCGTCCCGCCGGGCACATAGTCGGTGGAATCCTTCTGAAACACCAGATAGGCAATGGAGCGGGCCAGGGCGTCCACCTGGCGCATCATCCAATCCTCGGTCAGCATTCCGCATCTCTCCTTTTTATAGTTCCCGCACCAAGCGCACCGCCACGCCCACGATGCGGGCCGCGCCGGTCTCAAAATCCGACAGGGGGACCAGCTTGGGCTCATAGACGGGGTTCTCCGGCTGGAGAAGCACCATGTCCCGCTGGCGGCGGAAGCGCTTGAGGGTGGCGTCCTCCCCGTCCACCAGGCAGGCCACAATCTGGCCGTTCTCTGCCGTGTCCTGCCGCCGCAGGAGTACCAGATCCCCGTCCCGGATGCCCGCGTTCACCATGCTGTCGCCGGTGACCCGCAAGTAAAAATAGCCCTCCGGATCGGGCACGTCGGCGTGGGCCCATCCCTCCCTCCGCTGCTCGGCCGCCATGGGCAGCCCTGCCCGGATGGTGCCCAGGATGGGGACGGACTGCCGCTGTCCGGTACGGCGGGGCACATCGTAGCCCAACAGCCACAGGGGGTCCACACCCAGGGCGGCGGCCATGGCGGAGGCCGTGCCGATTTTCGGCTCCCGCTGGCCCAGCACATAGCGGTTCAGCGTCTGCGGGTTCATCCCCAGGCGCTCCCCCAGCTGCTCATAGCTGAGTCCCTCTTCCTCCATCAGGCGGCGCAGGCGGCCGCCAAGGCTGCTCTCCCGCTCCATCTGTCCGTCCCTCCTGTCCCATTATTGGGGCTATCCTATCATATTTTATCACCATTTGCAACAGAAACCAGGAAAAAACCCTTGACTGTTATCTCCATTTGGTGTTATTATAACCTCGTAATCGAACATAAGTTCTATTTCATTCGTTCAGTATCACCATTTGGAGATCCCAGATGCGAAAAAATGCCCCGCCGACTGGCGAGACATTTTTTGGTGGAGGAGGGTGGATTCGAACCACCGAAGCGAATCGCAACAGATTTACAGTCTGCCAAATATTTTCCGTTTCCATTGCGCCGCAATAGCTCCGCAACCTATCGCCCAGTTTTACCCATGCATTACCCAAATATTTTTTAGATTCTTTTATTTTATCCTAGGATATCATGGAGTATTATGGATGTCAATAACGGGAGAGACACCTAATCCTGGAACCTCCCAGGACAGTATTAAAACCAAAGAACTTGATTTTCTGTCTTTTATGTGGTAGAATTAATTCACACAAATAAGAGGTTTTGGTGGCTACACCCGAAGCTAACCGCCCTGCGCACTGTTCGCGCAACCGTTATCGTCGATCATTAACCGGCGTTAAGAGGTTGTGGGAAGGGTGCGTTTTTTGCGTCTGTATGGCCCGTCGGTAAAGGCCGCTGCCCAGTTCGAGGCTGGGGCGGGCCACTCCTTTCTCCCCCATCCTTTTTGCCGCTCCTCGCTTGTATTCCCCCTCCAGGTGAGGGGCGGCACCCGTGCCCCGGTAGCTCAATGGTGAGAGCGACACCGTGATCTGGTGTAGTAGATGTCGGTTCGATTCCGGCCCTGGGCTTGGTGACCCGCACTTTTCGCGGTAACCAATTATAGAAACTTGCTCCAAAGTACACGGAGCTGACACCCCGGAATAGACGGGGGCATGCGGAACCTGGGGCGGGGCGGAATCCGTCGCTTAACCGAGAGGGGTAGAGGTCGCAAGTTCAAATCTTGCAGGTTCCTATGACTGTGGAAAGACACTATACTGGCGAATCGGGGTCGCGTATCTTGCCATTGACACTCCCCACGTCTAAAGCCGGGGGATTCTCGGTTCGCTGACCACTGCCTGCCCATGCGAGGTCTTACACGGTCTCCCCGAGCATTAGGTTCGGGCGTGCCCCGCCCTACCGTGCAGAGGTCACGCCAACAGGCGTAGGCCCTCGTTCAAAATGTTCTTTGCGGCGTTCACATCCCGGTCGTGGACGGTTCCGCAGACAGGGCAAGTCCACTCCCGCACAGAGAGGTCTTTCGTCCCCGGCCACTGTGCGCCGCAGGCGGAGCAGAGCTGAGAGGATGGATAGAACTTGTCCACCCGGACAACCGCTTTCCCGTACCACGCCGCTTTGTACTCCAACTGTCGCCGGAACTCACCCCAGGAGGCGTCCGCAATCGACCTTGCCAGTTTGTGGTTCTTGACCATGTTCTTCGGGGCCAAGTCCTCAATGCTGATTAGATCATAGTCCCGGACAAGGGCGGTGGACAGCTTGTGGAGCATATCCGTCCGCTGGTTGGTGATGTGTTCATGGAGCCTCGCCACCTGCAGTTTGGCCTTCTCCCACCGCTTACTCCCCTTTGTTTTTCGGGAGAGCTGGCGTTGAAGACGGGCAAGTTTCTTCTGGCTCTTGCACAGGTGGCGGTGGTTTTCGTAATCCACACCATCGGAGGTAATAGCAAATGACTTCAATCCCATATCGAGGCCGACTACCGCCCCGGTGCTGGGGAGTGGGGCGATTTCCACATCGGTACAGCACAAGGCAACGAAGTATTTCCCAGATGGGTTCTGGCTGACAGTGGCGGAGAGTATGCGGCCCTTGACCTCTTTTGAGATACGGCACTTCACAAGGCCAAGTTTGGGTAGGCGGATGTGCTTATCATCAACATAAATAGTCGGCTTCCCATTGGTAATGTGCTGTTTGGTCTTGTAGGACTTTCGCCTGTCCCGCTTACTCTTGAAGCGCGGGAAACCGGGCTTTTCGCCCTTCTTCACGCGGCGGAAGAAGCCTTGATAGGCAGAATCCAGATTTTGTAGCTCGGCTTGAAGTGGAATAGAATCCACTTCTTTCAGCCACAGGATTTCTCTCTTTAAGGCTGTCAGCATTTTATCCTGTTGGAAGCGTGTGGGGGCTTTCCCCGTTGCCTTGTATTCGGAAATACGCTGGGCGAGAAAATGGTTGTAGACGAACCGGGAACATCCAAAAGTTTTCTGGATAAGCGCCCGCTGTTCAGCGTTTGGATAAATGCGGAACTTGTACGAATACTCCACTTTCTCACCTCATTTCTAAGAAAATTATACCATAATACACCGGAATATCAATAGAAAGGAGACTGGCAGCTTCCTCCCCATGAATAAATCCAAGGGCTTCCGCCGCCGGGCTATCGGTGAGACTTTGATACGCCGCTCCTCGCCGCATGAGGCGGGTAGTGGCACCAAAATACAAAATTTGAAATGAGGTAAGCAATATGGAACTGAAAGATACTGTTTCCCTAATGCAGAGCGCTGACTACAAAGAACGCTTTAAGGCCGAGTATTATCAGCTTGTAATCCGGTACAAGAAGTTGAAAGCCATGTTGGAAGATTGGGATCGGGGTGAACTCAAATTTAATCCTACATGTCCCCGCAGCACATACAACATTCAAATCGCAGCGATGGTTGACTATATTGCCATCCTGGAGGCCCGCGCCGTTATGGAGGGTGTTGCCCTTTGATGTGATACCGCACAGCGGATTACATACCATTGAGCGGTGGCGGAATAGACACCCTACGGCGGGTGGTAAAGCCCATAAATGCCTCCTGTGCGGGGCGGGCAAGAGTAGACGCTTCAAGGGATAAGGAGCTCCCCGAACATGCTAAAGATGTCGGGACCCAGGATGTGGATCTATGTGAGGTGCAAATCCTCACCCGCTCAAATTTGCCGCCCCGCAGTTGCAGGAGACGAGGGCGGGAAAGAAAAAAGGAGGAGCAAGAATGCTGTATTCTGAACTAATTGCTGAGATCGCAGACCGCACCAATCTGAAGAAGGCCAATGCCAAGGCCGCTGTGGACACGATGGTGGAAATCATCACCGAGTGCGCCAAGAAGGGCGAGGATGTGGCTGTCAACAAACTGGGCACCTTCCGCTCCAAGATGGTGCCGGAGCGTGAGGGCCACAACCCGGCTACCGGGGAGAAGGTCACCGTTGCGGCCCACAAGGCGCTTCGGCTGCAGGTGTCCACTGCCCTGAAAAAGGCAATTAACTAATGCGCAAGCTGGTTTTGGCGTGCGTCACCACCGCACTGGTTTTCCTGACCGGGTGCATGACTTCCGAGGATCGCCCTGTGCGTGTGACCGTACAGGGCAACTTCGGGGGGAGTTCGATCACTATATATACTCAGAAGCAAGCGGACTACACCATCGAAGAAACCGACACCGAATACACCGTAACGGTGACGATGCCGAAGCCAATAAACTAGGCGGGATTCCCGCCTTATCCGGGTGTAGCGCAGTTGGTAGCGCACATGCTTTGGGAGCATGGGGCCGTGGGTTCGAGTCCCACCACTCGGGCCAGCACCAGTAGCGCAATCGGTAGCGCACCGCTTTCGTAGTGCGGAGGTTGGAGGTTCGACACCTCTCTGGTGCTCCATGCTGGTGTAGCTCAGTTGGTAGAGCAGTTGATTTGTATTCAACCGGTCGGGGGTTCAAGTCCGTCCACCAGCTCCAAACAGGGGTGTAGCCAAGCGGCAAGGCACGAGGCTTTGACCCTCGTATCGTCGGTTCGAATCCGGCCACCCCTGCCAAAATAGGAGGGAATATGGCAGAATACAAACTTTCACAACAATCCATTGAAGTGATAGAGCGCGCCCTTTCCAAAGGAAATGAAGTGAAGCTCTCCGCATGGAATAATAAAATAAAAGTGATGTCCATACGCACAAAGTTGGAACACATTCAGGCACCCGACAAAAGTTGTTGCAATTTGAGTGGAAAAGCGGTAAAATAAGAAATAATAAGATACCTGTGCCGAATTGATGGCATAGAGGGGCCATTTGGGGCCGCTGTTGACTGTATAATGCAGTTGACAGTGGCCTCTTTTTGTTTTCTTGCGAGGAGGGAACAGGGTGTCGGAAATGCACAACAATGGGCAGGAGCAGGAAATAGCAACTATATACTGCGTCAACTGTGGGTGTGGCCTCAATGAGGAGGAAGGCGTCCTAGCCTCCCCAGATTGGTACGAAGATACGCGGTTCGTCCATTATTGCCGTGACTGCCAGCAGAAGCAGTTCGAGGATTTTGCGGAGGACACCTCTCCCGCCTTTGCATACTTCCTATGCTGCGCGGCCTACAATCTCCCATTCATTCCAGAATGTATGCCAAACGGAGCATATGACGTCGACGAGATCACTTGGATCATGTATCTAGAAAACTTGGAAACCAGCGAATACAGATACAAGGACGACGGCGAACCGGCGGCGTTTGTGGATGGTATGACGGACATCTCTGTGCTCTTTGGCGGAAAAATCGACGCCAGGACAAAGTTCGCAGCAGGAGCGACCATGGAGGGAACCTCTGCCAAGCTGCCTGGTACAAAGGCCCAGCGCCGCAAGTGGGGCATATTGAGCGACTACACAACCGAGGACTATAAGGAGCTCGACCGGCTCTACTCCATCAAAGCCGGGGGTCTGATGGAGAACGGCATTGACGAAGAAATGGAGCACAATCTTCGAGAGATATGTAAACTCGAGCTTGACTACTCCAAAGCGATGGCAAGGAAAGAATACGATGACGCCCGCAAACTGAACGACATCCGCTCCAAATTTATGGCAGACAACCTCATGCGGAAGCGCGACGAGGCCCCGGTGGCTCCCATTAAGTTGGATACACTGGGCGATGCCTTGGAACGGGCCGGGTACATGAAAAACGGAGACCTGCTAGGGTATGATGAACTTCTGGGAAAACTTCGCGGAGATCAAGCCAAGTATCCCATGTCTCACGACTATCTGGACTACATCCTGCGAGAAATCGTCAACTGTACACGTCGGAACATGGGCATAGCCGAATCGGACGAGCTTCCCTTGGAACTTCAGATTGAACCGCAATACGGAGAGTTCGACAGTGATATGAGCAAGGCAGAGTTGGACACATTGAAATGTCTGGGACTCCCGCCCATGAAATTGGAAAAGAAAAAGCTAAAAGGAAAGAAAAAGTAGAACCGAGGAGTTGAGTAAAATGCCAGCCGGTAAATGGTGGAACCCCACACTTCATAGATGGATAAAGCGCGGGGAACCAAAACCGGTGGACTACTCCAAGAAGAACTCTGAAAGCTGGTGCCTGCTCCTCTCCTACTTCCGTTGGTATCCTGATCGGCTGCTTGCCATCTGCCAATCCCCAGAGGCCGATTTCCAGCAACAATTTATTCAAGCACTTATCTGGCGTGCAGATGCCCGGTATAAAGAAACCTTTATCACTGGTTCCCGTGGCCTTTCCAAGACCTACACAAAACTATCCGGAGCAGCAACCGAAATGCTGTGCTGGCCCCATGAGCGTATTCGCTACTTTGGCCCAACCATGGATCAGGCTGCGGATCTGGCCCGTTCAGCATTTGAGCAGGTGCAGAAGAACTATCCTGCCTTAACCAGCCAAATCATTATCAAGACATCTGCAAAGGGTGATTTTACCCTTATCACCGATACCAATTCCGAGTTCCGCATAACATCCAAGCGCGGCGATAACTGCCACCAAGTCATCTGCGAGGAGTGCGGGCAGGAAGACGAGTACCCCTTCGACCATGATCGCTATCAGACGGTTGTTGACCCAACAAACCGTTTGCGTCATCTAGTGAACGGTTATCCTGACCCAAATCATATCAACTTCAAGAAGCACTATATCACTTCTGCTTCTTCCCAGCAAAACGATGCCTTCAAGTATCGGTGCGACATTCTGGCCGACATGGTGGCTGGGAAGAGCGCGTTTGCCATAGACGTGCCCTGGACAGTCTCCGTCCTGTCAGGTATCCGAGACATTGAATACTTTCGGGGCCTAAAAAAGAATATGACTCCTGAGAAGTGGCTACGAGAGTGCGAGAGTGTCTACACCGGAGACACAAAAGACCCGGTCATTTCAGATGTGGCGCTCACTAAGTCCCAGGTGTTGAAGGTCATGGAGGAGCGCCATTGCGGGAATCCGAACTGCATTTATATCATCGGCTACGACGTATCCCATGAGGAAGGTGCGAACCACGCAAAATGCGCCATAGCAGTAACGAAATTGACCGCTCAGAAGGAGGACTCCAAGAAGGATGTGTTCCTGAAGCAGGTGGTATATCTTAACGATATGCTGCCAAGGGAGGCCAGCCTACAAGCACAATACCTCAAACAGATGTGGACGCGATTTTCCATGTCGGGGTCCAATTTCCTGACCTACATCGCCATCGACGATAAGCAGTACGGAAAGTCTGTTACGGAGCAGTTGATGAAGGATATGGGCGACGGGGTGACGCTGTGCTGCATGAACCATGACTACCCAGAGTTGGAGCTACCCGGTGCGCTTCCGGTTATTTACCCGGTCAAAGCCAGTAACGGCGCCAGGGAAACAGGGAACAGCGATCCGGACGGTGAGATGATAAAATACGCCAAGATGCAGTTTGAAAACGGCAACGTCCAGATGATCGTTCCAGACCACTACGCCGGTTTGGAGGCATATAAAAAAGCTCACAAAATCACGGACAGCTCCAGTGACGTAGAAATCGTTCTTCCATATATCAAGGCCCATGAGATGGTCCGTCAAATCAAGAATCTGCAAATCAAATACCGGGGCTCAAATTGGTCGGAGGACCGGGTATCCAAGTTCATCCAGCGTGATATGTGGTCTGCGACAAAATACACACTGCGGGTGGCACAGCTTCTGGAACGAAAGAACCTCATCCAGTCCGCCCGCCGGAAAACAAATTGGGAACCGCTGATAGCCGCCGCCCGCCGTGCCTCAGCCACAGCATCGGGGGTAGCGTCGTATAGGCCGCGTGTGCTTGGAAGAAGGGGAAGAGTATGTTGAACCGATACCGAATCTATCAAATGACTCCAACAGCAGAGCACATCGATTACGCTGCGGAAAAGTACCGCTTCCACCGGGCCACCCCCCATCATCTTCTTGTCTATACTAACAAACGGAAACCGGGAGGGAGTACGCTCATCAGGAACGCAAGATCGCTTCCCGCACCTGACCGGGAGTGGGTAGCCGCCTGCAATATCATCATCGCAGGCGAAGCCCTGCACAATGACCCGGATGCCCAGGCAGGTATTCTGAACTTTCTGGCTGACCTAGAAAAAGAGCTGGAGAAAGAGCAAGTACGGCTGAAGGAGGCTTAGCGAAAAGTGCAGACAATCTATCAAAACCTCCTGCGGCAAATCAATGTGCTTTCTGCGAAGTTCTCCAATATGCCGATGGATGCCCTGTTCCGGGCCTATGACCGGGCAATGGATAACAACCCATGGATTCAGAATAAGCGGGTCAAGCAAATTAACACCCTTCCCGTCGAGTATAGCAAGGACGCCATTGGTGAGGCTATCAAGAATCCAGGCGGAAACGAAGCCCTGCTGAGAGGAACCCATCACGCATTGGAGGCTACAGCTTATCCGATGCTAAAAATCAGGAAGCTCTACACCGACCTGATGACATACAACTATTATACGGCCCCGGCATTCACCGACGAAGATGATGCCAAAACGCCTGAGTTCTGGCGTGAAGCTGCCCTGTTGGAGAAGTTCAACGACAAACTGGACCCAAAAGCCAACGCCCACAAAGCTACCGGGCAAGCAATCCAAGAGGGCAAAGTGTTTTACTACATCCGATACGATGTAGATAAGTCCCACAACAAAGTCAACTACGCTTTCATGCAGAAACTCCCGCCAGACTGGCTAAAAATCATCGGCTACAACAACATTTCCGGCTATACCGTCTCCTTCGATATGTTCTATTTCCTCCAACCGGGTACTGACTGGAGGCAGTTTGGAGATCTGTTTATCCCCTATCTGGAGAGCTTCGACGCTGTGATTGAGCCGCCCGGAAACGCTGTGTTTGCCTCAAAGGGCTGGCGGGTCAATTTAGACAAACTAGCTCAAATGAAGGATCTGGTCGGGAACCCGGAGGCATACGTCCAGAACGGGCGGTGGGCCTATTGGGTGACTCTTCCAATCGACAAAGTCTGGGGCTTCGAGATAGATGATACAAACCCAAACTTGGCTTCCACTATGACAGGGCTTTATCTCTCCATGTCTGCTATCGCTCAGTATGAGCAGGTCCAATTGGAGTTGGTGCAAAACCCGCTGATTGCTGTGATGACCGGAGAAATACCCTACCGGAATGACAGCGCCGCCCCGCAGGACGACGGGATAAAGCTATCTGAGGGTGGACGCATCCTGTACGAAACCCTCTGGTACAATATGCTATCCCAGAACAACACCTCCGGCATCGGTTTCTTTATGGCTCCAGCGGAGAATCTAAAACTCCACCAACTAGCTGAGGCGCCGAGCGCCACGGAGATATCTACCAACGGCTACGGCTACGCCGTCGAGAAATCCGGTCTGGCAGGTCTCATCCCCATTAACGACAACCCGCGCGCTGGAACGGTAAACATTTCCATTCAGTTGGAGGCAAAATACTGTCAAAGGGTCTACCAACAGTTTGAACGGATGATGAACTACATCTACTCTACGCTGAACCTCCGGTACACCTGGAGATTCCACATGTTCGGAGACCTCTACAACGACGAGAAAGAAAGGGCCAACATGCAAAAGAGCATGTCTATGGGTGTTCTTCCAGACCTTTACCGTTACAACGCCATAATGGGCCGCTCGCTGCTGGATGACTTGAGCATGAGCGCCGCCGTAAAGGAGAGTGGAGTGCTGGACATGAGACTGCCGCTTGTAACCAGCTACACTGCCAAGAACGGAGGACAGCTCCCTCCCTCCCCTGCCGCAGATCAGGGCGGGAGGCCGGAAATGGATATCGCAGATGTCACAAGCGAAGGAACGGAGGATATGAAAGATGCGGACTAGAGCGGAGGAAATCCCAAAGGAAGTAATTCAAGCAGTTGGCCGCATACTGGAACGTGGGAATGTAGCTGTGGTTGAGGAGAACAACGGAATTTTTAAGGTTTATACCACCCACCAAAAAGTAGAGTATTCTAACAAATTGGAATGGTTATCCACTTTGAAAACAAAATTTGGTCGAAAGGAGGGTTGTTAATTTGATGAAAAAGCGCGAGTTTTTCAATTATGAAAACCCGAAGTTCTTCGCTCTGCGCGACCCCATGCGGGAAGTCATTCGTGCCTACTGGGCGGCAATGCAATATTACGCCTCCATCAAGGAGATCGTGTGGGGCCGGTATGGAATGGCCTATCTGAGTGATTCCCTCCACACTATGGAACACAAGCAGCCGGAGTACATCGACCAGTTTTCCGCTATCATGCGGCAACAGGGGCTTGAAATTGAATACCCATCTGTGCCTGAACTGGACGAACTTCTGGATAGCCTGGACGAAGTGTTCCGTGTCTGCATTGAGCTTAACGATAACGTGGACAAGGCCCTCCAGAGATTTATTAACGTGGCCGACCGAAAGGAAAATGAGGTGGGAGGTGTACCCAGCCAGAGTCAGGGGCACTTCCCTGGTCTGGCCCGGCAGGTGGAAAGCCTCCAGATTGAGAACAGCAAGGATCGGAAGAAACTGCTGGAAAGCTGGTCTATGTGGGATAACGGCTCGAGTATGTCCAGCTTCGACAAGTGGGTTAAAAGCATCTACGACCTACCGGACAACGGAGAGGAGGACGATGTTTAATGCCAATCAAGACCAAGTCCGCCGCCCCATTCGACGGCCTGGGTTCCCTCCGAGTGCTTCAACAGGACAACGACCTGAATTGGGACGTGCGGATCGAAATTATGCGCTCCGGCCTCAATGAGAATGGCTGGGACTACCGGAACATTGGCCGCTACGCCAATACCTTCCGGGGCACCCCCATCCTGTGCGCCTATCTTCCTGGCGGACGTATCGGAGACGGCCACAACATGACTGAGAGCAGGGGGATGGACGGACAAGTCCATTACTCCTTCACAGACGGAACCGCAGAGCGCATTGTCGGCATAATTTATGACACAGACGACGCCGTATGGACCGAGGAACGGGACGGTGAAGTGTGGGCCATCGCCAGGGGAAAGCTCTGGCGTTTCTATAATCCTGAGCTGGTGGACAAGATTGCACGACAGGGGCGCATGTCTGTATCCGCCGAGACCAACGTGACGAAGGCCCACCGGGAGACAGACCGGGAGGTCTACTCCCAATGGTACGGACTGGGTGTCACCATCCTGGGCGACGGCGTTGCACCGGCTGTCCCTGGGGCGAACATCAAGGCGCTGGAGGCTATGCAGAGCCAATTCAAGGAAATGCAACTCCGGGCCGCGTCCTACCATACGGACAAGCCGCAAGACAACAATAAAGGAGTGAAAACTTTGAGCGGAATGAGCAATGTCCCTCTGCTGAAAAAAGTACAGGAGAAGTTCAAAGACTACCGCATCCTGGACATGAGCGAAAATGGCGACCATATCCTGATGCTCAATGCCAGCGGCCTCCCCTGCACTTATGCCAGTAAGGCCGAGGACCACGATACCGTTATCCCGGAGCGAATCACCTATGCCAATCTCTCCGCCCCCTTCAAGTTCGAGGACGGTACTGTGGTATCCGTCGATGTGACCACCATGCTGGCAGCATCTGTGGAAGCCGCAAACAACCGGGCCGAATCCGCTGAGACCAAGTGTTCCAACCTTGAAAAGGAAAATGAGGCTCTGAACGCAAAGGTCAAGGCTATGAACGAGGCCGAGGACAAGCGACGTATTAAGGCCGCCAAGGAAGTCATTGAGAAAGCCATAAGTGAGGCCGATGCCTGCCACATGGAACTGAGCGAAGATACCCGTAAACAGCTCATGGACGCTGTGGAGGCCGGGTGCTACAACACCGTGCTTAACGAGGCAGGCGAGTGGGTCGGAGACCAGAAGGCCACCGCAGACGTGATGAGCAAAATCGGCGAACTTTCCATGCAGGCCGCCAGAGCCAAGGCAAACGCGCAGGAGAAGCGCTATGTCTGGGAGGGCGGCGGATCGGCAACCAATGCAGCCGGGGGCGACTCCAACGCCTTCCTGTCCCAGGCCATCAAGAACATTTCCGACTGAGAAAGGAGCAATACAGAATGGCTCGAATTGCCAATACCTTTTTTGAACTGAAAAACGGCAACCGCCAGTATGATGCAATGGCGAATCTGGCCGGTGTGTACCAGGACGCCGGCACTCCCGAGATCTGCCCCTCCGGTTTTCTAGTGACGAAACTCCAGCTTATGCCCGCCTCCGGCTATAACGGCATTTTGAATGGGAATACCTGGATTTTCAACAAAGCTGTCAGCGGCTCCAACACCACAAACGGAGAAATCCTGGAGCTGTTTGCCTATGATTCCTACGATGTGAACATGGTGGGTGACGGCGTAAACAATTGGCGCGTCGGAGCAAATACTGCTGGTCTTGAACTGCCTGCCGATGTAGTGGGTACTTTCTGCCGCATTGTACCTGGCTGGCAATATGTGTTCGGCTCTGGCAACTTCTCTACTGCCCCAACCGACCTCCAGACGACCAAGTACGCCACAGTCTCCAACGGTCTGCTGGTCGCTGGGGCCTCCGCACCAGATGCCAACACCGGGTACTGGTTCGAGATCGTGGGCGAGGTCTATCCAACCGTCGGAACACGCAACTGGGGTAAGGCGTACCGGGTCATCGCCCACTTCAACGGTATCGCAGGAACATCGGCCCCTGTAGCCCCTACTGCTGATGTGACCTTTGCTCTCACTACTCCATCCCCCGACGGTTCAAATACCATCAACGGGGGTGGGGCGACCAAGACCGTTACTGTGAACGTGAAGAACAGCACCGACAGCGTGGTTATCACGGCGACTAAGACCTCCGGGCAAACCCTCGCCAAGAGTGGCACGAACCAGAGCAACGTGACCCTAGGAAGCGACGGCAGCACCACCCAGACCATCACGGTGGACACCACCAATGTGGCTACTGCCGGCGGCAGCAAGAACTTCACCATCACTGTCAACGAGGGCAGCCACACCTCCATCAGCTACGCCGTGACCGTCACCGTGGCTGGTGCGGACTGAGAAAGGAGCTGAAGCATAAATGTCTCTGAAACTGAACAGCATTTCCCTTGACAATTTCAAAGTCAATACAGCGGATACCAAGATGGGCCGCATCTCCCGCAACGAACTGATCGCCACCGGCCGGCTGGTGACCATGGAGTACAACGGGCGTCTCTCCAACAAGGTTCGCAACAAAAGCGAGTACAAGACTCGCATGGACGATATTGCCTACACTAACCTGTCCTCCGGGCACAAAAAGAACCTGCTGATGTTCTGCGCCGCCCAGGCTTATGCTGTGCAGGGCAAGCCCGCCCCCGAGGACTTCGCCCAGGTCCAGAACGACCTTGGTCTGTTACGAGACCGGAACTTCCTCGCCACGCTGGCCGGTATTTCCAGGGAGATCATCACACCCTTGCTGCCCTACACAATCTCTAACATGGGCGGCCTCCTAATGGAGACTACCACTGTGCCCCTGGGCCAGACGAAGGAGATTACCGTTCACAGCAACGACATCTTCCTGTTCGAGGATTCCAGCTGGGGCGCTTCCCGCTCCACCACCATGAACTACCTCTACGATGACACCATCACTCTGAATCCCCGGCCCTACACCTGCCGGGCTGTCATCAAGTGGTACCAGATGGTGGGCAACGATGTGGACATCGGCTGGTACTATAACGCCATCATGGGCGGTATGTACTCCCGCATCATGGCGAACTACATCGGGGCCATTATGACCCTGGCTGACAACAGCCCCTACATCCCCGACTACCTGACCTTCGACACCTACAACTCCCAGAACTGGGCAGAGGCTATTGTGGCGACCTCCACTGCAAACGGTATCCCCCGGAACCAACTGATGGCCTTTGGCGATTACCGCGACCTCCAAAAGGTCCTCCCGCTGGGCACTCCCTCCGATGCCGCCCTAACCTACGGCCTGGGCGAGGAGTGGATGCGCAACGGTTTCCTGTCCGTGGTGGGCGGTGTGCCTCTGTTTGATGTGGACCCAGCCATGGTGCCCGGCACCGTGAATACCACCGGCGAGATGCTGGGCATGAAGGGCCTCATTCTCATCTCCGGGCGCATTGGCCGCGCCTACGCCCCCGTCTACACCGCCTTTGCCGAGGGTTCTCCTCTGGTCATTGAGATGGAGCCCCGCGAGAGCGGCGACAACTCCATTTACATCGACTGTACCGCCGTCATGGACACCAAAATCGTGATGGGCAGCAAGGTCGCCGCCATTCAGATGCCTTCCTGATTTCCTCCTTTTCTATAGGGGAGCGGCCCTTCGGGGCCCTCCCCACCCTTCAAATCTTGACAGAAAGGGGCGTTAAAAATGCCCAGAGGCGTAAAAAACATCAAAAACACCGTGGCGGAAACTATGGAAGCCAATCCTGTTGCCGATACCGTCGGGCAGTCACAGCCCACAGAGACAGAACTGCTACGCCAGCAGAACGAAGCCCTTGCCAAGCAGTTGGAGGCCATGCAGAAGCAAATCGAGGCCATGCAGAAGAATCCGGGCTCCACCGTGGTCATGGCGAAGCCGGAAGAAACTGTGGAGCTGACCTACATCGCCGCCGTCTCCCCTACCAATGTGCTGTCCTTGGGGGACTACGGCTATTTAAACGGTGTGGGAGGCTATGTAGAGGTCCCCCGCAAGGAGTTTGGCGGAAAGTTCATGACACCGGAAATCCGGGGGCTGCTGAACCAGCGGCGGCTTATTGTCCTGAACGGTCTGAACGAGGATGAGCGTCGGCGGTACAATGTTGACTACAAGGACGGCGAACTGCTGGATATGCAAATGTTCGACCGGCTGCTGGACGTGGGGCTGGAGCGGCTAAAGGAGCTGTTCTCCAAGCTGTGCGTCGAGCACAAGCGGATGGTCGCCACCCACTTCATCTCCTCCTATCAGAGGGGCGACAACCGCATTTCCCGTGAAAAAGTGGAGCCGTTGAACGACCTCTCCAAGTCCGAGGACCCCAAGGGGATGTTCCGGCCAATTCTGGAGAGCCTGAACAAGGTCTGATGCGCCCCGGCGGGGAGCGCATAAAATCCCCGCTTTATATGCTGGTGCTCCGGCGCATGAACTGGAGTGCAGAACACAGACAGGAGGCGGATCATATGGCCCCTTTGACAGGCATCCACGCCTATTTCATCAACAACAAGCCTATATACTCCGCCTTTCTCGCTGATGTGGAGGCCCAGGGCGGCAGTACAGACCCATTCTCCCCTGCCTCCGCTTTCCCGGACGGCTATTTTACCGCTATCCCTTGGGTGGGGGTGGTTGTCCAAAAGGACCCTGATTATGAGGGCGACACAGCCGCATATAAGTCCGTGTCCGTAACTTTGAATGGGCAGACATACCCCCTCCACCTGAACAGCGCCCAGAGTTTCGAGACGGGAGCGACAGGTTATTTCCACTCCGCACCAGCCCCGCAGAGGGAGGACTACTTCGGTGTGCCCCCGCTGACAGGCACCGAAGAAGTCACGGTAACGCTTCTTTATGATGACGTTCCCTATCAGAACACAGTTTTGGCCCCGGTAGAGCCGCTGGGAGCGACCACAAAATGGTCTGACATCATCCTGAACTATGGCAACCTATTCACAGACGATGTGAGAAACCAGGAGGCATACGACATCAATCCGGCGGCCTTTCTCAATACCGCCTCCTACTATCTTCAAGCGGCAATCCCCCGATTCAATCGGCCAACGGAAATCATCTCCTATCTATCCCAGCGTACCCCGTCCTTTTTCTCGGAGACACAGTGGGCTGTACCGGCTGAAATCCTGCCACCTGGAGAAATGCAGACACCTACTACAGAGCCTATCACCATCCAGGCCAATCCTGGATACGAACTGTGTTCTGTGGTTATCCGGGGCACAGATAAATTTGGAAATCCTGTGGACACTCCCTATTCCATGGAAACCTACGACCCTCAGACGGGGAAGGTGACTTTCCCTGCTGGGCTGATATCTGGCACAGAGTTCATCATCGACCTGTATCGGGACGGAGTGTTCCAAAAAACGCTCTCCCCGGATATGAAGCGCATCCTGGGCTTGTGCTTCCACATGGTATGGGAGTACCGCTTCACCGGGAACTGGCTAGCGCGGTCAGCTAAAGTGAGTGACAAATCCTTTGACCCACCTAACGAAGCCAACTGGACACGAGCGCAGGAGGAAAAGCGGCGGAGTGAGGAAGATACGCTTAATCAGGAACTCCGCCGGTATGAGCAAGCCTGTACCTACCGCGGCGTGGTAAATTTCAGCCCTTCCATCAATCTTTTCTGAACAAGGAGGTCATGGTCATGGCATTTCATCTGATTGGCACCGACCCGTTCACGTCCACCTTCGTACTAGACAGCGAGGAGGACGCCGCTGAGCTGCCCACCGACTGCGGTATCGGCTCTCAGGCGTTCTGCGCCGAGAGCGCGGACGGAAGCGGAATCGGGCGCGTGACCTACATTCTGAACGGCGATCTCCAGTGGGTCAAGTAATAGGGGGCGATTTAATTGTCTATCAAAGACGGAATTGTTGGCGCAATGGTCGTCGGCGGCGGTCCCGGCTCCGGCGGTGGCTCCGTGGTGGTCCCGAACATCAACGCCACCGTGGAGACGCTTCCAGCGGGGAGCGAGGCCACCGTTGAAAAGAGCGGTTCCAATACCAACGTGACCTTTAACTTCGGCATCCCGAAGGGCGACACGGGCGCGAAGGGAGACCAGGGCGCCCCTGGAGCGACCGGACCTGCCGGACCGCAGGGCATTCAAGGCGAGCAGGGCGTGGAAGGACCTGCTGGGCCTGCTGGCCCAACTGGTTCCACAGGACCACAGGGCGAGCCCGGTGTACAGGGACCGGAAGGCCCGCAAGGTATCCAGGGAGAACGGGGAGCCACGGGGCCAGAGGGGCCACAAGGACCACAGGGTCCTGCCGGTAGTGTCGGCCCGCAAGGCCCGCAAGGCATCCAGGGTCCCAAGGGAGACCAGGGAAATCCGTTCCTCATTCAGAAGATATATGATACCGTTTCCGCCATGAACGAGGGTTATGCCACCGATGGTCTGCCGCAGGGCTCTCTTGTGGGGATCTCCACCCAGACCGGCGGCGAACAGGGCGGATACATCTACGCCAAAGGGGCATCTGCCTATGAGTTCTTCTATGACCTGAGTACCACGGAAGGCATCCAGGGCCCCAAGGGCGACCCAGGAGAGCAAGGGCCGCAGGGTGAACAGGGCCCCGCTGGCCCCGCTGGCCCGACCGGCCCACAAGGCGCACAGGGAGAACCGGGCCCGACCGGCCCCGCAGGTCCACGGGGCGAACAGGGGCCATCCGGTACAGCTGGAGCTCAGGGCCCGGCTGGTCCGCAGGGTGCGGTTGGTGCACAGGGTCCAAAAGGAGAGGCAGGCGTTCAAGGCCCTGCTGGTGCTGATGGAAAAGCTGCAACAATCAAGATTGGTACCGTGACCACCGGAGATCCTGGAACAGCCGCACAGGTGACCAACAGCGGAACCTCCAGCGACGCTGTATTCGATTTTACCATACCAAGAGGGCGGGACGGAAGCAACGGGGGCTCCGCCGCCTCTACCGATGCCGTACCCTTTACCCTGACTTTCACAGGTTGGGCAGGCGAAAGCGCGCCTTATACACAAACAGCGACGGTTGCTGGTATTACAAAGGACAATTCGGCGGTAACAGGCCCTGCAACGCCAACGGATGCAACTAATGCCGCCAATTCCGGGGTAAAGTGGAGTGCACAAGGAGACAACTCGCTAACCTACACAGCCCAGAGTAAACCGGATATTGATCTAAACTATAATGCCCTAATCTTTCCTACAATGGCATGGGAGGCGTAAAAGTGGCTGTATTCGATGTAACTCCCAATATCGGCGGAAACAAACTTGTGCCTGGAAACGGAGCCTCCATCACCAATGAGGCTGTATCCATCAGGGCCATAAATAGCTGTGACAATGCTACGAGCATCAGTAAAAATGGGATTTACACATACATACCGTTTGAGGGTAAAACGTTCCCATTGATCGAAGTAACCGTGCGAGCGGAAAATTTATTCGGAATATCTGTCACAGCCACACAGGGAGAAACTGTAGTTTCTGGTACGACAAATGCTGACGGGATTGCAACCCTAGAAGTAAGCGCATTTGGGCCTTGGGCCGTACAAGCGACCTATGGGGACATCACGAATGTAGAAACGATTTATGTTACACACGCGGACATGTATTCTGTCGGCTTATCTTTATTTCCGGCTACTATTTTTGGCGTTGTGTGGGACATGTCCAATTCTAGCCCGGAAATGAAACGCCTTACTTCGGAAAATGATCCAAATGGGTACGTGAATAATACGGTATCATCAGAACCATCCCCGGCGGTAGGAACAGGAGGCGGAAGTTCCCCATTTGATAACTATCTTCCATGGATGGGAATGAAAGAAGTCAACATTGTAGATAGAGATATTATTGACCAGGATAACCCATTATTTACTCGGACCGCCAATGATACCATGGTTTATATTCCACCTTTCTATTACAAAATCATTTCTTCAGAAGATATGATTTACTTCTATATTGCCGACAATAAAATTTCAGGATTTGAACTTCATCCGGGTAGTAACACGTATGTGGCTCGATACCGAGTCAAAATTGAAAACGGAGTATTTACGTCTAAATCGGGTGGAACACCAAGTTACGGGAGCTCCTTTAATGCCGATTACGCTCGTTCGTATGCCACCAAAAAAGGTAGTGGTTGGCAAATATTTGATTACTCTACTTGGTGTGCCATATTTCTCTTATATGCTGTTGAATTTGCAGATTGGAGAAGTCAGGCTTTGATAGGACCCGGACAAGTAAATGCTTCTGCTGGTGCGCCGAATGGAGCTACCGATGATATGATATACCACACAGGCAAAAAAACAGCGTCCACTTCAAGCAGCCCAATGCAGTATCGCGGAATAGAGGAACTGTGGGGGAGTTATCGCCAGTTGACAGATGGGGTCAACAAACTGAATGGCAATATGTATATCTGCCTTGACCCTACTAAATATGGTGGCTCGATTCCAACCGACTACATTGACCTTGGGCCTTTTAGTTCCAGTTCCGGCTACATTACCCGACTAAACGTGATAGATACCTACAATTGGTGCATTTTACCTGATCAGTCTGGAGGCAGTTCTAGTACTTATATCCCGGATCGTGCAAATATTCGCAATGCTTCTGAGTCAATCTACATGTCTGTCACTGGTGGAGACTGGAACGATGATACAGATGCTGGAATAGGATATTTTTTAACAAACGATAGTCCAACCGTTGGGACAAGCTGTAGGATTGAGTATCGGGCTCCAAAAGGCGCATGAGTAGGAGGTAAAAACAATGCCTATCTTTGATTATACACAAAATTCTACGGGAATTACTTCCTATACTGCTGGAGATGGTATATCCATTCAAGGAAATTCGATATCTGCAAAGGTGTCTGTTGAAGAGGATAATGCAACCCAAATTTACAACGGGGCGATTTACACCCCAGTAGTGAAACCTACCGCTATGAAGCCACAACTTATCATATATACAGCCCCATCTTCTCCAAACATCGATGTAGTCATTCAGAAAGCTGAAACAAAACTGACGTTACAGACAAACGAAAATGGAGCGGTCACCGTAGATATTCCCTTATTTGGAACTTGGGATATATCAGCCACACTTGATGGAGAAAAGGTAACCAACCAAGTGGCTATCTCTACAGTACGGCAATATATCGTCACACTTTCCAAAGCAGTTGTGTGTGGGGTCTTGTGGGATAAAACCAACACATCTACTCAACTTACCCGTCTCACTATAGATAGTGACCCAAACAGCTTGGTTACCGTGGATATTACCACTGAACCACAGCCCGCTGTTGGAACTGGTGCAGGAAACTCTCCATTTGATCAATATCTCCCATGGGCTGGCATGGAGGAATACAACATTATTGGTGGGGCCGTGTCTTATAAGAAGGGTGAACCAGGCTTCTCTCGTACTATGTATAACACAGTAGTATACATACCTGAGTTTTACTATCAAGTTTTTGACACAGATAATGTTCGATGCTTCTATGTGTCAGATAAACAGCTCGACGGCTTTAAAGTACACCCTGGAAGTAACGTGTATGTAGGGCGTTATTTGACAGGTATCGATCATACTAGTACCCGCTCTGGTTTAAAATATGATGGCAACATTTCTCGTTCCAGTGCTCGAAGCTATACCACACAAATGGGGACCGGATGGCAGGTCATGGATTACGCAACATGGTGCGCTATCGGACTCTTATACATTGTAGAATTTGCAGATTGGAACAGTCAGCTTAAAATCGGCTTTGGAACTACAGGTACCCAAGACGTCAATACCGGGAATACTGACCCTATGACCTATCACACCGGATATGCCGGAGCAAACGGAAAATCGTTTATTCAATATCGGAATATTGAAGCCATATATGGGACTACTTGGCAATGGCTTGACGGCATAAATATCCGAGATAACCAAATATATATATGCAATAATCCAGCCAACTTTTCTGACAGCATAACACAGTATTATTCTGATACAAATACAGCTTTTGGTGCGGGAAGTTATATCAAATCTCTAGCGTATTCAAATGAATATAGCTGGGTATTTGTACCTGCATCATCAGGTGGTAGCTCTTCAACTTATATACCTGATGACACATACGGAGGCGAAGGGCTTCGTGTTTTGATGGTAGGCAGCAGTTACTCCTATGGATTAGGTAGCGGAATGTATATATGGGCACAGAATTACAAAGCAGACAGTTCTATGAGTTATGCTGGTTGGCGGTTGGAGTTCCGTAGATCTTTGGAGGTGCAAAGATGATAGTCTATGGCGACAATAAACCTACCACTTTTACGGTGGAGAAACAGCCCAAGCACCTCGGCTACTGCCTTGTGCGATTCTATGAGAGCGCAGAGCCATATGTGGAAGATGACTACACCGGATGGAAGTACGATGAGTACCACCTTGAAATGCAGGAGCGTCCCAACATTCGGGAATACATCCAGAACCACTACAATGAGCTTTTGCAGGAGGCCAAAGGCGGCCCGAGCGAGATGGAGCGTCTAAGGGCCAACCTCGACTATGTGATGTTGATGGGAGGGTATTAAATTGGACTTTGAAACCATGAAATACTACGTCTCCACCGGCCTGTGGCCCGCTGAAAGGGTAGAAAAACTGTATCAGGCCAAGAAAATCACCAAGGAACATTACGACGAGCTGAAGGCCCTTTTGACACTCCCCACGGATAAATCCGGGGGATTCTCGGTTCGCTGACCGCAGCCTGCACCGTGCGAGGTCTTACAAGGTCTCTCCGAGCGTAACTTCCCGTGTGTCCCACGGTAGATATGTAGCCTACGCCAACAGGCGCAAGCCCTCATTCAAGATGTTCTTTGCGGCGTTGATGTCCCGGTCATGGTGCTGACCGCAGACGGGGCAATTCCACTCCCGGACAGACAAGTCCTTTGTGCCGGGCCATTGAGCACCACAGACAGAACAGAGTTGTGAAGAAGGATAGAACTTATTCACACGGACAACCACTTTCCCGTACCACTGTGCCTTGTACTCCAACTGCCGCCGGAACTCTCCCCAGCTTGCGTCGGAGATAGAACGGGCCAGCTTGTGGTTCTTGACCATGTTCTTCGGGGCCAAGTCCTCAATGCTGATTAGGTCGTAGTCCCGGACAAGGCTGGTGGACAGTTTATGTAGCATATCTCCCCGTTGATTGGAGATGTGTTCCTGCAACCTGGCAACCTTCACCCGAGCTTTCTCCCTGCGCTTGCTCCCCTTTGACTTTCGGGAGAGCTGGCGCTGGAGGCGGGCGAGTTTGCGGTCACTTTTGGTCAGGAACTTGTGGTTCGGGTATTCCGTTCCATCGGAGGTGACGGCAAATGATTTAAGGCCCATATCGAGGCCAATTACCGCCCCGGTGCTGGGAAGCGGGTCTATCTCCACATCGGTACAGCACAGGGCGACAAAATACTTGCCGCTGGGATTCTGACTGATGGTAGCAGAGAGTATACGCCCCTCGATTTCCTTTGAGACATGGCATTTTACCAGGCCGAGTTTAGGGAGGCGGACGTGCTTATCAAAAACCACAATGTTGCTGTTGGTCTTGTAGCTTTTGTGCCTATCCCGCTTACTCTTAAACTTTGGAAAACCTACCTTGCCTCCACCTTTTACTGAGCGGAAGAAGTTCTTGTAGGCAGTATCCAAGTCTTTCAGCGAGTTTTGCAGGGCGCACTTGTCTGGCTCACGTAACCAATCTATCTCCTGTTTTAGAACAGTGAGTGCCTTGTCCTGCTGAAACCGTGTAGGTGCTTTACCTGTTGCCTTGTATTCGGCAATACGTTGGGCGAGAAAATGGTTGTAGACGAACCTAGAACAACCGAAAGTTTTCTGAATAAGCGTTTGCTGTTCAGTGTTCGGATAGATTCTGAATTTGTACGAATATTCCATTTTCTCACCTCATTTCTATTAAAATTATACCACAGAACAGGTGATTTTACAATGACAGCTTCACACAACGCCGCTTACCCCATAGCTAAAGCTAGGGGCTTGCGCGGCGAGTTTTCGGTCACGAAGGGGTGATACCATGCCGTTTATGCAACGCCGACCTGTCATCCAACGGGACTCTAACACCCCGAGCGGCACTGGCCTCCAGCACCAATACATGGCGGACCCCGCAAAACAGCACCTCCGAAGTATGGCGCAGTATGCCACGGACTTCTTTGAAGCACAAGTGCAGGGGCTTGAGGACGATGATGCGTGGAAAGCTGGGTGGTATAAGATACGAACCGCTGCCCACTTTTCTTCCCTCAATACCAGTAATATGTCCCACGACGATGATTGGCGGGTGGTGTACTTTGAGCGGCCAGATATCGACTACATAAGGCCCGGCACCAAGTTCTGGTTCTGGAACAACTGTTGGTTGGCGGACAACCCCGCCAATATAGCAAGCGTGTCCGGGAACGCTTTGGTGAAACGGTGCAACGCCGTGTGGAATAGTCTGGACTACTTTGGCAACATCGTATCTGAACCGATGGTCATCACCCGGCCAAACACCATGGCGAACGCCAACACAGATACGGAAACTATGAAGTTGGCAGACAGCTATATGGACTGCATCATGCAGGCCAACCCATGGACGATTCAGAATCTTAAAAACAACACCCGCATGATTCTTGGAACAAGCGGCTTTGCCGTGCGGGGCCTGTCTGACTACATACGGGAGTTCACCGACCAGCAGGACAGTGTGCGGGTGCTCCGCTTCTCCCTGTACTACCAAGAACCGACGGAACGGGACGATATGAAGCATCAGGTGGCGGATGGACTGGCGTTCTCATGGATAGTCAATGTCACCGGCCCCCGGTCGATTCAGGCCGGTGAACACGTTTCTCTTGTGCCATCCTCTATCCGAAACGGCGAGGCGGTGGCGGACACCATCGCTGTGACTTATCTGTGGTCTTCCCACTCCCCGGAGATTGCCACGGTGGACGAGAATGGCGTGGTAACAGGCATGGCAAACGGTCAGGTAATCATTCGATGCACTTTGAAGGAGAACCCTAGCATCTTCACAGACACCGTTTTAGAGGTACAAGATGCTCCAACAGGGCTTCACTGGGCCACTGACGTACCGAGGAATATCCCAGCATACCAGAGCCGCAAACTGGCCGTAGCCGGGGAACAGGGCCCTGTGGAGTGGTCTTTCTCCGGGCCTGATCAGACCTGCTACACCGCGCAAATAGTCGGAGCGCAGTCTGCCATCTCTTGCTACTACCCCTCCCCTGTTCCTCTAACAGTGAGCATCACAGATGGGACTGCGACTCTGACAGCAGAAATCAAACTGACCGGAAGTTGAAAATTCAGTTGAATAAGAGGTGACAATCATGCTGAACAAGCCAAGATGTCAAAAGGCGACCAACCAGACAGGAAAGCAGGCCCTATACTGTGAGGGAAGGTTCCTGTGCGCCCACCAGTACAACTGCCCACAGACCCGGCAGTACGAGAATACTCCGGGCTTTCAGGAGTGCAAGCGGCTCCAACCGCAGAACCGATCCCCTTCTGTCGGATACCACCAAAACGTCATCCCTCGGGTAAAGAACCTGAAGTCGGTGGAGCAGGCCCCGGATGCAACAACTGTCCTTCCCAGCGGGATGTATGTACGGAACGTCATCCCGAATGCCGAGGGCAAGGCCGAGGAAACTATTTCTGGTAAAGAAGAAGCGACACACATAACTAAACAAAAGAAGGAGACGCAGAATGGAAAACAAGTTCGCAAGTCTCGAAGCAGAAAGCGTAAAGAAGGCTGACACCTACCTGAGCATCGCCAAAAAGACCGCCATCGTCAAACTGTTGGCCCCCGGCTGCATTGAGCAGGTGGATGTGCTACCGAAAAGTGAAAACGCAAACGTTCAACCAATACCGCCCCGCTGGCAGGAGAACATTTTGGGGAAGCGGCTGATTATGTCTTATGTGCTGGCAGGTATCTATCTTCACCTGATCGACGTGAACGGACTTTACAACAGTGAGACCCCGAAGTTCGAGTTCACCGCCCGGCAGTATGACATCTTTTCCAAAACCTACGGACAACTGGAAGGGATGAAGCGGGATGACAATCCGGAGGTGCGAGCCCACGCCGCCGCCATCCTGTCTGACTACCGGGACTTTGAAAAACTCCTGAATGCGGAAATCTATAATCTGCTCCAAGTCAAAAATGATCTGCTTTCCCGAGTTGTAATGCTGTTTACTGCACAGAGTACCCCGGAAAGCATTCAAAATGCGTTGGATGCCCTGCACGAAGTGCAGACAGAGGCCGAGGCACAAGCCCGCAAGAGTAAGGAATGGCTGGAACATGTGCGGGCAGAAAAGGGGGAGTAGGCATGTGGCCTTCACCTACCTATCCATATCAACGAGATCAGCAATATATAAAGTTCATCGGTGCAGAGAACATCCCCCGCCAAGTTTGCACTTATTTGATGGACATGCCACTGCCGAACTACAATCCCCCCACTGAGAACATCTATCCAAGGGTACGGCTGATGAAGTACCTCTTCTATGATGGGATTTCCCCGCTGGACGAGCCGTGTCCGACGACGGAACAGAAGTTGTCCGTTCTATTTGACCCGGAACATCCAACTGCCCCAGTCTCCCCAGAGAAGGGTTACCGTATCTTCCCGCAGGCATATGTGGCTCAGGCACAGAACATCGGGGACACCTCATTACGATGCTATATGGGCCAGACAGTGGCAAAAGGGTCGTACCGTGCCGAACTGTCTGTGATCTTCGAACTGACTACCAATGTCAACTATGAATCTGCATCCGGCTACGCCATATCCCGCACCTATGCCATGGAGTGCGCTCTGATTGAGGCGTTAAACGGCGTGAATATGAACGGTGTTGGCACATTCTACTTTGACCGCACACAACACCCGTCCTGCGGCTCATGGAACATCGACGACAGGGGAACCAACCTGGGACGGAGGGTGATTCTCGGCCTGACATGGCAGGACTGAATTAAAAAGACCTACGCTCAATTGTGAGCGCAGAAGGGCCATTAGGGGCCACACAGGAGAGCATATTTCTTCTGTGTGGCCCCCTGCTTTTGTTTACCAGGAGGCATCAATCATGCCACTCACTCAGGAACAGCAGGAAGCCGTCCGTATGGGCACACCAATCGAATGGAACGGCCTGACCCTGTTTCCAATATTGATGAAAGACTATAACAGGTTTATCATCGCCCAAATGGGCCTTACGGCTCAACAGCAGACACTACCAAGTAAATACGTGGTTATGCGCTATCTGGAAGCCCTGTATGCGCTTGACTACGACGTGCGAACCAATGGAGGCCCACAGGGCGGTTTTTTCTCCCGTATCCTACTCTTTTTGATGCTTTCTTTGCGGCTGGAAGTGAGAAAAGGGCTGGATGGAGAAGAATACATTCCCATAGGCATCCAGACGGAGAAGGACAACCCACGGAAGTTGACCGCCCTGGAAGTGACGCAGGGTGAAGTGAGCGTTGAGATCACCCCGCAGAACTTCGTTCAGCTCCGGGAAATCCTGGCCGCACAAAACGAAGTGGAACTTCCAGACGAAACCCTGAACGCCGAACTGGTGCAGGCGGAACGGGACTTGGCTACGAAAAGTTCTCTCAACCTCGTACCAGATAGCGAGGCTCTGATCTACTCCGTCTCTGTTAAAACGCAGATACCCGTCGAAGATATATTCCAATGGACGGTAAGGCGATTCGTTCTGACAGAGCGGGCCATTGACCGAATCACCGGACACCTTGTAGCCGCACTTTCTGAGGCAGCGGGAGCCAAATATAAGAACGGTAACCCGTGGCCCTCCTGGAAGTACGACCGTGACAAACATTCAAGCGCACTCGTCTCCCTTGCGGAACTCACACAGAGGCTATCCGGTTCTGTGGAAGCGAGATAGCCAATCCACCTGAAAGAAAGGAGCAAACGTCTCTATGATTACTGCTACTCTGAATGGCCGTCCCCTGTACGCCAAGGGCACCATGGATGTAAAGATGTTCGACCCTGCTACCAATGACTTGGTATATTACTCCAACAAAATGTCCACTTCGCAGTTGGCGTCCACCATCAACCTAGGCCCCATCAACGCAGGTATTGGCAACCCCATCGTCATCCAGATTCCAGACACTCCCTCTCTGACCATGAACCTGACCGCCGCCGACTTCTCCCTTGAGGGCCGCGCCCTGTCCGTTGGCGGGAACGTGGTCTATAACGGCGTGGTACCCGTGGATGAGGCGGTGGAGGCCAACGGAACCACCCTGACCGTGATGCAGACACCAGTTGCCCCCCTTGGCGGCTGCAACGTAGTTGGCTACATCAACAACGGTGGCACCGCCTATCCCATCGACCCTGATACTAAGCAAATCCAGGGATTCACCGCCGTGGCGGGCACCACCTACTGTGTCCACTACTACACCACTAATCCCTCTGCCAAGCAGCTTTCCATTGAGACTCTGATGAATCCTGCCGTGGTGCGCGGCTTCATCACCATCCCTGTCTACTCTACTGAGGGCAGCGCCTCCAACGCCAATACCGGCTCCCGTGTGGGCTCCCTCTACATCACGATCCCCCGTGGTCAGCTCGCCGGCGACGCTTCCACCGAGGGCTCCCAGACCACCGCCGCCACCACCGTCATGAACTTGACCGCTCTGTCCTACGACGAGGCGTGTGAGCAGGGCATCCAGTGCGGCGGCTCCTCCTCTCCCAAACTGGCCTACATGGTACTGGAGCTGTTCGGCAACCCCGACCAGAACGTGGAGAGCTTGGCTATCGTGGGCGGCAACGATATCACTGTCACCGCCGGTTCTCCCTACACTATCCCTGTAAAGTATGAGATGGACAACGGCGAGATTGTGACCCCCGACCTGACCAACTTTATCTACACTCCAGAGGACGGCGGGCTGTATTTCAACGTCTCCCCCAATGGCGTTATCACTGGCACTGCCAATGGCACCGGCAATCTGGTCATCACCTCCAAGTATAACTCTGAGCTGACTACCGCCGCCGCTGTGACCGTGGAGGGTGGGGCCAGTACGCCAACTTCCAATGTCACCTTTCAGCTCACCACGCCTTCCTCCGGCAGTGATAACAAACTGAGTGGCGGAGGCGGTACCTACACAGTGGATGTAGATGTGGTGAACGGAACTTCCTCTGTGGTCGTGACCGGCACAAAAACCGCTACTCAGAGCGTGGTCATCACCGGAGCCAACGCCTCTCTAGTAACCGCGGCTGGTAATGACACCATCCCCACCTACACCATTGATACCTCCTCCGTCGCCTCTGACGGCGGCACCCTAAACTTTACCCTTGGGGTGACCGAGGCAGGCAAATCTCCCATCTCCTACGCCTTTGATGTGACCGTTGCCGCCCCGCCTGATGACACAGCGGACATGACCTTTGACCTGACCACACCCAGCAAGAACGAATCCAACACCATCAGCGGCGGCGGCTCCAACAGAACCGTCACTGTCAACGTACAGAATGGCACCGGGAGCGTGGTGCTCACCGGCACAAAAACATCCGCCCAGGAAGTAAAGGTCGGCGGCACAAACGCCAGTGATGTCAGTCCGGCCGGGAGCGCAACCGCCCCTACCTATACCGTCAACACAAGCAGCGTTTCCGCCGCGGGTGGCTCAAAGTCCTTCACGCTGACGGTAAGCGAGGATGCCCATAGTACCATCGTCTACAATGTGACGGTCACTGTGGCCTCACCTCCTCCGGCGACCGCAGATGTGACGTTTGCGCTGACAACTCCGGGCAGCGGGGGCGGGAACAGCCTCAGCGGGGGCGGAGCGAGCAAGACCGTGACGGTCAACGTCGTGAACACCACGAATAGCGTGGTCATTACGGCAACCAAGACATCCGGACAGACGCTTTCCAAGGGCGGCACCGACCAGACGAATGTGACGATTGGGGATAATTCTACGAAGCCCACCATCACAGTGGACACCACGAGCGTCGCCACAGATGGCGGAAGCAAGAGCTTCACCATTGCCGTCAATGAGGGGAGCCACGCCTCGATCACCTACAACATCACGGTAACTGTGGCCGGTGGCGGCTGATATCCAGCACAGCTAAACCGACAGCCCTCCCCTAGGGCAACTGAGGCGGGGGCCGAAACTGAATAGAGTTGGGCTATTAAATGTCCGAGAGGGCGCGCTTTTACCAATCATGGCAGAAGTGCGCCCTCTTACTTTAAGGAGGAAAATTGATTGAGTTTACTGGAACGATACCAGACTATGTCTGCAAAATTAGATGCTGCTATTGACAGCGCACTTGAACATGAAGTGGCCGAGGTTGTCAAGGACATTATTTTGGAACAGGCAGTGAGCGCAGTTTATAGCTATCCCGCAACCGCACCAGCCATGTCCAGCAGACGCAAATCTGACGGGGGTCTTGGAGACCGAGGGAATCTAAGTGCGCGCGTCGAAGCAGGGCATGTTCTGATTGTGGAAGATGTTGCCCCCCTTCAAGGAACGGATTATGGCATAGCCCTTTCTGATGTAGTGGAACATGGCCTGGGGAATTACCGCCAACCGGGTCCACGACCTTTTTTAAATCGCTCTGAAACTGAGGCGGTTAGTTCTGGCCGGGCCGCCGCCGCACTCCTTTCTGGCCTTGCAAGGCAAGGCGTTACCAGCAGCGGCTTCGGAGTGCAGAAAAAGTGAGGCGGCCCATGCATTTCAGTACTGATGCGCCTCATACTACAGATTCATAAATAGTCGGATTTCTGGACAGGAGGGGGCGGCATGTTCAGGTATTTCTCCAGACCAATTGCTTTTTTTAAGAGGGGCACAATACCGTCTAGATTCGATTGGTTAAGCCCTTTATACCGACACTCGATCTTCGAGAGGGAGCCCGACTTAGTGCGATAGTTAATCTCGAAGTATTTTCGATACATAATAGTTCCCTCTTTTGCCGCCATTGCACCAACAATAGCACCCGTATCGCCGCCAATGGCACCACCGATCGCAGCCCCGGTTAGTACACTCCCTTTTACGTATTCTTCTCGTGTCACAACCCCATAAGAGACGATTTGGGAAAACGGGAGGAAGCGCTCTATTTCTTTCTCTTGAAAAATCAATTGCACCCTTTTTTGATCTAAAAGAAGATTGATACATTCGCCTGATATTCCAGGAACTCCCTGCAATCCAAACAGAAGTGTCTGCGGCAAAGATTCCCGGTATAGCCTTTCTGCATTTACACTGTCCAGCAATAGACCGGCATTTTTGAAAGAGTTTCGGACACATATGCATCCAAGCACTACAATAACAATTCCGATTAAAGAAATAGCAACGCCTAGCGATACCTCAATGTGCATAGCAAACAGAATACCCAGAATCACGACTCCCACTCCAAGGAAAGTCCCACCCACATTCTGCTTCCAATACTTGAGCTTGGTGCGCATACCCTCTCCACAGGCTTGACACCGTTCAATCGTGCGGCTTTGAATATGCCCGCAATGGGGACAGCAGATTTCCCCGTCTTTCATATTTTTTACAGGATTTTGTGTGCCAATTAAATTGTTCAGTGGTGTTCCGCAGTTGATACACTCTACATTTTCCTCAGACTGTCTTTGCCCGCAGGATGGGCAGTTGATAAGCCCCATTTTCTCTCCCTTCCTTCCCCCGAACAAATTACATTTTTTGTTGAGACTATTATACTACTTTCCTATTTTTACAGCAACCAAAAAATCATAGGAGGATTTTAAAATGCCTGATGAAGTTGTTACTTTAAAAGTGACCCTTGACGCAGCCAAAGATATTGAATCCCGGTTGAGGACAATGGATTCCTTAATGGATAGCCTGCGCAAAAACAGTAATGTCAAGCTGACCGTAGATACCAGTTCTTTCGATAAGCTCATCAATGAAACGAAAAAGTACCTTTCTTCCGTGACTGAGCAAGTAAACCAGAAGTTGCGGCTTGCCACTACCTCCCAGGAAATTCTTCTAGCGGAGAAAACTTTGGCGACCGAAGCGGCCCGGCTGGCAGCCGCATATGAAACGGCAGAGACGAAAGCTCGCAGTTTGGGACAGGCAACTGGGGAAGTTACGTCCACCCCCCTTCAGCATCAGATTGACGCCTTAACTGGGGTTTCAAATGAATTTAAGTCAGCCGCAGAAAGCGCCAAATACTTTATTGACGTTGAGAAAAAGATCGGTTCCGAGACCGGGAATCGTGTCGATGTTAGAAATGATTTTGGGACCAACAGCATACAGGACTACATAACCAATGTAGAGAAGCTGGAAAATGCAACTGTCTCCGCAACCAAATCCGTAAAGGTGGGTGAAAGCACCTTCCAGCAGTTCTCTGTTGCGGCCCAAAAAACAAACGGGGATGTAAACAAATTTACCTACTCCATTGATACCGCTACGGGCGCTGTTTATAAAATGGATCGTGGGTTTTCTTCTCTGGGCCAAAATGCTGTTTCTGCACTTAATAAAACATCCTCTGCCGCCAAAGAGGTCGGTTCCGAATTTGGAAACATGTTTAAAAACATGCTCCTTTCGCATGTTATAAACACTTTGATATCTACCCCAATTACACTATTACAGTCTGCACTCGACGAGCTAAAGGCTGTTGATACCGAGTTGGTCAACATTCAAAAGGTTATGGGCGCCACTGCTGGCGAGATGGAAAACCTCTCTGAAAAGGCATATGAAGTAGGGTCTTCCCTTGGTATCGCCGCTTCGGACTACTTGGCTTCTGTTACTAAATGGGCACAGGCTGGCTATGGTTCTCTATCTGATGAACTGGGCGAACTTTCGGTAAAAACGCAGAAAGTGGGCGATGTGCAGGAGGCTACCGCCAACCAATTTCTTCTGTCGGTTGATGCTGCCTATAAATACAAGGGAAATATCTCTGAACTGACAAAAGTTCTGGATGGAGCCAACGAGATCTCCAACAACTACGCCACCAGCGTTGAAAAACTCGCCGGTGGTATGGGCATTGTGTCCTCCCTGGCTGCACAGACCGGTATGGAGGTTCAAGAAACGATGGCGGCCATAGGCACGATCACTGCCGTCACCCAAGAGTCTGGCAACAGCGCCGCCCGCGCCCTCCGTGCCCTGATTTTGAACATCCAGGGGTCTACCGAGATTGCTATTGATGAAGCGAGTGGTGAACGCTGGACAGAGGATGAGATTAAGGCCACTGCCGCCGCTCTGGGCGATCTGAACGTTGCAACCCGCGAGTACAAGGACGGTGTAGAGCAGCTACGGAACCCCATGGATGTTATCGGAGAACTGTCCGAGAAATACCGAAAGGGACTTATCAGCGAAGTCCAGCTCCAGGAAGTCGTATCCTCTCTGGGCGGAAAGGTACGATCTAACCAACTGCAAGCTCTTATCTCCAATTATGACATGTACGAAGAGATGCTAGATACCTACGCTGATAGTGTAGGTAGCGCTGACCGGGAGTTGGACATCTACCTGAATAGCTGGGAGGCAAAGACAAACCGGCTGAAGAATCAGTGGGTAGAACTCGTGGCCTCCTTCCAGGCCAATGATGCAATCAAGGGAATATTGGATATCGCAAATGCGCTTATGGAGGTTGCTAATACCCCTGTTGGCAATATTCTGGTAGTAGCAGCAGCAATAGCAACTCTCAATGCCTCCTTTGCTGGATTCGCCGCTACAACAGGCGGTGCTGCATTTCTTGGAAAGTTCAAAGGATTCCTCACTGTGTTTGACGACGTAGGCAATGCCACCACAAAAGTCGGGAAACTCACCGCAGGTTTTAAGGGACTTGGGAGTGCTATTACTACTGCCCTAGGGCCAATTGGAATTGCTTTGACGGTTTTGTATACTCTTGTCACTGTCATTGACGCATTGACGGTCAGCGCCGAAGAGCAAAAGGAGAAGGTCGATGCTCTCTCTGCTGAATATCAAGATGCTACAACAACTCTGGAGTCACTGGAGAACCAATACAAGGATAATACCGACCGACTTAATGAACTCAACAGTCTAAAATCTAGCGGCGATTTTACTGTGAACGATCAGGAGGAACTTGACCTTCTTAACGAACAGAACTTTTCGTTAGAACGCCAGATCATACTTCAAGAGAAATTGGCGGAGGCCAAGAAAAGGCAGCTTGCAGAAGAGGCAAACACCGCTTTACGCAAAGGTTTTTCTGAGACCTCTGATGTAAATTTTCTGACTGGATTCTTCTCGTCTGCTTATGACCAGCTTTTCGGCGGAAACAGTCAAGCCTTAAATGACTTTTTCCGCCAGTTCAGTATGAATATAGCCGGTGCCTTGGACGGCTTTGAAGGTCAGGCAAATTATATTTCTGGCCGTCTGGATGATCTCAATAAACAGAAGGAAGAGTTCCTTTCTGAGCACGGAAGCAATCAGAGTACCTGGAGTGAGGAGGAACTAAAGCAGTTCGATAAACTGGAGAACCGGATTGCTAACGCCGATGAAATGGCAATCATCTTCTACAACGAAATGCAAGGCTATATCGGCAACCTGACGAATGAGGAAGATATTGCTTACTGGCAAGAAATTGCCGATTCTTTGTTTGCCGCAATCGCCCCAGCCATGTCGCTCCGTTCCCAGATTGAGTCTTTAACCTCTGCAATGGACTCTGCCACACATACCGAGTTCAATGATGTGCTTACCCAAATGCGGGAGGACGGCGAAGTAACTGAAAGCGAAATCCAGACCCTTATCGACAAATTTCCAGTGCTTAATGCACTCTTAGAGAGCGGTGAGTACACACTCAAAGATCTGGCGCAGTATTTCTCCGGTGCTGGCGGAGAGGCAATTTTGTTTGGCGACAATGTAGAAGATGCATCAAATGAAATAGAGCAGATGGAGGCAGCCGCCGATGCCCTTTCGGACACCCTAAACGAACTTGAATCCGCTCTGAGCACCTTGGACAGCGCCCAGGACGAGCTTTCGGAGAACGGGAAGCTATCCATTGGAACAGTTGATTCCCTGATTCAACAGTTTCCGGAGCTGACTGGCCTTCTCTATGAGTATCTGGCCGGTTTGGTGTCTGAGCAGGAACTCCAAGAGGCCCTTTCTGCTCAGTACAACAATACAACCAATGAGTACAAAAAGAACATCATTGAAAAGATGATGTCCAACAAAGAATTTTACAAGAATACAATTCTCACAAATACAAACATTGTTTCCAAACTAGCCGAGCTGGGCATAACCGACCTTGAAAACTACCAAACTCTGGAGGAGCTTAAGGAAGAAGTAAACCGCCGTATTCAGGAGCAGATGACCAAAAACGCAGATAAAGGAAAGGATGACCGCAAAAAGATCTACGGTCAAGAAGTAGAGGCTTTCACAGTGGCCCAAGCATCCATGCTTACTGCTCAAGCCCTATCCCTGGATAAAATGAAATCTAAGAGTTTGACCGACCTCCTTAACGAAAAAAATGGAATAGGTCAAGGCGAATATTTCGAATTTGGGCAACAGAAACCAAGCACAAATTCCAACGGCGTAGTATCGGACTATTGGGACGACGTTATGGACATCCTATCGTCCGCAATCGAAATTCCCTCCCTTTCCTTTGATTCTTCCTCCGGAGGTGGATCGTCAGGAAAAGGTACATCCTCTAAATCTTGGTATGAGGAGGAAATCGACCGTCTAAAAGATTTAGTTTCCCGTACTAAGGACACCAATACTTTGCTTGAAAAGGAAGAAAAGAACTCCTACCAGAAGCGTATTGTTAATATCCAGGCTGCTCAAGCTGAAATTCATAAAACGGCGAATCAGTTCCGCGCTAAGGGCCTATCTGATACCTCCGACGAAATCAAGCAGCTTAAGTTGATGTATCATGATCTCGCAGATGAGGTAGTTTCTATCTATCAGGAAATGCACGATGATCTGATGGAGAATAACAATGACCGCGAGTGGGAGCTTAACCTTTTCAGGAAGAATCGGGAGCGGGCCGACCGGAGTGTTGAGGAGATTGTCGCTGACAATGAGAAAATTGTTGCAGAGTACAAAGCCATGCAGCAGGAGGTGGCCGACCTTGCCGCCTACTACCGCTCCATGGGTTATGACGAGACGGACGACCTAATCCAAGACCTCTCCGACGCATGGTGGGACTACCAGGAGCAGCTCGAATCGGTCTATGATTCCCTGACCAAAGCCTTTGAAGATTACATCTCAGAATCCGACCGACAGATTCGTACCCTGGAGCGCACCACTGGCACAGCAGGCCAGCAGATAGAGATTTATACCCAGAGGATAAACGAGGCCAAGAAAGCCCTGCAGGCTCTCCAGTCGACGAATATCAACGGCATCAACAATGAGCGGATTGGGAGTATTCAAGACCAAATCTACTCCGACGAGGACGCTATCTCCAATATCCAGGATGAACTCTGGTCTGAATTGGAGGCTGCCGTCAATAAAGAGTTCGACAAACTCCAGGATGAAATTGACGATGCCCAGGACATGTTGGACAAGTTCAATGAGGCCGTAGAAAAACTTGATGAAGAACTCCAAAATAAAATCGAGCCTCTGCAAGAGCAGATCGAGGAATGGCAGGACAGGTTAGAGGAAGTTCTAGAACCCATCGAGGAAAAGCTGGATGACCTGAATGAACAGCTTGAGGCCGAACGGGATGCACTGGAGGCCCTGACTGATCCTCTGCACAAGGAAATCGAGGGCTACTACACGGTCAACCCAGACGGAACAATCGGCGAGTACGTTCCAGGCATTAACGACCGGCTGGACGATCTAAATGATCAACTCGATAAAGAAAACGAGAAGTGGAATGAGCAGAAAGAACGTGAGGAAGCTGCGCTGGCTCTCCAGAAAAAAGAATTGGCTTTACAGGAAGCCATCAAAAACCTGGAACAGGCCCAGCTCGATCTCGAAACTGCCAAAAACGAGCGTACTATCTATACTTTAAAAGATGGTGTATGGGGCTGGAGAGCTGATGAGCAGGCTATTCAGGATGCCGAAGACGCTTTAGAGGATGCCGAGCAGGCCAAAGAAGATGCAGAGAAAGAGCTAGAAGATCTGAAGGAGCAGCAGGCGCACGACAAAATCATTTCCAACTTAGAAGACCAGATCAAAGCATTAGAAAAGCAGAAGGAGTTAATCAATAAACAAATTGATGCCTATGAAAAGGAGAGTGAGGCCCGGCAGGATTACATTCAGGACCAGATTGACTACTGGGAGAAGGAGAAGGAAGCTCAGGAGGAGCACTACAACGATCTGATTGAGGCCAACCAGAAGGAAATCGAGGCATGGGAAGAATACTACGAAAAACGCAAGGAAGCCTACGATGATGATATCGAGTTCTGGGGAAATAAGGTAAAAACTCTACAAGAACAGTACGACGCATGGGCCGAGCGCTGGAGCGACATTCAGGATTCCATGACCGAGGATGTCCGATCCATCGAAGAAATCCTTTCTGACATCGCCAAGTATGGCACTCCTGAAATGAAAGCCCAAGTGGATAACATCACGGACCTTCTCCGGGACATGGGCGTGGCGCTTGGCGATTTCAATTCTAGCATTGACAGCGGTCAGGCCGGAGGAGGAGGCCAGAACGACCAGAACATCATTGACCAGATGAAGCAGAATGCCCAGAAGTGGTGGGATGCCACTCTGCGGGGCGACAAGGAAACAGCCGACTACTATGATAAACTGAACTATCAGCTTGGCACCAGCATTGGTGCGCATCGTGACCACAATGGTGTTTGGTGGGATAAGTACGGAAACAAGCTGTTCGACACGCCATCTTCGTCTGGAAACGCCTCTGGCGGCCCTGCTTCGGGCGGGTCCTCCACTGGAGCGTCTGGTTCTGGCTCTGGTTCTACGAACTCTATGGTAGACGCTAACAATCAAATCAGTCAGCTACGAATGAACGCCATGCATGCCAGCGACTCTGAAAAGCGCTCCTTGTTTCAGGAAGCCAACCGACTAGCCGTATCGTATGGCGCAGTTTCTATACCATATACTTCTGATCCAGACGATTGGAAGTGGTATAACCGGAGTGGAGACTGGCTGTTTGACCAGGGTGGCATCGCTCGTGGCAAGGGCATGATGGTCAAGGGGACGGACACACCAGAAATGGTGCTCAGCCCTGTTCTGGCATCCGATGTGCTCAATCCAGTCAAAAACGAGGAATTTGACCGCTTTGTACGGGACATGGGCATCATGTTCGGAGCGGCGGAACGATACGCCCAGGACACCAGAATGGAGCCGGGCAGGTCCACCAGCAACGATAACCGCAACTATTCCCATCAGACATTTATCAACGGCGTGGAGATCGGGGACAGTATGCTTGACCGCCCCTTGTCAGAAGTCCTTTCTCTGCTGGGACTACACCGTAACTACTGATTTTCCCCCGACAAAAGTTGTTGCAATTTGAGTGGAAAAGCGGTAAAATAAGAAATAATAAGATACCTGTGCCGAATTGATGGCATAGAGGGGCCATTTGGGGCCGCTGTTGACTGTATAATGCAGTTGACAGTGGTCCCTTTTTTGTTTGTGCTGGAGGTGAGCCAGTGGCGCTATATCAACCGACCAATATTTTCCCGTCTTCCTTCGCGGGCGTGGGTGGCGGCGTGGTGGATGTGACGCAGCCTCTCACCGTATCGTGGCAGGTCAACGGCTCCTCAGCCATGACCGCCTATCAAATCAAAATCTACGAAAACACTACCGCCTCCAAACTCGTCTACAACAGCGATCGTGTAAACCTACAGCACCCCTTCTACGGTATGACCTCCACAGGTGATGTGAACTACTTCCAGGTCACCATCCCTGCAAATCGGCTGACCAACCTGTCCAACGGCTTCTCCAGCGGGTACAAGATGCTGATCACACAATGGTGGAACGGCGGTTCCATTCAGCAGTTATCCCCCTCCTTTTTCCTGACACGGACAAATCCGGCTGTGACCGTCAGTGTACCGGCCACCGTCACATCACGGAGTGTGACCTTCACCGGTTCCTATACCCAGGCCCAAGGCGACACCCTGGACTGGTTCCGGTGGGAATTGGCCCTCCAGGACGACCCGGAAAGCCCGATTGAGGACAGCGGGTACATCTACGGCACCGAGGACATCCAAGTCACCTACGATGGTCTATTCACCAATACAGCCTATTCCGTGCGGCTGACCATCCAGACAGAGAACGGCGTACAGGCTACTACCGGCTGGCAAAACTTCACGGCACAGTATGACGTGTCCGATATGAAAGGCTATGTGGATGCCTGTGTATCCCCGCTGGAAGGTGTAATTATCCAGTGGCCCCGCATCTCTTATATCAACGGAAAGCCGTCCGGGCCTCATCAGTTGACCGGCGGACAGCTCAGATTGCCCGCAGGGTCAAGCATTACCTGGGACGAGCGAAATGGGGAGCCGATGAACATCCCTACACCCTGGTCGCTTGCATGGTCGGGCATCGTACCTTTGACTGGCACTTCTCCTGTCTGGCGGATCACCGGGGATGGACATACATTGTCCCTCTCCATTGAACCGCACTTGATTTCTCTGATCCTGGACGGTGCGGTGCTGGCCTCTGTGGAGATACCCCACCTTTTGGTGGACTATACAATCCGCATGGTACTAACGCCCCGTGAACTCCACATGTATTATCCGGTGCAGGAAGGCGGGCTTTATCCATCTTCCGTCCTTTTCCCATCCGCCACGCTCTATCCTATGGGCGGGGATGTATCCTGGGAGCGGTTCACCTATCCGCTGACGTGGGTCCAACCGGATATCGAATCTATCACCCTATATGGAGAACAGCGGTGTGACTACATCATGGTCAGCGGCGGTGAGGTTTCCGGCGCTTTGCTGGGAGACCTGTTGACCAACTTCGAGTTTGAACCGAGCTGGACACTGGACACCTGGTTTTTGGCAACCTTCAACGGAACCGGCATCAATGGCGGCAACATTACTCCGTCCGGCGACAGCATCACCGGCGCAGCAGTCTACCGGCTGAAAAAGGGTGACCGGCGACTGCAACTGGTAGCGAATGTGGGTATCGGCAGTTCCACATTGGTGGATGAGGGGTTCCGCAATCAATCCACCTATACCTACTATGTGTTCGTGTTGGGGACAAATACTTATGTATCTGCCCCGCTGATCTCCAACCCGGTCACACCTATGTTCTGGAACTGGACCGTGCTGGACTGCTCGGTAGATTCCAACGGAACATACCATCTGGAGGAAGCGCACCTGTTTCGCAACAGTGTAAGCACGGACAGTATCAGCAACAACAATGCCCCATCCATGCTTCAAAATTTCACACCCTACCCGCTGAGACAGCCATCCTCCTACAACTTCAAATCTTCTACCCTGACCGGCTACATCGGACGGGTGGACATGAAACTGAATCAGTACATCGACACAGTGGATATGGCAGAGGCCCTTTATAACCTGTCTGTCAGCAACAATCCCAAGTTCCTGCGGGACAGGAAGGGTAATCTCTGGCGCATTCAAACCAATGCTGCCGTGTCCATGCAGACCGGGGACACGATGGTCCCCCAGCCCTACTTCGGTTCTTTCCCGTGGGCTGAGGTGGGAGCGGCGGACGGTATCTCCATCATCTGCCAGCCGGGTGACGGGGCGTGGGACAGCACCACCGGGCAGGAGCCGGACAGTGGCGAGACCGTGACCAAAATCGTTGTGACTGCCCCATTTGGGTCTACCGTAACCCTGACCAATGGGCAGGAGAGCTATACAGAAGTCTGCTACGGCTACATCACCTACCAGCCCGCCACGCCGGGCGATTGGACGGTGACGGCTATGCGGGATGGCTCGTCGGCCAGCGAGACCATCACCATGGCAGAGGGCGTGACATACTACGTGGGGCTTGTCATCACGGAGGTCTACGCCACACTTATTATTGCCGCTCCATCTGGTACCGTCATCACAGTATCCCAGGGGAGCGAGTTCGAGGAAACAAAAGTAGTCCCGTAGTGCGGACAGGAAGGAGGATTCTTTTTCATGGCACAGGTAGAGTTTCAAGTCCCCGGCCCCGGCACCTACATCATCGAAGCCGCCCCGTCCCTGCCTCCCCTGTCTCAACCGGGCACGGCAGCGGACGTGTTGACGGGCGAACAATTCTATGGTGAGGACGGGAACCCTGTCACGGGCACGATGCCGGATAACCCCGCCGAGGCCGTGATCATCCAGGGCGGCGGTTCCTACACCATCCCCAAGGGCTACCACACGGGCAAAGGCACCGTGACCAGCGAGGGAACAGAACTACCCACGCTGGCCAACCCCGCCAACGCTGGAGAAATTATCTCCGGCAAGCAGTCCATCGGACAGAACGGCGAAACCCTGACTGGTACAATGCCCAACAACGGGGCCGTGAGCAAGGACTTGACCGCCGGGGAGAAGTACATCATCCCGGCTGGTTATCACAACGGGCAGGGCAAGGTGACTGCCCCAACTGTTGCAAGCGAGACCCCCGGCACAGCAGAAGCCGTTGACATTCTCTCTGGGAAAACTGCATGGGTCAATGGGGAGCAGATCACAGGAAGCATTCCAACCAAGACCGCAGAAGATGTGACGATTCAAGGCGCATCCGTGAGCGTCCCCAGTGGCTACTACGGCCCCAACATTGCAAAGGCAATTCCCACGGTAGAACAGACCGTTCCCACCATTTCTGTCAGCCCAGAGGGCCTTATCACTGCCCAAGCCCAGCAGACAGAGGGATTCGTGGCGGGCGGAACAAAGTCTGCCACGAACCAACTCCCTGTGCAGGGAGCTCAGACGATCACGCCCAGCACCACGGCTCAAACCATCCAGCCCAACGTGTACCTTACCGGGGCGCAGACTATCCAGGGGGATGAGAACCTTGTTCCTGGGAACATCAAGGAGGACGTGTCCATCTTCGGCGTGACGGGGACTTATGCGGGAAGCGGCGGTGATTTCGCTGTTCCGCTCACCGTAACCGTGGACAGCGGGGCAACTGTTACAGCGATGAATGGAGATACGACGTTGACAGCTACGTCGGTGGATGGACATGCAAATTTTATCTTGACAAGCGGTGGGACGTGGCAGGTAACAGCACGACTAGGCGATTTGTCTACTGGTACAACAGTAAAAGTTCCAACGACACTTATGGCAGAATTAAAATTTCCTGGGCAGCTCATTTATTATGGGATAGTCACACCGCTAAACATGGTTTCAGGAAGTACATACAAGACAACGGTTGCTACATCTAACCTCAATTATGCAATTTTTTGTGTTACTTCTTCGCGTTCTAATGTTGATGCATATAGTCCGGAACTTACCCAAGTCATTGTAGAAAATACTATTCCATATATTCCAAACTTTTCTGCAACCTCGGTTGGTGAGTACGCTCTTTTTGGCGGAGGTGGAGACTGGTCTTCAAAATCTAATGTCGTTTATGCATATAACTCCGATCTTACTCAAACAAAACCCACTGGATTAACGACTGCAAAGTGGTCGCTTACAGGTGCTACAGTCGGCGACTACGCTCTATTCGCTGGAGGTATTTCAGGACGGAGTAGCGATTCCAGATACAACACCTATTATTCAACGGTAGATACATATGACCCTTCGCTTACTAGAGGAACTGCTCAAGCTATGAAGGAAGCTAGAGGTAATTCTGCCGCAGCCAATGTAGGGGAATATCTCCTCATTGCCGGCGGAGTAAATAAAAGTACATCCTCTTCTGTTGTGGATGTGTATGACAAAAATCTTACTCATACAGTAGCAGAAAATATGTCAAGTGGAAGGAACGGGCTTGCCGCAACTTCTGTCGGAGACTATGTTTTGTTCGCTGGAGGTGTAACTAATATTGTAGATGCTTATGATACTAGCCTTACTCGAACAACACCAACTCCACTTAACGAAAGCAAAAACAGTCTTGCAGCAACAACAATCGGAGACTATGGCTTGTTTGGTGGCGGCCTCAAATCCTCTACCGCTTTTGGGTCGGTAGATGCTTATGATACTAGCCTTACTCGAACAACACCAACTCCACTTAGCGAGGACAGATATAATCTTGCGGCAACATCGATAAATAATTATGCTCTTTTTGGAGGCGGCATTGGGCGTGACGGATCTTCTTCCATCCGATATGCAACCGTTGATGTCTACACCATAAAGTAAGTAAAGGAGTTTTCAGATGCGCTATCAAATTTGGGACAAGAAAACCGATATTTTCACCCCGTCGGGCCACAAATTCACCGCCGCCGAATGGCTTGCAAGGTATCCTTGGGCCGATCTGCCCGGCGTGAAAATGATCATCACAAGTGGCACCATCAACGGCGGGGCGGCAATGGAATTTCAGGCCACGGTAGACCGCTACATGGAGATGGGGGCCGATTTCTCTAGCTGTGAGACGGACGAGGATTACCTTGCTGCCATCGAGGACTTCGAACTTCACCCGCCCGGCGCTGACCAGCCCTCCATCGAGGAGCGCACCGCCGCCGCATTGGAGGCGCAGGTGCTTATGGCTATGCCGGAGGAAGCGGAGCCTGCCGTGGCGAAGTTGAGCACCATGTCCGTGGCCCGGACGGCCAGCGCCACCCCCACTGAGTCCGCCGCTTTCCAGCGGGTGAAGCGGAACTATGAGAGAGGTCTTTGGAGCGCCGCTCTGGTGAGCATGGCCGCAAGCCGGGGGCAGATCACCAGCGACGAGGCCAGCACCATTCTGAACGGCTAAGTTCTACACAAATTGACAAACCACAGCGCCAAATGGTAAAATAAAATCCCTCCCGGAAACGGGAGGGGGCGCTGTTGCATAAAAGGCGGTTGGCTACTCCCCCGGAAAGGGGTGAGGCCGATGGGAAACGGACGCTGGGCGAAAGCCCTGCGCTTCCTGGTGTGTTTCATCATCATCCTTGCGGTGATGATCTACATATCCCCAAAAGCGTGCTGACTGCCCGGTGGCACGAGCAGTCAGCGGTTTAATCCGATTGAACTGTGAGAGCTAACCGTCGCAACAGCGCCCTTCTATGTTTATTATACCATCCTGCCCAGGTTTGTCAACGACAAATCAAGAGGCGGGATTTTTGTTTTCCGCTCAGCAGGAAGGAAGTGACCTCTCCGTGCCGGTCGTAACCCCGCAACGCTATCTCCAATATCTCTCCGCTGTGCGGGGAGAGTTCCACAAGCTGGCCCGGCTGGACTTCCTGCAACCGGACGGCTCCCTGGCGTTCTCCATCGACAACAACCCACAGAACCCGCGCTCTGGGGCGTTCATCCAGGAGGGGGAGCTGTCCGTCAACCTCCAAAACGGGATGCGGCGGCAGGCCAGCGTGACCCTCTCCAACCTGGACGGGGCCTACGACTACAACGTGAACAAGGTCTGGTTCGGTCAGCAGATACGGCTCATGGAGGGACTTGTCCTGCCGGACGGGACGGACTTCTATCTGCCCCAGGGCGTGTTCTACGTCAAAGACCCGGAGGAAACCTTTCTGCCCAACCAGCGGCTTGCCCGGTACAATCTGGTGGACAAGTGGGCGTATCTGGACGGGACACTGTTCGGCAACTTGGAGGGCTGGGCGCTCATTGAAATCAATGAGGACATCTTCAACGCCATTTCCCAACTGCTTCTACGGGATAGAGGAAACGGACAGCCTATCGATAACATGGCCCCAATCTTCACGACCTACTATAATGGCAAGACGGTAAAATTGACGGACGGACGCATAGTCCCATGGACAAACACGCCATACACGGCCCGGTTTGACAACCGAAGCAACACCCTTTCTACCCTCTTGTTGGAGATGAACAAGATGCTGGTTGGGTGGATTGGGTACGACCAAGCGGGACACCTGCGGGTGGATGCCGCCTATGAGGACATATCGGATGCAGACAAGCCAATCCAGTGGGAGTTCTCCCCCCAGCGGGTGGATTTCCTAGGAGCGACTTATGCCGTCAAGAACACAGAGGTATTCAATGATATTATCGTCAACGGTGTGGCGCTGAATGGTAACCACGTCCCCTCCGGGCGGGCGATAAATCAAGATCCGTCCTCTGACACCAACATAGATCTTATGGGCCTGCGCACAAAGGTCTTCGAGGAAACCTGCTACTACGCCGATGAACAATGTCAAGAACTCGCGGAGTGGTATTTGAAGCAGAACTCCGTTCTGAAAAAGTCTGTGACCATTCAGTCCTCCCAGTTGTTTCATCTGGTAGAAAATGAATTAGTAACTATTACCCGGACGGACAAGCCGGGGAGTCCGGTAGAGCGGCATCTGGTCACTGGCTTTTCCCGGCCTATCGCACAGAACGGGCAGATGACTATTGACTGCACCAGCGTGAACGACTTCCCGGCGGCTTCCCCTTATCCCCTGCCCTCTACACTTGTTTATGCAACCATTGCCTGTGACGTGCGGGCGGGGGCCGTCGTGACCTGCTCACTAAGCGGCACCACTCTGAGGGGCGTATCAAATGGACTGGTAACGTTTCAGCTCCCGGTGGATGGATACGGAAAGTGGGAACTAGAGGGCACCTATAAGCCTGAAAGTGGAGCACAGGAAACGGCCAGCACAACGGTTTCTGTGGGCAGTCCGGGGCTTTATAATGCAACACTAAAGTTTCCAAGCGAGGTGAGCACATGACGTTCATTGGAGTTGACCCTGGAAAGAAAGGCTCACTGGCCCTGCTAGAAAATGGGGCCGTATCCATCTTTCCCTTTGACGAGGACACCTACATAGAAATGTTGGGCAAGGTAGCCCCCCACGCCTCCATCTGCTGTCTGGAACACGTCGGGTCTATGCCTGGGCAGGGAGTCACCTCTATGTTTCACTTTGGGGAAAACTTCGGCTTTATCCAAGGCGTGCTCAGGGCCTACAAGATTCCTTTTGAACTGGTACGTCCTCAGAAATGGAAGAAAGAGTTTTCTATCACCGGGGACAAGAACAGTTCCATTCAGGTATGCAAGCGGCTGTTCCCCGACGTGCGGCTGTTCAGGACAGCCAGATGTACAAAAGAGGATGATAATATGGCAGAGGCAGTTCTGTTGTCCGAATATGCCCGCCGCAAACTAGGGGTGGCACAATGCGAAAACGCAAGCTGAACGCACAAAATGAGGCCCTTGCCGTGTGGCGGGCCTTGGAACCGCAAATCGTGGAGGCTGTGCGTCGGGAAACCGCCGATTGTGTGCGGCAAAAGAAGCTGACGGTGGTGACCGCCCCCAACGGCACCACTATAGGCGTGATGCAACCGAATGACAGTACCATCTTCGAAATCCCCTACGTCTCCACCCTTGCCAATGTGCCCGTGGGGACTATGGTGCTGGTTCAATATTTTTACGGGATGTCAAACATGATAGCCGTCTCATTAGGGGACGGAACACAGCCGGAAGGAGTGTGACTTTATGCCCATTAAAGACGGAAAATATAAAAACCCTAATTGGGTCGACGGCGGCCCTCCAGCCGTTGATGCCGACGAACTGAACGCCATTTCCTCTACACTGGAGTCTCTGGATGCTGCTGGCGGGACAGGTGGCGACGGAAAGCGTTACGCCCGCATTGTGATCGGTACTTCTACCAACGGCTGGACGGCGGCAGACTGCGACTATCTATGTGACGGTGTAGACGATCAGGCAGAGATCAATCAGGCAATAGAAGCACTACCGTATATGGGCGGAGAGATTCTCCTTCTGGACGGAACCTATAACATCAACGGATATGTCGGCGTGTTGCGCAATAGTACCTTGAGGGGAACAAACCGTGAATCAACAATCTTGAAAAGGTTGTCCACAAATGGATATGACGAAATTACTGATTCCATACTTGTGGTATCCAATTCGTCTGTTCTTGCAGATATGACGATCGACGGAAACAAGTCTATTTGGCCGGAATCCAATGCCGGAGAAAGGGTCTCGGAAATATTGGCAGGCGGTGGAGCAATTATTTCCAATATTACTATTAGAAAGGCTATCAATTCTGCAATATATTATGAGCAAATTACAGCTGGAGTTGGTATAATTGAGGACTGTTCTTTTTCTGTTGCAAAACAAGGAATCTATATTGATTGTAGCGGAAACATCTTGATTTCAAGGTGCTATTTTGAAGTAGTAGATACGTTGGTTGATGCACACGGCATAAATATCAGGCAGGGGGCAGGAGAAGAAACTATGGTGTCACCGTTGTCGTGTGTTATTACTGACTGCACGTCACTTGCAGGTACTGGCGACATCATCTTAGACGGCACGGGTTTTAGCAAAGTGCAGAACTGCAATCTTGGGACGGTGATATTCAAAAACAGCTATCCAAATGGATCGGTCGCCGTAGAACGTGGAAGACATATTATTATGGGGAACACATTTCAACCCAACACTTATAACGATAATGCCATTTCCTTTGCAAATAACGTAAACAACTGCATTGCAATCGGGAACACTTTGGCCTCCGGGAGTATGAGGATACAAATCGAGGATAACGGAGAAAACAACATCATTTACAATGGTGCTTCCGGCGGTCAAGTCATCCTTACAACTTCTGGATGGAGTGCCAACACACAAACCGTCACCGCGCCCGGAGTAACAGTCTCCAACTATGTAACCACTGGGCCCACTCCCACAGCCTTCAACGCCGCAATGGAGGCGGGCGTGTATTGCTCCGGGCAAGGGAATGGAACGCTTACCTTCACCTGCACGAAAACTCCGTCCGGCTCCATTACTTACACTTATACAGCTCAGGAGGTGTTGTAGATGCCCATCATCAACAGTTCGTTATTTGGCTCCGGCGGCACAGATACCGGCGATGCGACCGCCACAGCACCGGATATTTTGCGTGGAAAAACCGCCTATGGAGCGTCCGGGAAACTGACTGGCACGATGCCGATGGTTGAAGCAGCAACACCTTCTATTTCCGTAAACTCCAGTGGACTTATTACAGCTACCACAATCCAAAATACCGGTTATGTTGCAAGTGAAACAAAAAGTGCAACACAGCAACTCGCCACACAGGCTGGACGCACGATTATCCCCGGCACTACACAGCAGACCGCCGTGGCTTCTGGCCGATATACGACTCAGGCGGTATATGTGGATGGGAGTCCGAACTTGATTGCTTCCAATATCAAGAGTGGAGTCAACATTTTTGGGATAACGGGGACGCTATCTTCCAATCAGTTTGACTGGAAAGGACGGATTATAAGCTCAACCAGAGCAGAATCCAACAAAAAACTAGTATTCCAAACTGGAAGTGAGGGTTTTAATGGAAGTAAACCATACGGATTTGCTGTAGATTCAGTCTATCCAACACCTGCTGGCTCCTCCAGAATTGTTATTGGATATTCCGTATTCTTTCCACCCAATGCCCTGTCAATAACCGGTTGTGGCATTGAACTAATTTGTTCTGTATTTTCAAGTTCTGGAATAACTTCTACTGGCTTTTGCTGGGATGTCAGAAGTAGTACTAAGGGTCCAATCTATGCAGACATATCGATAAACGAAAGCACAACTTCTATCACGCTTCAATCGGAATATGTATGGGATACATCAAACGGGTACTCTCTTTCTCTACTCTTTGCCGCTTAGCTAAAATGCATGCTACAAAAGGGCCACACACCTATGAGTCTCGCAGGAATAAACATCCGTACACAAAGGAGACACGCTATGCCGCCAAATTGTATAAAAGATTCCGCGCAGGAGTGCATCGGCTACGCCGAGGCACAAATCCTTAAGCACCAAATCGAGGAACTGGTCAAAAAGCAGGAGGCTGACCGTGAGAATAACCGCAAAGACCATAAGGAGTTCTATGAACGCCTTGAGTTTGGTGAAAAGGCGCAGGCCGTCACACAGAACCAGCTTGCCCAAATCCTCGATGATACCAGCGAAATCAAAACAGACCTGAAAGACAGCAGGAAAGAACTTACCACCGCTATCGAGAAGCAGAATCAAGCCATCACCGACTTGCAGATGAAGCCCGCCCACAAATGGGACATGCTAGGCAAAGAAGTGCTCAAACTAGTCATTGCTCTGGTATTCGGTATCGTGGCCGCCGCCATTGGATTGGGGGCATTCAAATGACAGAGTTGAGTATCCTTCTGGTTGCCATTCTGATGCTTGTGGCCGCCCTTATAGCGGCTATGGTGTACATGGCGAAGAAGGTGGGCGGGAAGGGAGAAAAAGAACTCCGCTCCGTGACCAGGCTCCTGTTCCTCACGACACAAATTGCCGCCCTGGTGTGGGTATCGGTATCCTACCTGATTGCCCTGTACGCCACGGTTCAGCTTGGACAGCCCTTCCCTATTGTTGAACTTTCCCAGCAGGCAATCACGACCATATTAGGCGTGAATGTTCTGAAAGTGGTGGAGAACATCTTTGAACACAATGACGGGGCTGTGTTTGGCAAGACGGACAAGAATCGGCAGGATACGGATTAATTGAAGTCCCCGGCAAGGATATTAAGAAATTTTCTTGGGAAGTAAAGAAGCAAGTGAAATCTAAGCAGGAAACACAATAAACAAGTTCAGAAAGAGGTACATATCATGGACGTTTACAACATTTCCAATCTGCTCGCTATCATTGGCGCTCTTGTCGTGCTGGTTAACATTCTAACTGAGGTAATCAAGAAGGTTACATGGGACAGACTTCCCACCAATATTGTGGCGCTTATTCTCTCCGAGGGCCTTACGCTGGCCGCCGGAGCAGCTTACGCACAGATCAATACCATTCATATCACATGGTATCTGGTAGTCGGCGCTGTTGTAGTCGGCTTTATGGTCGCCTATGCCGCCATGTTTGGGTATGACAAGCTGAAAGAGATTCTGGATTGGAGAAAGACCAATGGCAACTGAGAAGGAGCTCCGACATAAAGTCGTGAATATAATGAAGGGCTGGCTGGGCTGGTCGGAGGTTAACGGCAAATTTAAGGCCATTATCGACCTATATAACACCCAGAAGCCCCTCCCTGTAGGCTACAAGATGAAGTACACCGACGAGTGGTGTGCCGCCACAGTCACCGCCGCCGGGATGCAGGCGGGGCTGTCCGACATTATCTTGGGCGAGTGTTCCTGCTCTCGCATGATCGCGCTGTACAAGGCTAAAGGGCGCTGGATGGAGGACGACGCTTACCGGCCCGACATCGGGGACATCCTCATGTACTGCTGGAAGGACGGGGACAACTATGCCACCACCGACCAGACCGCCAATCCCAACCATGTGGGCTTTGTCGGGGCGGTCAACAGCAACACCATGACCATCTATGAGGGCAACAAGGGCGAGGCCGTGGCGACCCGTACCGTGCCCATCAATGGCCGCTATATCCGGGGCTACTGCCTGCCGGATTATGCCAGTAAGGCGACCACCATCAAAACCGAAGCCGAGGAGGACGACGATATGGACATCTCTAAACTGACCGACGCTGACATTGAGGCCCTTGCTGCCAGGCTGGACACTGTGCTCTCCAAAAAGGAGCCGTCTGACTGGTCTAAGGAGGCCCGGATCTGGGCCGAGGGTCAAAACATCATCTCCGGCGATCAGGCCGGGAACAAGAAATACAAGAAGCCAGCCACCCGCGAGGAACTGGTGCAGATCCTCTACAACATCGAGAATCCGTCTTGAACAGAAGTGGCCCCCGGTCTCCTATGCGAGGCCGGGGGTCGTTTCCAGTATCCCTTCAAACACCTTTCTGGTTTCCGCCGCAATCTCCGTCTGCGGTTTGAGCATCTGGGCATATCGCTGTGTCATGTCCAGGCTGGAGTGTCCCAAGAGCATTTGTAGCTCTTTCGGGTTCATTCCAGAGGAAACCAACATTGAGGCGCAGGTATGTCGCAGAGAGTGGGGGGTGATATCCTCCCTTCCGGTCATGGCCTCCACATAGCTCTTTATACCATAGATAGCTGTTATTCGAGACAGGGGTTTGAAGCCACCTCCTTCGTTCTTTTGGACGAAGATGGGGTCTTTATCTACCGCCTCCTTTGGCCTAGCTTTGTTCAGATATGTGTGCATGACCATCTGCGCATAGGGAATGAAGGGTACTGTACGTCCCTTGCCTCCCTTACCGCTGCGGATGGTTGCATACCCTTCCTCCCAGTTCAGATCAGCCGGTGTTAATGCCAACATCTCCGACTCTCTTGCACCGCTGGTCAATAGGAGTATCGTCATAGCTCGGTTCCTTATATAAACCGGCTTTCGCCCAAAGGACGATGTACTGGTTGAGAATATGCGGCGTATATCGTCGGCGCTCAACACCGACTTTGCAGAAATGTATTTCTCAGACATGCGCATTTTCTTCGAAATTGGGTTTTTGTCCAACATCCCGGACTCTACCATCCATTCCAGCGCCGTATTCAGCCGGGATATATACTGCGCAAAGGTGTTTCTGGAATATCCCAGCAGGCTTTTTCGGTAGGCCAGAATGGCCTTCTGGTCAATCTCCTGCCGTCCTTCGCTCTCCATGAAGCGTATGAACTTCTCCACGCCCCGGCGCTTCTGATCCTGTGTGTTCCTTGACATGTTCCCGTATGAGGCAAGGTACTCTTCGGAGTAGGACTTAAAATCTTCCAGTGTCATATGCCTACCTCCTTGACTTTTGGTATTTGGCTTGACATCTCCCACAGCTAAATCTGAGCGGGAGTGTCAACTATCTAGTATATCTATAGCACGTTCCAGAAATTCGGGCTTACTTATACCCTCTCTGGTAGTGTAGCCCTCTATCCGCAGGGATAGTTCAGGCTTTATTGCCGCTTGAAACTTTCGGTAGGCTTTTGCGTTATACCGATTTTTAACGGCGCTGCTTGTGTGGGTCTTGCGCTTGGGCTTTTCCTCGCTTGACATCTTCGGCCCCCTTTGCTATAATGTGGGCAAGAGGGACGCTCTCCCTGGTGTCAGCAGGAAGGCGGCCAACTTAACAAGTGTAGAGCTTGAAATTGCCGCTTCTTGCTGGGGTCAAGGGGCGGTTATTTCTTTATCTGGTTGCCCAGGGAAATAGCCGCAATCACGAGCATAAGTAGTGCGATGGTTTCCGTTAGGCTCATGGGCTTCCCTCCTTTCGGAGTTGGCCCCGCCCCTCTTGCTTGTCTATACTATATCATACTTGATCCAGTATGTCAAGAAGTTTTCTAAATTTCCCGAAATGCGGCGTAAAACCCCTTGCTTTAGCCGTGGGGAGTGTCAAGAAATTCTGTGGTCTGAGTACGCTGGGTGGGACTTTGTGAAAACCTGTGAGCGGTGCCCACGGGACTTACCAAAATTGTGTGAGCGGAGGGAATGGGGGACTTTCTGAAAAACTGTACGCTGTGGGTACTTACCCAAATTCTGCGGTTTAAGAGCGCGGGACGCAATGAAATCTTGTGCGCTGGGTACAACACAGTCTTATGTTCCTGTTTGGTTTTCTTACATTTTCTGATTTAGCTTCTTTTGTTTCTGTGTTATGTTCTTTGGTTTCTGCCCTTATCTCATCGCTTAATCCTGGCTTGTGTGGGGTGGGCGCAGACAACGGCCAAAATATTTCTCATCCAAGATTATGATATCGTCTGAGTGGGTCTTCAATTTCACCATGTTCTGCCCTTTCACTCCAACGCATACAGCGATTTTTCCTATTGTATTCAGAACATCCAAAACAGGCATATAGTCAGTGTCCCCGCTCACGATAACGGCGGTGTCATATGCGTTCAGGAATCCCTTTGCAAGAATATGCGTTCCCATATTGATGTCTGTTCCCTTTTCTTCCACATAGTAGGTCGTTGGGTCGGAGATATCCATTGTCGAGAATGTTTGTCCAGAAACCGGCCTTGCAACATGCCGCCCCTCGATAACAGTAAAGTATGGCTGGTTTTTCAGCCCATTTATCCACCTGTATGTACCGGCCCTTCGCTCATCCTGCGCCAGAAAATCGTCCGGCTTTGGAGCGCATAGGAAAGTCTTAACGAGTTCATTGCCGCCAGGTATCAGCTTCACTATTTCTTGCGGGACTTTATTATAATCCAATCTTGGATACGGCTCCCCAATACTCCGATAGTAGCTCATGACGGCTATGTTGAAGTTCTCGAAGTCGATAAAAACCATCACACGGCGCATATAAATTTCCCCCAATAAAGGTCTAAGGGCCTGTGGGCCCGAAGGCCACACAAGCCCTGTTTAAGTCTACACGGGGAACTTAACCCCGCCTCGTTATTATACGCCGGGTATTGCACGTTGTAAACTGTCAAATAAAACAAACAAGCAGGAAAATGTTTGTGCAGGGAGTTAAAGCAAAGCCCCGGTATTTTTTACACGCGTTAACGTGTCCCCTCAGTGTACGCCCCTTGATTTTTGACTTCGCGTTACCGCGTAGCATGGCACAAAAGAGGCCCCATGAATTGGGGAATCGCGCTAGCGTGTGGATGCAGACCCGCAGACCGAACCCAGCCGGGAGATACCAAGGGCGCAGCCCTCCCCCACGACGCCAGAAAATGGCCGGATGTCTCCAAGGGGACACCCCAGGGCCGGGAAAGCCTACGGCGGGCCGTCTGCTGGGCGTGAGGATGCTATGCGCCTGGGCCCTCCCCTTAGACCGGAGGGCCCAGGGCAAAATAAAAAACTTTGAAAAAGGGATTGACATACTGCAATACGTATGATATAGTATAGACAAGCAAGAGGGGAACGGCTCGACCTCCGAAAAGGAGGTGACAACATGACAGTATTAGAAGTGATTGCACTACTTAATCTGTTAGCCGTTGTTATCTTCGGAATTATCCAGATAATGAAGAAGTAGCCACCCCCAGCAAAGGAACGGCCACATCTCCAATACTTATGAAATTGAGGTGGAGCCGAACCCGTGCCAGCGGGTGCCCCTCTTGCCCTATATTATAGCGAAGGGGGCCGAAGATGTCAAGCGAGAAAAAGGAACGCCCGCAAGACCGTTATAACAAATCGCACACCGTCAGCATAGCAATTAGACTGATGAAGAACACAGAGCAAGACATAATCCAGAAACTCGACAGCGTACCCAATAAGGCCGGATATATCAAGCAGTTAATACGGGCCGACATGGCAAAGGACAAATAAAAACCCGCTCCCGTGCCGCAAACACGTTATAGAGCGGGAATCCCGTTAGGAAACCGCCAAACCAGGGCCGCCCCTATTGTATCACGGAATAGCTTTATGATAAGAGCCAGGGAATCAATTCCCTGGCTCTTTTTCCTTTGTTGCTGGACTGATCCCCATTGCTAGAGAAGACCTATCTCTTTTTGCTTGTGTTTCCACTGCACGGGCCAAAAAGTCTGCTATTGCCTCCCCCGTAGCCTCTGCGGCCTGCTGGGCACGTTCCAGTGTATCAGGTGGGATAAAGACACCCCCGCCCACCTGCGGCCCTTCGGCGCCCACCTGCGGGCCTCTCGCACCATCCCGCTCCATCCGCTGGTCAATGGCTTTGTTGATATAGGCGTTGACGCTTTCCCCTTCGGCCTCTGCACAGGCCTGTACGATTTCCTTCTTGCCCTTCGGCATGGTGAGATTTACCCGGTCATAGGCTTTGGCAATAAATTTATTTTGATATGCAGTTGCGTCCGATTTATTCTTGTAAGCCATAGGCGCACCCCCTCACTAATACTATAACATGCGCCGGAATTATGCGCAATATGCCAATTGCACAAATGGGACCAGAGAATATTGTGCAATATGCTTCTTGAAGAAAGTTGCGCAATATGCTATTATAATCATGTCAGGAGGGCAACCGATTGGCAAATAAAAAGCCCCGGCGCTACCAACACCGGGGCGGAAGGAGGCGAGGACATGAGGTACCACATGGGGATGTGGTATTACCAGGGCAAAACCTATAAAAGTCTCCACGAAGCTCTGGTAGCCAATTGGGCCAAGTAAAGGCCACGGGGCCGGGGAAACCCGGCCCCACCCTAAAGCGCCTCCGCCCCAATTATATCACAGGGGTGCGAGAGCTGCAAGGACTATTCCCCGGCTTCCTGCACTACATCCCGAATAGATCGGCGTGTGTTCCCGTCCTGTAAAGCAAGAGTTCATTCTTGTCCTGCCTGTAAATCAATAGCCAATCCGGGGAAATGTGACATTCCCGATACCCTGCATAATTCCCGCTCAAATTGTGGTCAACATTTTTCGGCGGCAAGGTTTCGGGGATTCTTAGAGTGTCAACAATCTGCTGTAAGAGTTCCATATTATAGCGGCGTTTTACGCAGGTCTTGAAATCCTTTTTGAATTTGGTGGAGTATCTGACATCCAGCATAATCAATCCTCCATCAATTCGGAGAAGAGTTGTTCCGTGGAGCCGGTGAACTTATGCCCGCCGCCGCTGTCAAGCTCCGCCATAGCCTCCAGCGTTTCAGCGTTTGGCGTTTCATCCGGGACAGCGGCCCCTTGCAGATAGGACACAACATAGAAAAGCCGGCTTTCGGGTATCTGGTCAATCAAGGCTTTTGCCAATTCACGATTACTCATTTTGTTCGCCTCCTTCTCTATCCCTCTCCATGGCTTCGGATATGGCCCGCTTGATAAACCCGTTGACACTTTCCCCACGTGCTGTGGCGTGGGCCTGTATGCTATCGCGCTCGGCGTATGACACACGGGCCCGTAACTCCACAAAACCCTCCATATATTTTTTGTGTGCTTTTGCTTGCGCTGGTGTAAATCCCTTGTATTGGCTCTTTTTCTCCATACTCTATCACCTGTACATATTATATCACATTTATTATGTAAGCGTATATATCACGCCTGCACAAATACGCGTATCTATTTTTGTTGAAAATTCCATATTGATATATACGCGTATCTATGCTATTATAATCATGTCAGGAGGGCAACCCCTGATAAATCAACCGGGCAGGAGGTAACGGAAATGGAGATTGATAGCATGACCCAGACCGAGTTAGCATCCTATCTTGAAACCCTGGCGAAGCTGGTAGAGGCCACGGCTAAGGACGCGCAGGACGCGGCCCGCATTATCCGAGAGGCCATCCCCAAGCAGTAAAAAAGATAGCCGCCCAGCCCTGAACAAGCAAGCGACTATCTAAGACCCAGCGGAGGCGGTTAGAGCCTGCCATCTGGCCGCCCCCACTATAACACAACCGGCAGGGAAAAGCAAGGCCACAGGCCGGGAGGGAAAGAAAATGAAGACCATTACATATCAGGACAATATGCAGCTCTGGCGCATGGAAAGCGCCGCCGAAAAAGCCGGATACAAGAAGACCGATGATTGCTATTGGTGCCAGATTTTCCGCAACTCAGAAACCGGTGGCGAATTTTGCACCAGCCGCGAGGAGGACAGCACTAACGACCCCGCCGCAGACCTGGCCAAGATGCTGACCCCCAGCGCCACTGAGGAACCCGCTGAGGCCATGCGGCCCATTATGGACAGGCTAACCGCACTTAAGGCCGAAAGCATCGCCGAGGCTGACCCCTTCGGCCAGAGCCCCGCAGACCGCGAAATAAAGGCCATAGCGGCCACTTTGGCAGCATTTGGGGTACAGTGGTATTACACCACCGACGACGCCGGAAAATGGGTTGCAACGCTAAAATAAAAGCCCTGGCCACTGCTCGCAACAGTGACCAGGGCAAGAGAAGCCCCAGAACAACCACGAACCAGGGCACGCCCAGTATACCACGGGTAGCCCTCCATGACAAGGAGAAAAACAGAAATGACGAACAAGGAACGCGCTGAACTGATCCAGAACGCAATCAGGGACTACAGGGCCGCCAGAGAGAGCGGAGACGCCCAGAAAATCCGCTTCGCCGTGAACTATATGGAAAACACCTTTTTCGCCGTCAGTCTCTGGGCCGTACCCGGAACGGAAGAACTCCGGCAGATGATTCTTTCCGCCAAAGAGGACAAGGCCCGCCGCATTTTCGGCAGTTACAAGCGCGATCTAATCAGAACGGCGGAAATCTCCGGCAGGCCGCAGGAACTTCGCTATAATTGCATCGAGTACGTTTGCCAGTTCCCCGGTATTGACCCTGTAGAAATGGCCGCAAGCCTCCAGAATGACGGCTTTACAATTCTGTTTGATGATAGCAGCATCAGCGCAAAGGCAAACGCCGCAAACCGTGCAGCGGTCAACAAGGCCGCAAGGAGGGCCGCACAATGAATACTTACAAAGTCACCTTTTCCAATGGAGACTATCTGTATACCCAGCTTAATGCCTCTATCGAGGAGGCAAAGGCCTATTATCTAGGTAATATCTTCAATCTAGGCACGGAGGCCGACAATCTCCAAAAATGCGTTGACATGGAGGAGGCCGCACAATGAAACGATACAGAGACGCCGCCAGGCGGCTGACAATGACCATTGACGAGATCGCCGCCGCCACGCTGGCCGAGGCCCGCGAATACTACCAGGACGGCGGGCGCTATATTTACGAGGGCAGAGCCTACACCCTGCGCCGCTACATCGACAGAGACGCCCACGGGAACGCCGTGGAGGTTGCCCAGTTTGTGGGCATTGACGGCTACAACCTGTTTACCGACCCGGCCCGCCTGGGAACATTCCTCCCGGACGTGGCAAGCGATGGACAGGAAATCACCCGCTTTTGACCCGACCACCGGGAGAATGGAGGAAATGAACATGTTTTCAAATGCAGTCAAATTGATTTGCGAAAAGCACTTTGATTATAAATGTTCTGGCTGCCCGTTGCTTGCTATCTGCGACATTCCAACGCAGGAGCAGCCGGGGGAAACACTGGAAGAAAAAACCGCTTGGTGGGAAACTCAAATGAACAAAGCCGCCGAGGAGGTGCCCCCCGCTTGATTATTCTGTTTATCTTGCTCCTCCCGATCATGATTATCTGGGAGACGGCGAAAAAATCTTGACTGCCCCGATCGGGCGCGATACAATCAACACAACGGAGCCCGGCAGAGCCGGGGGAAAGGACGGCACAACACGACTATTACGCTATATATCACCCGCACGGGCGATATGATCCAGACAGGCAAGCCCGCAGAGGTAACGCTTGAGGAGTACCCGGAGATTAGCCGGACATGGACCCGGCGCGTTGCCGTGGAGCTGCCCGCAGGATTTGAGGCGGCAGAGGCCGGAGACGGGCGCAAGCACATTTTCCGAGGCTCTGATTGCTACGAGCTGACCGCCAACGCTGACGGCGTGCCCTGCATCATTGACCACACCCAGCGCGGCGGGCCGTTTATCCCGCTCCCGATCCTGTCCGAGGGCTGGGGCATCTAACAATATCATCACCGCCTGCCCTGGGTTACCGGGGCGGGCTTTTTGCGCCCTCCTGATCATCCAACGTTGGCAGATATGTCTCCTTATACTCCCAGCCAGCTTCCCGCCGCTTGTGCGCCGCCCTGCCCAACTCCACCCCTGTACTCGTAAAACACCCCTAGAACCTCCATAGAGGAGGCCAACTCCCGGGCTGTATCCAGGAGACTTGATTTCTTCAAATTCCCGATGTGCGTCCGCTATGACGCTCCTGGGCTCATCCAATCCTGCCGCTTTGGTCTCCATACTATCCGCAAGCAGCCTGATCGACCGGCGCATGGAGTCTTTTCTGGCCTCCTGTGCATATACCCCCGCATTGGCGGCAGTCTGCGTCGTCTGCATCAGGTCTAGCATATACTCCTGACTTGCGGCGGCCCCGGCCTTCGAGCGGATTGTCACCGGGTCTATCGTCTCATTCAACCGGGACAGCTCCACCGCTGCCCGGAAGATGGCGCGGTTTGCCTCCATATCCTTCAACTTCCCTTATCGTTGCAATTGCAACATCTCAGAATCGCTACTCGCTGTATTACCCGGTCTATCGACTAGCCGCAAGCCCGCGGGAGGGAGAAAACCGAAGTCTACACGCTTGGGCCGCTCAGGTTAGATGTTGCGTGGGCCATGCTCCTACCCACCTGAAACAAATATTTTTCCCTATGTTTCGTCAAATTGACGAGCTACGCAAGATCGTAACTCATTTTTTGACTGGTAATCTTGCAAAAACAGGTAACAACTTAAACATTCTTTCTAAGAATGTTTAAGTTTTCGTCTTCTATATGCAAGTTCTGTATCATTTATAGCAATCATGGGGGGTAAGTTTCCAAGTCATTCCCATAATATGGATTTCCAGTTTTACTATGCAGTACCCCCCCTTTCTCATTTACCCCGCCTCTCCCAGCCTTAGGACAACTCTGCACCGCCTGACTCCGCCCCCTCTTCAATCCCCCTCCACCCTATCATCAGCCTTCTGTCACCGCCAGATGTACTATGATTGAGAATGACTCGGCTCAGTAATGCGCTTCAACTTGCACTCCTGGACACTACCATGCTATAATAGAAAATAAAAGAGGCGGCGGCTGCCCAAAAATCGGGTTCAATCCATTGTGGCACAATGATTACAGTCCATTTGAATTAAGTATCATTTTGATACCTTATTAGTATCAATTTGATACTTAATAGGTATCATTTTGATACTTTTCTATTGGTAATAACAGAATGTATATATGCATATAGGAGGTGAGGGGCTATTGAGCGACAGGGCACTAAAAGAAACAGTCAAGGTTCAAAAAGAGTATATTATCGTGGATCAGCAGACCGGAGAAGTGACGAACCAGGTGAAGAAACTAATGTATAGCGTAAAGCCTGGTGCGCGATATGTGAAAGAGTTCGCGCAGAATCCGTTGCTCCGGCAGCAAATACCACACTCAACAAGGACTCTTTTGAGTGCCTTGGCAGCCCGCCTCCCCTATGCCAATAGCGACCCCTATATCTCTCTTGGATCCGATGCGTTGAGTTCCATAGGAGAAACATACGGCCTCGGTGAGGCATCAATGAAACGCGGGTTGAAATATCTGATGGAGAACGGGTACTTGATCCGCATGGGACGCGGGAGGTACTTTTTGAATCCGTATCTATATGGTAGGGGGACAGCGGCAAATATCCTAGAACGCCAGAAGGAGTGGGACGCGCTTCAATCTCGTAAGAAAGACGAATCCCCCGCCTGACCATCACGGCCAAGCGGGGGCGTTTTTGTTATTCTGGGATTTGCACTCCGTTTTCCTTTAGCATTTCCATAATTCTCTCAAAGAAATCTGGTTTTGCTTTTTGAATAGATTCCAATACTTTTTTAGCATGGCGCCAATATCCCCTATCTTCTGAGTCTGAAGGGTATAGGCCACTTGGGCAACTAGGATAGAAGTCTGCGCTCAATGTTGTACCTCCAGCATAGTTTCCATCTTCGCTTCCAAATTCCATGGTTCCATCTTCCCGAAGCCTGCACCAATCAAAGTATTCTCAGCCGCCCTTTGATCTGACGTACCTATTCTTTCCTGAATTACTGCTCATTACGCCTCACCTTTTCTCATTTCTTTCGACCACTTTGCGGCGTATGCGTTACGGTTGCGCCTCGCCATCAGCCCCCCTCCCATTCCACCGGAACGACGAACATGCCGTAGTTCGGCCCTTGTCGGCACGCTCCAGGTGGATAGCATCAAGAATTGTCTCGGTTGCTACCACACCTATCCCCCTTCAATGCTATCATCTTCTCCCTCACCAGCTTGTCCACGACCTTCCCCACGTTGTTCCCGTAGCCACATATCTCGGCCAGCTTGTTTAGGTTCCAAGCGGTTTGAGCGGAGACGAGAATGGAGAGGCGGCGTAGGTTCTTTTTCATCCGTTTTTTAACCCCTCTCGGGACTCTTTCACTTTGTTGTCGATAATATCATCGTGAAACCCTGCATGAAAAATCCTGGTCCCAGCTGATTTCATATCTCTAACCCAGTACTCTTCTGCCTCCAGGATACAGCGGTAAATTTGGTTTTCTGCTCGTGAGAGCCCGCTCATTCTGGTTTTCCCAAGTAAACTTAGATAGTCCTTGTCACAGTATATTTTCATAACCATTTCCCGAATAAATCGAAGTTCTCGCGCCAAAGACTCATAAATTTTCTGCTTATCTGCATTATCAATAATTTTCAATATAATAACCTCCCTGCAATCCCTTACTTTCTCAGTTCCTCCACGCTTTCCTTGACCGCTCGGATGACGTACCGCACGTCTGCCTCGGTGGTATCCCATCCAATGGACAGCCGTAGAGAACCACGTCCGGTTTCCTCGGTGTACCCCATCGCCTTCAACACATGAGAGACACCAACCTGACCCTCCGAACAGGCCGAGCCGGAAGAAGCGCATACGCCCCGTTCATCCAGAGCTAGTACCAAGGCTTGTCCGTCAATACCCCTGAATACAAAGGAAGCGATGGATGGAGAACGCTGTGTGGGGTGTCCAGTCAGTTCCGTACCTAGAATAGAGAGGATGCCGTCAATCAGAATGTCACGTAGTTTAGTGAGATAGGGCACACTCTTGTCCAGGTTATTGGTTGCCCACTCAATTGCCGCACCCATTCCAGCGATACCAATTACATTTTCTGTCCCTGCCCGCTTTCCTGCCTCTTGGTGTCCCCCGTGGAGCATAGGGAGTATATCTACACCCCTGCGCACGAACAAGGCTCCTATGCCCTTCGGGCCACCGAACTTGTGAGCTGACATAGAGAGTAGGTCTACACCCGTCTCTCTCACATCAACCGAGATATGCCCGACGGCCTGGGTGGCATCGGTATGGAATAGCTTATCAGCGGAATTGGTCGCCCATGACGCAAGCGATTTCATGTCTTGTACTGTCCCGACCTCGTTGTTGACCCAAAGAATCGACATGGTATCAATGAATGTCAGGTCTATAACAGGTTTGGATGGTACAATTCCTAGATGGTCACTTTCGAGTCCGACAATTCCACCGCGCCGTCCATATTCCATCGAACTGTGCTCTACATTGCTTTTTACTGTACTAAATGCTGAAAGCACCCAAATATTTGCCTCCGTTGCCCCAGAGGTGAAGTAAATCTCGTCCGGCTCAGCGTTGATGGCCTTGGCGACCTTGGATCTGGCCTTTTCTACCAATTTTCGGGCCTCAGCACCAGCATAATGTAGTGATGACGGGTTTCCATATATATCAAACGCATCGTGCATCGCCCGTCTCGCAGGCAGGCATAGTGGCGTTGTCGCCGCATAGTCTGCGTACACATTTCGTGTCAATGTATGTATCCTCCTTGCAATTTTCACATGTGATAGAAGCAGAGCCATGCACCCGAATGGTTCTTCCACGGTGCTGAATTTTGATTTCGTTTCCATCCGTGGTGGCTATCATATTCCCACACGATTTACAAAAAACCGCTCTATGCATGGTTCCATCCCTTCTATCATCGAGATTTGGGCGGCGGGTCCCCCTTGCTTTAGCCATGGGGAGCGTCAATCCTCTCCTTGAACTCGTTCAAGGGCTATCCCTCCTTCGGCGGGTCGGGGAGAGGCATCCAGTGGGTGACATGACAATTACAGACCCTGTTCCAGTCCCCGGTAATATCGTAATAGCAGTCCAGCACACTCATTGTTGTGCCAAAAAACCCAATTGGCGTACCGCTTTCACAATATTTATGCTCTTCGTTTTTGTCCATGCACCCGCCGTGCCAATAGTTTACATTGGTGCAAACGAGATAATGCCCAGGCGCATCCGGCAGCCTCTCCTTGACGCTAATCCACCCACTCATGCTGTCCGCCCTCCTCGCCGTGGACTTTCTTTTTCATCTCTTTTGCAGCTCCTTCACCCACACCAAGGGCATAGGAATAAAGCAACCAGCAAACGAAGCTTCCTACCCAGCAGAAAACCAAGACAGGCATCGGCACCACAAACCAGCCATTTGCCTTGACGATGGACAGGATGATGCCCAGGAAAAGGAGCAGTCTAATCATTGCCGCCCTCCCCGTCGTGGATGGAGCCCTCCGCAATATCCCTTGCCTTTACTGCGTCTGCAAGAGTACGATAAGCACCGATATATTTTTGCTTTCCATTTATGTAAGCATAGGCCTCAAATTTCCCATGTTTCGAGAAGCAAATATTCCGTTCTCCTGTTTTATTTGTTGCCCTCAACCTTCGCTTATTAGGGGCGCAGTTTTCTTTATGCGTAACAAACTGGCAGTTATTGGGCGTATAATTCCCGTCCACGTCAATTCTGTCTATCTCTAACCCTGCTTTATAACCATGCGCAATCGCCCAGTCGCAAAAAGATTTTGGATCGCTTCTCCATGTATCATCCATAGTAATCCCACGCGCCCCATACCATCTGTAACTTTTGGCGTTTTGGTTTTCACATCTTGTTACAATCTGCCCCCACAGGCGATATACATCTGTTCCTTTATACCCATGTGTCCGCATATAGCACCTCTCCATTATCCAGCCGCTTGGCTTTGAAAAGGATTTCTCTCATTGTTTTTCCTCCATCATCGTTAAAGCCTTCTGCAAGCAAGCCTGTATCTCTTCACTGATAGCAGCATTGCTCTTTGCGAATGTACTGTCTAAGTAGTTTTTGTCATGGTAAGCAAGAGTTTCTAGAGCTAACGCAACACGAATGTACTCTTCTGACGTTTTGCATACACACTCAGGGGATTTCATTGGGCACCTCCGATGATCTCGTCCAATGTGGCCCGCCTTATGCTCCTCAGCGTAGGGAACGTTTCATCAAGGTTATCAAGACTGCCCTTATAGTTGTCTTCGTCATCATACATGTAAAATGTCTGTCCCACTATATCAACGTATGCCAATGTTTTAACAACTGGATATAGCACTTTGATAGCCTTCGCCCTCTCCACCTCCTGCTCCGTCCAGCGGGGCTTGCGGGCGATGTTTTCTGGATGATTTATGAGATTGTTAAGACATTCCACAGTGGAGAATCCCCAGCAGTCATTTGATATTTCAATCTGGAATGTCCCATATTTATTGATACGAAATCGCCCTAACGTGTTCCCTCTAATTTCAAACTTTTCTTCTGGTTCAACCCCAAGCACCTCGCAAATTCTCGGCTTGTCCATGTTGGCCCCCCTCCTTGATTTTCAGGTACTTTTCGATGGCTTCGTCTAGGTCGGTCTCCTTTCGCTGGCCGTAGGAGCAGAAACTCAATGGATGATATTCGTAGGTGTTTTGCTCAAGCACAAAATTTCTCCCAATAAATTCAATGCGGCGAATACATTCATCTTTGTACTTGCATTCCAAACAATAGCACCCGCCGGCAGCGTGAACAGGGTCAACCGTCGGCAACTCATCAAACATCCGCTTCATGACGGCTCCAGTCATCCCATCACCACCAAAGCACTCTCTGGCTTTATCCGCATCAACTAGTCTCATGCTCGGCCTCCCACTGTTTCTTCATGTCTTCGTATAACTCTTCCATCTTTCGATTCCACCCCTTGAGCTTCCACAGGACAAGCAGACCAAGTACCATCCATTCCACGGCGGCTATGAGCACCATAATATCGGCCATTCTGCACTACCTCCATTTAAATTTTACGCCCAAGAAATCGCACCAGAGCCTTACTGCCCGCGGGAAGCTTTCGACGCACTTCCCCTCTCCTACCGGGACGTCATAGGCCGTTTTCCCATCCCAGCTAGTGGTTTTCTTGGTAGCTGCCACCATCAGCTTTACATCGTCGACCGTAATTCTTTTCGGCTCGTCGCACCGCTCCTCCTTGTCTGCCTGAACCAGCTCGCGGATTCTTCTAAGGGGGAGTCCTCCACAAGCGTCCACATAAAGGTCCCTCTGCTTTTCCATCAGTTCTATTTCCTCCGGCTCCAGGCCGGTTCCCTCGTAGGCAGCGAGGCGGTCAATATCATCGCCACGAAACTTTTCAAGGACTCCCCAATCGCTATAAATGCCGTCACCAACCAGATAATATCCGTGTTCATCCTTCATTGTGGCTCGTTCCATGTCAGTCCTCCTTCATCAAAGCGCCGCAGTTTGGGCAGTACCTTTTCTTGACGCGCCCATTACTTCTGCCACACACAGAACACGAATACACTTTATACTCAATCAGACGGTTTCTTTTACTTATACTTTCGCATATTTCTGTAATCCATCTCCCGTGCTTCACCTCCGCAACGTCGGCGGCTTTCAGGCTAAAAAGAATAGATTTGATTTGGAAATAGGCATCAGTTCCAATGGCCTTGTCGAGAATGTCTTTTGAACTGAAATAATTATCCATCCTGCTCCCTCCGTAGTGCGGCCTCAATGTCCATGACAACCGTCAACTTCTTCCCGCTACATGTAACAAACCAGCCACTTCCCTCGGGCAATACCCGATTTTCCTTGTGCGCCTGGGCCAGTTCGCGGAGGCGTTCAGGTGTTATACCAAGGGCTTGTCCGGCCAGCTTTAAAACATCATCCTCATTAAATGCCCGCTTTAGGTCCTCCGGCTCCAGACCAGTGTCCTCGTAGGCGGCGAGGCGTTCAATGTGCGGACCGTAATCTTCTCCTCCTTCGGCATCGATAGCTACAAACCATTTTCCACCACCATGCCCATTGTCACACCAGTATGTCAGTCTCTCCATGCTCACCCCTCCTCCGGGCCGCGCCATTCCCAGTTTTCAGCGTCATTGCACCCAGGGCAGGACGGGGCGTGCTCGTGCACACACGTATCGCAGACAGACACCATTTCCAAATCTCTAATCGCCGCATCCCTCTCCCGCTTCACCTGCTCCAGCTCGGCCAATACAGCATCCCGGTCTTTCTCCGCGGCACATCCACCCTCGGAGCAATGGCCTTTACGGTAGTTTTCCAGCTCGGCCCGCAGCTTCTCGTTTTCTTCCTGGAGCGTGGAGAGGGCGGTGGCAGCGTCAAGCGCAACGAATCTTTTCAAATCCTTCCCTTCAAAATATCCATTTAGCTGCTCAATCAGCTTCTCAATGTCCATCAAGCGTCCTCCTCCGCTGGCCTATCCCAGGCTGTCCAGTATTTGTCGTACAGATCCATCGCAAACGGCTTGATGTGCTTGCAGTATAGGTACCCGTCCTTTACCCCCTCTGCAATCTCCAGGCCGCCCCATTGGAGCTGGGCTATCCCTGCGCCCTCAATGTAGATTGCCGTCTCCTGGGTAATGGATTCCAGTTCTGCGCGTGTGTATTGGTGTCTCACGGCGATACCTGCTTCCCATCGTCAATCTCAAACTTGATTTTCATCTGGGCGGGGCATAGATCAACTTCTGGCCGGCGTTTCCCCGTCCACCGCAACCCGCCAGCCTGTCCTACGCATTTCCACCCAGCCGCCCGCAGGCTGGACCCGTTTTCGCTGTCCAGTATGTATGTAATCAGTTTGTGGTAGCCCATTGCTCTGGCAGCTCTCCAGGCTGCGGCATAGAGCATACTGCAAGCGTTGTGCGTCCCATCGGTACAGAGGCGGTTAACCTCCAGAGTCCAGCCGTCATCAAGATAACGGCTCACCGGCCTACCTACAATAGCAATGCCGACGATTTTCTCTCCGTCGGTGCAACCAATGGAAAATTTGTGGCCCGTGACCGGCTTGTGGTGCCGATGGTGCTGCTCCACAAAGGCATTGGCCTCTTTCAGTGTAATGGGACAAACCTCAAGCATTGGCTTCTCCCTCCGGCGGGCGGCGGTAGGCTAGCCAGGTAATCCCGTAAGCTCCAGCGCGAAACGCCCTACCATTGGCGAACGCGATGCCCTCCACCACGCTCTTGAATCCAGGCATTGGACAATCGTAAGCAATGGCAATAGGTTCTTTTCCTGTGATCACATTCCATTCTGCTATACCCATATCCTTTGCGATAATATATACCGGCTCCCCGTCCATCTCCCGCAGCTCCTCCAGCGTCAGCGGCTCGTTCGACTCGTTGCTCTGCCACTCTTTGCACCTTGGACAATCTAATGGAGCATATCCCCGAAGGGTACAGCTCCCCGATTTGCTGTAATGCAAACACGATTTTGCAATCATACGCTTTTTATCCAGCGTCAGCGGCTCGTTCGGCGGGGTGAGGGTGGGCATATTAGAGATCGCCTGCAAAAGCGCACCCCGTTCAACAGCGGTTAAATCTGTTTTCTTGATATACTCCTTTAGCGCATCCGAATCAATCGCCCCCATCTTTCAGCGCCTCCTTAACCATGCGTGGGCTTCCCTTTGTGGGGATATCTTGCGTTGGCAATAAAAGCATCCATAATAAGCGTGAGACGATTATGTTTGACTTCGCCATTTCCATCGATATAAAAGTTTTTCATGCTCCACCGCTGGAGTTCTCGACCAAATGGATAGTCTACAACTACGTCTTGCCCAATTAGGGCTATAAATTCATTTTTTGTCATTGTTCAGCGCCTCCAGTTACAAACGATATATTTTCCTTCAAATCCTTTCACCGGTTTCCAATGCTCTTTCATTCCATCCCCTCCAGCATCTCCATCTCCTCCGCTCAACCTTCCTTGATACGAACAGGAAGAACCATTATCACCAAGCAGGGCTAATTTGATATCATCCACCACAGATACCTCCCCACTGTTGGGCCATAGCCTTGGCAATTCCTCCGAATGTTTTGGAGCGGGTTTTAGGATCACGCTCTTTGCGCCCCTGGAATCGCCTGTAATTCCCGTGAGCGTCCTTACATCCACCATTGACATAAGGCTTATGCTCCAAAATAATCTCGGTTGGCATAAGCGGCGGTAGTCCCTTCAACCACAGACAAGTTCTTTTGCTGTATGGATGCCCGAATTGGTACGGCTGGATTGCCTGCTGATACGGTGGAAGGCCAACTATTTTCATCGGCGTAGGATTTTCAATCGCTATTCGGGGGCACTCCGCCTCATAGAATTTCATAAAAAACGCTTTTGCTTCCATAGCTTTTTCAAACCGTTCCGGTACGATTTCGCCGTTTACTCTCATTCGGACAGCCCCAGCTTTTGTCATGTAAGTACACGGCGGGTGGGCGATAATCAAATCCCACTGCATTTTCAGCAACTCCAGCGCGTCTGCTTGGATGTGCCATTGAGGGAAACCACCGCTGCACGGCTCAATGTCGCAGCTGTACGCATCATGCCCCAACGCCCGGAACGCTTTGCAGACTTCCTGCGACTCCTCACAGGCCACCAACACCCTCATAGCTTAGCCGCCTCGTGATCACCCAGCAGGGCGCGCGTCTTATCGTCCACCGTTTGGCACCTCCTTGACTGCTTTCCATCGCTCTTTGCGGCTACACGTTCCGCCAGCCGCATCACAAATGCTCTTGGATGAGCATCGTTCACATGGCCCAGCCTTAAAAAAATCTTTCATGTACATCGCGGTGGTTGATATGCTGTATCCGGTGGCCTGTGCTATCTCCTCCGGCCCATACCCGTCCAGCGCCATGCGCTCCAGCAAATCGCGGGACGGTTTTGGCTTTTTCGCCCTGGTATGCAGGAGGCAGCCAACTCTTTTCGGGTTGCAGTCCGGCAGCGGGCACTGTCCACAGATTGCCGCCTCCTCCGCGTCCCGCTCCGTGATATTGCGCTCCACGATCGGCTCCATCGCGTCCAGGCTACGCCAGGGGGCCACCGCTCCGCTGATGCCGTATGGGTCTGCGGTTATCATGGGCTACACCTCCACCACATGGATTCCGCGCCCGGCCATGAGCTTTTTCTTAAGCTCATATTCCTTGGTTCGGAAGCCCTTCACATCTTCCACCACAGACAGCCAGTGAACATCCCCTGTGCAGTCCGGCTCCGTGGGGCGCTCGTATGCAAAGTCGGCCCGGTACTTAATCGCCCGAACACGCTCGCCCAGCGGTGTCGTGAACGCCTCCTGGAGTGTGAACTCCGGCTGGAGCTTCAAATCTCTGATTTCTCCGGCGCACAGCATGAGCATGAGTTGGTCATACCGTACGGCCTCTTTCTGACTGTCGAAAGTGATGCCATTTCGCACCGCCTTCTTGTTGCCGTATTTATTCACAGGGCAAGGCCCCTTTCGTCAAGAATGTCCATCCAGGCCGCCGCGGTCAGCCCTGCCTTTTTGGTCTCTTCCCAAGTGTCCGGCACCCCAGCTGCCCGGCGCTGACGGCGAAGATCCTGCCACCGCTCCCGCAAGGACTCGACCGCGGGGTCTATGTAACGGGCAGTTGGAGTCGGCAAACTTTGTGTTTTCGGCGTCTCCGGCTGCTGGCAGCGGGAGGAGATGTCGGTCGGGTCAGGCCAGTATTTTTGTGTCCGAAAATAGCTCACCACCGCCTCCCGCACATCGTCCACAGAGTAAGGGGCCAGCGTCAGCGCCCAAACAGCCCGCAAAGCATTGTCCCTGAGGCGAGGGTCTTTAGGACGGTAGAAAGCAAATAGCTCGAACAGCTTGTCCGTGTCCTCACGGGTCAAAATATCACGTCCTTCCTGTACTTCTACCGATAGCCTTCCGATAGAAGCCTTCTTCTCCTCCAAATTACCACCATTCTCTCAGGAGAAGGAGGAGGAACGGGGGGATAATAGGGGGGATAGAGATAGGGGGTGTGGGGGAAAGAGGAAGGGGGGCAGAAGGGGGGGGGGCGGTCGTCAGGATACAGCACGGGGTGTTCCCCGCCGTCTATCCCTGTTCGCCCTGGCTCTTCTGTCCGATACACCCGAAAGCGTTGTCGGTTAAAATGGCAGCTCCCCGTCGTCGTCCGTCAGCTCCGCAAACTCCGCCCCACCGGAACCCGGCTCCGCCGGGGGCGGTGTATCCGCTGCGCCGGCCTCCGTGTCCCGCCTGGAGTCTCCGAAGTAGACATGCTCGGCCAGTACTTCGGCGGTGCGGCGCTTGTTGCCGTCCTTATCCGTCCAGTCCCGGAGCTGCAAGCGGCCCTCCACCACGGCCATGCGGCCCTTGGTGAAGAAGCGGGAGACAAATTCGGCGGAGCTGCGCCAAGCTACAATGTCGATGAAATCGGTGCCCTTCTCTCCGGTGGACTTGTCCTTGAAGTCCCGATCCACCGCCAGGGAGAAGGAAGCCACAGAGGTTCCCGCCTGGGTGTGGCGCAGCTCGGGATCGCGGGTCAGGCGGCCCATGAGAATGATTCTATTAAGCATTGTTTCCCTCCACCTCACCGTTACCGCCTCCATCCAAGTCGGCAAGGATTGCGTCAAAATCCTTGCCTCGGATGTCCTTTGCGCTGGCGCAGCCGTGCCGCCTCAGGAGAGCCTTGGCATCAGCTTTGGTCAGGCCATGTCGGCCGGCGGCGGCGTAAAAGAACTTCACCTGGGCCGCCGTAATGGGCGCATCCGGGTTCTGGCTGTTGAAGTAGACGCCGGCCTCCTCCGTGTCACTCTCAATGTCCTGTGTGAAGCTGTCCGACATGCATCCAAGAGACAGGGCTGCGGACACCAGAGCGCGCTTCTGAGCCATCTTAAGGGCGCTGTTGGCTCCGTCGTAAGGGGACTGGCGGCCATTCCTTCCCTCTCTTGTATTGGCGGAGCCGTAGCTGGAGGTAATCGTGTACTCCTGGCCGTCTACGATCTTTACCAGATCGCATCGGACGCAGTAAAAGAAGAAGCCTTCGCTGTGATCCTCAACCTTGCTCTCCAGGTGGTACCTTTGGCACAGGCCGTATGCCACAGCCACCTTTTCAGCGCCAGACTTGAATAGAGTTGGGTGCTTGGTCTGTGCGCTGCCATCCTTCCGGCGGATCATGCCAAAATCCACGCCTCGGCGGAGTGTGGACGGGGGGCCGCCAAAGACGGAGATGGTATAATCCCCTGTGCGGGGCTTTCGCTCGACCGCCATAGGGACGGCATCGTAGGAATATAACGTAAGTTCGTTCATCATATCCTCCTCTTCAGTGCGCGGTGGATGTTGAAGCACCACAGGAACAGGTCTGCGTCCGCCCGGATAGGGATGAGTTCGTACACCCCAGACTTGTCCAGTCTCAAGGCGTAGGTCTCTTCCGGGGCAAATCCGCCGATAAGAAGCTCATATCCGGCCAACTGCGCGGATACAGCGTGGCGGTGAACGACGCCGGTCTTGATATCCACCAGGACGCGGCGGCCGTTGATGTGCCCCCAGCGATCTGGCGTCCCTGCGAAGAGCATGCCTGGGTCATACAGGGGCGTCTCAATTCCCTCCCAGTTCGGCTGATAATCCATAAGGAATCGGAGATATGCCTTGAGATACCCGGAAATCTCCGGATCCGTCTCTGGCTCCTCTCCATAATCCAGCATGGCGCAGGCGGTGTGAACATCGGAGCCGCGGCGGGCGGCCGCCTGCGCCAGCCAGGGGGAAGCGGACTTGTAATCGTAGGAAAGAAATCGAGTAATCGTGGTGACGCTGGGCAGCTCCTCCCCGTCCAGGGTATACTTGTGTCCCTGGTCAAAAAACAGCAGTGTTGCCATCAGCTTTCCGCCCAGCTTTCAAAGTCGGGGCCATCCGCGTCGCCGCCCTCGCAGTATTCCTTAAACTGCTGGAGCACCGGCTTCATGTAGTCCTCATTGATGATATCCCACATGAACTTGAACCACTTCCTGGGCCATGCCTCCGCATACTCCACAACCGTTTCCGGGGCCTTGATTTCCTCCTGGCACTTAGTGCAGATAGAGCCAGTATCATAAGAGTACAGGTCAGCCCCACAGCGGGCGCAATAGCCTGTTGGAGCCTTCTCCTGCGTGTCACATAACGGGTTTGTGCAAATCATGCCTTCTTCCCCTCCTCCAGCGCGGCCCAGACCGCGGTTTTCTTTCCGCTTCTGGCCTTGCGCTTATCAATGACGCCGACCAGCCGCAGGGCCTTCAGCTCCGTGAGGCGGGGCCGGACAGAGTTCTTATCCGAAAATCCGAGGGTGTCCGCCAGCTCCTCCGCCGTCATTGGCCCCCGCTTCCGCAGGGTGGTGTAGATCAGTCTGCGGCGGTTGCTGGCCGCCATCTGGATATCCTGATACGCCTCGCGGCGCGTTTCCTGTGTAATCCCCATTGACAAATCAGCTCCTTTCCCTGATAATAAGGGCAGATGTTCTTTCTCTTGCCGCCCTCCGGTCTCGCACACCGGGGAGCGGCGCTTTTTAATATAGCTCGACTGCAAAGCCATCTTTGATGAGCTTTGGGCGCTTGCCATTTACCTGCTCCGGCCTTATCCCGAGTTTGCTGACGACGCCGGCCATCGGGATCGAAAACCCGCCGGAATATCTCGACACAGCAAAGCCTTTTTTGCTGTCGGTGAAATGGAATAGCAGATACTTTCCGGCCTTGCCGATCAGGACTCGAGGCAATATGTTGGGGATACACTTTGCGGCGGCGGAACTCACATATAGGGCGGTGTTCGGGCTTGCCAGCTTCACGTATTGCTCTGTGCCCGTCTTCTGGATTATCTCTTCGTCAGTGCCAATTTCGATAAAATCTAGGGTTTCATTCATTTTCGTTCCATCCAGGTATTTCGATGACCGCCCACACATCGTCGATGCTCTCCGCGCCCTCCAGGCCGGTGATCTGGATGGTGAGCGGGCCGGTGGGCGTAGGGGCTTGGGTGGTGGTTGCCGCCGGGGTCTCAATGGACGGTTGTTCCTGGGCGCTGATGCCCTCCACCAGCAGCACCAGAGCCAGCAGCAGGCCAAGAGACAAGACGCTGGTAATCAGATAGCGCACAGCCACACCTCCAGCCAGTTAGGCAAGCCACAGCAGAGGATAATGCAGGCGGTAAACACTACCGCGCTCACAGCTTCCCGGCGGGCACGGCGGCGCTCGTTTCGGGTACGGTTTTTCATATAGATACCGCCTCCCTGACTGTCTTCCGTTCAAATTCCTCTAGGTCTGAGGGACGATATACATAAGGCCCATACCGATTTCCGCCTAAGTTTAGAGCGGTCAAACGCCCCTCCCGCACCCACCGTTGAACTGTTGTGATCTTTACTCCGTAGCGATTTGCGACCTCTTCGGTCGTAAATCGCGGTTCCAAATTCTCCATAACGTCCTCCTTTCTGCCTCAGTCGGTGTTACGACACTGGCCGGGGCGCTTTTTGTTGTCCTCCCCTCCTTGCCGTGGTATACTGGGCGCGGAAGGGGGTGAAATTATGTCTTGCAAAGGTTTTCGCTATGAGTACAAGTTAACCTCGCACGATATTCTTGAATATGAAGCCGTAAACTTTGCCTACACGCAGGCCGGATGGAAAGACCTCGGTGCACCTCCTGGAGAAGGTTTCCCGGAGTCTATCATCTTTGAATGGGAAAAGGATGGGCCTCCGTTATACCCCGCAGTCAACTGGCCCCCGCTTTAACCCCTGCGATGTAGATATTGTGGTCGCTATCCTCGATGATTGCCGTCATCGCTGGATTGGCGGCCACAATGTCTTTAAAGTCGTTTTCATCAGAAAATACTACAATCTGATTGAACCCCGCCGGGGAAAAACCCATAGATGTTCCCACTGTCCTCACCCCTTTCTATCAGTCCGGTTTATCGGACTTCGCTTGTGGTACGCTGGGATTGCTCTTTGCTTTCCCATTTTCGGAATTTTTCTTCCTATATATTGTGCCATACTATTTTTTGAGCGCAATATATTGACTTTTGTAGCTCAATCAGTTAAAATTGTCGTAAAAGGACAACTGGCTCTTGCCCTTACTTTTATGGAAAGCAGGTATGGCGATGGATAACATGACATTGAAGAAAACCGTGATCCGCACATTTGCTGATGTATCCAGTCCAATAGGGAGTAATTTGCTCTTAGCAACTCCTTTCGGCCTTATCAGTGGAAGACTCTCCACCACTAGCGTTCCTACGCCAGAGGAGTTAGACCAGATAAGTGGGAAAGCAACAGTGGAAGAGGCCGCTTCTGTTACCGCCGCCCTGTTAGCAACAGCGAAAAGCAATTACGGTGACGCTCCCGTAAATGGGAATGACGGGTATCTAGCATTGGTTGATGTCGTCATTAAAAGCTCGTCCGGCACCACATTCAACATTGGGAGTATGGTCGTTTTTTATGACCAAATTATTGGTATAAGTTTGGGGAAGTTCGACGCATAATCCAAACTTCCCAGAAAGCGAATCGGCAATCGTTGATGCTTCCTGTAAAAGCTCAACAAGTCGGTTCGCTTTTTTGATGGCTTCATCAACCTCTGTCATGTCGACTTTGGCCGTCAACTTTACCTCTGGCACAGGAACCACCTCCTTTCACTCTTCTATGTAACTTTGATCTGGACGAAAGAACAGGTATTTGACATCCAAATCAGGGAACAGAGAGTGCTGGATATTGAACGCTTCAACTAGGCTAAGCGGAGACTTGGCAGAAAGTTTCCTAGATAGCGTATCTCTATTAAATCCGCATGTCGCCGCAATATCCCCGATTCCAAGATTTTTCCGCCCCATCTCCGCTCTAAGGTTTGGAAAAGCAATATTGTCTTTCTTTGCCACGAAAACACCTCCTTCCCGGCCCCGCCCCATCAGGTGCGGGCTTTATTGTCCGGTTTATTGGACATCGTTCCCTTCATAATTGGAGTGCATCGGTAAATCCAGAATTTCGCGGATGGCCTGGACTACCTTTGGAGCATTCCGCTTCCCCTTGAAAACTGCCACACTCCCCCTTGTACGTCACCCCACCATACGTTAGAATGTTAATCATGGAGGGGTTCGCTATGCTATCAGATAAGAACTACAATGAACTTCTGAAATTCCGGAACACGCTTGTCCCATACGACCGTAAACTCAACGAACGTGAGCAGATACTTCTTGATGGCGGGTATATCCGTATCGTGTACCGCCAGAAAACGGAGCACGGAGAGGGATACACCGTCACAAAAGATTTGCCGTTTTTGACAACTACAGCAGCGGGCGAGGATGCTTTAGAGGAATTTGAGAAAGCCAGCCAGGATATGTCCAAGCAGCAGTCCAAAGAGAAGAAAGATAAGTCTTTCCAACTTGGCAATACGGTCCTCGGGGCTTTTATCGGGTTTGCCCTCTCTTTGCTTGTGCAGAATTTCGATCACATCCTTGCGTTCGTTTCGGGGCTATTTTCGTAGCCGAAGAAACGGACAAATCATGTTTCAGGATTTTCTGTCAGTCCTGTTTATTGAACTTGTACTGTGCTAACTTGTTCGTCAGATAACAGATAGTCAATATTGTACTCAGGCAGAAACAGGTAGTGCGGCTAACATTAGGCTTGTAATTTCTCCTTTCCCTTGCTTGTGTGCGCGAGGAACATGCAGCAAGAACGCTTAAAGCGTATTTTTGGGCGAAAAAATAAGCCCATCGTAGGGTACTCCGTAAATCTCCTCAATGCGGCGAATCTGCAATGCATTGGGAAAACTTTTTGCCCTCTCCCAGTTCCCAATAGTATCAACGGTTACGCCGATTTTGTCCGCCGCCTCTTGCTGGGTCAATCGGGCATTGGTGCGAGCGGCTTTTAGCGTGATTCTCAATTTAATCACCCCCCATCTCTCTGGTGACTTTATCATAGCACGCTTAAAGCGTAATGTCAACGCTTTTATCGTAATTTTTTAAAAATTTTCTTGATTTTTTTACGGCAATAGCGTACAATACAATTGCCGTAAAAAAGGAGGTGCGTGCTTTGAGCAGTATTGGGAATAAGATTGTGTTTTCCCGCAACCTTAGGGCTTTAATGGAAGCAAGAGGGAAAGACAGAAAACAGGTATGTAAAGACCTCGGTTTTAAATACACAACATTTACTGACTGGTATAATGGGAACAAGTATCCAAGAATAGACAAAATAGAAATGCTGGCAGATTATTTCGGCGTTTTGAAGTCTGATTTAATCGAAGATAAAACCGAACTCCCCTCTAACGCTATCCTATACAACTCCTCCCACAAGGCCCCCATTATTGGCTCCATCCCAGCCGGATATCCGGTGCTTGCCTTCGAGGATATTGAAGGATACGCAGATATACCGTACTCCGACGAAGAGAATTATTTCTTTCTCCGTGTTAATGGGGAGAGCATGAAAAATGCCGGTATCCATACTGGGGATTTAGTCCTTATTAGGCGACAAAAATATGCAGATGATGGGCAGGTTGTCGCCGCTCGAGTCAACGGAGACGAGGCCACCCTGAAACGATATAAAAGACAGGGAAACAGTGTACTCCTTCTTCCGGAAAACCCGGATTTTGAGCCGCGCATCGTCCCAGTCAGCGATTTTGAAAACGGAGATGCAGAAATTATTGGTATTGCATTGGAAGTAAGGCATACTCTGTAATTTTTATAAGCTCCAAATTGGAAGGGGTACAGCGATGAACATTTCTTCGGATGATTTTATTAAAAAAGCAATTCCTTTCTTGGAAGCAGCTATTTCGGCCTGCGAAGAGGCGGGGAAAGATTATACATTCACCTGCCCGAACTGCGGTGGAGAGGCGCATGTCTATATGGTAAAATCGAATGGACACCACCACGGATATTGCAGCGGTTGCGAAATAAGTTTTGCGGAGTAACCTACCGCTGCTGACGGCCACACAGATCTGTGGGATTTGGCTGAATATTTTGGTGTGACTGAGGACTTCATGCGCAAAGCTGTTTGTTGGTACACGCACGGGAATCTAGCAGCAGAATTGTATTTTTAGTAACCTGCCGCGCTGGGGAACGGTAAAACAAAAGCCCGCAGAGCTACGTCCACGGGCCTTTGGTGTTTTCTATATCGTGTAGAATTTCTCCATGCACTTTTATGACTGTGTATTTTTCTGTTCCTTTGATTGGGTTTCCTTGCGGGTCAATGCAAGACTGTTTAAAAATGAGAAACCACCCCAAACACGAATGTAAGGGATGGCTTCTCGCCCAGCATTCACTGGGCTTCTCAACGACAGTATTATACACCTTGCAAAGTGCCACTGTCAATTACATTCTACTCAGCATATTGTAATTTATTCGTTTTTGGGTTTGACACAATTCCTGCAAATGTAATAAATCTTTAATGCCTAATTCTGATCTCACTTTATCAAATGCTCCTCGTCTGATTGTCCCTTGCAGTTTTAGCAATAACTTTTCAACTTCACTTATAAACGGTACATATTCATCGTGAGGGCAATAATACTTAAGATATACTAGCAAATCAACAATCCGTTTGTCTCTACCCGTTGAGTAGCTTGGTGCCAGTTCATCCATATAGGCCGTCTTGATTCGGCCTTTTGGGTGTGACATCGTGTATATCCTTTCGTTATGTGCGCAAGAGTTCCGAACAATTCGTAGCCAATGAAGACTACCGATTAGCAGATCGAAATCACATTTTCCACTTGCATCAAAAATGCCATACACTTTACATATAGCTTTCTTGACGCTATCTTTAGAGCAACTAAGTAAATTTATGAAATTAGAAAATGTTATTACTTTTACCATGATCCATGTCGGGATGAATTTGTGGTGTTCCAAGTAGTATCTTACGTACTCTTGTGTACTCCGCTCGACATCATGATATGCGCTAGAGATTACTTTCATAATTGGCGCTCCACCATATTTGGGATCATAAGCTTCTATCTGATACCACGTGGTTTTCCCGTTGTCGTTTACTTCGTCGAATTTGTAAGCCATTAGCGTTCGAACTTCCTCTTCAACTTGTGTTATTTTTTTCAGCAGAAGAGAACGCAGCTCATCATCAAAGCATTTAAGCGCGTAGATTTCTTTGATATCTGTTCCTTTGTAGTAAATATGATTGCCATAACAGTCAATTCCAGCCACAAACGGGGTTTTGTATCCGTTGATTAGGTTGAAATAACCTAATCGGCACAATATCTCTTTATCGGCTGATCCGGAACACGATATTTTCTTATCGTCACGGAGACGTCGCATTTGCTGGTTGTGTGTAAGGAAGTCTTTCCCAGTCATTTGTTGTCACTCCGAATCAAATATAGTGCTTTTGAGAAAATAATATCACTTAATCTAAAGCAATGCAATAAAAAACCGCCCCCGGTGCTACCAACACCGGAGGCGAATACGGTACAGAGTGCTACCAACATCCTGTACCAAGCAAAATACCCCAGCCGCAAAACCAAGGCACCTTTGCGCCCTTTTATTGTACCTGAGCAGGCGCAAAATTGCAATAGAAGGAGGATACCCCATGAAAGAAAAAAATCCGAACGGAGAGGGCTCTCTGCGCCAAAGAAAAGACGGTCGTTGGGAGTTTCGCGTCAAAGTTGAAGGCCGCACCACCCCCCTCTCCTTTTACTCCAAAGATAAAGATGGCCGTGGTGCCAAAAAGAAATACAGGGACTGGCTGAGAGAGAGTGGCGGCGAAGCGGTCGAGAGCGTCAAGACTGTAGAAAAATGGACCCGCACTTGGCTTGAAGTCAGTAAAAAGGGGCGTGTCGCCCCCAAAACATACGAAAACTATGAGTATTATATCGAAAAATTTATTTTACCAGAGATCGGGCGTATGAAACTGGATTCCGTGCGGCCTGTACACATCGAACAGATCTTTGCAAAGGCTGCAAGTTTATCCCACTCAGCTCGAAATGAGATCAAGGTCTGCCTCAACGGTATCTTCAAGTCCGCACGAAAAAACCGTCTGTGTAAGGCCAATCCAGCAGAAGATATATCCCTCACCCGGGACCCAGCGAACCCCCCAAAGGTACATACCCTAGAGGAAGTACGTGCCATCCTCACTTACGCTCCCTCTCACAAATGGGGGGCTTATGTGGAATTGGCCCTGTATACCGGACTGCGCACCGAGGAGCTGTGCGGCCTCATGTGGTCCGATGTTGATCTCCAAGCTGGCACCCTCACCATTCGCCGGGTAGTAGCCGAGGTCGAGAACGACGACCCAGACGCTCTCATGCAGCCAGATAAGACAGGCCAAGTGAAGCGTCGCCGAAAGTACGCCTTGGTCGATACTACCAAGAGCCGGAGAGAACGCGTGGTGGCCCTAAATGACGCAGGTACCGATGTGGTTAAGTCAATCCCCAAAAACGGCCTTTATGTCCTCCCAGGGCCTGACGGCGGATTCTTGCGGCCACCTGTATTCGCCCATCGTTATGCCGCCGTCCTTCGGGATCTTAACGCCACTCTACCAAAGGATCAGCAGGTGCAACAGCTTTCTCCGCACAAAGCCCGACACACTTACGCCACAGCCTTGTTGGAGGGTGGAGCTAGTATTCGCTCAGTGCAGGACCAGTTGGGTCACGCCAAATTATCCACTACCCAAATCTACACTCATGTGGACTTGGAGGCCCGAAAGAATAATGTAGTCAAGTTGGCATACTAAGTGCCAGCTTCCTCCATTGCTTTGTCTATCGCCTCGTTTATAAATCTATTTGTACTTTTCCCTTGAGACTTTGCATATTCTGCAATTATCCGTCGCTTTCCCTTCGGTACAATGAGGTCAATTCTGTCATACGCCTTTTTGTTATAGCGAGAGGTCGCTTCCTTCTGTGCCTCTGAGTATGCCAATGACCTCACCCCTTTTCATGGTATGGTCATTATACTTATACTACCGGAAGTATTGTATAATTCCATAAGTATATTTTTGTTATAAGTAACCGTTTTTATACTTATGGAAGTATGATATAATAAGAAAACCGGGTAGGAGTTGGTGCCTCCTACCCGGCAAGGACTTACTCTAGCATATCCAGAACGGCATCTTTTAGGTGCAGCGGTGAGAGGCTATACCTGTTGAATGCCATGACCATGCGAAAGACCAGTTCCGCATCGGTCGATACGTCCTGGAGGATCTGCACGGGGCCTTGATGGAGCAGGCCATAAGCTACGATATCGTAGCTATAGTACGTGCCGACCTCTGGGGCGTATTTTTTTCTTCTAAAGATAAAGTAAGAAATAGGCAAGATGTTTCATCCTTTCTCTCTTTCTATTAGGATGCATCAAGCCTTTGGAGGCCCCCGACACCGTACCGGAGGGCCTCTTTTTTCTACCCAAATTCTGACCCAAATATTTAAGTTTTTAATTGATTTATTTGGGTCAGTTTGGATAATTAGAAAAAATAGGAAATTGGCTGTATAGCCATTCCAGGCGCTCTGCCAGCGCATAGAAAAATCCCCCGCATCTATTGGGATGCAAGGGATTTAGAAAAATAAAACGCCCCACCTACTGGCAGGACGTTTTATTGGTGGAGGAGGGTGGATTCGAACCACCGAAGCGAATCGCAACAGATTTACAGTCTGCCCCCTTTGGCCACTCGGGAACTCCTCCGTATGAACTTGTTGGAGCTGGTGGACGGACTCGAACCCCCGACCGGTTGATTACAAATCAACTGCTCTACCAACTGAGCTACACCAGCATACCAGCTCGTCCACAGCGAAGGTTAGTTTAACAGACACGGAGGGATTTGTCAAGGGAAAGCGGTATATTTTTTTACAAATTTTTTTTGGGAGGAATGCGCCATCCAGCCAGAGGTATGGGCGGATCCGCTGCGGGATGTGCAGCGGGTTCCGCCGCGGGGCTGGTGCCCCCGGTGCCGCTCAGAGCTCTACAGCGGGGAGCGGGGACTCTGTCCCGCCTGCCTGGCCGAGCTGGAGCGCGGCCGCACACAACAAGAGGAGGAGAACAGACACACAAATGACCTTACTGGAATTATCGGGCGAATACCGCGCCAGTGCCGCCGCCCTGCGGGAGCGGGTGCTGCTCCTGGAGCACCGGCTGAGAGGGGCGGACGGGGACGGACGCCGTCTGCTGGAGGGGCGTATCCGGCTGCTGCGCGCCATGGGCCGGGAGGCCCGGGAGCTGGCCGTCCTGTGTGAGCGCTACTACGAGAGGGGGTACTGCCGCAATGGCAAATACACGCTATAGGCGGGGCGGGGCCTACGCCGCCGACATGGCGGTATACGCCCGCGCCATGGCCGCCGATAACTCCGCCCAGCTCAGCCGGGTGAAACGCAACCTGGTGCGGGCGCTGCGGGAGGACGTGACTCCCCGCCAGCGGGAGGTGCTGCTGCTCTACTACGCCGAGCAGCTCAACACCCGCCAGATCGGGGAAAAGCTGGGGGTGGACAAGTCCACCGTAGCCCGCACCATCAAGCGGGGGGAGGCCCGGCTGCGCCGCTGCCTGCGGTACGGCGCGGAGGCCTTTCTGAACGCGGCGGCGGAGGGACCGCCCTGATTTTTCTACACCCGCGGAGTGGGTGAAAGGTTGAATGGCCGGCCGTTCCGTGGTATACTGTCTCCCGAATGAAAATCGCCGTTTTTCGCAAAGGGAGGCCGAGGCATTGGAACTTAATCTCACACAGAAGCAGGTGCAGACCCTGTCCCCCCAAATGATGCAGTCCATGGAGATTCTACAGATGGGCTCCCAGGAGCTTCTGGAATACATCGAGGAGGCGGTACAGGAAAACCCGGTGCTGGAGCCGGAGGAGACCTATGACAAGCAGGACGAGTTCTCCGTCCTCCGCCGCAAGCTGGAGTGGCTGGAGTCCACCGACCCGCAGAACCGCTACTACCACCAGCAGGACACCGAGGAGGAGGACAGCCCCCTTAACAACTTCGGCACCGTACAGGACGACGACGAGAACCTCTACTATTATGTCCTCTCCCAGCTCCGGGTACTGGAGCTGGAGCCAGAGGTGATGGACGCCGGGGTGTTCCTGGTGGAGAGTCTCAATCAGAACGGCTGGCTGGACGAGCCTCTGGAGGCCCTGGCTGCCGGCCACGGCTGCGGGCCGGAGGTGATGGCCCAGGCCCTGGAGGTGGTACAGTCCCTGGAGCCCGCCGGCGTGGGGGCCCGGGATCTGGCCGAGTGCCTCAAGCTCCAGCTCGTGCGCCGCACGCCGGTGAACGAGCTGGCGGTACGTATTGTGGAGCGCCACCTGGACGCCCTGTCCAAGAGCCGCTACGGCCTCATTGCCCGGGAACTGAAAGCCAGTCCTGAGGAGGTGCGTGCCGCCTGCGACGTGATCCGCTCCCTCAACCCCCGCCCCGGAACCGGCTTCGCCGCCCGGGAGAATCTAACCTACATCAACCCCGACATCATCGTGGTCAGCTTCCCCGACCACTTCGAGCTGCTGACCAATGACTATTACTTCCCCACCCTCAACATCAGCGGATACTACACCCGCCTAATGAAGGAGAGTGACGACAGCCAGGTGAAGGACTATCTGACCGGCAAGGTGCGCCAGGCCAAGTGGATGGTCAAGGCCATCGAGCAGCGCCGCTCCACCCTCATGGCGTGCGCCGAGTGTATTCTGGAATTCCAGGAGTCCTTTTTCCGCAAGGGGCCCGGCCACCTGGTTCCCCTGTCCCTGGCCGACGTGGCCGAGCGCATCGGCGTCCACGAGTCCACAGTGAGCCGGGCGGTAAAGGAGAAGTATATCCAGTGCTCCATGGGCGTGTATCCCCTGAGCTACTTTTTCTCCCGCAGCCTGGGCCCCGCCGCAGGCGACGAGGCCGCCTCCCCCGACGCGGCCAAGGCGCTGCTGAAGAAGCTTATCGCCGGGGAGGACAAGAAAAAGCCCCTGTCCGACCAAAAGCTCTGTGAGCTCATGTCCGCCCAGGGCTGCTCCCTCTCCCGCCGCACCGTGGCCAAGTACCGGGACGAGCTGCGCATCCCCAGCACCACCGGCCGCAAGCAATATGAAACGTCAGGAGCTTTCTGAGCGATGAACTTCAAAGCTGTCTTTTTTGATTTCGACTACACCCTGGCCGACGGCACCGAGGCCATTGTGGCCGGGTTCCGGTACGCCTTTGGGCGGATGGGCCTGCCCGAGCCCACGGAGGAAGCCATCCGCCCCACCATCGGCATGGTTTTGGAAGACGAGTTCACCTTTCTCTCCGGCGAGGCCGACCCCGCCCGCCGGGCAGAGTTCCGGCAGCTCTACACCGAGAAGGCCGGCCCCATGCATGTGTCCGTCACCCGGCTGTTTCCCGGTGCGCTGGAGCTGCTCACCGCCCTGAAGCGCCGTGGTATTCCCACCGGCATTGTCAGCACCAAGAAGACCGCCACCATCCGCGACGTAGCGGAGGCCAGGGGCATTACTCCCCTGCTGTCCTCCATTCTGGGCGGCGACCAGGTTTCCGCCCCCAAGCCGGACCCGGAGGGACTCCTGGCCTCCCTCACCGCCCTGGGGCTGGAACCCCACGAGGTTCTGTTCTGCGGCGACACCGTCATCGACGGGGAGGCCGCCCGGCGGGCTGGCACTCACTTCTGCGCGGTGCTCAACGGCACCACCACCTTTGAGGAATTCCAGACCAGACGCATCCCCTGCGACCACGTGGCCGGGGATCTCTGGGATCTCAAGCAGTGGCTGGGCCTCAACTGAATCAAATGTCCCCGCCGCAAAGCGGCCGCCCGACGGGCGGCCGCTTTTTTGGTATCCATTTTTGTAAAGCCGGGAATCCTATGAGGGAGAGCGGCTTTACACACTCTTTACAATTCGTTGAAGGACAACTTTACAATCCGTCTGTATACTGATAACCGTTCCCGAAGGCAACCAAAACGATGCATGATTGGAGAATGAATGTCATGAAAAAGAGAACCCTTGCTCTGATGCTCTCCGCCGCCCTGTGCGTCGGCCTGCTGGCCGGCTGCGGCAGCGGCAATAACGATCCCGTCAATACTCCCGCCGCCGGCGGCAGCGAGACCCCCTCACAGGAATCCACCGCAGCCCTGAGCGGCACCGTCAACACCAACGGCTCCACCTCCATGGAGAGCGTGATGGGCTACCTGACCGAGGGCTTTAAGGAGGTGCAGCCCGGCATCACGGTGAACTACACCGGCTCCGGTTCCAGCGCCGGCGTCACCGGCGCCCAGGACGGCACCTGCGACATCGGCCTGGCCTCCCGCGACCTGAAGGATGACGAAACCGGCGTCAAGGCCATCACCGTGGCCAAGGACGGCATCGCCATCATCGTCAACCCCAACAACCCCGTGGCCGACCTCAGCGTGGAGCAGATCGCCCAGCTCGCCACCGGCGAGATCACCAACTGGGCCGACGTGGGCGGCACGGACGGCCAGGTGGTCTTCATGGGCCGTGAGGCCGGCTCCGGCACCCGCGACGGCTTCGAGTCCATCACCGGCACCAAGGACGCCTGCAAGTACCAGAATGAGCTGACCTCCACCGGCGAGGTGATCGCCGCCGTGGCCTCCAACCCCAACGCCATCGGCTACGCCTCCCTGTCCGCCGTGGACGAGACCGTGAAGGCCATCACCGTGGGCGGCGTGGAACCCACGGAGGAGACCGTTCTGGACGGCAGCTACGCCATCCAGCGCAACTTCAACTTCATCGTCAGTGACAGCACCCCGCTCTCCGAGGCTGCCCAGGCGTTCGTGGACTTCGCCACCTCCGCCGATGCCTCCGACCTGATCGCCGGCGCCGGCGCTGTGCCGGTAGCCGAGTAATCCGTCCCTCTCTTCCGGATCGCCCCCTCGAGCCCGAGGGGGCATTCGGCATGATTACACCATTACGAAAGGCCGGTTATTTGCCATGAAACAGAAGCTCCGACCGCTGGAAGTCTTTATGAACCTCCTGTTTTTTGTCTGCGGTCTGATCGCGGTCGTCTTTGTCCTCTTCATCAGTATCTACCTGATCGTGTCCGGCCTGCCCGCCATCCGCGAGATCGGGCTGGTGGACTTCCTCTTCGGCACCGAGTGGGCCTCCACCGCCGCCGAGCCCAAGTTCGGCATACTGCCCTTCATCCTTACCTCCATCTACGGCACCGCCGGGGCCATTGTCCTGGGCGTACCGGTGGGCTTCATGACCGCAGTGTTCCTGGCCAAGGTAGCGCCTCCCCGTCTGGCCAGCCTGGTGCGCCCGGCAGTGGATCTGCTGGCGGGCATCCCTTCCGTGGTGTACGGTCTCATCGGCATGATGGTTCTGGTGCCTGCGGTGCGGGTGGCCTTCCACCTGCCCGACGGCGCCAGCCTGTTCTGCGCCATTCTGGTGCTGGCCGTCATGATTCTGCCCTCCATCATCTCCGTATCCGAGACTGCCCTCAAGGCGGTGCCCAAGGAGTACGAGGAGGCCTCGCTGGCCCTGGGCGCCACCCATATCGAGACCGTGTTCCGGGTGAGCGTCCCGGCCGCCTCCAGTGGCATCGCCGCCTCTATCGTGCTGGGCATCGGCCGGGCCATCGGCGAAGCCATGGCGGTCATCATGGTGGCGGGCAATGTGGCCAACATGCCCGGTCTCTTCCAGTCCGTCCGCTTCCTCACCACCGCCGTGTCCAGCGAGATGGCCTACGCCTCCGGCCTGCAACGGCAGGCCCTGTTCTCCATCGCCCTGGTTCTCTTTCTCTTCATCATGCTCATCAATATTGTTCTCAATACGCTTCTCAAGCGGAAGAAGGGGTGATATACTGATATGGAAATGAAGCCTCTTTCCGGCCGGCGCAGAGCCTATGACCGGATTCTCCGCTTTCTCCTCTACTTCTGCGCCGCCCTGACCTGCGCCCTGCTGCTCTTCATCATCGGCTATATCTTCTTCAAGGGCCTGCCCCATGTCACCTGGCAGTTCCTCAGCACCCAGCCCAGCTTCATCAAGGACACCATCGGCATCCTGCCCAATATCCTCAACACAGTCTATCTCGTGGGGGTCACCCTGATCATCACCCTGCCCCTGGGGGTCGGCGCGGCCATCTACCTCACCGAGTACGCCCGCAACCGCCGCCTGGTGGCCGCCATCGAGTTTGCCACCGAGACCCTCACCGGCATCCCCTCCATCATCTTCGGCCTGGTGGGCATGCTCTTTTTCTGCCAGCTTCTGGGGCTTCAGGCTTCCCTGCTGGCCGGCTCGCTGACTCTGGTGATCGTCACCATCCCAACCATCATCCGCACCACCCAGGAGTCCCTCAAGACCGTCCCTCAGTCCTTCCGGGAGGCGGCCCTGGGCTTGGGCGCGGGCAAGTGGCATATGATTCGCACCGTGGTGCTCCCCTCCTCAGTGGACGGCATCGTGACGGGCTGTATTCTGGCCATCGGCCGCATTGTGGGCGAGTCGGCCGCCCTGCTCTTCACCGCGGGCATGGGCATGAGCCTGAACAACTTTTTCGGCTCGGTGGGCAACTTCATCCACTCCTCCGGCGCCTCCCTCACCGTGGCCCTGTATGTGTACGCCCGTGAGCGGGCTGAGTTCGACGTTGCCTTTGCCATCGCGGCCATTCTGATGCTGCTCACCCTGGTCATCAACCTCAGCGCCAAGCTGGTGGGCAGAACATTAAAGAAAAAATAAGGAGCCCTTACCATGGACGAAAACATCATCCTCTCCGCCAAGGGCCTTGACCTCTGGTACGGCCCCACCCAGGCCCTGAAGGGCGTGAGCATGGATATCCCCGAAAAGCAGGTGACCGCCCTCATCGGCCCCTCCGGCTGCGGCAAGTCTACCTTTCTCAAGACACTGGACCGCATGAACGACCTGGTGCCCGGCATCAAGATCACCGGCTCGGTGCAGTACCGGGGGCAGGAGATCTATGCCCCCAATGTGGACGTAACCTGGCTGCGCAAGCAGATCGGCATGGTGTTCCAGAAGCCCAACCCCTTCCCCATGTCCATCTATGACAACGTGGCCTACGGTCCCCGCACCCACGGCATCAAGAGCAAGAGCAGGCTGGACGACATCGTGGAGAAGTCCCTTCAGGGCGCGGCCATCTGGGACGAGGTAAAGGACCGCCTCAAGAAGTCGGCCCTGGGCCTGTCCGGCGGCCAGCAGCAGCGGCTGTGCATCGCCCGCGCCCTGGCCGTGGAGCCCGACATCCTGCTGATGGATGAGGCTACCTCCGCCCTGGACCCCATCTCCACCTCCAAGATCGAGGATCTGATTGCCGATCTGAAGCAGAAATATACCATTGTTATCGTCACCCACAATATGCAGCAGGCCACCCGCGTGTCCGACAAGTGCGCCTTTTTCCTGCTGGGCCAGCTCATTGAGTTTGGGGACACTACCCAGCTCTTCTCCATGCCCAGGGACAAGCGCACCGAGGATTACATCACCGGGCGGTTTGGTTAAAAAGGAGGCCCCATGAGAAAGACCTTTGACGCGGAGCTCCAGGAGCTCAACTATGAAATGATCGACATGGCGGCGGCGGCAGAGGACGCCATCGACGTGGTCACCGAGTCCCTGGCCTCCGGCGACGACGCGGCGGCCAAGTCCGCCGTGGAGATGACCCGCAGCATGGACCAGATGGAGCGGGACATTGAGAACCGCTGCCTGCGCCTGCTCCTCCAGCAGCAGCCCGTGGCCCGGGATCTGCGCACCATCTCGGCGGCCATGAAAATGGTCACCGATCTACAGCGCATCGGCGACCAGTGCGCCAACATCGCCGAGATCTCCCTGCTGCTCAAGGAGCAGAAGCAGACCCGCACCCTGGCCGACATCCGCACCATGAGCCAGAAGGCCGGCGTGATGGTCAAGCGCTCCATCTTCGCCTACGTCAACCGGGACACCGAGGCCGCCCAGGCTGTCATTGCCCTGGACGACGAGGTGGACGCCCTCTTCCGCACCATCAAGGGGGAGCTGGTGGAGCTCATTGCGGGCAACCGGGACGAGGCCGACCAGGCCATCGACCTCATCATTATCGCCAAGTACCTGGAGCGCATCGCGGATCACGCGGTGAACATCGCCCAGTGGGCCATCTTCTGTGTGACCGGCGAAATTCTCGGGTAAGGAGGTGTCCCCATGTCCAAGGCCATTGCGGTCGTGGAGGACGACGAGAGTATCCGTGAGATGCTCCGCTATTATTTTCAATCGGTGGGCTACGCCGTCCGGGCCTACGAGTCCGGCGAGGCCCTCTTTGCCGGCGAGGAGGGCCTCGGCCTGCCCGCCCTTTACATCCTGGACATCATGCTCCCCGGCATGGACGGGCTGGAGATTCTCCGCCGCCTGCGGGAGGGGCGGGACACCGCCGACGTACCCGTGATCATGCTCACCGCCCGCTCCGCCGAGATGGACCGGGTGGCCGGCCTGGAAAACGGTGCCGACGACTATGTGGTGAAGCCCTTCGGCATCATGGAGCTCCAGGCCCGGGTCAAGGCGGTGCTCCGCCGCACCGAGCGCCGGGGCGACCGGGTACTCACCTGGGGGGACGTGGAACTGGACCCCGCCGCCCGGGAGGTACACAAGGCCGGAAAGCCGGTGGAGCTGACCTACAAGGAGTTTGAGCTGCTCAAGCTCCTGTTTTCCCGCCGGGGCGTGGCCCTCACCCGGGACGAGATTCTCCAGGCCGTCTGGGACTACGACTACACCGGCGAGACCCGCACCGTGGATATGCACGTCAAGGCCCTGCGCCAAAAGCTGGGCGAGGACATCATCACCACAGTCCGGGGCGTGGGATATAAAATGGTCTGACGGCCTCCAGGGGGATTGCATCCCCCCTGAATACGCGGCCGCCGCGCCGGCCGGGCGGCGGCGGAGTGGGCAACTGTGTCCTCCGGCGAAGTACCCGCAAGGGGCACACCATATCCGTAAGGCAGCAAAGCCGCCAACGGCTATGCAGTAAATTCGCCTTCGGACGTTCTGATTTCTTTTCACCCGCGGGGCGGGTGAAGCACTGCGAAGCGGCCCCGCAGGAAACACCCGATTGGGAGGTCTGACCAGTGAAAAAACGCATCATCGGCGCCACACTCATCACCGTGGTGTGCGCCCTGCTCATATCCAACCTAGTGGGCGTGCTCCTGTTCCGCAGCCGGGAGATGGACGCCGCCCGCAACACTCTTCAGGAGCTGCTGGTGCTGATGGACGCTCAGAGCGCCATCACCGATCCCGACGGCCTGGCCCAGCAGTTCCACGCCGCCGCGCCGGACAAGCGGCTGACCATCATCGACACCGACGGCACCGTTCTGGCTGACACCGAGGCCAACCCCCAGACGCTGGAGGACCACAACAGCCGCCCCGAGGTGGAGCAGGCCGCCGCCACCGGCTGGGGCGAGGCGGTGCGCCACTCCGAAACCCTGGGCACCTCCATGCTCTACGTGTCCAAGCGCTTTGCCGACGGCATGGTGGGCCGGGCCTCCATGCCCCTGTCCTCCATCGACAGCCTGGTGTGGAACGGCGTATGGGGCTTCCTCATCGCCTCGGCGGCCGGACTGCTGCTGGCCCTGATTCTGGCCCGCCGCACCGCCAACCGGGTGGTGGCCCCACTCAGCGCCGTGGGCAGCGCCCTCCAGAGCGTGCTGGACGGCACCCGCGCCTCCGGGCTGGAGGAGTACCAGGCCGACGACGAGCTGCGCCCCATCCTGCGCTACATTGACAAGCTGATGGAGCGCCTGGGCGGCTATATTCAGTCCATCACCGCGGAGCGGGACAAGGTGGGCCTCATCCTGGACTGCATGGACGAGGGCCTCATCCTGCTGGACGAGGCGGGCAACGTGCTGGCCATCAACCGGGCGGCCCGCACCCTGTTCGGCTTCCCCGATGGGGAGGAGGACGACGGCGCCCTGCTCCTCACCCGCAGCCGCCGCCTGCGGGAGGCCATTCAGGAGTCCCGCGTCCGCCACTCCTCCGTGGTGCTGGACGTGGATGCCCTCACCGAGGACGCCCAGAGCCTGCGCCTGTTTGTCTCCCCCGTCTCCGGCCGCCAGTATGAGGGGCAGGCCGTGGGCACGTCCATCCTCATCTCCGATGTCACCGAGCTCAAAAAGGCCGAGGGCATCCGCAGCGAGTTCACCGCCAACGTCTCCCACGAGCTCAAGACCCCCCTCACCTCCATCAAGGGCTTCACCGACATGCTGGCCTCCGGCATGGTGGCCTCTCCCGAGGATCAGAAGCGCTTCATCACCATGATCGGCGTGGAGGTGGACCGGCTCATCGACCTCATCAACGACATTCTCAAGCTCTCCGAGCTGGAGTCGGTCACCATCCCCCAGAGCGAGGAGCGCTCCGACGTGCTCACCATCGCCCGGGACACCGCCGCTTTCCTCACCCCCACCGCCAAGGCCGCGGAGGTCACCCTCTCCGTAGACGGCGGTCCCGCCACCGTGGCCGTCCCCCAGGGACGGCTCAAGGAGCTGCTGCTCAACCTGGTGGGCAACGGCATCAAGTACAATGAGCCCGGCGGCACCGTCCACACCGCCGTCTCCGTCCGGGACGGGCAGGCCGTCATCGCCGTGTCCGACACCGGCATCGGCATCCCCCCCGAGGCCCAGAGCCGCGTCTTTGAGCGGTTCTACCGGGTGGACAAGGGCCGCGCCCGCAAGAACGGCGGCACCGGCCTGGGGCTGGCCATCGTCAAACACATCGTCCAGCTCTACGGCGGCACCCTGACGCTGGAGAGCGCGGTGGGCAAGGGCTCCACCTTCACCGTGACCCTCCCCCTGGCCAAGGACAACGCCTGAAAAAAGGGCGGCTGAACATTCAGCCGCCCTTTTTCTGCGCCTCGGAGTAGCGGTGGCAGGCGGGCGTATCCGTCTGCTTGTACCGGATGCGGGGTTCTCCGCAGTGGCCCAGCTTGATGGGTATGTACCAATTCCGCCCCCTTTTTACATAGTGCCGGCGAAAATGTCGGCAGGTTTCACAGGTCTTTTCCCCGTCCATTGCAATCACCTCCTTACATAATATATACCATTAGGTCACCATATGCAACCCACTTGTTTAAAAAAAGTGGTAATGTTATAGTACCTATATAGGAGGTATTTAAATGGCTGAATCTGTTTTGGTAAATCGTAAGAAGTTTATATCTTCTCTTGACAACAAATTGGTTGAGCCATTGAATGCGCTCTCCAAAAAGACCCGTGTTCCAAAATCTCGGCTTCTGGATGAGGCAATTGAAGATCTTTTAAAGAAATATGAAAAAAAGGACGGCTGACAGTTCAGCCGTCCTTTTTCGATTCCCGGCATTTTGCGTAGGGGCTGACGCCCCAGGGCGACCTCTCTTGCACCTATTGGCCTGTGCATTCGCGGCTCAGTAGGGGCGGCCTTTATGGCCGCCCGGCCTGCTCCGTAGGGGCCGATGCCCACATCGGCCCGCCTTATTCCGGGCTGAAACGCCTTCCATGGGAACCTTTTTCGTATCTGTTTTCTTGTCATGCCTCCGGCGGGCCCCTTTCTGAGTGGCCAGAAAGGGGCGAAAGAGCCAGTTAAGGCGGGGGATTCCGATTTCCCCCGCCTTAACAATCCACCCCTTGAAACGGCCAAGAAGGGGGAATTGCGATTCCCCCTTCTTGGAACTTCCCCCAGGCTGTTCTCTTGGTGGTCTTCCGGCGGCGGGGGCTTACTCCGTAACGCCCCCGCCGCACCGGCCTGTCTTTCTCTGCCATACCTTCCATTCAGCACACTTGTAGGGGCGGCCTTTATGGCCGCCCGCGGGCGACCACAAGGGTCGCCCCTACCCCTGGCAAACAATCAGGCCCCGGCGTCCGCACCGTTCGGTGCGGACGCCGGGGCCAATTTGACATAGATTAGAACTCCGCGTTGCCCACGGTGCGGGGGTGGGGCAGCACGTCACGGATGTTGGAGATTCCGGTCAGGTACATGACCATGCGCTCAAAGCCCAGGCCGAAGCCGGCGTGCTTGCAGCCGCCGTAGCGCCGCAGATCCAAGTACCACCAATAGTCCTCGGGGCGCATGCCCAGCTCCTGGATGCGGCCCTCCAGCCGCTCCAGCCGCTCCTCACGCTGGGAGCCGCCGATGATCTCGCCGATGCCGGGCACCAGGCAGTCGCAGGCGGCCACGGTCTTGCCGTCGTCGTTGAGGCGCATATAGAACGCCTTGATGTCCTTGGGGTAGTCGGTGACGAACACGGGCTTTTTGAAGATCTGCTCGGTGAGATAGCGCTCATGCTCGGTCTGGAGGTCGGTGCCCCACTCCACCTTGTAGTCGAACTTGTCGTTGTTCTGTTTGAGCAGCTCCACCGCCTCGGTGTAGCTCACCCGGCCGAAGTCGGAGGAGGCCACATGCTCCAGCCGCTCCTTGAGGCCCTTGTCCACGAAGGAGTTGAAGAAGTTGATCTCGTCGGGGCACTTCTCCATGACGGTGCGGATGATGTGCTTGATCATGGCCTCGGCCACGTCCATGTCGCCCTTGAGGTCGCAGAAGGCCATCTCCGGCTCGATCATCCAGAACTCGGCGGCGTGGCGCTGGGTGTTGGAATTCTCCGCCCGGAAGGTGGGGCCGAAGGTATACACGTCGCCGAAGGCCATGGCGAAGTTCTCAGCGTTGAGCTGGCCGGAGACGGTCAGGTTGGCGGGCTTGCCAAAGAAGTCCTGGCTGTAGTCCACCTTGCCGTCCTCGGTGCGGGGCGGGTTCTCCAGGTCCAGGGTGGTCACCCGGAACATCTCGCCGGCGCCCTCGCAGTCAGAGGCGGTGATGATGGGGGTGTGGACATAGACGAAGCCCCGGTCCTGGAAGAAGCAGTGGATGGCGTGGGCCGCCACGCTCCGCACCCGGAAGGCGGCGGAGAACCGGTTGGTGCGGGGCCGCAGGTGGGCGATGGTGCGCAGGTACTCCACGCTGTGGCGCTTTTTCTGGAGGGGGTACTCGGGGGCGGAGGGGCCCTCCACTGCCACGGAGGCGGCCTTCACCTCCAGGGGCTGCTTGGCCTCCGGGGTGAGTACCACAGTGCCGGTGACGGACAGGGCCGCGCCCACGTTCTGTCCGGCGATCTCCCTGTAGTTGTCCAGGGCGTTGGCATCCAGGACGATCTGCAGGTTCTTGAAGCAGGAGCCGTCGTTGAGCTCCACGAAGCCGAAGGTCTTCATATCCCGGATGGTGCGGGCCCAGCCGGACACCAGCACCTCTTTCCCGCCGAACTGCTCCTGGTCGGCAAAGATCTGTGCAATTTTTATGCGTTCCATTGGTCGCTCCCTCTATTCTTAAAAATAAAGTATCAATGGGTAGTAGTATACCATTTTTCAACCATTTTGCAAGGGCTGAGGAAAAAAAGGCAGGACTACCTCCGTTCGGGTCCGCCGAAGATAAGCGCCTCCCGCGCCTCGTCAGACAGGGTACGGTCGCGGAACCCGTAGAGGAGGACCCCTAGGGCGGCCAGGGCGGCGGCCAGGGCGTACTCCAGGCCGTCCAGCGCGCCGGGGCTGAACGGGAGAAGGATGTTGCCCGCCAGGAAAACAGAGGCGGCCACCCCCAGCACAGCCGTCACCCGCCCGCCGGGCATGCGCACCGGGCGGCGGAGGTCCGGCCGGGCACGCCGCAGGCGGAGCACCGCGGCCAGGGACATGATCCACATGACGATGGTGGCCAGGGAAGCGATATTGATGAAGGGCAGAAAGAAGAGCCTGCCCGTGAAGGGGGTGAGCACCACGAAGGCGGCGGTGAACCAGATGCAGCGGGCGGGGGTGCCGTATTTCGGGTGGAGGGCGGAAAACGCCCTCGACACCAGTGCAAAGCGGGACAGGCCGTAGAGCATCTGGGCGGAGGAGTAGAGGGTGGAGTTCATCACCCCCACCGCGCCCACAAAGGCGGTGGCCAGGAAGAGCACCCGCACGGCGGGCACGCCGGTGATGGACACCAGCACGTCGGCGAAGGGGGCGGTGCGGCCCACCGCCTCCCGCCAGGGCATACACCCGGCCACAGCGGTGGACACCAAGCAGAGGATGCCCGTCACCAGGAACAGGCAGGTGATGAGGGCGGCTCCCGCCTTGCGGGCGGCGGGGCCGGAGGCGTCGGCGGCAGCCTTGGACACCGTCTCCCACCCGGCCACGGAGAACACCAGCAGGGACAAAAGGGAGGCCGAGCCGGCAAAGTCGAAGTCCAGCCCCCCATCGGAGGCGTACACCGCCGGGTCGAAGTGGGTAAAGCACACCGCCAGCCCCACGGCACACATGATCAGCAGCACCACCGTGGCCAGCTTGGCCAGGGAGGCGCACACGTTGGCCCCCCGGAGCTGCACCCACAGGATGGCCCCCGCCAGGGCCAGTTGGATGGCCACATTGGGCAGGGTGACGGGGAAATCCCCCAGCTCATAGAGCACCGCCGTCCGCCCCAGGGCGGGGAACAGCTCGTCCAGCAGGGAGACGGCGGCCAGATCCACCCAGCAGAACACGATGGTGTTCATCAGGATGCCCGCCCACCCCACGGCGAAGCCCCCCCGGCTGCCGAAAGCGGCGTAGGAGTACACCACCTCGCCGCCGGGCAGGGGGAGCATGGGGATGGCCTCCATGTAGGCGAAGGCAAACGGCAGTTCAATGATGATGCACAGGGCGAAGGCCACCACCAGATTGAGCGGTCCCCCCGCCGTCTCCAGCCACGTGCCCGTCAGCAGCAGCCAGCTCGTGCCCAGCATGCACCCGATCCCCATGGCCACCAGGCCGAAATAGCTGATGCCCTTCCCGCCGGACTTTCCCATTCAGATCCCTCATTTTTCCTCAGATGAACCTATTATAGCACCTTCCGGCCGGTTTTCCCAGCCCCCCGGCCCGACTTTCGCAGAGAGACTGCCCACACCAGCCACGCCAGTGCGCTCCCCAGCAGCGGCGCGGCACACCACCACAGGAGCAGGAACCATCCCATGACCATCCAGCCCGCCGCGCTCAGGAAGAGCACCCCTGGCACCGCCAGAAGCGCCAGAGGCACCAGAAGCCGCCACACCGCCCTGGCCCGCCGGCACAGCAGCAGCTGAAGAAAAAACATAGGGAACGCATGGAAGTACAGGAGCAGGAGCTGGTGCCAGGGCGGTATGTTCAGAGGCAGATCGGAAAAGGCCGCGGTAAAGGCCGCAGTATAGACCGCCATGGTGACCGCGAAGCACCCCAGAAGCCATTGATCCGTTCGTCTCATAAGCACACATCCTCTCTCTTCACCGGGAGCTGCCGGTGACGGCTCCGCAGGCCCATAGGGCGGGGGCTTGCCCCCGCCGCTTTTCAAAGGGCGCCCGGCGCAGCTCCACCCCAGGTGCGTCCGGAAAAGGCATCCGGCCCGTTAACCCGTTCCGCCCCTCTCCCGGGGATACGCCCCCGCCGCGTTGCCCAGCAGGGCGGAGAGGGCGGGAACGAGGCAGAGCGCGGGAGTCCGCTTTCCTACCACGATCAGCAGGCACAGGGCGCACGCCACGGGGAAGAGGGGGCACAGGCCGTGCCGCTTTCCCAGGGACATCCCTATGGCGAGGCAGCCAAAGGGCAGGAGATAGACCCCCGCCAGCACCGTGGCTAATTCCCCGGCGAGGCCGCCCAGCAGGGCGGGCAGAAGGGTGCAGGCCAGCAGATACCAGGGGAGCCAGAGGACTGTAGCCCTCAGATTGAGGCGAACCGGGCCGGGCGCAAAGCGCCAGACCAGGGCGGGGATGGCCAGAATCGCCAGCCAGCACGCCAGCGCAACCATCACTCCCCCGCGCCTCCCCTCCGCCGCCGCAGTGCCGCGCCGGTCAGGCCGCCCGCCAGGGCGGCGAGAAAGGCGATGGGGAGCATGTCGGTGTCGGCCACATTGGACACCAGCCTTGCCAGCAGGGCGAAGCAAAACAGGAACCCCGCGCACGCCACGGGATAGAGGGGGCAGAAGCCCTGCCGCTTCCCCAGGGACAGGGCGGAACAGAAGGCGCCGACGGGCAGCAGGAGGTAGGGGTAGAGCAGGCCGGAGAGCACCGGCACGTCGCCGGCGTCGCACAGCCGCAGCACAAAGGGCAGAAGCAGACACAGCAGGGCGGCGAAGGGGACATAGGGCAGGGTCTCCCGCCAGTGGAACAGGGAGGGCCCGGGGGCCAGGCCCAGCCGCTCCCGGATGGCGGACACCTCCGCGTACCAGCCCACCCAGCGGCCCAGCCACACCAGCAGATACACCAGCGCCAGGGGCACCAGGAAGGCCGCCGTCTCACGCACACCGAAGTTGAGCCCCACCCACAGCCCCACGGTGGCCGCCGTCAGGGCGAAGTGGGCCAGCGTCCGCCCCACCAGGGCGGAGCCGTCCCCGGCGAAGGGTAGGGTGGCCACCCCCACCTCCGCCCCGAACAGGGCGTAGAGAGCGAAGGACAGGGCAATCCCCACCCCCTCCAGCCCGCGGGGGAAACCGCAGTTCAGGAACGCCAGCGCGAGGGCGCTGGGCGAGCCCGCTATGAGAGACCCCGCCGCCCAGGCCGCCAGCCCGCCGCCGGCCATCCCCAGCAGAGCCCCTGCCAGCGCCCGGTGGAGGGCCCTCCTCTTGTCGTCGAACAGCATGTCGTTCCCTCCTTTTTACAGTCCCAAAGCCTCTTTGATCTTCCTCACGTACCGCCGGGACACGTAGCTCACCGCGCCGCCCTCCAGCGTCACCCGGATGGTGCCGGTGAGGGAGAGATCCAGGGCGGTGATCTTCCGCAGGCTGATGATCTCCGAGTGGGAGATGCGCACGAAAGTGTGCCGGTCCAGCCGGCCCTCCAGCTCGTACAGCCGCTCCTTCAGATCGTACACCCCGCCGGGGGTCTGGCACTTCACGCCCTTCTCCTCGCCGTAGCAGCGGAGAATGTCCTCCGCGGCCAGGGGAACGGCCCGGCCCCCCTGCCAGCCGATGAGGACGCCGCCCCCCTCCAGCCGGGCGGCCAGAGCCTTCACCTCGTCGGTGAGGGCGGGGGCGTTGATCACAACCGACACCCCGCCGCAGCCCGGGTCGATGCGCAGCTCCACCTTCATGCCCTTCCCCCCTTTCAACCCCACTATAGCGAAAAAAGGGCCGTCTGTCCACCGATTTCGGACAGACGGCCCCAATGGGCGGATATTCGGTTTGCTCCCCGCCGGGGCGCGCCACAGAGACCGGATGCTCCGGGTTCAGCGGAACAGGGCGCTCGCCCTGTCCCCTGCAGGGGCGGCCCCTTGTAACCGCCCCTACGCGATGGCCTCGGCCCCCACCTCATAGGTCCAGGTGCCGTCGGCATTCTGCCGGGCGGTGCAGTCGGTAAACAAATACGCCCCCAGGCCGGAGGCCCACTTCTGCGCCTCAAAGCCCTCCTCGGCGGAGCCGGACAGGGAGAACAGGCAGCCGTTTTCCCAGCGGTAGAGGGCCACGCTGTCCTCGTACCCCTCCGCCGGCTCGGTCATGGGGGTGAGGTAGCCCGCCTCCCAGATCTCCTCCAGAGTACCGGTGATGGGCATCAGGCCGTGGGCGTTCCCAAACACCCAGGCCAGGGCGGATTTCTCACTCTCAGCCAGGTCGGTGAGGCCGGAGAGATCCACCCCCAGCTCCTCCAGCCCTGTGTTGAGGGCAGTATCTACCTCCCACAGGTCGGACAGCACCTGGAGATACAGCCCGCAGCGGTCATCCGCCGGCTCCTCCAGCACGGTCACGCCGGTCACATGGCCGAACTTGGCGGGATAGGTCTCCAGAATCATTCCGTCAAACCCGACCTCCACCATCGCCCCGTCAGCCAGGGGCCCATCCACCGCCAGCCCCTCTGTATCCAGGGTATACACGTCCCCCGCGCCCCCCGGGCCGGCCAGCACCAGTTCCCCTTCCTCCGCCCCATCCACAATGCGGCAAGTCATTTTTTCGGGAGCCCCCGCAGTCAGGCCGGGTTCCTCCGAGGGGGAGACCGCCGGGGTTCCCCCCGCGGGGGCGGCCTGGTTTCCGGTGGATGCACACCCGGCCAGCAGGAGCACAAGGGCGAACAGCAGCAGGCTTTTTTTCATGGAACATTCCTCCTTTCCCCTCTTGGACGGCGGGACGTGGAAAAAGTTCCTGAACCGGGGAGATTCCTCTTGACAGAGGCCCTCTATAAGCATATGATTATATCAACAGCTTATGTTTAGGAGGAGAGGCCATGACCCAGCGGGAACGGCAGATTCTCAAATGGATTGAGGAGAACCCCCTGATCTCCCAGCAGGAGCTGGCGGACAAAGCGGGCATCGCCCGCTCGTCGGTGGCGGTACACATCTCCAATCTGATGAAGCAGGGCCATATCGCCGGCAAGGGCTACATCGTCCGCACCGCTCCTTATGTGGTAGTCGTGGGGGGCGTCAACATGGACATCGGCGGGCGGCCCCACGGGGAGCTGGTGGCGGCGGACTCCAACCCTGGCCAGGTGCGCATGAGCCTGGGGGGCGTGGGGCGCAACATCGCCCACAACATGGCTCTGATGGGGCTGGACGTGCGGATGCTCACCGCCTTCGGCGACGATATGAACGCCCAGCGTATCGCCGCCTCCTGCGGCGAGCTGGGCATCGACATCAGCCAGTGCCTCACCGTGCCCGGCGGGGCCACCTCCACCTATCTGTTCATCACCGACGGGCACGGGGACATGGCCCTGGCGGTCAGCGACATGGAGATCTATGAGCATGTCACCCCCGCCTTTCTGGCCGGGCGGGCCCGGCTGCTCCAAAATGCCCAGCTCCTGGTGGTGGACACCAACATCCCGGCCCAGTCCATCGCCTGGCTGGCGGAGAATATCCGCCTGCCCATCTTCGCCGACCCGGTGTCCACCGCCAAGGCGGAGAAGCTGCGCCCCGTACTGGGGAAGCTCCACACCCTCAAGCCCAACCGGCTGGAGGCGGAGCTGCTCTCGGGCGTGTCCATCACCGACGCGGCGAGCCTCAACGCCGCGGCCGACGCCCTGCTGGCCACCGGCCTGCGGCGGGTATTCATCAGTCTGGGGGGCGACGGGGTGTTCGCCGCCGACCACAGCGGGCGGGTACACGTGCCCTGCTGTCCCGGAGAGATGGTGAACACCACCGGCTGCGGCGACGCGGGCATGGCCGCCATCGCCTGGGCCTATCTGGAGGGCACCGGGCTGGAGGACACCGCCCGGGCCGCCATGGCCGCCGGGGCCATCGCCATGGAGAGCGCCGAGACGATCAACCCCGACATGAGCGCCCGGCTGCTCCGCCGGAGGGCGGGCTTCGGGGAGGGAGTGGAGACGCCTTGACCTTCTGGACCGCGCAAATCCTGGGGCTCATCGGCTCCCTGCTCGCCTTCACCGCCGTCCAGACCGGCAGCCGCCGGAAGATCATCGGCCTTCAGCTTGTGTGCTGCGTGCTCTGGGTCGTCCAGTACGTGCTGCTGGGGGCGTGGACGGGGGTGCTCATCAACCTGCTGGGCCTGGCCCGGGGCGTGGTGTGCGCCTACAACGACCGGCCCTGGGCCCGCAGCCGCCTTTGGCTGGCCCTCTTTCTGGCCTGCTATGGGGCGGCCCCCCTCCTCACCTGGGACGGCCCCTACTGCCTTCTGCTGGGCGCGGCCATGATGCTCACCACCGCCGCCCTCTGGACGCGGAACATGCGCCTGACCCGGCTGCTGTTTCTCCTCAACTCTCCTCCGGTGTTCGCCTACAACCTGATCGCCGGCTCCTATACCGGCGCCGCCATCGAGGTGGCCGCCTTCTGCTCCTTCGCGCTGGCCGTGTGGCGCTTTGATCTCCGCCGCCCGGCCGCCGGCCCTTCCTCTCCGGCCTGATCACTCCGCAATCCGTATTTTATAAATATATTTTACAGGAGGTAATCACCATGAATCTCAATCCGTATCTGGACGTCGCCCCTGAAGTAGCCGCCGCTGTGGCCGCGGGCAAGCCCGTGGTCGCCCTGGAGTCCACCATCATCTCCCACGGCATGCCCTACCCCCAGAACGTGGAGACCGCCCTCAAGGTGGAGCAGATCATCCGCGACAACGGCGCGGTGCCCGCCACCATCGCCATTCTGGGCGGCCGCCTGAAGGCCGGCCTCACCGCCGAGGAGATCGAGTATCTGGGCAAGAAGGGCCAGGACGTGACCAAGGCCAGCCGCCGGGATCTGGCGGTGCTGGTCTCCCGCAAGGCCGACGGCGCCACCACCGTCACCACCACCATGATGATCGCCCACATGGCAGGCATCCAGGTGTTCGCCACCGGCGGCATCGGCGGCGTGCACCGCGGCGCCGAGACCACCATGGACATCTCCGCCGATCTGGAGGAGCTGGCCTCCACCCCCGTGATGGTGGTGTGCGCCGGGGCCAAGTCCATCCTGGATTTGGGCCTCACCCTGGAGTACCTGGAGACCCACGGCGTGCCCGTCCTCGGCTACGGCACCAAGGAGCTGCCCGCCTTCTACACCCGCAAGAGCGGCTTCGAGGTGGACTACCGGGTGGACACCCCCGCGGAGCTCGCCGCGGCCTTCCGGGCCTCCCTGGATCTGGGCCTCAGGGGCGGCATGCTGGTGACCAACCCCATCCCCGAGGAGTTCGCCATGGACCACGAGGTGATCAACAGGGCCATCGACGAGGCCGTCGCCCAGGCCAACGCCCAGGGCATCCACGGCAAGGCCACCACCCCCTTCCTGCTGGCCAAGGTGAAGGAGCTCACCGGCGGTGACAGCCTGGACTCCAACATCCAACTGGTGTTCAACAATGCCCGGCTGGCCGCCCAGACCGCCGCCGAGCTGTGCAGGCTGGGCTAAGTCCCCAATTCCCCAGGTCCCCTGTGCGTCCCAAACGCACGGGGGACCTTTTTTCGGTTTTGGCGGCGGAATATTTCTTTTTCTTAACATTCGCCCCCAATCCGTTGCATCCCGTCCGGCCGGGACGTATAATGGCTGGGAACGGAACAAAGTTTCTCCTTGTATGGAGCGAAAAGAGGCGATTTTGAATGGCGCGGATGCGGCATTTTCTCAAACGGTGCCCGGCGGTTCTGCTGAGCGCGGCCCTGCTGGCCGCTGCTGCCGGCACTGCCGCGGCGGCGGACACTCCCGCCCCCACCCTGGGCATCTACACCACCGGGGACATGGGGGGGCGGCTCTACCGTGAGGACCCCGTGACCGGGGAGGCAGTGGAGTACAGCTATCAGAATGTGGCCTCCGCCATGGAGGCGGAGCGGGCCTCGGTGGACGCCGCCCTGCTGCTGGACAGCGGTGACGCGGTGGACAACGGGCTGGTCCAGGACGGCGGCGCGGCGGAGGCCCTGGCCCTGCGGGCCATCGGCTATGACGCCCTGGTGCCCGCTGTGGGTGAATTCCGCTTGGGCCCGGAGGCCCGGGACGATTTCTTCGCCGCCCTGGGTGAAGCGTCGGAGGACGGCGCCCCGGTGCGCGTCCTCTCGGGCAACTACCTGGACGAGGACACCCAAAGCCCGGAGGAGGATGCCTACGAGGTCTTTACTGTGGAGCTGGGCCGGCGCGCGGTGCGCATCGGCGTGCTGGGCCTGGGCGCCATGGAGGCGCCGGAGGAGCTCCCCGAGTCCTTTGTCTCCGGCGTGCGCTTTGCCCACCGGGACAACACCTCCGGCAGCTATAGTTGGGAGTGGACCGGCTACTGGCAGGAGCGGCTGGAAAAGGAGAACTGCGACCTGGTGGTGGTGGTCTGCCACGCCGGACAGGACGAACTGGCCCGCTTTGCTGCGGAGACCACCGGCATCGACCTGCTGGTGGGCGGCCATGGCGAGGCGGCGGCGGAGACCCTCCAGAACGCCGACGGGGAGCCGGTCTCCCTGGTCAGCGGCGGCGGCACGTCCCTGACCCGCACCACAATTACCCTCTCCCCCAAGGGGGAGGCCGTGGTGGGTGAGAGCACCCTGCTCCCCCTGTCCGACTATGAGCCGGACGACCGCCTGAACAAGGCCCTATCCGCCGCCCAAAGCGCAGCGTCTGACCGCATGCAGGCTGCCGTCGGCACCCTGTCCGGCGACTGGTCAGAGGAGGGCTCTCCCCTGTATGTGCAGAGCGGCACGGTGGATCTGGTGGCCGAGGCCATGCTGTGGGCCGCCGATGCCGACGCGGCCCTTCTCTCTCCCGCCGCCCTGGGCGGCGCTTCCGCCGCTTCCCGGTTCTCCGGGGAGGATGACACTGCGGCGCTCTCCCTGCGGGACTGCGCCGCGCTGGCCCCCGGGGACAGCCCCGTCGTCCTGGTGGAGCTCACCGGCGCCGAGCTGCGCCAGTGGCTGGACCGCAGCGCGGAGGCCTATCAGGCGGAGCCGGACGGCTCCATCTCCGGCGGAGAGGGTGCCGACGTGCTCTATGGTATGGACTACGCCCTCTATCTGGGGGCTTCTGAGGGACAGCGGGTGGACGGCCTCGCCTTTGAGGGCGCCCTGGTGGACGACGGGCAGACCTTCCGCGTAGCCGTGTCCGCCGACCGCCTGTCCGCCCCCAACTTCCCGGACTGCACCCCCCTCTGGTCCGCCGCCCGTGACAGCCGCTTTGCCGCCCAGAGCGGCATCCCCGCCGCAGTCCTGGCCGGGTATCTCTCCGAGCAGACCCACCTGCTGGGCATGCTCTCCCCCCAGCGGAGCAGCGAATGGAGTCTCTACACCGGCTCCGTCAACGGCCCGCTGAACCGCCTGGAGTTTGTCACCATGCTCTATGAGATAGCCGGAAAGCCCAAGCCCGGAGCCAGCGCCGCCTTTATCGACGTGTCCAACAGCGACGCGGCGGTGTGGGCCGCCGAGACTGGCGTGGTCAGCGGCAATGGGACAGGCAAATTTCTCCCCACCCAGACTGTCACCCGGGAGCAGGCTGCCGTCATGCTCTACAATTACGCCAAATTCCTGGGGCTGAAGACCCCGTCCTCCGGCCCCTCCGCCACCGCGCTGCTGGACTGCGGCGAAATCGCGGTCTGGGCCCGCCCAGCGGTGGAGTTCTGTATCCGGACGGGGGCCCTCCCCGCCGCCGGACTGCGGGGGGACCTCTTCCTCCCCCGGGGCACCCTCACCCGCGGAGAGGCTAACCGCTGTCTGGCCGCCTTCGCGGACTACATCGAAGCCAACTGAACCCAATAACAGCAGCCCCGGCGGACAAATCCGCCGGGGCTGTTCAGCCTGTCAAAAGAGTCTTTTCGACAGGCTGCTGGACATTTTGAAACTCCGAAAAAGTTTCAAAATGTCGTTTGATCCGACGCGAAAGGGAACCCTGACGGTTCCCTTTCACACTATCCCTCCCTCCGAACGCTTTAGAAGGAGGGTTAATGGGCAGCCTGAGCAGCTCCCGCGGACGAATCCGCCGGGGCTGCTTTCTATCCTCTCCTACTGCGATGTATCTGCCTCTATGGAGCGTTCGAGGGCCGCAATCCGGTCATTCAATGCCTCTATGTCCGGCGCCTCCACCGGCGCGTTGCTCAGGCCGTAGACGGCCTTGAGGGAGAGGACGCGGTACACGCTCTCGTCCAGCCGCTCCTCCGGGATGCGGCCGCTGTCCACCGCCTCCACCAGGGCGGCGTGGGCCTCGGCCAGGTTGTCCGCGCCGTGGCACACCAGCAGCAGGTCACAGCCGGCCTCCACGGCCAGTACGGCGGCCTCCCCCATACCGTAGGTGTTGGAAATGGCCCCCATGGTCAGGTCGTCGGTGCATACCACGCCCTCATAGCCCATCTCCTCCCGGAGCAGCCCCGTCACCACCTCGGGAGACAGGGAGGCCGGGTTGTCCGGGTCGATCTGACTCAGGAGGATGTGGGCCACCATGATGGCAGGAATGGAGGTGTCCCCCCCATAGGTACCGTAGACGCAGGTAGTGTCGATGGCCTGTCGGAAGGGCCGCAGCTCCAGCTCCTCCAGTTCCTCCAGGCTCTTGTCCACAACAGGCAGGCCGTAGTGGGAGTCCACCGCCGTGTCCCCATGGCCAGGGAAGTGCTTGGCCACCGGGATGACGCCCCCAGACAGGATGCCCAGGGCGGTCTCATTGGCTGCTCCGGTGACGGTTGCGGCATCTGTCCCAAAGGCCCGGTCGCCGATCACCGTATTCTCCGGGTTGGACCAGATGTCCAGGCTGGGGGCGAAGTCCATGTTGAAGCCGAAGGCAGCGCACTGGGCCGCCAGGGTCTGGCCCAGCGTAAAGCAGGCATCCATCCGAGCCTCGGGGTCGGCAATGGAACCAAAGTCCAGGGCGGAGGGCAGATCGGTCACCTCCGGCGGCATCCGGTCCACCCGCCCCCCTTCCTGATCCACGCAGAGGAACAGGGGGACATAGTCCCCGTTGAGCTCCTTCAGTCCGTTGGTGAGCGCCGCCAGCTGCTCCGCGCTCTCCACGTTGCGGCCAAAGAGAATCACGCCGCCCACCTGATAGCCCTGGATGGCCTGCACCGCGTCCTCCCCCGGCTCTGTGCCCTCGATCCCCGCCACCAAGAGCTGGGCCGCCTTCTGCTCCACCGTCATCCCCGCCAAGGCCTCCCCCACCGGATCGGGGGTGGGGGTGGGGGACGGCTCTGGCGTGGGGGTGGGCAAAATGGTGGGCGCGGGGGCGGTGGGCTGAGTCGGTTCTCCCCCCTGTTTTTGACATCCGGCAGGCAGAGCGAATACAATTAGTAATAAAACAGCCAATAGCATCCGTTTTGTCATCGTTTTTTCCTCCCTTTCCGCCCCTTGGGCACATGCATGGCCCGCCTGTCTTTCCCCCGGCGCGGGGGCATCTCCTCCCGGCGCTCCGCCGGACGGGTGGGACGCGGGGCAAGCTGGCCGCCAGGCAGTACAAAATCGATCTGCCCGGTGGCGGGATCGGCGGCGGCGCACACCACCTCCAGGGGCATACCGAAGGTGTAGGCCGTCCCGCCCCCCTCCTCCGTCAGCGTGAGGCGGGTCTCGTCGTAGCGGTAGCCCCGGCCGGGCAGGGCCTCCACCCCCAGCAGGCCCTCCACCCCGCCGGGCAGCAGGACAAACAGGCCGAAGCGGGTGACGCCGGATACGGTTCCGGCAAAGGTCTCCCCTACATGGCCCGCCATGAATTCGGCCATGTAGCGTTTCTCAATCTCCCGCTCGGCGCTCTGGGCGGCCAGCTCCCGCTGGGAGGACTGCACCGCCGCCTTCTGGACCGCGGCGGCCAGTCTTCTCTCCACCCCGCCGGACAGCCTCCCGTCCAGCAGGGCGGTGAGGATGCGGTGGACCATCAGATCGGGATAGCGGCGGATGGGGGAGGTGAAGTGGCAGTAGTATTTGGCCGCCAGGCCGAAGTGCCCCAGGTTTTCCCCGTCGTACCGGGCCTTCATCAGGGAGCGGAGCACCATCATGGACACCGCCGCCTCCTCTGGCTTCCCCTTCGCCGTGTCCAGCAGCTTCTGGAGGGAGGGGCCGTCGGCCTCCTTCAAATCGTAGCCCAGGGGGGCCAGCATGGCCCGCAGCGTCTCCGCCTTGTCCGTGGAGGGCTTCTCGTGAACCCGGTAGACGCAGGGCTTGTCCAGCCGGTTCAGATGCTCGGCCACGCACTCGTTGGCCGCCAGCATGAAGGACTCGATGAGCCCCTCGCTGATCCCCGGCGTGCGGAGCACCACGTCCACCGGCGTGCCGCTCTCGTCGCACACCACATAGCTCTCCCGGGTGTCCAGCTCCAGGGCGCCCCGCCGCCTGCGGCGGCCCTCCAGCACCCGGGACAGCGCGGCCATGTCCTCCAGCATGGGGAGTATCCGGGCGTACCGCTCTGCCAGGGCGGGGTCGCTGTGGGCCAGCAGCGCGTTGCAGTCCTCATAGGTCATCCGCTCCGTGGTGCGGATGACGCTCTTGGCGATGGTGTGGTCCACCACCTCCCCCTCCGGGGTCAGGGTCATGACGCAGGACAGGGCCAGCCGGTCCACCCGGGGGTTGAGGGAGCAAATGCCATTGGACAGCTCCCGGGGCAGCATGGGCACCACCTGGTCGGCAAAGTACACCGAGGTCCCCCGCTCCCAGGCCTCCAGATCCAGGGCGGAGCCGGGGCGCACGTAGTGGCTCACGTCGGCGATGTGTACCCCCAGCACCCAGCGGCCCAGGCCGTCCCGCTCCAGGCTCACCGCGTCGTCCAGATCCTTGGAGGAGGCCCCGTCAATGGTGATCACCACCTTGTCCCGCAGGTCCAGCCGCCCGGCGACGGCGCTCTCCTCCACCGACTGGGGGGTGGCCTTGGCCTCGAGCATCACGGCGTCGGGGAATTCCCGGTCGATCTCGTACTGGTACAGGAGGGCGGCCACGGCGCTCTCCCGGTCCCCGGCGGGGCCGAACACCCCCCGCATGGTACCCATGGGCGGGTGCTTGGCGCTTCCGAAGCTGGTCATGGCCACGGCGGCCCGATCCCCGGCCCGCACCCCCTTCCGCTTGGTGAGCACCTGGATGGGGCCGGGCAGCCGGTCACTGTCCGGCCGGAGCCACAGCCCCCGGTTGTGCCGGACCAGCACGCCGGTGACCGTCTTGTTGGCCCGCTCCACCACGGCGGTAATCCGGGCGGTGCGCCGCCGGCCCTCCTCCCCTCCCTCGTCCTCCGGCCGGGCCAGCACCCGGTCGCCGTGCCACGCGCCGCCCTCCGCCCGGGGCGGAATGAACCAGTCGTCCTCCCGCCCCCCGCCGTCCTCCGGTACCAGAAAGCCGAAGCCCCGGCTGGTGGCCTGATAGATTCCGGCGAGCCCGCCGGCCTGCTTATCCTGTTTCATATCATCGTTCCCTTTCTTCCGCACTCCGGCCCTCCGGCCGGGATGCTCCGGGTGCCGCCGCCCACAGGCGCGGCGTCTGCTGCTATTGTACCATAATTTTGTCTCATCCGGCATCGAAAGATACAAAAACCGCCCTCCCGAACGGGAGGGCGGTTTTTTTGCTTCTTAGAGCAGGCACATGACAAAGGTAATTACCACAAAGCCGATGGCCACCCATTTGGTCAGCTTGGCCAGCTTGGCGTCCCAGGTCTTGGCCCGGTTCTTGGCCATAAAGGTATCCGCCACGCCGGCGATGGCGCCGGACAGGCCCGCGCTCTTTCCGGACTGGAGCAGTACCACGGCGATCAGGAAAATCGCGGCCGCCACGTCCACAATGCTCAGAATCAACTGGGGGATATTCACGCTGCATCGTCCTTTCGGCCCCGGATGGGGCATCATTCGTCCATACGCTATGGTCTATGGGCGCAGTTATCCCGCGCCGCTTTCAAACGTGGATTCTATCGTAGCACATTTCCCCGCCGATTTCAAGCATTTTTTCGCATTTCTCAGCCGCTCCGCACGATCCGGCGGCTGCCCCAGCAGGTGGCCAGGAAATAGCCGCCGTAGATGACCAGCAGCAGAACCGCCGCCACGGCGCTGGAGGCCGCCGCGTCCACCTTCCCGACCTCGGCGATCACCGCGTTGGCCGCCGTCATGCCCACGGCGGCGTGGACCAGCGCCAGGGCCAGGGGCAGGAAAAAGGAGAGGAATACCTGGATATCCACCGACCGGGCCCGCATCCGCTCCGGCGCGCCCAGCCGGGCCAGGAGCTGGTAGCGGGGGGCGTTGTCCGCCGCCTGGGTGAGCTGCTGAAGGGCCAGCACCGCCGCCGAGGCCAGCAGGAACACCACCCCCAGGTACAGGCCGATGAAGAGCACCAGCACCTTGGTGCCCATAACCTCCATCCAGGTCCCGATACGGGTGGTGCAGCCGTAGACGCCCAGGGTGTCCAGGGTAGACAGCGCCTCCTGAAACCGCGCCTCCGCCGCATATTTGTCCCCGGCATAGTCGGCCAGGAAATACCAGCCGTCGATGTGAGCTCCCTGGGCCGCGTCGTCCGGCTGAACGTCCAGGCCGTGGTGCGCCCGGAAGGCGTATGCCGCGTCCTGGCCCCAGCGGCCCGCGATGGCGTCGTGCATGGATTGGGTGATGGCCCGTTCTTCCCCGGTGCGATACACCGGAACGGCCAGCGAGAAGGCGCACTCTGCCTCCGGATCGAAGCCTCCCTCCGCCAGCAGGGCGGGGAGGTCCACCTCTCCCTCCTGCTCCGGGTAGAAGATCAGCTCCACGTCCTGGGGGGCCTGCTCGGCCGTCATCTGCTCCACCGTGTTGTTGAGCCCTACCGAGCTGGCGGTGATGCCAATGGCCAGCAGGAGCATGAGGCAGATCACCGTCATGGAGCGGTAGGTGGTGTTGATGCGGGCGTTGAACTGCCGCAGGACAAACATATTGAGGTTCCTGTAGTAGAGCCGCTTGCTGCTCTGGCATACCCGCAGAAGGAACCCGGACAGGGAGCGAAAGAAGAGCAGGGTGCCCAGGCTGCCCAGGCCGATCATCACCCAGAACAGCGCGTCCACCCGCAGCAGGCCCCGGGTGAGGAGCATGGCGTAGGCGACGGCCAGCAGTCCCGCCCCCGCCAGAAAGAGAACCACCGACACCCCCAGGCTCTGGGCCTTGAGCTCCTGATTCACCCGCCGGGCCTGCATCAGATCCAGGAGCCTGCACCGGGAGACGGCAAAGGCGTGGCAGAGCATTACCAGCAGGAAGATAAGGGAGAAGGCCAGGGCCGTTTTCCCCATGGCCGCCAGGGAGACGGAGAAAGTGAACTCCGTCATGGGCACGGCGAAGAGCCCGGCGGTGAAGGCGGACAGGCCCCAGGCCGCCAGCACCCCCAGCCCCAGTCCTGCCAGCAGGGCCAGCACCCCCATGCACAGGGTTTCCAGCAGGAGCAGGCGGGCCACCTGCCCCCGCTCCATGCCCAGCAGCAGGTAGGTGCCCAGCTCTCCCTTCCGGCGGCGAATCAGGAAGCCGGAGGCATAGAGGATCAGAAAGGCCAGCACCACCCACACAAAGACGGAGAGCATGCCGATGAGCTCCCGGATGGCCTGGGCCGTGGGAGCCTGGGGACCGCTGCCCAGGTATTGGAACACCGCCTGGGTTTCCAGGGAGTTGAACACATAGAACAGGCACACACCGAAGGCGATGGTGAGAAACCACACTCCGTAGTCCTTCATGCTGCGCCCCACATTTTTGAAGGCCAGCTTAGAGAACATCGCTCTGATCACCTCCCAGGCGGGTCACCACGCCGATGATCTGCTGGAAAAACGCCCGGCGGCTCTGCCCGCCCCGCTCAAGCTGGGTGAGCACCGCACCGTCCTGCAAAAAGAGAATGCGGCGGCAGTAGCTTGCGGTGAAGGCGTCGTGGGTCACCATTAGGATGGTGGCCCGGCCTTCCCGGTTGAGGGCCTCAAACCGGTCCAGCAGCAGCTTGGCGGAGCGGGAGTCCAGGGCGCCGGTGGGCTCGTCGGCCAGCACCAGGGCGGGGTCTGTGATGATGGCCCGGGCCGCCGCCGTCCGCTGGCGCTGTCCGCCGGACATCTGGTAGGGGTATTTGTTCAGGCAGTCGGTGATGCCGAGCAGCTCCGCCGTCTCCTTGACCCGCCCCTCGATCTCCCCCGCCGGAGTCCCCCGGATGGTAAGGGCCAGAGCAATGTTCTCGAAGGCGGTGAGGGTGTCCAGCAGGTTGCAGTCCTGAAACACGAAGCCCAGCCGCTCCCGCCGGAACCGGGAGAGGGAGCGGCCCTTCAGCGCCGTCACATCCTGCCCCTCCACCCGGATATGCCCCGCTGTGGGGGTATCAATTGTGGCGATGCAGTTGAGCAGGGTGCTCTTTCCGCTTCCCGAGGCGCCCATGATCCCCACAAACTCCCCCCGCTCCACGGAAAAGCTTACGTCGTCCACCGCGTGGGTGACGCTTCCCCGTCCGCCGTAGTCCCGGCGCAGATGCTCCACACTCAGAATTGGCTCCATGTTCAGACCTCCTTTGATTCTGAGAAAAGCTTATCAAAGGGATCTTAAAAAAAACTAAATCCCGCCTTACACTTTTGTGAAGCGACTCTGACGGTTTTCTTTCCAAAATTTTGTTCAGTGGCCCTTGATTTATTTTTTCCCTCCTCTATAATAGGAAGAGGATCATTTTAAACTGATAGGAGGACTCTTTCATGCTTATTGTCGACACCAAGAACGCCCCCGGCGCCATCGGCCCCTACTCCCAGGCCTACGAGACCAACGGCCTTGTCATCACCTCCGGCCAGCTTCCGGTAAATCCTGCCGACGGCACCATGCCCGAGGGCATCGCCGCCCAGGCCGAGTGGAGCTGTAAGAACGTGGGCGCCATTCTGGAGGCCGCCGGTTCCGGCTTCGACAAGGTGGTCAAGACCACCTGCTTCCTGGCCGATATCGCCGACTTCGCCGCCTTCAACGAGGTGTACGCCAAGTACTTCACCTCCAAGCCCGCCCGCTCCTGCGTGGCGGTGAAGGATCTGCCCAAGGGCGCCCTGTGCGAGATTGAGGCCATTGCTGTCAAGTAAGCCCCGCCCTGCATCGAAGACGGATTTCCCAGGCGCTTTTGCGCCTGGGAAATCCGTTCTTTTTTTACCTGTCCGCAGCGGCTGCTTTAAGCATCTTTCACAAAAAACAGTCTGGTTTTTTTCCATTCCGCCAAAGAAATTCCACTTGCATCCAGCCAGCAAATGGGATATAGTTTGACTGTACTAAAAATACATTTGTACTTCAAAAAATTTTTGTGAGGCGATTGGAATGAGTCACCCCGACACCACCAGCAAGGATGCCGTTTTCCAATGGCGCGGCATCCCGCAGCCCGGACAGCTTCTCCCGTTGGGACTCCAGCACGTGGTCGCCGCCGTAGTCGGCGTCATTACCCCGGCCATCCTGGTTGCGGACACCTGCGGTCTGAGCAGCGCGGACAAGACCCTGATGATCCAGGTCTCTCTGATCCTGACCGCCCTGGCCACCCTGCTCCAGCTCTTTCCCATCTTCCACCGCATCGGCTCCGGCCTGCCCGTCATCATGGGCATCAGCTTCGCCTACATCCCCACGCTCCAGGCCATCGGCGGCGAATTCGGCCTGCCCACCATACTGGGCGCGGAGATCGTGGGAGGCATCGTTGCCATCGTCTTCGGGGTGCTGGTCAAGTGGATCCGCCCCCTGTTCCCTCCCCTGGTCACCGGCACGGTGATCTTCACCATCGGCCTGTCCCTCTATCCCACCGCTGTAAAGTACATGGCCGGCGGTGCAGGCTCAGAGTGGTTCGGCAGCGCCAAGAGCTGGGCGGTGGCCCTTATCACCCTGGCTGTGGTGGTCTTCCTCAACCACTTCACCAAGGGCATCACCAAGCTGGCCTCCATCCTCATTGGCATACTGGCAGGCTATGTCATTGCCTATTTCCTGGGCATCGTGGATCTGTCCGGGGTGGGCAGCGCGGCCTGGGTCGCCCTGCCCAGGCCCATGCCCTTTGACATCCAGTTCGTCCCTGCCGCCTGTGTGTCCCTGGGCATCGTCTACGTGGTCAATGCGGTACAGACCATCGGCGACCTCTCCTCCACCACCATGGGCGGCATGGACCGCATGCCCACCGACAAGGAGCTCTCCGGCGGCATCGTGGGCCAGGGCGTCATGAGCATTCTGGGCGCCTTCTTCGGCGGCCTGCCCGCCGCCACCTACAGCCAGAACGTGGGCATCGTCACCGTCAACCGGGTCATCAACCGGGCGGTCTTCGCCCTGGCGGCCCTCATTCTGCTGGTGGCCGGGCTGGTACCCAAGTTCGCCTCCCTGCTGACCACCATCCCCCAGTGCGTCATTGGCGGCGCCACCATCTCGGTGTTCGCCACCATCACCATGACCGGCATCCGTATGATCACCGAGGGGGGCTTCACCCCCCGCAAGAGCTCCGTGGTGGGCCTGTCGGTGGCCCTGGGCGTGGGGATCACCCAGGTGTCCGGCTGCCTGGCCGGCGAGGGCTTCCCCGCCTGGGTCAACACCGTGTTCGGCTCCTCCTCCGTGGTGGTGGCCGCCCTCATGGCCATCCTGCTCAACCTGATCCTGCCCAAGGAGCCCTCCGCGAACGGCTGATTGACAAACGCGCCCGGCTTCCAGAGGAAGCCGGGCACGGAATTTATTCCTTCGACTCGTCGATGTAGCTGTAGAGGGTGTACTTGGAGATGCCGAAGTACTTGCACACCTTGTCGCCGCTCTTGGTGATGAGAAAGGCCCCTGTCTCGTTGAGAAACTGGATCGCCTTCACCTTGTCCTCCTTGTGCATCAGCGCCACCGGCTTGCCCACCAGCTTGACGCTCTGCTCGATGAGCTCGTCCAGCAGGTCGGACACGTTGCGGGAGATGGCCTCCGGCTCCCGGGACTCCTTCTCCGTAGCGGTAAACTGGCGGAGCATGTTCTCCATGGCCAGCATGAGGGTGATGTCGTAGTTGATGCCGAAGATGCCGATGGGGGTCCCGTCGTCGTTGCGGATGTAGATGGTGGTGGACTTGAGAATCTTTCCGTCCTTCGTCTTGGTCAGGTAGCACAGGTGGTCCTGAAGCTTCTCCCGGTCGCCCCGCAGGGTCTCCAGCACCACGTGTGAAGGGCCGTCCCCCACCTTGCGGCCGGTGACCTGGCCGTTCTCAATGGCCACGATGGAGCTCTCCGGGTCGTTGGAATCCAGGTCGTGCACCACCACCTCGCAGTTGGGGCCGAACTGGCTGGCAATCCCTTTGGCAAGCTGAAATAAAAATTGCAGCGTGGACGCTTCTGGCATACTGTTTTCTCTCCTTTGCCGGCGCTTTTGTTGATATTATACCACTTCCAGGTATTTTTTCAACAAAAATTATAAAGCCTAAAAATTTTTTAGTTTTTCCAACAAACCCTCTTGCATCTTGGGCGCTTTTGTGCTAAAATTCAAATGTAAGACCAATTAAACTGTATATACTATACAAACAATTTGAAGATTGGTTGTGGCTGCAACGGAGTGCTCTCGCGCACGGGCTGAATGGACATGGGATTCGGTTTCGGTGCTGGCGCACCGCCGTCACAGAGTCGAGTGTCCATTCATAGGGAATGGGCACTTTTTTGTTGGTTGAAATCCAAAGGAGGAATGACGCATGCTGCTGGTTGGAAACGGAAGACTGATTACCCGGGACGAGGCCTTCCCCTATGCGGAGGACGGCGCGGTGGCGCTGGACGGCGAAGTCATCAAGGAGGTGGGGGCCCTGTCTGAGCTGAGGGCCAAATACCCCAACGCCGAGTTTGTGGACGCCCGGGGGGGTGTCATCATGCCCGGCCTCATCAACGTCCACACCCACATCTACTCGGGCCTGGCCCGGGGCCTGGCCATCGGCGGGTTCAACCCCACCAACTTTCTGGAGGTGCTGGACGGCCAATGGTGGTACATCGACCGGCATCTGACCCTGGACGGCACCCGGGCCTGCGCCTACGCCACGGTGCTGGACTGCATCCGGGACGGCGTGACCACCATCTTCGACCACCACGCTTCTTTCTGCGAAATCCCCGGCTCCCTCTTCGCCATCAAGGATGTTTGTCAGGAGCTGGGCATCCGGGCCAACCTCTGCTATGAGGTCAGCGAGCGGGACGGCGCGGAGAAGTGCGGCCAGGCCATCCGCGAGAACGCCGACTTCGCCCGGTGGGCGAAGGAGCAGGACGACGACATGATCAAGGCCATGTTCGGCGGCCACGCCCTGTTCACCATCTCCGACAAGACCTTCGAGCAGATGGTCAAGGCCAACGACGGCATGACCGGCTTCCACATCCACGTAGCCGAGGGCATGAACGACGTGTACGACTCCCTCCGGAACTACGGCTGCCGCCCGGTGAACCGCCTGCTCTACAACGGCGTGCTGGGGGAGAAGACCATGCTGGGCCACTGCATCCACATCTCCCCCGCCGAGATGGACATTCTCAAGGAGACGGGCACCATGGTGTGCCACAACCCGGAGTCCAACATGGGCAACGCGGTGGGCTGCTCGCCGGTGCTCCAGCTGTTCCAGAAGGGCATCCTCATCGGCCTGGGCACCGACGCCTACACCCACGACATGCTGGAGAGCCTGAAGGTGCTCCTGCCCATGCAGCGGCACAACGCCTGCCTGCCCAACGTGGGCTGGCGGGAGGCCACCGGGATGCTCTTTGAAAACAACGCCAAAATCTGCGCCCGGTACTTCAAAAAGCCCCTGGGCGTGCTCAAGCCCGGCGCGGCCGCCGACGTGATCATCATGGATTACAAGCCCTTCACCCCCTTCTCCCACGAGAACGTGGACGGGCACATGCTCTTCGGCATGGAGGGCAAGAACTGCCGCACCACCATCATCAACGGCAAGGTGCTCTATAAGGATCGGGAGTTCGTGGGGATTGACGAGGACAAAATCAATGCTTTTTGCATGGAGCAGTCCAAGAAGCTGTGGGGCGAACTCAACCACAGAACTTATTAACAGTCCCGCATTGATTTTGTCCTCACCAAGCGTTTTGCCACCGGCAAAACCTTGATGTCCGGGGCGATTCACTCGCCCCGGGCAGATCAAATCGCTCGGGGCCCCCGCACGGCCCCGCCGGGCGGGGCAAAATCAATGCCTTCTGCATGGAGCAGTCCAAGAAGCTGTGGGGCGAACTCAACCACCGCACCGATTGACGGGAGCGCGGGCGGCCACAAGGGCCGCCCCTACCGTAAGCGCCGGACGTAGGGGCGGCCCTTGTGGCCGCCCGCCAGTCTGAACACATCTGAATCATATTTGGGAGGCCATCCGTTATGAGCGATATTATGAGACCCATGCCCTTTGCCCACCTGATGAACTGGATTTTGAGCGAGTACCGCGCCCAGGGCTCCGTGTTCGGCGTGTCCAAGCTGGTGCGCCACGCCGACGGGAAGTCCCTGCCCATCTTTGAGGAGAAGATCGAGTCCCCCTACGGCCCCGCCGCCGGCCCCCACACCCAGCTGGCCCAGAACATCATCGCGGCCTACGCCGCGGGCAGCCGCTTCTTTGAGGTCAAGACCGTGCAGGTGATGGACGGCGAGGAGCTGTCCAAGTGCGTCAGCAAACCCTGCATCACCGCCGCGGATGAGTGCTACAACTGCGAGTGGTCCACCGAGCTCTACGTCCCCCAAGCCTTCGCCGAATACGTCAAGGCGTGGTTCGCCTGCAAGCTGCTGGCGAAGGAGCTGGAGCTGGGCGATCCCGACGGCTTTGTGTTCAACATGAGCGTGGGCTACGACCTCAAGGGCATCCAGAGCCCCAAGGTGGACGCCTACATCGAGGGGATGAAGGACGCCTCCGGCACCGAGGTGTGGCAGGAGTGCATGGACTGGGCCCTGGCCAATCTGGACCGGTTTGAGAAGGTGGACGAGGCCTATGTCCGGGGCATCACCCCCCACGTGTCCAACTCCATCACCGAGTCCACCCTCCACGGCTGCCCCCCCGACGAGATCGAGCGCATCGCCACCTATCTCATCACCGAAAAGAACCTGAACACCTACGTCAAGTGCAACCCCACCCTGCTGGGCTATGAGTTCGCCCGCAAGACCCTGGACGGCCTGGGCTACGACTACATCCAGTTCGACGACCACCACTTCCGCGAGGATCTCCAGTGGGAGGACGCGGTGCCCATGTTCCACCGGCTGATGCAGCGCACCGGCGAGCGGGGCCTGGAGTTCGGCGTGAAGATCACCAACACCTTCCCCGTGGACGTGGCCGCCGGCGAGCTGCCCAGCGAGGAGATGTACATGTCCGGCCGCTCCCTCTACCCCCTGTCCCTGTCCCTGGCGGCCCGGCTGGCCAGGGAGTTCAAGGGCAAGCTGCGCATCTCCTATTCCGGCGGCGCGGACATTCACTCGGTGCGGGCCCTCTTTGACGCGGGCATCTGGCCCATCACCATGGCCACCACCGTCCTCAAGCCCGGCGGCTACCAGCGGTTCAGCCAGATCGGCCAGGCCCTGGCGGACATCTCCTATGAGCCCTGGGAGGGGGTGGACGCGGCCGGGGCGGCCGCTCTGGCGGAGGGCATCTCCGCCGACGGCCACTATCAAAAGCCCATGAAGCCCATCCCCAGCCGCAAGCTGGACAAAAAGGTGCCCCTCATCGACTGCTTCTCCGCCCCCTGCCGCTCCGGCTGCCCCATCGAGCAGGACATCCCCGCCTATCTGATGAAGGTGGGCGAGGGCAAGTACGAGGAGGCGCTGCGCATCATCACCCAGCGCAACGCCCTGCCCTTCATCACCGGCACCATCTGCTCCCACCGCTGCCAGGACAAGTGCATGCGCAACGCCTACGACGAGAGCGTCTACATCCGCGCCCAGAAGTTGAAGGCCGCCGAGGGCGGGTTTGAGGCCCTGCTGCCCAAGCTGCGCCCCGCCGCCCCCGCCGCGGGCCGGAGGGTGGCCGTGGTGGGCGGCGGCCCCGGCGGCATGTCCGCCGCCTACTTCCTGAGCCGCTCCGGCGTGGACGTCACCGTCTTCGAGCGCCGGGACGCCCTGGGCGGCATCGTGCGCCATGTCATCCCTGGGTTCCGCATCCCCGGCGAGGCCATCGACAACGACGTGCGCCTCATGGAGGCCATGGGGGTAAAGGTGGAGCTCAACACCGAGGTGAAGAACGTACAGGAGCTCTTCGCCCAGGGCTTCACCCATGTGATCCTGGCCACCGGCGCGTGGCAGAAGGGCAGCGCCGGGCTGGAGTACGGCGAGGAGCACAACGTCATCGAGTTCCTGGAGGCCGCCAAGAAGGCCCCCGATACCCTGAACCTGGGCCGGCATGTGGTGGTCATCGGCGGCGGCAACACCGCCATGGACGCCGCCCGGGCCGCCAAGCGCCTTCCCGGCGTGGAGACCGTCTCCCTGGTGTACCGCAGAACCCGCCGCTATATGCCCGCCGACCAGGAGGAGCTGGAGCTGGCCCTGGCCGACGGCGTGGAGTTCCGGGAGCTGCTCGCCCCCGTGGGCGTCCGGGACGGCGTGCTCACCTGCAGGGTGATGGAGCTGGGCGCCCCCGACGCCACCGGCCGCCGCTCCCCCGTGGACACCGGCCGGACGGCGGAGGTGCCCGCCGACACGGTGATCACCGCCGTGGGCGAGAAGGTGGACACGGAGCTTTACACCGCCAACGGCCTTTCTGTGGATCAACGGGGCCGTGCCGTGGTCAACCCGGATACCCTGGAGTCCTCCGTCAAGCACGTCTTTGTGGTGGGCGACGGCCAGAAGGGCCCCGGCACCGTGGTGGAGGCCATCGCCGGCGCCGCCAAGGCGGCCCAGGCCATCCACCCTTTCGACGCGGACGCCTGGGTGGAGCAGAACGTGAACCCCGACTATCAGAAGCCCCTGGCCAAGCGGGGCGACGTGTGCACCGACTGCGCCTCCTATGAGGACAGCCGCTGCCTGGGCTGCGCCACCGTGTGCGAGACCTGCACCGAGGTGTGCCCCAACCGGGCCAATGTGGCGGTGTGGGTGCCCGGCATGCGCCAGCGCCAGATCATCCACGTGGACGGCATGTGCAACGAGTGCGGCAACTGCGCCACCTTCTGCCCCTATGGCAGCCGCCCCTACCAGGACAAGTTCACCCTGTTCTGGAGCGCGGACGACTTTGAGAACAGCCGGAACGAGGGCTTCCTCCGCCTGGAGGACGGCAGAACCCGGGTGCGCCTGGGCGGCCAGGTGGCCGACTACGACGTGTCCGACGCCGCCTGCGGCCTGTACGACCCCCTGCGCCGCCTGATCTGCGCGGTATACGAAAACTACGCCTATCTGCTGGGATAATCCGGCGGCGGTGAGCCTCAGCCTTTCGCTGGGGCTTTCCGCACGCCCATGGAATCTGAATCAGGAAATGAGGAACCTGCCATGAGTGAGTGTTATTCCTTTGTGGTCAACGGCGTCCCCTGCTCCACGGAGGAGGAGAAGCCTCTGCTGCGCTACCTGCGGGACGAGCTGCGCCTGACCTCGGTGAAGGACGGGTGCAGCGAGGGCGCCTGCGGCACCTGCACCATCCTGGTGGACGGCAAGGCCGTCAAGGCCTGCGTCCTGTCCACCAAGCGGGCCGCAGGCAAGGAGATCGTGACGGTGGAGGGCCTCTCGGAGGCCGAGCGGGAGGCCTTCGTCTACGCCTTCGGCGCGGTGGGCGCGGTCCAGTGCGGCTTCTGCATCCCCGGCATGGTAATGGCGGGCAAGGCCCTGCTGGATCAGAACCCCAACCCCTCCGAGGCGGAGATCAAAAAGGCCATCCGGGGCAACGTGTGCCGCTGCACCGGCTACAAGAAAATCATCGAGGGCATTGCCCTGGCCGGGGCCATCCTCCGCGGGGAGGCGTCCGTCGATCCCGCCCTGGAGGAGGGGGAGGACTACGGCGTGGGGGCGCGGGCCTTCCGCACCGACGTGCGCGACAAGGTGCTGGGCCGGGGGGAGTACTGCGACGATCTGTACCTGGACGGCATGGCGCACGCCTCCGCCGTCCGCTCCCAGTACCCCCGAGCCAGGGTGCTGGACATCGACCCCTCCGCCGCTCTGGCTCTGCCGGGGGTGCTGGCCGTCCTCACCGCCGACGACGTGCCCCACAACAAGGTGGGCCACCTCCAGCAGGACTGGGACGTGATGATCGCCAAGGGGGACATCACCCGCTGCGTGGGGGACGCCATCTGCCTGGTGGTGGCGGAAAATGAGACCGTGCTCAAGCAGGCCAAGGAGCTGGTGAAGGTGGACTATGAGCCCCTGGAGCCGGTGCGCACCATCCAGGAGGCTAGGGCGGCGGACGCCCCCATCCTCCACCCCGGCGGCAACCTGTGCCAGCAGCGCCACGTCACCCGGGGCGATGCCAGGGCCGCCCTGGCCCAGTCCAAGTATGTGGTGACCCAGTCCTACCGCACCCCCTTCACCGAGCACGCCTTCCTGGAGCCGGAGTGCGCCGTGGCCTTCCCCTACAAGGACGGGGTGAAGGTCTATACCTCCGACCAGGGGGTGTACGACACCCGCAAGGAGATCTCCATCATGCTGGGGTGGGAGCCCGAGTGCATCGTGGTGGAGAACAAGCTGGTGGGGGGCGGCTTTGGCGGCAAGGAGGACGTGTCGGTGCAGCACCTGGCGGTGCTGGCCGCCCTCCGGGTGAACCGGCCCGTGAAGGCAAAGCTCACCCGGCAGGAGTCCATCAACTTCCACCCCAAGCGCCACTATATGGAGGGCACCTTCACCCTGGGCTGCGACGAGAACGGCATCTTCACCGGCCTGGACTGCGAGATCCACTTCGACACTGGGGCCTACGCCTCCCTGTGCGGGCCGGTGCTGGAGCGGGCCTGCACCCACTCGGTGGGCCCCTACTGCTACCAGAACACCGACATCCGCGGCTTCGGCTGGTACACCAACAACCCCCCTGCCGGCGCCTTCCGGGGCTTCGGCGTGTGCCAGAGTGAGTTCGCCCTGGAGTCCAACATCAACCTGCTGGCGGAAAAAGTGGGCATCTCCCCCTGGGAGATCCGCTTCCGCAACGCCATCGAGCCGGGGAAGGCCCTCCCCAACGGCCAGATTGCCGACTGCTCCACCGCCCTCAAGGAGACCCTGCTGGCGGTGAAGGACGTCTACGAGCAAAACGCGGATCACGCCGGCATCGCCTGCGCCATGAAGAACTCCGGCGTGGGCGTGGGCCTGCCCGACAAGGGCCGGTGCAAGCTGGCGGTGCGCAACGGGGTGGTGGAGCTGTACTCCGCGGCCTCCGACATCGGCCAGGGCTGCGCCACCGTGTTCCTCCAGATGCTGGCCGAGGCCACCGGCCTGCCCCTGGAAAAGCTCCGCAACATGGGGGCCAACTCGGAGGTGGCCCCCGACTCAGGCACCACCTCCGGTTCCCGCCAGACCCTGATCACCGGCGAGGCGGTGCGCATGGCCGCCGCCGAGCTCAGGGCCGATCTGGACGGGGCGGGCGGAGATTTGTCCGCCCTGGAGGGGCTGGAGTACAGCGCCGAGTTCTTCGACCCCACCGACAAGCTGGGGGCCGACAAGCCCAATCCCAAGAGCCATGTGGCCTACGGCTTCGCCACCCATGTGGTGATTCTGGACGACGACGGGCGGGTGAAGGAGGTCTACGCTGCCCACGACTCGGGCAAGGTGGTCAACCCCACCTCCATCCAGGGGCAGATCGAGGGGGGCGTGCTCATGGGCCTGGGCTACGCCCTCACCGAGGACTTCCCCCTCAAGGACTGCGTGCCCCAGGCCAAATTCGGCACCCTGGGGCTGATGCGGGCCGACCAGATCCCCGACATCCACGCCATCTATGTGGAGAAGGAGGAGCTGCTCCCCTTCGCTTACGGGGCCAAGGGCATCGGCGAGATCGCCACCATCCCCACCGCGCCGGCGGCCCAGGGGGCCTACTACGCCCGTGACCACATCCTGCGCACCTGCCTGCCCATGCAGGACACCTTCTACAAAAAGCCAGCCAAGAAGGCCGCCCCCTGACCTTCCGCGGGGTCCCGGCGGCCGGCCGTCCGGGGTCCCGCTTTCCTGTTTTTCCCTTATATTTCAGGCGCATTTTTATGGATGCTAAAAATTTTTTAGTATTACACCATTTTTTTTAGAATATCCTCTTGACATCTGAACGGGACGTGGTATGATGGTCTCGTAAAACAAAAAGTAAGTGCAACTTCAAAATAATTTGGAGGCGACCGTCCCAATGAAAGACCAGATCAAATGGGTCCTCAACACCATGCCCAAGAGCGACGACCGGCAGCTGCCCATCATGTCGCTCTCCAACGTGGCCAAGGCCCGCTTTTTCCACAGCACCTTCCCCCAGTACTCCGTCACCCCCCTGGACCGGCTGGACGGCATGGCCCAATACCTGGGGCTGGCCGGCCTGTGCGTCAAAAACGAGTCCTTCCGCTTTGGCCTGAACGCCTTCAAGGTGCTGGGCGGCTCCTTCGCCATGGCCAAGTACATCGCCAAGGAAATGGGCCGGGACGTGTCCGAGATGACCTACGACTACCTGACCAGCGAGGCCTTCCGCAAGGAGTTCGGCCAGGCCACCTTCTTCACCGCCACCGACGGCAACCACGGCCGCGGCGTGGCGTGGGCGGCCAACAAGCTGGGGCAGAAGGCTGTGGTACATATGCCCAAGGGCAGCTCCAAGCCCCGGTACGACAACATCGCCAAGGAGGGCGCCGCCGTCACCATTGAGGAGGTCAACTACGACGACTGCGTCCGCATGGCCGCCGCCGAGGCCGCCCAGACCGAGCACGGCGTGATCGTCCAGGATACCGCCTGGGAGGGCTATGAGGAGATCCCCTCCTGGATCATGCAGGGCTACGGCACCATGGCCAGCGAGGCCGCCGAGCAGCTCCGCCAGCTCGGCGTCAACCGTCCCTCCCACGTGTTTGTGCAGGCGGGCGTGGGCTCCCTGGCCGGCGCGGTGGTGGGCTACTTCACCAACCTGTTCCCCAACGACCCGCCCAAGTTCATCATCATGGAGGCCCAGGCGGCCGACTGCCTCTACCGGGGCGCCCTGGCCGGCGACGGCTCCCCCCGCATCGTGGACGGCGACCTCCAGACCATCATGGCCGGCCTGGCCTGCGGCGAGCCCAACACCATCTCCTGGGATATCCTGCGCAACCACGCCACCGCCTTTGTCTCCTGCCCCGACTGGGTGAGCGCCCGGGGCATGCGGATGCTGGGCGTCCCCGTCAAGGGCGATCCGGTGGTGATCTCCGGTGAGTCCGGTGCGGTGGGCATGGGCCTCATCGCCGCCATCATGGAGACCGATGAATACAAGGAGCTCCGGGAGGCCATCGGCCTGGACCGTTTCAGCCAGGTGCTCATGTTCTCCACCGAGGGCAACACCGACCCCATGAAGTTCCGCAAGGTGCTGTGGGACGGTGAATATCCCACGGTCTGACTGCGTCAGACCGTGGGGCCCCAAGCCCCTTTCCATGCTCGGCGGAACTGAATTCCGCCTGCGCCAAGGTTTTGCCCGCAGGGCAAAACGCTTGTACGCGCCACTCGGCGCGGCTCCGGTTCCGGGGCACATGTCCCCGGAACGAACAAACTGCGCGCCTGCGGCGCGCACTCTGTAAGGCCTTTAAGAAAATACAACCACCTGTGGATCAATGATGGAGGGAAACGAACATGGATTACGAGCAGATCAAGAAGGCAGCCGAGGGCTACAAGGCCGATATGGCCCGCTTCCTGCGGGCGATGATCTCCCACCCCAGCGAGAGCTGCGAGGAGAAGGAAGTGGTGGCCTGCATCAAGGCCGAGATGGAGAAGCTGGGCTACGACGCGGTGGAAGTGGACGGCCTGGGCAACGTCATCGGCTGGATGGGTGAGGGCGACAAGATCATCGCCTTCGACTCCCACATCGACACCGTGGGCATCGGCAACATCAACAACTGGGAGGCCGATCCCTACCAGGGCTACGAGGACGACGCGGTGATCTTCGGCCGCGGCGGCTCCGACCAGGAGGGCGGCATGGCCGCCGCCACCTACGGCGCCAAGATCATGAAGGAGCTGGGCCTCATTCCCGCCGGCTATAAGATCATGGTGGTGGGCTCCGTGCAGGAGGAGGACTGCGACGGCATGTGCTGGCAGTACATCGTCAACAAGTTCTTCCCCGCCAAGGGCATCCGCAAGGAGCAGGTGGAGTTCGTGGTGTCCACCGAGCCCACTGACGGCGGCATCTACCGGGGCCACCGGGGCCGCATGGAGATCCGCGTGGACGTGAAGGGCGTCTCCTGCCACGGCTCCGCCCCGGAGCGGGGCGACAACGCCATCTACAAGATGGCCGACATCCTCCAGGACGTGCGCGCCCTCAACGAGAACCCCGCCGACGAGACCGTGGAGATCAAGGGCCTGGTGAAGATGCTGGATCCCAAGTACAACCCCGAGCACTTTGAGGACGCCCGCTTCCTGGGCCGGGGCACCTGCACCACCTCCCAGATCTTCTACACCTCCCCCAGCCGCTGCGCCGTGGCCGACTCCTGCTCCATCTCCATCGACCGCCGCATGACCGCCGGCGAGACCTGGGACTCCTGCCTCCAGGAGATCCGCGACCTGCCCAGCGTGAAGAAGTACGGCGACGACGTACAGGTGTCCATGTATATGTATGACCGGCCCTCCTGGACCGGCGAGGTGTACGAGACCGAGTGCTACTTCCCCACCTGGATCAACAAGGAAAACGCCGCCCACGTCCAGGCCCTGGTGGACGCCCACCACGCCCTCTGGGGCGACAAGCGCATCGGCCACGCCGACGCCGAGGCCAAGCGGGACGCCATGCACCTGCGGGACGGCCGCCCCCTCACCGACAAGTGGACCTTCTCCACCAACGGCGTAGCCATCCAGGGCCGCTACGGCATCCCCTGCGTGGGCTTCGGCCCCGGCGCCGAGAGCCAGGCTCACGCCCCCAACGAGATCACCTGGAAGATGGATCTGGTCACCTGCGCCGCCCTGTACGCCGCCGTGCCCGGCAACTACAAGGAGGAGAACAAGACCGCCGACGTGTCCCAGTTCCGCGCCGGCAAGACCAATAATAACATTCAGTAAGAAGCGCGCCCGTAGGGGCGGGGTTTGTCCCCGCCCGCGGACGGCCACAAGGGCCGCCCCTACCCCACAACAAAAAAGAAAAGGAGATTGCCGCTATGGAAAACCTTCAGAACTATATTGACAAGCTCAACAAGCTCAACTTCAAAGAGATGTACGAGGGCGACTTCTTCCTGACCTGGGAAAAGACCGACGACGAGCTCGAGGCCGTCTTCACCATCGCCGACGCCCTGCGCTACATGCGCGAGCACAACATCTCCACCAAGATTTTCGAGTCCGGCCTAGGTATCTCCCTGTTCCGCGACAACTCCACCCGCACCCGCTTCTCCTTCGCCTCCGCCTGCAACCTGCTGGGCCTGGAGGTGCAGGATCTGGACGAGGGCAAGAGCCAGATCGCCCACGGCGAGACCGTCCGCGAGACCGCCAACATGGTGTCCTTCATGGCCGACGTCATCGGCATCCGCGACGACATGTACATCGGCAAGGGCAACGCCTACATGCACGAGTTCATGGACGCCGTGACCCAGGGCCACAAGGACGGCGTGCTGGAGCAGAAGCCCACCCTGGTCAACCTCCAGTGCGACATCGACCACCCCACCCAGGCCATGGCTGACATGCTGCACATCATCCACCACTTCGGCGGCGTGGAGAACCTGAAGGGCAAGAAGATCGCCATGACCTGGGCCTACTCCCCCAGCTACGGCAAGCCCCTCTCCGTGCCCCAGGGTGTCATCGGCCTGATGAGCCGCTTCGGCATGGACGTGGTGCTGGCCCACCCCGAGGGCTACGAGGTTATGCCCGAAGTGGAGGAGGTGGCCCGTGCCAACGCCCAGAAGAGCGGCGGCACCTTCACCAAGACCCACTCCATGGCCGAGGCCTTCCAGGACGCCGACATCGTGTATCCCAAGAGCTGGGCGCCCTTCGCCGCCATGGAGAAGCGCACCAACCTGTACGCCGAGGGCGACTCCGACGGCATCAAGGCCCTGGAGAAGGAGCTGCTGGCCCAGAACGCCACCCACAAGGACTGGTGCTGCACCGAGGAGCTGATGAAGACCACCCGCGACGGCAAGGCCCTGTACCTGCACTGCCTGCCCGCCGACATCAACGACGTCTCCTGCGTGGACGGCGAGGTGGAGGCCAGCGTGTTTGACCGCTACCGCGATCCTCTCTACAAGGAGGCCTCCTTCAAGCCCTATATCATCGCCGCCATGATCTTCCTGGCCAAGGTGAAGGATCCCCAGGCCACCCTGAAGGCCCTGGAGGAGCGCGGCCTGGCCCGCTGGTTCCAGAAGTAAAATCTACGAATTTCCCCCGCCCAGGCGCTCCGGCCCGCCCGCAAATACAGGTATTCCGGTATTCTGCGGGCGGGCCCCGTCTTTTTCGGCGCGGGCACACAGGCAGGGATGCCCCTTGCGGCCGCCCGCCCCTCTCCTTTTGACTTTTCTTATTTTGAATGAGGTGCTATTCATGGGTAAACGTGTTATCATCGCCCTGGGCGGAAAATGCCCCAGGACGGCGCGCCGCCCTGGGGGCCCCTTCTGTTCTTACTTGCTCGGCGGAACTGAATTCCGCCTGCGCCAAGGTTTTGCCCTCCGGGCAAAACGCTTGTACGCGCCTCCCGGCGCGTAGGCATTTCCGCCCCATCTCCTTTCGACTTTTCTTATTATGAATGAGGTGCTATTCATGGGTAAACGTGTTGTCATCGCCCTGGGCGGAAAACGCCCCAGGACGGCACGCCGCCCTGGGGGCCCCCTTCTGTTTTTACTTGCTCGGCGGAACTGAATTCCGCCTGCGCCAAGGTTTTGCCCTTCGGGCAAAACGCTTGTACGCGCCTCCCGGCGCGTGGGCATTTCCGCCCCTCTCCTTTTGACTTTTCTTTATCTTGAATGAGGTGCTATTCATGGGTAAACGTGTTGTCATCGCCCTGGGCGGAAATGCCCTGGGCAACAATCTGCCGGAGCAGATGATCGCGGTGAAGCAGACCGCCAGGGCCATCGTGGATCTGATCGAGGAGGGCCACGAGGTCATCATCGCCCACGGCAACGGCCCCCAGGTGGGCATGATTCAGAAGGCCATGGCCGAGCTGACCCGCTCGGAGCCGGAGAAGTACATCCCCTGCCCCCTCTCCGTCTGCGTGGCCATGAGCCAGGGGTATATCGGCTATGATCTCCAGAATGCGCTGCGGGAGGAGCTGCTGGATCGCGGCATCTCCAAGGGCGTGGCCACCGTGCTGACCCAGGTGGAAGTAAACCGGGACGACCCGGCCTTCCAGAACCCCACAAAGCCCATCGGCGCCTTCATGACCAAGGAGGAGGCCGACAAAATGGTGGCTGAGCGGGGCTATAACGTCATTGAGGACGCGGGCCGGGGCTACCGCCGTGTGGTGGCCTCTCCCAAGCCCCAGTCCATCATCGAGATTGAGTCCATCCGCGACATGGTGGACGCCGGACTGGTGGTGGTGGCCTGCGGCGGCGGCGGCATCCCGGTCTACAAGACCGAGGGCCACCACCTCAAGGGCGCGGCGGCGGTCATCGACAAGGACTTCGCCTCCTGCGTGCTGGCCCAGCAGGTCAACGCCGATACCCTCATCATCCTCACCGCCGTGGAGAAGGTGGCCATTAACTTCGGCAAGCCCAACCAGACCTGGCTGGACAGCCTGACCCCCGCCGAGGCCAAGGTCTACATGGAACGGGGCCACTTCGCCCCCGGCTCCATGCTGCCCAAGGTGCAGGCTGCCGTGGAATTCGCCGAGAGCGCCCCCGGCCGCACCGCCCTGATCACCCTTCTGGAAAAGGCCAAGGACGGCGTGGCGGGCCGCACCGGCACGGTTATCCACCAGTAAAGTGCAAAAAATGGAGTTCCCGCCCTGCGGGAACTCCATTTTTAACGTCCGAAGATCAGTACATAGTAGAGCGGAATGGTGAGAAACAGCATCCAGCCCGGGTGCCAGTTGTCCAGCAGGAAGCCGGTGATCAAAAAAGCCACCGTGACCACCACGGCATAGACCTCCGAGATGCCGAGCCAGTAGGTCAGGTTGGGCAGAATCACCATCAGCGCCAGGGTGAGCAGCCACAGCAGCCCCTCCTTCCACTTGGCCCGCGCCCGCTTCCGGGCCTTCTGCTCCGCCTCCTCCGCGGCGTCCCAAGCCCGGGCGGCGGCAAAAATCTCCGCGTCCTCGTCCGCCGGGGCCTCCTCCGGCTCCGGCGCGGCCTGGGCCGCCTCCCCCGCCGGGGTGTGGAGCAGCAGCGCGTCCAGGGACACGCCGTAGAGCCGGGCCAGGGCGAGCAGGTTGTCCGTGTCTGGAGAGGACTCCGCCCTCTCCCACTTGGACACCGCCTGGCGGCTGACCCCCAGCTTGTACGCCAGCTCCTCCTGGGAATAGCCGTGCTCCCGGCGCAGGGCCAGCAGGCGGTTTGCAATCTCCAGATTCATGGGCACTCCTCCTCGCCGTTCAGAATAGCAGAGACGGGCCTGGGCCGCCACCGCTTCCGGGTTTCATGGCCGCAACTATTGGTTGCCCACCTCCAGCAGCAGGTCGTACACCGCGCCGTGGACGTAGTCCAGCTCCTCAAAGGTGGTAAACGGCCCCACGGAGAAGCGCACCGCCCCCTGGGGAAAGGTGCCCAGGGTCTTGTGGGCCAGCGGGGCGCAGTGGAGGCCGCAGCGGGTCTGGATGCCGTACTCCCGCTCCAGCCGGAAGGTCATCTCGGCGTTGTCGGCGCAGAGAAAGTCCACAGACACCACCCCCACCCGGTTTACCGGGTCGTCAGAGCCCAGCACCCGCAGGCCGTCCTCCTCCAGCTCCATCAGCCGGGCCCACAGGTGGCCCGCCAGCTTCCGCTCCCGCGCCCGCAGGGCCTCCCCCTCCCGGTTCAGGTAGTCCAGGGCAGCCCCCAGGCCGAAGATCCCCGGCAGATTCAGCGTGCCCGCCTCCAGCCGGTCGGGCAGGAAAGAGGGCATGTCCAGCGACTCGGATTGGCTGCCCGTGCCGCCGGCGAGGAGGGGCTCCAGCTCCGACGCCAGGGCATCGCTGACCACCACGCCGCCGATGCCCTGGGGCCCCAGCAGGCCCTTGTGGCCTGGAAAAGCCAGGCCGTCGATGCCCATGGCCCCCATGTCCACCGGCAGGACGCCCAGAGTCTGGGCCGCGTCCACCAGGAAGAAGATGCCCCGCGCCCGGCACAGGGCCCCCACCGCGCCGATGGGGAACCGGGTGCCCGACACGTTGGAGGCGTGGGTGAGCACCACCGCCCGGACGCCGGGCGTCAGCCGCTCTGCCAGATTCTCCGTCACCAGCTCCCCCCGCTCCGTGCAGGGCAGGTACTCCACCTCCACCCCCGCCCGCTCCAGCTGGCGGAGGGGGCGCAGGACGGCGTTGTGCTCCATGGGGGAGGTCACGACCCGGTCGCCGGGCCGCAGCAGTCCCTTGAGCAGCAGATTCAGCCCGTGGGTGGCCCCGGAGGTGAACGCCACATTGCGCGGCCCGGGACCGTTCACCAGGGTGCAGAGCCGCTCCCGCACCTCCAGCACCCCCCCGGCCGCGTCATAGGCCCGCTGGTAGCCGCCCCGGCCGATGTTGCAGCCCACACGCTCAATGTAGTCCGCCATAGCCGCCCCCACCCCCGGTGCCTTGGGGTAAGAGGTGGCCGCGTTGTCCAGATATACGGTGCGCATGTGTGACTCCTCCTCAAAACAGGCGGGCGGACAAGCTCCGCCCGCCTGTATGTGCTCCGATTCTCTCAGATCCGGGTATCCAGCGCCAGTTGGAACCAGTACGCGTCCCGCGGCATGCGGGGCAGCAGCCGGGACAGGATTCCGGCGCTCTCTCCGCTGTCGTCCAGCAGCATGCGGGCCGCGCTGCGCCGTCCTTCCAGAGTGCGCAACAGGGCGTTGGCCTGGGTGCTCTGGCTTCGGCCGTCGGGCCGGCCGTCCACGTTGGCCGACCAGCAGGCCCAGCCCTCCCGCTCCAGCGCATCCGCCACGCCGGAGGCCGCCCCCTCCAGATATACGGTATGGGGCCGCACACGGACCAACTGCTCCAACAGGCCGGCCCCCTCCTCCAACGCCGCCCGCGCCCCATCCAGGCTCTGGCCCGGGACGGACAGGCCCACCGCGTGGCCCGAGCCCACCAGCCGGCGGAGCTGACCTTCCGCCGCCGCCAAGGCATCCGGCGTAAAGAGGAACAGGGCCCGGATGCCGCGTGCCTCCAGGGTGTCCAAAATGTTGTCCAGCGCCCCGCCGCCGGTGCACTGGAAGGACAGGTAGACCGGCAGACCGTCCTCCTGCTCCGGCTCGTCCGTGCCGCCGCCCGATGGCGTGGGGGACGGGCTGGGCGTGGGCTGGGTGCCCTGGTTCAGCTCCTGGAGGTACTTATAGTAGCGGGTGGGCATAGACAGCCCGCTGGCCGATGTAACAAACTGCTGGGTGTCCAGCCGCTCCTGCCCGTTTGTGATACGGATCAGGGTGCCGTAGTTGGTGGGGGTATAGGTGTAATTCAGGCCAAAAAAGCTGCACACCCCGGCCAGGGGGACAAACACCCGCCCGTTGCGCAGCGCGGCACGCATGTCCTTCGCCTCTCCGGAGAAGCCGTCGGTGCAGGTGCCCGCGTTCAGGTCAAACACAAGCATGCCGTTCAGGCTGTAGAGGGTAAACTTGTACTCAGTCTCTGTCCGCTCCTGCCCGTAGGAGACTCCCAGGTTCACCCCCGTCACCGTCCAGTCGAAGGCGGTGTAGGGCACATATATGTCTCCGTTGATCCAGGCGGGCATGGCAGACAGGGGCAGGTCCAGCATCTGGTCGTTCTCCGCCATCAGATAGATGGTGATCTCATCCGCCTTGGCCGTCCCGGCCAGCAGGAGGCTCAGGAGCAGCGCCGCCGCACACAGGCCGGACAGATATTTCTGGATGCGGCGCATGGCGCCCCTCCCTTCCCGGCAAAAGCCGTTCCTTTCTCGTCATTCCGCCATGAAGCCCGGCGGAATGGCCGCATGACGCCGGATTTCGCAGTCCCGCCCCAAGGCGGGAGCAGGCGGACCGCGTCAGGTATAACCGCCGCTTTGCGGTTATTATATCATGAAACCCCAGCCGGGTAAAGCGGCAGCTTGCACCAGCGGGCCCGGCGTGGTATGATGTTGCCCGGAACCCAATTTAATGTGTTTTTAAGGAAAGATCAATTCCATCCGCCCCGCGGCTTGGGTATACTGTAATCACAAAACCGTTGAAAGGGTGGCGGCCTCTATGTCAGTGACTTTGGAACAGGTGGAACAACTCCGCGCGCACGCGGCAGTCTCCTATGAGGAGGCCCGGCGGGCCCTGGAGGCCTGTGACGGCGATCTGCTGGACGCCCTGATCCTGCTGGAGCGGGAGGGCCGGATTCCGCCGGGCGGCGGGCGGGGCGCTTTTTTTACCACCCAGCCCGGTGCCGCCCCGGAGCCGCCGCCCTCCGGGCCCACCCGGGGGCCGGAGGCGTCCGGGAAGGACGAGAAGCGGTTCTGGGGGCTGGCCGTGACCGCGGGCGGCCACCGCGGCCGGGAGGAGCGGGGGAGCTGGCGCGCCCGCCTGCGGGAGCTGCTGGCGGCGGCGGTGGATCTGCTGCGCCACTGCACGGTCAACCAGTTTGAGGTGTGGCGCAACGGGGAGCGGATGACCGCCCTGCCCGTGCTGATCCTGATCCTGCTGGTGCTGGTGGCCTACTGGATCTCCCTGCCCTTGCTGGTGGTGGGCCTGTTCTTCGGCTGTAAATACCGCTTTTCCGGCCCGGATCTGGACAAAAACCGGGTGGGCGAGGTGGTCAACCAGGTGTCCGCCAAGGTGGGGGACGCGGTGGGCCAGGTACGGGACGAATTCAAGCGGGAATTCGACAAATCCAGGGGGAAAAAAGGCAAGTAAGGAGCGAGAGAGATGGCAGAGAGAATCCTGTTGGTGGAGGACGAGGAGAAGCTGGCCCGCATGGTGGAGCTGGAGCTCCAATACGAGGGGTACGAGGTGGAGAAGGCCTTCGACGGGCGCGCCGGGCTGGACCGGGCCCTGTCGGGGGAGTTCGACCTGGTGCTGCTGGACATCATGCTGCCCGCCCTGTCCGGCATGGAGGTGCTGCGCCGCCTGCGGCGGGAGAGCGCCATGCCCGTCATCATGCTCACTGCCCGGGACACCGTGGTGGATAAGGTGTCCGGCCTGGACATGGGGGCGGACGACTACATTACCAAGCCCTTTGCCATCGAGGAGCTGCTGGCCCGCATCCGGGCGGCCCTGCGCAAGCGCCCCGCCCAGGCCGCGGAGCCGCCCCGGAGCCTGCTCACCGCCGGTCCCCTCACCATGGACACCGACCGGCACGAGGTGAGCGTGAATGGCGAGGGGGTGGAGCTCACCCGCCGGGAGTTCGATCTGCTGCGCTACCTGCTGGAGAACAAGGAGCGGGTCATCTCCCGGGAGTCCCTGCTGGACCATGTGTGGGGCTTCGACTTCGTGGGGGAGACCAACGCAGTGGACGTATACATCCGCTTTCTGCGGGCCAAAATCGACGAGCACTTCGGTATCAAGCTCATCCACACCGTCCGCGGCGTGGGCTATGTGATTCGGGAGGAAGGACAATGAACGCGGCCGCCATCGTCTACACCAGCCAGACCGGCTTCACCGCCCGGTACGCCGCCCTGCTGGCGGAGCGCACCGGCCTGCCCTGCCGCCCGCTGAAGGAGGCCGCCGCCCTGCCCCGGGGGACGGCGGTTATCTACCTGGGCTGGCTGTGCGCTGGGGGGATCAAGGGCCTGAAGGGGGCCCGCCGCCGCTTCCGGACGGCGGCGGTGTGCGCCGTGGGCATGGCGGCGGAGGTGGAGGAGGCCAAGCTGCGCCGGGACAACCGGCTGGAGGGCGTTCCCCTGTTCTACCTCCGGGGCGGCTACGCCCCGGAGAAGCTCACCGGCTTCTACCGCGCCATGATGGCCCCCATGGCCCGGCTGGTGTCCAGGGCCCCGGCGGAGACGGAGGCCGACCGGGCCATGCGGGACGCCTTCCGGGACGGGGGCGACTGGGTTTCCCCGGAGCGTCTGGCGCCCGTGCTGGCCTGGCTGGACGGGGATTAGGAGGAGGGAGTTCCCATGGCACACAGAGCGAACAAGCGCCCGCCGGGGCGCATCAAGTCCTCCATCGTGGCCCGGCTCAACACACGCCTCTTTTTCCGGCTGCTGGGCATCTATTTCACCATGGATCTGCTGCTGCTGTTCCTGTTCTGCGGCGGCCTGTTCGTCTGGTCGGAGCAGCAGGCGGCCCAGATCAGCACTCTGGTGGAGGAGCGGGGCGTCCCCTCGGCGGAGGCCACGGAGTGGATGACGGCAGGGGATTACACCGTCACCGCCGGCACGCCGGAGGCGGACGGCCTCCGCCTGCCCGGCTGGCTGCCCTCGCCGGAGGAGACCCGGGGCGGCGTGCGCTACTTCAACCCCGGCACGGTGGATCTCCTTCTGCTGGTCACCTTCTCCTCCGGCGACGCCACCAGCTACACCCTCCAGATGCCGGGGGACGAGCCCTACGCCATCCGGCTGGATCTGACCCAGCCCGCAGCCATCTTCGTCTTTGCCGCCCGGGTGTTGTTCATCTGCCAGTTGGCCAGCCTGGTGACCAACCTGTTCAAGAACGCCGGCTCCATTAAGAAGGTACTCCGCCCCATCCAGGAGCTGGCCGCCACCGCCGCCAAGCTCAACCAGGTGGAGCGCATGTCGCCGGAGGAGCTGAAGGCCCTGGCGGGCAAGCTGGACGAGATCAACGCCACCCATCTGGACCGGCGCATCGACCTGCCCGGCACCCAGAAGGAGCTGAAAACCCTGGCCCAGGCCATCAACGCCATGCTGGACCGCATCAACGAGGCCTACCGCTCCCAGATGCGCTTCGTCTCCGACGCCAGCCATGAGCTGCGCACCCCCATCGCCGTGATCCAGGGCTACGCCAACCTGCTCAACCGCTGGGGCAAGGACGACCCCGCCACCCGCCAGGAGGCCATCGACGCCATCCGGCAGGAGGCCGACTCCATGAAGGAGCTGGTGGAGCAGCTTCTCTTCCTGGCCCGGGGGGACAACGACTCCATGCACATTGAGATGGAGACCTTCGACTTGACCGAGGTGGCCGCCGAGGTGCTCAAGGAGACCGGGATGATCGACCAGACCCACACCTTCTCCGCCCGGTGGGAGGGGGCCGTGCCGGTCTGCGCCGACGTGGGACTGACCAAGCAGGCCCTGCGCATCCTAGTGGACAACTCCATCAAATACACCCCCGCCGGAGGGCACATCACCCTGTCCGCCGCCCTGCGGGAGGGCATGGCCCGCCTCTCCGTCCAGGACGAGGGCCAGGGCATCGACGCCGGCAGCCTGCCCCACGTGTTCGACCGCTTCTACCGCACCGACCAGTCCCGGGCCCGCCAGACCGGCGGCACCGGGCTGGGGCTGGCCATCGCCAAGTGGATCGTGGACCGCCACGGCGGCTGGTTCGAGGTGCGCTCCTGGCCCGGCGTAGGCACCCGCATGACCATCGTTCTCCCCGTCGCCGAGCTGGATGCCGGCGGTGCGGACGAAGATGCGGAGCAGACCCGCCCGGCGTAAAAGAAAGCCCCTGAAGGGCCGGCCTCTCCCTTGGAGAGGCCGGCCCTCTTTTTTTACGAATCTGGGGAACTTTTTTCCTCCCTCTGCCGTCCAAGAGAGCGAGTACCACAAAACAAATAAAGGAGCGTACCCATATGAACCGACGTTTTCTCGCCCTGGCCCTGGCCGGGACGCTGTCCCTGAGCCTGCTGGCCGGCTGCGGCAGCAGCAAGGAGCCCGCCCCGGAGAGCTCGGCCCCCGTGGTGGAGTCCCCCTCCGCCTCCCCGGAGGCGTCCCCGTCCCCCGTCCTGCCCACCGACAGCCCGGCGGCCCTCCCCGAGACCACGCCCCCCGCGGAGGAGACTCCCTCCCAGGCTCCCTCCGCCGCACCCAGCGCCAAACCCTCCGCCCCGGCCGCCACCCCCAAGCCAACGCAGAAGCCGACTTCCACGCCTACCCCTGAGCCGGTGGAGCCGGAGCCCCAGGTGGACGCGGTGCAGTCCACCTGGAATGACATCTCCAAGCTGGACATTCCCTCCCTAACCGACCTGGACGATGCCACTCTGACCGCCTTGTACGGCATTGATCCCGCTGATTTGGACAGCTATCTCTGCAAGATGCCCATGGTCAATGTGCAGGCCACCGAGTTCTTTATCGCCAAGGTGAAGGACGGCAAGATGGATACCGTGAAGGCCGCCGTGGAGAAACGGCAGGATGATCTGGAGGCCCAGTGGTCCCAGTACCTGCCTGAGCAGTTGGAGCTGGTACAGAACTATAAGCTGGTGACCAACGGCAACTACATCCTCTTCGCCGTCAGTGAGTACGCCGACCAGGCGGTAACCGCATTTAACACCTATACAAAGTAATTTTTTGCGGGTATAATAAGGGCGCCCGGCAGGGCAACCTGCCGGGCTTTTTCTGAAGTTCACAAGAGAGTTGGTGGTTCGTTGGTCTTTTCCAGCCTGTATTTCCTGTTTTTATATCTCCCCATTGTATTATTTCTGTACTATATTACGCCTTTGAAATGGCGGAACCTGTTGCTGTTGCTGGTCAACCTGGTGTTCTACGCCTGGGGAGAGCCGGTCTATATCCTTATCATGTTCCTCTCCATCGGCATCGACTACACCCACGGAATGCTGGTGGAGAAGTACAAGCGCAGGGGCAACGACCGGGGGGCCCGGTGGGCGGTGGCCTCGTCGGTCATCTTCAATCTGGCTCTGCTGTTCTTTTTCAAGTACTGGGACTTCGTTGCCGGCAGCCTCCAAGCCATCGGTTTTTCCTTCATGCCGAAGCTGGGCCTGAGCCTGCCCATCGGCATCTCCTTCTACACCTTCCAGACCATGAGCTACACCATCGACGTGTACCGGGACGACGCCAAGGTGCAGCGCAGCCTCGTCAACTTCGGCACCTTCGTCACACTCTTCCCCCAGCTCATCGCCGGTCCCATCATCAAATACAAAGATCTGGGCGACCAGATCGACCACCGCACCCACTCCCCCGAGCAGTTTGCCTCCGGCGTGCAGATCTTCGTGGTGGGCCTGGCGAAAAAGGTCCTGCTGGCCAACAACATCGGCAAGCTGTGGGATACCATTCTGGCCCTCCCCGCCAGGGAGCTCACCACTGCTGGGGCATGGCTGGGCGTGGCCGCTTTCGCTTTCCAGCTCTACTTCGACTTCTCCGGCTACTCCGACATGGCTGTGGGCCTGGGCCGGATGCTGGGCTTCGAGTTCATGCGCAACTTCAACTACCCCTATATCGCCAAGTCGGTCACCGAGTTCTGGCGGCGGTGGCACATCTCCCTCGGCACCTGGTTCCGGGAGTACCTCTATATCCCCCTGGGGGGCAACCGGGTGAGCAAGCCCCGGCTGTTTTTCAACCTTCTGGTGGTGTGGGCGGCCACCGGCATCTGGCACGGGGCGAGCTGGAACTTCCTCATCTGGGGACTCTACTTCGCCGTCCTGCTGATTTTGGAAAAGGCTTTCCTGGGCAAGCTCCTCCAGAAGCTTCCCGCCGCCCTCCAGCACCTATACACCCTGTTTCTGGTACTGGTGAGCTGGGCCATCTTCGCCGTGGAGGACTTCGGCCATATGGGAGCCTACCTCAAGGCCATGTTCGGCCTGGGCGGCGGCCTGACAAACGACAACGTATCGTATTATTTTTTCTCTTTTCTCCCCATGCTTATCATCGCCGCTGTGGCCTCCACCCCGCTGGCCGCCAAGCTGTGGAAGCGCCTGCCCGAAAAGCCCAGGCTGGCGCTCCTCCCCATTCTGCTGCTGGCAGGGCTGGTCTTCTCCACCGCCTACCTGGTGGACGCCACCTACAACCCCTTCCTCTACTTCCGATTCTGACTCAGGAGGCAAGCCATGACAAAGAAATACTGCATCTTCCTCTCCGCCCTGTTCTGCGCCTTTCTCGGGGTGTTCCTGGTGGCCAATGCCGTCTCGCCCGACCGCACCTTCTCCCAGATGGAGAACCGCAACCTGGAGCAGCTCCCCGTCCCCAGTGTCAAAACCCTGCTGAACGGGCAGTTTATGAAGGACTTCGAAACCTACACCACCGATCAGTTTGTGGGGCGGGACGGCTGGATCGCCCTCAAGTCCACCACCGAGCGTGTCCTGGGCAAGAAAGAGAACAACAATGTCTATTTTGCCGCCGGTGACACCCTGATCTCCCGCTTCGACGAGCCAGACGGGGAAAAGGTGACGAATAATCTGAATTATGTGAACAACTTTGTGGAAAATGTGGATATCCCTGTGACCTTCTCCCTGATCCCCACCCAAGCCTGCATCTGGGCCGACCGGCTGCCCGCCGGAGCCCCCAACGCCAGCCAGACCGCCATTCTGGAGCAGGCCAAGGCTGCCGTGCCCGGTGCGTCCTGGGCCGACCTCTACACCCCCCTGTGGGAGCACAAGGGCGAGGACATCTTCTACCGCACCGACCACCACTGGACCAGCCTGGGGGCTTACTACGGCTATACCGGACTGGCCACCGCCCTGGGCTACACCCCCGTACCCCTGAACGACTACACCGAGACCGTCCGCTCCACCGAGTTCTACGGCACCGTGTTCTCCTCCTCCGGCGTGCGGTGGGTGCGCCCGGACACCATCTCTACCTACGTGCCCGACGACGGCATCACCGTGGCGAGTCACACCTACGACAACAAGGGCAACCCGGTGGAGGAACCCCGGCAGCTCTACGACACCTCCTTCCTCTCCGTCAAGGACAAGTACTCCATGTTCCTGGGCGGCAACCAGCCTTTGGGCGTCGTAAAGAACGCCAACAATCCCGACGGCCCCAGGCTGCTGATAATCCGGGACTCCTACGCCGACTCCCTGGTGCCCTTCCTCACCCCCCACTTCTCTGAGATCCACCTGCTGGATCTGCGCTACTACAAGCTCTCCATCGCCGACTATATCGCCCAAAACGGCATCGACCAGGCTCTGGTGCTCTACAGCGTGCCCAACTTCGTCACCGACAGCAACCTGCTCTGGATTGCGAAATAAGCCGCAAAAAATCCCCCGCTCTCTAAGGAGCGGGGGATTTTTGATCAGCTCTGCGGATTTCAGTCGCGCTGGGAGTGGCGGTTCATGGAGTGGTTCAGCTTGCCGATCACCAGCAGGACTACTACCATACACACAATGGCAATGGCCAGATTGATAACCACATTCTGAATAAAGGATGCCAGAATGTAGTTTGCGAAGCACACGACGGCCACCGTCATGGCGTAGGGCAGTTGAGTCGCCACGTGGTTGAGGTGGTAGCATTGGGCGCCGGAGGACGCCATGATCGTGGTGTCGGAGATGGGAGAGCAGTGGTCGCCCATAACCGCGCCGCCCAGGGTGGCCGCGATGGCGATCATCAGCATATCGTTGCCGTTGATCAGTTCCGAGGTCAGATCGGCAGCGGGAATGCCGCCGGAGAACACCGGGATGACGATGGGCAGCAGGATGGTGAAGGTGCCCCAGGAGGTGCCGGTGGCGAAACCCAGGAACGCGGCGATCAGGAACACCACGGCGGGCAGGAAGTTCTTCAGACCGGGGCCGAACTTGGACACCAGGTCCGCCACAAACTCGGGGGCGCCGAGGGCCTTGGTCACATCGCCGATGGTCCAGGCCAGGCACAGGATCAGGATGGCGGGCACCATCTGCTTGAAGCCGTTGGGCAGGCAGTCCATCAGCTCAGTGAAGCTCATGGCCCGGCGCACCATGAAGAAGATCATGGTAAAGATCAGGGCAACCAGGGAGCCGAGAGGCAGGGCGTCAAAGGCGGAGGTATTGGCGAAGGCGGTGATGAGGTCGGTGCCGCCGTTCTGGTAGCCCACATAGACCATGGAGCCCACGCAGCACCCCACCAGCACAAGCACCGGCAGTACCAGATCAATGACCTTGCCATTGGGATTGAACTTCATCTCTTCCACACCGGCAAAGGGGCGTTCGGGCGTGGTGTAGAGGTCGCCCTTGGCGGCGTTGTTCTCATGCTTGCGCATGGGACCGTAGTCGATATTCAGGCAGGTCATCACAACGATGAACACCAGGGTCAGAATGGCGTAATAGTTGTAGGGGATGGCTTTCAGGAAGATCTGGAAGCCCACCTCCTCGTTGCCGATGATACCGGTGACAGCCGCCGCCCAGGAGGAGACGGGCATCATAATGCACACAGGGGCCGCGGTGGCGTCGCACATATAGGACAGCTTGGCATAGACCATGGAGCCCACGCAGCACCCCACCAGCACAAGCACCGGCAGTACCAGATCAATGACCTTGCCATTGGGATTGAACTTCATCTCTTCCACACCGGCAAAGGGGCGTTCGGGCGTGGTGTAGAGGTCGCCCTTGGCGGCGTTGTTCTCATGCTTGCGCATGGGACCGTAGTCGATATTCAGGCAGGTCATCACAACGATGAACACCAGGGTCAGAATGGCGTAATAGTTGTAGGGGATGGCTTTCAGGAAGATCTGGAAGCCCACCTCCTCGTTGCCGATGATACCGGTGACAGCCGCCGCCCAGGAGGAGACGGGCATCATAATGCACACAGGGGCCGCGGTGGCGTCGCACATATAGGACAGCTTGGCGCGGGAGATGTGGTGGCCGTCGGTGACGGGCCGCATCACATTACCGGTGGTCAGGTTATTGAAGTAGTCGTCCACGCCCAGCACGATGGCCAGGATGAAGGTGGACCACAGGGCGCCGGACTTGGTCTTGATATGGCTCACAGCCCAGTCGCCATAGGCCTTGGAGCCGCCGGCCCGGATCATCAGGGCTACCATGGTGCCCAGAATGACCAGGAACATCAGAATGCCCATGTTGCCGCCGGCATTGGATGTCAGGCGGGAGACAAAATCCTGGAACGCATCAATGGGGCTGCCGTTGGTATACAGGAAGCAGCCCACGATAATGCCCAGGAACAAAGACGAATACACTTCCTTGGTGATCAAAGCCAGGACGATGGCCGCCACCGGCGGGAGCAAGGATGCGACGGTGCCCCAGACAAAGCTGGTATGCTCCACGTCGCCCTCGGCAAATGCTGCTGTCATCAGGACACATACAAGTGCGAAAATGACCAGCAGGAATTGGCCGAACCGTTTCATACGTGGTGAATTCATAATGGCCCTCCTATGAAATTGTGAATCCTAAAAGCTCCCCAACCCAAGGACTCGAGGGCTATCATACAAGATTGTTAACAGTTTGACAATAGATTTTTGCAAATCTTAACACACTTTGTCAATATCCGACAGAATTATCGCTAAATTTTTGTAAATAAAGTCATGTGCTGCGCAAAACCCCCCCGCTCTTGGAGCGGGGGGGTTTTTATGTAAGAGTTAATCGCGCTGGGAGTGACGGTTCATGGAGTGGTTGACCTTGCCGATCACCAGCATGACAACCACCATAGAGACAATGGCGATGGGCAGGCAGATGAAGGGAACCTGGATAAACGCGGTGATGATATAGTTGACGAAGGCCACAACCGCGACGGTCACAGCGTAGGGCAGCTGAGTGGCCACGTGGTTCAGGTGGTAGCACTGAGCGCCGGAGGACGCCATGATCGTGGTGTCGGAGATGGGAGAGCAGTGGTCGCCCATAACCGCGCCGCCCAAAGTGGCAGCGATGGAGATCATCAGCAGGTTGTTGTTCAGGTCACCCACGGTCAGATCCACAGCAGGAGTACCGCCGGAGAACACCGGGATGACGATGGGCAGCAGGATGGAGAAGGTGCCCCAGGAGGTACCGGTGGCGAAACCCAGGAACGCGGCGATGATGAACACTACGGCGGGCAGCAGGGCATACAGGCTGCCGCTGAGGTTCTTCACGATGCCGGCCACAAACTCGGGGGCGCCGAGGCCCTTGGTCACGTCGCCGATGGTCCAGGCCAGGCACAGGATCAGGATGGCGGGCACCATCTGCTTGAAGCCCTCGGGCAGGCAGTCCATCAGTTCGGTGAACTTCATGGAGCGGCGCACCATGAAATAAATCATGTTGATGATCAGGGCGATCAGAGAGCCCAGAGGCAGGGCGTCAAAGGCGGAGGTGTTGGCAAAGGCGGTGATGAGGTCATGGCCTCCGTTCTGGAAGCCCACATAGATCATCGAGGACACGCAGCCGATGATCAGGATAATAACAGGAATGACCAGGTCGATGACCTTGCCATCGGGATTAAACTTCATCTCAGCGGCATTCTCAAAGGGACGCTCAGGAGTGGTATAGAGGTCGCCCTTGGCGGCGTTGAGCTCGTGGGTGCGCATGGGGCCGTAGTCGATGTTGAGGCAGGTCATCACAATGATGAACACCAGGGTCAGGATGGCGTAGTAGTTGAAGGGGATGGCCCGCAGGAAGATCTGGAAGCCGACCTCCTCATTGCCGATTACGCCGGTAACGGCCGCCGCCCAGGAGGAGACGGGCATCATGATACACACAGGCGCCGCAGTGGCGTCGCACATGTAGGACAGCTTGGCGCGGGAGATGTGGTGGCCGTCGGCCACGGGGCGCATCACGTTGCCGGTGGTCAGGTTGTTGAAGTAGTCATCCACACCCAGCACAATCGCCAGGATGAAGGTGGACCACAGGGCGCCGGATTTGGTCTTGATGTGGGACACAGCCCAGTCGCCGTAGGCCTTGGAGCCGCCGGCCCGGATCATCAGGGCCACCATGGTGCCCAGGATGACCAGGAACATCAGGATACCCATGTTGCCGCCGGCATTGGAGCACAGGTGGCTGACAAAGAACTGGAACGCGTCGATGGGATTGCCGTTGACCTGCAGGAAGCAGCCAACCAGGATACCCAGGAACAGCGACGAGTAGACTTCCTTGGTGATCAGCGCCAGGCCGATGGCCACGACGGGCGGCAGCAGGGACGCGATGGTACCGTGAACCGCGCTGACAACCTCAGCGTCACCTTCTGCGAATGCGGCTGTGGTAAGAACACATGCAAGGGCGAATACGACGAGCAAGAGTTTCCCAAAGCGTCTCATGCGTGGTGAGTTCATAATAACCCTCCCTTATTTAATGCGAATCCTAAAAGCCTCCCCAACCCTAGGATTCGTACCTTATGATACACCATCATTCACAATTTGGCAATACTTTTTCGTCAAATTTAATATATACCATCACACTTTAGTAAGTCAAATTTCACATATTAAGCAAAAAGTTCTCAGCTTCCAGTGATTTCCTCACTCTGCGGAACGTTTTCTCATCCGGGCAGCGGACCGTGTGCAGGTGGATTCCGCCGGTCAATGCTGAGAGCGGACGGGCTCCGTGCTCCTCCACCCGCCGGACGAACTCAGCCACGTCGTACCGGGAGCGCACCCCCAGCAGTCCGGTGAGCTGGCCGTAAACCGGGTGCTCCACGATTACGTCCACCACCTCGCCCCCGGCGTCCACGATGGCGTTGAGCTCCCGCTCCATCTCCTCCGGAGCGTGAACACAGGCCACGGTGCGCTCCACGCCGCCTCCCCGTCCGCCCAGGAGATACCCCCGGGGCGTGGCCAGGATATCCGTCCCTCCGGCCCGGAGCAGGGCCACATCGCCCACGATGATCTGCCGGCTGACGGAGAAGCGCTCGGCCAAGGCGGCGGCGCTCACCGGCCCCACGGCCTCCTCCAGCGCCTGGGCCACGGCCTGCCGCCTGGCCTGCGCGGCTGACATTGACATGTGACAATTCCCCCTTTCTTCTCCCAGTATACCAGTTCCCGCTCCATCTGTAAATCATCTTGCTTTTTCCCCGGCGTCCGGTTAGAATAAGGTTGATCGTTTGCTGGAAAGTCTAATGGTATGAAGTCAAGAGGGTGATGGCAGGAAAAATCGAGAATAAATGCAGGAAAACAGTTGCGTAGGCAGAAAAAAGGCAACACGAACCTAAGCCCTGCCCCCTAAGATTTTTTGAAACAGGGCGGGAGCGCCAGAGTTGCGAGTGGTGTACTCAGCTCTCCGGCGGGATATACAGGCGGTTGTCCTTCAGCAGCCGAAAGACCAACCGAACCAGTTTTCTGGCAGTTAAAGCGAGTGCGCGTTTATGCTGGTACTTGTTGACCTCTTTAAATTTGAGGTCGTAGTAGCGCCGGAACTCGGAGTCGCATCTTCTCACAGAGTTGGCGGCTTCCAGCAGATAGTAGCGGAGATAGCGGTTGCCGGATTTAATCATTCGGGAATGCTCCGCTTCAAATTCACCGGACTGATTTTTGTGCCAGACAAGGCCGGCAAACTTGGCAACGGAGGCTTGAGAATCAAACCGGTGAATGTCGCCGATTTCAGCGATGATGCCGGCGGAGTAAACCTTGCCAATGCCGGGAATGGAAGTCAGGGTATTGGGGATGATTTCAAACTGCTGCTCAATGGCCTTGTCCAAAACCTTGACTTGCTCTTTCAAGGCCCGCATAGAGGCAATGGAGACAGACATGGCCTGATTCACGGTGTCATTTACCGTTTTGGGTAGACGATAGGAGCCCTTGGCAGCAGCTCGCACCGCTTTGGCCGTGGCAGCTGGATCTGCAAATCTTCCACGCCCTGTTTCTGTAACGAAGGCGGTCAGTTCTTCCAGATCAGAGTTTGCCAGATCATCCACTGTTTCAAAGCGCTCCATGAGCGCAATCGTGGTGGAGCTGGAATTAGCAATATCCTTATCTTGGGCCATGCCGGAGCATTTGAGAAACAGGTAGTTGGCAAACCGCTGTTTTTCACGAGTCAGATTTTGAATGACCTCAAATCTGGCCCGCGTCAGGGTTTGGAGTGCTTTGTAACGGTAATCATCCATGTAGACCTCCCTGGCGATTCTGCCAAAACGCAGATGGTCGGCAATCACAAAGGCGTCCACCCAGTCGTTCTTAGGCAGGTCAGGATAGGCTTCCTTGAATTTCCGCACCTGCTTGGGGTTAAGGACATGAATCTTTCGCTGGAACTTCCCCAGTCTGCCATCTTCTCGGAGAGCGTAGACAAGGCTGTCCCCGTAGATAGAGGTGGCCTCCAGACCGATCACAACATCACTGAGCTGCATGGAGCCGAGTGCCGATACGATTCTTTCTGACAACAGTTTAGCCCCGCCAAGGTTGTTCTGCACAGAAAAACTGGAGTACTTGCTGCCGTCTGGTTTCATCAGGTAGGCCACATTGTTCCTGCTGCTCACATCAATACCAACGAATAATGGGTTCATAATTTTCACCTCCCCGCATGGAGATTTTAGGCCAGCAGGCTTTGAGATACCCATGATAACCGGAGCATCCGCAACCTCGCCTATCAGAATCATTCCAGAGCAGGCCGATGCGATATCCCTCACTGCTGAAAGGGCGGCCTACACTCGGGCAAACAGCCAATGAGTTTGCAGCTAACTTCCGGCTCAGGGGAACGGACTTTCCATGAAGCAACCTTTCGGTTCAACGGGAGATTTCAGAACTTAACCCTGCTGTCCTACAGCTATTGTATCATGGGCATCTCTAAGCCTGCTGATATCTAATCTAACAAGTGCACTAAGCAGACACACTTACAAAACGGTCTGCAAATCATATTATACGAGGAGCTGTGGCAATGGATCGTGAGGAAGCCTTTGAATTTCTGGACCGGACGGCCCGCGGCATCGCGGAGATGTTCGGCTCCACCTGTGAGACCCTGGTCCACGACATGGGGGACCCCAGCCACCCCATCCTGTCCATCTACAACGGGCACGTCTCCGGCCGGACCGTGGGCTCCACCCTGGACATCCTGGGCACCGCCAAGGAGCTGGACGAGGACGCTCTGGTAACCGACTTCGTCAATCTCTACGCCACCACCCCATCGGGCCAGCAGATCAAGAGCAGCACCTTCCACCTCATCGGGGAGGGATACAACCTGGCCCTTGGCATCAACTTCGACTACAGCTCCCTGGTGTACGCCAACCGCATTCTGGTGGACCTCATGAGCGCGGAGGCCGACCTTCAGAGCGCCCTGTGGCACGGCGGGGACAGCCGTCTGGCCGATGTCTTTGACGAGTGTCTGGCCGCCGTTGGCAAGCCGGTCAGCGCCCTGAACAAGCGGGACCGGATGAAGATCATCGCCCTTCTGGACCAAAAGAACGCTTTCTCCTTCCGCAAGTCGGTGCCTTTTGTGGCCAAGCGGCTCCAGGTCTCCCGGTATACGGTCTATAAATACCTGGGTGAGCTGACCGGCGCCCATGCGGAGGAGAGCGAGGAGGAATAACGCCATGTACGAGGAAAAAATCAACGCCTATTTTGACGCCCCTGAGCGCCGGGCTGAGCTGGTGGAGGCCATCTCCCGGCTGGTACGCATTCGCAGCGTGCGGGAGGAGCCCTTGCCTGGCATGCCCTTCGGCCCCGGCCCCGCCGCCGCCCTGGCGGAGGGTCTGAAGCTGGCCGAAGAGCTGGGCTTTGCCACCCGCAACTACGATAACTACGTGGGCACCGCCGATCTCAACGACAAGGAGACCGCCCTTCACATTCTCTGCCACCTGGACGTGGTGGGCGAGGGCACCGGCTGGACAGTGACGGAGCCCTATGCGCCCAAGGAGGTGGACGGCATGCTCTACGGCCGGGGCACCGACGATGACAAGGGCCCCGTGGCCGCTGTCCTGCTGGCCATGAAGGCCGTGAAGGAGCTGGGCGTCCCCCTCCGGCGCAACGCCCGCCTGCTGATGGGCACCGACGAGGAGAGCGGTTCCAGCGACATCGCCTACTACTACGCCCGGGAGCCCTACGCCCCCTATGCCTTCTCCCCCGACGCGGAGTTCCCCCTCATCAACATCGAGAAGGGCAGCTATAAGCCGGTGTTCACCAAGTCCTGGCCCGCGGAGACCGCCACCCCCCGGGTGACCGAGTTCCGCGGCGGCTTCCGCATCAACGTGCTCCCGCCGGAGGCCGAGTGCTTGGTGGCCGGCCTGTCCGCCGACGCCGCCCGCCCCTATTGCGACCGGGCCGCCGCCGAGACCGGCGTGCGCTACGAGCTGCGCGAGGAGGGGGACAGCCTGCACATCCTCTGCCGCGGCAAGGGCGCCCACGCCTCCCTGCCGGAGGAGGGCGTCAACGCCATCACCGGCCTGCTCCATCTGCTCTGCTCCCTTCCCCTGGCCAAGGTGGGCTCCACCGCCGCCCTCCGCGCCCTGAGTGCCCTCTTCCCCCACGGCGACTGCGCCGGCAAGGCCCTGGGCATCGCCCAGTCCGATGAGCTGTCCGGGGCGCTGACCCTGGCCTTTTCCCTGCTGACCGTCAACGGTACTGGCCTGGAGGGCCAGTTTGACAGCCGGGTACCCATCTGCGCCAACGATGAGAACTGCCGCGCCGCCGCAGAGGCATCTTTTTCCAAGTTTGGCTTTTCCGTCTCCGGCGAGATGGACGCTCCCCACCACACCCCCGCTGACTCCCCGCTGGTCAAGGCCCTGCTCAAGTGCTACGAGCAGTACACCGACTACAAGGGGGAGTGCCTGGCCATTGGCGGAGGCACCTACGTCCACGATATTCCCGGCGGCGTGGCTTTCGGCTGCTGTATGCCCGGTTTTAACGGCAACATGCACGGCGCCGACGAGCACACCTGCATTGCCGACCAGCTCACCGCCGCCAAGATCTTCACCCAGGCCATCATCGACCTGTGCGGCTGAGTCCGCCTTCAGCCCCCTTGAGCAAAGCCCATGGGCTTTGCTGCGGCAATTCCGCCGCAGGCCGTTCCCCATCCGGTCCGCGCCCCGGCGCGTACTATATAAAATAAAGAGAACCGGAACTCAAAAAAGAGAAGAGAAAGCGAGGAACCCCTATGCGCAAAATCTGGAAACGTGTTACCGCAGCCGCTCTGTCCCTCACCTTCGTCCTATCCCTTTCCGCCTGCGGCGGCGGTGGTCTCAGCGCCGACGATGCCACCACGTATGTTCAGGGTATTCTGGACGAGAACTACAAAGGCGTTTATGATCCCGACTTCCTGGAGCTGATCGACATTACCGAGAATGAGGCTGAGGAAACCTACCTGTCCAGCCTGGAGACCGAGGCTGACTTTTTCGCCTCCGCCTTCCTGATCGACGACCTGACCGACGAACTCAAGGCCGAGGTAGTTGACATGTATAAGCAGGTCTACGCCAAGGCCAAGTACACCGTGGATACCGCCACGGAGGTGGACGACAGCACCTTCGGCGTCAAAGTCACTGTGGAGCCTCTGGACGTATTTGACCGGGTTGCCGAGGCCCTGTGGGGCGACACCCCCGACGCCCGCGCCGAAGCTCTCTACAGCCAGGACGTGGACTCCATGACCGATGAGGAGTACGCCGCTTATGACGCGGAGTGGTGCCGCCTGGTCATCGACCTGACCTTGGAGAAGCTGCCCGAGGCGGAGTATCTGGAGGCCCAGAGCAAGGTGGTGCAGATCACCCTGGGCGACGACAACTACTGGTCCCTGGATGAGCAGGATTTCAGCGACCTGGACTGGCTGATCCTTGACTACAACTTCTGAGTACACATGCGCCGCAGATTGGTTTCAGTCTGCGGCGCTTTTGCGATACATGGGGCATCTGTCATGCGAAAAATGGCCCGCGCCAGATGCCGCCCCGAACGGCAGGCCGTACACTTCCGCACATCTGTGTGAGTTTATCACAGACGGCAGCCCCGTCCATCCCCTATACTGGGCGCATCTCAGTAAGGAGGTTGCCTATGGATTTGCAAAAACACCACCGAAGAACGGCAAAGATCGGGGCGGATTGCGTGGCCTGCGGCTGCTGTGTCCGCGTCTGTCCCTTCTCCGCCATCCGAATCTGGAACGGTATCACAGCCCGGGTGGATGCAGACCGATGCGTCGGCTGCGGCAAGTGCGCGGCGGAGTGCCCGGCTACCATAATTACACTGGAGGAGAATCGCCCATGAAAAAGCGCTGGTATGACTTCCTCTGGATCGCCTCTCTCCTCTATCTGGTGTTGGGCTTCTTCAACATCCTCTTTACCTGGTTGGGCCTCCTCTGCTTTTTCATCCCTCTGGTCATCGCCTTTGCGGGCGGGGATAAGGGCTACTGCAACCGCTTTTGTGGACGGGGACAGTTGTTCAGCCTGCTGGGTGGACGCTTCGGCCTCTCCCGGCGGGCCGATATTCCCCGGTGGATGAAAAGCAAGGCGTTCCGCTACGGGTTTTTGGGCTTTTTTCTGCTGATGTTCTTCCAGATGCTCTGGAGCACATATCTGGTCTTTGCCGGCGCGCAGGAGCTGCGCCAGGCCGTCACTCTGCTTTGGACGTTCCGGCTGCCTTGGCACTGGGCCTACTATGGAACCCTCTTTTCCCCCGGCGTGGCCCAATTCGCCTTTGGCTTTTACAGCGTCATGCTCACCTCTACGGTGCTGGGGCTGGTCACAATGGTGCTTTTCAAACCCCGCTCATGGTGTGTGTATTGCCCTATGGGCACCATGACCCAGCTTATCTGCCGGGGGAAGCACCGGGGAGAGGCCGCCCTCCACTCCCCGGCACAAGGTAGTTGACATTTTCCCCTCCGTCCCGTATACTATAAAGTATAGAAGTCCTACTGAAGTTCATATGGTCGGATGATGGGGTGGGGAGAGCGCGGCACACCGCCGCCGCCGAAGGGGCAGCGCAGTGATCTCTCAGGCAGAAGGACCGGCCCCGGACGAGGCTCTGGAAAGCGGACCGCAGTCCGCGCCGACGGGGGCAAAACTCTCAGGCAACCGAACAGAGGCGCATGGCAGCATTGCCATGCGCTTTTTTTGACCCCAATTTTAAAGGAGGGCATGGAAATGGAACGCAAAACTCCGCTCTACGACCGCCACACGGCGGCGGGGGGCAAGCTGGTTCCCTTTGCCGGATGGCTGCTGCCGGTGCAGTACTCCGGCGTCATCGCCGAGCATAGGGCCGTGCGCACCGGCTGCGGCCTGTTCGACGTCAGCCACATGGGAGAGCTGCTCCTCCGGGGCCCCGACGCCCTGGCCAACCTCAACCGGCTCATGACCAACGACTTTTCCGGCATGGCGGACGGCCAGGCCCGCTATTCCCCCATGTGCTACGAGGACGGAGGCGTGGTGGACGATCTGATCGTCTACCGCTGTTCGGACACGGCCTGGCTGGCGGTGGTCAACGCCTCCAACATCGGCAAGGACCGGGATTGGATGACCGCCCACCTGGCCGGGGACTGCACTTTGGAGGATCTCTCCGATCAGACGGCCCAGCTCGCCCTCCAGGGGCCCGGTGCGGAGGCGCTGCTGCGCACCCTGACGGCGGACCTTCCGGCGAAGAACTACACCGCCGTGCTCCACGGCACGGTGGACGGCCGGCCCTGCCTGGTCTCCCGCACCGGGTACACCGGCGAGGACGGCTTTGAGCTCTACTGCGCCCCGGCGGACGCCCCCGCCCTTTGGGACGCGCTGACGGCCGCCGGGGCCCTCCCCTGCGGCCTGGGGGCCCGGGATACCCTGCGGCTGGAGGCCGCCATGCCCCTCTACGGCCACGAGCTCTCTCCCTCCATCAACCCCTACGAGGCGGGGCTGGGCATCTTCGTCAAGCTTGAGAAGCCCGACTTCATCGGCAAGGCCGCCCTGGAGCGGGCCCGCCCCGTGTCCCGCCGCCGGGTGGGTCTCCAGATGACCGGGCGCGGCATCGCCCGGGAGGGCTGCCCGGTGTACGACGGCGGGCGGCAGGTGGGCGTGGTCACCTCCGGCACCCACTGCCCCTGGGTGGGGCAGGCGGTGGCCCTGGCCCTGGTGGACGCGGCGTACAAGGAACCGGGCACCCCGCTCCAGGTGGACGTGCGGGGCCGCCGGGTGGACGCCCAGGTGGTCAAAACGCCCTTCTACCGGCGGGGATAAGGGTAAACCGGCCACGCCGGCTGCCGCCCCTTCCCAGCTCATTTTATAAAAACAATTTTAAATTATACAGGAGGTTATTACTATGAACATTCCCGAGGAACTGCGCTATACCAAATCCCACGAGTGGCTCAAGGAGGAGGACGGCGTCTGCACCGTCGGCCTCACCGACTTCGCCCAGCACGCCCTGGGGGATATCGTCTTTGTCAACCTGCCCCAGGAGGGGGACCCTGTCACCGCCGGGGAGGCCCTCGGCGATGTGGAGTCGGTGAAGGCGGTGTCCGACGTGCTCTCCCCTGTGTCCGGTGTGGTAAAGGCGGTCAACGAGGAGCTGCTGGACAATCCCGCCCTGGTGAACGAGGACCCCTACGGGGCCTGGCTGATCCAGGTGGAGCAGATGACCGATGAGGAGGAGCTGCTGGACGCGGCGGCCTACGAGGCCCACTGTGCCGCGGAGGAGGGCTGACATGGCCGGATATCTGCCCGCCGCGGCGGCGGAGCGGGCCGCCCAGTACGCCGCCCTGGGCCTGTCCGGCCCGGAGGCGCTGTACCGGGACGTGCCGGAGTCCGTGCGCCTCACCGCCCCCCTGAACCTGCCCCCTCCCCAGTCGGAGCTGGAGGCCCGCCGCACCCTGGAGGCCCTGGCGGAGCAGAACCTCCGCTTCCGCACCATCCTGCGGGGGGCCGGGGCTTACGACCACTACATCCCCGCGGCGGTGAGCCGCATCGCCTCCAAGGAGGAGTTCGTCACGGCCTATACCCCCTATCAGGCGGAGATCAGCCAGGGGGTGCTCCAGTCCATTTTCGAGTTCCAGACCATGATCTGTGAGCTCACCGGCCTGGACGCGGCCAACGCCTCGGTGTATGACGGGGCCTCCGCCGCGGCGGAGGCGGTGGCCATGTGCCGGGAGCGGAAGCGGACGAGGGCCGTGGTGTCCGCCGCCGCCCACCCGGACGTGATTTCCACTATCCGGACCTACAGCTTCGGCGCGGGTACCGAGGTGGCGGCGGCCCCGGCGGAAAACGGCGTCACCGATCTCACCGGACTGCTGGATGAGACCACCGCCTGCGTCTATGTCCAGCAGCCCAACTTCTTCGGCCAGCTCGAGGATCTGCCCGCCCTGGCCGCGCAGGTACACGCTGCCGGGGCCAGACTGATCGTCGGGGTCAACCCCGCCGCCCTGGGGGTGCTGGAGTCCCCCGGCGCCTGCGGGGCGGACATCGCCGTGGGCGAGGGACAGCCCCTGGGCCTCCCCCTGTCCTGGGGCGGGCCCTACCTGGGCTTCATGGCCGCCTCCCAGTCCCTCATGCGCAGGCTGCCCGGCCGCATCGTGGGAGAGACCCGGGACAGCCGGGGAGAGCGGGCCTTTGTCCTCACCCTGCAGGCCCGGGAGCAGCACATCCGCCGGGAGAAGGCCTCGTCCAACGTGTGCTCTAACGAGGCGCTGTGCGCCCTCACCGCCTCCGTCTACCTGTCCCTCATGGGGCCGGACGGGCTGCGGCAGGTGGGCGAGCAGTGCCACGCCAAGGCCCACTACCTGGCCGCAGAGCTGTGCCGGCTGCCCGGCGTGTCCCTGCGCTACCCCGGCCCCTTCTTCCACGAGTTTGTCACCGATCTGCCCGAACCCCAGAAGGTGCTTTCCGCCCTGGAGTCGCGCGGCATCCTGGGGGGCTGGCCGGTGGAGGGCGGGCTGCTGTGGTGCGCCACGGAGAAGCAGAGCCGAGCCGAGCTGGACGAGGCCGTGTCCATTGTCAAGGAGGTGCTGGACTGATGAAGCTGATTTTTGAGCGCAGCCGCCCCGGCCGGGGGAACGGCCTTCTGCCGTCTCTGGACGTGCCCGCCGCCCCCCTGCCGGAGAAGTACCGGCGGAAAACAGCCCCCCGACTGCCAGAGCTGGGGGAGAGCGACCTGTCCCGCCACTATCAGGCCCTCGCCCGCCGGGCCTTCGGCGTGTGCGACGGCTTCTACCCCCTGGGCTCCTGTACCATGAAGTACAACCCCAAGCTGGGGGAGGAGGCCGCCGCCCTGCCCGGCTTTACCGGTCTGCACCCCCTCCAGCCCGCCCACACCGTCCAGGGCGCTCAGGCCGTCCTGAACCGGACAGAGCACCTGCTCTGTGAGATCACCGGCATGGATGCCGTCACCCTCCAGCCCGCCGCCGGAGCCCATGGGGAATTCCTGGGCCTGCTGCTCATCAAGGCCTACCACCACAGCCGGGGGGACACGGGCCGCACGGTGATCCTGGTGCCCGACTCCGCCCACGGCACCAACCCGGCCTCCGCCGCCATGGCGGGCTTCACCGTCAAAAACATCCCCTCCACCCCCGAGGGGCTGGTGGATCTGGAGGCCCTGCGGGCCGCCTGCGGCCCCGACACGGCGGGGCTGATGCTCACCAATCCCAATACCGTGGGGCTCTTTGAGAAAGACATCCTGGAGCTCACCGCCCTCGTCCACGCCGCCGGTGGCCTCGTCTACTACGATGGGGCCAACCTCAACGCCATCATGGGGGTGGCCCGGCCGGGCGACATGGGCTTCGACGTGTGCCACCTCAACCTCCACAAGACCTTCGCCACCCCCCACGGCGGCGGCGGCCCGGGCAGCGGCCCGGTGGGGTGCAAGGCCTTTCTGGCCCCCTTCCTGCCCGGCTCCGCCCTGTGCCGCAACGGCGGAGAGCACTCCATCGGCCAGGTGCGGGCCTTCCACGCCAACTTCCTGGTGGTCGTCAAGGCCCTGGCCTACCTGCTGCGGCTGGGAAACACCGGCGTGGCCGAGGCCGCCCACACGGCGGTGCTCAACGCCAACTATCTCAAAAGGAAGCTGGAGAAGGCGGGCTATACCGCCGCCTTCCCCGGCCTGTGCATGCACGAGTTTGTGCTCACCCTGGAGGAGCTGAAAAAGGAGACGGGGGTATCCGCCCTGGACGTGGCCAAGTCCATGCTGGACGCGGGCATCCACCCGCCCACCATGTATTTCCCCCTGATCGTCCACGAGGCGCTGATGTTCGAGCCTACCGAGACCGAGTCCCCCGAGACGCTGGACGAGGCGGCGGCGGTGCTGGCGGAGATTCTGCGCCGGGCGAAGGAGGAGCCGGAGGCCCTCCACGCCGCCCCGGCGAGCACGCCTGTGGGCCGCCCCGACGAGACCGCCGCCGCCCGCCGCCCGGTGGTGCGGTACGCCTTCCCGGAGGGCTGAGCCGTGTATGAGCTGATTGTCATCGGCGGAGGGCCCGGCGGCTGCGCCGCCGCCCTCCGGGCCGCGCAGGGCGGCCTGTCCGTGGCCCTCTTTGAGCCCCGCCAGGTGGGGGGCACCTGCCTCAACCGGGGGTGCGTCCCCACCAAGGCCCTCCTCCACGGGGCGGGGCCTGGCTGTGACTGGCCCGCCCTGGCCGCAGAGGTGGAGCGGGTGGTGTCCACCCTCCGCGCCGGCCAGGAGAAGCAGCTCCGGGCCGCCGGGGTGGAGCTCATCCCTTACCGGGCGGTGGTCACCGGCCCCCACACGGTGGAGGCGGGGGGCGCGGCCTACGAGGCGGCCCACATCCTGGTCGCCGCGGGCTCCGAGCCCGCCCTGCCCCCCATCCCCGGCCTGGACACACCCGGTGTAGTCACCAGCGACGGCCTGCTGTCCGATCTGCGTCCCCTGGACCGTCTGGCCATCATCGGCGGCGGAGTGATCGGGGTGGAGCTGGCGTGTGTCTGGGCCGCCGCAGGCGCCCGCGTCACCATTCTGGAGGCGGCCCCCCGCCTCCTGCCCACCCTGGAGCGGGAGCTGGGCCAGAGTCTGGCCGCGCAGCTCAGGCAGGACGGGGTGGAGGTGTTCACCGGAGCCGGCGTCACCGGCGCCACCCCCGGCCCTGCCGTCGCCTTCACCCACCGGGGGGAGGCGTACCGGCTGGAGGCCGACGCCGTTCTGGTGGCCACCGGGCGGCGGCCCGCCACCGGCGGCCTCTTTGCCGGGGACCTCCTGCCGGAGCTGGAGCGGGGGTTCCTCCGGGTGGACGGACAGTTCCGCACCTCCATCCCCTCCCTTTACGCCATCGGGGACGCCATCGGCGGGGCCATGCTGGCCCACAAGGCGGAGGCGGAGGGGCGCTTTGTGGCCGACCTCCTGCTGGGCCGCACCCCCCTCCGCGGAGTGGCCCCCATCCCCGCCTGCGTCTACACCAGCCCAGAGCTGGCCCAGGTGGGACTCACCGCCGACGAGGCCAGGGCCCGGGGCATCCCCTGTGCCGCCGGCAAGTGTGTGCTGGGGGGCAACGCCCGTACCCTCATCGAGGGGGGAAAGCGGGGCTTTGTCAAGCTGGTATTTCACCGGGAGAGCCGCGCCCTGCTGGGGGCTCAGTTGTGCTGTTACCGGGCCACCGATCTGATCTCCGAGCTCGCCTTGGCGGTCACGCTGGAGCTGACGGCGGAGCAGCTGCTCCGCCCGGTGCGCCCCCATCCCACCTTTGCCGAGGCCATTTCCGAGGCCGTGGAGGCGGCTTTTCCCCTCTCCTAGCCCCTTTTTTCCACAAAGAGGCGTCCGCTGCCGGCGGACGCCTCTTTTCTTTCCACATTCACTCCCTCAAATTCGACCATTCTCGCCGTTCTCTCCCCTTCTTCGCGCTTTCGTTGACAGAAGTCCTCTCTGCGGGTGACATAACCGCCCTCCCGTGTCGAAACCTGCGGTGATCGCTCCTTTACAAATGCTGGAAAATACAATATAATGGTCTTACGGATCAAAGAAGAAGGGAGCAGATACAAGATGAGGGAACTATTAGTCGATACCTGTACGGGGGAAGAGGAGGACGGCACTGCACACTCCTTCCAGTATTACATTCTGGTGGACGAGATGGAGCTGGGCGGCGGCCTGTCCTGCGAGAGCTATGGAGTTAAGGTGGCAGGACCGGACGGAGAGGAGGCATCGGTGCCCAACATCACGGTCAGCGTGGAGCGCATTGACCAGCTTCTGGAGCTCCTCCGGCGCAACTGCGTCTCCCCCGTCACCCTGCGGGACGTGGTTCTTGATTGGCTTTAAAAGTACCCGTTCCGCCATGACACAAGGGTTACGCGCCGCTTTTGATTGACATACCTTCCAAAATCCGCTATTATGTGTGTAATGCTGCGCGTGTGGCGGCTGATCCAAGGAGGGTATGCAATTGTGAAAGAGAGAGAGACCTTTGCGTCCCGGCTGGGCTTTGTGCTCATCTCCGCCGGGTGCGCCATCGGCCTGGGCAACGTCTGGCGGTTCCCCTACATCGTGGGGCAGTACGGCGGCGCGGCCTTTGTGCTGATCTATCTGCTGTTCCTGGTCATCATGGGCCTGCCCATCATGGCCATGGAGTTTTCCGTGGGCCGGGCCAGCCGGAAGAGCATCCTGGCCTCCTTTCAGGTCCTGGAGCCCAAGGGGAGCAAGTGGCACTGGTACGGCTGGTTCGGCATGGCGGGCAATTACCTGCTGATGATGTTCTACACCACCATCGCCGGCTGGCTGCTGCTTTACTTCTTCAAGGTGGCTGCCGGCGAATTCCGGGGCCTGGATGCCGCCGGTGTGGAAAACGCTTTCGGCGCCATGCAGGGCAACGTAGGAATTCAGCTTCTGTTCATGGGCATCGTGGTGGTGCTGGGTATGCTGATCTGCAGCCGCGGCCTGAAAAACGGCGTGGAGAAGGTCAACAAGGCCATGATGCTCTGCCTGCTGGCCCTGCTGGTAGTGCTGGCCGTCCGCGCCCTTACCCTTCCCGGTGCCATGGAGGGCGTGAAGTTCTACCTGGTGCCCAACTTCCACAACCTGATGTACGATGCCGACGGCAGCTTTCGGCTGTTCCGCGCCATCTATGACGCCATGGGACAGGCCTTCTTCACCCTCAGCCTGGGTATTGGCGCCATGGCCATTTTCGGCAGCTACATCGGCAAGGAGCGCCGCCTGTTCGGCGAGGCCATCAACGTGGGCGTTCTGGACACCTGCGTTGCCTTTGTCTCCGGCCTGATCATCTTCCCCTCCGCCTTCGCTTTCGGCGTCAACCCCGGCCAGGGCCCCAGCCTGATCTTTGTGACCCTGCCCAATGTGTTCAACGCCATGCCGGGCGGCCAGCTCTGGGGCGCGCTGTTTTTCGTTTTCCTGTTCTTTGCCGCCCTGTCCACCGTAACCGCCGTGTTTGAGAATATCCTCGCCTGCTGGATGGACCGCTTCGGTATCTCCCGTGGCAGGGCGGTACTGGCCAATCTGGTGCTCATCTTCCTGCTGAGCCTGCCCTGTCTGCTGGGCAACAACCTGTGGAGCGGCGTGAAGGCCCTGGGCATGGGCATTATGGACTGGGAGGATTTCCTGGTGAGCAACAACCTGCTCCCCATCGGCTCCATGATCTACCTGCTGTTCTGCTGTGTATCCAAAAAGTATGGCTGGGGCTACGACCACTTCCTGGAAGAAGCAAACCAGGGCAGAGGCGTCCGCTTCCCCGCCCAGTTCCGCCTCTACTTCAAGTACGTCCTGCCCGTCATTGTGCTCATCATCTTCATCATGGGCTACTGGGACAAGTTCAAGCCCTTTATCGTGGCCGCCCTCGGCGCCTAACGACTGAAAAAACTCCTGCCGGACTCATCCGGCAGGAGTTTTTTCACGCTCCGCCCAGGTGTAGAGGAGGACAGCTCCCAGCACCGCCGCGCCTCCGGCAAGCTGGAGTGGACCGGGCACCTCTCCGAACAGTGGGATGGCCGCCAGGGAGGAGAAGACCGGCTCACACAGCTTTGCGGCGGACACGTAGGATGGGGACAGGTACTTGAGGCACCAGCTAAACAGGCTGTGTCCCAGGAGAGTGCACAGCACCGCCAACGCCAGACCGATGAGCCACTCCCGGCCGCCGTAGCCCGTCAGGGGCGTCCCCGCCGCGGCGGTGCCCAACAGCAGGGTGAGAAAGCAGGCCAGATAGGTCAGAAAGGTGTAGACCGTGGTAGACAGATGGCCCCGCTGTATCCGTCCGATGAGGGTATAGACGGCGGCGGCCGAGGCCGCAGCCAGGGCCAGCAGGTTGCCGGACAGCTCCCCTGCCCCGCCGCCTCCGGAGAGGGCCAGCAGGGCGCTGCCCCCAAAGGCCAGGAGAATGGCCCACACCCCCAGCCGTGGGATTTTTCCATGCAGGAACAGGGCGAAGCCCAGGGCGGTGAAAATCACCTCGGTGCTCACCAGCACCGTGGAGGAGGCCACGCTGGTACGCTTAAGGGACTCAAACCATGTGAGGAAGTGGAGTGCAAGCAGAACGCCGCTGGCCCCGCACAGGACCAAATCCCGCGCCGTCACCCGCCTCAGTTCCGCACGGCACCGCAGGAGCACTACCGGAAGCAACAGGAGCACCGTCCAGCCCAGGCGGTAGGCTGCGGTCACCCCGGACGGCGCCTGGGAAAACCGCACCAGAATGGCCGAGGCGGAGACGCCCAGCACACCCACCATGAGAATCAGTTTTGCGTTCCGCTCCGCTATGGAACCCCTCCCCCGCTGTGATAGAAAGCGGAGGCCCTCCGGGGAGGGCCTCCGCTGTATTGGTGGCGCAATGTGCCTCTTACTTCGCGGCCTTGGCGGCGCGGATGGCCTCGATGAGCATGGGGGTGACCTTGTAGAGGTCGCCCACGATGCCGTAAGAAGCCACGTCGAAGATGGGGGCGGACTCGTTCTTGTTCACCGCGATGATGCACTCGGAGTCCTGCATGCCAGCCAGGTGCTGGATGGCGCCGGAGATGCCCAGGGCCACATAGATGCGGGGGTGCACTGTCTTGCCGGTCTGGCCCACCTGGTGGTCGGCGGAGATCCAGCCCGCGTCGACACAGGCGCGGGAGGAGCCCACGACGCCGCCCAGGACGCCCGCCAGCTCCTCAGCCAGCTTGATGCCGCCCTCGACGTCCTTGCTGATGCCGCGGCCCACGGAAACCACCACGTCGGCGCCGATCAGATCGACCAGCTTCTTGGCGGCCTTCTTGACCTCCAGCACATCCACATGGATGTCGGACTTGTCCAGCTTCACGTCCACGTTGACGATCTCCGTCTTCGCGGCGCCGGCCTCGTCATAGGGCTGGGTCTGCATGACGCCGGGACGCACGGTGGACATCTGGGGACGGAAGCGGGGGCAGATGATGGTGGCCATCAGGTGACCGCCGAAGGCCGGACGGGTCATCTTCAGGTTGGTGTTCTCCTCGAACTTGGTGTTGTCCACGTCGATGGTGGAGGTGGTCTTCAGGAAGGCCTTGTACTTCTCCACGTCCACGTCCAGGTGGGTGCAGTCGGCGGTCAGGCCGGTGTGCAGGCGGGCCGCGCAGCGGGGGCCCAGGTCACGGCCGATGTTGGTGGCGCCGATGAGGAAGATCTCGGGCTTCTTGTCCTCCACCAGGTCACAGATGACCTTGGTGTAGGCGTCGGTGGTGTAGACATCCAGCAGCTCGTGGTTGCAGTAGTACACCTTGTCGGCGCCGTAGCCGCCCAGGGCCTTCAGGTAGTCCTCCTTGATGTCCTTGCCCAGCACCACGCCGCACAGCTCCACGCCCAGGTCGTTGGCCAGCTTGCGGCCCTCGGAGAGGAGCTGGTAGCTGGTGGACATAATCACGCCCTCGCGCTGCTCACAGAAAACCCATACGCCCTTGAAGGCGGCGGTATCCTTACTATCAAAAGCCATTGTGTTGCTCTCCTTTCACTCTATCAGATGATGTGCTTGTCGTTGAGGATGGAGACCAGCTTCTCGACGGTCGCCTTGTCGGCGCCCTCCATCATCATACCGGCGCCCTTCACCGGGGGAGAGAAGGACTTGTACACATTCGTGGGAGAGCCTTTCAGGCCGATGGTATCCACGTCGATGAGGGGATCGTCCTTCAGAGTCTCGTAGTTGTAGATCTCCAGAGGCTTGTTGTAGCACTCCATGATGCCGCCCACGCTCATGTAGCGGGCGTCGTTCAGCTCCTTCACGCAGGTCAGCAGGCAGGGCGTCTGAACCTTGATGGTCATGTAGCCGTCCTCCAGCAGACGCTTCACGGTGACGGCCTTGTTCTCCACCGCGATCTCCGCCACATAGGAGACCTGGGGCAGGTGCAGCTTCTCGGCGATCTGGGGGCCCACCTGGGCGGTGTCGCCGTCGATGGCCTGGCGGCCGCAGAACACGATGTCGTCCTCGTCCACGCCCACCTTCTTGATGGCGGCGGCGAGAATCTGAGAGGTGGCGTAAGTATCGGAACCGCCGAACTCGCGGGCGGAGACCAGCACGGCCTCATCGCAGCCCATGGCCAGCAGCTCACGCAGCATCCCCTCGGCGGGAGGGGGGCCCATGGAGACCACAACCACCTTGCAGCCGGTGGCGTCCTTGATGCGCAGCGCGGCCTCAACCGCAGCCAGGTCGTCGTGGTTGGTGATGGTGGCCATGGCCGCGCGGTCCATGGTGCCGTCTTCCTTCACCGCCACCACGCCGGAGGTATCAGGTACCTGCTTGACACAAACGATGCATTTCATATCGTAATTTTCCCTCCAGTTCCTTTAGTTCACGCCCAGGTTGGCGGAGATGACCATGCGCTGCACCTCGCTGGTACCCTCGTAGATCTCGGTGATCTTCGCGTCGCGCATCATGCGCTCCATGGGGTACTCACGGGTGTAGCCATAGCCGCCGAACAGCTGCACGCAGCGGCGGGTCACGTCGCTGGCCGTCTCAGCCGCCACCAGCTTGGCCATGGCGGCGTCCACAGTGTAGGGCTCGTGGTTCTCCTTCTTCATGGCCGCGGAGTACACCAGCCACTTGGCCGCCTCGGTCTTGGCGTGCATGTCAGCCAGCTGGAACTGGGTGTTCTGGAACTGGGAGATGCGCCGGCCGAACTGGACGCGCTCCTTGGTGTACTTGATGGTCTCCTCGATGGCTCCCTCGGCCAGACCCAGGGCCTGGGAGGCAATACCGATACGGCCGCCGTCCAGGGTCTTCATGGCGATGCCGAAGCCCTTGCCCTGCTTGCCCAGCAGGCGGTCCTTGGGGATAATGCAGTCCTCCATAATCAGCTCACAGGTGGAGGAGCCCTTGATGCCCATCTTCTTCTCGTGCTTGCCCACGGAGAAGCCGGGGTCGGTGCGCTCCACGATGAAGGCGGAGATCTCCTTCTTCTTGCGGCCGCGCTTGTCGGTGGTAACGCCGGTGATGGCAAAGATCACGAACACGTTGGCGTAGCCGGCGTTGGTGATGAAGATCTTGGAGCCGTTGAGGATCCAGTTCTCCCCCTTCTCGTCCAGCACGGCGGTGGTCTGCTGGCCCTGGGCATCGGTGCCGGCGCCAGGCTCGGTCAGGCCGAACGCGCCGATCCACTCGCCGGAGCACAGCTTGGGCAGGTAATACTTCTTCTGCTCCTCGGTGCCGTTCTCATAGATGGGAGCGCAGCACAGGGAGGTGTGGGCGGAGATGATAACGCCGGTGGTGCCGCAGACCTTGCTCATCTCCTCGACGGCCATGACATAGGACAGAACGTCCGCGCCGGCGCCGCCGTACTCCTTGGGGAAATAGATGCCCATCATCCCCAGCTTCGCCATCTTCTTGACGGTTTCCTCGGGGAACGCCTCGTTCTCGTCCACCCACTCGGCCAGGGGCTTGACTTCATTTTCGGCGAAGTCACGGTACATCTTGCGGAGCATTTCCTGCTCTCTGGAAAGGTGCAGATCCATTTGTTGCCTTCCTCCTAAGATTTATATTTCAGAACGGGCGGGCGGGAGTCAGGGGCTCCCGCCCGTCGTTGCTCGCATAGGGAACTGCGTCTGCCCTGTTTACTTTTTGGAGTAGTCGTAGAAGCCGATGCCGGTCTTACGGCCCAGCTTGCCGGCGCGGACCATCTTGCGCAGCAGCAGGGAGGCGCGGTACTTGGGATCGTGGGTCTCGTCGTACAGGGTGTCCATGATGGCCAGGCATACGTCCAGGCCGATCAGATCGCCCAGGGCCAGGGGGCCCATGGGGTGGTTGGCGCCCAGCTTCATGGCGGTGTCCACGCCCTCCACACTGGCCACGCCGGTGTAGACCAGGTCGATACCCTCGTTGATCATGGGAACCAGAATCTTGTTCACCACAAAGCCGGGGGCCTCATTGACTTCAACGGGCTCCTTGCCGATGGCGGCGGCCAGCTCGGCAATGGTCTTGTAGGTCTCATCGGAGGTGTGGGCGCCCCGGATGACCTCCACCAGCTTCATGACGGTGGCGGGGTTAAAGAAGTGCATGCCGATGAACTTGTCGGCCCGCTTGGTGGCCGCCGCGATGGCGGTGATGGAGATGGAGGACGTGTTGGAGGCCAGGATGGTCTCCGGCTTGCAGAGGCTGTCCAGCTCCGCGAAGATGCTCTTCTTGATGTCCAGGTTCTCGATGGCGGCCTCCACCACCAGATCGGCATCGGCAGCGGCGGCCAGCTCGGTGGTGAAGCTCATGTGGGACAGGATCTCAGCCTTCTTGGCCTCGTCCAGCTTGCCCTTGCTCACCAGCTTATCCAGGCCCTTGTTCAGCCGGGCCTCGCTGGCCTGGATGATCTCGTCCTTGATGTCGCGCACCACAACGTCATAGCCGTTGCGGGCAAATACCTGGGCGATGTCCAGCCCCATGGTACCGCCGCCGATGACCACAATCTTCTTCATAGTAAAAAACCTCTTTTCTATTGGTTTGATCAGAACATTCCATACCTGGTCGGACAGGTTTGCGATGACAGGCGTCATATGTACCGCTTACCGGTTCTGGAAGTGCTTCTCAGCCCGCTTCTCCAGGAACGCGCCCATGCCCTCGTTCTTGTCCTCGGTGCCGCAGGTAACGCCGAAGGCCTCGGCCTCGAAAGCGGAGCCTGTGTGGATGTCGGTCTGCATGCCCATGCGGATGCAGCGCTTGGATTCGCACACGGCGATCTGGGCGTTGGCGCAGATCGCGTTGGCCAGCTCCATGGCCTTATCCATCAGCTCCTCGGCGGGGTAGACCTCGCTGACCAGGCCGATGGCCTTGGCCTCGTCGGCCTTGATGGTCTTGGCCGTCAGAATCAGCTCCATAGCCTTGCTGACGCCCACGATGCGGGGCAGCCGCTGGGTGCCGCCGAAGCCGGGGGTAATGCCCAGGCCCACCTCGGGCTGGCCGAACCGGGCCTTCTCGCTGGCCAGTCGGATGTCGCAGGCCATGCTCAGCTCACAGCCGCCGCCCAGGGCGAAGCCGTTTACCGCCGCAATCACGGGCTTGGACAGGTTCTCCAGCTTGAGGAACACGCCGCCGCCGTGCACGCCGAACTTCTTGCCGTCGATCGAGGAGAAGCCCTTCATCTCGCCGATGTCGGCCCCCGCCACGAAGGAGCGGCCCGCGCCGGTCAGAATCATCACATAGATCTCATCGTCCGCCGCCACCTGGTCGATAACCGCGTCCAGATCGCTCAGAACCTGGCTGTTCAGGGCGTTCAGAGCCTCCTGACGGTCGATCGTCACGATGCCCACATGACCCTGCTTTTCCAGCTTCACAAATCCCATTTGTTCTGCCTCCTTAATCCAATATCAAAGCCTGCGATTATAATCGTTATTTTTTTAACACAAACCTTCCTAATAAGTATACTGCTTTCCACGCCAACAGGCAAGTGAAATGCAAGAAAAAAGCGTTATTTTTTTATCAAAATTTGTGGTCAGGATGCATAAATCAGGAAAAGGCCACTCCAGATCTCTCAGGATAATCAGCAAACCGGCCGGTTTTTCATGGCAGGCCAGCCGGGCGGTCTCCACCCATACCCGCAGACCCGGCAGCGCATCCCGCACAGGCAGATCGGCCAGGGACAGGAACATGGGGCGGTATCCATTGCCACGTGGAAAGCCCGGTATGCTGGGCCCGGTGCCCTCCCGCAGTGTTTGAACAGGAGAGCCGGCGCGCTGCTGGGGAACATCAGGGCACATGGATCACTTTGGCCGCCACGGTTGGCCCTTTCTTCCATACTACAAAGTATGAATGGATTTATCATACGCGCTTGCGGCCGTTTTGTCAAAGATTTTCCCGCGTATGGGGGACAACCCGTGGTGAATAGGGTTTAGGGAAAGGAGGGTGCGCCTTGAAACTCGACCGTACCTCTATGCTCTACGGTACCCTGATCCTCACGGGCACCAGTATCGTCTCCCAATTTCTCGGGTTCGTGTACCGCATCCTGCTCTCCCGGCTGATCGGCGCGGAGGTCATGGGGCTGTACCAGCTCATCATGCCGGTGTTCTCCGTCATCATGGCCCTCACCGCCGTGGGTCTGACGGTGGCAGTGTCCAACCTCTCCTCCCAGTATCACGCCAGGGGCAACCGGGCCGCCATCGCCCAGGTGCTCCGCCGCTGCCTGGCGGTATTTCTCCTCCTCTTTGCGGCGGTGGCTGCGGTGGTGGTCCTGCTCTACGACCCCATCTCGGTCTATCTGCTGGGGGACGCCCGCACCCAGTTGGGCCTGCTGCTCCTGCTGCCCTGCATCCTGCTCACCGGGGTGGAAAACCTGCACAAGCACTTCTTCTATGGCACGGGCAACATCCGTCCGCCGGCGGCGGTGGAGCTGTGTGAACAGTTCATCCGCACCGGAGCGGTGCTGGGGCTGCTGGTGGTCTTTCTCCCCCAGAACCCGGAGCGGACGGTGGGGCTGATTGTCACCGGCATGATCCTGTGCGAGCTGTTCTCCGCCGTTACCCTGCTCCTGCTGGCCCGGCGGCATCTGAACCGGGCGGGCGGCCTGACCGGCGCGCCGCTGGAGCACCGGCAGCTCAACCGCCGCATCGCCTCCATCGCTGTCCCCATCGGGCTGACCAGCCTGCTGGGCAACCTGATGGGCTCGGCCACCTCTGTGCTCATCCCCCAGCGGCTGGTCCACGCGGGGGCGGAGGTCTCGGAGGCCATGAGCGCCTTCGGCGTGCTGTGCGGCATGACCCTGCCCATGCTCTGCCTGCCCACCGCCTTCATCGGGGCGCTGGGCCTGGTGCTGGTGCCCAAGCTGGCTGAAGGCGCCGCCCTGGGGCAGCGGGGTCTGGTGCAGCACCGGGTAGACCGCTCCATGCTGGCCACCTCGGTGCTGATCCTCCCCGCCATGGCCTTTCTGGTGGTGCTGGGCCCCACCCTGGGCGCCGCCCTGTTCCGGGAACCCACCGTGGGCCGCTCTATTCTCCCCCTGTCCGTCGGGGTGCTCCTGTCCTGCTACCAGTCCGTCCTCGCCTCCGCCCTCAACGGCGTGGGCCGTCCGGGGGCCGCCGCCCGCAACTCCATCCTCTGCGGCGTGGTGCAGCTCGGCTGTACCTTCTTCCTCATGGGCCTGCCCGGCGTGGGACTCAGGGGCTATGTGGCGGGCTTTCTCGCCTCCGCCGCCCTGGGGGTACTCCTCAACTGGTGGGCCGTCCGCCGGGCCACCGGCCTGCGGGCCCAGATTTTTCAGTGGTGCACCGCCCCCGCCCTCTCCGCCCTGCTCATGGGGCTGGTGATCAACCTTCTGTTCCAGGTGCTCCGCCGCGCCGGCCTGGAGGCTCTCCCCGCCGCCCTGGCCTGCCTGCTGTTCGGCGGCGTGCTCTACCTGGCCGCCCTCCAGGCTCAGGGCATCCACCTGCGCCGCCTGTTCCGCCTGCGCTGAAACCGCTTTGCAAACGTCCCGCTCCGTGCTATGATGGAGTGAAGCTGAAAAAAGGAGCGGACGTATGGGAATTCGGATTGGAATCGTCGGCGCGGGCACCACGGTGGCCATCGCCGACCGGCACGTGGAGGGCTTTCTGGCCCAGGCGGGGCGCTGTACCGTCACCGCCGTATGCAGCCGCACCCTGGAGGGCTGCCGGCGGCTGTGTATCCGGCACGGGCTTGACGGGGTACGGATGACCACCCGCCTGGAGGAGCTGCTGGACGTGGTGGACGCAGTGGTGCTCTGCACTCCCAACCAGTTCCACCTGCCCTATACCGAGCGCGCGGTGGAGCGGGGCAAGGCCGTGCTTCTGGAAAAACCCCTGGGGCTCCAGACCGCCCCGCCGGGGCAGGCGGAGCGGCTGCTGGCCCGGCGGGACGCCAGGGTGATGGTGGCCTATGTCTACCGCTATACCGCCGTGGTGGAGCGGCTGCGCGCGCTCCTCCGCCAGCGGATGGGGCGGGTCTATCTGGCCCAGGCCAGCCAGGGCGGCACCCGCCTGGCCGATCCCGCGGTCCCTCTGGAGTGGCGGATGCGCCGCTCCGCCTCCGGCAGCGGCGCTCTGGGCGACTTCGGCAGCCACCTGCTGGACCTGCTCCAATATGCGGCGGGCGTGGAGCTGGCCGAGGCCGCCGGCTACGGCGGCACCTTTCTCCCCACCCGCCGGCCGGACGGTCAGGGAAACACCTGTGTGGAGAACGACGACGCCTTCGTGTTCTGCGGCCGGGGAACCGGCGGGGCGCTGTGCAGCGTCTCCGTCAGCCGGGTAGGGCTGGACGGCATCCACCTGTGCATCTCCGGCGAGGGCGGGCTTCTCCGCGCCAGTGTGGAGGAAGGCGTCCTCACTTACTGGCCCAAAGCCCCGGACGGTCCCTACGCCCCGGAGGGGGAGGCGCGTTCGGAGCACCTCGCCGAGCCGCCCGGGCTCCGCTTTGCGCGGCAGGCCGCGGCGTTTTTGGATCTGGTGGAGGGCCGCCCGGTGGAGTACTGCACCCTGGAGCAGGCCGTCCGTCTGGAGCGCCTGCTCACCCGCCTGGACCAGTCCGCCCAATAGACAAATCCCCATGCCGCCGAAGTACGGCGGCATGGGGATTCCCTTATCTCTGCATCAGCTCTCCCAGCAGTGGCTCGAACTGGACCCCCTCCAGAACCGGGGTGCCCAGCGCCAGGGTGTGGGCTGCGCACCGCTGGACAAACTCCGCCGCCCGCTGGGCCGCTGTCTCCAGCGGCTCCCCCCGGAGCATCGCCCCCAGCACCACGCTGGCGAAAAGATCGCCGGTTCCGGGGAACTGGGCGGGCTCCTGTCTGGCCATAGCAAAACGGATGCGCCCTGTGGCCCGGTCGAAGCAGCCCGCGCCGATGGCGCCCGGCCGGAGGCTCACCCCGGTGAGCACCACCGAGCGCCGCCCATCCAGGCTCAGCCGCTCCAGCCACGCCCGCAGCCCCTCCTCGTCCCGGGGCAGATCGGCGTAGTCCTCCTCCAGCAGCAGCGCCGCCTCGGTCAGGTTGGGGGTGATCACGTCCGCCTGGGCCGCCAGATCCCGCATACGCCCGCACAGCTCCGGCGTGTAGGTGCGGTAGGGCTTCCCGTGGTCCCCCATCACCGGGTCCACCAGCACCAGCGTCCCCTCCCGGCGGAACTGGCGGTAGAAGTCCTCAATCAGTCCGATCTGCCCGGCAGAGCCCAGAAAGCCGCTGTAGATGGCGTCAAAGGTCACCCCCAGCTCCGCCCAGTGGGCCGCCGTCCCCGCCATCTGGCCGGTCAGATCCAGAAAGGTGGCCTTCTCGCTGGCCGGAAACGCGGTGTGGGCGGAGAGGCAGGCGGTAAGCAGCGGGCAGCATTCCCCGCCCATGGCGGCCAATACCGGCAGCACCACCGTGGTGGAGCAGCGGCCGAAGCCGGAGATATCCTGAATCGCGGCAATCCGCGGAGCACGTTTCATGGTCGGTTTCCCCCTTGCGGTTTACGTTCTTCTCTATTATAACTGCCCGCTCCGCAGAGTGCAATTGACAATTTTGCACGGGAATAGTATACTGAGTTATCATGCGGGCGTGGTGGAACTGGCAGACTCGACGGATTTAGGTTCCGTTACCTTCATGGTGTGCGGGTTCGACTCCCGCCGCCCGCACCATCGGAGTATCCTCCGGGATACTCCGATTTTTTTATTTCTAAAATTATTCTAAAAAAGTTGTACAGAAACATGCAGCTTTTTGCCTGTTTCCCCCTATATTATGAAAAATAATTTTCTTGTACTTTTAAGGGGGAATAACTGTTGTACTATAAGCGATATTTCGGCACAATACAAAAGAGTGCAGGACTACCAAGCTGGGTCAAATGGACGCACCATTCAGAGGGCAAAACTCACTGTGAGGAATGCTTGAGGCTGGATGACTGTTGGTTTCAGAAGGAAAAAGCTCCGCTTTGTCCGCACCATCCATACTGTCACTGCACATTAGACCCGATTCCTTATACCATTGTTGTCAGCAACGCTGCAGCACATAGCGCATACAGCAAATTTGACCCATATTTGTTTAATACCAGAGGTGAACATCCACACGGGAAAGATAAACTGTTTCATGAATGGGGCTATACAGTTGTGGATGCATTTTGGCTGCAAAAAGAAATAGAACGACAGGCAAGGGAAAAGTATGTATCTGGAAATTATGAATTGGGAAGGTTAAATTTCGCAGGTCAAAGAATAAGTATCAGAATTGAAATCCCGAGAAGAAATGGCGATGGAACAGTATCGTTTATATCAGGTTGGATGGTTGAGTCTACCGGCGAGATACGACTGACAACACCGTACGGAGGTGAATAAAATGCAGATGATGGATTGTGTTGAAGTGATTGTGGAAAAAGAAAGCTATGCCCGGGAAGGCGTACACAAAGGAATGCAGGGTTGGATCTGTTATGAACAAGAAGTAGACGGTTATTGGCTGGTCAATTTCCCGCAATACGGTGAGAAAAACGATATTGCAGAGATCGACATCAAGGAAGAGGACCTTAAATATCTTCCTAATGGCATGAATGTTAAACGGAATGAGCAAATCAAGGCGCAGTTTGATGCATTAGAAAAAGGGAAAAAGGCGGAGGATATTTCCGATTATATGATTTGATTGGATAAAACTCCTTGCTTCCCGTTTACAAACCATTGATATTACTGTATTTTCCACAGATCCTTTCATGACACTCAGACCACGTCGGAGCAAACGTCAAATCGTTTGCTCCGACTTTTTTAAAAAGTCAGAGCGCATTTATTTTGCTGCTCCTCCTTCCCAAATCACAACCGCTGCGCTGGGTTGTGATTTGGGATCGCCGCTCTGCGGCGTTTTTCGATTTTGCAGAAATATCGGTTTTAACCGTTATTTGCATAAAAGTTCTACCGATTTTCTGATTATCTTGGCACCACTTCGCAAATGTCGGAATTGCTTGGAATATCAAGCATTTCCGGCATTTTGCGTTTCGGAAGATACCCCGCATATCATGGCATATCGGAGCCTCATTTGGCGGTCAAAAGTAGTAAAACCGTAGTAGAAAACCGGCCTTACTACTAAGCCGCCAGCTTGTCCATCGCCGCCTTTGCAGAGGCGTAATCCGCATGAGCGTAATAGTTCAGCGTCATGGTGATGTTGGAATGTCCCATGATGTATTGCAGGTCTTTGGGGTTCATTCCAGCCTGGGCAAGCCGAGTGCAGAAAGTGTGCCGCATGGTATGGGGCGTGATGTTCGGCAGGGCCTCATCAGGCTTGTGGTGCTTGTTGTACTTCCTGACAAGCCCCTGGAACATGCTCTCGTAGCAGGACGCCGTTTTGGGAAGGCCGCTCTGGTTGAGGAACAGGAAGTTGGTGTAACCCCCGATATTGACCGGGGCGGCCTTGCCCCTGTTCTTCACCGCCCGCTTCAATGCCTGGTAGACCTTCTCGCTCATGGGGATCTGCCGCACGCCGTTCTTGGTCTTGGGCGCATCCACATAGTAGCCGAGCTCGCTGTCCCGCAGAAGCTGGTGGTCCACATCGATCCGGCGGTTCTCAAAATCCAGATCCACCGTCAGGCCGCACAACTCGGAGATGCGGAGGCCGGTCCCCAGCAGAACGATGATCTCATCGCAATACTTCCGGTAGACCGGATCGCTGCCGGCGAAGGCCAGGAGGCGGTCCTCCTGTTCCTGGGTCAGCGCGACTTTTTCCTCCGTGTCATCCTCCAGGACCGTGTCCATAGCGAAGTTGAACGGGTTTTTTCGGATGCAGTCATCCTCAATCGCCGTGTAAAAGGCCGCTTTCAAAGACCGTTTCCAGTTGTTGATGGTCTTGTAGGCATAGCCCTTCTCGCTCATCCTGATGGCCCATTCCTTGGCGTCCGAGAGCTTCACCGTGTCAATGCTTCGGGAGCCCAGGGGGTCGCTTTTCAGAACGGACATCAGGTATTCCCGGCCCTTCTCGGTGCTCCGCTTGACATTCTTCCGATGGCTGTTCTGCCGGGCGTAAAGCTGGCAGACCGTCATCTTCTTGCCGATGGTGTCGATCCCATCGTTAATGTCACGAAGGATCTCCTTCACCTTCTCACGGAGCGAAACATCATCCCGCTTGCCCGTGGGGGTCTTGTCGGTGGGCACCAGTTTCCAGGCATACACGAATTGAGTTTTACCGCAGGCGTCCGTGTACTTGTAAGCGTATCTTCCGTCTTTTCTCTGGCTCTCTCCAGTTCTTAAAATTCGACCTTTGCTATCGCGTCTTTTCTCTGACATGATGTAAAGCTCCCTTCCATCGCTGGAATGAGCCTCGATACGCTATCATTATTATACCGCGCCCTGGGCTCATTGTCAGCCGGCTTCGTCAAATAACCTCCAGCTCGTCGATGACTTTCTCAAACTGCTTGCGCTTGATCTGGAGGCGGTTGCCGTTCATGATGAGCCAGTTGGCGTCAGGGTTTTCCTCGGCTAACCTGCGGAGCTTCTTTTCCCCAATGCGAAAATATCTGGACGCCTCCTCGATGGAAAGCGTGTATTTTTGCCAGATAGGAATATCGTTCGTGTTCAAATACAACACCTCCTGTAAATTTGCGCGTCCCCTTTCAGAGGACGGTGTTGCAAAAAATAAGAGGCAGAAAACGGATGGCTGCTGGCACAGCTCCACGGGAATTTCACCCCGGCCCATGCTGATGGGTGCGGCGCACGATGCTTTGCGGGCGTCCAATGCGCGAGTCTCATTATCCTGCCTGCGCGTCCTCGCCCACAGGCTGCCACACCTGTTTTGCGGCCCGGTGTTCATCGCTCTCCTGTTTGGTAGGGGTCCCGTCCTGCGGACTTGCAACAGGGTCATGGCGCACCGGCCGACCGGCTCAACGCAGACAGATCGTATCCGTCTGCCTTATACTGCACCGGAGGCCTCCCGCCGGGCTTTCTTTGTCAAGGAGCTATATAGGGGCACCGCGTGGAAAGGGGGGAAACACGCAGCGCCCGGCCCTGGGTCAGTTCAGGTCAAAGCCCAGGATGGAGATAATCAGCTTCGTTTCCAGCCGCCGGCGCAAATCTTCATCTACCTGGGGACGAGGAAAACCGTCAAGGTCATAGCTTGTCCTCGTAGACAGCGCGGCGATGTAGCCGGAATAGTGCCGGACTACCCGGTTCACCGCTTCGGGGTTGCCTCCGACAGCGGCGGCGATCACCGGATAAGGGATCAGCGACGCCCGCGTGCACGCAGATTTAATCATCCGCTTCACCTCCCATCAGCTCCTTCAGCAGCCGATAGGCTTTCTGCCTGCGGGTGTTGACCGTCCGGCGGGCCATGTTCATGTACTCGGCAATCTCGCGGTCTGCCATGTCCAGGAACCAGTACATCAGGAAGATGTCCCGGTTATCCTGGGGCAGGGCGTTCAGCGCCTCGGCCAGCCGGTCATCCTCGATTAGGATCACAGCCCCTCCCACAGGGAAGGCCGTGTACTCCCAGGAGTAGCGGTCATAAACCGCAAGCTGGGCCAATTCCTCCTCCGACAGTTCGCTGAACAGTGCCTCACACTTCTGGCGGCGGCTGATCTCACGATAGCCGTTGTACGCCTCGTATTTCAGCACCTTCTTGCAGTAGCTGTCAAAGGCGTGCTGCTTGTGCTCGTAGTGGCGGTCAGGTTTCAAGTTCTCACCTCCCTTCGTGCCGGGAGGCAGTTCTTTTCTTCCCCTTTCGCTCACTACTCGTTCAGCGGAGGGCCGTTTTGGCTTCGCTGCGGGGGGATTATGTGTAAATTTCTTGCCGCTCATAGATAAGCTCCTTTCGTTTCGTTCAGGCCAGTGGGTCGGAACGAAACGGGGCGGGGAGCGGCATCCCACACCCAGGCGCCGGCGCTCAAAAGAGCGGGAAACAATATGGGTGAGCCCTGATATATAAAAAGCGAGCCACAGCTCACTTCCATGAGCGTGGCTCGCTACTTCGTTATTTGAATATTTTTCGAGATGGCGGGGAGGGCTGGCACATAAGTGACGAACCCCGCCTTATTTTAACCTCCTTGTCCCTGCTGTTCTCATCCATATCTTCCTTTACTCTCAAAATATGAATTAGACATCATATAACATGATTTACATGGTTATTTAAGTGAGCGGTAGCACATCCTAAAATGAAGTAGAGGTGATGTGCAGTGAACAATCCGCTTGATTTATTTGCATGGAAACTGCGGTCGGAGCGAAAACGGCAGCACTTGACGCAGAAGGCGTTAGCTGAACGGCTCCACATGAGTGTCCGCACGATCATTGAGATAGAGAAATGCAAAAGCAACCCCAAATTTGAAACCGTGGCGCTTCTGGCGAAAGAATTGAATATCAGCCTGGATGCTGCAATCTTTCCCGACATGGTGACCGGGACCGTCTCAAAAACGGTCGTTGATTTCTTCGCCGGGAAAAGTGAGGCGGAGATCCAGAAGTATATCGCTCTCTGCAAACAGGCGGAGACCTTCCAAAAAGACGAATAACGCGGTCGGGTTCGATGTGCCCGGCCGCGTTACTGTTTTTACCCATCGTCATGCGGGCAAATCAATCTTCTTTATGTGAGTTGTAGGCATCCCGTAGATGCTCAAAGGACTTTTGGCTGATGACATGCTCCATCCGGCAGGCGTCCCGCTCCGCCGATGCCGGATCAACACCGGCCTTGGTGAGCAGATCCATGAAAAAGCGGTGCTTCTCGTAGGTCTGCTCGGCAATTTCTCGCCCTAAGTCAGTCAGATGAAGAAAGAAGTCCTCATCCATCGTAAGGAACCCACCTTCTTTTAGAGTGGTCACGGCATGGCTCACACTGGGCTTTGACACCTCCAGGTGCCGGGCAACATCCACGGAGCGCACCATGCCCTTTTGCCTTTGGAGAACAAGGATAGCCTCCAGGTAATCTTCTCCCGACGCTCGGAGTTTCAAGGTTTCCCCCCAATCTAAAGAAGCATAAATTTATCCATTATCTGGATGCTTCTCTGCGCTGTTTCAAAATCGTAGTTGCAACGGATAATTTCTAAAAACCCAGCCAAATATGCTTTGGACAAGAAGAATGGCAGATGCGCTTGTCGAGATAGTTCCCCTCTACACTGTAATAATCGTTGATACAATGTATCGGATAGCATTTTGTGAAATTCAGCATAGAAGGGGGCATCCTTACATCGAACAATCGTCCTGAACACATCCCAGTAGGTATAGGTAAAGGTCAAGCATGGTTCAGGAATAATAGCATTGACATTTTCCTGGGGACATATCAGGTTTTCTAATAGTTCATTGGATGCTGGTTCAACAACAGCACGAAACAGTGCATCCTTGCTTGGAAAGCGATGATATAAAGCGCCGGTTGTCACTCCAGCCTGTCCGCAAATGTTCGCAAGTGAAGTGCCCTGATAGCCGTTTTGTAAAAAACCGTTTTTCGCATACCCCAAAATTCTTATAGTGGTATCTTTATCTACCATTTTTTCAATGGTCCTTTCTCTTATCCAGTAACGAGGATTTTCACCCCGATTGCGATAAGAATAAGTCCACCTATAATCCCTGCCTTCTTTTCCATGCGGTTGCCAAATATACTTCCGATTTTTACTCCCGCACCGGAAAAAAGAAATGCAGTGCAGCCAATCAGCAAAACAGCCATCGCTACATTTACTTTCAATGCCGCAAATGTGACACCTACCGCAAATGCGTCAATGCTTGTTGCTATGGCAGCGGGGATCATTACCTTTGCGGCAATCGATGCAGAGTTCGATGTGGACGTTTCTTTTATTGTTTCTCTCAGCATATTCAAACCTATCAGAGTCAATAGAATGAAAGACAGAATACGAGAGATAGGCGCGATGTACTGAATTACGGTTTCCCCACATAAAAAGCCGAGAAGGGGCATAATTGACTGAAAGCCGCCAAAATACAGGCCGGTTACAATACACGCTTTTTTACATTGTCCTTGAATAGTTAATCCTTTGCCCACAGAAACGGCAAAAGCATCCATCGCAAGACCGACTGCAATCAAAAGCAACTCTACTCCGTTCAACTATGCCCCTCCTTCAGCTTCGATTTACACAGCCCAGCCAAGGCTCTCCTGCTGAATATGGAACAGCTTATGATACAGCCCATTCTTCTTCATCAGCTCATCGTGTGTTCCATGTTCTACCAGCCGGCCATTGTCAAGAACGAGGATCTGGTCCGCGTCCACAACTGTACGGAGGCGGTGAGCGATCATAATAACCGTCTTACCTTCCACCAGTCTGGCAATCGCCTTTTGAACCAGAACTTCATTCTCCGGGTCGAGGGATGCTGTGGCCTCGTCAAGCAGAATGATGGGCGCATTTTTCAGCAATGCGCGGGCGATGGAAATACGCTGGCGCTCACCGCCGGAAAGGGTGCTACCGTTTTCACCGAGGACCGTCTGATACCCGTCCGGCATTTCCCGGATAAATTCATCACAATAGGCTGCTTTGGCAGCAGCAATTACCTGATCGTCTGTTGCGCTTGGATTGCCCAGCCGGATATTGTTCATAACCGTATCATTGAACAAGGTCACATCCTGGAATACGAAAGACATATAAGACATGAGGCTTTCCGGCTCCATACTCTTGATGTCTTTGCCGCCCACGGTGATCTTGCCCTTCTGAACATCCCAAAAGCGGGCAATCAGTTTGGAAATCGTGCTTTTACCGGAACCGGACGGGCCAACGAGGGCAGTCACGCTCCCCTGGGGAATTTTGCAGGAAACATCTTTGATGACATCTTCCTGATTGTAGGCAAAAGTCACATGGGAAAGTTCAATATCGCAGTTCGGGACCGTTTTCCCGTCACCGTCCATTGCAGGAGTGGTGAGCAGGGTACGCATACGACTTGTAACTACATTCAAATTCAGCAGCGAGGACAAATTCGCCAGGATTGCCAAAATAGGGCCATAAATCCGCGTGACCATCAGCAGGAACATGAGCAAAGGCAGCAGTTCAATTTGTCCACTGGTCAGGAGGATAGCACCGACAAAGATTGTAATGCCAATACCTGCCTGCAAAATCATGCTGGCGCTGGACATAAACACGCCGACAGCCATTTCTACCTTGATGGCGATCTTTTTCATCGCCAGTAGAGCTTTATCCAACGCGCTGAAATGAGAGCCGGACAGCCCGCAGGACTTGATGATCTTCATGCCTTCCAAGTATTCCTGTACCTGGTCAGAGGCAGCCAGCTTTGCGTCAACCTGCTTTTCAAAGAGTTTCTTTTGATGGTTCCGGCTGAGCCAGATAATGAGGAAGGCAATCGGAACCGTGATGAATACGCACAGGGCAAGCCGCCAGTCAAAGAAGGCCAGCAGGATGCAGGTCAGGGTCACCGTGATGCCGTTTGCAATCAGCGGAGGGATCGTGCTGCTGAGCAGGGACTCCATGCTGCTGCAATCTGCCATCATATTCGTGGTCAGTTCGGAAAGGTCCTTGGTGTTAAAGAAATTCATAGGGAGTTTCCGAAGATGCTCCGCAATCCGCAGCCGGGTCGTATTCGACTCCTTATACGAGGCAATATAGGTTTTGCGGTAATCGTTTTTGGAGGCCAGAAATACCAGGATGGCCGAAACAATACCTGCGCCCCACAGCATCCAGATATGGTTCCACTGAATGGAGCCGCCACTGACAAAGGGTGTCAGAATTTCACTGAAAATCATAACAGTTACACAGAACGGCAGAAGCATAGCGAGGTTCGTCAATGTGCAGGCGAAGATTGCTTTTTTCAGATCTGCGTAACCCTTGTCTGATAAAAAGAGAGCTTTTTGTAATCTGCTCATAGTTACACCGCCTTTCCGCTGATTTTCCAGCCAATCGCTTCTGTATAGTGGTTCCACATCTGTGCATAGCGTCCGCCTGCGGCCACCAACTCGTCATGTTTTCCTTCTTCGACCAAGTGTCCTTTCTCCATGACAATGATCTTATCGGCATTGCGGATCGTGGAGAGGCGGTGTGCAATGATGATAACTGTCTTACCCTGCATCAGCTTTTCAAAGGCTTTCTGGATCAGATATTCATTCTCCGGGTCGCTGAACGCCGTTGCCTCATCCAGCACAATGATAGGCGAGTCTTTGATAATGGCCCGCGCAATGGCAATTCGCTGGCGCTCGCCGCCAGAGAGATGGATGCCTTTGGAGCCGACCACCGTGTGATACCCGTTGGGAAGTTTGGAGATAAACTCGTGGCATTGAGCCGCTTTCGCCGCCGCAATTACTTGTTCCTCACTGGCCGAAGGGTTGCCCATACGGATATTATCCAAAATGCTCTGCTTGAACAGGAAAATATCCTGGAACACAAAGCTGACATGGTGCATCAGGTCATCCTCCGCCATATCGCGCACATCTACGCCGCCGATGGTAATGCTGCCGGAAGATACATCCCAAAAACGAGAAATCAGATTGGCAATCGTACTCTTGCCACCGCCGGACGGCCCAACAATGGCCGTGATCTGTCCCTGCTTTGCAACAAAGGAAACATCCTCCAGCGCCTTTTCGTGTGTATCTCCCGTGTAGGAAAAGCTGACATTCTTGAAAGCAACATCATCATTGGTGGGTTTCTTGGGATGGCTCGTTTCTGGCATTTCAGGAATATTTAGAATTTCATCCATACGCGCCACATTCCCATCAATCTGCATGAACGACTCGGAGATATACATGATCTTGTTCAGCACGCCGGAAATTGCGGGTACAAAGAGCAGATAGAAAATGAAGGTCATGGCAAACCCAGCAAAATCATCCGACCTGGAGCCGATTAAAATTCCGACAGGTACAAGGATCAGATAAACATTATTGATGATTGTGGTGAAGGCGGGCATACAGTTCTGCCAGCCCAGGGAAAATTTCAGGACCCACTCTGTATATCCGGTAATCGCTTCTTTGAGCTTTTTGAAAGAGGATGCCGTCTGGTTAAATGCCTTCACAACCGACATTCCACGAACATACTCCACAGAAGCGTTGTTCATTTCCTCCAGGGCCTTTTGATACTTGCCCATGTTCTCTTTCATCTCGCCGCTGCCAAAGCCAATAAACTCCGCAACAAACGCCAGAACGATACCGACCAAAGAGGCAAGCCCGAACCGCCAATCAACGGCCAGTAAAATGATGACCATGACGATGGGGGCTGTGACAGACGCCACGAAATCCGGGAATTGATGGGCAATAAACCCTTCCACGCTCTCGATATTCTCATCCATGATTTTACGCAGACGCCCGCTGCCGATGGTCAAATGATAGCCCAACGGAATTTTGGTGATATGGTCAGCGAACAAGACCTTCAGCTCGTACAGTGTACCGAACGCCGCCATGTGGGAACTGAAAATAGCCAGAAAATACAACAGGATATTAGCCACAATCCCGGCGAGCGCCAGCCAGCCATAATTCATGACCATTCCCATATCCAACTGGTCAAGGTTCGGAAAAACACCGATAATTGAGCGGATCATAAAATAGACCGCTATGTACGGGATGAACGAAGCAATGGCCGCCAGTGACGAAAGAACCGCAGCTAAGAATACAAGGCCCTTTCTGTCAGAAGCCAATTCCATGCATCGTGCCAAACCCGTCTTTGGTTTTGCCTGTTTCGACTTTGCGTTTGACATAGCATGAACCCTCCTTAAAAGTGAAAATGGCGAGGTTAGCAACTTCTAACCTCGCCATTCATTTTATCAATCTTTGAAATTGCCTGCTACTCCATATCTCTGTTCCGGTGTCAAAAATAGCCCAAAGATACCAGAGAGTTAGTCGTAACTATATTGTCCTTAGACAATGCCTGCCTTCTGGAAATGCTTTTTGAACACGCCTTTTGCAATCAAAGCGCCGACGATGCCTGCAACGAAGGTCACAACAGCAATGATGACTACCATTGTTCCATTCATAAAGCTATGTAGCTCTGTCAGATACTCGGCACTCACGCCGTTAGAGGTGGACATATCATCCACATAGCCGGTCATAATGACCATAGGGAGATAGGTGCCCAGCGCAAAGAATGTCATATAGACGGAATAACCAATGGTATTCAGCCAGAAGCTCTTGTAGTGGCCGGCGCGGGCCAGCAGCTCCGCAATTACGGCACCGGCAATAAAGCCAACGGCAACCGCCCATCCTGCACCAATCAGGAACTCAATCAAGCCGATTACCACACCGCTCAAAAGGACGCTCCCGGCCTTTGGCACTTTAGCGCGCATCAGCATATAGATAATGCCTCCAGGAATTGCAGCAATGGCGCTCCCAAAGGCGAAAGTCACCACGGTAGCTGCGGAGGCAAAGATGCACACCATTACCACAGCAAAGAATAACACCGTAAAAATGCCCAGCGTGATAAAGTCCTTTGCTTTCATTTTGTCGGATGCCCCGACAGGCTTTGCTTGTTCACTCATACAGATAGCCCCTTTCTATTATTTGTATATAACTAAGATGAAGTCCTTTCATCCACGCGAATGACACGGGAACAAATCTTCATCAGTAGTTCATTGTCATGGGAAATCACCAGGATGGCTTTCCCTCTTTTGGACAGCGCACTTAAAATTCCTGCAACGCTCTCCATGTTTTTGTAGTCCAAGCCGCTTGTGGGCTCATCAAAAATAAGTACCTCTGCATCCCGGAGTGCCGCAACGCCAATCGCGGTGCGCTGCTTCTGACCGCCAGAGAGGGACATTGGATGCCGCTCTTTATAAATTGTCAAATTCAACTCGTCCAGAATATCATCTATTCGTTTTTCATCTTTATCCTTTTGGTCAGACAATGCCAGCAGTAGTTCTTGGTAAACGCTATCAGTAAACAGTTGATAGTCCGGGTCCTGCATGACAAGATACGCTTTCTTGATCCGCCGTTTACTTGGAACCGTACTGTTTTTGTATAGAACTTCTCCATGCAGTTCCTTTTGCAAACCACATAGGGTTCTGGCCAAAGTTGATTTGCCACAACCATTTTTCCCTACCACGCCGACAATTTCTCCAGGGTAGACACAAAAGTTCAAGTGCTGTGCTACGGGTTCCCCTTTCTCATATCCAATCGCAAGGTCTTTAACTTCGACAGCCGGGGTATCGTTTCGAGAGGGTGTTGTTTCGGGAAGCTCTAACCTTGTAGGCGTATAGCTTCTAAGTCCCAGCGCCTTGATTTGCTCGGTACTGAGTAAAGCAAAATCACTGGCGGACCAAGATTGTTTCAGCTTACCATGCTCCATAAGGACAATGCGGTCGGCAATCCCATTCAAGAAGTAAAGGCGGTGTTCGGATACAATAATCGTTTTTCCCTGCGCCTTAATCAGCAAAAGTAGCCGTCGTAGTTCTTGAATGGCCTCCGGGTCCAGGTTTGAGGAAGGCTCGTCCAGAACAAAAATATCAGGGTTTAATGCGTAAACACTGGCAAATGCTATGGTCTGCTTTTGTCCGCCGGACAAGTCAAACAGGTTGCGATCCTTTAACTTTTCAATATGTAATTCCTGGATAGTCTGTTGGTAACGGTCCAGCATCACTTGATAGGGCATTCCCTTATTTTCCATACCAAACACAATCTCGCTGTCCGTATCCAGACTAAAAAACTGACTGCGTGGATTTTGGAAGACAGAGCCTATCTTGTCCGACAAATCGTGCGGTTGGATCGTGCGGGTATCAACTCCGTCAATGAGAACCGTCCCGGACATTTCCCCTTCGTAAAAGTGGGGAATAAGTGTATTTATCAACCTGGTCACACAAGTCTTTCCACATCCAGATTCGCCAGTAAGGACAACACACTCCCCTTTTTCAATCTGCAAATTAAAATTTTGCAGATTCTCCCGTTCAGCACCGGAATATTGAAAAGATACATGGTCAATATCAATCATCATCATATCCTCCCATATATCTGATATTTGCAGAAAAACAGCACCACAAAGGCAACGAGAAAGAAGAACAGCACCATCCAATCTTTAGCATGAACTTTTAGCTGAATGAACGAAGTCCGTTGCGCCGGATTATCAATGCCTCTCGTCACCGCAGAAGCAGATAATTCTTCTGCAATCGAAGCAGAGCGCATCACGATGGGGATAGCGATTGCCTCCAGAATGAGCATGGGGCGCGTGAATACATTTTTCCACGAAAGGGCGATGCCTCTTAACTTCATCGCGTCATAAATATTGTGGATCTCCTCACTGAAAGTAGGAAAAAAGCGCAATACCATAGCGAATGTAATGGTAATGCTCCGAGGAATTTTTAGCGAGTACATGGCCGCAATCAATTCGCTGACTTTCGTTGTAGCGATAAAAGTTGAAGCAAAGAGTACCACGGGTATCATTACCCGGATAAACAATGTGAAGATCGACAAAATAGTTTCGATGGCCTGGGGAAGGAAGGCGCAAAGCTGCTGTATGGCCGCAATCACCACATAAAAGATGATGTATTTCAATACAATCTTTTTCTGCCCCATCAGGCACGAAAGAATACAGATAAAGGAAAAACACACGCTGCCAAGGACAAAATCTTTCAAGCCAAATACCATGAAGTTGATAAGTAAAAATAAAAGCAACTTGATTCGGGTATCTATGGTCAGCAGGGATACCACCTCCTAAATAAAAGCCGATGCGTTAGCATAAACTAACCGCGCCGGCTCATTATATCTTTTTGCGTAAATTTTTTCTGCTCCATTCCTCTGGAAAGACCTGAAAAACAGCCCGTTCTTCCTATCTATTTTTTCCGGTAGTCTTTTGGGAGCATCCCATACACAGATTGAAACGCTTTAGCAAATTTGCTGGCATTGCTATATCCAAGTTCTAAAGCTATATCCCCGATTTTCATTTTATTTTCCGAAAGCCACTGGGCTGCTAAATTCATTTTGTATTTTTTGAGATAGGCATACGGTGTGTCCCCATAGATATGGGAAAACACCAGATGAAAAACGGAGAGGTTCAAGTGTGCCTCTTTTGCCAACTGCTCCAGGGAAACTTTCTCATCCAAGTGAGAAATAAGGTATTCTCGAATAGCTTTTGTAGTCTGTATCTGCTTCTTATCAAAATATTTTAGATCGCACCCGTTGACTTGTGTCAGCTGATCCATGTGATACAGAAGCTCGATGGCCTTAATTTTGAAATAGCCGATGGGCTCCATTTCTGCCGCAGTATACAATTCTGAAAAAAGATGCTTTAATTGTGGCGGGGTCTCACTGACATACCATCTTGTTTCTATTCCCAGTGTAGTTCCGATCTTATCAAGATCAATGGGAATTGTCTGCATCATCCGACGCGTTCCGACCGAAAGTGCCTGCCGGTCTATGACAAGACTGACTCCATAATATTTTCCCAGCGGAAAAGAAAAAGAAACCGGCAAATGCTCTGTTGCTGCAACACTAAAATAGCCCTCTGGCAAATACGACACAGTATGATTGGCAAATTCACATTCATAGCGTCCGGTTTGACAATGCGTGATCTGAATAATATCTGGATTAAACTTCTGAGCCTTCATTGCTCCATCCGTTTCAAAGTCGAGAAAGCAAAGCTGTATACCCTCAAATAAGTTATAGTTTTTCACAATACCACGGCCATTGCAACCATAATCAACGACCACACAATCGTCACTCTGCGACAACACTTTGGCCTGCATACCGTACCAGTCTTGATTAAAGTTGGGTTTGTCCACGCACATCCCTCCAATCGGTTAGTTTCGGCTTACTCACCATTATGATAACACAAGCATGAGCATAATTCAAGAAATTAGCCCATTCCTTAATAGCACTCCAATTCAGTATAGTCAGCCAAAATCTTCGTTTCAAATTGTAGTATTAGTAGAGGGGAAAACAAGGGAAGGGTTACGATAGCAAGCACAGCCAGCGAGTACCCACTGGCGGATTTTCGGTTTAGGGGGACCCCTGCCCCTAAACACGAAAATTGCTTGCTGGGATAGTCCCAGACCCTTATAAGAAACGGAGGCGAAGCGGAATGGTAAGCAGAAAGCGGAACATCCAGATGAAGTTCTGGGTGACGGAGGAGGAGAAGCGGCTCATCGACGAGAAGATGGCCCAGCTCCCCACAAAGCGGTATGGGGCATATCTGCGGAAGATGGCGATTGACGGATACATCATTCAGGTGGACACCACCGACATCAAGGAGATGACAAAGGCCCTGGGCTCCATCGGCCGGAACATCAATCAAATCGCCAAGAGGGTGAACGCCGGCGGCCCAACCTATCAAGCCGATATGGAGGAGATCCTGGAGAGATTGGAGCAGATATGGCAGTTACAAAGACGCATCCTATTAAGTCAACGCTGAAAGCGGCCATCGACTATATCTGCAATCCAGACAAGACGGACGGGAAGCTGCTGGTGTCCTCCTTCGGCTGCACCGTGGAGACCGCCGATATTGAATTTGCATGGACCCGCCGCCATGCCATCGACAAGGGCACGAACCTGGGCCGGCACCTCATCCAGGCGTTTGAGCCTGGGGAGGTCACGCCGGAGGAGGCCCACCGGATCGGCATGGAGCTGGCGCGGGAGGTCCTGGGAGGAAAATATGAGTTTGTCCTCACCACCCACATAGACAGGGATCACGTCCATAACCACCTGATTTTCAATGCGGTCAGTTTCCAGGATCACCGGCACTACCACTCCAATAAGCGGAGCTACCATGAGATCCGCCGCACCAGCGACCGAATCTGCAAGGAGCATGGCCTGTCCGTCATCGTCCCAGGCCGGGACAAGGGCAAGAGCTACATCGAACACCAGGCGGAACAGAACGGCACCAGCTACAAGGCGAAGCTGCGCTCCGCCATCGACCGGCTCCTGCCCGGCTGCGCCGGCCTGGAGGACCTGCTCCGCCGCCTTCAGCGGGAAGGGTACGAACTGAAACGGGGCAAGTACATCTCCGCCAGGGCACCGGGCCAGGAGCGGTTCACCCGATTGAAGGCCCTGGGCGCCGACTACGCAGAGGAGGCCCTGACCGCCCGGATCGCCGGCAGGCCCAGCCCCTCCCGCCAGCCGAAGCAGCGCACCGGGAAGCCCAGCCTGCTCATCGACATCCAGAACAATATCAAGGCCCAACAGAGCGCCGGTTACAAGCATTGGGCAACCATCGAGAACTTGAAGCGGGCGGCGGAAACTCTGAACTTCCTGACGGAGCATGGCATCGGAAGTTTGGAGGACCTGTCCGAGCGGTGCGACGGGGCGGCGGCCGCCACCGCCAGGGTGAAGGCGGACCTCCGGGCAACGAAGAAAGAAATGGAGCGGCTGACCCTCACCATGAAGCACGCCGCCACCTACCGCCAGCTCCGTCCCCTGTATGAGGAATACCGCCAGTCCAGGGACAAGGAGAAGTTCCTCCGGGGGCATGAGGGCGAAATCATCCTGTTTGAGGCGGCGGCAAGAGAGCTGAAACGCCTGGACGCTGTACCCCTGCCCGCCACCAAACGGCTCCGGGCCGAGATGGACGGGCTCACCGCCAGGCGGACCGCCCTGCAATCGGAATATCGGAAGGCCCAGCGGGAGGAGCGGGAGTACGACACCCTCCGCCAGAATGTGGAGGCCCTGCTGGAAAAGCCAAGGGAAGCCGAACCGCAGAGGCAGCGGAATCACGAACTGGAATAGGTAGGATTGTGCGCTTTGCCGGACTTTTCAAAGGCCCCTGGGCGCGGTCTGATTTTATCTGTATAATGGGAGGCAGGAATGGAGGTGCCGCCAATGACGAGAACCGAGGCCGTTAAGGAATTTTTCAAGAAGGCAGTTTTGCCCGTCGCCATCGCCGGGCTGCTGTACTGCATTTTCAAATCCGCCTGCATCAGGAATGGAGAGCTGGATCTTCTCTGGCTCTGGATACTCTGCGGCCTGCCCTTCGGCATCCATCGGATGTGCGTCTGGATCGTGCCGGGCGGCGACTCCCTGGGCGGCGGCGCCGCCCTGTTTGTTCTGAACTTCGTGATCGGCGGCATCATCGGCGGCTTCGTCCTGGTGTGGCGCCTGCTGGTGGCGGCATGGTATGTGCCCCTCACCATCTACCGCCTGATCGTGGGATATTGAGATGGACAAATGATAGAGAGCCGGCTGGCATTGACCAGCCGGCTCTCCTCATGGTGTCCGCTCCAGAATAAATTTTGTTACCAGATCCGCATACTGTTCCAGCCGCACCATCAGCGCCAGGTGGCCGCCGGTCAGGTCGGTGACCACCGTGGGACTTGGCATCAGGGCGATCAGGTCCTCCCGGCAGGCCGGGGTGAAGGTGGTGTCGTCCTCGGACAAAATCAGCAGCACCCGCCCCTCCCACGGGGCAAAATCATTGCGGGTCATGCCAAAGTAGTGTTCTGCGTCACAGAGAAAGTCAATCATGTGCTGTTCATAGGGCTTGGTGAGCAGTTCCATCATAGCGCCGCACAGTTCCTCCATAGCGGCCTTTTCCTGGGCTGTAAAGCCATCGGTTTTCTTTTTCATCACCGCCCATCTCATCATCCGCTTGATGAGCGGAAACGGCAGGAAGGCAAGCCATTTTTTGAACTTCCGCTGGCTTTCGATTATCTTCATCAGATCCTGATACCCGGCCTTGCTCATGTTGCCGGACAGCGAGCAGGTGTTGGAGAGGACCAGCCCCTCCACCACTTCCGGGTGGCGGGAGGCGATGACCTGGGCCACTACGCCGCCCAGGGACTGTCCCACCAGCCAGACCTTTTCCTTCAGGTGGCGGAGTAGTTCAGCCACGGCATCGGCAAACTCGCCGTTGTCCCCGAACTGGAGCTGATAGTCAAAGGTCAGCACCGAAAAATCCCTGGCGAACCGGGCAAAGTGCTTATAAAACAGGTCGGACAGCCCAATGCCGCCCGTGAGCAGGACCAGCGTGGCTTTGGCCTGGGGATTTTGATAGTAGCGATAGGTAAAGAGTTTCCCGCTGCTGACCGTGAAGGCAGCGGTTGGATAAACCCGGCGAAATTCTGCAAGTGTCATGGAACTCCTCCTTTCAGATCCAGGTGAGCAGATACCCGTTGATTAAAGCAACAGCCAAAAACAGAAGAACTCCCCGCAGGAAAGCGTAAAAGTGTTTGCGGGGGTCCGCATATAATTCCGGACTTTCCTCGGTGCCGGAAAACCGCACCCGTTTTGTGTGCCGCCACCAAAGCAGGTCGATCACCAAAAAAATCAAACAGATTCAGCGCCTGTCCTAAAAGCAGAGTGTTCAAAAAATTGCCTGCAAAATATTCCTGCCGGGTGAGAAGCCCCATCGCAAACATGAGCGCAGTAAACAAAAGCAGATTACCAGCGAAGATGGCCGCAGGACCTCGCTGCCGAATATTTCCTGATAGCTCCGGGCGGGCTTTCACAATCTTCTGTACCTCGTCCGGGTAAGTAGAAAAATTACGGATGTTTTTCTCGTCGCTCCCGGTGCCCAGCCAGCAAAAAGCCCAAAACAAGGAACACAGGAGCATACCCTCTGCCAGCAGCATTTGAACCATCTTCCATCTCCCGATTATTTGCGCCCCGCCAGCATCCGGGATGCGCCCAGCATCATCATGGCCGCCCGGCGGCGGGAACCGAAAGCCTCCTGGGCCGTGTCGATGAGCTGCACATCCTCATACCCCATATCCCGCAGCTCCTGGGCGAAGGCCTCCATGTCCCCGTACATGTGGGGCTTCATATCATCGTTAAGGGCGAACACGCCGCCCTTTTTCAGCACCCGCAGGGTCTCCCGCAGCAGGGCCCGCTTGTCCGCGCCCGTGATATTGTGATAGACATAATTGCTCACCACGGCGTCGAAGCTCTCATCCGGGAAGTCCAGCCTATTTGCGTCCCCATGCCGGAACCGGCACCGGGCGGCTACGCCCTCGCTCTCGGCATTTTTCTCGCACATGGCCTGACCATAGCCGTAGGCAGAGCCCCAATAGTCGATGCCCACCACCTGGGCCGCCCTCCAGGTGAGGGCCGCCCGGATGGATAGAGCCCCGGAACCGCACCCCACATCCAGAAGCTGTCCCTGCCCGTCAAAATCCAGATGGGAGAGGACGACCTGGTGGACCTGCTCCATCATGCCGCCGCCCCCGAAGGCATACTGCCGCCTGATCCAGGTGATCCATAAGAGCAGCGCCAGCAAAAGAAGGGCGGCAATCACGAACACCACACCCAGCGCCGTGATATGGAACACCGCAAAGGACAGCAGAGAGATCACCGCAGCCAAAGCCGCCAAGCCGCCCACCAGCCAGAGCATAGAGACCGGCATCCAGTTTCCATAGTCCTCCCCGTGAGCGCCAAGATGAATTTGCTCCTGTTTTTTTCTGCCGTTTTTCATAAGATGTCTCCCTGTTTGTTTTTCAAGTGCTCCGTGTCCTCCCGAATTGCCAGTACGCAGAGCCAGTGCTTTTTTGCATCCTGATCCACGATGACATTAGAAAAACCGGCCTCGGTGAGAAAGCCGACAAGCTGGCTCCGATTGAAAATCCTCATCCCATCAATGATAGAAAGCCATTTGTTGGCCTGGGGATCTTCTCCGTCCGCCTCATTGACGATCAGAAAGGCACCGCCTGGCCGCAAGGTGCGGTACACCTCCCGAAAGCTATCCGTGGGTCCGGGCCAGAAATATACGGTTTCAAATGCGGTCGCCAGATCAAACGCACCATCCCCAAAGGGGAGGCAAGACACATCACCCTGCAAAATTTGGCAGCGGCCTGCTTGGAGTCCCTCGCGGTTCACACTCTTGGCCTTTTCCACGGCTATTTCTGAATAGTCCAGAGCAGTAATAGTTGCAGCCGGATATTTTCGCAAAAGCGCCCGAATGTTCCGACCACCGCCACAGCCCAGCTCCGCAATCTTGGCCGGACCTGTTTCCGGCAAATGACTAAGGCCCCAATCCGCGAGGGCGGCATGGGCATGGTTCATACTGCCCACCATACACTTGCCCAGCAAACCTTCCGGCTTGCGGGTATTATTGAAAAAAGCCTTCCATATCCCCATAACTGCCTCCAGAAGTTGAAATTTAAGTTAGCAAAGACTAACTATACTCATTATACATCTTCCTACACGGAAACGCAACAGACAAGAGCGTTCTCTGACCATTTTGCGCTATGGAAATGTGGAAAACGGCTGCTCCGCCGATGGAAAGCAGATATTCACGGCCCGATGGAAAAGCCGCCGGCTTTCCCACAGCCCGCAAACATCGTTTCCCACAGTTCCGCAAGCATGACCGTTTACGCACATTCCCACAGCGCCTACTACGGCGAATATCCTTCCCGTCCGATCCTGATTGAAAGAGAAAAAAGAGAACAAAAAAAGAAGCGGGAGCGTCACCCTCGGCCTAAACCGAAGGCGGCGCTCCCACTCTGTTATGGAAAAGTGTTCAAAACAGCCTCTTTGTCCCCCCTCAAATCAGAGGGAGAGGCCCACATGGGGAAATCATAAGGGCGGCTCCCGGAAAAGCCGCCACAGGCGATTTTTCAGCCCGTTTTCAACCCCTATTCCCGCATTTTTTCGAGCGTGCGGACTGGTAATGGGGACAGGCGATGAGGACTGCCCGGAAGCTCTGCTTGCATGGGTGGACACAGCCCTTGCAGATCTCATTATATCTGCGGCGGCCGTTCTCCCCGAGGAAGAAGGACCATTCCAGCCGCCACTTCTTGCTCCGGCTCACAGGTCATGCTCCGGGGGCTTCTTCTGCTGGGCCCTGTCCGGGGGCTTGCGCTCGCCGCACTCCCGTTTGGCCTCCGCCAGCCGCTCCCGGATGGAGGGCTTCTTCTCCGGCGTGGTCCTGCGCGCCTCACCCTGGGCCTTCTCTAACTCCTCGCCCTTGCGACCGTTGTTCAGCACCCCGTCGATCATCCCGTAGTCGTCCTCCAGGGTCATCTCTGCGGTGCGGAGCGGGTTCTCCGGCTCCACCGGCAGGGCGATGATCTGCCCGTTCAGGCTGATGAACTGTTCCGGCTGCTTGAAGTGCTCCGTGTATTTCTGCACCTGCTCCGGGGTCAGGGAGGTGAAGCTGTCCTCACTCAGCCCCACCACCAGGAAGGTGCCGGCCATGACGTCGTAAATCTCCCCATGCTCGTCCCGCAGGCCCCGGTTCAGCTCCAGGCCGATGAGCTTGCCCTCATCGTTGCAGACCAGTCCCACCGGGTCGGAGAAGGGATAGGAGGCGGCAATGTCGCCGCCCACTTCCGCCTGTAACGAGTGGAGGCCGGGGTCGATCTCCTTCACATAGGGCTCCTTCATGGGCTCCACCACCAGGACGGTCATCTTCTCCGGGGCGGCGTGCTCCTGAGCCTCCTCGTTTCGGATAGCGAAGGAACGGGAACCGTTGCCCATGATGAGATACTTCCCATCGTCAGACTGATGGTGCAGACCGTACCCGGCCGCCTCCATCTGCTCCCGGCTCATATCCGTCACATAAAAGGTGCCCCTGGGGGTCCGTACCGTTTCGCCGGTCTCCCGGTCATCCGGGGAGGGCGCCGGGGTCTGTCCGGCCAGCTCCGCCTCATACTCCCGGCCCGCCTGCTCCGCAAAGGCCAGCATCTCGTCCACATGGGACTTGTCCGGGTCCTCCAATGCCGCTTTGATTACAGCCGGATCAAAGTCAAGAAATTCCTCATAGCCGGTGGCGTCTTTGAATTTCTCAATCTCCGAAGGGAGATAGTCCTCCTGGGTCTGCCCCAGGGCGGCCAGCTTCTCATCCAGGGCGGAAATGCGGCCGGCCATCAGATTTTCGTAGATCTCCTCCTTGGCCGCGTGCTCCTCCGGGTGCTCGGCGGCATACTGCGGGTCGTGCTGGCGGAAGAACTCGTCCATATCGTAGGCGATGTCCATCGCCCATTCGGATTTTTCCTCCTCGGTCAGCTCCTCCGCGTCCTGGAAGGTCATCACCCGGTATTCCTCCGGGATGCTGCCATGCTCCCCATCGTAATACTCATGGAAGCTGCTCCCGGTGTCCCGCACATACCCCAGGTCGGTGAACTCGCCGCCCTCCTCCAGGGCGACGTCCCGGCCGTAGGCCTCATAGTCGATGTAGTTCCGCAGGTGCTCCGGCACCTGCATGGCGTCCAGCTCCTCGATGTAATACCGGCCCAGGTCGTCGTGGTCGTGGATGTCGGGGTAAATGTCGTAGCAGTCCATGTTCTCGGTCAGGTTGATGATCTCCTGCAAGCTGCCCGAATGGTCGCCGATCTCCATCGCCGCCTGGAACTGTTCGTACTCGCCCTGGCTCATCTCGTCCAGTTTGGAGGCCAGGTAGTTGAGCTCGTCCAGGTTCTCATACTCGCCCAGCTTGTCGTAGAGGCCGTCCACATAGCAGTCATAGTCAGTGATGAACCACTCCTCATAGGGCTGGCCGAAGTCATCCTTCTGCCCAATGCCGATCCGTTCAAACACCTTCTGCATCTCCTCTGGCGTGGTGGGGAACTTCACCCATTCGCCTACCAGGTCGCCCTCGTTGTACTTGCCCAGGTTGGTGATGAAGGCGGCAAAGGGATAATTCTTGTCATATTCATAATGGGGCATATACGCACCTCCTTACAGCTCCGGCTCAGACTTCCCCTTGCGGGGCGCCTGGGCCTTATTTTTGTTCCTGCACTCCTGTTTGCTCTGTTCCAGCCGCTCCCTGATGGAGGGCTTGCGGTCCGCCTGCTTCGCCTGGGGGCGGTCGTGCTGCCATGGGTCATCCGTGGGGAACAGATACCCCCGGCTGGTGAAGCACCCCCGGTCCTCCTCCAGGGCGCGTCGGCCGAAGGGGGCGGGGTCAATGGCGGCCCGGAGGTCGTCCGTCAGGCCGATGGTCAGTTTCTCCTCCAGGTACTCCCAGCCCAGGTCCTCCAGGGTCCGAACATGGGGCTCCAGCACGAAGCAGTCCACATTTTTCTCAAATTCCAGGAACTGCTCCGCCGTGGTCAGCCGATAGGGGGACTCCTGGACAGCAGCCAGAAGGTCCCGGTCCTCCTGGGATAGGGCGGCAACGGCTTTCGCTACCGCCGCCAGCTCCTCCCGGCTCATGTTCTGTTCAGCGCCGCCCAGGGAAATATCCGGGATTGCTTTATCTGCCATTCACGCCCTCCTTCCGTTTGGGGAACTCCAATTTGAAGCGGACATACTTCTCGCCGGTATCGTCCAGCACCACCACCGCGTCATAGGCGGCGCCCTTCTTTTCAGACCACATCCCCTTGACGGAGGTGCGGCCCTTCTTCAAAAGGTCGCCGGCCATCTTTTTTGTCAGCTCCTTCTTGCGGGAGGTCCAGAAGCGGTCGTCCTTCCAAAGGACAAAGCGGCAGGCGCGGTCGGAGCAGTAAAAATTCTTCCTGCCCTCATAGACCGGCTTGCCGCAGCGGGGGCAGAGACCCACGGCCTCCCGCTCCGGGGCGAACAGCTTCTGGCCCTCCTCGGAGATGTGGGAATAGGTTTTCACCAGTTCCCGCGCCATGTCAGAGATCCCCGCCATGAAAGCGGCGGGATCGCCCTCACCCCTGGCGATGGCGGTCAGCTTCTGCTCCCACTCCGCCGTGAGCATGGGAGAGGTCAAAGTATCCGGCAGGACGGTGACCAGGTTGATCCCCGCTTTGGTGGGAATGAGGCTTTTGCCCTTGCGCTCCACAAACCCGGCCGCCACCAGCTTCTCCAGGATCGCCGCCCTGGTGGCCGGGGTGCCCAGGCCCTTGCGCTCGGCGTCCTCCGGCATCTCCTCTTTCCCGGCAGTCTCCATCGCCGCCAGGAGGGTGTCCTCCGTGTACGCCTTGGGCGGGGCGGTGAAATGTTCGGTGACAGCGGCCTCCACCTGGTCAAAAAGTTGACCCTCGGTGAAGTCCGGCAGAGCGGCGGGTTCCGCCTCGCCCTCCGGCTGCTCCTTCAGGGAAGCGCGGAAAATGTGGTCGATCTCACGCCAGCCCTCGGAGAGGATGCGCCGCCCCTTGGCGGTGAAGGTGTGTCCACCGCAGTCAAAAGCGGCCGTGGCCGCCTCGTACACATAGGGCTCCGCAACCGCGCACAGCAGCTCCCGGCACACCAGCAGAAGGATATTGCGCTCACCCACGGGCAGTTCGGACAGGTCCGCCTTCTCCAGCTCCAGCGTGGGGATGATGGCGTGGTGGTCGGACACCTTCTTGTCATTTACCAGCAAGGACACATCCGGGAAGAACTCCCCGCACCCGTCAAAGGGCGGTACCTTGGCCGCCAGGTGGAGGACCACCGAAGCGGTCTCCGCCATGTCGGCGGTCAAAAACCGGCTGTCCGTCCGGGGATAGGTCAGCAGCTTTTTCTCATAGAGGGATTGTGCGTAGTCCAGCGTCTGTTTCGCCGTGTAGCCGAAGATGCGGTTGGCCTCCCGCTGGAGGGTGGTCAGGTCGTAGAGCCTGGGCGGTGCCTCTTTCTTCTGTTCACGGGTGACGGAAGCGCAGACTGCCTCCGCGCCGGCACAGGCCGCCCTCAGGGCCTCCGCCTCCTCCGGGGCGGCGATCTTCTCCGACACCGCCTCGGCCCCGCCCAGGGTCAGGCGCACATGATGGTATTTCTCTTTGCGGAACATTGTGATTTTGCTGTCCCGGTCCACCAGCATGGCAAGGGTGGGGGTCTGCACTCGCCCCACATTCAGGGTGCGGTGGTAGAGGACAGAAAAAAGTCTTGTGGCGTTGATCCCGATGAGCCAGTCTGCTTTCTGGCGGCAGAGGGCGGACTGGTACAGCGGGTCATACTCCGCGCCGGGGCGCAGGTCCTGGAAGCCCTCCCGGATCGCCGCGTCCTCCATGGAAGAGATCCACAGACGGGAGAAGGGCTTCTGGCATTCCGCCATCTCATAGACCAGCCGGAAGATGAGCTCGCCCTCCCGCCCGGCGTCGCAGGCGTTGACCAGCTCGGTGACGTCCTCTCGCTCCATGAGGTGCTTCAAGTTCTGGAAGGCGTCCTCCTTGCCCTTCGCCAGCACATAGCGGAAGGGCTCCGGCAGGATGGGAAGGTCATCATACTTCCATTTCTTATAACCAAGGTCGTACCCGGCTGCGTCCATCGGGGACACCAAATGCCCCACGCACCAGGAAACGATGAGCCCATTTCCTTCAAAACAGCCATCGGCCCTGGATGTGACACCCAGGGCCGACGCGACGGCTTTTGCAACACTCGGTTTCTCACAGATCACCAGCTTCATTTCGTATCCTCCATTTCTTCCTCCGGTTCCGGTTCGTCCTCGTTGATATACTCCTCCTCATCCGCAAAATCATAGTCGTCCGGGTCTGCGCTGACCTTGGACGCCTGCTTGGGACGGATAAACTTGATATAGGCGAAGGCTCCGCCGCCCAGCACCACCAGCGCCAGGACCAGCGCCAGGGCGCCCATGCCCCCGGACTTCTCCGCCTCCGGCTCCGGTTCGGGTTCCGGCTCCGGCTCCGCGCCGGCGCACTCGGCCATATTCACCGCGCACACCTCGCAGGAGGTGTTCACCGCCCCGGCCTGGCATTTCTCCGTACAGGTGCAGACCGCCGGCGCCTCCTGGGCCTCGCCATCCTCCATCAGTGCCAGGAGGTCCGCCTCGTCCACCTGGTTCAGGAAGTGGACGGTCTGCGCCCCCTCGTCATCCCGGTCGATGATGAGATAGAACACGTTGCCGCCCTTTGTCTCCACCGTGATGAACTGCTTGCCGGAGGATGTCCCGCCCAGGTCGTCAATGAGGGACAGGTTCCCATCCGGGGTCAGGGCTGCCCCTCCGCCCCCGGAGAGGCCGGAGGCGAACAGCTCCAGCAGGGCGGAGAGGTCCGTCCCGTCCAGGGAGAGGGAGAAGCTGCCCGTGTCCGTGATGGTCAGGTAGTCGGAATGAACATAGCCCTCCCGCTCCGGCAGAAGCACCTTGACCCATTCGCCCTCGGTGCCGATGACTTCTACCTGCGCCCCATCGGGAAGCTGGGTGAAGGCGTCGTTATCCAGCCCCGCGCCGGTGCGGACATTCAGGCTGCCGCCGCAGGTGGTCACGGTGCCGGTCTGCCGGGTCTCCCATTTCTCCGTGTCAGGGGTGAACAGGATACCGTCCTCGGTGACAGTCACAGTCCCCAGGCCGCCCAGCAGCTCGCTGATCTGGTCCAGGGCGTCCCCTTCATCCTCTGTGTTATTGTCCGCGCTATCATCGCCGGCGGGATCTTCCTCATCGGTGATAGTGACCTCCGGGGCCTCGGCGTCCTCCGCAGGGTCCGCCTCCGTCCCGGCAGTTTCGGTGTAGTAGGGTTCGCCCTCCCCACCGCCGGCGAAAGCGGGGACAGCAAAGGCCGTGGCACAGAGCGCCACGGCCAGGGCCGCCGTAAACAGGCGGATGATCTTCTTATTCTTCATACTCGGTATCCTCCATCTCATTCTCGCCGGGGTCCGCCGCGGCCTCCGCCTCCATCATGCCCTCCGGCAGGGTGATGAGGCCGCTGGCGTAGGCCTTCAGGAAGGCCGTCAGTTCCCGGTTGTCCATCTTCACCGCCTTGACCATGCGGACGATCTCCAGGTTCTCCTCCTCGGTGAGCTGGGCCTCCAGGGCGCGGAGGCGCTTCTGCTGCTCGGAGATTTTCTCCTTGGTCTTTTCAATGTCACGGCGGATCTTCTCAACAGTTGCCATGTGTGCAAAACTCCTTTCCATATCGTTCTTTCCATGAATAGTTACGGCCCAGGCCCTGGACCGTTTTCAAATTGGGGCGGGCGTTGTCCTCCAGGGCGATGGCCCTTCGGAACAGGTCCGGGTGGTGGTCCCGCAGGTGGATGATCTCCTCCGCCCTCATGCTGGGGCAGAAGAAGCAGGAGGATTTGCCCGGCTGGGGCAGACCCGCATTTTCAATGGCCTGCATACACGCTGCCCGGTCCCATCCCCATTCCATCAGGGGATACCACTTGCTGTACTTGGGGTCGGCCAGGTCGCCCAGCAGCACCTTGTCGCTGCGGTAGCCCTCGCCGGCGTCGTAGCCGATGAATTTCACCACCCGCTTGCCCGCTGCCCATACCTTTTGGCAGGGCAAATAGTGATTGCAGAACTTTTCCTGCGGCCCGATCTTGTGTTTCAGGGAACACCGCTTGAAGCCGTAGGCGATGGAGGGCAGGGTGCCGCTCTGCAAGCACTCCTGCTCCAGGGTCAGCCGCTTGCTGTCCCGCGTGGTCTTGTAGACTCTGGTGATGGGCGGCATCCCGTGGTCCTTCAGCCAGCGGTCCATAATGTCCAGGTAGGCATAGGTGTGGGGATGCTCCGCCCCGGTATCCGCAAAGAGGATCAGGTCCACCGGGATGCGGTGCTGGTGCAGGCCGATCAAAAGGGCGGTGCTGTTGACACCGCCCCCGTAGGAAACCATATTGATGCTTTACCACCTCCCATCAGTTGTACGGCGGCCGGCCGTAGGCATAAAAGTGAGACTGCCAGTAGCTGGTGTTCAAATTGGTGTAGGAAATCGGATCTCCACAGTGCAACATCATATTGTCGCCCACATAGATGCCCACATGGGAGATACCGCTGGTGTCATAGGTGCCCACAAAGAACACCAGGTCGCCCGGCTGGGGGTCGGAGACCGGCGTGGAGATGTTATAGAGCCCCTGGGCGCCCAGCCGCCCGGTGTTGCACAGGCCGGTATTGGTCAGCACATAGCTGACGAAGCCGGAACAGTCAAAGGAGGTCTCCGGGCTGCTCCCGCCCCAGACATAAGGGTATCCCAGGTATTTCTCCGCCTCGGTGATGAGGGTGGCGAACCGCTCATCCGTCAGGTACTCGGCGGGAATGTCCCAGGCCGTGGGCGGGTTCTCAATGTACTTGCCCACATACCCGGAGGACGGGAACAGGTCCGGTCGGTTGCCCAGGGTGGACATATACACGGCGTACATGGAGAGCTGGTCCTCGCCCATGATATAGACCGGCACATGGGAGAGGTCGAAATTCTCCAGCGTGACGGTGCAGATGTACCAGGTGTAGGGAACCTCTACCTCGTACTCGTTGCCCTCGCTGTCCGTCCTCGTTTCTGTCCGATACCGTGTTTCAGTGGTCACGGTCTCGGTGAGGATGTACTGCTTGTCAAAGAGCATTTCCAGATCCCCTTGCACCTCGTCCAGGGTGAACACCCCCTCGTGAAGCGCCGACAGGATGGACAGCAGCACATAGGGGTCATGCTCGATCTCGTCCAGGTCAAAGTGGTACTCGTCGTAGTCGTGGGTGGCCTCGTAGGTGTTCAGATATTCTTGCAGCTCCGCCTCCATCTCGCAGTAGGCGGCCTCGGCCGCGGTCAGGTCCGCGTCCTCCGAAAGATAGGAGGAGGCCACCAGGCCGGAAGTCCCGCCCCCGAACATGGAGGTGCAGGACTGCATCAGCCCCATGATGAGCATGAGGATCAAGCCAATCCCGCCCACAATGAGGAGGGTGTGTTTGTTCTTGGTGACGAAGCCGCCCAGCTTCTGGGCGATGGTCCCGCCGCCCTTCTTTGCGGCGGAGGCGGCGGTTTGGGACGCCTTGCCCGCGGCCTGGGCTGCGCCGGTCCCTGCCCGGTGGGCAGCGGCGTACTGTTTTTGCAGCCGTTTCTTCTGCCATAGGCGGGAGATGGGATTGCTGGACGCAAGCTGGGGATTTTCCATGACGGACTTCCGCCAGTAGAAATTGGTATTGGCTTTCACCGCTGCCTGCTCTGCCTGTTTCACATCCCGCCAGGGTTTCAGTTTCCGGTCCGCACGCGCCTGATGGAAACGCCGATTGCCATAGCCCACAGCCTTCTCAATCTGCCGTTCTCCCAGGTGGCCGGCCTGAACGCCGGAGTTATCGCCCTCCACCTTGCTCACTTCGCCGTGGAGGGTGGACCGTATTTCCTGCACCGGCCGGGACAATGGGTTGCCATGTTCCTTGCCGGGAGGCTTTACGGGGACAGCAGCTTTCGCCGCGTCCAGCCGATCCGCCGCCTTGTCCGACTTACGGATGGCCTTTTTCAGTTCCGGCGCCGCCTGGTCTGTCTCGGAAAACTGCAAACGGGAGGAAGGGCGGTCCCTGGCCGCCTCACCCTCCCGAAAGGTGTCTCGCCGCTTTCGCCGCGCCTTTTTTGTCTGCCGGCGTTCCCGGTGTCCCACCACCTCGTCCGCCGCCCGGTTCAATGCCCCCGCCGTTTCATCCGCAGAAGAATAATCCTGCTCCGGGGAACGGTCTGAAATATGGGTGGCCTCGCCAGTCACCAGGTTCACCGAGATGGCCCCATCACGGGTCATCTTCTGCGCCTCCTTTTCGGAGGCTTTCCATTCCTGCATTTATCCGTCACCTCCTCCATAGGGGCAGATGCTGGCGCACGCCCCGGTCTCAATCGCCGCGATATAGTGAAAAATGGGATAGGCCTGGGGCGGGCAGACTGCGTTGCCCAGGGTTTTCAGGCGCAGGGCCCGGTCCTTCGTGTCATCAGTTATGCGGGGGACATCTGCGGGTTCCTCTCGCCAGAGGATACGGCCGTCCATCCTTTCGGGAAGCCCATGAGCCATTCCACCCAATCCGGGTTCAGTGCTGCCGTTTCGGACACCGGCTGTTCCTGGGAGATGATCTGCGCCGACAGGTTCCCGTCCTTCTTCGCTGGATCGAAGGCCGACGGCTTCAAGGTCGAGCGGAAACCGTCCGACGCCACCGGGGTCAGATAGAATACCGCCGCCGACAGGCTCAGGCTCCAGATCGCCCCGTTTCGGTTCCTCTTGCGGAATATCCCATTGTCCGACAGGAACACATCCAGGCTTGCCGCGTCCCTGGCGGTGTTGTTGTCGGAGGCAAGGGGTGTGGGAAACATCAGCCGCGACGATAAAAGTTCGCTGGCGCTCATGCCATGCGCCGACGCCGCAAGCCGGAAATACGAATGGGAGAACAGCGTATCCCGCTTTTGCCAGGTCAAAGATCGTTTTGTCGAGCCCCATATTGATGAAGCCAGCAACATTTTCCCCAAGCACCCAACGGGGCCGCAGCTCGGTAATAACTCTGCACATTTCCGGCCACAGGTAGCGTTCATCCGCAAAGCCCTTCCGCTTTCCCGCGGTGGAGAAGGGCTGGCAGGGGAAGCCGCCGGAGATGATGGTGACTGTTTCAAGTCCTGTTTTCTCAAAAAACGCCTCCTTCGTAAATGTGGTGATGTCCCGGAACTTCGGCACGTCCGGCCAGTGCCGCTCCAGGACGGAATAGGGATAGTCCGCCCATTCACACTGGCAGACGGTCTCGAACCCGGCCGCCTCCGCCGCCAGGTCCAGACCTCCAATGCCGGAGAACAGGCTCACATGGGTCAGTCGCTCCATACCTCGTCCCCTTCAAGGTCTCCCTCGTCCTGGGGCTCCTCCACATCCTCCAGGCGGACCAGGTTATGGCGGCGGATGATGGACTCCTCCAGGACGTCCTGGGCGGCATTGCTGTCCTCCGGGAGGCCCAGGCTGCGGAAGAGCTTTTTCAGCACCTTTTCATAGCCGCCGGCCTTTTTCTTCAGCCGGAGGAAGTCCTTCTCCGTTTCCGCCTCGGACAGGCGGCGGGCCAGCGAATAGTAGAGGACGATCAGGTGGTGGATGTCGCCCACCAGCATACGGAAGCCATAGCCGGGGATGATGTACTCATCCTTATACTTCTTGGGCTTCGGCTCCTCCACGGGCACCGGGGTGGCCTCCGCCAGCTCCTTTGCCATAAGGTCCTTTAGGTCTTTGGGGTCGCCGAATACCAGGTAGCGGCCGGGGATGCCCCAGCCCTGGAATTTCTCCTCGGCGATCTCGCCGTAGCGCTTCGCCGCGTCCAGCACATGGAACACGTCCTCCTCGTCCTTGATCCGGCCCGCCAGGAAGGCGAGCTGGTGGAGAAGGCCGTACAGGTGGACCTCATCGTTGATGTGGTTGAGATAGGTCTTGCCGTCGATAATGTAAATCTTGTTTTTCATATTCACGCCTCGCTTTCACAAAAATCAAATTCCATGCTCATCTGCCCGCCGCAGAGCATCATCCGCAGGAGGTCCTTCCCCTGGGGCGTGATAAGGGTCTGCTGGCGGAAATGCCCGTACTTCCAGAAGTCCTTCACCTGGAACAGCCCCTTATTGGAGGGCTTGGCGTAGGGCAGAAGGTATCCGGCCGGGCAGCGGTAGAGGAAGCCCTCCTCCATCAGGAAGCGGCAGAAGTCGCGCTCGCCCACGCCCAGCTCCTTGGCTGTGGCCCGGATATTGGTGCAGTTGCCGGGGCGCACAAAGGCGTCGTAAAAATCCGCTTTCGGCCGCAGCCGTTCCACCTCCCCGGTAAGGCGGCGGTTCTTCTCATGCTCCGCCAGGAGCTGGTCCGCAAAGGAGAGAAGGATCTCCGGGTGCCTGGCCGCCTCCTCCAGCAGGGAGGGCGTCATGTAGCCCCCGGTCCTGCGGATCGTGGGAAGCACCTCATCGAACACCCATTTCTCAAACCGCTCCGCGCCGGGCAGCCGGCTATGAACGATCAGGCGGTAGACGTCGCCCTCCGGGAGGAAGGTCATTGTCTGGTCACCGCTTGCGGTGGGGATGGAACGTTTCGTTCCACCCCTCGCATGGTCACGGACAGCCTTTCGGGGATTGCTGTACCCCAGGGCCTTTGCCACATCCGAACCGCAGAACAGGTATTTCCCGTCCTCCTCGATCACGCGGATACTGCCAAATTCACTGTTTCTGAATATCTCCATGTTCATATTCACGCCTCCGTTTCCGCCGCGTGCTCCACCTCGCTGGGCTTGGTGGTGAGCAGCCTGTAAAGCTCCGTGTCCTTGGGGAAGTCGTCCGCAAAGGGCAGGATCACATTGTTGAAGAACAGCAGCCCATGGCCCGGCTCGGAATTGGTCACATAGGCAAGCTGTTCCGCCGAAATGCCCAGCCGCTCCGCCAAAATCTTGCGGTCGCCGGCGGCCTGGTTGAGCATATAGATGAAATCGCTGTTCTCCAGGATGTTCTCGATCTCCGGGGAGGAGAGCAGGTCCTTGGGGTTCTGGGTGGCGCCCGTGGGCACCCCGCCCCATTTTCTGAACCGCTTCCAGATCTCCGCCGAATAGGCCGCCGTCTGCTCCTCCTTCAGCAGAAGGTGGAACTCGTCCACGAAATACCAGGTGGAACGGCCAATGGCCCGGTTGATGGTAACGGTATTCCACACCGCGTCCTGGACAATGAGCATTCCCGGCTTTTTTAGGTTTTTCCCCAGGCCCTTGATGTCGAAGCAGACAAGGCGGTTACGGATGTCCACCGTGGTGCGGTGGTTGAAGAAGTTGAGGGAGCCGTTCACATACAGGTCCAATGCCTGCGCCACACGGTCGGCCTCCGGGATGCCCTGCGCCAGCAGCGCCTCCATCAAATCGCCCAGGATGGGCATATTCTCCGGCCGGGGATCTGCAAAGTAGGGCTGGTAGATCTTCTGCACCGCCCGGTCGATGACCGTCTTTTCGATGGCCTCCAGCCCGGTCTTGCTGCCCATGATGAGCTCACAGAAGGACAGCACGAAGTCGCTTTTCAGTGCCAGGGGGTTCTCCTCGTCCGAGTAGTTCAGGTTGATGTCCAGGGGGTTCACATAGTCGGTGCTGGACGGGGACAGCCGAATCACCTGCCCGCCCAGCCGGCGCACCAGGGGCGAATACTCGTCCTCCGGGTCGCAGATGATGACATTATCCTTGGTGGTCAGAATGATGAAAGTGATCTCCCGCTTGCAGCTCATGGATTTGCCGCTGCCCGGCGTGCCGAACACCAGTCCGTTGGGGCTGCGGGATTGTTTGCGGTCCAGAAGGATCATGTTGTTGGAGAGGGCGTTCAGGCCGTAGTACATGGCGTCCCCGCCCATGAACAGCTCCTGGGTGACGAAGGGGACGAACACCGCCAGTGCCGAAGTGGTGAGGCTTCTCTCGATTTTGATACGGTTGAGGCCTAGGGGGAGGCTGCTCATCAGCCCGTCCTCCTGCTGGAAGTCCAGCCGGGTCAGGAGGCAGTTATAGGTCTGCGCCACACTGGCCGCCTGGGACACGGCGATCTCCAGCTTCTGCTTTGTCTCCGCCATGTGCATGACCAGGAAGGTCAGGTTGAACATCCGCTCATTTCTGCTTTGCAGGTCCTGGAGGATGGTCTTTGCCGCGCCGCCGTAGGTAGCAAGGTCGCTGGGGAGGATGTCCATGTCATACCCGCTGCGTACCGCCCGCTTCTGCTCCGCAATCTTCATGGCGTCCAGGTCGGTGATCTTGCGCTTGACCATCTTGATGGCCTCATTCTGGTTGATGCCCCGGATGTGCATGGTCACCAGGATGTTGCCCTCGGTCTCCATGAACTCCGCCAGAATACGGTCGTGGATCTCCGGGGCGGTGATCTGCAAAAAGCTCACCGCCCCGTACATCTCGCCAATGCGGAAGGTGCGTGTCTCCCCGAACTGGAAGGAGGACGGGGCGATGAAGTCCTTGACCGAAAGGCCGCTGGGCGCCAGCCAGTCCCAATCGAAGGCGAACTTCCCGCCCTCCGGACGGCGGCCGTCTGCCGGGTGGAGGATGCCGTGAAGCAGCTCCAGCCGCTCTTTCCCGTCCAGCACATGAGCGGCGGCGCCCATGACCTTGAAGCGGTTGAGGGTGTCGGTCTCAATGCGGGCGAACCGGGCCCGCGCCGCCGGAAGGTTCTCCGCCTCTATGGTCAGGGTCACATACTTGGTTTTCACATAGCCGTTGCTGCCCCGCTCATACTGGAAGCGGAGTATCCCCGCCGCGTCCTCCCGGACGGGGTCCAGGTCGTCCCCCTGGGGACGGATGCCGAACAGGTCCTCCTCCGGCCCATGCTCCACATACCGGCTGCTGAGCGACATCTGCACCCCGATGGTGGGGTCGTAGCCGTTGTAGAAATCGCAGAGGTGTTCAAAAATATCCCGCTGGTCCTCCGGCGAGGCCAGACGGTAGTTGACGTCCTCGAATGCAATCGTCTTGGAGAAGGCCCCGCCCTCCAGCCGGCACAGGCCGTCCGGGAACATATTGCGGAAGGGGATGCTGTCCTGCACCGTATGGGTTTTCCCGTCCCCCTTGGCCTGGCGGACCACCGCCTCGATCTGCTTACGCTCGGCGCGGGTCAGCTTGCGCCTTGCCCCTGCCGGTTTTGCGGGTCTTGCCGTTTTTGCCTGCAATCGCTCTCACCTCCTGTTCCAATTTGTACTGCCGCACCAGGGCAGAGTACAGGTTGTTGGTCTGGTAGATCCGCGTCTTTGGTCGGATAAATTTATTCTCAATGAGATGTCCCAGGAACACCTCCAGGGGCTGCCCGTTCTTCTCGTACATGGCGAACAGGAAGAAGGGCAGCATCACCAGGATCATGCAGAGTGCCGCCGTGGTGGTGCCCAGCGCCCCCTTGGTCAAAAAGAAAAGCGGCACGCCGATAATTGCCGCCGCTCCGAAACAGATCACCTGCCGTTTGGTCAGCCCGAACAGGACCTTGCTCTGTACCTTGCTCAGGTCCTTCGGGATCGTTACATAGGCCAATCAATGCACCTCCTTTTTCATGGGAGCATAGTCCTTGAAATCTTTTACCGTGTGGAAAATCCGTTTGTTGTTCACCCACCGCTGAAGATGGCGGGTGATTTTTGGAGCGGTAGGGCGCTCATAGATCATCACATAGGGGTCATACCCCAAGGCCCGCAGGGTGTTCACCCGGTAGAGGTCCTGCTCATGGGTGCTGCCGTAGTTGGTCAGCACATAGACCCGCCGGTTGCGGTCGCTTCGGATGGCGGTATGCGCCACAAAGCGTTTGAAGTGCTCCGTCAGGTCCTCCTCCGGGTTGTCCCAGGCGAAATGCACCGCCTTGGTCCGCACCCTGTTCAGCAGGGCGATGTTGTCCGGGTTCGTCAGCCGGATGTCCAGCCCCTGGGTGAAGTCCACCAGCGCCCGGCTGGCGGCAAGCTGTTCCAGAAGCGCCTCATGATCCGGGCAGGCCAGCAGGTTGGGGTCCAGCAGTTTGATCTCATCCTCACCGCGCCAAAATTCAGAAAGGTCAGCGACTTTGACGCTCCTGCGTCCCTCCTTGCCGCTGACGATGCAAAATCCGCAGTTCCTCGGACAGCCCCGGCTCAAAAAGCCGTAGGCCGTTCCCAAAAACCGCGGATACAAAAAGTAGTCCGGCCGGATGTGCTCGATCTCATAAGGGAGGTCTTTTCCGCCCGGCCCGTAGCCAGTGCCGCCCTGGACGACCTTCTCCGCGTTGTTTACCACGATGGTGTCCTTGGAGTAGGTGTCCGTGAACACCCGGCTCTTGTAAACCAGGTCATAGCGGCCCTTGGGGCTCCACCACTCCACCCGGTCGCCCCGCCTGGTATGGTACTCGGAGAGCTTCATCAGGCAGAGGTTGGGAAAGTTGTGGGAGTCCACGTCTATCAATCCTATTTTCATTCAGCCACCCCCTTTAGTGCGCCCCGAACAGGGACTTTGCGAGGCTGCCGGTCTTAAAGAGGGTGAAGCACAGGAGCACCGTGTACCCCATGCACCCCCAGATGGCGCCGGAAATGTTGTCGCCGCTCAGGGAGATGCCCTCCACCAGCACCGCGTAGATGCCCACGCAGATCATGATGAGGAACGCCTGGAAGCCCAGGGCCAGCAGGGAGCGGAGATAGTTCTGCCCCGTGTTGCCCCATTCCCGGTTCACCATCGTGGCAAAAGGGATGGGCCCGATCGAGGTCACCAAATACACCTCGATCATCCTTCCGTAGATTACCAGGAAGATGCAGATGGAGAGGATCTGCGTACACAGCCCCACGAAGATGCTCTGGAACCACAGCCCCAGCAGGGCGCCGATGCTCCAGTCCGCGAGCTGGGTCTCCAGGTCCGCGGTCACGCCGGATATGTCAATGCCCGCATCCGAGATGATGACGCCGGCGCTCTGGCTGACCACGTTCTGCGCCACATCGAACACCGCCATGACGATATTCCAGGTGTTGGTGACGATGAGCACCGCGCAGAAGGTCTTGAAGATCCACTTGAAGAAAATCCAGGTGTCGAAGTCGTGGAGGTTGTTCTTTTCTACGATGAGCTGGATGAGCTCATAGCACATGACAAAGGTGAGGACGATGCCGGCGATGGGGACGATCACGGTCTCCGAGAGGCTGCGGACCATGTTGAAAATGCCGCTGTTCCATGCGGAGGGCGTCATGCCCACCTCCCCGGCGATCTCGCCCACCTTGGTATTCAGGGTATCAAACATCCCGGTCAGGTTTGAAATGATACCGTCGATGAGCAGTTCCTGGAACCACTCCTGTATCGCGTCAAAGATCAACGGGGATCACCTCCTTTCCGGGAGGCCCCGTGTGCCGGGGCCTCCCGTGGGGTCTGCTGGCAGACATCAGGCGGAGAGCAGGCCGGACAGCAGGGGGATCAGGGTCAGGCCGATGAGGGCGACACCGCCGCCGGCCATAAGCTGCTTGATGCCCTGGCTTTTACTGGCAGGGTTGTCCTGGCCGTAACCTTCCAGGAGGTTGATGCCGCCCCACACGCACAGGCCGCCGCCCAGGGCGATCACCAGAGTCTGCAATACGTCGATAGCGTTAGTGAAAAAATCCATAAATCATATTTCCTTTCTTCGTTGTAGAATTGTTATTGAAGGTCCGTTGCTGTCAATTCGTACATCTCGAAAGGCTCATCCGGCTTTACGATGGCCGGTTTGCGTTTCATGTACCGTTCCATATCAAAGAGGTACTTCTTGTCGGCGTCGGCGGTGTATTTGTAATTCGGATGCTTTGTCAGGTCGTACTTGTCCGAGAGGAACGGGCGCACACCCCGCAGCATGAAGATACACTTGCCTCCGTCCATCACTGCCAATTCGTCTTGTGTCATCAGCTCCTTTCCCAGTTTTTGATAGGTGAGGCCGTGGGAAACCTGGCTGCCGCGGTTCTCCGATTGATTGAAACTGTCGATCGTTTCTTTCCCCAGCAGCTCCGAAATTTCTTTCAGGGTGGATTTCTCCTTGCCTCCCAAAAACAAGGTGCTGTCGCAGTTACCCACGATGGTATCCGCCGCGTCCTTGTAGATGGTCTTTAACTGGCTTTGGCTCTGCAAAATAATAGAAGCCGATATTTCCCGGCTTCGGATGGTGGCAATCAGCTTGTCGAAGTTCGGGATTTGACCGATGTTCGCAAACTCGTCCAGCAAGCACCGCACATGGACCGGCAGGCGTCCCCCGTAGAAGTCGTCCGCCTTGTCGCACAGCAGGTTGAAAAGCTGGGAGTACATGAGCGCCGCCACAAAATTGAAGGTGCTGTCCGTATCCGAGAGGATGACGAACAGCGCCGATTTGCGGTCGCCCAGGGTGTCCAGCTCCAGCTCGTCCTCCGCCATGAGGTCCCGCAGCTCCGCGATGTCAAAGGGCGCCAGGCGGGCGCCGCAGGAAATCAGTATGGATTTTAGAGTTTTGCCCGCCGCCATTTTGAATTTGCGGTACTGCTTCACGGCGAAGTGGTCCGGGTGCTCCTTCTCCAGCTTGGCGAACAGCAGATCCACGGGAGACTGAAACTCCTCGTCGTCCTCCCGCGCCTCGCTGGCGCTGATGAGGTCCAGCAGGGTGATGAAGTTGCGCTCCTCCGGCTCCGCCTCGTACCAGATGTACCCGATGAGGGCGGAATAGTACAGGCGCTCGGCCTTCACCCAAAAATCCTCGGAACTCTTTTCGCCCTCGCCCTTGGTGTTGAGGATCAGGGCGTTCACCAGCTTCAAAATATCCTTCTCGCTGCGGATGTACGCCAGAGGGTTGTACCGCATGGACTTCTTGAAGTTGATGAGGTTCAGGCTTTTAATGCGGTATCCCTTGCGATCCAGCAGGGCGCCCACCTCGTTCAGGATGGTGCCCTTGGGGTCCGTGACCACATAGGAGGAATGACACTGGAGCAGGTTGGGCTTGACAAAGAACCTTGTTTTGCCTGAGCCGGAACCGCCGCAGACCAGGATGTTCTTATTTCTTGCGTACTTGGGCTCCTTCGGGCGGCTCGACATGGTGATCCGCTCTGTCTGGGTAAGAAGGACATTTTGGGAGAAGTCTTTGTCCATGTAGGGGGCGATGTCGGCCGGGGTGCCCCAGCGGGCGCTCCCGTACTCGATGCCCCGGCGGTATTTCTTTGCGTTCTTGCCCTTGGAGTAGACCACCAGCCGGATCAGCACCGCACCGGCGGCGCCCACACACAGATCCACCAGATGGAAGCTGGGCGCCAGACTGGCAAAGGCTGCCGAAAAGCCCTGTCCGATGTGGAGCAGCTTCTCCGAGGCGTCTGCCCCAGGCGCCAGCCGCACACCCTGGCAGAGCTTGTCAAAGAGATACACGAAAATGAGATACGGGAGGTTGAGCAGCACCAGCTTCTTCACCTTGCCGGTCATCGCGCCACCTCCCGGTCCTTGGCCTTGACCTTCTCCCGTTCCCGGTGCTTGGTCTTGGTCTGTTCCTGGGCCTGGGCCAGCCGCTCCCGGATGGTGGGGCGCTTCTCCCGGTCCAGGGTCATGGCGGTGAACTCCTTGAAAGCCGGTTGGAGCTGGTCCTTGTCCTTCGCCTTGAAAAACACATAGTAGTGCGGGGGCTCGGTGTGGGGGTCCTTCTTCAGGGCATAGTCGATGTCGTACTTCTTCGCCACCGCCGAAAACGCCTTGATGTTCTGCTCCGTGATCTCAATGTTGGTCAGGGAGGCCCCATGCTGTTTGAGCTGGTGAAGGGTCTGTTTCCCCTGGCGGAGGGTGCGCTGGGAGGGCTTTTTCTGCATCTCCTCCAGCACCTTCTTTAGGGCCTTTTGGAGCAGGTCCGCGGTCATCTTGCCCGCCTCCACCGAGAGGGAGACCGCGCCCTGGGTGATTTCTTCCTGCATAGGCACTACCTCCTTTCTCCGCCGCCGTACAGGTCATGGCTCACCAGGGAAGTGTAGTAACTGCCGATGGTGGCCGGGGCGTTATACAAAGCGGCCAGCAGGTATTTCTTGATATTGCGGACATAGGTGGTGTTCTCCCGCATCCGGTCCAGCACATACTCGATGTGGGAGCTGTCCAGCTTCAGGAACCGGGACTTGACCACCTCCGCCGGGTAGTCGTCCCCGGCAATGCGGATGGTCTCCCGGCGGGAGCATACCGTGTCCACCATGAGCTCCACCAGCTCGTCCAGGCGGTCCCGGTCAAGCTGATGGCTCTGGATGAGGTAGTCATACTCGATGTTCTCCAAAATCAATTCCCGGTAGTTCTCCCGTTCCCGCATCCAATCCCGTCCGGCCCTATCCGAGCCCCTGGGGGTTTGGGGGCTTGATAGGATAGGATTTGATCCTTCCGTACTTGATAGATCTTTTTTTGATTTTTCTTTACTTGATTCTTTAGTATTTAATTGTGCGGGGTTTCCCTGTTCAGGTTCTCCCAAGACAGGGGAAGCCTGTTCAGGATTATCCAGGACTGGATTTTCCCGTTCAGGTTTTCCTGGTTCAGGTTGGCGGGGCTTCTCCAGGATGGTGTACTCGATGGCGCCGAGCTGGCCGTTGGGGTTGCGGACCCGCTGGCGGATCACATACCCGTGTTCCTCCAGCTCCCGCACCCCGGCGCAGATACTGTCAACGCCATCCTTGCAGATCCGGGCCAGCCCCTTGGTGGTATAGTCCCACTCCTCCGGCAGGGAGAGCATGAGGGAGAGAAGGCCCTTCGCTTTCAACGAGAGCGACTTGTCCCGCAGGTGATGGTTGGACATCACCGTGTAATCGCGGGTTTTCTCAATGCGGAATACCGCCATGTTGGATACCTCCTTCCTTCGGTTTTGAAAAGTGTTCGTTTCGGCGGGTTTGCGCCCCTGTATCGCCGCCCGGCCTCCCATGAGGGAAAGAATATGGGCGGCTTCATTTGCGCCGCCCACAGGCGAAAAAACAGGGGATTTCCCACCCGTTTTTATACAGTTTTGCGTGCCCCCGGCAGGGCATAAAAAAACGCCACAGGTTTGTGTTACCCATGGCGTTGCCCCGGCAGATGGCCGGTCTGTATTCAGTTATATGGTCACGGGGCGGAGGCCCCGATTGACGGGTACTGTACCCGTATCTTGGCATTTCGTGGTCTTTCAGCGTGTCAAGGCTCACTCAACAGTAGTAAAATCGTAGTAAATGAGATGGTTTTGACCTGTCTGAAATGCCCGTGGATACAGTGTTTTCAAGGGATAATCAGATTTTGGCTTGATTTTTTTATAAAAAAATAACCACACCTTTCGGTGTGGTTATTTTTATGCATACCGTGAGGACTTCACATACCCGGCGGAAGTGAATTCCGCCTGCGCCAAGGTTTTTGAATGCCCCCACCCAATTCGAACAGTTTACATGAGACTGGCGGATAGGGGGGTATAGCTGAAAGCCTTATCATGACAGGACTTTCAGCTATTTCTGTATTCACTTCGGAGATGAGGCATGAAAGTGCAAACGAGCTGAAATCGAAATACAAAATGGAAGATTTTTGGAATCTGCCCCCTGTGTCATAACCACATTAGATTAATATTGAGTTGCATAAAATAGGAATACTTGATATAATTACAGCAATACTCTGGGAGAAAAATGTGTAAAGGGTGGCTGTTATGACAGGAAAGCAGTGGTTTGCGCGACAGAAAAAAGAACAGATTGCGCAGCTAACATGTCAACTGGACGCACTGCTTCCTAGTATCTTGCGGCGCCATGCCTTCAGCAAAGACAATCCAGATGACTTCAAATCTCAGCAATTATCCCTCCACGCAAAAATCGGAGGGAAGCACACGACGTATCTTAATGTTACAGATAACGTGATAAGCTCACCTGAGGAATTTGCCGCCCGTTGGTTCCAGGGGCTTATAAACCACATAAAGACCGTCGATGCGGGAAAAGAGGCATCCAGGGCGGCGTATAAGTTTCAGCAGCAACTGACAAGTGATCCGGAACTCTTAGAATATGTGACTCTTTTTTTAAAGCGCACATATTGGCGCAACTGCGATGCCTTGGCAAAAAAACGCCCTAAAAAGGAAGAAGCAGCACTTTGGATTGGGCAAACAAATGCAAGCTACGGACTTCTCATCACCCCTCGTTTTAAAAATGGAGAATGGGAAAACGATGTCAGTGAAATTCGACATTTTAAACCAAACTACTGGACCATCGGACATGTCCTGGAGACAGGACTTGTCGTTCCCCATTCACCGCAAAGAATAGAGTTTTTTACGATAGAACAATACCTGGTATTTTTTCAAAATATTATGGTTCGACAAACGAGATCACCCTATGAAATGGAGATTGCCAAAAAGTATTGCGAGTTGGTGTTAAGCAGCAAGCAGCCATACGAAATTCCGCTCTTGATCCCAGAATTGCGATATGGCGGTCTTCAGACACAGCACAGGTATCGGTTGGATTTCACGATTATTAATCCCTATACATTGCAGAAACAGGGATTTGAATTTTCTCCCTGGTCAACACATGGGTACTTATCCAGGACAAAGGAAAAAAATCAAAAAGAAATCAATTTAGAGGCCAGAGCCAATTTTGAAAAAGAGATGCAGAAGCACAAAGAATATTACCGAAAGTTTAATATTTTTACTTTAATATATACAGACTCAGACCTGCAAAATCTCGATCAAATATTTAAAGAAATGCAACAGTATTTAAAGCCTGAGCACGAAAACAGACAGATACTTGAAGCGACACTTGAGGAATTCAAACGGTTTTCTTTATAGAATCAACCTTAATCCCAAGCCCTTATCAAAATGCATTTTTTATCAACACAGGACATGTCGCCGCGGACGTCATATCGTCCGCGGCTCCTTTCCAAACCGCAACCGCTTTGCTGGGTTGCGATTTGGTTTTTGGTGCAGACCTGCAACCACTGCATCTTTTTTGTAGCCATCACCCGGCGAAGAAACCTGTTTTTGACTTCGGTCAAAGACAGGTTTCTTTCTATTTTGACTGTCATCATTGTCCATAGAGGATACGGTGTTTTCCCTGCCCGATCCAGATTGAAAAGAATTTGTAACAGCTAAAAAAGTTATTTGATTAGACCAAATAAAATTGCCCGCCGGCATCAAATCCGGAGCGGATTTTCCGGCTGCTGCGCATACTATCCTCTTTTGCCTCCGAGTTATGGCTGCCCGCACGGTGTGGTCTTAAGCGTCATCTGCCTCCAGCCGGGTTTTTCAAGTGGTCAAAATCTTACGTTGAAATTCTGTGACTTTATATGTTATATTAGCTTTGATTACTTTTACGGGCTCTCGCAAAAGAGAGGCACAGCGTGTACTGGGAGATATCATAGTGCGTGAAAATGAATATAAGGAGATCCTGTCGGCGCTCTTAGGCCTTTTGAATGAAGGGGTTCATATTGTGGCCGGGCAGGGGACCTCCATTTTTTACAATTCCGTTATGGCCAGGATGGAACAGATGGAGCCGGCAGATGTGGTCGGCCGGCGTTTTGAGGATGCGTTTTCTCACATGGATCTGGAGTCCAGTACGATTTACCGTGCGCTCCAGGCCGGGGCATCCACCGTCAATCAGCCGCAGCGGTACATCAACGCCAGCGGCAAATATATTCACACCATTAATACTACCATTCCGGTCAAAGATGCCGACGGGAAGCTACTCGCCGTGATCGAGGTAGCCAATGACGTAACTCAGCTGTCGGAGCTGTGCGACCGGCTGGCCCATCTGCAAAGTCAGGTGGGGACGCAGGAGACATCCAAAAAACAGAAGCTCAAACGCTATCACTTTTCCGATCTGATCGGGCGTGATCCCAAGTTCCAGAAGAGCATGGAGCGGGCCAAGCGGGCGGCGCAAAACGACATGCCGGTGCTGATCTACGGGGAGACGGGCACGGGAAAGGAGCTGTTCGCCCAGAGCATCCACTACGGTGGAACGCGGAGCGGGAAGCCCTTTATTGCGCAGAACTGCGCGGCCCTGCCCAGCAACCTGCTGGAGGGGCTTCTGTTCGGCACCGCCAAGGGCGGGTTCACCGGAGCGGTGGACCGGGCGGGCCTGTTTGAGCTGGCCAACCACGGTACGCTCCTGCTGGATGAGCTGAACTCCATGCCCTATGAGCTCCAGAGCAAGCTGCTCCGGGTCTTGCAGGAGTCCTACATCCGGCGGGTTGGGGGCTCAGAGGATATTCCGGTGGATGTCCGGGTAATCACTACTGTAAATGAAGACCCTGTCGACCTGATCCGCCAGGGAAAACTCCGTCAGGACCTATACTACCGCCTCAGCGTGGTCACCCTGAATATTCCGCCCCTGCGGGAACGCAGGGGCGATATCCCCTATCTGGCCCAGGCGCTGATTGAAAAGCACCATGCGAAGATGGGAAAGCGCCTGTCGGAGCTGCCGCGGGATGTGCTGCGCCAGCTCATGGAATACGACTACCCGGGAAACGTCCGGGAATTGGAGAACATCCTGATCCAGGCCATGTTCATGATGGATGGGGACAGCGGCTTTACAACAGAGCTCCTGGACCTGCCCGCGCCCGGCAAGGCCGTGGACCGGCGTGGCACAGACTTTCAGGCGGGCGAGTCCCTGCAGGACTATATCGAGCGCATTGAGGAGGAAACGATACGCACCATGTTCGACCGCTGCCGGGGGAACGTATCCCAGTGCGCAACCTGTCTGCATATGAAGCGGCAGACCCTTCAGCACAAGCTGAAAAAATATGGAATTCTTTATTAACGGCTTCTTGGGGGGCGCAAAAAAGTGGGCACAATGCCCATTTTTTTGCGCCTTGTCAACCTGTTTTGGTGCATGTTTGCCAGAGCAGCTCACAGGCCGTTTCAGAATAAAATTTTGTGGATGTCCTCTAAACCCCGGCTAATTGTCCATATAAATGGAAAATATAAGAATTTAATTGAAATATTATACAGATCAAAGGGTGCGCCGGAAAAACTGGCACACCCTTTGCTTTTTCTATCCGCAGACAGGACACAGAACCTGAACCACACGACCTGTAACGGAAAGGATGAATGCAGCATGAAAAATGTGAAGGTAATTCTCTGGGGACTGGGCGCCATGGGCGGCGGCATCGGCAAGATGCTCTGCAAAAAGCAGGGCGTGGATATTGTGGGCGCCATCGACATCGGCGCCAAGCTGGGCAAGAGCCTGTATGACGTGGTGCCCGGCATTGAGCGCGGCGACCGCGAGGACGTGATCGTGGGCACCGCCGAGGAGGTCATCCGGCCCGGCGCCGCCGATATCGTGGTGGTGTGCACCAACTCCTTTACCCGTGATGTCTATGACAAACTGGTGTTTGTTATGGAGCGGGGCATGAACGTCATCACCTCCGCCGAGGAGATGGCTTATCCCCAGGCCCAGGAGCCTGAGCTGGCGGCCAAGCTGGACGAGATCGCCAGGAGGAACGGCGTCACCGTGCTGGGCACCGGCATCAACCCCGGCCTTATCATGGATCTGCTGGTCATCCTGTGGACCGGCGCCTGCGAGAGCGTGGATCACATCGTCTCCCGCCGGGTGAACAGCCTGTCTCCCTTCGGCCCCGCCGTCATGGAGGAGCAGGGTATCGGCCTGGAGGTGGCCGAATTTGAGAAGCGGAAGGCCGCGGGCACCATGACCGGCCACGTGGGCTTTGCCGAGTCCATCCGCATGATCACCGACGCTCTGGGCTGGAAGCTGGATAAATTCGAGCAGGACATGGAGCCCATCGTCACCGACGTGGACCGCAAGTCCCCCTATGGCTTTGCCGCCGCCGGCCATGTGGCGGGCGTTGCCATGAAGGGCTGGGGCACCGTGGACGGCCAGGTGAAGATCGAAATGGACCACCCTCAGCAGATCGAACCCGAGCAGGTGGGCATCCATACCGGCGACTATGTGGAAATTCAGGGCATTCCCCCGGTCAACATGGTCAATACTCCCGAGATCGAGGGCGGTATCGGCACCATGGCCATGATCATGAACTGCATCCCCCACGTGATCAACGCCCGTCCCGGCCTGAAAACCATGGTCGACATCCCCGTGCCCCACGCCATCATGGGCGACATGCGGGACATGATTGAAGAGGACTGCAAGCTGGTGAAGTAAGGAACCGTCCAATCGACTTGAAACGGTTACGGGCCCGGAGGAGCTTTCTCCTCCGGACCCGCGGAGAAAGGAAGCTGTGAAATGGTTCAAAAAGGAACATGGGTACGGATTAAGAAGATCCTGCTTCCAGTGGGCCAGCGTGCCCCTCAGGATCCTGAGGACACCAGAAATACCCCGCTGGTGATGTGGACAAAGGGATTCCTGGCGGCCGACGCCAATCTGGGCGACGAGGTGCAGGTCACCACGGCCGCAGACCGGGTGGAGACCGGCACGCTGGTGGAGGTCGACCCCTATTACACCCACAGCTATGGCAAGTGCGTGCCCGAGCTGGTGCAGATCGACCGCAATTACAGAGCATTCCTGTATGGAGGTGATAAGTGATGGCACTGGCAAAGGATTACGCCTCCGTGATGAGCCGCAAGGGCGAAATTATGAAGAAGGCTCTGGGCATGGATTTCTCCGCCTTTGAGAGCGGCTCCATCGCCTTTGACTACGAGAAGATGATGTCCTCTACGGGGTTCTCCATGGAGGAGGTAGAACGGGTGCAGGGGCTGACCGGAGTGGGCAATACCCCGCTCTTCACGCTGCGGAACCTGACCGCCCTGGCCCGCAAGTGCGCCAGGCCCGGCTATGGCGCCACCATCTGTGTGAAGGATGAGATGACCAACCCCTCCGGCTCCTTTAAGGCCCGCCGGGCCGCCTGTGCGGTGGCCTTTGCCAAGGCTCACGGCTATAAGGGCGTCATCGCCGCGACCTCCGGCAACTACGGCGCCGCCGTGGCCTCCCAGGCCGCGATGCAGGGCCTCAAGTGCATCATCGTCCAGGAAGCCTACGACTCCCGGGAGGTGGGCCAGCCCGAGATCATTGAGAAGGCCCGGGCCTGCGAGGCCATGGGAGCCGAGGTGGTGCAGATCACCGTGGGCCCCGAGCTCTTCTATGAGTCCCTCTCCCTGCTGGAGGACACCGGCTTCTTCAATGCTTCCCTCTATTCCCCCTTCGGCATCGCCGGCATTGAAACGCTGGGCCATGAGATTGCCCTTCAGTGCCGCGCCCAGTTCGGCAGGGATCCCGACATGGTTGTGTGCACCAATGCCGGCGGCGGCATGGTTACCGGCACCGCCCGGGGCCTGCGGAAGGCGGGGGTCGGCCATACGCAGATCGTAGCCGCCTCAATTGATCTGACCGGCCTGCACATGGCCTCCGACACCCAGTTCAACCGGAAGTCCTGTACCACCGGCCATACCGGCTTCGGCGTCCCGTTTGCCAACTGGCCGGATCGCTCCGACGTGCCCCGTTCTGCCGCCCGTCCCCTGCGCTATATGGATCGCTATGTCACCGTGACGCAGGGCGAAGTTATGTGCATCACCGAGCTGCTGGCAAACCTGGAGGGCCTGGAGCGCGGCCCCGCCGGAAATACCTCTCTGGCCGCGGCCTTCTGCCTGGCTCAGGAGCTGCCGGAGGATCAGATCCTGGTAGTCAGCGAGACCGAGTACACCGGCGCGGGCAAGCACGTGCAGCCCCAGCTGGACTTTGCCCGGGAGAACGGCATCGAGGTGCGCTTTGGCAAGCCCGGTGAGGAGGTGCCCGGCGTCAGCGTGATCCTGCCCGCCGATCCCTATCAGTTCCAGGTCAGGGATCTGGATCTGGACAAGATGCGCCATTCCCTCATCAAGACGGCCCTAAAGACCTATACGGCCACCCCCACCGAGGCGGACTATGAGTTTCTGGCCCAGGAGACCAACAAGAGCGTGGATTGGGTCAGGGAGCAGGTGGCCGCCATCGTGCCCACACTTTGAGAGAGGAGCGTGACATCCATGAAGCGTGCCGATGATTTTGCTGAGAGAAGAAAGCATATCGCCAATCTGACCGACCAGGAGCTGTATGACCGCTTCTGGGCGCTGACCGAGCAGGTGGTTGCCCCGCTGCTGGAGCTGGGCCGCAGGAATACCACCCCCTCGGTAGAGCGTGCCGTGCTGCTGCGGATGGGCATCTCCTCTCTGGAAACCCAGAAGATTGTGGAGGGCTGTATGGATCACAGCCTGATGAGCCACGGCGCCGGCCATGTCGTCTACAAGCTGTCCAGGGAGAAGAATCTCTCCATTCCGGAGGCCGGACACCTGCTGGCCCAGGGGAAGTACTGGGATGAAGCCGCCGCGCTGTTCAAGGAGGGGAAGTAAGTATGTCTGAGATGACCCTGAAGCCCAACGAAAAGCTGGATGTACGCAACATCCTCAAGGATCTGGACAAGTACGAGCCCAAGCGCCGGGGATGGACCTGGCGCAAGCCCGCCCCCAACCTGGAGATGGGCCCCTTTACCTACCACGATGTGTCCGAGCCGCTGAAGCAGAGCGTCGGCCTTCCCCCGGCCAAGTACTTCGGCGATATCGACCCCCAGCCGCTTCCGGTCATCACGACCGAGATTGCCTCCGGCCGCTTTGAGGACGATATCCGCCGCATGCGCATGGCCGCCTGGCACGGCGCCGACCACATCATGGTCATCCGGCATATGGGCCAGTCCCACATCGACGGCCTGATGGAGGGCACCCCCCAGGGAATCGGCGGCGTTCCCATCACCCGCAAGCAGGTCCGCGCACAGCGTAAGGCGCTGGATCTCATCGAGGAGGAGGTGGGCCGCCCCATCAACTATCACTCCTATGTCTCCGGTGTAGCTGGCCCCGATGTGGCCGTCATGTTTGCCGAGGAAGGCATCAATGGCGCCCACCAGGATCCCCAGTACAACGTCCTCTACCGCGACATCAACTGCGTGCGCTCCTTCGTGGACGCCTGCGAGTCCAAGTCCATTATGGCCTGGGCCGGGATGCTGCAGATTGATGGCGCCCACAACGCAAACGCCACCGCCCGGGAGGCGTGGAAGGTCATGCCTGAGCTGATCGTGCAGCATGCCATCAATTCCCTGTTCTCCGAGCGGGTGGGCATGAAGCCGGAGAACATCAGCCTGTCCACCGTGCCCCCCACGGCCACTCCAGCCCCCTGCGTCTATACCGACCTGCCCTACGCCGTGGCGCTGCGGGACATCTGCGGGCGCTACAAGATGCGGGCCCAGCAGAACACGAAGTACATCTGCTCCTCCACCCGCGAGGCGACGGTGACCCACGTGCTGAACATGCTCATTTCAAAGCTGACCAGCGCGGACATCCAGTCCACCATCACCCCTGACGAGGGCCGCAACGTCCCCTGGCACATCTACAATATCGAGGCCATCGACAACGCCAAGCAGACCCTCATCGGTCTGGACGGCCTGATGGAGATGGTGGAGCTCAAAAAGGATGGCCCTCTGCGCGAGATGGCCCGTGAGCTCAAGGAGCGCGCCTGTCTGTTCATGGAGGAGATCGTGGAGGTCGGCGGCTACTTCAACGCCGTTCAGGAGGGCTTCTTCGTGGACTCCGCCAAGTACCCCGAGCGCAACGGCGACGGCATCGCCCGCAAGATTGAGGGCGGCGTGGGCTACGGCTACATCTTTGAGCGGGCCGAGGACTACATGGCCCCCGTCACTGCCCACTACGGCTACAACAACGTGGAGCAGTACGGCGGCGATCCGGCCAACCCCTCCGCCCTGATTGGCGGCTGCACGTTTGAGGACCGCAGCAAGATCGTCTACATCGACGAGCTGGATGAGGAAGACAACGTGAACGTCCGTATGGACAAGGTGAGGAAGTATCTGGACGGAGAGGCCCTCAAGCCCGAGGTGGAGTGGTGCGCCGACGGCACCATCCTGCTGACCATGTGTATCCCCGCTGAGAAGCGTGTGGCTGAGGCGGCGGCCCTGGAGATCGGCAAGCGGCTGGGTCTGGATCACCCTGAGGTGATCAGCAAGGAGGTTCTTCAGGAGGCGGAGGGTACCCGCATCGAGATGAAGGGCAAGCTGACCTTCGACGTGGATCCCACCAAGCTGGAGGTCCCCCCCGAGCCCCACCATCTGAGTGACGCCGTGCTTTACAAAGAGTTCGAGGAGCACCCCATGGTGGTGGTCTGCGGCACGGTAGGCGAGGATGAGCACTCTGTGGGCCTGCGGGAGATTATCAATATCAAGCACGGCGGCATTGAAAAGTGGGGGGTCAAGGTTCACTACCTGGGCACCTCCGTCCCGGTGGAAAAGCTGGTGGACGCGGCGGTGGAGCTGAACGCCAACGCCATTCTGGCCTCCACCATCATCTCCCACGATAACGTCCACTACAAGAATATGAAGCGCATCAACGAGCTGGCGGTGGAAAAGGGCATTCGTGACCGGGTAATCATCGCCGCCGGCGGCACCCAGGTCATCCCGGATGAGGCCGTCAAGACCGGCATTGACCAGGGCTTCGGCCGGGATTCCCATGGGATCGACGTGGCCACCTTCCTGGCAGAGGAGGCCATGCGCCGGAGAGGTGAGCTGTAAGCTCAAAGCAATCCCCGAACGGCTGGATTGCTCCATATCTATCCATGCCCCGGCGAAGGCCTGAAGGGGAGCCGGGGCAGGATAGGTTTCAGGTTCGTCTAAAATGCAGTCAAATGAAATGAACGGACCCCAACCCCATTCCCCAACCTGATTTTGGATTTAGGAGGAGCCTTCATGAGTCAAGAAACGACGAACAAAGCAGGCGGCGTTTCCTTTATCGGATTGCTTGGCCTGGTCATCGGCGCAACAATCGCAAGTGCGGTATTTGCATTCCCGGGCGACTTTGCTGCGGCCGGGGCCGGTTCCGGCGCTGTTCTGGTGGGCTGGCTGATAACCGGCATCGGTATGCTGGGGCTCTGCCTGGCCTTTTATTACTTAAACAAACTGAAGCCCGAGCTGAAGGGCGGCGTTTACAGCTATGCCCGCGCCGGCTTTGGTTCTTATGTGGGATTTAACTCCGCATGGGGTTATTGGTTAAGTGAGCTGCTCTCAAACATCTCGTTTTTGACACTTCTGTTCGCCTCGGTAGGACAATTTCTGCCCCTGTTCGGTGTAGGAAACAACATCCCGTCGGTCATTGGCATGTCCGTGGTATGGTGGATTGCCATTATCCTGGTGCTCCGCGGCACAAAGGAGTCCACTGCGGTCAACCTGGTTTCCACCATCGCAAAAATTATCCCCATTCTGGTGCTGATCGTCGTCATTATTTTTGCCCGCGCCTTCTCCTTCGAGACCTTTATGCAGAACTTCTCGGGCAGCGAGGGCGGAATGAGCTTTGGCAAGCAGGTCATGGCGACCACCACCACCACAGTGTGGGCGTTTACCGGCATTGAAGGAGCCGTGGTAATCTCCGGCCGCGCCAAGCGTTCCAGCGACGTGGGCCGCGCCACGGTGATCGGCTTCCTTTCCGTACTGATTCTCTATATTATCATTTCCTTCCTGAGCGCCGGCGTGATGACCAATGAGGAGCTGGCCGCCCTGGGCAATCCCCCCATGGCCGGTATCCTGGAGCACGTGGTGGGCCCCTGGGGCGCTGCCCTGGTGAATATCGCCGTTATTATCTCCCTGCTGGGGGCCACGCTGGGCCACACCATCATGTGCACGGAGTGCCCATATGAGGCGGCCAAGAGCGGCGCGTTCTGCAAGGCGTTTACCCGAACCAATAAAAATGGCGCGCCTGTCTTCGCCATTGTCCTCACCAGCATCATTGCGCAGGTATTCCTGGTTCTGCTCTATTTCAATGAATCGACCTATCAGGTATTTTACTTCTTTGCCACCGGCATGATCATGGTGCCGTACTTCCTCAGCGCAATGTATTTCTGCAAGGTGGCGCTGAAGCAGGAGAACGGGCTGATCAAAGGAATTGGTATTTTCAACGCTGTTTACGCGGTCTGGATGGTCTTTGCCGCCGGCATCAGCGTCATGCTGGCAACCGTCCTGCTTTATGTGCCCGGTATCTTTGTCTATGCCAAGGGACAAAAGGAAAAGGGACTAAAAGTATTCGAGACAAAGGTTGATAAGGCCGTTTTTGTCGCCCTTCTGGCACTTCTGGTTATTTGTATCTACTTTGTGGGCACCGGCAGGATCAATCCGCTCGGCTGATTCGGCTGAATGTCGTCCTGTCCCGCGCAACAGCGCGCCGAACGAAACGAGTCGGGCAAACAGGCAAACCGAGGGGCAGAGGCGCTGCGGCCTTCTGCCCTGGTTTGCCTGTTTGCAAAGCAAATCTGTAGTATGTTTGCTGCCTTCCAATGCAGCAGAAAGGCGGTGACAGTAATGAAAGTAGATGTCCTTGTAGCGGAGATCGGCTCCACCACAACAGTGGTAAACGCTTTCCACGGCCTGGACGGCGGTCGTCCGGTCTATCTCGGCCAAGGCCAGGCCCCCACTTCTGTACTGGACGGAGATGTACGTATCGGCCTGCAGAGCGCAGTCTCCGACCTGTGCGGCAAGCTGGGAACGGAGTCCCTGGAGTACCGCGAGATGCTGGCCACATCCTCTGCCGCCGGCGGCCTCAAGATGACGGTACACGGCCTGGTATACGACATGACGGCCAAGGCCGCCAGGGAGGCGGCCCTGGGCGCGGGAGGGATTCTCCACTACGTTACGGCGGGACGGCTGCGCCGGACTGATTTGGCCAAGATCAAGGAAATACGCCCCAACCTCATTCTGATCGCAGGCGGCGTGGACTACGGCGAACGGGACACGGCGATCGCCAATGCGGAGATGATCCGCTCCATGAACCTGAAAATCCCCGTCGTCTACGCCGGAAATGTGGAGAATCAGGAGGAGATGCGCCTGATTTTCCCGGAGGAGGAGGGGGAGCAGCTCTACATTGTGGAGAATGTCTACCCCAAGATCGACGCGCTGAACGTAGAGCCCTGCCGGAAGGTCATTCAGGATGCGTTTGAACAAAACATCACCCATGCTCCAGGCATGGAGCACGTCCGGGAGATGGTGACAGGCCCCATCATCCCCACGCCGGGCGCGGTGATGGAATGTACCAAGCTGTTGTATGAATACCTGGGCGACCTCATTGTTTTGGACGTGGGCGGAGCGACAACAGATCTGCATTCCGTCACGGTGGAGTCCGACCAGGTGGCCCGCCTCATGATTTCACCCGAGCCGAAGGCCAAGCGCACAGTTGAAGGGGATCTGGGCGTGTATGTCAACCGCTGGAAGGTGGTGGAGTCCATCGGCGAGGAGAAGCTCCGGGAGCAGTGCCGGGAGCAGGGCTTTTCCATGGAGCATGCCCTGGAGACCTATCGGGCCATCCCCAAAACGGAGGAAGAAGTGAAGCTGGTGGAGCTGCTTACCCGAGAGGCCGTGGTAAAGGCGGCGGAGCGGCACGCCGGCAGGCTGCGGTATATCTACGGCCCCTCCGGACGCAGCACGGTGGCCGAGGGCAAGGATTTGACGCAGGTCAAATACATCGTGGGCACCGGAGGCGCCCTCACCCGGCTGCCCCACCGTGAGGAGATCATGCGGGAGATCACCCGCTGTAATGAGTCGGGCATGCTGCTGCTTCCCGGGGAGCACGCCCAGATCCTGGTGGATCACGACTACATTATGGCCTCGCTGGGCGTGCTGTCCAAGCGGTACCCCCAGGCGGCCGCCCGGCTGCTGGAGCAGAGCCTGGGCATCACCTTTCCGGAGCGGAAAGCGGAGGAGCCGGTACCCGTCTGCAACAAGGAGCTCTCCCGGCTTGAGACCCAGCGGCAGCAGCGGGAAGAGGAGCTACAGCGGCACATTGAGGAGTGCGAGGCCATGGGCTATGATATGAGCGCCTACCGGGAGAACAAGCCGAAAGCAGGGGATTGCAGCCATGAGTGCAGCCGCTGTACCCGCCTCCACTGCCCCAACCGCACTACACAGGAAGGAGCGAGTTCGTAAGCCATGTACCCCAGAGTGCGTATTCACATGGACAGACTGCGCCGGAACCTGGACGCCTGCGCCGGCATAATCCAAAAGGTTCCCGGCTGCACCCTTATGATCGTGACCAAGGGCGTGTGCGCCTATCCCCCCATCGTCCGCATGCTCACGGAGCATCCGGGGGTTGATTTTCTGGCCGACTCCCGCATCCAGAACCTGAAATCCTATGCCGCACAGGCGCGTCAGGCCGGTAAGCAGACGGTTCTGCTCCGCCTGTCCATGCCCAGCGAGGTATCCGAAGTGGTGGAGTATGCGGATGTCAGCTTCCAGTCGGAGCTGTCCACCATCCGGCTGCTGGACGAAGCCGCCGGGCGGGCGGGCAAGCGCCATAATGTGGTGCTGATGATCGACCTGGGCGATCTCCGAGAGGGAATCTTTTACGAAAAGGAAGAGGAGATCTTTTCCACGGTGGCAGAGCTCCTTTTGCTCAAGCACATACGCCTGTATGGGCTTGGCACCAACCTCACCTGCTACGGGGCCATCATTCCGAAGAATGAGAATCTCTCCCTGCTGGTGGGGCTTGCGCGAAAGCTGGAGCAGCGCTTCCACATCCGGCTCCCCATGGTCTCCGGCGGGAATTCCAGCTCCATTTATCTGATTGAACAGGGGAATCTGCCGGAGGGCATCAATAATCTGCGCCTGGGCGAGTCCTTCCTGCTGGGCAATGACACTGCTTATGGCACAAGAATCCCGGGAACCGTGGGGGACGCACTGGAGCTGGAGGCGGAAGTCATTGAAATCAAGGAAAAGCCCTCCCTCCCGGTAGGCGAGATCGGCGTGGATGCTTTCGGACACCGGCCCACCTATGAGGATAAGGGGATCATGCGCCGGGCCATCGTGGCGGTGGGCCGGCAGGATGTGGACACAGACAGCCTGCAGCCCAGGGATCCGCAGATAGAAATCCTGGGCGGAAGCTCGGATCACCTGCTGCTGGATCTGACCCACTGCACCACTGTATACCAAGTGGGGGACCGGATACAGTTTACCCTTGGTTACGGCAGCATGCTCAAGGCATTTACCAGCCCCTATGTGGAAAAAGTCATCTGAGCCGCAGATCTCTGCGGAGAGGGAGTGGCGGATATGTTACGGAAACTCGACCTGATCGGCGTTCAGTCGGATTGGGGTGCCTCGCAGCGGGGGGCCAGCATGGGACCAGCCGCCATCCGGTTTGGAGGGCTTGTGGAGGGTCTGGAGCGGCAGGGCCACCACGTACGGGACAGGGGAGATATCCTCGCTCCCCGGACAGGGGCCAGCCGGGAAAAGCTGCTGCACTATGAACAGGTGTCAGAGGTGAACCGGCGGGTGTACCTCTCCGTTACGGAAACCCTGGAGGAGGGGCGTTTCCCCGTTATCCTGGGCGGCGACCACAGTATCGCCGCCGGCAGCATCGCGGCGGTCTCGAAGAGGCACAGCGGCAACATCGGCGTCATCTGGATCGATGCCCACGGCGACTGGAACAGCGAGGAGAGCACATGCACCGGCAATATGCACGGGATGCCCTTTTCCGCTGTCTGTGGTTACGGACCTGACTGTATGGTGGAGTTCGGCCAGGGAGCGGCGCCGGTTAACGTGGCTCACTGCGTGCAGGTCGGCGGACGGGACATTGACGATTTGGAGCGGCAGCGTATGGCGCAAGCGGGGGTCACTGTGTTTCCGATCAATATGATCGACAAGCTCGGGATGGGCGCGGTAATTGAGCGGGCCATCCAGATCGCCGGAGAGGGCACCGATGGCATCCACCTCAGCTTTGATGTGGATGCCATCACTCCGGAGGCTGTGCCGGGCACGGGAGTGATTGTTTACAACGGCCTGACCCCCCGTGAAGCCTTTCTGGCGGCAGAGGCCATTGCGGAGAGCAGGAAGCTGATCTCCATGGACATGGTGGAGGTCAATCCCTTCCTGGATACCGCCAATAAGAGCGGCATTCTTGCCTCTGAGCTGATCCAGTCGGCTCTGGGAAAAAGCGTATATTGAGCACGGAGGGAGACCTGTGGAGGAACCTTTGGAACAGACCATTTCCGCACGCCAGCTTGGGGCTGCCTTTTCGGGGTGTTTTCTGGGGGCCGGCTATGTCTCCGGCAGGGAGATGTGGCAGTTTTTCGGCCGGTTTGGCCCGGTGGGCTGGCTGGGGCTGTGCCTGAGCATCGCGCTGCTGGGTGGGGCGGGGCTGCTTCTGCTTACCATGGTCCGGCGGACCGGCCGGCATGAGTTGTCCTTCCTGATGGTCCCCTGGCAATGCCCGGCGCTCAGACATCTCCTGGCTCTTTTCTCTGTCCTGCTCCTGTTCGGGGTGGTAACCATCATGACAGCGGGGACGGGGGCGGCGCTTCATCAGGCCTTTGGACTGCCCCCCTGGCTATGCGGATTGCTCTTTGCTCTGTTGATCGCAGCCCTCTCTCTGTCGGGGCTGCGGGGGATGATCTCTATCTTTTCCTTTGCGGCCCCCGCGCTGGTTCTCTGTACGGTGGGGTTAGGGGCGGGGGCCCTGCTCCTGCTGCCTGCCTGTCCGCCGCCTGCGTTCCAGGGCGGTGTTGGGTGGCTTCCCTCCGCTATGGCATTTTCGGCCTATAACATGTTCAGCGCTGTGGCAATCCTGGCCCCCCTGGGGCGGCAGGTCCCACCAAGGTGCACTCCAAGGGGAATTGGCCTGGGCTGTACCATGCTTTTCATGGTGGCCGCGCCGATTCTGCTTGTCCTGAACCACTATCCCGGGGCGGCCGAGACGGAATTTCCCATGCTGACGGTGGTCACAGCCATCTCCCCAGGACTCGGCATTCCCTATCTTTTGCTCCTGCTGATCGCCATGGTGGTCACCGCCTTTTCCTGCTTTCTGGCTGGTATGGAGCGGCTCTCCGCCGGAACAGAGCTGCACGGCCGGGAGAGGGTCCTCCGGTTTTTCGCTGTCTCCCTGGTGGCCTGGGGCGCGTCTCTGCTGGGCTTCGGTGAACTCATCAGTCTGATCTACCCGGTGTTCGGCGCAGTCAGTGCGGTTTTCCTAACAGGTATGGCTGTCCATTTTTGCAGGGTGAACTGGGGGAATCCGAATGAAAAAGCAGACGGAAAGTGACCTGGTGGCAGAGGCGGTCGCCTACATGAGGCTCCATTTCGCCAGACCACTCAAACTGACAAAGGTTGCAAGGCACGTGGGCTGCTCTCCCGCCTACTTGAGCAGGAAATTTCAGGCCGAACGCTCCTGCACGTTTACTTACTGTCTGAACCAGATCCGGGTAGAACAGAGCAAGCCGCTTCTCCTCAACCCTGCCCTCACGGTAGGGGATGTGGGCTACCTGGTGGGATTTTGTGAGCAGAGTTATTTTGTTAAGGTATTTCGCAGATATACCGGTATGACACCGAGGCAGTACCAGCAGTCGGAAAAGCGGGGTCTTTCGCCCTGAAAGGAGCGCAGTACGATGTATTTTTGCAGACCAGGGCTGGACACAGCGCTGCTTCCCGGATCATTCAAACAGACGATCAGGGGGGAAACGCCGGTTGGCGTTTCCCCCCTGTGTTGCTCTCTGCGCCTCTGCGTCATAGTCTAAGGCAGGGCCATTGCGCCCAATCCAGTATGGAGTGTACCCTTATGAACTATTATGGATGTTATTACACAGGAAGGGGCTGCCCCTGCTCCTGTGATACCTCAGATGACGAACTGTTTCAGCGCGGGCCGCAGGGCCCCCAAGGGATCCCCGGTGAGCGGGGTCCGCAGGGCCCACGTGGTCCAAAGGGCGATCCAGGCTGTCCTGGGCCTGTCGGGCCCCGCGGTATGGCCGGGCTGCCCGGCGCCCGCGGACCGCAGGGCGTGCGGGGCGATGCCGGGCCGAAAGGAGATCCGGGGCCCATGGGTCCCCAGGGAATCCGTGGAGTTCCAGGCCCTATGGGCCCGCAAGGCGACCGCGGTCCGGTTGGTCCGAAGGGTGATCCCGGTCCGGCCGGCCCCATGGGTCCGAAAGGGGAACAGGGTGATCCCGGAGCCCGCGGTCCGGTTGGTGAACAAGGTCCTATGGGAGAACAGGGTCTACAGGGTGAAACCGGCCCACAGGGTCCTCAGGGAGAGCGCGGCTGCCCCGGTCCTATGGGGGAGCAGGGACCAATGGGACCAACCGGCCCTGCCGGAGAAGTCGGCCCCACCGGCCCCCAAGGGTTGACCGGTCTTACCGGGCCGACCGGGCCGACTGGACCTAAAGGCATCCAGGGTGTCACCGGGCCGACCGGACCTCAGGGCATCCAGGGCGTCACCGGGCCGACCGGACCTCAGGGCAGCCAGGGCGTCACCGGACCGACTGGACCTCAGGGCAGCCAGGGTGTCACCGGGCCGACTGGACCTCAGGGCATCCAGGGCGTCACCGGGCCAACTGGACCTCAGGGCAGCCAGGGTGTCACCGGGCCGACTGGACCGACTGGCCCCCAGGGCATCCAGGGCGTCACCGGGCCGACTGGGCTGACCGGAGCCACCCCATCCGTCACGGTGCGGAATGTAACCTCGGGCTCTACCGCCGCTGTCACCGCCACCCCCTCCGACACCGGCGTGGCGCTGGACTTTGTGCTGCCCCAGGGGCCAACCGGACCGACGGGAAGTACCGGCGTCAAGGGTGACATCGGCGCTACCGGCCCCGCGCCCACCATCACGGTGGAGGAGAGTTCCCCCACCGCTTACCGTGTGCGCTTCCACGGCAGCGGGGCCGACGTGGTTTCCCCCAACCTCCGCGCGAGCCCCGAAGTCTATAACATAAATTTGTCGTCTACGGGGAGCGCCAGGGAAATCACCCTGGGCAAGCTGATTCTCAATGTGCAGAACGCCGGTACCAGCGCCATTCGTCTGAGCCTCCGGGCAGCGGACACTGCGGCCCCCGTACTGGTGGACCTCCGGCGAACCACAATCTACGACGGGAGCACCATTGAATCTCAGACCTGGAACAGCGTATCCTTTTCCACTGCCCAGATAATCGACGATATTCTCTACGACAACTCCCAGGAAACTCACTGGATGCGGCTGCGCCAGCAGGACCCCGCCACCAAGCTCTGGTCCATGTGCCAGATCACCACCTTTGCCTCGGCGGCAGGCGCCCGCGTTTCGGTCATCATCGACTGGTATTACACTGGCGTAACCTTTGCCGCCCCATCCGGCTCCTAAAAACGAAACAGGCGCACGCCCTCATTCTGGGCGTGCGCCTGGATTTTTTGCGGGCAGTTGCTGCCCTGGCCTCTTAACCGCCGACTCCGTTCTCCAGCTCCACCGTGGCCAGAGGCAGGTCGAAGAGCTCCGAGAGATCGCTTGCACCCTCCAGCACAAAGGCGTCGGGGGACAGATCCCGGCCGCTCCAGTCCTCCTCAAAGTCCAGAGCCACCGCCACCGGATCCAGCAGATCGGGCCGTTCTCCGGCATCGCAGGCATCCTGGAGGGCGGCGTAATAGTCGTCCATGGGCTGATCGGTCTCCGGCACCACCAGATAGCGCGTGCCATTCTGATCCATCCAGCGATCCACGCACCAGATGCCCCTCTCCCCCTGGGTCGCGGGCTGGGAGAGCACCAAGGTGTAGACCGTGTCCGCCACTTCTTCATAGCCGGACAGGCCGTAATAGGGCCGGTAGCTCACCCGCAGATGCTCCCCGTGCGGATAGGAGAGCACCCCGTTCACCCGCTGGTAGAAGGAATCCTCCTCCATAGGGGTGAGCCCGGCTCCGGCGGCCAGCTCCTCCAGCCACGCCATCAGGGCCGCCCCTGTGGCCTGGTAGTCGCCGTAGTGGTCGGGATTGAAGTTCACATCGGTGGGGCTGTGGCAGGCGTAGTACCAGTCCCCGCTCCGGCCCAGGTAGGCCCAGCCGCCGGTCAGCTCCCAGCTATAATAGGACTGCTCAAAGCCCACCTGGCTGTAGCGCCCCACCTGGAGGAGCAGTCCACCCCATTCGGTGTTGTAGTCCGGCGCGTAATAATAGGTGGCCAGGATGCCGGAGCTATAGGACTTGAGGTCGTTTTTCTCCACCACCACGACCTTGTCCGCCAACTCCGCCGGCAGGGCGGCCAGCCCGCTCTCCAGGGAAACCCGCTCCTCGGTCTGAACGGCCAGGTTGGACACGAACTGCCAGCTCTCCCCGCGCTCCCGCAGGGTGATCTGCTTATATCCGCCGCCCAGGAAGGTGTCGTCGTAGGTGAGGCGCACCAGCTCGCCGCGCCGCTCCCCGCCGGTGAAGGCGACGGAGCTGCGGTAATTGGTGTCGCCGTGGTAGTAGAAATACACATCGAAGCCGGGCAGATAGGTAAAGTGTTCCAGCCCCACCTGGCCGGTCTCCGCCAGGGTGAGGCCCAGATACTCCTCCAACACCTTATCCATCTGGGCGGTGGTCAGGATGGTGGCCGGGCAGTCGGGGGCATCGCCGCCCTCGGCGGCCAGCATGGCCGCCTCCAGGGCCACCGGGTCGACGCCGTCCGGTGGGGCGGCGTAGTCGGCGTCCCCGTCGCCGCAGTAGAAGAGCTGGAACAGGTCGATCTCCTCCGGCGCGGCATAGGTGGAGCTGAGGAACTGGTTGCGGATGTTCAGGTAGTCCCCATTGAAAAAGCCGTCTCCGTTGAAGTAGGCCAGCTCCTCCTCTGAGAGCGGCTCCCAGGCGTCGCTCCGCCCGCCGGTGAAGGTGCACCCCACCGCCAGCCCCGCCAGGAGGACCACCGCCGCCAGGACGGCGGCCAGGGTTCTGGGCTTCCTTGCAATCATGGCAATCCGCTCCTTTAAGCTCGATGTTCCGGCGGTCATAGTGGTGGCGCAGCACAGCAGCTCGCCCGCCGACGGCCGGGCCGTCACCAGCCGGATTAGAGTACGGCCGTAGGCCGCCCGCTCCCGGTCGTCCGCCCCCTGGAGGGCCCCCTCGTCGCAGGCCAGCTCCCCGTCCCGCCTGGACAGGACGGCGGCCAGCCAGACCAGGGGATTGTACCAGTGGAGGGCCAGGGCCGCCGCCCGCAGCACCGCCCAGATGTGGTCGCCGTGGCGGCGGTGGGTCAGCTCATGGCGCAGGACGTGGCCCAGCAGCTCCGGTTCGCCGGCCGCCGCCGGGGTCAGATAGACCGCGGGCCGGGGAAAGCCATACAGGCAGGGGGAGGGCAGCCCGCGGGCCACATAGACCGGCACGGCTATCCCCGGGATGGGGTGGGCCCGCCGCATCCGCCGCAGGCGCAGATAAAAGCGCAGGTTGCACGCCAGCAGGGCGGCGGCCAGCACCCCCGCGCCGCCCAGCCACACCGCGGTCAGAACGCCCCTCCAGTCCGCCGCCCCGGCGGGCGCGGAGTCCGGCGCGGCCGCCGGGCCGGAGGGCCGGGGTTCCGCCTCCCCCTCCGGCCGGACGGGCATGGGCTCCGCCTCCGGGGCGGAGGGACTCCCGCCGGACTGGGACGGCTGGGCCTGCACCGCAGCCGTCTGGGACAGGGGCACATAGTTCAGCACGCTCAATCCGGTCTGGAACACCGTGCCCGGCACCAGAAGGCGCAGGAGCACCAGCAGCCACAGGGCGTACCGCAGCCGCAGGCCCATCCGCCCCCGGAACAGGGCCCGCGCGGCCAGCACAATCACGATCAGCAGGGACGACGTCAGAATCCACTCAGCCATGCTCCTTCTCCTCCAGTCCCTTCAAAACGTCGTAGAGGGCGTCGATCTCCTCCCGGCTCAGGCGCTCCGGCTCCGCCGCGGCGTTTGTGAGCACGCTCACACTCTCCCGGCAGATGCGCCGGAGGAAGCTGCGGGTCTCACTCACCACCGCGGCCCGGCGCTCCACCGCCGGGGCGTACCACTTGGCCCGCTCCCCCTGCCGGCAGGTGAGCAACCCCTTTTCGGTCATCCGCTTGAGCACGGTGGTGGTGGTGCCCTTGGCCCACCCCTCACGCCCGGCCAGGGTGTGGGCCAGTTGGGTCATGGTCTGGGGGGACGCCTCCCAGAGGCAGTCCAGCACCGCCCACTCGGTTCCCGTCAGGCGCACCAGTTCTCCGTCCATTTCATCACCTCCATCTGGTAGACATCGTCTACCTATAACATAGCACAGCAGGTAGACAATGTCAACCTTTTATTTTTCCACCTCCTGCTCTATAATAGTGGAAAAAGGAGGCTTTGCCATGCAGACAACCGACAAGCTGATGGAATATATTCAGGACAGCCCCAGCCCCTATCACGCGGCGGCCGCTGCAGCCGCCCGGTTGGAGGCGGCGGGCTTTACCCGCCTGGAGGAGAGCGCCCCCTGGGCGCTCTCCTCCGGCCAGTGCTGCTACACCACCCGCAACCAGAGCAGCCTGATCGCCTTCCGCCTGCCCGGCGGCACCCCGGAGGGCTGGCGCATGACCGCCGCCCACAGCGACTCGCCCACCTTCTATGTGAAAAACGACGCGCTGGAGGGGGACAAGCGCTACGTCCGCCTGGCGGTGGAGGGATACGGCGGCATGAACTGCGCCAGCTGGCTGGACCGGCCCCTCACCGTGGCGGGCCGGGCGGTGGTGCGCACCCCGGCAGGGGTGGAGGGGCGTCTGGTCTATCTGGACCGGGATCTGCTCACCATCCCCAGCCTGGCCATCCACCAGCAGCGGGACGTGAACCGGGGCCACGACTACAACGCCCAGAAGGACATGCAGCCCCTCTACGCCCTGGGCGGCGGCCCCTCCCTCACCGCCCTGCTGGCGGAGGAGCTGGGGGTGGACGTGGGGGACATCCTGGCCACCGACCTGGTGCTCTGCCCCCGGCAGGCGCCGGTGCGCATCGGGCCGGAGGGTGAATTCTTCCAGGCCCCCCGCATTGACGATCTGGGCTGCGCCTACGCCACCCTGGAGGGGTTCCTCAGCGCGAAGGGCACGGAGCGCTTCGGGCAGCTCTACTGCCTCTTCGACAACGAGGAGGTGGGCAGCGGCACCCGCCAGGGGGCCATGAGCTCCTTCCTCCCCGACGTGCTCACCCGCATCGGGGAGGCGCTGGGCCTCTCCGCCCAGGCCCGCCGCCAGGCCCTGGCGGGTAGCCTGCTCCTCTCCGCCGACAACGGCCACGCCGTCCACCCCAACTTCCCCGAGAAGGCCGATCCGGCCAACAAGGTCTACCCCAACGGCGGCGTGGTGATCAAGTACTCGGCCAACCAGAAGTACACCACCACCGGCCTCACCGCCGGGCTCTTCCAGGCCATCTGCCAGAAGGCCGGGGTGCCGGTGCAGGTGTTCGCCAACCGGGCCGACGAGCCGGGCGGCTCCACCCTGGGCAACCTGCTGGGCCACCAGGTCAGCATTCCCATGGTGGACATCGCCATGGCCCAGCTTGCCATGCACTCCGCCGTGGAGACGGCGGGCAGCCGGGATCCGGAGTACATGGCCCGGGCCTGCGCCGCCTTCTTCCAGGCGGAGTTTACCCAGACCGCCGACGGCGTGTATCAATTCTGATTTCAGCTGTCCTCACCGGAAAAGGCCGGCCCGTCTTATGACGGGCCGGCCTCAGCCTGTCGAAACCTCTTTTCGACAGGCTGCTGAACTTTTTGAAACTCTAAACGAGTTCCAAAAAGTTGTTTGATCCCACGCGAAAGGGAACCCTGACGGTTCCCTTTCACACTATCCTTCCCTTCGAAAACCTTAGAGGGAAGGCTTAATAACCGCCTAAAGGCCGGCCCGTCTCACGACGGGCCGGCCTTTTCCATTAAGGGCTTCCGCTCTGCAAAGTGGGCGCGAATATGGTCGAACAACTGTGCGGCGGCAAAGGAGTGATAGCCCTGTCTCCTGCGGATGATGGCAATATCCCACACGATGCGCGGCTCCAGGGGCACGGTGACAAGCTTGTCGCACATCCCGTGGAGGATCAGCGGCAGGGGCAGCAAGGCGATGCACTGCTGCATGGCCACCATCTTGAAACTGAAGCCAGGCATCAGGCTTTTATAGGCAATGCGGGGGGCAAAGCCCTGCTCGCCGCACATCTGAATAAAGGTGTCGTGCAGGGTGGCCGTTTCACTGAAGGTCAGAATGGTCTCCCCTCTCAGCTCACGGATATGTACGCCGGGCATCTGGGCAAAGGGATGCTCCCGGCTCACCACAAGCTGACACACATCGCTGACCAGAAGGTGGCTTTCAAAGCGGGACGGCTCCTCCACCGGGAGCATGACCAGTCCCAGATCCGCCTTTCCCAATCCCACCGAGGCGGCGGTGAGCTTGGAGCCCTCCTCCACCAGGCTGATGTCAATGCCGGGGTATTGCCGGTGAAAGCTGGCAAACAGCTCGGGAAAATACATGTCCAGCAGCACCCCGGGAATACTCAGCCGTACCTCTCCGGTCTTGACCGAGCGCACGTCCGCCATGGTCTGGAAGATCGCCTCATACTGCATGAGAAACTCCTGGGCCCGCTCGTACAGGATCCGTCCCGCATCGGTCAGGTGAAAGCTCTTGCTGGTGCGTTCAATGAGCAGAACATTCAGCGATTCCTCCAGCTGCTTGATGGAACGGGTCAGCATGGGCTGTGTCACAAAAAGCTGGGCGGCTGCGCGGGTAAAGCTCTCCTGCCGGACCACTTCAACAAAATATTTCAAGTGCTGAATATCCATAGCTACCTCCACGTCCTCGGTGATGCTGTCCCTATCATAATCGAAGAATAAAAAAATTTCCAGAAAAAGCCGCACAAAGTTTCTACTGTGAAATTGTTAAAAATGAAACACAGCATTCCCCCCGCGCATTCGTCCATACGCAAAAGGCATGATACTGTGGATATGCCACAAATATAGCAATAAAAGTTCTACAATAATGTGCAATCTATTCCGATTTTGGAATGCAGCCTATCAAATTGTTCATTTTACAGATGTACTTCCTATGCCGTATACTTTCTGCAACGGCGCGGGCCGCAGACCAGCCGAACCCGTGCCGCCTCCTTCCGGGGAGGAATGGTGAGCGGAAAGGGAGTGCAGATATGCCCAAAATCCTGTCGGCGCACGATGCCGTGCGCCAGTACATCCACGACGGAGACACCGTCACCTTCGGCGGCTTCGCCAGCGGCCTGATGCATCCGGAGTCCATTCTCAGAGCGCTGGAGGAGCGGGCGCGAAACGGCGAGGGGCCCCACGGCCTGACCGCCTTGTACGCCGCCGGTCAGGGCGACAGCGACAGCCGCGGCCTGAACCACCTGGGGGTGGAGGGCCTTTGCCGCAGGGTGATCGGCGGCCACTGGGGGCTCTCCCCCAAGCTGGGCCGGCTGTGCGCGGAAAACAAGCTGGCCGGCTACAACCTGCCCCAGGGGGTGATCGCCCAGCTTTTCCGGGACATTGCCGCGGGAAAGCCCGGCGTAATTACCCATGTGGGCCTGGGCACCTTTGTAGACCCCCGCCTGGAGGGGGGCAAGCTCAACGACGCCGCCCGGGCGGCCGGGGACGTGGTAAAGCTCATTGAGCTGGAGGGGGAGGAAAAGCTGTTCTACCCTGCCATTCCCATTCAGGTGGCTATTCTCCGGGCCAGCTATGCCGATACCAGGGGCAACTGCACCTTCCAGCGGGAGGGCGTATACGCCGAGGCCCTGGCCCAGGCACAGGCCGCCCGGAATTCCGGCGGAACGGTCATCGTCCAGGTGGAGCGCATTGTGGAATACGGCTCCCTGGACCCCCGCCTGGTGCGCCTGCCCGGCATCTACGTGGACGTGCTGGTGGAGGCCCCGCCGGAGGAACATATGCAGACCTTCGGCACCCGTTATAACCCGGCCTTCTCCGGCGAGGTGCGCGTCCCTCTGCGCTCCCTGCCCCCGCTGCCCATGGGAGAGCGGAAAATCATCGCCCGCCGGGCCGCCATGGAGCTGCTCCCCCACGCAGTCACCAACCTGGGCATCGGCATGCCGGAGGGGGTGGCCGCCGTGGCGGCGGAGGAGGGCCTGGAGGGGCTTGTGCTGACCACCGAGGTAGGGGCCATCGGCGGCATCCCCGCCGGCGGCAAGGACTTCGGCGCAGCCATCAACGCCGACTGCATTCTGGACCAGCCCGCCCAGTTCGATTTCTATGACGGCGGCGGGCTGGACGTGGCCTTCCTGGGCCTGGCCCAGATGGACGCCGCAGGAAACATCAATGTCTCCAAATTCGGCCCCAAGATCGCCGGCTGCGGCGGCTTCATCAACATCACCCAGAACGCCAAACGAGTGGTGTACTGCGGCACCTTCACCGCCGGCGGGCTGGACGTGGCGGTGGAGGACGGCAGGCTGGCCATCCGCCGGGAGGGGTCCGTGCGCAAGCTGCTGCGCCAGGTGGAGCAGATCACCTTCTCCGGCGCCTATGCGGCCAGACGCGGCCAGCACGTGCTCTACGTCACGGAGCGGGCCGTCTTCGCCCTCACTCCGGAGGGGGTGGAGCTGAAAGAGATCGCCCCCGGCGTGGACCTACAGCGGGATATTCTGGACCAGATGGACTTCCAGCCCATCATCCGCAAGGTCCGGGCGATGGATCCCCGCATCTTCCGCCCGGAACCTATGGGGCTCACCCTGCCTTGATCTGAGAGGGGACGTTTATTCTGTATCTGTAGAGGAGGAATCCAAATGTCACTATCCCTGTTCGGCATTATTTTGGGCCTGGTCCTGCTGATGTTCCTGGCCTACAAGGGCTATTCCATCATCTGGGTCGCCCCTGTCTGCGCCGTGGTGGTGGCCGTGCTCAGCGGCTATGCCATCCTGGACGCCTACATTGGCGACTATATGAAGGGCATGGCCGACTACGTGCTCCAATGGTTCCCCGCCTTCTTCCTGGGCGCGGTGTACGGCAAGGTCATGGATCTGACCGGTTCCGCCCGCAGCCTGGGCAACGCCCTGGTCAAGCTGATCGGCCCCCGCTTCGCGGTGGCAGCAGTGGTTATCCCCTGCCTGCTGATGACCTATGGCGGCATCTCCCTGTTCGTCGTGGTGTTCGTCATCTATCCCATGGGCTATTCCATCTACCGGGCCGCCGACCTGCCCCGCACCCTGCTGCCCGGCGCCATTGCCACCGGCGCCTTCGGCATCACCATGACCGCCGTGCCCGGCACCCCCCAGATTCAGAACCTGATCCCCACCGACTACTACGGCACCACCACCATGGCGGCTCCGCTCCTGTCCCTTGTGGCCTGCGCCGTTATGCTGCTGCCCGCCTATATCTACCTGGAGTGGCGGGTGCGCCAGTCCCGCCGCAAGGGCCTGCACTTTGTCCCCGACCCCAAGCACAAGGAAGTGGATCACGACTCCAAGGCTCTGCCCTCCTGGCACTGGGTCACCGGCATCGTCCCCCTGGTGGTGGTTGTGCTCATGCTCAACCTGTTCCCCTGGCTGCTCAATCGCTTTGCCGGCATTGAGCTGGCCTCCAACTACGCCATCGTCATCGCCCTGGTGGGCGGCATTCTGGTGGCCTGCCTGCTGAACCTGAACCAGGCCAAGACCCTGCTGCCCGCCATCAACGAGGGCGCCAACGGCTCCATGGGCGCCATCATGAACACCGCCTGCGCCGTTGGCTTCGGCTCCGTGGTCAAGGTGGTCCCCGGCTTTGCCTCCCTCACCAGCATCGCCCTGAACATGCCCGGCTCCATCCTCTTCTCCGAGGCGGTGGCCGTCAATCTGCTGGCCGGCGCCACCGGCTCGGCCTCCGGCGGCATGTCCATCGCCCTGTCCGCCCTGGGCCCCAAGTACGCCGAAATGGCTGCGGGCAACACCGGCGTTCTGGAGGCCCTGCACCGCATCGCCTCCATCTCCTCCGGCGGCCTGGACACCCTGCCCCACAACGGCGCGGTGCTCACCCTGCTGGCCGTGTCCAACTGTACCCACAAGGAGTCCTACATCGACATCTGTATCACGACCTGTATTATTCCGCTGGTATCCTCTCTGGGGCTGGCCCTGATCTGGGGCCTGTTCCTCTGATCCCCGTCAGCGCATACAAGAAGGAGGCCGCATCATGACCATTCAGCAATTGAAGCTGGGCGACAGCGCCAGCCACTCCAAGACCATCAGCGAGACCGACGTGTACCTTTTCGCCGGTATCACCGGCGATCTGAACCCCGCCCATGTCAACGAGTCCGTGGCCAGTGCCTCCCGGTTCGGCGGACGGATTGCCCACGGCATCCTCAGCGCCGGCCTCATTTCCGCCGTCCTGGCCATGCAACTGCCCGGCCCCGGCACCATCTACCTGGGCCAGGAGCTGAAGTTCACCAGGCCCGTCCGCTTCGGGGACACCATCACCGCCACCTGCACAGTGAGCGAAATCCGCGCGGAGAAGAACATCGTCAAGCTGGATACGACCTGTACCAACCAGCATGGCGAGGTGGTTCTACAGGGCATGGCCACGGTCATGCCGCCCCAACAGTAGCGTTTTCTTCCCATACCTCCCCTTTCTCATGCAGAGCCCCCGGATGCCATTGGCGTCCGGGGGCTCTGCCCGCTCACAGGGGCAGGCGGAGGACGGCCAGAACGCCCCGCGCCGCCCGGTGCAGCTCCAGTGCGCCGCCATGGGCCCTGGCGATTTGCTCCACCAGCCTGAGGCCGGTGCCGTGGGCGGCCCCGCCGTCCGGGGCCAGTCCGACCTCCTCCAGTCCGACCGGCAGACCACCGCCCCCGTCGTCCTCCACCCTCAGGGTGCATACTTCCCCCTCGGCTGCCGCAGTCAGGGTGATGGAGCAGCCCTCCGGGTTGTGGCGCACGCAGTTGTTCACCAGGTTAAGCAGGGCCCGCCGCAGCAGGGACGCGTCCCCCTCCAACGTAAGGGCTTCGGCCTCCGGCGGCACCTCCACCGCCAGGGCGTACCGCTCCTCCAGCCCGCCGTTGAGCACGTCGGCCGCCACCTGCCGCACCAGGGCGGCGGGGTGGAGGCTCCCCCACCGCAGGGGCTGCATGGCGTAGTCCAGGCGCATGGTCAGGTTGAGGTCATTGATCAGATCCCGGATGGTCTGGCTCTGGCGGCGGATGATGGCGGCCTGGGCCCTCCGCCGGGGCGGGAGGACCGGGTCCGCCTCCAACTGCCCGGCGTAGCCCATGACCATGGACAGAGGGGTGCGGATGTCATGGGAGATGCCGTTGATCCAGTCGGAGCGGGCAAAGTCCCGCTCCTGCTGTTCCCGCCGGAACTGGCGGCCCAGCACCAGGGCGGTGAGGCCCAGCACCCCCAGCAGGGCCAGCAGAAACAGCCCCGCGAACCAGAAAGGGATGGTCTTCAGCACATCCATATCCAAGACGAAGGGGTGCTTCCAGGTGCTCCCCTTCGGGCCGCCCGCCACCAGCAGACCGTCCTCCCGTACCCGTACCTGTACCGGGTAGTCGCTCAGATACCAGCGGGTAAAGGCGGCCACATCGGTAAGGGAGTAGCGGTCGGGCACATCGGCGGGTTTGCCCTGCTGCCACACCACGGCGCCGCCCTCGTCCACCAGCATGGCCCACAGCTCCTTCTCCGCCAGGTACTCCCCGCCGGTAAAGGCATAGCCCCCCTCCGTCCGCACCAGGGCGGCGGAGAGCTCGTCCATGGAGGCGTTCCACGAGCTGCCCGCCCCGGCAGAGGTGACAATAAAGGCCAGCAGCCCCGCCACCGCCAGAACCAGCACCAGCACCGCCGAGGCCGCCACCAGGCCGGCCGCCACCAGGGTACGGCGGAGATTGCGCCCCCTCACGGCCGCTCCTCCTGGGCCAGGCGGTAGCCCAGCCCCCGGACGGTGAGCAGGTACTGCGGGTGGGAGGGGTCGGTCTCCAGCTTCTCCCGCAGGCGGCGTATATGAACCATGAGGGTGTTCTCATAGCCCACCATGGGCCCCTCCCACAGGGCCTGGCACAGGGCGTCGATGGTGACGATGTTTCCCCGGTTGGCCGCCAGCTTTTTGAGCAGGGCGTACTCCTTGGCGGTGAGGGCAGCCTCACCGCCGCCGGGGCGGCGCACCGTGCCGGTGCCCCAGTGCACCTCCGCTGCCCCGAGGCGCAGCACCTCCCCCGCCCCAGCGCCGTACACCCGGCGGAGCACCGCCGCCAGGCGCAGCAGCAGCTCCTGAGGCAGGAAGGGCTTGGTGATGTAGTCGTCCGCCCCCAGGCCCAGCCCCCGCAGGCGAGCCTCATCCTCGTCCCGTGCGGAGAGGAACAGCACCGGCACGCCGTTCCCCACCCGCCGCAGCTCCTCCAGCAGGGAAAACCCGTCCCCATCGGGGAGCATCACGTCCAGCAGCGCCGCGTCGGGCTGCGACTCTGTCCACGCCCGGCGGGCCTGGGCGCAGTCGGCTGCCAGGGTGACGGCATAGCCCGCCCCCTCCAGCAGCTCTCCCACCATGCGCCGCAGCTCCGGCGCGTCGTCCACCAGTAAAATGTGATAGGCCATCCTTGCTTCCCAGTCCTTTCTGATCGGAGCAAATGCCCCGTAGGGACGACCCTCGTGGTCGCCCGCGGGCGGCCAGAAGGGCCGCCCCTGCCGACTTGCGCAGGGCAGAAAGCACATGGCCCCGCGCCCTGTTCCCGCTGTTTTTCTATTATACAACAACTGGCTTCCCCTTTGCACGCCCCGGCCGGAAAACGTAAGGTAAGCGTAAGGATGGCTTCATCGGGATGTAAGGGAGGGGCGCTATCCTTGCGGTGTAACAAGGAGGTGTCCTCACATGAACGCTGTTGTGGAAACCCGCGGGCTGTGCAAACAGTACGGCCCGGCTCTGCGGGTCAACCATCTGGATCTCACCGTGCCGGAGGGGGCGGTCTATGGATTTCTGGGCCCCAACGGGGCGGGCAAATCCACCACCCTCAAGCTGCTTCTGGGGCTGGCCAGGCCCACGGCAGGGGAGATCGCCGTCTTTGGGCGGCCCATGGGTCCCCGCACCCGCATGGAGACTCTCAGTCAGGTGGGCAGCCTGATCGAGAGCCCCAGCTACTACGGCCACCTGACCGGCGCGGAGAACCTGCACATCGTCCAAACCCTGCGCGGGGCGCCGGAGCGGGACATCGGGGAGGTGCTGCGCATCGTCCGGCTGGACGGCCAGAAGGGCAAGCGGACGGCCCACTACTCCCTGGGCATGAAGCAGCGGCTGGGCCTGGCCGCCGCCCTGCTGGGCTTCCCCAGGCTGCTGATCCTGGACGAGCCCACCAACGGCCTGGATCCGGCGGGCATCCAGGAGATGCGGGAGCTCATCCGCTCCCTGCCCGGCCGGTTCGGCATGACGGTGGTGGTGTCCAGCCACCTGCTCAGCGAGATCGACCAGATGGCCGACCACGTGGGCATCATCCGGGAGGGGAGGCTGGTGTTTCAGGACACCCTGTCCGCGCTCCACGCCCGCAGTTGCCCCCGCCTGGCCCTGCGCACCACCGACAACGCCGGGGCGGCCCGCCTGCTGGGGGAGAACCGTGTCCCCTGCACCCTGGAGGACGGCTGGCTCACCCTTCCCCTGCTCTCCGACGCCGATGCAGCCAGTCTCTCCCGCTTTCTGGCCGCCCACCGGGTGGATCTGCTGCGCATGGAGGAACGGCAGAAGAGCCTGGAAGACCTCTTTCTGGAGCTCACCGGAAGGGAGGAGAGCCTGTGAAGCTGCTGGCCCTGGAATTCTGCAAGTGCCGCCGGCGCAAGCTCACCCTGGTCTGCGCCGGCCTGCTGGCCGCCCAGCTCCTGTGGTTTGGGGCCTACCTGACCCGGCAGGATGCGGAGACGCTGGCTCAGGGGTGGATGCTTCTGCTCTACAACCTGGCAATGGTGGACGCCATTATGCTCCCTATCGGCGTGGCGGTGATTGCCAGCCGGAGCTGTGAGCTGGAGCACAGGGGGCATACCCTCAAGCTGCTGGAGACTGCCGTCACCCCCGGTCGTCTCTACGCCGCCAAGCTGGCCTGGGGCGCCCTGGTGCTGGCCGGCCTGCTCCTGGCGCGCGGCGCCCTCTTTCTGGCCCTGGGCCTTGCCATGGGCTTCCCCGGCGGGACGCCCTGGGGGCGGTTCGTGGTTTTTACCGCCCTGTCCTGGGCGGTGTCCATGACCCTCTACGCCCTCCAGCAGGGGCTGTCCCTCCGCTTCGCCAACCAAGCCGTGGCTCTGGTATGCGGCATCTTCGGCAGCTTCGTGGGACTCATGGCCCTGCTCTTCCCCGTGTGGGTACAGCGGTGCGTCCCCTGGGGGTATTACGGCCTGCTCTCTCTGGTGCGGATGGAATGGGATGAGGCCACCCGCTGGACCGCTTTCTTTTGGCGGCGGCCGGAGCCCCTGGATCTGGCCCTCCTGTGCCTGTGGGCGGCCCTCTTTCTCACTGTGGGACGGACTCTGTTCGTCCGAAAGGAGGTGTGAGGCATGGTACTGCGCTGTCTCCGGGCGGAGCTGATGAAGTGCCGCCGCGCCCCGGTGTGGCTGGCCTTCCTGGTACTCCCCCTCTTTCCCGCGGTGCTGGGCACCTTCAACTACCTGGGCAACCTGGAGGTGCTGGACGCCGGCTGGTACAGCCTGTGGACCCAGCACACCCTGTTTGCCTCCATGTTCTTTCTCCCCGCCCAGTTCGGCGTGTTCTGCGCCTGGCAGTGGCGGCTGGAGCACGCCGACCACAACTGGAACGCCGCCCTCACCGCCCCGGTGCCAGTGCGTGCGCTCTACCTGGGCAAGCTGCTGCTGGACGTGGGGGTGTCCGCCCTGGCCATGGCCCTCATCGGCCTGCTCTTTCTCCTCAGCGGCAGGCTGGCAGGTATCTCCGCCCCCCTGCCCCCGGAGCTGCCCGGCTGGCTGGCCTTCGGCGCCCTGGGCTGTACGGCGGTGTGCGCCGTACAGCTCTACCTCAGTCTGGCCATCCGCGCCTTCGCCCCGCCGGTAGCCATCGCCCTGGTGGGTGGAATCTTCGGCCTGCTCCTTACCAGCCAGGGCTTCGGCGCCGCCTTTCCCTACTCCCTGCTCTGCCTGGGTATGCGGGCCAACAACCCCCAGATGGCCCTGCCCCTCCCCTCCTTTCTGGCGGGCTGCGGGTTCTACCTTCTGCTCTTCTCTCTGCTGGCCGTACGGCGGCTCTCCCGCCGGGATGCCGCCACCGGGTAAAACATACCCCCGCGTGCCATAGCACGCGGGGGTATGTTTTACCGCCTATCGAAAAGGTCCTTTCGACGGCAGGAGGGTTTATAGACATCCTCCTGTGTCATCCGATTCAGTCATCCCTGGAACAGATGACCGCAGTCGCCTTCATGGAGGGGATGAAGACGATGGCGGCGGTGATGTAGGCCACTACAAAGATGGCGGGCACCTTGGTGATCCAGAAGCCGAAGAAGCCCGCGCCCATGGCGAAGCCGATCTCGCAGAACATCAGCAGGAAGCTCATGAGCAGCACAATCACGAACACGATGGCCAGCAGGCGCAGGAAGTAGGCGGCGGGGCCTTCCATCTTCTTGACGCCCAGGGCGCGGACGAACTTGTTGCCCATGGCGGGCAGATCGATGATGGTCTCCAGGGTCATGTTGAGGCAGAAGCCCTGAATCATACCGATGATAAAGCTCTCCGGGGTGAGCGCGCCCTCGCCGGCCTTGACGAAGATGGTCACCACCAAAGTGATGAAGAAGGCCAGGAAAATGTTAAATACCAGAGGGAATTTGCTCTTCTTGCACATGACGGCTCCTCCTTACCAGTTGTCCTTGTTCTCGGCGTAGACCTGAGGCAGGATGGCGGCCAGGTGGCCGAACTCCTTCAGGTTGTGGGTGAACAGGCCCATGGGTACCTCCTCCGGGACGGACACGCCGTCGGGCACCAGCTTGACCAGCCTGCCGTCCACCAGGCCGTAACCGATCCAGAAGCGGGAGCGCAGCTCGATGCCGCCGGGGATCTCGCGGACGAAGTGGGTCATGATGGCCGCCACACCCTGGCCGGGGACGGGGCCGTGGCCGTTGGCGCAGATGAGGGCGGCGCAGGCGTCGGTGCCCACCTTCTCCTCCTCATAGCCCAGCTCGTGGGGATAGCGGAACTCCAAAACCAGCTCGTCGGGGCCGGGGCCGATATCCTCCAGCACATGGTGGACGGTGCCCCAGGTGCGCTCCCGCATGGGCAGGCTCTGGTCCAGGGTCTTCTCCCGCATCTGCTGGCGGGCATAGTAGTGATCCTCCGGGTCCCAGATGCGGTAGCGGAGATCCTCCAGGCTGTGCCAGGCGAACCACCACTCGAACATCTCAGGAGTCACGCCGGGCATCTCGGTGCGGTTGGCCAGGAAGCCGGTGCCGTTGGGCATGACGCAGTAGCCGATCTCGCAGGGCAGATAGCCGGGCTTGAACAGGTCGTTGCGGTCCTCGATCTTCAGCGCCAGGCTGGGATCGATGGGGCCAGCCGCCAGCACGGCCAGCTTCTCCTCCGGAATGGGGGTGATAGGCAGGTCGTAAAACTTAGCGTAGGGCAGGGCGCGCTCAGCAGCGGTCAGTTCGGGTCTCTTGCTCATGATAAACACTCCTTCTGTGTTTTGTATTCACGTCTATTTTCATAAGCAATCCCCGTGCCAAATGCGCCGCACGGCCCGGAACCCCCGCCCCACAGGGGACTTCCGCCCTCCTTCGCCCCCCATTCCGCCCCTCCCTTCTACCCTTTGGACTGATTTGGGGTATAATAAACTTCCCTCCGTCAAAATAACGGAGGGAAGTCTTTTTGTCTGGAAATAGAACGACAAACTGCAATTTGTAAACTAATCAATACAAATCACCTTTGCAGATTTATCATTCACTATAATTGCCTGATGATTGTTAATTGGGCAAATATTCAAATCCGAAAACTCAGCTAATATCTTTTCAGTAACTTTCTTAAATGGTGCAGTAAGATAATGTGGGAGGACATAAAAATCAACAAAATTAAGGCCCTTATCATCTTCTTGTGAATAATCTTCTGGTTTCTTATCCATTTGTTCAATATATGTAATTGTTGAAGAACATATAATTGCTCCAGCCGACTCACCAATCATTAGTTTTCCATTCATAACTTCTTTCTTCAGCAACTCATCAATTCCCGATTTTCGTAATTGGTCAATAAGAAAAAATGAATTACCACCAGTAAAATAAATAACATCCGATTCTTCAAAAACAGATTTTATTGTTGAATATTCCTCCTTTGAAATATCAATTTCTGTTAATATTGCCCCTATTTTTTTAAATAATTTCCTAGCGGAATTCACATAACCTGTATAGCCTTCGTGAATTGAAGCTGTCGGAATAAATACAACCTTCTTATTTTCAACATCTTCTTTTATCAGATTCCCTACACTTGAAAAGTGTGAACATAAAAACAATTTCATCCGTAATCTCCTTTATAAATTCTGATTTATCTGTTTGTCTACCTTATCATATTTTTTAGTTTTTTTCAATGTATAGTGAAATTGCCGGAGTTGAAACCCATCAGTCCAAAAGTAAAAAGGGAGTTCCGCCCGGCTGTCTTGTCTTTTTTCCGTACATATTGTATAATAGTGTTCAGATTATGAACAGGTGGTGAGGACATGCAGACTCTGCACATCAGCCGCCAGGAGCTGCACACCCGGGGCGGCGTCCTGGACCGGATGCTGGACAGCCTGTTCGACACCGCCATTCTGGTGGACACCGACTGCCGCATCCTCTACATCAGCGCCAGCTCCTTCCCCGACCCGTCTCAGCGGGCAGCGGTGGTGGGGCAGCATATCTCAGTGCTGGACCAGCTCTCCCCCTTCGAGGAGGTGCTGCGCACCGGCCAACCCCGGCCCGATCTCTTTCTGGAGCTCCATGGCCGGCCCTGTATCTCCAGCCTGTTTCCCGTCCTGGACGGGGAGCGGGTCATCGGCGTGGTGGGCACCATCACGGTGCGCAACCTGGGCCGGTTGAAAAAGGTGCTCTCCCAGCTCAGCGACCAGGCCGCCGGCTTCCGGGGCCTCTACCAGGATCTGGCCCGGGTGGACAGCGGCTACCGCCTGGAGGATTTTGTAGGGGAGAGCCCCCGGGTGGCCGACCTGCTGGACAAGGCCCGGAAAGCCGCTCACAGCGGTGAGAGCGTACTCATTCTGGGGGAGACCGGCACCGGCAAGGAGATCATCGCCAGCGGCATCCATGCCGAGCGCCACGGGGGCCGCCCCCTCCCCTATGTGACCATCAACTGTACCGCCATCCCAGAGCAGCTCCTGGAATCCGAACTCTTCGGCCACGAGAAGGGGGCTTTCACCGGCGCCACCGAGGCCCGGATGGGCAAGTTTCAACTGGCGGGGGACGGGGATATCCTGCTGGACGAGATCGGGGACATGGATCTGCAGATGCAGTCCAAGCTGCTGCGGGTGCTGGAGTCCCGGGAGTTTGAGCGGGTGGGCGGTCGTGAGATCATCCCCCTGCGTGCGGGGATCATCGCCTCGACCAACCAAAACCTGCTGGCCATGAGCGAGCGGCGGGCTTTCCGGGCGGATCTCTACTACCGCCTGTCCACCATCGAACTCTACCTGCCGCCCCTGCGGGCCCGGCCGGAGGACATTCCCCTGCTCATCGACCGCCTCTGCGCCCAAAAGGGCGGGCGGCTCCGCCTCACCTCCCAGGCCATGGAGTACCTTCAGCGGTACACCTGGCCGGGTAACGTCCGCCAGCTCAAGAATCTGGTGGGCCGCTGGCTGGTGTTCTACGACGGGGTGCAGATCACCGGACGGCACGTGGTGGACGAGCTGACCATCGGCCAGCGCAGCTACAACGAGGCCTTCGGCGTCACCGACCCCCTGGCGGGGACGGCGTCGCCGTCCGGCCCCGCCTCCGCGCCGCCCCCCACCCTGGCCGACCAGGAGCGCGCCGCCCTGGAGCAGGCCCTGGCCTATGCCGGGGGCAACCGGGCGCTGGCCGCCCGGGTGCTGGGCATCTCCCGCACCGCCCTCTATCAGAAGCTGGAGCGTTTCCGCCTGTCCTGAATTAAAACGCGGGCCGCGTATCTCTTGGATACGCGGCCCGCGTTTTGCATGCTATCTGGTCTGCTCCCCTTCGGGGATCATGCCGAAGTTTTGGAAGGGCAGCAGGACGCACACCGCCCGCCCCAGCACATACCGCTCGTCCACGGTGCCCAGGGTCACGTCCCGGCTGTCACTGGAGTGGTTGCGGTTGTCGCCCATGACGAAGATGGAGCCCTCCGGCACCTCAATATGGGTCTGGTTCTCATAGGTGGGACACAGCATGGCCTCATGGATGTAGGGCTCGTCCAGCACCTGTCCGTCCACTGCGACGGTGCCCGCGTCGTAGTCGATGTCCACCGTCTGTCCGCCCACGGCGATGACCCGCTTGACGATGGGCCCGTCCACATCGCGGAAGGCCTTGGTGAGCACCACCACATCCCCCTGCTTGGGCTCATAGCCGACGCTCTGGAGCAGCAGCATGTCCCCGTGGTGCAGCGTGGGATACATGGAGCTGCCGTCCACGCCGATGATGCGCCCCACGAAGGTGAAGAGAAGGATCAGCGCCACCAGGGCCAGCACCAGGGCCTGGAGCCAGAAGTAGAGATCCAGCTTGAGGGAGTCGCCGCTGGAGAGCTCCTCCTGCTCCTCCCCGTCTTGTGTTTGCTTCTTTGCCAAAGGTATCAGCTCCATCCGAATGGGAAAAAAGATCGTTCTATTATACCCCGCCCTGCTCACGATTGCAAGCGCAGAACGGCGGCCCCCTCCCGGCCCTCCGCCAGCCGCGCCTCCCGGCTGTGGCAGGTGAACAGGAGGATCTGCCGCTCCTCTCCCAGCCGGGCCAGGGCCTCCAGGGCCAGGGCGCAGCGGCCGTCATCGAAGTTGGCCAGGGCGTCGTCCAGCACCAGAGGACAGGGCTCCTCCGCAGGGAGCACCAGCTCACACACCGCCAGACGCACCGCCAGGTAGAGCTGGTCGGCGGTACCCTGGGAGAGGGTCAGCGCCCGCCGGGGCTGGAGGCCGTCGCGCTCCTCCGCCAGGGCCTCAAACTGCTGGGTAAGGGCCACCTTGTCGTATTTCCCGCCGGTGAGCTCCGCCAGCAGCTCCCCCGCCCGGCGGTTGAGGGCCGGGGAGAACCGGGCCTGGAGCCCGCTGTGGGCCCGCTCCAGGGCGGCCAGGGCCGCGCCCAAGGCGTCGTACTCCGCCCGGCGGCGGTCCAGCTCCTCCTGGATGGCCTCCCGCCGGGTCTGAAGGGCCTCCCGGTCGCCCAGGGTATTCAGCTCCCCCTGGGCCATGGCCAGGCCGCTGCGCAGCCGGGAGAGCTCTCCCTCCGCCGCGCTCAGGCGGGCCGCGGTCTCGGCAGGGTCAAAGCGGGGCTCCACGTCCGTCCCGCCGGAGACCTCCTCGGGCCGGGGCAGGCTGTCGGCCAGGGTTCTGGCCCCCTCCAGCTTTACCCGGGCGGTGGACAGGCGCTCGTCCAGGTTCAGCGCCCGGGAGAGGGCGGCGGATACGCCGAAGGTGTCCGTCACCGTGGGGGCGAAGGGGTGCACCAGCTCCAGCAGCCTCCGGCGGGTCTCCTCGTCCCGGGCGATGTGCCCGGCCAGGGCCTGCTCCACCGCCTCCCGCTTTTTGGCCGCCTCCGCCGCCACCACACACGCCTCCCGGTAGGCGCTGGCCCGGCCCAGAATATCCTCGGGCCGCTCCGCCCCGTAGCGTGCCAGCAGCTCTGCCGCTCCGGCGGCAAATCGTCTTTTCCACAGCCCGGCGGCGATCAGCAGAGCTGCGCCCCCGATAGCCAGAGCAGCGGACACCCCGGCCGTCGTCAAAACGGCCGGAAGGCTCCCCCCCAGGGGCAGGGGCAGCGTCCCGCAGAGGGTGGCTATGAGCCCCACCGCGCCAACTGCCAGCAGCAGGATTCCGCCCGCGTACAGCCCCGCTGTTTTGGGCCGGCCGCCCGCCGCCTCCGCGTCGGCGCCGGCCCGCTCCCAGGCCTCGTCGGGGGTCAGGCCGGGGAACAGGGGGTCCTCTGCGGAGGCCCGGGCCTCCGCCTCCGCCGCCCGGGCCTCCTCCAGCTGGCTCTCCGCCAGCTTGCGGTTGGCGTGGAGGGTATTGAGGGCGTTGAGCTCCTCCTGGGCCCTTTTCAGGGTATCCCGGTCGGGAGGCGCGCCGTGGCGGGTACGCTCGGCCTCCAGGCCGTCCACCTGGGCCTGGGCCTCGGCAAGGGCGGCCTGGGCCGCCTCCCACCGGGCCCTGCGCTGGGCCATGGCCCGGCTGAGGTGGGCGTCCCGCTCGGACTCCAGAAGTCTGTGCTCGGCCTGGAGCCGCTCCAGCTCCCGCCTGGCCTCCTGGGCCAGACGGAAGGCCTTGGACTGGCGGGCCAGGGTCTCCTCCACGTCGGCCAGCTCCTCCTCCAGCCGGGGGATCAGGCCGGTCTTGTTGTGCTTCCGGCGGTTGAGCCAGTCCCGCAGGCGGCGCTCTACCTGGGAGTAGGACACATCCTCCTCCCCGCTGGAGGCCAGGGCGGCGATGCGGGCCTCCAGGGCGGGGGCGCCGTCGATGGCCGCGCCCCCCTGGCCCACGAAGGCGGAGCGCTCGAATACCTCCCGGGGCACGCCGGTGAGGGTCTCCCCCGCGTTGTCCCCGGTGAGGCCGGGCACCAGCTCCGCCGTGCCGGTATACACCGCCTCAAAGCGGCCAAAGGGGGTGCTCCCCTTGGGCCCCCGGCGGAGGGTGACGGACCGCCCCTGCCAGAGCAGCTCCACGCTCCCCTCCATGGCCGCGCCGCTCCAGGGCTGGTAGCGGTTCTTCTCCGCAAGGTAGCCCTGACGGTCCCGCTCCTTGGTGTTGATCCCGTAGAGCATGGCCCGCAGGAAGGCCGACCAGGTGGACTTCCCCCCCTCGTTGGGGGCCTCAATGACATTCAGCCCCTCCCCCAGCGCCAGCTCCGCGCTCTGGAGCTTGCCGAAGGTGGCGCGCATCTTCAAAATCTTCATAGGCAGGGATCCTCCCCATTCTCCAGGGCCGCCAGCCCAAAGCGGGCGGCCAGCTCCAGCCCGTCCCCCTCCAGCGCCCCGCTCCGCAGGGTGCGCAGGAAGAGGCCGGTGAGGCTGTCCTCCCCCGACCGGGCCCACAGCGCCCGCCGCTCCCGGGTCTGATCCCGGAGGGTCACGCTGTAAAAGCGGGGCTCGGCCAGGGCGGCGAGGGCGGCCAGCTCCGGCGGCTCCTCCCCCCGCTCTCCGGTGAGCACGATGCGATAGCAGTCCTCCCCGGCGTCCGCGGGCAGGGCCGCCGCCAGGGCGGCGGCCGGGCTCTCCGCCCCGGTCACGTCCACGGTCAGGATCTCATAGCGCCGCCGGGCCAGGGGGACGAACTCGGCGGACACGGCCCCGCCGTCGTCCACCGTCACCACCAGCACGCCCTTGTCGCCCAGCTCGTCAAAGCCCCGGCCCTCGGGACAGCCGGGGTAGGCCCAGTACGTGTCCCCCGCCTTTTGCAGCCCGGAGCAGGCGTGGATGTGTCCCAGGGCCAGGTAGGTCAGGCCGCTGGCGGCGATGTCCTCCAGGGCGATGGGGCCGTAGCGTCCCTTCCCCTCCACGTCCCCATGGAGGGCCATCAGGTGGATGCGCCCGTCCCGTGGGGCGGCAAAGCCCATCAGGGGAGAGCGGTCGGCCTGGGGGGTGGTAAAGGCCGCGCCGTGCACCACGCAGTTGAGGCCGGGCAGCTCCACCCCCTCCACCGCCACGGTGGAAAAGATATGTACGTTGTCCGGCCACGCCGTGCCGGCGTACACCGAACGGGGGCCGTAGCAGTCATGGTTGCCCGGGGCGATGAACACCGGGGCGGGGATGCCCCCCAGGGTCCGGGCCAGGGCCTGTACGGTCTCCTGGTAGGTCTGGCCGCCGTCCAGCAGGTCGCCGGAGAGCAGCACCACGTCCGCCCGCCGCTCCTCCGCCAGCCCGGCCAGCCGGTCCAGCAGCTCCCGCTGCTCGGCCCGGCGGGCCCTGGCCTTGTCCGGGGGCAGGGCGGCAAACGGGGCGTCCAGGTGGAAATCCGCCCCGTGGATGATTGTCAGCATAGATGTCTCGGTTCCTTTCTCGCAGGGGATATTACGCGCGGATGTCCACCCGCTCGACGCTCACGCACCGCCGCTGGTCGGTGTCGATGGAGAAGAGTACGCTCTCCAGCTTGCAGGGGCCCGGGGCGGGCTCAAAGCGGCGGGGCAGCCCGCCCAGAAAGCGGTTGACGGCCTGCTCCGGCCGGATGCCCAGCACGCTCTCGGCCGGGCCGGTCATGCCCAGGTCGGTGACAAAGCCCAGCCCCTTGGGGAGAATTTGCCCGTCGGCGGTGGGGACATGGGTGTGGGTGCCCCACACGGCCTGAGCCCGGCCGTCCAGGTAATACCCCATGGCCCCCTTCTCGCTGGTGGCCTCGGCGTGGAAGTCCACCAGCACCACATCGGTCCCCTCCATCCGCCTGAGCACCCGGTCGGCGGTGGTGAAGGGGTTGTCGAAGTTGCTGTCCATCTCGCACCGGCCAATCAGGTTCATGACGCCGATGCGCACGCCGCCGGGGCCGTCGTACACGCCCCAGCCCCGGCCGGGCACCCGGCTGGTGTAGTTGGCGGGGCGGAGGGTATACCGGTCATCCTCCAGAAAGTCGGCGATCTGGATGCGGTTCCAGGTGTGGTTGCCCAGGGTGACCACATCCGCACCGGCGTCAAAGATCTCCCGGGCCTGCCGGGGCAGAATCCCCACGCCGGACGCGTTCTCCCCGTTGACCACCGTGAAATGCACGCCCTTGAGCTTCTTCAGCCCCCGGAGATGGCGGGACAGGTACTCCACGCCGCTGTCCCCCACGACGTCGCCTACGGCCAGCACGTTCAGAATCATAACTTGCCTCCCTCTCATAATCAGCAGCCTCTATTATATGTGATTTTTTGCAAAAGGGCAATCGTAGTTTCTTGTAACCGGATTGAAACCGCCCCTGTAACCCTTTTTGCCGTCCCCTATGGTATGATAGGAGACGCCAAGGAGGATTTTTTTATGAAACTGCGCCTTTTTTCCGGCCTGGCCGCCCTGGCCCTGGCCGCGCTGCTGGCCGCCTGCGCCCCGGCCGCCCCCGCTGAGCCCGCCCCTTCTCCCGGCGCGGCCAGCCCCGCCCCCACCGCCGAGCTGCCCACCCCGGTCACGGAGGAGGAACTGCCCGCCCTCTATGAGGCCGAGGGCTATACGGTGACGGAGGTGCGCGGCTATCTAGACGACTTTGTGGTGGAATACACCTACGGCGGCAGTGAACCCCGCCTTCTGGACTGGGTGTTCGGAGAAACCGGCCGCCGGGTGTACCTGACGGGTCTGGACGCCGATGCTTCCTATCAGATCACCGGCCCAGGCGAGGTGCGCTTTACCACCGGCGGTGTCAGCTCCTCCACCCCCTGGAAAGGGCTGCCCGAGTCGGGTACCGTGCGGGTGCTGGTGGACGCCTACGGCCGGGTGCCGGAGGACGCCGTTCAGACCACCCTGGATACTGTGGAAACCTGGCTGGACCCGGCGGAGCCCTTCTACATGGGCTGGTGGGAGAACGGCCGCCCCGATACTGAAAGCGGCCGGTTTGAGCAGGTGTACGACGCCCGCATCGATGCCGACGGCCTGTCCTTCTCCTTCATCCCCAACGGGGACAGCCAGGAGCTGTTTGAGGGGTTCTTCCCGGCGGCCACCACCATTCCCAGCTTCGAGACCAGCTTTGATCCGGATGGCCGGGTGTTCACCCTCCGCCTCTACAACACCTGCCTGGAGAGCGGCGCCCCCGGCTCCCCGCTGAATGAACACCTGGAGCTGATGAACTACCCCGGAGACCTGTACCCCTATTCCTTCCCGGCGGGCTCCCTGGGCCGGGACGGCCACTTCCTGCGGGATGTCACCATCGCCGAGGACGGGGAGGACGTGGTGGTGACCGCCGTCCTGACGGAGCGCGCCTACCGCTTCACAGTGGAGACCTCCAACCTAGGCTTCGACAACATCCCCTCCTTCCGCATCGTATTCCGGGAGAAGAATCTTGACTTAGATGGGCGGGATTGATATGAAACGATATCTGACGCTCGTTCTGCTGCTGGCCCTCTGTCTGACCGCCTGCACACCGAAGGCCCCGGCTCCGACGGAGACCGCCCCGCCGCCGGAGGCCGGTTCTGTCCGGCCGGAGACGCCCGCCCCGGTGTGGGGCGAGCAGGTCTTTCAGCGGGACTATGCCGGCGAGGAATCCAACGCGGACGCGCCGGAGGGGGTGGTGGTCTCCCTGCGCTTTGTCATGCCCTATATCGAAAACGCCGGGGAGAACCCCGTCTGGCGGAGTCTAAACGAAGACTTCTCCATACTGGGAGAGGGGTGGCTGGAAAAGGGCCGGGAATACTGGAGCACTCCAGGCCTGGAGCCCGGCGGGGACTATTCCGTGGAGAGCGTCTACACCATCCAGCGGTGCGACCGCTTCCTGAGCGTCCGCTACCAGCGCACCGAGGCGCTGGCGGGTGAGCCCGCGGGCACTGTCTCCGGCAGCCTTTTTGACCTGTCCACCGGCAAAGCCCTTACCCTGGACTCCTTACTGCGGGTTCCGGCCGAGAAGGGGATGGACGCTCTTCTGGATGCTCTGGACGGTCTGGAGGACGGCCCGTACGGCCGGGCATATTTTGAGAGCTACTGGGATGTCAACGCCTTCTACCTTACGGAAGACCACCTTGTGCTCCTCTTCCCGGTCTATGAGGACGGCGCTACCTCCCCCACCGCCACCCTGGAGCGCCCCATCCCCCTGGTTCGCCTCCGTGGGCTGCTCAGCAGCGCCTTCCCGGAGCTCTGTCCGGCTGACCCTGCTCCCCAGCCATCCGTCCCGGCGGCGGAGCCGCGCGCGCTCACCCCGGAGGAGATCAGCCGGGTCAATCAGGCCTTTGCCCCAGGGGCGGAGGAGGGCGGCGTGGCTGACGCCACTCCGGCGAGCGGCTTTTTCACCAGCTATTACGACGATGTAAGAGAGCTGGACTTCGCCGCCTTTTTGGAGTACTACCCCGATGACGGCACATTGAGCGCCGGGGATGAGGCGGAATCCGACGCTCTGAAAACCCTGCCCGGCTACCCCTGGGACATGTCGCCGGGCGCCGTGCCCACCCACCGCATCACCCGCGCCTCGGTGGACGCGGCCCTGGAGCGGTACGCCGGCATCACCGCCGCCGAGCTGGCCGACACCTCGGGCGTCCCCTACCTGGAGGAGTACGACGCCTGGTACACCTTCACCAGCGACTTCGGCCCCGGCAAGTTCCTGTGCGCCGGGGGCGAGGTGGACGAGGCCGCCGGCACCGCCCGGCTGTGGACGGAACCCCGGGAGGACGGCGGCCGGGCGGAGTTAGCCTTACAGCGGGACGGCGAGTCCTGGCACATCCGCTCCCACCGAATTGTAAACAATCCTTGAACCCTCTTGCAATTTTTCATGCGAAGGATTATGATAGCGTTAGCACTCAGAAAGTTCGAGTGCTAACGCTCTTTGTTTACAAAACCGTTTGAGATACAGGAGGCATTGTCATGGCAAAGAAACAGTTCAAGGCCGAGTCCAAGCGGCTGCTGGATCTGATGATCAACTCCATCTACACCCACAAGGAGATTTTCCTGCGGGAGCTGATCTCCAACGCCAGCGACGCGGTGGACAAGCTGGCCTACAAGGCCCTCACCGACGATCAGGTGGGGCTGAACCGCTCCGACTTCAAGATCACCCTCACCCCCGACCAGATTGCCCGCACCCTGACCATCTCCGACAACGGCATCGGCATGACGAAGGAGGAGCTGGAGCAGAACCTGGGCACCATCGCCCGCAGCGGCTCCCTCCAGTTCAAGCAGGAGCTGGCCAAGCAGGAGAACGGCGGGGAGCACGCCACCGACATCATCGGCCAGTTCGGCGTGGGCTTCTACTCCGCCTTCATGGTGGCCGACCACGTCACCGTCACCTCCAGGGCCTACGGCTCCGACGAGGCGTGGCAGTGGGCCTCCGACGGCGCGGACGGGTACACCCTCACCCCCTGCGGGAAGGAGAGCGCTGGCACCGACATCGTGCTCCACATCAAGCAAAACACCGAGGACGACCACTACGACGAGTACCTGGAGCAGTACCGCCTGGCCGAGCTGGTCAAAAAATACTCCGACTACATCCACTACCCCATCGTCATGCTCATGCACAAGTCCCGCCAGAAGCCCCGCCCCGAGGATGCCGGCGACGACTATAAGCCCGAGTGGGAGGACTTCGACGAGTGGGAGACCCTCAACTCCATGGTACCCCTGTGGCAGCGGCCCAAGAGCGAGGTCACCGCGGAGGAGTACAACCAGTTCTATAAGGAGAAGTACGGCGACTGGGAGGATCCCCTGAGCGTGGTGCACGTGTCCGCCGAGGGCGCGGTGGAGTACAAGGCCATGCTCTATATCCCGGCCCACGCCCCCTATGACTTCCACTCCCGGGAGTACCAGAAGGGCCTCCAGCTCTACTCCTCCGGCGTGCTCATCATGGACAAGTGCGCCGATCTGCTGCCCGAGCACTTCCGCTTTGTCAAGGGCGTGGTGGACTCCCAGGACTTCTCCCTCAACATCTCCCGTGAGATGCTCCAGCACACCCGCCAGCTCAAGGTGATCGCGGGCAACCTGGAGAAGAAGATCAAGGCCGATCTGCTCCGCCTCCAGAAGGATGACCGGGAGAAGTACGAGACCTTCTGGAAGGCTTTCGGCACCCAGATCAAGGTGGGCGTGGTGAGCGACTACGGCGCCCACAAGGAGCTTTTGAAGGATCTGCTGCTCTTCTTCTCCTCCAAGGAGGGCAAGCTCACCTCCCTGGCCGAGTACAAGGCCCGCATGCCCGTGGAGCAGAAGTACATCTACTACGCCTGCGGCGAGGACGCCGGGCAGCTTGCCAAGCTGCCCCAGGCCGAGCGCATCCGGGACAAGGGCTACGAGATCCTCTACCTCACCGAGGAGCCGGATCAGTTCGTCATCGACGCCCTGGGCGCGGTGGACGAGGTGGCCTTCAAGTCGGTGGACGACGCCGACGCCCTCCCCGAGACCGACGAGGAGAAGGCCGCCCTGGAGCAGAAGGCCGAGGAGAGCAAGCCCGTGCTGGACTTCCTCAAGGAGACCCTGGGCGACGCCATCAAGGAGGCCCGGGTGTCCAAAATCCTGAAGAGCGGCGCGGTGTGCCTCACCGCCGACGGCCCCATCACCCTGGAGATGGAGAAGTATTTCCAGCGGGTGGACCCCGAGAACGCCAAAAGCATGAAGGCCCAGCGGGTGCTGGAGCTCAACCCCGACTCGGCGGCCTTCGCCGCCCTCAGCCGGGCGGTGGAGAGCGACCGGGACAAGGCCGCCCGGTACGCGAAGCTCCTCTACGCCCAGGCTCAGCTCATCGCCGGCCTGCCTCTGGAGGACCCCGCCGGCTACACTGAGCTGGTGTGCTCGCTGATGAACTGACGACAGGAGGACACGCCGTGGTTGTGCAGAAGAAAGTCCCTTCGGTGGAGGCGCTGGAGCGTCTTCACCGCCTGGCCTACTCCGTTCCTGACGAGGTTCAGGTCCGCTCCCTGGACGGCGCCATCGCTATCGACGCCAAATCGTCCATGGGCCTGTTCGCTCTGGACTTTTCCCAGCCGGTAGAAATCCTCACCGACTCCCCGGCGGTGCTGGCCGAGCTGGAGTGCTGGTGAGTCCGCCGCGCCAGGCTTTGCTTTGCCCGGGACCGGATAGCGGCGGCGTTCCGCCGGATACACTGCAAGACCGCCTCCGCCTATGAGCGGAGGCGGTCTTGTTTGCCTGCGCGGTTCTCCTCTAGAAATAAGTTCCGGGGCCCGGCACATGTGCCGGGCCCCGGAATGGGATCTTCTCTCATTGGGGCGTCAGGATGCCGTCTCAGACCTCCATGGCCGCGTCATAGCCCTCGCGGACCGCCTCCAGGATCTGGCGGGGCCGCTTGCAGTCGCCCACCATGCGGAACTCGCTGGAGACCGGCTCCAGGGCCAGGGCCTCCGCCCGGAGGGGCGCCATGCCGGCGGCCAGGATGACGGTGTCGGCGTCAAGCGTGAGCTCCTTGCCGTCCGCGTCTCTGCACACAATGCCGTGGTCATGGATCCCGGTACAGGTGGTCCTGCACAGGATTGTGACCTGCTCGGCGTGATCCTTGAGCTCCATCATCAGGGCGGGCTTGTGGATGGAGTTGGCGTCGCGGGCCACGTCAATGCCCATCTCCACCAGGGTCACCTGCTTGCCCTGCATGGCCAGCTCCAGAGCGGCCTCGGTGCCAGCCAGGCCGCCGCCGACGATGACCACCTTCTGCCCGACCTGTACCTTGCCGTCATACATGTCCATGATGGGATGGGCCTTCTCCACACCGGGGATGGGGGGAATCAGGGCCTTGGAGCCCACGGCGGCAATGCAGAAGTCGGGGGCGATGACCTTTACCAGCTCGGGGGTGACCTCGGTGTTCAGCCGGATATCCACGCCCATGCGGACGGCCTTGGCAATCATATAATCCACATACTGCTGGGTCTCCCGCTTGAAGGGCACCTTCCGGGCGTAGCGGAGCAGGCCGCCCAGCGTGCCGGTTTTCTCGCAGAGGATGACCTCATGCCCCCGATCCCTGGCGACAATGGCCGCCTCCAGTCCGGCGGGGCCTCCGCCGGCGATGAGCACCCGCTTGGGCGTGGTGGGCAGGAAGGGGAACACCTCGTCCTCCGGCCGGTCCAGGGTGGGGTTGATGGCGCACTTGGTGATGCGGGTCTGGTAGTTGGCGATGCAGGCGTTGCAGCGCAGGCAGGGGCGGATCTCCTCCTCCTGGTTCCTCTTGAGCTTGTTGACAAACTGGGGGTCGGCGTTGACCGCGCGGCAGACGGCGATCATGTCCACCTTCCCGGCGGCCAGGATATCCTCGATCTTCTTGGGATCCCGGTGGGCGCCCACGCTCACCACATGGGAGTGCTTCACGTGCTTCTTGATCTCCTCGGCCAGGTAGAGGTTGTGGCCCTCCTCCTTGAACATGCCGGGCACCATCAGGCACTCGGTCTCCGGGAAGTAGAAGTTGCAGGCGGAGACATGCAGCAGATCGGCCTTGCCGTCCATCAGCTTGGCAAACTCCACGCCCTCCTTCAGGGTGTAGCCGCCCTCCACGTACTCGGTGCCGCTGAAGCGCACCTCGATGAGGAAGTCCTCGCCGCAGTACTGGCGGATGCGGTCGATGATCATGAGCAGCAGGCGGGCCCGGTTCTCCAGGCTGCCGCCGAAGCGGTCGGTGCGGTGGTTGGTCAGCGGGGAGAGGAACTGGTGGATGAGCCAGCCGTGGCCGGCGTGGATCATGGCCATCTCGAAACCGCAGGTCTTGGCCTGCTCGGCGGCGCGGCCGAAGGCGTCCACCACGGTCTCGATCATCTCCTCGGTCATGAAGAGCACCTCGCCCTTGCGGTAGACCGGCTCATCGGAGGCGGACTGGTCGGACAGGGGGGCGATGGTCTTGGTCTCGTCAAAGTTGATGTAGTCAGGGCCCCAGGCCTGGACGCCCGCGCTGGCCCGCAGCATGCCGGCGTGGTTGAGCTCAATGCTGGCAACGGCGCCGTAGCGGTGGATCTCGTCGGCGATGCGGGTCAGGAAGGGCAGGTTGTCCTCGTGCCCCGCCAGGATCTTTGGGGAGGCCAGCTTGCCGGAGTCCTCGCCGCTGGGGTCGACAATACAGTCGCCCAAGGTGACTACGGCGGCGCCGCCCATGGCCCGCATGCGGAAGAACTGCATATCCCGCTCGGAGGGGTGGCGCTCCGGGGTGGTATCCAGGTCGAACACGGAGATGGGCGCGATCTCAATGCGGTTTTTCAGGGTGATTCCCCGGATGGTCAGAGGGGTAAATATGTGCTGATATGTTCTGTCCATACAATAAGAACTCCTTCTGAATAAAATAGACGATCCCTGCATTACAGCTTTTCATAGCTCTTGACGGGCTTGACGGCGCCGCTTCTGTAGCGGAGCTGGGCGAAGAGAATCCCCACAATGGTGATGATGACCAGAATGACCGCCTGGGGCATGCTCATCTGGAAGAAGAGCACCAGCACCATGACCACGCAGGATACGCCGCCCAGAATGGACTTCAGGTAGAGCTTGCTCTTGCTGCAGCGGAAGGCGGAGACCTCCCACAGCTCCGGCATGCGCTGGGGGATAAATACGGTGCCGAAGCAGATGAAGGCGAACAGAATGTTGCTGAGCACCACGGCGGTGTCGGCGATCATGCTGATCTGCAGGCCGGTCAGGATGGGAATGAGGCCCACGATGTAGAAGCCCACCAGGATAATGACGGGGGTCTTGAACTTGGGGTGAATGTAGCCGATCTTATGGGGCAGCCAGCCGTCGTTGCAGGCCTGTAGGATGGGCTTGGTGATCCATGCGAAGGTGGCGTTCAGAGTCGTAGTCAGGGCCAACAGGGCGCCGCCGATGACGAAGAACAGGAACACGGGAGTGGGCATGATCGCCCTGGCCACCAGGTCCAGAGGCTGGTTGGCCGTCTCGGAGACGGGGAGCACGCCGCCGGCCACCATGGCAATCAGGGCATAGAAGATTGCGATGGCAATGGTAGCCACCAGGATGACCTGGGGCAGATCCTTGGTGGGGTTCTTGGCCTCTGCACTCAGGTTGACCATGTCAATGCCGCCGGCGGTGGCCCAGGTCAGCAGCACAGCGCAGGTGATGATGCCCATGGGGCCGGCGGGGGCAAAGTCCACTGTAAACAGGGTGCTGTAGTCCACCTTGGGCAGTCCGAACACGATGAAGCAGGTCATGGCCAGAGCCAGCACGATATCCATGACGATCTCCAGCTTGGCCGCGCCCTCAATGCCCAGCAGGTTGGTAATGAAGAATACGGTCAGGCAGGCCACCGCCACGGGGACAATGGGCACCTGCGGCAGCACGCCCTGGAGATACTGGGCGAAGCTGATGGCGTACATGGCCAGGGAGACGTTGGAGGCAAAGAAGATGACGATGTAGAAGCCGGCGAACTTGGGACCCCACAGGGTGCCCATCATGGAGTAATAGCCGCCGCGGAAGCGGGCGGTACCCGCCATCACGATGAAGGGCAGGGCCTGGAGCAGAATGAAGACGGCGGAGAGCAGAATCCCGATCCACGCCGACTTGCCCGTGTACCCGATGCCGATTCCGATCAGCGAAAACACGCCGGAGCCGATCACATGGCCGAAGGCGATGGAGTACAGCTCCTTTTTCCCCAGCGTCCGGTTCAGATCCTCTGTTGTCAGCATTTTCTTTTCTTTGTTTTCCATGGACAATCCTCCTCTACTTATTGGTCGGCCTGTGCCGACCGTTCCCTGTCCGGGACTCCGCCTGCACACAAACCGGAGTCCCTCCTCCGACCTGCGGGGACCGGAAACGCCACAGGCCTTTCGTTCAAGCCGCAGGACGGCAGTGCCCCCGCAGCCTCAAGCGCATATTCGAAATCCATGGGTTACATCTGTTTTCCTTCTCCCTCGGCAAAAGGCTCCTTTCCCTTTAAACTAGACCAGACTCGACCTGTTTTTTATTCCGATTGCAATCTTCATATGTTAAGTATAGAAAACTTGATACAGAAAAATAGCCCCTTCCCTGCGGATATTTTGGGGGTTTTGCTAAAATAAAACCGGCTGCATCCCGGAAAAATACAACAAAAAGTACAGCCAACTGACGACCAGTTGGCTGTACTTCTGTTTATATTGTATAGGTTTTCAAACGAGGAAAATCACTGGAATTTTTCAATCAAATGTGATGAAAACCCACAATTTTTGCTATAAAAAGAATTCCACAGGATTAGGACGGGCAATCCGAAAACGTATAGTTTTTCAAAGCACAGCAGCAGGATCTCAAAGGGGGCCAGCTTGAGGGTCAGATGGTAGGCGCCGTCCAGCTCCAGAAGATTCAGGGACATTTCAGGGGCCAGTGTTCCGTTGAGTACCCGCAGCGTCTCTGCGGAAAGTCTATCCGCCGGCGGCAGGGGGAAATCCCGGTACCTGGATGCGTATTCCTCAGAGGTAAGCCGGTACTTCCGGATGGCGAACCGCCCCGTCATGCCCCGGACGCTCAGTGTGACCTCCCGGTTGTAGTCGTGATCCTTCATCAACTCCACAAAGGGGGCCTGTTCCTCGACCCGGGAGCCACCCTCGAACAGCGTGTCGAAGCACGCGTCATAGTGGTAGAGCAGCACCTGGATGTCCTCCCTCCCGGACTGCCTGGCGGCCAGGTACATATCGCCCTGGGCGATTACCGTGTCGCCCAACTGCTCCAGCAGGGAGAGCAGGTGGTAGACCGGGCGCTTGAGCCCCTCCGGGGTCAGCAGGGCCACACCCGAATCCCCGTCCAGCAGCGTGAGCCGGGGCATACGGCTCCCCCGGCTTGAAGCCATGGTGTGGAGGAGGTAGCCCGGCATATAGCCGGAGCCATACAGCGCATTGGCTTCCGGCCGGTGCTCTGCCCCGGTGACGCGCACCGGAAGCCGGAAGGCGGACAGGGCCTCCGCCAGAGTCCTGGCCCGCTCCTCCTCCCCGGGAGCCGCCGGAACGATCACCTCCAGTTCACCGCCGGGCCGCAGAAACCGCTCCCGCAGGGGCTCCAACTCCTCCCTCAGCCCCCGGAGCGGCTCCCCCGGCGGCACACAGACCCGCAGCCTCATTCTCAGCGACCACAGATCATTCAGGATATAGTTCAGCACTCTGGGGCTGTTCCGGTAACGGCGCAGAAAGTCCAGATCAAGCGCAACGGTGTCCAGCCCCAGCTCCTCCCGCAGCCGCCGCAGCTCCGGAAAGCAGGTGATGTGGTCGTAGGCGGCACCCGCCAGGCTGACGCACCGGGGCCTCCGGAGGGGCTTCTCCTCATACCGTCCGCCCCAGTCCAGCGAGATCTCCTCCGACTTCCGGCAGAATTTTTGCAGCAGGAGCTCCAGCTCCTGCCCCTCCAGTGCCCTGCAGCTATATGCCTGCACCGCAATGGTGCGGCTCTGGTACCTGCGCCGGTACTGCTGTGGCGTGGTGCGAAAGCTCTTTTCAAAGCTGTCGCTGAAATATTTGTACTTGGAAAAGCCGCATTCGTAGGCGATGGTCTGGAGCCCCTTGCCCCCCTCCAGCAGCATGGCCGCCGACTTCTCCACACGGGCCATGTTCAGGAAGGTCCGGAAGCCCACGCCGCAGCCATTCTTGAGAATGTTGGTCAGGTGGTTGGCGCTGATGTGCTCCATGGCCGCCACATCCTCAATGCGGATAGGCTTGTTGTAGTTGCGGTAGATGTAGTCCGTGATCCGGCGGATGCGCCGGAGCTGGAGCTCGTTTCCCTTGTAGGCGTTGTTGAACTCGGGAAAGCCGCTGCCCAGATAATAGCACTGGAACTCCTTGATGAGAGTGTTGAGAATCTTCTCCCCCACCTCCCTGTAGGCAGCCGTCTCCGTCCCCGTCCGGTCCAGCAGCCTGGGGAGCTGCTTTTTCAGATAGCTGCCCAGCATTTGGATTCCCGCGGTATTGTTCTCCAGGGCACTGTTGGCAAACTGGTAGGTCCGCAGGTCCGGAAACTCCGCCCGGTATGCCTCCACATTGATGTGCAGCAGCATCACCGTCCCCCGGGTGTGGGGATAGGCGCAGAGCCGGTGCAGCTCCCGCGGACAGCTCACGTAAATATCCCCGGCCTTCATGTCCAGCACGTTGTTGACCACTGTGAGCTCAAAGGAGCCCTCCAGGGCAAACATGATCTCCAGAACGTCGTCGTGCATATGAAAGGGGTATTCCTCCACCTCCACGATACTGCACTGCAGCGGCGCATTGTCGGGAAACGCGATTGTCTCATACAGCATGTCCCTTCCGTCCTTTCCGTTGTGCTCCGGCTCCGCGGGTGTCACGGCCAGCCCTTTGGGGGATATTTTACCGTATTTTCAAACTGCTTTCCAGCAAAATCTGGATTTCACTCTGTTTCTCTCTCCGCATGCTTTTGACAGCAGGCCATTGTAAAATATATACAAGAAATTGCATCTACACCTTTCCTATATTGACGTTTTTTCCACCCCATGCTATCCTATTGTCATAGTACTGTTACAGGAAGGGGGATCGATTCCGGTGCAGCAACAGCAGTAAGATTTCTTCCATGGAGGAAGCTTGAGAACCACATTTCATGAAGGAGGCCTCGACCATGACCATGCGTATCCACCGCGCAGTCCGGACCCTCTCCCTTCTCCTGGCTCTGAGCATGCTGCTTTCCGTCAGCGCCATTTCCTCCGCGGCCGAAACGCCCGCCCCTTCCGTACTCACCGTTTCGGATTCTACGCTCGCTTTGGTTGACCGGGATCAAGCCTTTACCGCCACCCTCACCGTAGACGCCTCGGTACTGGGGGACGCCTCTCCCGATGCCTGGGCCGCCGGCCTTACCTGGTACCTCACCCGGGAGGAGGGCTTCCAGGACGGGACGCTCTATCCCTATTACTACCCAGGCGACCGCCTGGACCGCTGGCAGGTCTGGAACAACGGCGAAGGAGGCGACGCACTGTTCACCCTGGGCGATGCAGCCGCGTCGTCCAGCGGCGGCAAGGTCACCGTGACCCTGCCCTTTACCGCCGGTTCCTTTACCGGCATCAACGGCGACTCCTCCAAAAACCGGAACGCCTGGCCCAGCTTTATCGGCACGTACACCCTGTCCGCCCGGAGCGGTGATACCGTAGTGGCGGAGACGGACATGACGGTGAATGCCTATGACAGCTACGTCCGCTACGACGACATTGACGAGTCCATCCAGGACATCATCGACGAGGCGCTCCCCGGCCGGTACATCACCGTCACCACCTTCGGCCAGAGCGAGGGCGGCCGGGACCAGTATTACGTCACCCTGTCCGACAGCAAGGCGTCAGTGGACGCCTTCCAGGCCATGAACGCCATCGCCGAGGCCGACCCCGCCTCCCTCCAGGACAAGCTGGAGAAGGGCTCCATGGGCGACTACCGCGTGCCCTTCTTCCTCAACAACGTCCACCCCGACGAGGACCCCGGCGTGGACGCCCAGCTCAACGTCCTGCGCGCCCTGGCTACACAGGAGACCGTTACCTACAACACCCTCACCGGCTTCAAGGACAAGAGTGTGGACATCTCGGAGATGTTCGCCCCCGACGTGCTGGACCTGGGCATCACCGGCCTGGGCTCCCAGAAGTTTACCAGGGATGCGGAGGGCAACATTCAGGACAACACCGGCGTCAACGATGCCAGTGAGCTCTATACCATCAGCGGCGACATCACGCTGAAGGTGGACGACATTCTGGACGACATCATCTTTGTCATCTGCCCCAATGAGAACCCGGACGGGCGCACCTACAATACCCGCCGCAACGACAACGGCTTTGATCTGAACCGGGACGCCTCCAACCAGACCCAGAACGAGACTACCAATCTGGTCCAGGTGATCAACGACTGGAACCCGGTGGTATTCGCCGAGCTGCACGGCTACATGACCGAATTCCTGGTGGAGCCCTGCACCCCGCCCCACGAGCCCAACCTGGAATACGACCTGCTGGTGAAGAACTTTGCGCTGGGCTCCGAGGCCTTCGGCACGGCTGCCCTGGGCACCATGTCGGCCACCCGGGAGGAGCATCCCGACACCCTGTACTGGTCCTATTACATGCCTCTGCGGGATGACTACGACCCCTCCACCATGCACTGGTCCGCTTGGGACGACCTGTGTACCAACTACGGCCCCAGCTACGCCATGCTCAACTGCGGCTCCCTGGGCTACACCATTGAGACCCCCTATAACAACGAGGCATCCACCGACCTGTTCGAGTACGGCGTCTACGGCCTGATCGACTACGTCATGGAGCACAAGGACGACATCTACCACAACCAACTGGAGTTCTTCCTCCGGGGCATCGAGAACGAAGATCACCGGGACAGCATGGAAAAGTGGTATGTGGATGTGAACAACAAGCAGTTGCAGTCCGATACCTGGCGCGTCCCCTACGAGGAGAACGACAATTATTTCCCCGAGTACTATGTCATCCCCGTAGACGCCGCCTCCCAGCGCGATCCCGCCGACGCCTATGAGATGGGCCGGTTCCTGCTGCGCAATGGCGTAAGGGTATCCATGCTGGACACGGACACCGCCGTGGGCGGCGTCACCTACAGGGCCGGTTCCCTGGTGGTGGACATGCATCAGGCCAAGCGGAACTACGCCAACGCCGTCCTGTGGGAGGGCGCCGACGCCTCCGCCTCCGGCTTCCCCGATCTGTACTCCGAGTCGGTTACCAACTTCCCCGCCATGCGCGGCTTTGACTGCATCCCCATCGCCGCAGAGGGCGCCTTTGCCGGCAAGCTCACCGAGGTGAGTACGGTGACCGGCAGATCCCAGCTCACCGGCACGGCGGGCGACGTGGTCATCCTCTCCAACAACGGCAGCGAGGCGGTCCGCGCGGTCAACGCCCTGCTGGATGCCGGCCGCACCGTAAGCCTCATCACCTCCGGCGACCACAAGGGCGACTTTGCTCTCTCCCTTGCCAGCTACGAGACGGTTGCGGACGACTTTGTGCTCTCCGCCACCCGGACGGCCGAGGCCCCCGCGGCCAGCGCCATCCGGAAGCCCACGCTCTTCCTCGCAGGCCGCTATGACGCATTCTCCGGTGCCAAGCTCACGGAGGGCTACTTCGCCCAGTGGTTCCGCGACGGCTACGGCTTCCGGAACTACCGCAACGTCTACAGCAACGGCACCTCCAACTACGACATAGAGACCTACATCGACCAGCTGGGCTTCACCGTCACCGACGATCCCGCCAAGGCGGACATCATCGTGGGCAACGTAGCCCTGGATCAGGGGGAGAAGGGCGCGGCCGCCGTGGCCGCTGTCAAGGCCGGCACCCCCTACATCGCCACCGGCTCCGACCCGCTGGAGTACATCTCCAACAACCTGGTCACCGACCTGACCTACACCACCCTGGGCATGGAGGCCCTCCATACCGTCACCTACCCCACCGACAGCCTGATCACCGCCAGCTACGCCGCCGACGGCGACTATGTGCTGTATACCTATAGCTGCGGCGTGCTCACCTCCGTCCCCGCTGGGGCCACGGTGCTCATCCAGGCCGCGGAGCAGGACAGCTTTATCGCCGGCTGCTGCCTCAACGAGAACGGGACTCCCATTGACGGCTTTGTGGAGGCCATCGCCCTGGAGCGGGACGGCATGGATCTCACCATCTTTGCCAACTCCGTCAACAACCGCGCCCACCAGCAGGACGACTACCGCTATGTGACCAATGCCATCTACGCCAAAATGAGCACCGGCGGCACCGGGTTCACCGATGTCCCCGCAAGCCATTGGGCCGCCGGCGGCATTGCCTATGCGGTGGAGAACGGCCTCATGGCCGGCACCTCCCGCACCACATTTGCCCCCGCCGCCCCAACCACCCGGGGTATGATGATGACCATCCTGGCCCGCCAGGACGGCGTGAGCACCTCCGGCGGCGGCACCTGGTACGAAAAGGGCATGGCCTGGGCCAAGGAAAACGGCATCTCCGACGGAAGCGCCCCCAACGGCTCCATCACCCGCGAGCAGCTGGCCGTCATGCTCTACCGCGCGTCCGGCGCTGACGCCGGCTCTGCGGAGCTGAGCGCCTTTGCCGACAGCAAGGCGGTCTCCTCCTGGGCCGCGGAGGCCATGAGCTGGGCCGTGGGGCAGGGCGTCATCACCGGCAAGAAGGGGAACCTTCTGGACCCCGGCGGCACTGCCTCCCGGGCTGAGGTCGCCGTCATGCTCCAGAGATACCTCGGCTGAGCTTCCCTTCCAAAAATGACTGCGCGTGCCGCCTGTCTCCCAGGCGGCGCGCGCAGTCTGTTTTTCCATTTCTCCCCGGCAGCCCTCGTTTTTGGCCCCTGTCTCGCATAGGATAGAATGGCGGAAGCCGGACGGTTCCCGCCGCCAAATCAAACCGGCGCTGGCCGCCGCCGGGGGAGGAGAGCATATGGATCAGATCCGAATCGGTATCGTGGGCTACGGCAACCTGGGGCGCGGCGTGGAATACGCGCTGCGGCAGAACCCGGACATGGCGCTGGTGGGCGTGTTTACCCGACGCCCGCCCTCCAGCCTCACACTCCAGACGCCCGGCGTACCCGTGTATCCGCTGGACGCCCTGGACGGGATGGAGGGCGCCGTCGACGTGCTGCTGCTCTGCGGCGGCAGCGCCGCCGACCTTCCGGAGCAGAGCCCCAGGTACGCCGGACGCTTTCACCTGGTGGACAGCTTCGACACCCACGCGAACATTCCCGCCCACTTTGCCGCCGTGGATGCCGCGGCCAGGGCCGGTGGGAAGACGGCCATCATCTCCGCGGGGTGGGACCCCGGCCTCTTTTCCCTGGTACGGGCCTTGGCCGCGGCGGTGCTGCCCTGCGGGGAGAGCTACACCTTCTGGGGCCGGGGGGTCAGCCAGGGCCACTCCGACGCCGTCCGCCGCATCCCCGGCGTCCGGGACGCGCGGCAGTACACCATCCCGGTCCCCGCCGCCCTGGATGCGGTGCGCAGCGGCGCCAATCCGGCGCTGACCACCCGGCAGAAGCACATGCGGGAGTGCTTTGTGGTGGCGGAGGAGGGGGCCGACCGGGCCCGCATCGAGCAGGCGATCATCACCATGCCCCACTACTTTGCCGACTACGACACCACGGTGCACTTTCTCTCTGAGGAGGAGCTGCTCCGGGACCACGGCGGCCTGCCCCACGGCGGCTTTGTCTTCCGCGGCGGCCGCACGGGCCGGCAGGAACAGAACCGGGCCCTGGTGGAATTCAAACTGACGCTGGACTCCAACCCGGAGTTCACCGCCTGTGTCCTGACCGCCTTTGCCCGAGCCGCCTTTCGCCTGGGCCGGGCGGGACAGGCGGGCTGTAAAACCGTGTTTGACATTCCCCCGGCTGCCCTCTCTCCCCTGTCGCCGGAGGAGCTGCGCCGACAGCTTCTGTAGGGGGCGTTTCAGCGAACGCGGTTGCGCAGCGCCTCCCCCGCCAGATAGCGGCGCAGGTTGTCCAGCGCGATGCGGGCGATGCGGCGCTCGGTGTCCGCCAGGTGGTTTCCTCCGGCGGTGTGGGGCGTGATGAGCGCCCTGGGCTGCCGCCACAGCGGATGCTCCGGCGGAAGGGGCTCCGGGTCAGTGACATCCAGGCCCGCGCCCCACAGGCGGCCATCCGCCAGCACCTCCGCCAGGGCCTGGCCGTCCACGCAGCTCCCCCGGCCGCCGTTGAGGAGGATGGCGTCCCCCTTCATGCGCAGCAGCCGCGCCTTGTCAAAGAGACGGACGGTGCCGGGGGTTTGAGGCAGCGTTAGGGCCACCACGTCCGCCGCGGGGAGCAGCGTGTCCAGCGCTTCGGAGCCGTACATGCGCTCGATGCCCGCGGCAGGCTTGGCCGGGTCCCGCCGCACGCCGCTGGTGCTGGCCCCCAGGGTCTGGCACAACCGGGCGAAGGAGCTGCCCAGGTCGCCGGTGCCCACCACCAGCACCTGAGCGCCCAGCAGAGTCTTGACAGGGCCCAGGTCCCTCCAAAGCGCCCTGTTCTGCTGGTCCCGGTAACTGGGCAGGCGCTTCATAAGCGCCAGCAGCAGTGCGAACAGGTGTTCTGACACCGAATGGCCATAAGCCCCGGTGGAGCAGGTCAGCGCCGCCTCCGAGGGCAGGACGCCGGGGGCGGTATAGGGGTCCACCCCGGCACTGCGGGTGTGGAGCCAGCGCAGGGCGGTGCTCCCCCGCAGGCACTCCGGCGGCGGGTTGCCCAGAATTACCTGGGCGGACTGCCAGTCCTCCACCGTCAGTCCGTCCCCGTCGGGGTGGAACCGCTGGGGGGCCAGGACGGCAAAGGCCGCCCGCTCCTCCCCGGTCAGGTTAAGCAGATTTAAAATGATGGATTCCATGAACCTTCTCCTCCCTCAGAGGCGTTTTTCACCGCGCAAGACGCAGCGGCGGATACTTACACATCATAGGACCATCCCTCGCCGCGTCCCGCAGCTTCATAAAATTGAACCACTCGGCAGAAAGGCTAAGTCAATGGCCTGAACATCCTCCCACGTCAGGAATTCACCCCGGCACGCAGCTGGGGAGAATCCCCGAAAAAGGCGTTAGGCCTGGGCGCTCTGCACGTAGCGCATGAGGATGGCGGACACCTCAGCGCGGCTGGCCGTGCCGCCGGGGTCCAGCCGGCCGCCCGATTTACCGGTGATCAGGCCCTGTGCCACCGCCCAGTTCATGGCCTCTCTGGCCCAGGCGCTGACGCCGGCTCCGTCGGCATAGCTGCCCAACTGGTCCGCGTCCGCCTGTCCGCCGGCGTAGCGGAAGAGAATGGCGGCCAGAGATTCGCGGGTGAGGGCGGCGTCGGGAGAGAAGCCCTTGCCGGTGCCGGTGACGATGCCCTCGGAGGCCGCCCAGCGCACCGCCTCGGTGTACCACTGGTCCTCGTCCACGTCGTCAAAGTCCATGGCATAGTTCACCACGGGGGAGCCCGCCTCCCGCCACAGGGCGGTGACCAGCATGGCGCGGGTCATGGGCTGCCCGGGGGCGAAGGTGGAGGTGCCGGTGCCCTGCAGCAGCCCCTGGCTGGTGACGAACTCCACGGCCCCGGCCGCCCAATGGGTGGCCGGCACATCGGTGAAGGTTCCGCCGGCGGCAGGCTGGAAGGTATCGGTCAGATTGTCAGCCAGCTGAATCTCACTGGACTGGTCCAGGGTCACAGTGTAGGTAGCGCCGGACTGAAGCTGGGCCAGCAGAGCCTCGGCCTCCTCCCGGCTGTCCAGGCGCTCGGTACGGAGGATCTCAAACCAGTTGTCGTGGACGCTCTCAATGGGGCCTCCGGCGCAGCTTCCATCATAGCCGTCGCTGACGCGGGCGCCCACCTGGACATACCAGGCGTGGGGATCGTGGGTAAAGGAATCCTTCAGGATGAAGATGCCGTCGCCCACGTCCTGGCCCTGGGCGTTTTCCACGCCGGAGAGCTTGTCGGTCTGGTTCATATAGCGGTTAAAGCCCTGGATGATCCTACCGCCATCGGTGAGGGTGATCTGGTAGGTGCCTCCCTCGCGGCGGTAGGGACCTGCGGCCTCAATGGTCTGGAGCTCCGCGTCGGTAACGGTGATTTCCGTGCCGAACTCGTCCTTGGGATCTGCCTTCCAGTTCTGGTAGTAATCCTCGTAGGTGATAACCGCCTGGCGCTTTTCCAGGAAGTTTACCCACTCATAGCTGCCGCGGTTCACGGCCTCCAGGAAGGGGATGCCCTTCTCCTCGGCGGCCTTGTTGATCTCCAGCATGGGGTACTGGTTGGTGTGCTGAGGAATCATGTAGTCCGGCTCCACAGTTTGCTGCAGGTAGCGCAGGCCGTACTGGAAGGACAGGCGCAGATAACCCCGGTTCTCCGGGTCGTCGTCGGGGTCGTACTTGGTGTTGCCGTTGACGCCGTAGCCGCCCAGGTAGGAGATAGTGAGCGTCTCGTTGGTGGCAGGGTCGGTCAGCTCGAAGATAAATGAGTCAGTACCGTTGGTGTGGCCGGCGGTAAGAACGGGTTTGATGCGCACGCTGCCGTCAAACTCCATCCACGTATCATTGATGTAGAACTTGTCCACGGCGTTGAGTACCGGGGTATCCTCAATGATACCGGTGATCTCAGGGAAGCCGTAGATATCGTAACCGTAGGTGTCCTCGTAGCACTCGTAAACCACGGGGTCTCCACCGGCGTTTTTGATCATGGTGTCCAGCTCGGCGCCGGTGCCGTACTGATCGCCGTGGCCGTGAGTCAGGAGGATATAGTCAATGTCTCTGGGGTCGAAGCCCATGGCCTCTATGTTCCGCCAGTACTGGTACCCACTGGCGGGCCAGCCCGCGTCTAGGAGGATGAGGGTACCGTCGTCGGCCTGGGTCAGATAGATGGCCACCTCGTTGTCGCCCACGTAGTACAGCCGGTCAGGGATGATGGCAAAGGACTCCGTGGCGGTGAGCCATGCGGCCGCCGTGGGCTTGGCCACAGTTTTGCCGTCGTTCTCGGTCATAAAGCTGTCGATGGGCATGTGGTCAGCGGGGTACAGGTACTTCTCGTCAATGGTGGGCTGGGGGGTGATGTAGTACAGTTCCACCACCTCGGCCTGGTCAGCGTTGCGGTAGTTCTGGTCAAAGACCACCATAACCTGCTGACGGTTGGCGGTCTTGTAGAATTCGCCGTCGGTTTTCTGAGTGACGGGTACGTCGCTGAGCCGCCTAGCCGTGAGGGTGCTGGTGTCGGTGTTGAACTCGTAGACCTTCACGTCCGGGGCCAGGGTGTAGGTCTCGTCAAAGAGATCCAGGTCGCCCACGGTGATCTGATTGCCCGACTTGGCGGTGAGCCAGCCGGTGGCCAGCATGGCGCCGGGTTCGCCGTTCACCGGGGAGAGCTCGGCACCGTACTTCATGGTATCGAAATAGACGGTGCCCAGGTCGGACATGTACGCCGAGTAGATATTTTTGATGTTGATCAGCTCACCCTGTTCGTTGTAGCACAGTTCAATGGTGGAGCCGGCAGCCACCGGATTGTCCGCCACCGTAATGAGCGCCACGTCGGTCTCGGTCATGCCGGTGGGGGTGACCCTCTCGTGCTTGGTGCCCTGGCTGTCGGCGTAGGCTACGTCCAGCGTAACGGTATCGTCGGCGTTGGTCACCGGATCAGAGACCGCAAAAGCAAGGCGAGTACTGGCAAACTCGGTGCTCACTGGCCCGTGCTCCATCTCCGTCCTGCCGGGGGCCTTGACCCGTCCGGGTTCTGCGGCCAGCGCGCCGGGCAGAGCCGACAGGCATATGCATGCGGCCAGCGCCGAGACAGCGGCTCTCATTTGAATGCGGTGCTTCATACAGAGATTCCTCCTTTTTTCTTGTGGATGGCGTTCGGTCGTGAAGCTAAAGCAGTGGAAACACCAGCAGCACATTTGGATCTTACCACCAAACTATCCGGCACTCAAATTCGTTTTTTTAATCACTTTAACAGAAAAAGCGGATAAGCGCGCCTGTGGTGGGGTTCGATGCCGCAGGGACAGCAGGATTAGAAACACTATGGCAAAATATCAAAATAAATTAGTTTTCCTAATTGAGCGATCAGTTTAATCCGTTTGCCTTCTTGGGAGGGCCGTGATAAAATGCAGCCACAGTGTCAGGAATGTATTCCGTCCTGAAGGGAGGGCCGGGCCGCTCACTACCGAGGCGTATCCGCCAACTCACCTGAATTGGAACAAAGGAGTGCATTGTAATGGCCAATACCCCCAAAGTGGCCGCCATGGAGGTCTATCCCGTGGCCGGCAAGGACTGTATGGAGCTCAACCTCTCCGGCGCCCACGCCCCCTACTTCACCCGCAACATTGTGGTGCTCACTGACGACCGGGGCAATACCGGCATTGGAGAGGTCCCCGGCGGCCAGAAAATCACCCGCGCCCTGGAGAACGTGAAGCACCTGGTGGAGGGCACCAGCGTGGCCGACTACAAGATGACCCTGCGGAGGCTCAACGAGTGGCTCACGGCCAATATTAAGGACGACGTGCGGGGCCAGCAGACCTTTGACCTGCGCACTGGCGTGCACGTGGTCACCGCGGTGGAGACTCCCCTGCTGGACCTGCTGGGCCAGTATCTGGAGGTGCCCATGGCCGCCCTGCTGGGCGACGGCATCCAGAGGGACAGGGTCCGCTTTCTGAGCTATCTGTTCTACGTGGGCGACCGCAAAAAGACCGATCTGCCCTATCACTCCGAGCCCGACTCCGACTGCGACTGGTACCGCCTGCGCCATGAGGAGGCGCTGACCCCCGACGCCATCGTGGCGCTGGCCAGGGCCACCTACGAGAAGTACGGCTTTGAGGACTTCAAGCTCAAGGGCGGCGTGCTGGACGGCAGGGAGGAGCTGAAGGCCGTCCAGGCTCTGAAGGAGGCCTTCCCCAAGGCCCGCATCACCCTGGACCCCAACGGCGGCTGGCTGCTGAAGGACGCGCTGGCCCTTGCCCCTGAGCTGAAGAAGGTTCTGGCCTACTGTGAGGACCCCTGCGGCGCCGAAGGCCGCTTCTCCGGCCGCGAAATTATGGCGGAGTTCCGCCAGGAGAGCGGCATGCCCACCGCCACCAACATGATTGACACCGACTGGCGGGAGATGCGCCACTGCATCGCCCTGCGCAGCGTGGATATCCCCCTGGCCGACCCTCACTTCTGGACCATGGCGGGCTCCGTCCGGGTGGGCCAGATGTGCAATGATTTCGGCCTGATGTGGGGCTGCCACTCCAATAACCACTTCGATATCTCTCTGGCCATGATGACCCAGTGCGCCGCGGCGGTGCCCGGCAAGCTCAACGGCATCGACACCCACTGGATCTGGCAGGAGGGGCTGGAGCGCCTGACCAGGGCGCCGCTGCAGATCGTGGACGGCTGCATCAATCTGCCGGAGCGGCCCGGCCTGGGCGTGGAGCTGGACCGGGAGCAGCTCCAGAAGGCCCACCAGCTCTACCTGGACAACTGTCTGGGCGGCCGGGACGACGCCGTTGGCATGCAGTACCTGATCCCCGGCTGGACCTTCGATCCCAAGCGCCCCTGCCTGGTTCGCTGATTTCCGGTTTCCCTGCGATTCCACATATCGTTTCAGAGACACGGCGCGGCCGGGACGGATTTTCTCTGTCCCGGCCGCGCCGTTTGATCCCACGCCAATGAGATTTTTCAGCCGCGCCATCTCCCGCTTTACAATCTTTACAACCGGCCTTTCCTTGGGGTAAGATGAGAACGAAGCAGAAGGAGGAATCGACATGGCGAGATTTGCGCTCCTGCTCCCCCGTGAGGAGATGGTGGAGCCCGCCGGGCGGATCGCCCGGGAGCTGGAGATGGATGTGGTGCTCAACCAGTCCGTCCCCACCGAGCGGATTCTAGACCTCATGGAGGATTGTCGGCGCGCAGGCGCCGACATCCTGGTGGCCCGAGGCCGCCAGGCGTCCATTCTCAAGGAGCACACCGACTTCCCGGTGGTGGAGATCCAGCTCACCGGCCTGGAGATCGCCCGGCTGCTCCACCGGGCCCGCAGCCTGGTCTCCCATCTGGAGCGGCCGAAGATCGGTGTGGTGACCATCCCCAACATGGTGGGCAATATTCAGGGCTTTGAGGAGATTTTCGACATAGAGCTGCACACCTATTTTATCTCCGGCCTGTCGGAGATGGAGCGCGGGGCGGAGCAGGCGGTGGCCGACGGGATGGATGTCATTCTGGGCGGCGACTTTGTCAATGCCTACTGCCGCCGGCTGGGCAAGCGCACCCTCTTTTTCGACGGGACGGAGGACTCCCTGCGCACCAGCCTGCTCCACGCCCGCAACGTGGGGCAGGTCGCCGACGCCGAGCGCCGCAACACGGCCCATCTGCAAGTTCTGCTGGACTACTCCTTCAACGGGATTCTGGAGCTGGACGCCCGGGGAATCATCGTCCAGAGCAACGACGTGGCCTGTAAGATCCTGGAGCAGGAGCGGGAGAAGCTGGTGGGACTCCCTCTTTCCACGCTGATGCCCCGGGAGGACGCCGAGTTCTGGGCCGACGCGCTGGCCCAGCGGCGGGAGCTCTACTTCTCCGTGCTCAACGTGGCGGGGGTGCACGTGGTGGCCAATGCCGCCCCCGTGGCGGACTGGGACGCCGGGGAGGGCATGGTATTTTCCTTCTATGAGATGCAGAAGATGGAGCGCCAGGGAGAGCGGGCTCTGCGGGAACGCTACCGGCTTCAGCGCTATCTGGCTCACGGCCGGTTTGAAGACGTGAACCACACCAGCCGGGAGATGTCCCGCCTGGTAAAGCTGGCCCGCACCTTTGCCGAAACCGGGCAGCCCATCCTGGTCTACGGCGAGGTGGGCAGCGGCAAGTCCCTCTTTGCCCAGAGCATCCACAACGCCAGCCCCTGCTCCAAGGGCCCCTTCGTGACCTTCGACTGCGCGGCCCACTCCCCTGAGCAGGAAGCCGCCCTGTCCCGGGCGGGCAAGGCGGCGGACACCGGAACGCTCTATCTGGACAACCTGGACCAGCTCACGCCCGGCGGGCAGCGGGTGCTCTGCCGTCTGCTCCGCGAGGGCGTGGTGCATGTGCAGGGCGAGAACACCCCCACCCCGGTGGCGGCGCGGGTCATCGGTTCCCTGACCGGGGACCTGGCCCCCAAGCTGGAGGCCGGCGTCTTTCAGCCCGAGCTCTACTATCTGCTCACCCCCCTGCGGCTGAGCCTGCCGCCCCTGCGCACCCGCCCGGACGATCTGAACCAGGCCATCGACATGTGCCTGGACGACTGCGTGGTGAAGTTCAACCGCTATGTGGTGCTCACCAGGGAGGCCCGGCGGCTGCTCATGGACTACCCCTGGCCGGGCAACTATATCCAGCTCCGCGCCTTTCTGGAGCGCATGGTGCTCACCGCCCCCGCCCGCACGGTAAACGACGGCTATGTGCGCTCCCTGCTGGAGGAGCTCTATCCCCTCCCGGTGGTCCGCGCCCAGGGGCAGGCCCTCCCCGCCGCCGCCTCCCCCGGGGCCGCCCGGCTGGCGGAGGTGCTCTCCCGCAACGGCGGCAGCCGGGCCGCGGCCGCCGCCGAGCTTGGCATCAGCAAAACCACCCTCTGGCGGCGGATGAAGCAGTATGGCATCCGCGACCGATTCGAGGGCTGACCCAACAGCAGACAGGGTGCGCCCCCGGCGATACCGGGGGGCGCACCCTGTCTGCTGTTTGCTATGCAAAAGCATAGCAAAATTGGCCATGTGCCGCTTTCAGCGGCACGGCCATGAAATCAAAGCGCATGGGCCTGGACGGCCCATATGCGCATAAACTTCATGCGCCACAAGCCTTTGCCCGTTTTCGTGGTGCACTCTTGGCGCATGAAGTTTTATACCAGGGCGTCCGAGGCCTTGAGAATTCCGTCCAGCTCGGGGAGAAAATCCACCTCGGCCACGGCGGCGCTCGGCGGGACGCGGCTGGATACCTTCTGGCCCAGGATACGGTTGGTGACAAAGACATGGAGACGGTCTCCCTGGACGCAGACGGCCAGGGGCTTGTCGGTGGCGGCGGACAGCCGGCGCAGGGCGGCGAGGAAGGCGTCACCGGGCACGTCGGGTTTGCCCTCCGGCCGGAGGGCAAACCAGGTGCCGTCCTCCATCCAGCCGGGGCCGAAGCCCACCACCCGCCGCAGCCCGCTCTCCCGGCGCAGCATGGCGTCCCGGGACGGCTTCATCATCACCCGCTCGTGGATGAGCCGCCAGTCCAGCCCGGTGTCCTTCCCCAGCTCCACCGTCACCCAGGTGCCCACCACGAACTCGTGGTGGGTTTTCCCCTCCATGGAGAAGGAATGGGTAAACCCGGCGTCACCCAGGCGCACACGGCGGCCGTGGTAGGTACCGGAGCCGCCCTCCCGCACCAGGACGGAGCCCTTGCCGTCGTTGGCGGCGACCAGGCGGGCGCGGCGCAGCTCCCCCTCCTCCAAGGTGGGCGCTTCGGTGTGGCGGGCGTCCTGGAGGCGCCGGGCCAGGGTACACTGGCCGCAGGCGTGGACAAAGGCCCGCTGGTAGGCCTTCCCCGCCCTCCGTACCACCACCAGGTGGTAGACCAGGCTGGCCGCCACCAGCGCCAGGGTAACGCGCTTGTCCACAAAGAAGAAGACCAGCGCCAGGACGGCCGCTGCCAGATAACCCAGGTAGAGCAGGCGCAGGCGGCGGTATTGGCGGATGAGGCCGCTTACCAGCTCCGCAGATTCTGATTTCATGGTGTGACACTCCTTTTGACCAGAACGGTACAAAAACTTTGTATTCATGTTCAGTGTAACAGAGATTTTTGTTCCGCACAAGGAGCAGCAGGCGGAGGGTGAACCGCGCCCGCCCTTATCTGTTTTGCACAAATTTTACTTGTTTTTTTCTGACAAACTATAAAAATCAACCGATGTTTTCTATAAATTTACAGTTCAAAGCGAAACAAATATTCCATATTTGAAACGCAGAACGGGTATTTTTGAAATCTTAAATTCATTTTTCTGAAACCCACACAGAGTTTACAAATTTACTCTCCCATTTCATTGCCTTTTGCGAATGGAAAACCCGCGCCGCGGCCTGCTATCATAGTGCCACGGTAGTGAAGCGCCCCCATCCCCCGCAAGCAAGCACGGAACATCCCCAGTGAATGAACCGAACGAAAGGAAGGAATTGAACAATGAAGTTCAGGAAATTGACGGCTCTGCTCCTTTCCGCCTCCATGGCAGTCGGCCTGCTGGCCGGCTGCGGCGGCACCCCCTCTAACACGGAAACCGGCACCCCCTCCACCGGCGATCCCGGCACCGAGGCGACCGGCAGCGCCGCCTCCGGCGAGAGCAGCCTGAAGGGCAAGCGTGTCCGCGTGGTCATCGGCTCCACCTCCACCGGCGGCGACTCCTACATGATCGCCGACATGGTCACCCGCTATCTGGGCGAGGAGATGGGCTTCAACGGCAAGGTGGACGCCATCGGCAACGCCCAGGCGCTGGACACCATCTCCAAGGCCAAGGGCGACGGCACCACCATCATGATGTTCCACGACATGGCGTTCCTGAGCGTACTCTTCGGCGCGGTCAGTGAGGACTACGCCCTGGAGAACCTGACCGTCGGCCCCCGCATCGGCGTCAACCCTGGCGGCTGCTTTGTGGCCAAGGCCGACGCCCCCTACAACAACCTGAATGAGGCCGCCCAGTGGCTGGCCGATAACCCCGGCGAGGAGCTGCGGGTGAACATTGAGTCCGGCTCCGCCTCCCACCTGGACTTTGTGGTGTGGTATATGTGGGTTCAGGAGCAGTACGGCGACGAGGTGGCCAGCCGCATCAAGGCCCTGGTGGGCGGCACCACCGACGAGAAGAAGCAGCGCCTCTGGGACGGCAACACCGACATCATCTACGCCGACTACTCCTCCTGCGTGGAGTTCACCAAGGAGGGCGTGGACGCCCAGCTGGCCATGAAGCTCTTTGACACCTGCGGCAACCTGGAGGGCAGCGGCGTTATCTCCATGGCCGACGACGGCATCACCTTCAACGGCGAGCCCTTCGACTTCAACAAGGACTTCTTCATGCTCTTCCCCAAGGACATGGACGAGGGCATTCTGAATGAGATCGCCGCCGCCATGCAGAAGGTCTGTGAGAACCCCGATTTCCAGGCTGAGATGGCCGGCCTGCTCTACAGCGCCGTCACCGCCGAGGAGGCGGATCTGGAGGCCTCCCGCCAGTTCATCAGCGACAAGCGGGACATCGGCCAGGAGATCATCGACGTGGCCCCCGGCCTGGACGAGCTGACCTAATATCTGTTGGAGTGTCACCCCGTTGAAGCCCAGCCGGCGGTTGGCGCTTCAGCGGGGTGATATTCTGTGATACCACCCTGCGAAAGAGAGGTAATAAGATGCGTATCAATGTGGAGTATTCAACCCAGCACTGGATTTTCCCCATCATCACCATTGGAATTCTGGTGATTCTGGGCGTCCTGCTGATCGCCCTGGAGGGGCGGGCCCGGATCAAGGCGGGCAAGGGCTTTTTTGTCAAGCCCGGCCGCTTCTTCGTGGAACACTACGACAAGTTCAAATTCTGGGGTACGATCGCCCTGATGGTGGTCTACTTCTTCCTGCTGGACAAGCTGGGCTTCACCTTCTGGTCCATCATCTGCCTGTTCCTGTTCAACACCCTGTTTGCCAACAAGGCGCAGCTGAAAAACCCCAGGTACCACATCACCAGCCTGATCATCTCCGTGGTGGCCTGCCTGATCATCAGCGTTGTGTTCGGCACCGCGTTCGCCATCACCCTGCCCTCCGGTCTCCTCACCATTGAGATTCCGTCCCTGGGCTTCATTCTCTACTAAAGAAAGGCTGGTGTGATTCATGGGATTTGAACTGCCCTTCGTGATCGGCCCGGAGTACATCGCCGTGGCCCTGTTCGGCGTCGTCATCGGCATCATCTTCGGCGCCATCCCCGGCATGACGGCCACCATGGCCGTGGCCGTGTTCCTCCCCTTGACCTACGCCTACTCCATGGAGATGGCCCTCTATCTGCTGCTGGGCCTCTATGTGGGCGGCATCTCCGGCGGCTTGGTCCCCGCCATCCTCATCAACATTCCCGGCACCCCGTCGTCGGTGTGTACGACCTTCGACGGACACCCAATGGCCTTGCGGGGCGAGGGAGAACGCGCCCTGAAAATCGGCGTCACCTCCTCCTTCATGGGCGGCATGATCTCCCTGGTGGTGCTGGCCCTCTTCACTCCCATCCTGGCCGGCTGGGCCATCAAGTTCTCCGCCGTGGAGAAGTTCCTCATCATCCTCTTCGCCCTCACCGTCATCGCCGCCCTGTCCCGGGGCCAGATGCTCCGCGGCCTGTGGATCGGTATGCTGGGCGTGCTGGTAGCCATGATGAACCAGTTCTCCGTCAACAATGAATACCGCATGGTCCCTGAGTTCCTGGAGAGCCAGATGCAGAGCGGCTTCCAGCTCTTCCCCGTGCTCATCGGCCTGTTCGCCGTCTCCGAGATGCTCCAGCAGTGTGAGACTGGCATGCACGCCTCCTACAGCAAGGATGATACGCTGGAGGTCAAGAACAACGTCAAGTTCAGCCTTCTCCACGACTTCAAGGGGCAGATCATCAATGTGTTCCGCTCCGCCCTGCTGGGCACCTTCATGGGCATCCTGCCCGGTGTGGGCGGCTCCGCGGCCTCCCTGATCGCCTACTCCCAGGCCAAGAGCTGGTCCAAGCACCCCGAGCTGCTGGGCACCGGCGTGCCCGAGGGCCTGATCGCCTCTGAGACTTCCAACAACGGCCTGACCGGCGGCGCCCTGGTGCCCCTGCTGAGCCTGGGTATTCCCGGCGACTCCACCACCGCCGTCCTGATCGGCGCCTTCATGCTCCAGGGCATTCAGGTGGGCCCCCTGTTCATCACCAACAATCCGGTGATCTGGAACACCATTCTGGTGGCCCTGCTGTGCTGCAATATCCTGATGTACCTGGTCATGTTCTTCCCGGTAAAGCTGCTGGCGAAGATCGTCCTCATTCCCCAGGAGCGCTTGTACCCCGTGGTGCTCATGATGTGCACCGTGGGCGCCTACGCCACCCTCAACGGCCGCATGTTCGACGTGTGGTGCCTGCTGCTCTTCGGCATTGTGGGCCTTCTGATCAAGAAGTTCCACTTCCCCGTGTCCTGCTTCCTCATCGGCTTCATTCTGGGCGGCGACCTGGAGGACTATTTCATTCAGGTGCTCACCGCTTATAACGGCTCCCTGACCGGCCTGTTCGTGCGCCCCATGAGCTGGGTTATCTGGGCGCTGATCATCCTGTCCGTGGTCTACGCCGTTCTGGACAACCGCAAAGCCAAGCGCCAGGAGAAGGAGCTCTCCGGCAAGCAGTAATCATCATAACGCCTCGATGTCATTCCGTCCGGCGCGCCCCGCGCCCGGTGGAATAACATCGAGTCAAAAGGGAGTATTCGTCTATGAGTGCACCACTTTACATCAAGGTCAAGGACGCGGATAACGTGGCCATCGCGGTCCACGATATCCCCCGCGGCACCGAGATCATGCCCGGCGTCGTCACCCGGGAGGACATCCCCCAGGCCCACAAGATCGCCCTGACTGACATCCCCAAGGGGGGCGAGGTGGTCCGCTACGGCGTGGTGCTGGGCTACGCCAAGGCTCCCATCCCCGTGGGGGCCTGGATCAACGAGCACATGCTGGACCTGCCTCAGTCCCCCGGCCTGGACGACATGCCCTACGGGACCAGCCTCGTCCCCATGGAAGAGCTGCCCGATCCGCCCCGCAGAACCTGGATGGGCTACCGCAACAAAACCGGCCCCGCCGGCACCCGCAACCTGCTGGGCATTGTCACCACCGTCCAGTGCGCCGCCGGTGTGGTCAACGTGGCGGTGGAGCGCATCAAGCGGGAGCTGCTGCCCAAGTACCCCAATGTGGACGGCGTGGTGGCAGTGAACCACCCCTACGGCTGCGGCGTGGCCATTAAGGCCCGGGAGGCCCACATCCCCATCCGGGCGGTCACCAACCTCATCCGCCACCCCAACTTCGGCGGCGAATTGATGGTGGTGGGCCTGGGCTGTGAAAAGCTCACCTACGACATGGTGCTCCCCCCGGAGGACATCACCCCGGAGAACACCCTCACCCTCCAGAACTACCGGGGCCACGACGCCATGATGCAGGCCCTGATGGAGATGGCTGAGCGGAAGCTGAAACGGCTCAACGAGCGCCGCCGGGAGGAGCTGCCCCTCAGCGAGCTGCTCATCGGCATGCAGTGCGGCGGCTCTGACGCCTTCTCCGGCCTCACCGCCAACCCCAGCGCCGGCTACGCCGCCGACATGCTGGTGAAGGGCGGCGCCACCGTGCTGTTCAGCGAGGTCACCGAGGTGCGCGACGGAGTGCATCTGCTGGCCGCCCGCTGCCGCGACGCGGCCGCCCGGGACAAGCTGGCCGCCGAGATGAAGTGGTACGACGACTACCTGGACGCCGGCGGCGTGGACCGGGACGCCAACCCCACCCCCGGCAACAAGAAGGGCGGCCTGGCCAACATCGTAGAGAAGGCCATGGGCTCCATCGCCAAGTCGGGCACCGCCCCCATCGAGGAGGTGCTCTCCCCGGCAGAGAAGCCCCATAAGCACGGCCTGATCTACGCCGCCACTCCCGCCAGCGACATCGTCTGCGGGCCCTGCCAGTTGGCCAGCGGCATCGGGCTTCAGGTCGTTATGACCGGCCGGGGCACCCCCCACGGGCTGGCCGCCGCCCCGGTCATCAAGGTCTGCTCCCGCAACGAGATGAAGGAGCACTGGTTTGACCTCATCGACGTCAACGCCGGCCCCATCGCCACCGGCGAGAAGACCATCGCCGACGTGGGCGCCGAGCTGTTCCACCTGATTCTGGACGTGGCCAGCGGCGTGAAGAAGCCCTACTCCGACCAGTACGGCTTCCACAACGACCTGTGCATCTTCAATCCCGCGCCTATTACCTGACAAGAGAAAGGTCGGTTTGGTATGGAAATCAAACAGGGGGGCGTCGTCTCCCGTCTGCTGGCCGACGTGCCCATTCCCCGCATGTTCCGCGCCGAGCAGCTCTTCCCCCGGGAGCGCATTGCCCCCGCAGACATCCCCGCCGCCGTGGCGGGGGAGCTGTCCCGGGAGCCCTTCCGCTCCAAAATCCGGCCCGGCATGTCCATCGCCATCACGGCGGGCAGCCGGGGCATCGCCAACGTGGATCTCATCACCCGGTCCATCGCGGACTTTGTAAAGGCCAGGGGCGCCGTCCCCTTCATCGTGCCCGCCATGGGCAGCCACGGCGGCGCCACTGCCGAGGGGCAGCTGGAGGTGCTGGCCAGCTACGGCATCACCCCGGAGGCCATGGGCTGTGAGATCCGCAGCAGCATGGAGGTGGTGGAGCTGGGCACCTCCGACACCGGCCTGCCGGTGTACCTGGACAAAAACGCCTATGAGGCCGACGGTATCATCGTCTCCTGCCGCCTCAAGCCCCACAACGCCTTCCGCGGCCCCTATGAGAGCGGGCCCTGCAAGATGCTCGCCGTGGGCCTGGGCAAGCAGAAGGGGGCCGAGCGGGTCCACTCCGACGGCATGGGCAAGATCGGGGCCAACATCCCCTCCATCGCCAAGGTCATTCTGGCCAGGGCCCCCATCCTCTTTGCCCTGCCCTGCATCGAGAACGCCTATGACGAGACCTGCCGCATCGAGGCCATCGACAGGGACGACATTCTCGCCCGGGAGCCGGAGCTGCTCCAGTACGCCTTTGAGCGGATGCCCTCCCTGCTGGTGGGCGCCTGCGACGTGCTGGTGGTGGACGAGACGGGCAAGAACTACTCGGGCACCGGCGTGGACCCCAACATCACCGGCACCTTTTCCACCGAGTACGCCCACGGCGGGGTGGAGGTGCAGCGCACCTGCTTTCTCGATCTGAGCGCGGCCAGCCACGGCAACGCCCTGGGCGTGGGCCTGGCCAACGTGATCACAAAGCGGTTCTTTGACAAAATCGACACGGAAAAGATGTACCCCAACTGTCTCACCTCTACCGTCCTCACCTCCGCCCGCATCCCCTGCGTGGTGGCCAACGACAGGGAGGCTATTCAGATGTGTATCCGCACCTGCACCGGCATCGACCGCAGCCGCGCCCGGATCATCCGCATCCCAAACAGCCTCCACATCGGCCGCATCATGCTCAGCGAGGCCTATTACAGGGACGTGAAGGCGGGTAAATGGCCCGGCGTGGCGGCCTGCTCTGAGCCCGAGCCGCTGGAATTTGACGGGGACGGGGCCCTTCTCACCCCCATCGAGGGGTAGTATGGACAGCTTTTTCAAGATGGTGGACGTGCAGACCGTCCTCTTCATCTACATGGCGGTGGGCTTCTTCTGCCGCAAGAAGGGCATATTCAATGACGCGGCCCGGGATAAGCTGACCGACTTTGTGGTGCTCATCACCCTGCCCTGCATGATCTTTGAGTCCTTCCACATGGAGTTCAGCCTGGAGTCCCTCAAGCAGGGGGGCGTGGCCGTCCTCATCGCCACCGTCATGGCCGCGGCGGCCCTGCTGCTGGGCAAGGTGCTCTACAACCGCTTTCCCTATGGGGAGAAGAGCATCCTCCAGTACGGCACCCTGGTCACCAACTCCGGCTTTGCCGGACTGCCCGTGGTCAGCGGCGCCTACGGCGACGAGGGCCTCTTTCTGGGCTCCCTGTTCATCATCCCCACCCGCATCCTCATGTGGAGCGCCGGCATCTCCCTGTTTACCAAGGCCGACGCCAAGCAGGCCGTCCGAAAGGTGCTGCTCAACCCCGGCATCATCGCCGTGGAGGTGGGGCTGGTATGGATGCTCTTCCAGCTCCCCCTGCCCCACTTTGTGGATACCGCGGTGGATAACCTGGGGGCCTGTACCTCCCCCATGGCCATGGCCCTGGTGGGGGCCATCCTGGCCGACGTGCCCCTCAAGACCGTATTCGACCCCAGGTGCTTCTACCTGGTGGCGGTGCGGCAGTTCCTGCTGCCTGGCATCTGTCTGGCAGCTCTGCGCCTGCTGGGGATGGATCCCCTCACCATCGGCGTGAGTGTGGTCATCACCGGCATGCCCATCGGCTCCACCACCGCCATCCTGGCCCAGAAATACGGGGCGGACGCCCAGTTCGCCTCCAAGTGTGTGTTTATCTCGACGCTGACCAGCCTGGTCACCGTCCCCATTTTGACCCTGTTCCTTTGATGGAGAAAGGAGCCATCCCTATGCAGCAGTCCTATGATGTCGTCATCATCGGCGGCGGGGTGGTGGGCAGCGCCATCGCCCGGGAGCTCTCCCGGTACAAGCTGCGCATCGCCGTGCTGGAGAAGGAGAGCGACGTCTGCACCCAGACCAGCGGGCGCAACACCGGTATGCTCCACGCCGGGTTCCTCTATAAGACCAGCTCCCTCAAGGCCATCTGCGCCGTGGAGGGCAACCAGGAGTTCGACCAAGTAGCCCGCGAGCTGGATGTCCCCTTTAAGCGCACCGGAAAGCTCATTGTGGGCTTCACCGATGAGCACCGCCAGCGGCTGGAGCAGTTCATGGCCCGCGGCGAGGCCAACGGCGTGAAGGGCCTGGAGCTCATCGACCGCAAGCGGATGGATGAGCTTGACCCCAGCGCCGGCGGCAATTTCGCCATGTGGTGCCCGGCCAGCGGTATTCTGGATCCCTTCCTCTACACCATCGCCCTGGCGGAGAACGCGGTTCACAACGGGGCGGAGTACCACCTCAACTGCGCTTTCACCGGCGAGACCCGGCAGGCCGACGGCACCCACCTGCTCCACACCACCAGGGGCGACTTCCACACCCGCTGGGTGGTAAACAGCGCGGGGCTCAACTCCGCCGTGGTCAGCGAGCAGCTGGGCATTCCCGGCTATGTAATCAAGCCGGTCAAGGGCGAATACTTCGTCCTTGACAAGCTGGCGGGCCAGTTTGCCAAGATTCCCGTCTATCCCGCCCCCAATCCGGACAATACGTTTGACACCCATGCCACGCCCACCGTGGACGGAAATGTACTGGTGGGGCCCGACAGCCAATTGGCGCGGGATTTCCAGGACTACGAGTCCACCCAGGCCGCCATGGACGGCCTCATTGAGAGCGGTTCGCGGATGTTCAAGCACATGGACCGCGCTTACTTCATCCGCAATTTTGCCGGCATCCGGCCCAAGCGCATCGACCCCGCCACCGGCGCGGTGCAGGACTTCGTGCTGGAGTGCCGGGACGAGGCGCCCGGCGTGGTCAACCTGGTGGGCATCGAGTCCCCCGGCGTCACCTCCGCCCTCCCGCTGGCCCGCCGGGCCGTGGCCCTCATCGCCCGGCAGGAGGCGCTGGAGCCCAATCCCGACTTTGATCCCATCCGGCACGGCATCCGCCGTTTTGCCGATATGACCGACGAGGAGCGGGCCGCCGCCATCGCGGAGAACCCGGACTACGGCGAGATCTTCTGCCGCTGCGAGAAGGTCACCAAGGCCGAAATTCTCCAGGCCATCCACAACCCCCTGGGCGTCCACACCGTCAACGGCATCAAGGTGCGCACCCGTGCCACCATGGGCCGCTGCCAGGGCGGCTACTGCGAGACCCGCATCACCGAGGCCCTCCACCGGGAGCTGGGGGAGGACTTCAGGGACATCCACCTGGGGCCGGAGGGCTCCTGGATGTTCACCGGGTCAGTGAAAGGAGGGGAGCCGGCATGAACGTGGAACGCCATCAGGCGGTAATCATCGGCGGCGGGCCCGCCGGCCTGGCCGCCGCCATCCGGCTCAGGCAGAAGGGCGTCGACGACGTGGTGGTGCTGGAGCGGGAGCACCGCCCCGGCGGCATCCTCCGTCAGTGCATCCACGACGGCTTCGGCCTCACCCGCTTCGGCGAGACCCTCTCCGGCCCCGAGTACGCCCAGCGGTTCGTGGCCCAGGCGGAGGAGCTGGGCATCACCTGCCTTACCGACACCACCGTTCTCTCCCTGGAGGCCGACCGCACCGTCACCGCCTCCGGCCCCGCCGGGCTCAAACAGCTCCGGGGCGACGCGGTGATTCTCACCATGGGCTGCCGGGAGCGTACCCGGGGCGCCCTGGCCATTCCGGGCAGCCGCCCGGCGGGCATCTACACCGCCGGCGTGGCCCAGGAGTACATTAACCTGCGCAACCTCATGGTGGGCCGGGAGGTGGTCATTCTGGGCAGCGGCGACATCGGCATGATCATGGCCCGCCGCATGACGCTGGAGGGGGCCCATGTGAAGGCCGTCTATGAGGTGCAGCCCTATCCCAGCGGCCTGCCCCGCAACATCGAGCAGTGCCTCAACGACTATGGCATCCCCCTGTACCTGAGCCATACCGTCACCGATATTCACGGCCGGGCGCGTCTGGAGGCCGTTACGGTCTCCCAGGTCGACGAACGCCTCCGCCCCATCCCCGGCACGGAGGAGCGGGTAGAGTGCGACACGCTGATTCTCTCGGTGGGCCTCATCCCCGCCGGGGACATTGCCAACGGCTCCGGCCTGGCGGTGGACGGGCGCACCAAGGGCGCCTTTGTGGATGAGCACTACCAGACCAGCATTCCCGGCGTCTTTGCCGCGGGCAACGTGCTCCATGTCCACGATCTGGTGGACTTCGTCTCCCTGGAGGCGGAGGCCCTGGCCTCGTCGGCGGCGGAGTACCTGAAAAACCATGCGCTTCCCCCCTGTCCCCTGGAGGTCAGGGCGGGCGCCAACGTGGGCCACGTCATCCCCCAGCGCATCAGGGGCAGCCGGGATTTCACCCTCTCCCTGCGGGTGTCCCGGCCCATGAAGGCCGTCACCCTGACCGTGACGCAGGACGGCCGCGAGGTGCTGCGGCGCAGGCTGCCCAAGGCACTCCCTGCCGAGATGCTTCAGCTTCCCATCCGCGCCGCGGCGCTGGAGCAGTCCGGTGATTTGGAGGTGAGCGTACAGTGACGCGGAGCTTTACCTGTATTATCTGCCCCAACGGCTGTGAGATCACGGCCGAATATGAGGGGGACACGGTGTACGCCGTCCGGGGAGCCACCTGCCCCAAGGGAGACGCCTATGTCCGCCAGGAGCTCACCGACCCCCAGCGCAATATCGCCACCAGCGTACTGGTGGAGGGCGGCGAACTGCCCCTGGCCAGCGTGCGGCTCAGCCGCCCCATCTCCAAGAAGGACATCTTCCGGGTAATGGAGGTCATCAACACCGTACGTCTCCAGGCCCCCACCGCCGTCGGGCAGGTGGCCCTGGCCGACGTGTGCGGCCTGGGCGCCGATGTGATTGTCACCAAAAACGTGGCCCGCGCCAACGCGTGAGTCCCGCTTTTATAGTTCCTATCCACCCCAATCTGTGCTATTATTTTAAGGAGGAAATGTATTATGAAAATCGGACTGATCGGTCTTGGTATTATGGGCAAGCCCATGGCGAAGAACCTGCTCAAGGCGGGCTATGACCTCACGGTCAGCGATCTGAACCAGGCCAGCGTGGACGAGATCGTAGCCGCCGGGGCCAAGGCCGCCACCAACGCGGAAATCGGCGAGACCTGCGACGTGGTGCTGACCATGGTGCCCAACAGCCCCCAGGTAAAGGCTGTCATGCTGGGGGAGGACGGCGTGGCCGCCCACATGAAGCCGGGCAGCGTGTTCATCGACATGAGCTCCATCAACCCCGTGGCCTCCAAGGAGATCGCGGCGGAGCTGGCCAAGCGCGGCATCGAGATGCTGGACGCCCCCGTCTCCGGCGGCGAGCCCAAGGCCATCGACGGCACCCTTTCCTTCATGGTGGGCGGCAAGCAGGAGGTCTTTGACCAGTACAAGGACATCCTGGGCGCCATGGGCACCTCTGTGGTGCGCTGCGGCGACGTGGGCGCGGGCAACACCACCAAGCTGGCCAACCAGATTATCGTGGCCTGCAACATCCAGGCCCTGTCCGAGGCCCTGACCCTGGCCAAGATGGCGGGCGTGGACCCCGAGCTGGTGTTCCAGGCCATCCGCGGCGGTCTGGCCGGCTCTACCGTCATGAACGCCAAGGCCCCCATGATGATCGAGGGCAACGACAAGCCCGGCTTCAAGATTGACCTGCACATCAAGGATCTGAACAACGCCCTGGACTGCGCCCACACCGTGGGTTCCCCCCTGCCCATGACCGCCGCGGTGCAGGAGATCTTCCAGTGGCTGCACAACAACGGCTGCGGCCAGGACGATCACAGCTCCATTATCAAGTACTACAAGAAGCTCACCGGCATCGAGTCCCTGTAAGGCCGCCCGACACGAGTGCGAGGTGATCGATCATGAATACGGATTTTATCAAGGGCGTCGTGGTGCCCATACTCACCCCCATCGACGGGGAGGAGCGCATTGACGAGGCCAGGCTCCGCGACCAGGTGGACTACGTCATCGACGGCGGCGTGTCCGGTATTCTGGCCTTTGGCAGCAACGGCGAGTTCTATATGGTAGAAGAGGACGAGATGGAGCGGGGCCTGAAGATTATGGTGGATCAGGCCGCTGGCCGCGTCCCCGTCTACTTCGGCATTGGCGCCATCCGCACCCAGAAGTGCTGCCGTCTGGCCAAAATGGCCGTGGCCAACGGCGCCGCCGGCGTCAGCGTGCTCCAGCCCATGTTCCTCAAGCCCACCTATGACGAGCTGTTCCAGCACTTCAAGACCATCGCCGAAAGCGTCCCCGGCGCGCCCATGCTGCTCTACAACAACCCCGGGCGGGTGGGGTACACCCTCACCGCCGATCTCGTGGACGCCCTGGCCCATCAGGTGGAAAACATTGTGGGCATGAAGGACACCAGCGGCGACATCACCCTCACCGCCGAGTTCATCCGCCGTACCCGCGACGTGGGCTTCAAGGTGTTCGGCGGCAAGGATACCCTGCTCTACGCCAGCCTGTGCCACGGCGCGGTGGGCGGCGTGTGCACCGCGGCCAACTTCATGCCCGAGCTGATCACCGACGTCTACAACAAGTTTGCCGCCGGGGATCTCCAGGGCAGCCTGGAGGCCCAGTTCAAGCTCAACCCCGTCCGTCTGGCCATGGATCCCGCCAGTTTCCCCGTGGCGGCCAAGGACATGGCCGCGCTCCGCGGCCGGGATGTGGGCGCGCCCTACCGGCCCAGCCTCCCCACCCCGGAGGGCCCCGCCAAGGAGGGCTTCCGCCGCACCATGTCTGAGGCCGGCCTGATTTAAGCCTCTCCGCGAGGCGACCATGGAGGAACGCATGAAACTGAGAAACGACTGTGATCAGATTGTCCGCCGGGCCATCGCCGCTGTCCAGCCCGACGCGGCGGTTCGCCGCGCCCTGGAGGGGAACCCCTTTCAGGGCGGCCGGGTGGTGCTGGTGGCCGTGGGCAAGGCCGCCTGGTCTATGGCCCGCGCCGCCTGCGACTGCGTGGGGGGGCGGCTGGACGGCGGCATCATCATCACCAAGCACGGCCATGCCCAGGGCCCCATCGGCTCCCTGCTCATCCGGGAGGCGGGGCATCCCGTCCCCGACCAGGACACCTTTTCCGCCACGGAGGAGGCGCTGGCCCTCACGGACGGCCTGACGGCGGAGGACACCGTCCTCTTTCTCCTCTCCGGCGGCGGCTCCGCCCTCTTCGAGGCGCCGCTGGTCCCCCAGGAGGAACTCCAGTCCATCACCCAGAGCCTTCTGGCCAGCGGGGCGGACATCGTGGAGATGAACACCATCCGCAAGCGGCTCTCCGCCGTCAAGGGCGGGCGGTTTGCCCAGCACTGCGCCCCGGCAAAGGTATTCTCCATCGTCCTGTCGGACATCATCGGCGATCCGCTGGACATGATCGCCTCCGGCCCGGCCTACCCCGACTCCTCCACCTGTGCCGATGCCCGCCGCATCGCGGAGCAGTACGGCCTGCGCCTGTCGCCCGAGGCCTCCCAGTGCCTGGAGCGGGAGACGCCCAAGGTTCTGGACAATGTGGAGACTCTTATCACCGGCAGCGTGCGGGAGCTGTGCGCCGCCGCATCCGCGGCCTGCCGGGAACTGGGCTATGAGCCGGTGCTGCTCACCGACAGCCTGGACTGCGAGGCCCGGGAGGCGGGGGCCTTCCTGGCCGCCGTAGCCCGCGCCCACCAGGATACGGAGCGCTCCCTGGCCTTCCTGGCCGGGGGGGAGACCGTGGTGCACCTGACCGGCTCCGGCCTGGGCGGGCGCAACCAGGAGCTGGCCCTCTCCGCCGCCGCCGGCATCGCCGGACTGGAGGACACGGCGGTGTTCTCTCTGGGCAGCGACGGCACCGACGGCCCCACCGACGCCGCCGGCGGCTTCGTGGACGGCGGGACAAAGGAGCGGCTGGCCAGGCAGGGCGTGCGCATCTTTGAGGTTTTGAAGAACAACGACGCCTACCACGCCCTGGCCGCCTGCGGCGGCCTGCTCCACACGGGGGCGACGGGCACCAATGTCAACGACGTGGCGGTGCTTCTCATCCGCCGCTGAGTGGTTCCTTTCCCCCGCTGCGCCCCCGACCTTCCCACGCGGAGCCGGGGGCGCGCCCTTTTACCGGCAAGGAGTGATCGGCCATGGACGTCAAACAGATGACCTATATTCTCACCATCGCCCAGGAGGGCGGCATCAGCAAGGCCGCGGCCAAGCTGTTCATCACCCAGTCCGCCCTGGACCAGCAGCTTCTGAAGCTGGAGCATGAGCTGGGCACCCGCCTCTTTTTCCGCTCCCGCAGCAGCTTTGCCCTCACTGAGGCCGGCAGGGTCTACGTGGACTACGCCCGCCGGATGCTGGAGCTAAAAAACGAGGCCTACCGCATCATCCACGACATCGCCGACCGGAGGCGGGGCACCCTCTCCCTTGCCTTCGCCCCGGAGCGGGGCATGGAGATGTTCATGGCCGTGTACCCACGGTTCTATCAGAGCTATCCCGAGGTGACAGTGACCCCGCGGGAGATCAGCGTCCGGCGGCAGTTGGAGATGCTGGCCGGGGACGAGCTGGATCTGGGCTTCATCTCCAGGCCGGAGGGGGAGGTTCCGGGGCTGACCTGCGTCCCCCTCCTGCGGGAGGAGTTCCTGCTCATCACGCCCCGCAGCCATCCGCTGGCGGCCAGGGCCGCGCCGCCGGGCGCGCCCCTGACGGTGCTGGACACGGAGTGCCTCTGGGACCTGACCTTCTGCCTCATCTACCGCTCCTCCACCCAGCGGGAGGTCATCGCCCCCCTGTTTGAGCGGGCGGGGCGAAAGCCCAACCTCTTTCTGGAGACCGCCAGCAACCGGGCCAATGTCTCCATGGTACAGAAGGGGCTGAGCTGCTCCATCGTCCCCGCCTACTACGTCCAGGGGGTGGAGGACGTGGCCTGCTTCCGCCTGTCTGCCCATCCCGCCTGGACCGTGTCTGCCTGCTACCGGCGCAATCGCTACCTGTCCAAATCCGCCCAGTATTTCATCGCCCTGGCCGCCGCCTATTTCCGTCCCGAGTGCGCCGCGCAAGAAAAGGAGTTGCCGCAATGAGCCGCATCTATGAGATCTTTGGCACCAATGCCCACGCCATGACCCGCGCCCTGATGGAGTCCGCCGGCGCAGCGTGCAAAATCCCCTCCGGGGCCTCGGTGGCCCTCAAGCCCAACCTGGTGGTGGCCGCCTCCCCCGAAACCGGCGCCACCACCCACGCCGGCGTCCTGTCCGGCGCCATCGAGTATCTGCGTGACCATGGCTTCCGGGATATCTCCATCATCGAGGGCTCCTGGGTGGGGGACGACACCGGCCGGGCCTTCCGGGCGGCGGGATACGAGGCGGTGGGGAAGAAGTACGGCGTGCCCCTCTTCGACCTCAAGCGGGACAAGACCCGCCGGGTGGACACCCCCCTGCGGCCCATGGACATCTGCTGCCGCGCCCTGGACGCGGACTACCTCATCAACCTGCCCGTGCTCAAGGGCCACTGCCAGACCGCCATGACCTGCGCCCTAAAAAACTGCAAGGGCTGCCTGCCCGACCGGGAGAAGCGGCGCTTCCACTCCGAGGGGCTGATGCGCCCCATCGCCGCCCTGGCCGCCGCCCTGCGGCCGGAGCTGACCATCGTGGACAGCCTCTGCGGGGATCTGGATTTTGAGGAGGGGGGCAACCCCGTCCCCACGGGCCGGATGCTGCTGGGTGAGGACCCCGTGCAGCTGGACGCCTACGGCTGCCGCCTTATGGGCCTGGCCCTGGAGCAGGCGCCCTATATCCAGATGGCCGAGGCCTGGGGGGCCGGCTCCACCCGGCTGGAGGAGGGAGATGTGGTGCGCCTCAACGAGCCCTCCGCGGCGGCGGACTACCCCGCCCCCTCCGGCGCCGTGGCCGCCCTCACCCGCACCGTCCAGGCCAGAAGCGCCTGCTCGGCCTGCTACGCAAGCCTGGTGCGCGCCCTCCACACCAGCGGCGTACAAGGCCTACCCATAGCCATCGGCCAGGGCTGGCGGGGGATTCCCTTCGACGGCCTTGGAATCGGCGCCTGCTGCAACTACGCCAAAGAGCGCGTCCCGGGCTGCCCGCCCCCGGCAGAGGACATCCTGCGCGTCCTCTCCGCCCGCTGCTGAGCCCCACGGGGAATGCGCACCTGATTTCCCTCCGAAGTCAGGTGCGTTTCTGCGTACAGGCGGCGAACCCCCTCCAAATCCGGTATTTACACCGGCTCCTTTCTCCCGTACAATAGAGGTGATTTCCCGGCCCGCCCGGAGAGGAGCACCGCTATGGATCTTCTGCAATGTCTCATGGATTCCTCATCCCATGCCATTTTCACCCTGGATCGGGATGGCATCATCACCCATATCAACCAGCAGGCCAAGGTGAGGTTCGGCCTCTACCACAACAGCCAGCACCCCCACCCCGCCGGGCGGTTGGAGCCGGGCGACCTGGTGCTGATCGCCGACACAGCCATCGGCGCGGACGACGGGGCGCTGCGGCCGGAGGATCTCGCCCGTATCGGCATCCGGGAGCCCAGGCTCCGCGTCAACGACCGGCTGGTGGCGGCAGGCGTCTTCGACATGCCCGGCCGGCGGCCCGTCTACAAGTTCCTGCCAGACCAGGACGCGGACAGCCTCTGTCTGGAGACCGTCTGTGAGGGGATCCCGATCCGCCTGTCCATCGAGCGCCGCAGCGTCACCGTTACGGTAAGGGACACCGTCTACACCATCGGGTATTTCCGCTGCATTGGACAGATGGTGGTTCTGGACGGGGCGACTGGCCGGGTGAAGTTCTGGCAGGAGAAGGGCTACTCCGCCCGCAGGGAGGGCATCGGCCACCTGCTCCGGGGCGGCTCCTACAGCGAAAAACGGGCCGGGCTGTCCCTCCAGGTGGAGGGCTATCACTTCCGCGACTTCTTTGAGGGGGCGCAGTTTGAGCGGGATCTCGCCCGGGTGCTCAACGGACAGGCGCCGAGGCTTGAGGACCGGGAGTACGAGATCAACGGCTTTGAGCTGGTGGCCACCCTTCTCCCCGTGCCCGGGGCGGAGGGCGGACGCCCGGACGGAGTGATCGTCAAGTTCCGGAACATTGAGGATATCCATGTGACCATCCTGGAGCGCAACAATGCCATCAAGATGGCCGAGCGGACCTACCGGGAGACCGCCCGCAAGGACGCGCCCCAGGAGGCGTCCGTTGCGGAGCGCTTCGGCTTCGACACCCTGCCGGCCTCCGTCCGGCACCGGGTCTACAAGCTGTCCCAGCTGGACTGCGGCATCCTGATCACCGGCGAGAACGGCACCGGAAAGTCCTTCCTCGCCCAGGCCATCCGTCAGGCCCAGCCCCGCCGCGGCCCCTTCGTCACGGTGGACTGCGCCACCATCTCCCCCACCCTGTTTGAAAGCGAGATGTTCGGCTATGTGGGGGGCGCCTTCACAGGGGCGAACCCCCAGGGCAAGGCGGGTTTTTTTGAGGCGGCCGACGGCGGCACCATCTTCCTGGACGAGATTGGCGAGATCCCCCTCCAGATCCAGGCCAAGCTGCTCAGTGTAATCCAGAACAAGGTAGTCTGCCGGGTGGGCTCCACCCGGTCCGTGCCGGTGGATGTGCGCATCCTGGCGGCCACCAACCGGGATCTGAGGGCGGAGGTGGCCGCCGGGCGCTTCCGCCAGGATCTCTACTACCGGCTCAGCGCCTTCTCTGTGGAGCTGCCTCCCCTGCGCAGTTGTCCCGAGGACGTGTGCTTCCTCATCGACCGGCTGATGGAGAAGATTCCCCAGAAGTACGGCGTCCCGCCCAGGAGCCTGTCCGGCGAGGCCTTTGGCAAGCTGCTGGCCTACAACTGGCCGGGCAACATCCGGGAGCTGGAAAACGTACTGGAGAACGCCGTGGCCCTCTCCGAGTCGGAGCTTATCTATTCCGAGCACATCCACCTGGAGGGCACAGCGCCCGCCCCGCTCACGCTGAAGGAACGGCTCAAGCGGGAGGAAAGGCAGATTCTCCGGCAGACCCTGGCCCAGTGCGGCGGCAGCCGTGTGAAGGCCATGGAGCTGCTGGGCCTGTCCAAGACCGTGTTTTACGGCAAGCTGAAGGAATACCAACTGGACTAAACACGTCCTGTTTTTGGGAAAGGGAGTTCGGAAATCCGAACTCCCTTTCCCGTTTTTTTCACCCAGGTTCCGGGGATGCTGGATCTTGCGCCCCATGTTTTGCAGATTCTGTCTGAATTTGACGGCCATATTTTGTTGGAACCGCTGAACTTCGCCCCCCTTGGCCGCCTGGCATGCAGCTTGCATAGGCAATGAGACAAGGAGCACGTTTAATGGGAGGGAGCCTTCGATGCAGTTTTGGAAAATGAACGGCGCAGGCAACGACTTTATTATCCTCAACAATCTACAGGAGGGGCTGTCGGCGGATTGCTTTCCCGCCCTGGCCCGGCGGCTGTGCGAGCGCCGCCTGTCCATTGGGGCGGACGGTCTGATGGTGGTGGAGCGGCCGCAGTCCGGCGGGGACTACCGAATGCTGTTTTACAACTCCGACGGCAGCGCGGGCGAGATGTGCGGCAACGGGGCTCGGTGCATCTGCCGCTATGGCTATGAGATCGGGCTGGCCGGAGAGCTCCAGAGGGTGGAGACCACCGCTGGCCTGGTCACCGGCCGGCGCATCACCCGGCGGCAGTATAAAATCGAACTCAACCGGCCCACCACCCTCCGGCTGGACTACCCCGTGGAGGTGGACGGCATGACCTATCCCTGCTCCTATGTGGAGCTGGGAGATCCCGGCCTGCCCCATGCAGTGGTTCCGTTTCCGGGACTGCGCGGCCGGCCGGAGGCGGAGCTGTTCGCCCTGGGGCGGAAGCTGCGGGCCCACCCCGCTTTCCCCAAGGGCGCAAATGTCAATTTCTTCGATGTGGAGGGACCGGGGCGGATCTGGGAGCGCACCTTTGAGCGGGGCGTGGAGGGCTTCACCTACGCCTGCGGCACGGGCACCGGCTCGGTGGCCGCCGTGCTGACCCTCCAGGGCGCGGTCAGCGGCCGGGCGGTGGCCGTCCAGATGACGGGGGGCGAGCTGGTGGTGGATGTGGAGCGCCGCGGCTCAACGGTGGAACACCTCTTTCTGACCGGGCCCACCAATTTGGTTGCAAAAGGGGAGCTCACCGACGAGGAACTGCCCCTTTGAGTGATAGAGCGGCCGCCGGTGCGGTACACTGAGAGAGGAGGTGACGCCGCATACCCCACCGGCAGTTCTGTGTGTTAGAAGAAAGAGAGGTATTGTTATGGACAAATCCACAGTTATGAAGAACTACCGCTTCCTGGCCCTGATGCTGTTTGCCATGGTAGCCGGCTGCGTGGCCGGCTGGTTCTTTCCTGAATTTGGTCACTTTATCAAGCCCGCCGGCACCGTGTTCATCAATATGATGTTCTGCGTGGTGGTGCCGCTGGTGTTCGCCTCCATCTCCAACTCCGTGGCCAGCGTACGCAGCCGGAAACGGGCAGGCAAGATCATGGGCACCACCGTGCTCACCTTCGTGGTCACCGGCGCCGTTGCCGCCGTCATCATGTTCATTGTCATGAAGCTGGTTCCCCCGGTGCTGGAGCCCTGGACCGACATGGCCACCGAGGCCATCGGCGAGCACGCCTCCCTCGCCGACATGATCGTGAACTTCTTCACCACCGACGACTTTGTGGGCCTGCTGAGCCGCAGCGCCATGCTGCCGCTGATCGTCTTCTCCATCCTGTTCGGCTTTGCCACCAATCTGGTGGGCGGCCCCGACCACGTCATCGGCAAGTTCCTCGACGGCCTGACCGAAGTGATGATGGCCTTTGTGAAGATCATCACCTATTACGCCCCCATCGCCTTCTTCGCCCTGTTTGCGGATCTGGTAGCCACCTACGGCTCCAGCGTGGCCTCCGCCTATGGCCGGGCCATGGTGGTGTACTATCCCCTGTGCTTTATCTACATCTTCACCGCCTTTCCCCTCTTCGCCTATATCGGCGGCGGCAGGCACGGCATCAAGACTATGTTCCAGCACATCGCAAGGCCCGCCATCATGTCGCTGGGCACCTGCTCCTCCTCCGCCACCATCCCCACCAACCTGCGTGAGGCGGAGGACACCGGCATCCCCAAGGATGTGGCCGATATGGTCGTGCCCATGGGCGCCACCATGCATATGGACGGCTCCTGCTTCTCCTGCGTGCTGAAAATCGCCTTTGTCCTGGGGGCCATGGGCGTGGATATGCCCTGGACCATGCTCCCGGCGGTGGTGGCTGTGGCGGTGCTCTCCTCGGTGGGCATGTCCGGCGTGCCCGGCGGAGGCTACATCGGTGAGTACATCATCTGCTCCATCTTCTTCCCCCAGCAGATTGAGGTTGCCTTCCCCATCCTGGTGGCCATCGGCAACCTGGTAGATCCCCCGGCCACAATGATCAACTCCGCCGGCGACTATGTGGTGTGCTACATCGTCGCCCGCGTCACCGACGGCAAGGACTGGCTGGACAGGGCCATTGCGGCCAGACACGCCAAATAGCATCCCCCCGGGGCCCCCTGCGGGGCGGGATATCTTCCAGAGAAACAGAAAGGAAATGAGACATGATCTGCGACAACCTTACCGTCTCCAACGGGCGCCTGCTCTTTGCCGGTCAGGACACCGTGGAGCTGGCCCGGCAGTACGGCACCCCCCTCTACCTGATGGACGAGGACCGGATCCGCGCCAACTGCCGGGTGTATACCGAGGCGTTCCGCAGGCACTTCGGCCCCGGCGCCCGGCCCCTGTACGCCAGCAAGGCCAACTCCTTCCAGCGCATCTATGAGATCATGCGGGAGGAGGGCATGGGCATTGACGTGGTGTCCTCCGGCGAAATTTACACCGCCCTCCGGGCGGGCTACGACTTGGGCCAGGCCTACTTTCACAGCAACAACAAGACCGATGAGGACATCCGCTACAGTATGGATCACGGTATCGGCTATTTTGTGGCGGATAACGTGGAGGAGATCAAGGCCATTGAGGCGGAGGCCGCCCGGCGGGGCATTAAGCAGCGGGTGCTGCTCCGCCTGACCCCCGGCATCGACCCCCACACCTATGAGGCCATCGCCACCGGCAAGGTGGACTCCAAATTCGGCAGCGCCATCGAGACCGGCCAGGCCGAGGAGATCACCCTCTTCACCCTCCGCCAGCCCCATGTGGAGCTGGTGGGCTTCCACTGCCACGTGGGCTCCCAGGTCTTTGCCGAGGACGTATTTGAACGGGCCGCAGTGATCATGCTGGAGTTCGCCGCCCACATGGAGAAAGCCCATGGCTACCAGACCCGGCAGCTTGACCTGGGCGGCGGCTACGGCGTGCGCTACGTCGAGTGCGACCCCGTTCTGGACGTGGACGCCAAGGTGGCCCAGGTGGCCGCCGCGGCCAAGGGCGCCTGCGCCCGCCTGGGCATCGCCCTGCCCGAGATTCACATGGAGCCCGGACGCAGCATCGTGGGAGACGCGGGACTGACCCTCTACACCGTGGGCACGGTCAAGGAGATCCCCGGCTATAAAAACTACGTCTCGGTGGACGGCGGCATGCCCGACAATCCCCGCTTCGCCCTCTACGGGGCCAGCTACACCTGCCTGCTGGCCAACAAGCTGGACCAGCCCGCCGAATTTCCCTGCTCGGTGGTGGGCCGCTGCTGCGAGAGCGGCGACATCATCCAGGAGCACGTCCTGCTGCCCGGGAGCGTGGGCCGGGGAGACATTCTGGCGGTATGCACCACCGGCGCCTACAACTACTCCATGGCCTCCAATTACAACCGCCTTCCCAGGCCTCCCATTGTCATGCTCCGGGGCGGCAACGAGTCCTATGTGGCAGTCCGCCGGGAGTCCCTGGAGGATCTGTGCCGCAACGACCTGTAAAAACGCACAAGGGAGCGGCCCCACCGGGGGCCGCTCCCTTCCAGCCTGTTGAAAATGTGTTTTCGACAGGCTGCCGGACTTTTGGAGCCTTTTGAACGGTTCGAAAAGTCGTTTGATCCGGCGTGAAAGACAACCCGGACGGTTTTCTTTCACACGATCTTTCCCTTCAAATTCTTTTGTGGGGAGGGTTTATTGGCAGCTACTCGCATCCACTCAGTTGAGCACCTGCTCCAGCTCCAGGGTGACGGTGCCGTCCTCCCGCACGAAGCAGGGGATGCCCAGGGAGCCCTTGGCCTTGGGGCCTTCGAAGACGGGGCTGCTCTCCCGCAGGGCCAAATAGGCCTTCAGATCGGGCAGGCTGGCGGACAGGTTCTGGAAGGTGATATCCGCCTTGGCCTCAACCAGCTTGTTGAGGGCGTACAGGGTATCCGGGCACAGGTGGCTGCCGATCACGGTCACTTTCATCTTGTCTCCTCCTTACTTTACGGCAATGGCTTCAATCTCGCACAGGGCGCCCTTGGGCAGAGCCTTCACTGCCACGCAGGAGCGGGCGGGCTTGGAGGTGAAGTACCTGGCGTACACCTCGTTGAAGGCGGCAAAGTCGGCGATGTCGGCCAGGAAGCAGGTGGTCTTGACCACCTTGTCGAAGCCGGAGCCGGCGGCCTCCAGAATGGCGCCCACATTCCTACAGCTCCACTCGGCCTGGGCGGCGATGCCCTCGGGCATGGCGCCGTCGGCGGGGTTCACCGGAAGCTGGCCGGAGGTGATGACAAGGCCGTTGGTCTCGTAGGCCTGGGAGTAGGGCCCGATGGCGCCGGGGGCGTGCTCGGTGTTGATGATAGTCATGGCAGATTCTCCTTTTATAAATGGATCAATGGATGGAACAGACAGAGGTGAATGGAGCTCAGACCCGGCTCTTTTTGGCGGCCGCGGCCTTGGCCAGCCACTCCTTGCCCTCCACCAGGCGGGTGACCAGCATGGAGGCGATGGTGTCGCCGGAGGCGTTCAGGCAGGTGGCGGCGGGGTCGAACAGGAAGCCCAGGGTGGCGATGATGGGGAAGGCCTCGGCGGGGAAGTTGAACATGGAGACGATCAGCATCTCGCCCACCAGGCCGCCTCCGGGGGCGCCGGAGAGGACGAAGGCGGACAGGATGGCCACCACGATGGCCATGCCGTAGGTGCCCGCGCCGGAGAAGTCCATGCCGAACACGCCGTAGAGGAAGGCGATCTTGGTGATGGAGCTGAGCACGGAGCCGTCCATGTGCATGGTGCAGCCCATGGGCAGCACCAGATCGCTGACGTCCTTGGGCACGCCGATGCTGTCACAGGCCTCCTTGTTCACGGGGATGGTGGCGGCGGAGGACTGGGTGGCAAAGGCGGTGACGGCGGGGCGCAGGATGTTTTTGACCATGGCCGCCACACCGCGCCGGCCGCCGGCCAGGAAGGCGTAGAGGGGGAAGAAGATCACCCCATAGAGGGCGCACAGGGGGTAGTAGACCAGCATGGAGCGGCCGTAGTCGCCGATGATCTCGGGGCCGTAGGTGGCCACCAGGTTGGCGAAGTAGGCGCCCAGGCCGATGGGGGCCACCAGCATGATGATGCCCACGAACTTCATGATGATGTCGTTCAGGTTGGCCAGCAGCTTGCCCATGGGGCTCTGCTCGCCGCCGCAGGCGGAGACGCAGAAGCCGAAGAGGATGGCGAAGATGATGAGGGGCAGCATGTTGGACTAGTCCCACAGGTCGGAGAAGTCGGACACGGTGAGGGAGCTGACCAGCAGCTCGCCGGCGGTCTGTGCCTCGCCCACCTCGCTGGCCACCAGCTCGATGGTGGTGCCCGCTGAGGGGCTGAACAGGTTGACCCACACCAGCACGCAGACGCCGGCGATGGCGCCGGTGAAGATGAAGGTTCCGATGGTGCCGCCCAGAATCTTGCCCAGGCGCTTCATATTGGCCATGCCGCCCACGGCGGAGGCGATGGACACGAACACCAGGGGGACCACGATCGTGAACAGCAGGTTGAGGAAGATGTCGCCGATGGGCTTGATGGTGGTGCCGAAGTTGGGGGCGACCACGCCGATGAGGGCGCCGATCAGGATGCCGCTGAGGATGAGAATCAGGTTGCCGTACTGCTGCCAGAAGCTCTTCTTTTGCAGGTTCGCCATATGGAATTTACCTCCTTTTACCAGTCCTGTGTGGGCTCAAAGGGCCTTGACCGCCGCTTCGAGCTGCTTCATCGCCCGCTCCAGCACGCTGCGGGGGCAGGCGGCGTTGAGACGCATGTAGCCGTTCAGGCTGCGGCCGAAGGAGCAGCCGTCGTTGAGGCCCAGGCCCGCCTGCTCGATCATGAAGCGGCGCAGGGCGTCGTTGTCCAGGCCCAGCGCCCGGCAGTCCAGCCACATGAGGTAGGTGGCGTCGGGGGCGCAGGTCTTGATCTGTGGAATGTGCTCCCGGCAGTAGTCCGCCACAAAGTCGAAGTTGGCGGACAGGTAGGGCAGCAGCTGCTCCAGCCACTCCTCGCCGTGGTTGAAGGCGGCCTCCATGGCGGTGAGGGAGAAGGCGTTGTTGCGGTGGATGTCCATGTTCATCCAGAACTGGTCAAAGACCTGCTTCATGTGGGCGTTGGGGAACACCACAGTGGAGGCCTGCAGGCCGGCCAGGTTGAAGGTCTTGGTGCCGGAGATGCCGGTGACCACATACCGGGCGGCCTCGTCGGAGACGGAGGCGGTGGGGGTGTGGCGCTTGCCGTGGAAGATCAGGTCGGAGTGAATCTCGTCGGAGAACAGGACCACCCGGTGTTTGATGCACAGCTCCACCATACGGCGCAGCTCCTCCGGCGTCCACACGATGCCCAGGGGGTTGTGGGGGCTACACAGGAGGAAGAGGTCGGCCTCGGCCAGCTTGGCCTCGAAGTCGGCCCAGTCCATCTCCCACCGGCCGTCCTTTTCCACGAAGGGATTCTCCAGCACCCTGCGGTTCCACGCCTCGGTCATGTCGTAGAACTCGGAGTACACCGGGGTCTGGATGAGCACGCTGCCCCCCTCGGGGGTAAAGAGCTTGACCATGGCGCTGATGGACTGCACCACGCCCAGGCTGAAGCTCATCAAGCTCGGGTCAATGTCCCAGCCGTTGCGGCGCTTCTGCCAGCCCCGGATGGCCTCAAAATAGGAGTCCGGGCGGCTGGTATAGCCCCAGATGCCCTCCTGGGCCCTGGCGGTGAGGGCGTCGACGATGGGCTGGGCGGTCTTGAAGTCCATGTCCGCGATCCACAGGGGGATCACCTGGTCGGTGCCGAACTTCTTCGTCCGCTCGTCGTATTTGGCGGAGCGGTTGCCGCCGCGGTCCACCACGGTGTCGAAATCATACTTCATAGGGGATCATCCTTCTTTCTCTCCTGGCCTGGGCTTCCCGGCCCTGTATTCTGTCCGACCATAAAAGCAATCTATGTGCCGAATCGCTCCGGGCGGCAAAACATTGTTAAATAAGCTTAAAATTTAGTCTGCTGTTTTATGCATAACAGAAAGAAACCCGCCGGGCAGTCCAGGACCACCCGGCGGAGAGATGCAGCAGGGCGCGTTTAAACTGGTCAAAGAAAGAAAAAACGGTCAAATTGGTCAAACCATTTCCGCTCCGCCCTCCACCGTCTGCCGGCGGCACAGGGCCCGCCCGGCCGGGGTGAGGCGGGTGCCGCCCCGGCCGCGGCTCACCCGCACCAGGCCCGCCCGGTCCAGCCCGGCCAGGATGCGCCGCACCTCCTGCTGGGAGCAGGGGAGCCCCGCCTCCCGGGCGGCGGCGAGGATGGCCTCCCGCCCCAGGCTGCGGCCCGCCTGGTCGGCCTCGTAGAGCTGCTCCAGCACGAAGCGGGCGTCCTCCCGGGGGCAGTCGGCCAGGGCGGGCAGCTCCGCCGGGGGCGCGGCGGCGGGGAGGTAGTGGAAGGTGGGGGGCAACTCCTCCACCCCCACCACAGTATGTCCCAGGTAGCTGAAATACTCTACCACATTGCGCAGCTCCCGGATGTTGCCCCGCCACTGGTGGGCCAGCAGGAGCCGCTCCAGCTCGGGCGAGAGGGTGAAGGAGGCCCCAATGTTGCGGCAGAAGTGGTCGATGAGCAGCAGCAGATCCCCCTCCCGCTCCCGCAGGGGCGGGATGAGGACGGGCAGGGTGTTGAGCCGGTAATAGAGGTCCCGGCGGAAGCTGCCCTCCTCCACCCGGCGCTCCAGATCCTCATTGGTAGCGGCCACGATGCGCACGTCCACCGAGATGATGCGGTTGCCCCCCACCCGCATGATCTCCCGCTCCTGTAGCACCCGCAGCAGCTTGCACTGGAGGGCGGTACTCATGCCCTCCACCTCGTCCAGGAAGAGGGTTCCCCCGTGGGCAAACTCAAACAGCCCCGGCTTGCCCCCCTTCCGGGCGCCGGTGAAGGCCCCCTCCTCGTAGCCGAACAGCTCGCTCTCCAGCAGGTTTTCCGGCATGGCGGCGCAGTTGATGGCCACGAAGGCCCCGCCGGCGCGGGGGGAGGCGTTGTGCACCGCGTGGGCAAACAGCTCCTTGCCGGTGCCCGTCTCGCCGATGAGGAGCACCGGCAGGGGGGTGAGACTCATCTTTTTTAATATGGTGATGCACCGCAGCAGGGCGGGAGACTGTCCCACCACGTTGTCAAAGGTATACTTGGCCCGGTAGCCCTTGTGGAGAAGCTGGCTGCGCAGCTCGTTCTGCCGGTTCTCCGCATCGTTGAACCGCTGCACCGTGGCGAAGGCGCCGATGCAGGCGTCCCCCCGCAGCACCGGGGCCACGGCCACGTTGATGTTGACTCCCCCGGCGCTCACCACCCGGGCGGGCTGGGGGGCCTTCTCCTTCAGGCAGCGGGCAAAGGGCAGGAAGGGATACACCGCGCCGGCGGGGCGGTGCAGAGCCTCGCCGCAGGGGATGCCGGTGATCTCCTCCAGCTTGCGGTTGCAGGCAAAGACCTCCCCCCGCTCGTTGACCCCCACGATCCCCTCATCCAGAATCTCCATGAGCATCTCAAACTGGCTCTCCAGCCGCAGGCCCCGGGCGAACACCCGGTCAAAGCTGTAGGTATTGGTGGCCACCTCCCGCTGGTACTGCTCAAACCGCTCGCTCTCCAGCAGCTCCTCCAGCCCCAGGCGGAGGGCCGCCTCGATCATGGTGGAGCTGTCGCACACCCGCTGGCCGATGTCGATGATCTCCTTCGCTCCGGCGGGGACGTAGCGGGTCTCCTGGGGGGTGATGACGAAGTCATACTGGCCCATGTCCGGCTCCGGCGCGCCGGGGTGGTAGAGGTCGAATACCAATTGGTTGACCCCCAGTTGGTTGAGGCGGGTCACCGCCTCCCGGCACATCTTGTCGCTCAGGTTGACGAAGAGGGCCCGCTTGCCCGCCGGCAGGCTCTGGAGGCGGCGCACCACGTCCCACCGGAGGGTAACGTGGATCTCCATCATCTCCCCGTCGATGGGGACGTACTGATGGAGATCCCCCAGGGAGTCGAAGGCGTCGGTGGTGACCATATAGAGGTCGTACCGGCGGGGCATGTGCTCGATGGAGCCGTCCCGCACGCTGTAGGAGCAGACGGTGATCCGCTCACCGAACAGCTCCTGGACCTGCTGGGCGTAAAACTGCCCGGCGTAGGCGTCCAGAGAGATAACCGCCACATCCTGTTTCATGGGGTTCTCCCCTCCTTTTTGGCCATTTACTTTAACCAGTTTAACCGATTTAATAGTATTCTGCGGGATTTCCCGCCCCATGTCAAGCCGATCCCCGCTTTTTTTCGCGGATTTTTGGCTTTGGCGGCAAAAAATGCAGTTGGCATGCCGGTTGCATGATAAAATAGGCAGAAGACTTGGCCGCCCCACGGGGCCGGCGGAAAAGGAGCGATGAACGATGCAACTGAACAAGGAAGAGATGCTGACCCTGCTGCACCAGGAGGTGGTTCCCGCCCTGGGGTGCACCGAGCCCGTGTGCGTGGCCCTCTGCGCCGCCGACGCCTACCACGCCATCGGCGGACAGGTGGTGTCCATCAAGATGGAGGTCAACCCCGGCATCTACAAGAACGGCATGAGCGTGGGCATCCCCGGCTTCCAGCGGGTGGGCCTGAAGTACGCCGCCGCCCTGGGTGCCTGCCTGGGCAACCCAGAGAAGGGGCTGGCGCTGCTGGAGGAGATCAACAGCATCGTCAGCAAGGAGGCCATCCGTCTGGTGGAGGACAAGCAGGTGAGCGTGACCATCGCCGAGGGGGAGAGCCGGCTCTACGCCCACGCCGAGATCATCACCACCCGGGGCATCGGCATCAGCACCATCCGGGACACCCACTCCAACATCATCTACACCAGCGCCAACAACGAGGTGCTCTTTGAGAAGGAGTACACCGCCGGCGGCGAGGACGCGCTTCACGCCAAGCTCAAGTCCATGACCGTCGCCCAGCTCCGGGAGCTGGCGGACTCCGCCGGCGAGGAGGAGCTGGCCTTTATGCTGGAGGGCGCGGAGATGAACGAGACCCTCTCCGACTACGGCCTGGAGCACCGCCTGGGCATCGGCATCGCCGACACCCTCAAGGCCCACCTGTCCACCGACATCATGGGCAGCAGCCTGATGGCCCGCACCATGGTGCGGGTGGCCTCCAGCGCCGAGGGGCGCATGTCCGGCTGCCCCTACGCGGTGATGAGCAGCGCCGGCAGCGGCAACCACGGCATCACCGCCATCATCCCCGTGGTGGAGATGGCCAGGCACCTGGGCTCCAGCCGGGAGGCCACCGTGAAGGCCCTGGCCTTCTCCCACCTGCTCAACGTCTACATCAAGCTGTTCACCGGCAAGCTCAGCGCCACCTGCGGCTGCGGCGTGTCCGCCGCCACCGCCGCCTCCGCCGCCATGGTGTGGCTCCTGGGGGGCGACGACAAGCAGATCGGCGCCGCCATCATCAACATGAGCGCCAACCTGACCGGCATGATCTGCGACGGCGGCAAGATCGGCTGCGCCCTCAAGCTGGCCACCGCCGCCTCCGCCGCCATCATGAGCGCCTACCTGGCCGTCGGCGGCGTGGTGGTCAGCCCCAGCGACGGCATCTGCGCCGCCACCCCGGAGCAGGTCATCCGCAACATGGGCCGCATCAGCACCCCCGGCATGGTGGAGACCGACCGCACCATCCTCAGCATCATGATGGAAAAGGACCAGGGCTGAGCCCCGGCCCTCCAGGCAAAAAGGGGCCCGGCCGAATCGCACGATTCGGCCGGGCCCCTTCTGCATGACGCGGGGCGGCTCAGCCCCGGTGGACCGGCGTCCACCACACCACGCCGCTGCGGTATTTCACGTTTGCGCACCAGCTCCCGTCCGGCCTCTGGGTGAAATGGCGGCACAGGATGGCCCTGGCGGTCTCCCCGTCCACCGCGCCGGGGGCGCAGCGGGCGCACTCCCCCCGCACCAGGGCGCCGGTGTCCGGGTAGGACAGTTCCTTCTCAAAGGGGAGCACCATCACATTGGCGTCAATGCCCATCTGGTAGAGCACCCCCACGAAGTACATGTAGTCCTTCCACTCCCAGCTCACCCGACCTCCCGCCGCGTCCAGCTCATGGAGCCAGGCGGGGGCCAGGCCGGTGTTCATGCCCGCCACGCACAGCTTGTCCGCCGCCCGGTCCATCCGCCGGAAGCAGTCGGCCAGATCCGCCTGCCGGTAGAAGCAGTTATAGCCGAAGACCAGATCGTACCGCCGCTCCGGCGTGAACTCCTCCCACTTGGCATGGAAGGCGGTGATATTGTCCCGGCCGCGCTCCGCCCCGGCCCGGAGGACGAAGTCCAGTACGTCCCGGGAGAGATCCACGCAGGCCACCTCCCGGCACAGCTCCGCCAGGGTCATGGTATAGCTGCCCCAGCCGGGCCCCACCTCCAGGGCGGTCTCCACCCCGCGGGCCCGCAGCAGGGGGCGCAGGCGCTCCAGCACCTGGAGGGCGGAGGGCTCCGGGGCATAGGTCTTGCGTGTCATGAAGGCGTGCCAGAAGTCCCGCTCCGCCTGGTCGTCGGTCATCCGGGGGGAGGCGCTGGCCGCCACGTGCTCCGCCCACTGCCGGGCGAAGTCGGTCATGGGCACCCGCTCCCTCATGTCTCCCCGCCTCCCTCCCAGTGGGTGTAGGAGTAGAGCAACTCCCTGGTGTAGGGGTGGACAGGGGCCTCCATCACCTGGTCCCGGCTCCCCACCTCCACCAGCCGCCCCCTCTGCATGACGCCGATGGTGTGGCTGATCCACCCCAGCAACTCGATGTCGTGGGTGATGTAGAGGTACGTCAGCCCCAGCCGCTCCTGGAGCTCCCGCAGCAGATTCATGATGCTGGCCTGTACCGACACGTCCAGCATGGAGGTGGGCTCGTCCAGCAGCAGCACCTCCGGCTCCAGCAGCAGGGCCCGGCAGATCACCAGCCGCTGGCCCTCGCCCCCGCTGATCTGGTGGGGGTAGCGGGAGAGCAGGTAGTCGGGCAGGCCCACCTGCCCCAGCGCGGCCCGGATCTTCTCCATCCGCTCCTCCCGGCTCTCCCCCAGCCGGTGGATGGCCATGGCCTCCAGCAGACTGTCCCGGATGCGCATGGAGGGGTCCAGGGAGGCCTCCGGATTCTGGAAGATGATCTGCACCCGCCGGTGGTACGCCCGGCTCCCCTTCCGGTCCAGGCGTGCGATGTCCTCCCCCTCGAAGCGGATGCGCCCCCCGGAGGGCTTGAGGACGCGGGTGATCATGCGGGAGAGGGTGGTCTTGCCGCAGCCGCTGTTGCCCACCAGCCCGAAGGTTTTCCCCCGCTCCAGGGCGAAGCTCACCCGGTCCACCGCCCGGACGGTGTGGGTGCGGAATACGCCGCTGGAGAACGTCCGGCTGACCTCCTCCAGCTCCAGCACCTTATTCATAAAGGAAGCACCTCACCTTCCCGCCCGTGGGCAGCGCGACCTCCCCCGGCGCCTCCCGGCCGCAGCGCTCCATGGCCCTGGGGCAGCGGGGGTAGAAGGGGCAGCCGGTGTGCTCCAGCCGTCCGGGGTCCGGGGGTGGTATGGGCACCATGCCCCGGCTGGGCAGGGAATGGATCAGGCCGGCGGTATAGGGGTGGCGGGGCCGCTCCATGACCTCCTCCGCCGTGCCCTGCTCGATGATCCGGCCCATGTAGAGCACCCGGATGTCGTCGCACAGCCGGCGGGCCAGGGCCAGATCGTGGGTGATGACGAGCATGCTGCAGTGGTGCTCGGTGTAGATCTGGCGCAGGACGGAGTACACCTGGTTGCGGATCACTGCATCCAGGCCCTTGGTGGGCTCGTCGGCGATCACCCACCCCGGCCGGCAGGCCAGCCCCAGGGCGGACACCAGCCGCTGGTTCATGCCGCCGCTCATCTGGAAGGAATACTGGTTCAGGATGCGCTCCGGCTCCTCGAAGCCGAAGCGGCGGAGCAGCTCGGCGGCCTGGGCCTCCGCCTCCCTCCGCTTCCAGCGCCCGTGGGTGGTGATGGCCTCGGTGAGCTGGCGGCGGAGCTTCATCACCGGGTCCAGGGAGGCGCCGGGGTTCTGGGGGATGAGGCCGATGGCCGCCCCCCGCAGCCTGCGCAGCCGCCGCAGGGGCATGGAGTAGAGCTCGTCTTCTCCGAAGAAGCACTTCCCCGTCACCCGGGCCGTATTGGGCAGCAGACGCAGCAGGGACATGCCCATGACGCTCTTGCCGCTGCCGCTCTCCCCGATGACGCCGGAGATGCGCCCCGCCCGGAAGGTGGTGGACAGGTCGTTGACCGCGTACACCGGCCCCTGGGCGGTGTCGAAGCATACCGACAGGTGCTGAATCTCAATGTCCGGTACCATGCTCACAGCTCCTTCACCGCGTCCTGCTTCACGTCCAGCCGGTCCCGCAGCAGATCGCCCAGCAGGTTGATGGACAGGGTCAGCAGGATAATACAGATGCCCGGCGCCCACAGCAGATGGGGGGCGCTGCGGAAGTACCGGCGGGCGGTGCCGCTGACCATCTCCCCCCAGTCGGGGGTGGGGGGCTCGATGCCCAGGCCCAGATAGCTCAGGCCCGCCACCGACAGCACCACCCGCCCCACCCGGGTGGTGAACTGGAGGATCACGTTGGTGCGGATGTTGGGCAGCACGTGGCGGAGGACGATGCGCAGGTGCCCCGCCCCCAGGCAGCGCATGCCCTCGACGTACATCTCGCTCTTGACCTTCATGACCTCCCCCCGCACCAGGCGGGAAAAGCCCACCCACGAGGTGATGACCAGGGCCAGGATGATGCTCCGGGTGCCCCGCTCCAGGACGCCCACCAGGGCGATCATCAGTACCATGCCAGGCAGGCCCTGGAACACGTTGGAGACGGCGGTAATCACGCCGTCCACAATCCCCCCGCAGTAGCCGGCGGCCACGCCGATCACCAGCCCCACGGCCATGGAGCAGGCCGTGGCCGCCACCGCCAGCAGCAGGGAGGCCCGGCCGCCGTAGATCACCCGGCTGAGCACGTCCCGCCCCAGGGCGTCGGTGCCCAGGGGATGGGCCCGGCAGGGGTCCAGCAGGCGCAGCTCCATGTTCACCTCCAGGGGGTCATAGGGGGCCAGCCAGGGGGCGAAGATGGTCATGAGGACAATGGCCCCCAGGATGGCGCACACGAGGGCCAGCTTGATGTTCTGTTTCCGGCGTCTTGTCATGCCTCTCCCCCCTGTAGGCGGATTTTCGGGTTGACCGCAATGTAGAGCAGGTCGATGGCCAGCGTAACGAGCACGAAGGTGGTGCCGGTGATGAGCACATAGCCCTGGATTACGGGGTAGTCCCGGTTCTGGATGGCGGAGAGGACATAGCTGCCCAGGCCGGGGATGGCAAAGATGTTCTCGATGATGGTGCTCCCGCCCAGGATACCGCCGAAGTAGTTGCCGATGAGGGTGATGATGGGCACCAGGGAGTTGCGGAAGGCGTGCCCCACCATCACCGCCCGCTGGGACAGGCCCTTGGCGTTGGCCACCACGATGTACTGCTCCCCCAGTTGGGCCAGGATGTTGCCCCGGGTGAAGCGGGAGGTGGAGCCCACGTTGGCGGCGGAGAGAGCCACGGCGGGCAGCACCAGGGAGGCCAGCCCCCGGTCCAGGCCGCTGGTGGGCAGCAGGTGAAGCCACTCGGCGAACACCGTGATGAGAAACAGGGCCAGCCAGAAGCCGGGCACCGACAGCAGCAGGGTGGACAGCCCCTTGAGCACCGTATCCAGCCATGTGCCGTGGCAGGCCGCCATGAGCACGCCGCCTCCCACGCCGAACACCACCGCCGCCAGCATGGCGGCCAGGGAGACCTTGAGGGTGATGGGCAGCCGGGTCATCAGCTCCTGGGCGATGTCCTTGTTGCCGATGTAGGAGCGGCCCAGATCCCCCCGGAGGGCGTCCCCCAGCCAGTCCAGGTACTGCACCGGCAGGGGCCGGTCCAGGCCCAGCTCGGCGCGCATGTCCGCCCGGTCCTCCTCCGTGGGAAATTCAATGCCGATGCGGAACAGCGCATCGTCCACCGGGTCGCCGGGGGCGATGCGCCCCAGCAGGAAGGCCGCCAGGGAGATGCCCAGCAGCACCGGGATGAGCACCAGCAGCCTGCGGCCGATGTACTTGAGAATTGCCATGATCCACCGCCTTCGGAGACAGAATACAAACGGAAAATAAGCCCCCGCCTCGCGGGGGCTTATTTTCACACACGGTCCTTACTCGGCCCAGCAGACCTGGGTGAAGCCGGTCAGGCCGTACACCGTAGCCTGATAGCCGGTGATGTCGCTGGAGGAGGCCACCACCTCCTGGGAGTACAGCACGGGGATGTTGGGGAAGTCCACGGCGGAGATCTCCTGGAGCTCCGTGTAAATCTCGGTCAGGCGGCCGGCGTCCAGGCAGGCGGCCGCCTCCTCGATCAGCTCGTCCACGTGGTCATTGTGGTAGCCCAGGCCGTAGCTGATGTTGGTGCCGCCCTCGGTGTGCATAAAGCCCTTGAACAGGGAGAAGGGGTTGGCGGAGGGCAGGCCCTGGATCTTGAGGCACAGGTTGTAGTTGCCCGCCTCCATCTCCTCCTTGCAGGGGCCCCAGTCCATCTGCTGGATGCTGACCTTGATGTGAGTGCCCTCGATGTTCTCCAGCAGGGACTGGATGTATTCGGCCTCCTCCTGGTAGGGATAGCGGTTGGCGTCCACGCCGGGCAGCAGGAACAGCAGCTCCACCTCCTGGTCTCCCACCACCTCGCGGATCAGCTCGGCGCCCCGCTCCGGGTCGTGCTGCACGGGCTGCTCGCGGTAGAAGGCGGAGGTGTAGTTCAGGAAGCCGCCGGCGGCGAGGCCGTAGCCGTTGTAGAAGCTGTCGATGATGGTCTGGCGGTCCAGCAGCAGGGACAGGCCCTCCCGCATGCGCACGTCGTTGAAGGGGAAGGCGCCGCCGTTGACGTTGAGGAAGTGGGTGATGCCGGAGTCGCCCACGGACACGTTGTAGGCCGGATCGCCGTCGATCTCCGCGGCCTGGGAGGGGGAGATGGCGCCCAGATCGCACAGGCCCTGGACCTCGCCGGCCCGCAGGGCGGTGTAGCGGGTCTCGGCGTCGGGGATGACCTTGAAGCGGAAGGTCTTGGCGATGCCGGGGGTGCCCCAGTAGTTATCGTTGCGCTCGATGACGCAGTACTGGCCCAGCACGTTCTCGGTCACCACGTAGGGGCCGGTGCCGATGGGGAAGCCGGCGAAGGTGCCGTCCTCGGCGAAGCAGGAGGGCTCGAAGATGGCGGAGCCGTAGTTGACCATGGTGTAGTCCAGCAGGGGCTGGCCCTCGGAGAGCGTGAGCACCACGGTGTAATCGTCGGTCTTCTCGTAAGAGACCAGGCCGGGGTAGATGGTGTCGATGTTCATGCCGTAGAAGGAGGACTCGAAGGGCCCCTTCTTCATGCGGTCGAAGTTGGCCAGCACGCTGTCGGCGTTGAAGGGAGTACCGTTGGAGAAGGTGACTCCCTCCCGCAGATGGAAGGTCCACACGGTGGAGTCCTCATTGTGCTCCCACTCGGTGGCCAGGGCGGGGGCGGGCTTGCCGCTCTCGTCCTTGGTGATCAGGGGCTCCCACACGCCCAGGGACATGGAGGCGTAGTAGGCGTCCTGCTCGCCGGGGCACTGGTCGCGGGAGGCGGCAAAGACGATCTCGCGGGTCTGGTCCACGGCGGCAGGGGTTTCGCTGCCCGCCGGGGCGGAGGTCTGGGCATCCGGCGCGGGCGCGCCGCCGCAGCCCGACAGGGACAGGGCACAGGCAACGGCAAGCAGCAGAGACAGGGTGCGCTTTTTCATGTTCATGCTCCTCTCAAATTGACTGACGCATGAATCCATGCACAAAAAAACTCCCCCCTGTTTTCCAGAGAGGAGCCGCAATCGGATGACAGGCCGGCAGACCGGCGCTGCACAGCTTTCCCCACCGAAAGAACGTGCACACACCGCAGGCGGCTGGTCTCCTGGCTTGGACTCATCCTCACGCCCGCCTTCCCATCCGGCGTACCGGACAGTGACATATCTGGGCGCTTGTCATCCTTACAGTAGAGAGGGCTGCTGCGGATTCTCACCGCATTCCCAATGAAAGCAACCGCTACCGTCTGCTGATTCACTTGTCGGCGTTCATTATAGCCGCGCGCCCCCCGCCTGTCAAGATGGCGGAGGCAGAATATCACAATTTTCTCTCCTATCCCAGCCATAAGTTCCAAATTACGGTTGACAGAAAGGCGGGTTTTTTATATAATATCATATACAATCGAAAGGTCAGGTTATGCCGGGTGTAGCAAACCTGCCGTACTCCACTTCCGGGCGGGAGTGGGTTTGACTTCAGATGCGTGGAGAGCATCTTGAGGCGTTTTTGTGCGCTTCAAGATGCTCTTTTTTGTAAAACGGGAGGACAGGCGTATGGGTGTGACCAGGATGGGCAAGACCACCATTTTCCTGGCTGATGACGATGAGGGCGTCCGCCGTACCTTGCGCACTTTTTTTGAGGGGCTCCCCGGATATCGGGTGGTGGGCGAGGCCTGTGACGGGATGGAGGCGGTGGAGGGCTGCCGGGCGTCGGCCCCTGACGTGGCGCTGCTGGACATCCAGATGCCGCTGCTGGACGGCGTGAGCGTGGCCAGACAGGTTCTGGCGGACCGGGCCGCCAAATGTGTCATTATCCTGACGGCGTTCAGCGACCGGGAGCACATCGAGCGCGTACAGGCGTGCGGGGCGGCGGGGTACCTCACCAAGCCTTTTGAGGCGGAGAAGATTCTGCCTACCATCGAGCTGTGTATTGCGCGCAGCAAGGAGTACTACCTGCTGAACAAGGAGTATCAGCACCTGAGCCGGCGCTGTCAGAACCGGGAGCCCATCGATCAGGCCAAGCTCCTGCTGATGGAGACCAGGGGGATGCGCGAGGACGAGGCCTACCAGTACATTCGGGAGCTCAGCCGCCGCAAGGGCATGTCTATGGCCCGGGTCGCCAGCTATTTGCTGGCCCAGCAGGAGGAGCGGCATGATTAGCGCCACGCGGATGCTCTGTCAGAAATACACGGATCTCACGGACGCGGAGATCTCCTACCTGGAATCCTATGGCGCCCTGCTCCCCGCCCTGGCCAACGCCGAGCAGGCGGATGTCTTCATCGACTGCCGGACCGTCAGCGGGCGCTCTGCCATCGTGGTCTGTGAGGCGAAGCCCCAAACCGTCCCCTCCAACTACCGCAGCTCCATCCTGGGCATACTGATCCACTGGCGGGACGAGCCGGCGGTGGACCGCTCCTTCCGTCTGGCGGTTCCCACCTCCGGGGTGCGGGCGGTCTCCATGCCGGAGGACCGCCGGATCGTCCAGTCGGTGGAACCCCTCTTTTATGAGGGGCGGCTGATCGGCGTCCTCATCTATGAGCGGCCCGCTCTGGCCGCCGAGGAGCCGCCGCCCGCTGGGGAGCGGGAGGCGGAGCAGGCGTCCGGGGCTCTGGACTGGGCTGCGGTATCCCCCTGTCTGGACGACGCCGTCCTTTTCCTGGATGAGGAGGACCGGGTCTGCGGCTTCAACCCGGCGGCCACAGCCCTCTACCGCCGGATGGGTTACATCGGCACTCTGGCCGGGATGCCCGTCAACAACATTCAGCCCGCCGCCCTCAGCGAGTGCGACCAGGACAGGCACGAGACGGCCCTGGCCAACCGGGTGCTCCAGTACCAGCGCCTCCCTCTCTCCTCCGGGCAGGCCCGGGCGGCGCTCATCATCCACGACCTCACCCGCCAGCGGCAGCTAGAGGAGGAGCTGGCCCTGCAGCGGACGGCACTTCAGGAGCTGCGGCACCGCATGAAAAACAACCTTCAGATGCTCGCCAACCTCACCCGGAGCCGGGGTTGTGATCCGGCCGAGTCCCCGCCGGTGCAGACCGCCCTTCTGGATACGGCCAACCGGCTGCTCTCCCTGGCCGCCACGCTGGACGGCATCGTACAGGTCTCCCGGGAGAAGGTCTCCCTCCTTCAGATTCTGGAGCAGATCCGCCGGTACATGCTCCAGACCCTCCTGCCCTCCGCCCGCCGTGTCACCATCCACGTGGGCGGCGAGGACGTCATTGTGTCCGCGGACTGCGCCTCCTCGGTGGCCCTGGTGGTCAACGAGCTGGTGCAGAACGCCCTGAAATACGCCTTTCCCTCCGGCCAGGCGGGAAGGATCGGCATCGAGCTCCACAGCGGGCGCCCCCTCTGCCAGCTCACCGTCTGGGACAACGGCGTGGGCTTCCAGGCGGACCGCCCTCGCCCCGGAGGCGCCGGTCTGGAGCTGGCCTCCACGATCGTGCGGGAGAAGCTCACCGGCGAGTGGAGCGTGGAGAGCGGCCCCGGCGGGACGCGGATCTCCTTCGACTTTCTGGAGCAGTAAAACCAAATCGTGCGCCGACCTGAGGCTATGGCGGCGCGTACAAGAGCACGGGCGATGCAGCCCAGGGACAGCGCAGGCGCTGCCCCTGGGCTGTTTTGCATAAACAGCCAAATTTGACAAGCTTGAAACGGGCGCCGAGGGGGCGTCCGGCGCAAAGGAGAGGTGCAGCAGAATGAAATTGAAAACCACACTGAACGGCCAGACCTTCGCCTTCCGCGACATCAGGGATGTCCTGGCCAAGGCCAACGAGCCCAAGGCCGCCGACCGGCTTCAGGGCGTGGCCGCCGAAACCGTGACGGAGCGGGTGGCGGCCAAGATCGTCCTGTCCGAGCTGACGGTGGGCGAGCTGACCGAGAACCCCACCGTCCCCTATGAAAAGGACGAGGTGACCCGGGTCAATCTCGACGGACTCAACCAGCCCACCTACCAGCGCTTCAAGGGCATGACCATCGGCGAGCTGCGGGAGTGGATTCTGGACCACAAAACTACGGGGGACGACCTGGTACGCAGCTGCCGGGCCTTCACCGGCGAGGTAGCGGCGGCCGTGGCCAAGCTCATGTCCGCCATGGATCTGGTCTACGGCGCCAGCAAAATTCACCACATCACCCGCTGCAACACCACCATCGGCCAGCCGGGCGTGCTGGCCTTCCGCAACCAGCCCAACAGCCCCACCGACGACCCCGAGGAGATCCTGATCCAGATGATGGAGGGCGTCTCCTACGGCTGCGGCGACGCCTGCATGGGCATCAACCCTGTGGAAAACAATGTGGAGAGCACTCGGCGTATCGCGGATGCGGTCTACAGCTTTATCTGCCGCAACGACATCCCCACCCAACTGGTGGTTCTCTCCCACATGACCACCCAGATGGACGCCATTCGGAAGGGCGCGCCTTTGAGCATGATTTTCCAGTCCATCGCCGGCACAGAGGCCGCCAACAACGACTTCGGCGTGAGCCGCCAGCTCTGTACGGAGGCCTACGAACTGGCCTGCCAGCACGCCCTGAGCACCGGCCCCAACCTGCTCTATTTTGAGACCGGCCAGGGCTCCGAGGTGTCCATCGGCGCCGACTGCGGGGTCGACGAGATGACCCTGGAGGCCCGTACCTACGGCTTTGGCCGCTTTTTCCGCCCCTTCATGGTGAACAACGTGTCCGGCTTCATCGGGCCGGAAACCCTCTACGACGGCAAGGAGATGATCCGGGCCAGCCTGGAGGATCACTTCATGGGCAAGCTGATGGGCCTGCCCATGGGCATGGCCCCCTGCTACACCAACCACACCTCCATTACCCAGGACGAGCAGGAGATGGCCACCATGCTGCTCAACGCCGCGGGGGCCAACTACTACATCGGGGTGCCGGTCAACGACGATATTATGCTCTCCTACCAGGACACCAGCTACCACGACAACGCCACCCTGCGGGAGCTCTCCGGCCGTCTGCCCGCGCCGGAGTTCCACCAGTGGATGATGAAGCGGGGCCTGATTGACGAAAAGGGTGTCCTGACCGAGCTGGCCGGCGACGCCTCCATTTTCCTACAGTGAGAGGGAGGGAACTGATATGAATGAAACCCAACTGAGAGAGCTCATCCTGAAAGCCATCTCCGAGGCAGTGGGCGATACCGCCGGTGCACAGTCCGCCGCTCCCGTCCCCCCGGCCTCCGGCGCGGTGGAGAGCGGAGAGGTCCGCGACCTGTCCGCCGTAGATTTCCGCCAGATTATCGACGTGCCCACCCCCGCTAACCCGGAGGAGTTCCGCCGCATGCGCTCCAAAACGGTGGCCCGCATCGGCGTGTGGCGAGCCGGGCCCCGTTGCCGCACCAACACCTACCTGCGGTTCCGGGCGGATCACGCGGCCGCCATGGACGCCGTGTTTACCGACGTGCCGGAGCGTCTGCTGGAAGAGATGGGCCTGTTCACCGTGCAGACCCTCTGTGAGACCAAGGACATGTACCTTACCCGGCCGGATCTGGGCCGCCGCTTCTCTCAGGAGACTCTGGCCGAGCTCCAGCAGCGCTGCAAGCGCAATCCCGACGTGCAGCTCGTGGTGTCCGACGGCCTGTCCAGCACCTCAGTGTCCGCCAACCTCCGGGACATCCTGCCCGCCATCCTTCAAGGGCTGAGCAGCACGGGGGTCAGCGTGGGCACCCCCTTCTTCATCAAGTACGGCCGTGTGGGAGCCATGGATGCCGTCACCGAGGCCTTGGGCTCCAAGGTCACCGTGATCCTCCTGGGCGAGCGCCCCGGCCTGGCCACCGGCGAGTCCATGAGCGCCTACATGACCTACGGCGGCTATGTGGGCATCCCTGAGGCCAGCCGCACCGTAGTCTCCAACATCCACCGCGGCGGCACCAACCCCGCCGAGGCGGGCGCGTTCATTGCCGAGCTGTGCGGGCGCATGCTGAAGGAGAAGGCCTCCGGCCTGGCTCTCAAACTGTAAACGCGGCCCGGCCGGAATCTGCGGCTCCTCTTCCGGCGGGCTCGGCATCGCACTGGGGGGCTCTCCAGCCAATTCCTAAACACGGGAATTGACCCTGCTGCGATTCACCTTTTGTCTCTCAGCATGCCATTTCTGCCCCAAAGGACTCCTTCAATCCGAATATTCTGAATATTTTCTACGCTTATCTGTAATGCTGTTCAGGTACAGGCCATCCGCTCACCTTTCGCACACTCCCTGCACGAAGTAAAGACTCCATCACCCGCAGCTTCCACAGCCCTCCCCCCGTTACAGGTCGTCGCAAGGGACATATATGGAACAAAAGCTCCGCCGTTTCCACAGGAAACCGGCGGAGCTTTTGTTTTGCAGCTTCTGCCGTGGGAAGGGGCAGGTGCATCACTGTGCACCGCTCCTCTATCACACAGTCAATCTGTATTCGGCAAATGGAACCGTTCTATCCATCTGCGGGCAGCCCCTGCCATCGGAGCTTCTCAACCAGAGAAATCCGTCCCTTTACAAGGGCGGATTTCACTTCAGGCCCAAAATAGCACGAGCCTCCTCCGGGGTAGCCAGCACCCTGCCGAACTCGGCGGCCACCCGCTTCACCCGGCCGATAAACTGCTGGCTGCCCTGGGCCAATATCCCCTTATTGTAATAGACATTGTCCTCCAGACCGACCCGGATATTACCGCCCATCGCCAAGGCGGCCAGGGTAATCTCATTTGCACCCCGGCCGATTCCAAAGGTACTCCAGGTGCAGTTCTCGGGCAGATGGTTGACCAGGTAGACCAAGCTCTCCGTGGTGGCCTCCATGCCGCCCGGCGCACCGAGGCAGAGCTGGAAATGGGCCGGTGCATCGAGGACGCCCGTTTTCAAATAGTGCTTTGCGGTGTTGAGCATGCCCATGTCGAAGACCTCAATCTCCGGCTTGACTCCGGCGGCGCGCATCTCCTGGCCGCACAGTTCCAGGAACTTGGGTTCGTTCATAAATACCACACTGTGAAGCCAGTTCATCGTACCCGCGTCAAAAGACGCCATCTCGGGTCTGAGCTCCCGGAAGGGGCGGATACGCTCCTCCCAGGAGAACCCCTGTCCTCCGGAGGAGGTCAGGTTGAGCAGCACCGGGCAGCCACTGGCGCGGATCAGGCCCACCGCCTCTTCAAATTTGTCAAAGCGCATGCTCCCCGCGTCGTTGTCGTCCCTGACATGTATATGTACCATGGCGGCCCCTGCCTCGTAGCAGCGCAGCGCTGCCTCGGCAATCTCCTTTGGCTGGGTCGGAAGATAAGGGTTATCCTGCTTGGTGGTGACCGCGCCGGTGAGGGCGGCGGTGACAATCACCTTATTGCTGTCATTCAAACGCCTGGTTGTGGTCATGCGATTTCCCTCTTTCTAATCCAAGTTTTCAATTACCACTGCCGTCCCCATGACGCCGGCGCAGGGGGGCAAGCCGTACCGCAGCCCGCGGCTCCTGAGCTCATACAGCAGTGTAATCACAATGCGGGAACCGGTGGCGTCCACCGGGTGCCCCAGGGAGATTCCCCGCCGTTGACGTTCAGGCCATTAGAGCCGGCCCAGCGCGCGGGACACCTGAATCAGGCCGCGGGTCAACGTCTCATTGGATGCTTTGACCTGCCCGGGACTCCAGAGCTGGAAGCCCTCTCCCGTTTTAAAGCCCAGTTTTCCCTCGTCCATGAGCTGTACCATCAGCTTGGAGGGCTCGGCGGAGCTCTCAATGTGGGGAAATAAGTACTTGTGAATGGAGTAGGTGAGGTCCAGCCCTCCGCGGTCGATCACCTCCATGGGGCCAGAGACCCCCAGGCGCATACCGAATCCGTACTTGATGGCGTCGTCCACATCCCCGGCTTCGGCGATCCCATTTTCCACGATAGAGATCGCTTCGCGGAAAAGCGCGTGCTGCATCCGGTTGGCCAGGAAGCCCGGTACATCCTTTTTGACGAGGACGGGCTTTTTGCCCGCCTCCTCCATTAGCTGAAATACGGCGGCCACCGTCTCCTCGGAGACATATTTGGTACGGATCACCTCCACCAATGGCACGAGGTAGGCGGGATTCCAGAAATGGGTACCGATGATGCGCTCCTTATGGACGGCCTTCCCGGCAATCTCCGTCACGCTGATGGCGGACGTATTGGTGGTCAGGACCGTCGAGAGGGGGCAGAGGGCGTCCAGCTTCTGAAAGTAGTCCTGTTTGACTGCCAGATCCTCCACAATGCACTCAATGACAACATCGGCAAACGCCGCAGCCTCCTCAAGAGACTCGGTCCAACTGACCCGGTCCAGGATGGCGGGGATCGCCCCGCCATCCTGCACTCCTTCCTCCCGGAGGATATTCAGATTGGCCTCCATGGTCTCTCTGGGCCGGGCGCGCACCTTATCGTCATACACATAGATGAGTTTTACGTGCGTCCGGAAGCCGCCTGAAGCAACGCAGGCAGCGCGGGACTATGCAAATTCCACCTTTGGCAAGTGGAAGGGAAAATGTGAAATCTGAAACCCTGTCATCATCCGGCTTACCCGCAAGAGAAATCCCAAGGGGAACACAGCACGCCGGAAAAGGCATAAGTCAGCCAGTCATCACGCTGCGACTGAGTGCCAAGATGAAAAGTTCTGCATGAGGATGAAAGCCAAACTGCCTGAACGATAGTCAGAGGAGCGTTATCGTCCGCCACGGCGAAAAGATGACTATATGCGCCGTGTGATATGGGCAAGTGGTGAAGGTAAATCGCCAAATGCGTACACATCCATATCAGCCGCCCGCAGTCAGCGGGAAATGACGGAAGTCGCATCCGACAGCAGAACAGGCCAATTTGCATAGTTCTAACCGGAGATGACCTAAACCGGAACGCTGGAAACAGCTATGGCCTGGGCCTGAATATCCGGCACGGTCACGGAGCCACCATAGTAGTCCGAGGGCGTTAATGGCGTCCACATGGCGAAGGGTGGCAGTTTATCCCCTGATACTGAAAAGGAAAGGTGCGTGAGGCACTATGAGAAGTCCACAGACAGTATTGGAAACCCTACGAAAGCACGCGCAGAAAGCGCATTACCAGTATGAGCGTCTTTACCGCAACCTGTATAACCCTCAGCTCTACCTTCTGGCCTATCAGAACCTATATGCGAACAAGGGGAGTACGACGGCTGGAGCAGATGGCGCTACCCTCAGCGGTATGAGCCTGAAGCGAATTGAGTCCCTGATTAAAAAACTGCGGGACCGCAGTTATCAACCCCACCCCGCCAGGAGGCAGTACATCCCCAAGAAAAGTGGAAACGGGCTGCGCCCGCTGGGTATCCCGGCGGCAGACGACAAACTGGTACAAGAAGCCGTTCGCATGATTTTAGAAAGCATCTATGAACCGACCTTTCAAAGCACATCTCATGGTTTTCGGCCCGGAAAAAGCTGTCATACCGCCCTGTCGCAGATACAGAAAACCTTCACCGGCGTCAGCTGGTTTGTGGAGGGCGACATCAAAGGGTGTTTCGACAACATCGACCACCACATCCTGGTCAACATTCTGAAACGAAGGATAAAGGACGAGGCTTTCATAGACCTGATTTGGAAGCTGCTCCGGGCCGGGTATCTGGAGGACTGGATGAAGCACCAGACCTACAGTGGCACGCCGCAGGGCTCCGGGGTAAGTCCACTCTTGGCGAATATCTATATGAACGAGCTGGACCTGTTCATGGAAAAGCTCCGGGCGCAATTCGGCAAGGGCGACAAGCGGCGGTTCAGCAACGACTATGTCAATGCCAACCACCACTATGCGCGAACCAGAGAACGAAACGCCAAAAAATGGAACACCATGAGCGAAGAAGAACGGAAAGACGCCAAAGTCATGCAGAAGAAATTACAGGCAATCCTGCTATCTACCCCCAGTCGGGAGCCAATGGACCCCAACTATCGCAGAGTTCTATATGTCCGTTACGCCGATGATTTTCTAATTGGCGTGATTGGAAATAAAGCGGACGCCGAACAAATCAAGACCGCCGTCAGTGAATTTCTGAAACAGGAATTGAACCTCACCATGTCGCCTGAGAAAACCCTGATTACCCACGGACATGACAAGGCAAGATTCCTGGGATACGACATCACCATCAGCAAGAATCAGGCGGTCAAAAAGACAAAGGGCGGCGTAAAGCGAGCCTATAATGGGCGCGTTGTCCTCCTGCTTCCAAAGGAAAAATGGATGGGTAAACTGCAAGAGTATAGGGCGCTTAATATACAAAAGGATGGCACGGGGAAAGAAATTTGGATGCCTGTGGCAAGGAACGGCTTGCAAAACAAAGAACCTATTGAAATCCTCGCACAATTCAACGGAGAAATCCGGGGTATCTACAACTATTATCGTCTGGCACGGAATGTATCTGTCCTGAACAAGTTTTGCTATGTCATGGAGTACAGCATGTATAAGACTATCGCAAGGAAAATGCGGTGCTCCGCAGCGAAAGTCAAGAAGAAATATACGAGAGACCGCATATTTGGCATAGAATACGAAACAAAACACGGGATAAAACGGGCCGAGTTCTACCATAACGGTTTCCGGAAAAGTGCGCCGTCTAAATTAGACATGGACACAACGCCGGACTATAGATACTCCATCCGACCCAAGGAAGTCATTGCCAGATTTATGACCGGATACTGTGAGCTGTGCTGTAAAAATGAACTCCCGGTTATGATTTACCAGGTGAAGAACCTGAAAAGTCTTTCCGGCAACGAGCCCTGGGAACAATTTATGTTGAAAAAGCGCCGCAAGACGCTGATTGTGTGCGAGGACTGCTACAAAACAATCACAAATTCGTAGGGTGGATAAATAGAGAGCCGTATACATCGAGAGGTGTAAGTACGGTTCGGGGGCGAGCTATGGAAAACCCGCCGCCGCGAGGCGGTAAGGCGTCTATAGTTTAGCCCACCTCATGGCCAGCCTGAGCAAACATCTGTGCAATGCCGATTCCCATGGTGCCGGCACCCAGAAGCGCAATTTTCTTCTTGTCTGCCATCATGGCCTCCAATTACCTTTCTGTTCGGCTGCGGATCAATATACGCCGTATTTATACACCCGGTCGGGAACATCCTTATTGATATGGTCCTCGTCGGTGATGGCCACGGCGCGGACGATGGTGCCGTCGCCCATATACCAGCGCAGCGGGAAGGCACAGAACATGAAGCGCTGTCCCTTCACCTTCTCGATGTCGCCGCCCAGGTTCTCAATACCCATGACGTTGTTGCCCAGCAGGATGGTATGCACCGGCTCCCACTCGGGGTAGTCCTCGATGGGCTCATGACCAAACTCCTTCTTGTACTCGTCCACGATGCGGGGGACGTAGGGGCCGGGGCCGTGCTGGGCCGCGTAGGTATAGAGGATGTGGTCCAGCGCCTGCAGATCGAAGCCCACGCCCTTGACCTTGTGGTCCACCAGCCAGTGGGCGCCCTCGATGGACATGCCGGGGGAGTACATGAAGTAGTCGTCGTTCTCGCCCCAGCGCTGGTTCATGCCGGTGCAGATGAGGACCCAGTCGCCCTCCTGGATGCCGCCCTCCACCTTGGCGGCGGCCTTCTCGATGTCCTCAACGGTGATCAGCTCCCAGTGCTTTTTGGGGATATCCAGGCAGACCGCAGGGCCATAGTAGTTCTCCAGAGGCAGCTCGTGGGTATAAGGAGACTCGGGAATCACGTGGGAGGGGGAGTCGGCGTGGGTGGAGTTGTGCATGTGGAAGTCGTTGAAGGTCTGAAGCAGACGATAGTGCATGGGCATGTGCTGCACACGGTCGATGTGGAAGTCGCCGTTGGAGGGCCACAGGGGATTGCCGCGGCCGAAGGGATGGGACAGGTCGACAAGAATGGTCTTACTCATGATAATAACTCCTTTCAAAATGGCAGAAATGAGGATGGAGCCTGATCAGGTAAACATAGCGTTGGGGATAAAGGTGGATAGTCCTGGAATAAAGATAAACAGCAGTGTAATGACGATCATAACCGCCAGATAGGGCATGGAGCCCTTGAATATGCCCATGACGTCCACATCCTTGGGCGCCACCGCCTTGACCGAGTAAACGCACAGGCCCACAGGCGGTGTCAGTCCGCCCATATGAAGGGCGAGAATTGCCACCAGGTCAAACTGCATGGGGTCAATCCCGAGCGCCACGGCGGCGGGGTAGAACACGGGGATGGTCAGGGCGATGCTGGAGTAGGCATCCAGGAAGCAGCCCAGAATCAGGAACACGACTACCGCTGCCACCATGAAAACGATGGGGCTCAGGTGGGCCTGGGTGACCAGGTTGGTCAGCGCCTGGGCCAGACCGGACACGGTCATGAACTTGGCAAACATGCCGGAGCAGGCCAGGATCAGAAACAGCATGGTCATGTTCTCCACCGTGTCCATGATGGAGCGCCAGATCTTCCGGAAGGGGGTGCGCTTGATGAGGCCCATGAGGAAGAACACCAGACAGCCGATCGCGCCGGCTTCCGCGGAGCTGCAGATGCCGAAGAAGATGCCGCCGATGATCACCACGGCCACAATTGCGATGGGGATCAGGTTCTTCAGGGAAACCAGCTTTTCCTTCCAGGTGAAGCGCTGCTCCACCCGTGGGAACAGGGAGGGCTTGACGATGGCCGCGATCACGGTAAACAGAGAGAAGCCGATCGCCAGTGCCAGACCGGGGGCGATGGCGGCCATGAGCAGGCGGCCGATAGAGTCGCCCGACAGGGCGCCGAAAATGACTATCAGGATACTGGGCGGGATAAACTGGCCGATGTTGCCGGAGGCAGCGATCAAGCCATAGGTCAGATTGGTATTGTAGCCGTACCGGCGCATCTCCGGCGCAGCGATCTTTGCGAACACGGAGCCGGTGACCAGCGCGGAGCCGTTCAGCGTGCCGAAGGCGGTGCATCCCAGCGTGGTAGCCACGCCCAGGCCGCCGGGAATGCGGCCCAGCCACTTGGCCAGCGTGTCGTAGCACTCTGTACTGATTCCGATTCCGGTTGCCAGCATGCCCATCAAAATAAACAGCGGGATGACTGCATAATCAAAGGTTGCAATTCCGCTGTAGGCCTGAATGCCGACCATGGCCACCGCCTTGGGCAGGTTCAGGCAGGCGACCAGCCCGAAAAAGCCCACGGTTCCCAGCGCCACCGCAATGTGTACTCCCATCAGGACCAGCACGATCAGGGTGACCATGCCGACCAGGGCCAAAATGATTCCGCCTTCCATTTAGCCGTCACCATCCTTTTCCGCGTTCTGCGTCCCTTCCACACCAAACGCGCCCAGCTCATCCTCGGAGGGGAGCTCGGATTTGATCAGGATGGGGTCCACCTGGTTTGGCCTGGCGATTCCGACGGCGCAGTATACCGTCATGAACGCACCCTGAATGGCCAGCAGCAGCCAGCCCAGGAAACAGCCGAACTTTCCGATGAATACATACACCGTCACGGCGGCCACCGACTTCTCTTTGATCAGCCAGGAGGCCCAGAACTGGTCCCAAGACGCTTTGATCATGACAACAAACAGGATTGTGGCCAGCAGGTAGATGAAAAAGCTGAAGATGTGCTTGATCCGGCCGTGCAGCCTGTCGTACACGGCGCCAAGCTGCATGTGCTGTCCCTTCAGCAAAGTGTAGCCCATGCCGGCATAGGCCACCCAGGCCATCAGCATGGTAACGATCTCTGTCGTCCCCTGGATCGGCGAATTGAACGCATAGCGCATGAACACATCGCAGCAGATGAGCACCATGTTAAACAGCATCACCCCGGCGGAGACCCAGCCGAAGAGCTTCATCAAGAGCTCAGGCTTTTCATAAAACGCGGATAGTTTCATTGACTTTGACATGCCGTTCCTCCTTTATCTGTCCTCTCTGCCGACTCCCGCACGCACAGGAGCCGGCGGTACAGGGGCTTACTGTATATAGGGAGTGGTATCAAAGTGCCACTCATAACCCAGCTCTTCCCCGGCCTGCAAGTAGGCGGACATAATGCCAGCGCCGTCATAGCCAAGGGCTGTGACCTCATCAATCCAGGTCTGGAGGGTGTCCTGATAGCCGAGGGCTGTCTCAGCCCACTCGGCCTTGGCTTCGTCGGAAAGGGTGGAAATCGTAACGCCGTTGTCAAGCATCTCCTGTTCCCAGCCGTCCATCTCGCTCTGCTGCCAGTCCTGGAACTCGGCCATGGCCTCGTCGGCGCACTCCTGGAAGAGCTGCTGGGTCTTCTCGTCCAAACTCTCCCACATGTCCTTGTTGAAGCAGAGCACATTGTTATTGCGCGCGCCCAGGCCGACCTCAAGGCAGTAGTCTTCCACCTCATAGAGCTTGTAGTTGCAGTAGATGCTGTCATAGACGAAGGAGCCGGAGGCAACACCGGTCTTGATGGTCTGGTATAGATCGGCCGCCGCAGCGTTGACAGGGACAGCGCCGATGGATTGGAACCAGGGGATGTAGTACACGCCGCCCAAAGTGATTTTTTTCCCCTTTAGCTGTGCGAGTTCTTCAATAGGCCCCTTGGAATAGAGTTTGTAGGGCTCATTGCCCTTCCAGCCCAGACATACCACGTTGTTTTTTTCGTACTCCTCATAAAACTCAGGGTACGCCTCGGACACTTTATACATTAATTTTGCAGCCAGGACGGGGTCATCAGGGGCAAAGGGCACGCAGTAGGTGATCTGCGACAAAGGCAGGTTGCTGGGCGTATAAAGGGTGCACACCGTACCCAGGTCGGCAATTCCGGAGCTGAGCGTATTCAGGTTGTCGGTGGCTTTGCCCAGCAGATTGTCGTAAAAGACCTTGAATGTAATGGCGCCGCCGGAGCGCTCAGTAACCAGATTGGTGAAGATCTCAATTTCGTGGGCCGATGTCTTGTCGTGGGAGTCGATGGCGGCCACAATAAACTCCCGTTTGGGGTAGCCGGACTCCGTGATCTCTCCCGTGGACGGGTTGTCCGCATTTCCACAGGCGGTCAGCGAGAGTCCCAGAAGCATCGCACCTAATACAGCGCAGGCAATTTTCTTTTTCATGAAACAGATATCCCTCCCATTTCAAATTTCATGTCAGCCGGTGCGGCCATCAGTTCACGCCGTATTTGCAAACATGGTCAGGGACGTTTCGATTGATGTGCTCCTCATCCGTAATGGCGGCCATACGAATCATCGTGCCATCCCCCATATACCAGCGCAGCGGGAAGGCCGCAATGGTAAAGCGCTGGCCCGGTTACTTTTTCAATATCACCTCCTGCATTCTCCACTCCCATCACGTTGTTGCCCAGCAGAATGATGTGCACCGGTTCCCACTCTGGAAAATCCTCAATTGGCGGATGGCCGAACGGTTCGGTGTACTCCTTCTCCTCGGTATTGATTGAGCCAATGCCAAATAGAACCGCTTGACATCCTATTTCTATAGCAACCCGCGTGCCAAGCAGCAAAAAAGCGGGCTGCTCCTTTTTCTGCTTACGGCTCCAAGGGATCGGCGGTTTGCTTCCCGGGGCGGGACATTTGTGGGATATCAGCATATTGTTGCGGAACTGCGCATCTGTGTTGCGCACCTGAAACAATTGCACTTTTGACAATATTCGTAATTATGGTACAATAATAGGGACGAAAAAGCGACGTTTTCCGTGGAGGTGCTTCAATGGACAGACATATACGGCTTGACACGATCGCAGAAAAGTTAGAGGCGCTCTGCCGGCAGGACGGGCCGGTATCCGGGCAGGCCGCCCAGGTACTGTCTGAAGCAGTGGATGAACTGCATGCATTTCAGAGGGAAAATCTGGACTTCCATGAGATTGTGGAGCATGTGGACCACAGCATTTTCGTCACCGACGGGGAAGGCAATGTGCTGTATGTCAACCCTGCTTACAGTCAGAACACCAACGTCCAGCCGGAGGATGTTTTGGGCCGAAACGTATTCGATATCGTGCAGGAGGGCAGAATCTTCACCGGGGGTGCCAGTTGCGATGTCATTCAGAACCGGAAGCGAGTCTTTCGGCTCTCCACAACCTATAAGACAGACCCGCCCTTGATGGGCTATACCGTCGGCGTTCCCGTCTTTAACAGGGATGGCTCCCTATCCAAGGTGGTGGTCAGCAGCCGTCCCCTGTCCACCCTGAAGCTACTACAGGGCGATTTTGAGCAGTTCCTCCACAATCTTGAGGAAATCAGGAAGCGGGAGCCTGTGTCCTCCGTCAATGAAAACAGCAGCACCCTGGAGGCCCGCCCCATGATTGGGCACTCCAAGGCGCTGAATGGTATCTGGGAGAAAATCCGGCATGTAGCGGCTTCCGATGCCACCGTGCTTATTACCGGCGAGTCCGGTGTAGGCAAGGAGGTGGTCGCAGACGAGGTATACCGCCACAGTCTGCGCAACAACCGCCCCTACATTAAAGTAAATTGCGCCGCGATCCCCGCCAGCCTGCTGGAGTCAGAGCTGTTCGGCTATGATAAGGGCGCCTTCTCCGGCGCCAGCGCCGGCGGTAAGGCCGGCCTCTTTGAACTGGCGGACGGCGGCACCCTGCTGCTGGATGAGATCGGCGACCTCCCCCTGGATCTCCAGGCCAAGCTGCTGCGCGCCATCCAGAACCGGGAGATCACCCGGGTTGGCAGTACCAAGGCAAGGCGTCTGGACATCCGATTTCTCTCCCTGACCAACAGCAACCTGCGGGAAAAGGTCGCCGCAGGGACCTTCCGCAGCGACCTTTTCTACCGGCTCAACGTTATTCCCATCCAGATCCCCCCGCTGAGAGCGCGCCCAGAGGATATTCCCGAACTGGTGGAACACTTCTTGGAAATCTACCGCAGGAAATATCAGCGGTCCATCACGCTCACGCCCAAGTCAATGGACATTCTCACACGCTATCGCTGGCCCGGCAATGTGCGGGAGCTGGAAAACGCATTGGAGTATCTGGCGCTGTGCTGTCCCGAGGGCGATGTGGTACAGGAGAGCGTTGTTCTGGATCTGCTGCGGCAGGACACTGTGGACGAGGCGTTGCAGCCGGTATCTACCCTGGGAGATGCCGTTTCACATTATGAAAAAACCTTGATTGAGCAGGCGCTTCGAAACACCAACAGCATGCGGTCGGCCGCCGAAGCTCTGGGCGTGAATGTCTCCACCATCTCCCGCAAAATTAAGCAGTATAATATTCATCTGCCCTAAAGTTCCCTCTGTTCCGCTCCGGCACAGAGCTTCAGTTCGTACACTTTACCAGATTGATCGCCGTGCTATAAAAGGGAAACCCGCCAGAATCCGTAGTTTCTGGCGGGTTTATCGTTTGGTGAATCGGTCGCTGCTCCCTTGGTTATGAAACACAGTTGACGGCCGCGGCCCTAATTTCAATGGCTTTCAGTTTGATTCGTACCGCCGCAGGCCGATTCAGCGCATCAAGGAGCAGCGGAACGGTACAAGAGCCCGTTAATCACATTGCGCATTTTTCTCCAGTAATCGGCTCTTCCCCACGCGGTACTTCACAGCCGGATACAAGGCCCCGTTCAGCGGAACCAAATTTCTCGGCTATAATCGGTTAAATACTCTGCGCCATGGGCCGTTACAAGGATTGTATCCGTCAGCCGGGGCCCGCCGATATTGGGGACATAGATGCTGGGCAGGAGCAAGTCAACCACCATGTTTTTTTCAATGGGGACCGCGCTTCCCTTTGCGATGATGGGATAGAACTCTGACTGCCGGATACCCACACCGTAGCCAATGTGTTCCATCACCCAGTGTTCCCCGTATCCGGCTTTCTCCACACAGTCGGCAGCAGCCTGATAGAGCGCTCCGCAGGTCACGCCGGGGCGCAGTCTGGCGACTGCGGTTTCCTGAGCCCTCCGGAGCACCCGGTAGATCTCCACACATGCCTCCGGCGGCGTACCCAGAAAGACCGTACGGCACATTTTTGCGGTGTAGCCCTCCACCGACGCTCCCAAATGAATCACCACCGGTGCGTTATCCTCCAGCAACGCAGCGCCGGCATAGGGATGCTTCTGCATCTGTCGGCTATGGGTCAGCACCTGCATCCGGAAAGGAGAGCCCTGACTTCCAGCTTTCCCCATTGCATACTCCGCCTCAACCAACACATCCCGTTCCGAAATCCCCGCTCTGACAACTGATAGTGCCGCATCCATTCCGGCCTTCAATGCCTTGGATGCCGCACGGATGCGCCAAATCTCCTCCGGGCACTTGATGCTGCGCAGTTGGTAGCAGACCGCCGCAATATCCTCCACCTTCATCTGCGGCACGGCCTCCCGGAGGCACTGGTAGTCCTTCAGGCTGATAAAATAGCGTGTAAATCCCACACGGGGCCGCTCCAATCCCAGCTTGTGGAGCCATTTAGCCGCCATGGTGCTTTGAGTGTCCGCCGGAAATAGGTAGCCTGTCACCTTTAAGCCGCTCTCCCGGCGCATGTGCTCCGCCTCCATCCAGAGACAAAACAGCTCCGCCGTCCCGTCTGAGGGAACGCAAAGCACTCCTCCTTCCAGATCCGAAATCCCCGCGAAGTAGATCAGATTTTCCCGGTCATAGATCAGGGCAGCGTCCAGTCCACGCTCCCTCAGCTTATCCTGAAGCGCTGCAATACGGCAGGGAATATACTGTTTCATATGGTCACCTTTTCGATATTGCAAGCCGCATTCCGCTCCGTTCACCACAGCACGGAATGCGGTTGCTTTTTTGAAAGTTATTTAATCCCCCCAACGCCGATACATATGATTCTCGATCTCCAACATGTCAAGGATCTTTCCCGTAAGATGGCTAACTATTTCTTCAACGGTTCTGGGTTTTGTGTAAAACCCTACACATGGCGGCAAAATTTTAACACCTAACCGGGAAAGCTTGAGCAAATTCTCCAGATGGATGGCAGAAAGCGGTGTTTCGCGCGGCACAAGGAGCAGCTTGCGTCCCTCTTTAAGAGAGACATCTGCACATCGCGTAATAAGATTGTGTGAAAAGCCGGATGCAATGGCAGCCAAAGTTTTCATACTGCACGGGCATACGACCATTCCATCCGTCAGGAAGGAACCGCTGGATATATGGGCTGCCATATCTCCAGGTGTATAAACCGCGCTAGCCAGTGTCTTTACCTTTTCTACAGTATACTCTGTTTCTAAGGCAACGGTTTTCTCTGCCCATTCGCTCATAATCAGATGAGTCTCTATATCTGTGCTCTGCAACGCCTCCAGAAGCCGGATACCTAGGATTGCTCCGCTTGCTCCGCTCATGCCAAGAATGATTCGACGTGTTTCCATGCCAGCCTTCCTCATCGCCCAATTCTTATGAACCAAACACGCCAATGTACGAACCGCCCCAGCAGACTGCGGCAACAACCAGCATACCTACGATTCCCATTACCATTTGCTTGGTAAAGTAGTTCTGTGCTTCTTTCTCTCCATACTGTTGGCCCAAGCTAGACATTACCAGCGCACCGCAGGCAGACAATGGACCGACACAGGAGGCAAACGCACCAGCACAAGTGGCCGTAATTGCCATTCCTACAGAGGCAGTGGGAATCGCGGCCAAAATCCCCGGCAGTGTCGGAATTAGTGTAATAACCACCAGCCGCGAGATCGTAAACAGGCTCAGAATACTCGCTGTAATACACATGAGGGGCGCTACTGTATGTGTGCTCATGACGGAAGCCAATAGATTGCTCATCACCTCAAAGCCACCCAGCTCAGAAACTAAATTGATCAGCGTACCCATGCCACAGATAAGCATCAGCGATCCCAGAGAAACCTTATTCATTGCAGCCCCACACTTGCAGGCACCCAACAGGATACAAACCACTGCGACACAGATTCCAGCCCAGCCAACATCGATGCCGAAAACGACGACCAGTGCAATTACAGCGATAATACCTACCAGGCTAATGATCTGTCCGCGGGAGAACGCCGGTAGATCCTTGAGCACATCAATGTTTGATGCCATTGCAGTCCCATCGCGGTTTACTTTAAAGCCACCCATGCAGAAGTAGATGACTGCAAAGCTGATGGAGAAGGCCACCAGGCAGAACAGATAGATACCGACGAGATTGGGTGTGAGTTCAGCCGTCTCACATGCCGAGATAATATTTGCAGTATATTCATTAATGGGGCTATAGCAGCCACAGGCTATACCGTAACCGCCAGCCATACCATAGAGCAGCGGGTCAGCACCAGAGGCGGCTGCCAGAGATACGCCGATTCCGCCCAGAATGGCCATACCTGCCAAGCTGTTGATTCCGATTGATCCCAGAATGACGCCCACATAAAACAGGACAAAGGGCATCAATCTGGCATTGGCTCCGAACTTGGCAATCATCTTTTTGGCAAGGAGTTCAATGGCGCCATTGGCCTGTGCAATCGCAAAGAAAAACATGATTCCGAAGACACGAACAAACAGTGTCGTCGGGAAAAAGCCCATAATCGTAGTATCTGCAATTCCGGCCGCCTTCCCGATCACAAATGCAACGAACATGCCCAATATTCCCAGATGCAATGGATTCTGCTTGAATGCGCCGATGACAAAGACAATAACGACGGCTAGGATAGATAGAATCGCCATATCCACTTGCATGGTGCTAACCTCCATACTCCCTCTTTTTATTCTGGCTTGTCTTGCCTTGTTACAAAGTTATATAATCAGCCAAACACAATGTGTCTTCCCCAGGAATGCGAATCCGATGAAACTTATCCGTTCCTTTCTCTTTCATGGGAACTGTGGCATCAATTCCCATCTTTGCCGAGAGTCCGTCATCTGTGGAGGGATCCAGCTTGTTTCCACAGGCCCCCGGGATAATGAATACGTCCCTATCCGCCTGGCATCGGGTAGCAACTGCCCAACTCACATCTACCGGGTCAAAGAGATCAACATCGGTATCCACGACCACTACATGCTTGATTTCCTGACTGCTCCCCATTGCCGCAAAAATAGCATTTTTGGCCTCTCCCGCGTTTTTCTTGTCGATTTGGATCACCAAATGATATCTTCCGGTACCTCCTGGAGTCAGGTGCACCGCTTTGGCTGTAGGTACCGCATGCTGGACAATTTGCAAAATTCCCCCCTCGCGGGCAACGGCTCCCAACATGGTATGTTCGTCCGTAGCCGGTACAATCGTCTGGTAGATGGGATCTTTTTGTGTGCACATGCAGGTCAGTTCAATGACTTCTCTTTCCTTTCGGGGCCCGTAGTATTTGGGGTACTCGCCAAACGGCCCTTCTGGCTGACGTATATTGGGCAGGATGCGGCCTTCTAGCACAATTTCTGCATTGGCCGGATATTCTACGTTCACTGTCTCTCCCTTTACCAACTTCATGGGCTCCCCGTACAGTGCTCCTGCAATACCAAACTCGTCGAAACCGAGGGCTGCAATTGCCTGGGAGGAGAGCAAAGCGATGGGATCCAACCCAATACAGATGGCGACTTCGAGTGGATTTCCTGATTTTTCAGCCATTCTCTGTAAAGCCATGAGATGCCGCGGCAACAGGAGAACCCCCAGATGGTTTTTGTCTGTCACCTGTAGGCGGTGAATGGATACATTGCGCTGTCCAGTAACCGGGTCCTTTGCCACTACTACGCCGGCTGTAATATATTGTCCACTGTCCTTTTCGTGGTGAACCGGTATGGGCAGCCCATACAGGTTTACCTGTCTGGTCACAACTGCCTTCACAGGAGCCTCCCCCGGCGGAACCACAACAGGCTCTATCGGATGCGCCTGCGCCTCGGAAAATGTCCCGCTCATTTCTCTTGCAGAGACCCCCATCGCTTTTGCAAACATGGCACGGTTCCCACAGATCCCCGTTACAACCGGGATCTTATTATCCTTCGGCAGCCGTTCTCCTATAGGCTTATCAAACCACACTGCATAGGTACCACATGCCTTCTTCCCTACCGCCGCCAGTTCATGCTCCAAATTCACCTCCCTTCCCACATGCTTGAGCACTCCGTCCTGCTCCAGGACACGCAGCCACTCCCGCAGGGATTTACTGACCATCTGAATTCTCCTTCCATTTACAAATTGGCTGACAATAGCCTGCCCCTTTTAATGAGTTACATCCGGTCTAGGATGGAGACATCCACGCCCCGCTGGCGGAACCACTTGGGCATGAGAATTTCGTCCACCTCTTTGCTGACCTCCGGCGCCTTTGTGATGAGAAGATCCGCCAGGGATTCTGAGCAGTTCAGCCCGCCCATGGCACCGTCAAAAATGATCACCTTGTCCGTGCCTGTCGTCTTATAGGCGAAGTCCATGGCGCTCTCCGTAGTCTTGGCTACCACCGCGTGTGACATATACTCGATGTTCATAGGCTCCATGTCGAACAGGTCAGCCTGCTCCTGCCCCACCACCACCGTGGGAATGTGGTCGGAGAAAAAGGCGGAGGGGTATCCGGTCCACGCGTAGTTGTGCACGCACATCTTGATGGCCGGGTTCAGCGGCGGGATATCGTTCAGGATCGGCTTGCCGTTTCTCTTGTAAAAGGCCTCAGTGTACCAGGTATAGGGCGGCAGGGGGGTGCCCTCCATATCGTAGAGATCCTGGTTGGCCCCAGTGAAGTTGGCGTAGATGACGCCGGCGGAGAACACGTATGGTACCGGGCAGGGGAAGTCCAGTACGGCGATGCACTCGTCAATCTTGCCGAATAGGGTCATCACCTTTCCATAAAGCTGGCAGCCAACAAAGGTGGCCCGGTCGTTGACGGCATAGAGGTCGTTATCCGCATCTACACCGATGACGCCATGGGGACCCACGTTCAGGAAGGACGCAAAGGCAAATTTGCTCTGGACAAAGGGACTCTCAAAGATGGCCCGGGCGGTGAAGTTGGCGGCCCGGGGGCCCAGGTTCTGATGGTAAGTGGAGCGGGTCTCGATGCGGGCATAGGACATGCCGAAGGGCTTGACCGCTTTGTCCACCTGCCGGTGGAAGTGGACCTCCCGCACATCGGTGTGGTGGCAGTGGACGATCCAGTCGGCGTCGTAGACAGCCTTGATACCGTAGAGGGTACCCACCTCCGTCTCGATAGGGATGCCCTCATCAATAGGGGCCACGCCCTTGGTCTTGCCGGGGCCGAAGTACTCGTCCAGCTGATAGCGCCTGATATACTCCTCCGTCTCCCGGAAGCGCATACCCACGCCGGCCCGCAGGCGCACGTCCCTACAGCCGGTCTTTTCGATGATGGCATCCCGGGTGGCCTTGATCAGGATGGCGTAGGGCTGGCCGCCCAGCAGGGTGAAGCCGTGGTGAGAAGCCAGGATGTTGACCGACTGGCCGGGCTTGATGAAGCTCATGTCCACCTTCCGCAGCTCCTCCATGGCCACCTGGTAAAGCTTGTCCAGTGCATCCTGCCCGCCCGGATAGATCACCGGGGGCAGCTCTGGAAACAGTTCGGCCAACCGGAGGGAACACATGCCGGGCAGTTCGGCCACGCGCCTTTTCACCAGGGATGGATCAATACCATACTGGGAGGGTTTAGCGGCAATGGGCATAATGGGGGCGTGCTTCAAATTCTCGTTGCACATGGGATTACCTCCTCTCCTAAATCTCCTGATTGGTGGCGGCCACCTGGTCCAGCAGCTTCCGGTCCTCGTCAAAATAGAAGCCTCGGCTGGCATATTTCTGCTTGACCTTCTCCGGCATGGTCCAGGCGGTGACCGTCTCTCCATACCATTGCCAGCCGTCCGGGTTGGGTTTGGGCTGGATGCCGGCGGCCTCCAGCAGACGTAGAATGGGCTGGATGCACTCGATGGTACAACCGGTACGGATTCCGGTGCGGGACGAGATTTCCTCCGGCGTGTCCGCTCCATCCAGAATGGCAGCGGCCACTTCCTCCGCCCGGACGCCGACGCAATAGCACAAAACCTGCTGTGGATGGAAGTGGGCCTTTTCACACAGGGCGAGGATCTTCGCCGCATCAAACCGGCTCACATCCACACCAACCGTAAAGGGCTCTTCCCGCTTGACCATGGTAATCGCATGGAATGGGCATCGGTCCGCACAGTTGGCACACCCCCGGCAGTCGGGTTCCTCCACCGCCGCCTTCCGATGGGTGACATGAATGGCATAGACGGGACAGACTTTTTCGCAGACCCGGCATCCACGGCAGATGTCGGGATCCACATGCGCCATGATGGTTACCCGCTTCATATGCTGGTCTCTCCTTTTTCAATTCGATTTTGCCACTGTCCTTTCGACAGATTCAGCACTCTGTTTTTGCCAGAGAGAGGGCATGGGCCACGTCGATAATCATGTCCTCCTGGCCGCCTACCATGCCGCGTCTGCCCAGCTCCACCAAAATGTCCCGGGGATTCAGGTGAAATTTTTCTGCGGCACGGTAGGTATGCAGCAGAAAGCTGGAATACACGCCCGCATAGCCCAGCATGAGCGGCGCGCTCTTGATGATCTGCGGCCGCTGCATGATAGGCTCCACCACGTTTTCCGCCAGATCCATATAGCTGTAGAAGTCCAGGCCGGTCGAGTAGCCCAGCCGCTGGAATACCCCGGCCACCACCTCTGCCTGGGCATTCCCGGCGCCCGCGCCAAGCCCCCGGCAGGTTACATCAATGTAATCCGCGCCGCACTCCGCCGCAGTCAGCGCGTTGGCCACCGCCAGCCCCAGATTGTTGTGGGCATGGAAGCCCACAGGAATGGGCAGCTTCTCCACCAGCAGAGAAATCCTTGCCCGCACATCATCCGGGGTCATATAGCCTGCGGAATCGGCAATGTTGACGTACTCAGCGCCTGCGTCCACAAAAATCTGTGCCTGTTCCAGTATCTTTTCCGGAGGCGCCATATGGGCCATCATCAAAAAGCCTACCGGCATCATGCCGAGCTCGCGGGCGGCCTTCAGATGTTGGATGGCAATGTCCGCTTCGGTCACATGGGTAGCCACACGCACGACCTGTGCCCCATTGGCCCTGGCCTCCTTCAGATCCTCAATGGTCCCCACGCCTGGCAGCAGCAAAACGCCCAGCCTGGCGCGCCTGACCACCTGGCTGGCCGCCCGGATCAGCTCCATCTCCGGCGTGGCGGAAAATCCGTAATTGATGGAGGAGCCGGCCAGGCCATCTCCGTGGGAGAGTTCGATGATGTCCACTCCCACCTTGTCCAACCCGGAGGCAATGGCGGTCACCTGCTCCACCGTGTAGCTGTGGCTCACAGCGTGGCTGCCGTCCCGCAGGGTAGTATCCACAATATGTATTTTTCTGTTCTTGTCCAGACTCATGGCTCACTTGCCCTCCTTCCGCATCCTGGCGGCCACCTTTTCCGCGGCGGCCACCGCAGCAGCGTTGATGATATCGAGGTTTCCGGAGTATTTGGGCAGAAAATCTCCAGCCCCCTCCACCTGCACAATCACCGTCACCTTATTGCCATCTACAATGGGCGGTACGCGCAGAGAATAGCCGGGCACATAGGCCTGTACCTCCCTGACGATCTGGTTGACCGACTCCACAATGGCCCTTTCGTCCGGGTTTTTCACAATGGAGTAGATCGTGTTGGACATCATCAGGGGCGGCTCCGCCGGGTTCAGGACGATAATGGCCTTGGAGCGGTCTGCTCCGCCCACCACATGGAGGGCTTTCGAGGTGGTCTGGGTAAACTCGTCGATATTGGCCCGTGTGCCAGGGCCGGCGCTTTTGGAGGAGATACAGGCTACAATCTCCGTATACTCAGAGTCCGCCGCCCGATTGATGGCGTAAGCGATGGGAATCGTGGCCTGGCCTCCGCACGTGACCATGTTGTAGTTGTCCGTATTCAGCTCCTGCAAATGGTCCAGGTTAACACAGGGCACCACAAAGGGGCCTACCGCCGCAGGGGTCATATCAAACACAATTTTGCCCGCCTCTCTGAGGATGGGTGCGTGCTTCATATGTGCAGCGGCTCCCGTAGCGTCAAAGACAATCCCGATTTCCGGGTCCCTCGCCACTGCCTCAACGCCTTCGATGGAGGTCTGAAACCCCAGGCCCGCAGCCCGCCGGATTCCCTCCGACTCCACGATGCCCGTCATGGTCTTCATCTCCAGGTTCCGGCTGCGCATTACCTTGTACATTAGGTCCGTGCCAATATTGCCGGGCCCGATGATCCCAACTTTGACTCTCTCCATGCTGATCTCCTTTTCTGGTTTTCCATCTATTTGTCATACACGCCGCCCGACGGCGTGGAATGGCCCGGTTCATCCACAAAGCGCACAGTGACGCTGCCCATCCCCTGGAAGCTGACCGTAAACACGTCTCCCGCCTTGGCCGGGACCGCCGCAGTCACCGCACCTGCCATGACGATGGAGCCCGCCTTGAGGGAAATGCCGAATTGCCCCAGCTTGTTGGCCAGCCATGCCACAGAGGCCGCTGGGTTGCCCCACACCTCCGCCGTGGTACCCGACGACACCAGCACCCCGTTCTGCTCCAGGGTCATGCCGGTCAGGCGCATGTCCACCGCACCAATGGGCATCATCCGTCCCCCCAGCATAAACCGTGCGGAAGAGCCGTTGTCCGCTATGGTGTCGGGCAGCCTGATCTTCCAGTCCTTAATGCGGGAATCCACAATCTCAATGGAAGGGGTCACCCATTCGGTGGCGTCGTACACATCCGCCACGGTGATCCCGGGCCCCTGGAGGGACTTGCCCAGGCAGAAGGACAGCTCGCCCTCCACCTTGGGCTGGATCAGCCCTGACACCAGCAGGGCTCCCGCTCCAGCAGCAGCATATTTTCAAACAGGTGGCCGTAATCCGGCTCATGCACATGGAGCAACTGCTGCATTCCCACGCTGGTCAGGCCGATCTTCATGCCCACCACCCGTTCCCCGGCGGCCTCCCGCCGGCGGACATTCTCCAACTGGACGGCATAGGCATCCTCAACCGTCATCTCCGGATGGGTCTGCGTGAGCATGTCAATCTGGTACCGCCCCTGCTCCGCCTCCCACAGCATCTGCGCAGCCTGTTTATGGTCCATATTCTTCATCCTTTCTCCTGTCCACGGTTGTGATGGTGAGGCTGCCCCATCCCTTTCCGCCTCCACTTGTCTGCCAGCGCCGCCGCCAGCCGGTCCGCCAGAGTCTCCTTATCCCAGTTTTCCTCCAGGCCCCGGAGCAGAACCGGAGCCGCGCACATTACCTCGTCGTGAGGCCCGGGCAGCGCTACCATACGGCTGGGACCCACTACGCCCACACCGATGCGGACGCCGTCCTTCACATGCCGGCCAGTTCCCTGCTGAAACTTTACAATATACGGGGTTGCCGCCGTGGGATCCATGCGGCAGACCCCCTCTACCGAGTGGTCCTTGTCCTCCGCCCCTACGCCGCCGGTGGTAACAATCAGGCCAAACCCCTGGGACAATGCGTCATCCAGTTTCTCCACCACATCCTCCACATTATCCTCCATGACCTCCCCCACTGTTACGTAATAGCCCCGCTCTTCCAGCTCATGCTTGAGAAATGGGGTGTTGGTGTCCTGAATCATCCCCTGTTTCAGCTCAAATCCGGTGGGAAAAACAATTGCCCGCCTGGACACCTTTTCCTGAATTTCCCGCGTCATATTGGAGACTCTGTCCAATACGGCTTCAGGCTCCTCCACATCCACACAGATGAGGCCCAGAATCCCGTTGGAGTGAATATAGGATTTGTCTGTCAGGCACACCCCGGGCAGGGCGGCCAGCGCCGACAAAATTGCCCGCTCCTTTCCCATAATCCCAGCCTGCGGGACATTCCTTTCCAGCACGTCAAAGGTGATGTGGCGGGGCCGCACATCCACTACCATCACCTTTCCCTTGTCCAGACCAAGCTGCTCCGCCACCGCGTCCGCCATATCGCTCAGATTGGCGTTGGCCAGTGTAATTTCATTGACCCAGAGCTCCGTCTTTTCCAGCAGGTTCAATCCCATGCTTCAACACTCCTCCCCCATCACATCCAGCTTCCAGTCCAGCAGCGGGGCATCTACAATTTCTTTCCCAATGCAGAGGATGTCGGCCCGCTCCGACAGCTCCGGAATATCCGTCAGCTTTACATTGCCGGCAAATGCCACTTTTATGTGTTCCCGACAGCCCATAGCCGCCAGTTCGGACAGGCAGCATTCCAGATCCTCCCGTGCTCCGGTATCCACCATCAGGATATCAGCTCCTCCCCGGACAGCAGCCTGCGTCTCCCAGGCAACCGTGGCGCTCTCTCCCCGGAGCTGCACCACCTTTGTATACTCGTGGAAAGATGCACAGGCGGCCAACGCCTGGGGGATGGAGCCCAACATACGAATATAGTTTTTATCCAGATAGATCATCGGCTGCTCTGCAATCCGGCAGTTGGCTCCACCCGTCAAAATAGCACCGCGTACAAGCTCCTTGATCTGTGGCGGCATCTTTTTCCAGGAGCCGGACACAATTTCGGCGCGTCCATCCGCCATCAGGACCGCTGTACGGGCCGCAGTAGCAATCCCGCTTGCCTTCGCCAGGGCGCCGATCATGCGCTCCTCCGCCAGGGCCACCTGCTTGGCCGCCGCAACCAGAGTGCCGATGCGCTCCCCGTGCATCAGTTCTTCTCCATCCGCCTTGCAGAGCTCCAGTTCGATACCCAGCTCATCCGCCTGGGCCTTTGCAGCTTCCGTGCCGGCCAATACGCCAGCGTGCTCTGCGGTCAGAGCTGCCCGGAACCGTCTTCCGTATATGCTCCGAAAAAGATCATCCCGGATATCTCTCATATCCCTCTCCTTTTCGTTATTACCGAACTATGTTCGTAATTATAGCTATTTTTGAAGGGAACCGTTCGTTCCCTTCAAAATATTCATGCTATTTGTTATTTAATGTACCCGAGGCGCTCCGATGTCTGCTTAGCATAATATAGGACATCCCGAACGGCCTGCTCCCAATCCAGATCCCACATCCTTCCGTATGGAAAGGACATCGAAATCGCCATCTGAGGCTGGCGCTTGTGATTAAAAATCGGAGCTGCGATACAGTGAAGGCCGGGCTCGATCTCTTCATCGTCTACCGCATAACCCCGCTCCCGTACCTGCTCCAGCTCCTTCAGCAGCCGATCTCCTGTCGTAATGGTATGCTCTGTCATCTTTATCAGGGGCCTGGACAGGACATATTTTTCCATATACTCCTCGGGCAGAAAGGCCAAAATCGCTTTGCCTACGCCCGTGCAATACATGGGGGCCCGCTTCCCAATCTGTGAGTAGACAACAACCGAGCTGTTGTTATCCACTTTGTCAATGTAGATGATCTCTCCCTCAGAATGGGTAGCCAGGTGGACCGTGGTTCGGTATTTGTCCGCCAGCAGCTGGCAATAGGGCCGCGCCTCCATGCGGACATCCATGCGGGACTGAACAAGATTTCCCAGCTCAAAAAGCTTGAGACCCAGGCGGTATTTTTTGTTCTCTGTCTGTTCCAAGTATCCAAAAGCCGTCAATGTATTGACCAGTCCGTATGTCGTACTCTTGGATAGATCCATCCGTTCTGCAATTTCAGAGATACCTAGTTCCGTATCATTTGCGAAGCAGGAGATCATTGTAAGGGCACGTGCGACCGATTGTACAATTACGCCTCTCTTTTCTTTCCCTTCCATTGTCTATCACGTCTCTTTCTGCTTCTGATTATAGGTCCACCGCATTTCCTTGTCAACATTTTTCGTTATTACAAAACAATATTTGTTTATATAGAACAATTATCCGCCTGCATTTTTTACCGACCGATAAAAAAGCCTGGCTTTCCCGCCCACTGGCCATTGCTGCCCCAACTTTGTATCGCTGAAATACACACTGGTTTCCATCTCTGCCCAGCCTGTTGAAATCTTATGTTCAGGCGCGTGCGATGCCCTGCTCTCTGGCCTCCTGTGCGACGGCGCGGGCCACGGTGTCGGCCACGGACTTGTCCAGGGCGGAGGGCAGGATGTAGTCGGCGCTGAGCTGCTCGTCGGTCACCAGGGCGGCCAGGGCTCTGGCCGCGCGGATTTTCATCCCCTCGGTGATCTCCCGGGCCCGCACGGCCAGCGTGCCCTTGAAGATGCCGGGGAAGACCATGACGTTGTTGATCTGGTTGGGAAAATCGCTGCGCCCGGTGCCCACCACCGCCGCGCCGCCCCGCTTCGCCTCGTCCGGCATGATCTCCGGGGTGGGGTTGGCCATGGCGAACACGATACCGTCCTTCATGGTGGACACCATCTCCGCCGTCACCAGGTTGGGCCGGGACACGCCCACGAAGGCGTCCGCCCCCCGCAGGGCGTCGGCCAGAGCGCCGTGCTCGTGATTCCGGTTGGAGATGTGGGAGATCTCCTCCTGTCCGGCGTTGAGCCCCTCATCCCCCTCGCAGATGATGCCGTTGATGTCGCACATGACGATATTGCCGAAGCCCATGGAGATGAGCAGCTTGCCGATGGCGATGCCGGCGGCGCCGGCCCCGTTGATGACGATCTTCATCTGCCCCATCTGCTTGCCGGTCACCCGCATGGCGTTGAGCAGGGCGGCGGCCACCACGATGGCGGTGCCGTGCTGGTCGTCGTGGAACACGGGGATGTCGCACACCTCCTTCAGGCGGCGCTCCACCTCGAAGCAGCGGGGGGCGGCGATGTCCTCCAGGTTGATGCCGCCGAAGCTCTTGGAGATCAGGGCGATGGTCTCCACCAGCTTGTCCACGTCCTTGGTGTCCACACAGATGGGGAAGGCGTCCACCCCGCCGAACTCCTTGAAGAGGGCGCACTTGCCCTCCATCACCGGCATACCGGCGGCCGGGCCGATGTCCCCCAGGCCCAGCACCGCGGAGCCGTCGGTGATCACCGCCACCAAATTGCCCCGGCGGGTGAGGGTAAAGGACTTCTCATAGTCCTTGGCGATCTCCCGGCAGGGCTCGGCCACGCCGGGGGTGTACAGGAGGGACAGGTCGTCCCGGGTCTCGATGTGCCTGCGGGCCACCACTTCGATCTTCCCCCGCAGTTCCTCGTGCAGCTTGAGGGATTCCTGATTGACGTCCATAGTACGTTTTTCTTCCTTTCTGCGGCCCGCTCAGACCATCTCTTCGGGGTGGAACACCTCGTCGAACCGCTCGGCGGTGAGGAAGCCCAGGCTGACGCAGGCCTCCTTGAGAGAGATGTACTCGGCGTGGGCCTTCTTGGCGGTCTTGGCCGCGTTGTCATAGCCAATGTAGGGGTTGAGGGCGGTGACCAGCATGAGGGAGTTGTGCAGGTTGTGGCGGCACTTCTCCCGGTTGGCCGTGATGCCCACGGCGCAGTGGTCGTTAAAGGAGCGGATGCAGTCGGTGAGCAGCCGCGCGGACTGGAGGAAGTTGTAGATGCACACCGGCATGAACACGTTCAGCTCGAAGTTGCCCTGGGAGGCCGCCAGGCCCACCGCCACGTCGTTGCCCATCACCTGCACCGCCACCATGGTCACCGCCTCGCACTGGGTGGGGTTGACCTTGCCGGGCATGATGGAGGAGCCGGGCTCGTTCTCCGGGATATGGATCTCCCCCAGGCCGCACCGGGGGCCGGAGGCCAGCCAGCGCACGTCGTTGGCGATTTTCATCAGATCCGCCGCCAGGGCCTTGAGCGCCCCGTGGGCGAACACCAGCTCGTCCTTGCTGGTGAGGGCGTGGAACTTGTTGGGGGCCGTGACAAAGGCCTTGCCCGTCAGCTCCGATACCGCCTCGGCCACGGCCGTGTCAAAGCCCTTGGGGGCGTTGAGCCCGGTGCCCACGGCGGTCCCGCCCAGGGCCAGCTCCCGCAGGCCGGGCAGCGCCAGCTCCACCATCGCCCTGTCCTTCTCCAGGCTGGTCCGCCAGCCGCTGATCTCCTGGGCCAGGGTAATGGGCACCGCGTCCTGCAGGTGGGTCCGCCCGCTCTTCACCACGTCCCCGTTCTCCCCCTCCAGCCGGCGGAAGGTCTCCACCAGCCCGTCAATGGCCGGCAGCAGCTTGTCCTCCAGCGCCACCGCCGCCGCAATGTGCATGGCCGTGGGGAAGGTGTCGTTGGAGCTCTGGGACATGTTCACGTGGTCGTTGGGGTGGAGCAGCTTCTTCCCCGCCAGCTCGTTGCCCCGGTTGGCCACCACCTCGTTCACGTTCATGTTGGACTGGGTGCCGCTGCCCGTCTGCCACACCACCAGCGGGAAGTGCCCGTCCAGCTTCCCCGCCACCACCTCGTCGCAGGCCCGGCTGATCAGGCCCAGCCTTTCATCGTCCAGCTTCCCCAGCCTGTGGTTGGCCAGCGCCGCCGCCTTCTTCAGAATCCCGAAGGCCCGCACAATCTCCTCCGGCATCTTCTCCGTGCCGATCTGGAAGTTCTGATAGCTCCGCTGGGTCTGCGCACCCCAGTAGCGGTCCGCGGGGACCTCCATCTCCCCCATTGAGTCCCGTTCTATCCGGTAGTCCATATGTGGCTCTCCTTTCCTTATTCGCTCATTTTAGATTATACGGGATGTGTCAAATCCCCCGGCCCAGAACGAGCCGGGGGATTCGGGTCATCGGAGAATGGGAACGGTCTGGCGCATGAGATTGGTAACGGCATCATCCTTCAGCTTCCAGAGGGTCCTGCATAACACACGCGCCTGCTCCTCACCCAATACCGGGCGGGTACAGCGCAGGAATTTCTCCTCCAGCGCCTGATCCGAAATGGGATCTGTCCGGTGTCCCACGGGATAAATGCGCTCTGTATGGTACTCTGTGCCATCCAATAGGGTGACGGATACGAAGGCAGGTCCTACTCCCATATCCACCGGGAGCGCATCATACCGCTCCGCATGGCAAAGATGAGTGGCTTTTATAATCCGTTGGATATCGGGCCGGAAGATAATCTTCTCTGTATAATTGTCCGGCATGTTGTCCAACCCGCTCAAATAGAGGGCCACCTGAAACCCAACGCTGAACTTGGCCTCATCTCCGGTTCTGGGTTCGGGCGTCACCAGCTCACGCAGAGCGGCCGCACTCAGTTCCACCCGGATGGAGGCGATGTCCTCTGGTTGAAAATGATGTACTTGCGCCAAATCAACAAAGGCATCCACTGCACGGTGGGTACTGCTACAGGAGGGATACTGTTTAATCGCAAACCCGGGGGTGCAGACATCGTATCGGTTTCCCAGGGTCTTGTACCAGTCTGAACCAAACGGGTCAAAGCGAAGCCCGGAATACTCGTAGAGGTAGCCCTCCCGGCCGTCCAGGGCGGAGGAGGAGGCGGTACAGCCTTCCCGGGCCAGACAGGCCGCCAGAAGTCCATCCGCAGCCGCCTTGCCGATATGAAGCGACTTGGTGTCCGTCCCGAAGTTCTCCCGCACACCAGCCGCCATGGAGGCGGCAATTCCCAGGCAGTTTACGAGTTCCTTTTCCTTCAATTTCAAAAGATACGCGGCGCCCGCGGCGGCTCCAACAATACCGGTAACACTGCTGGCATGCCATCCCCGCTCGTGGAGGGCGTGAGCGCAAAGACGCCCCAGCTTGCACTCCACCTCGGTGGCTACGGCGAATGCACGTATCAGTTCTTCGCCAGGGCTGTTCAATTCTTCCCCCAGCGCCAGCAGAGCGGGCAGCACAGCCACGGTGGGGTGCCCCAGATTGGAGCTGGAGGTGTCATCCAACTCCAGCTCGTGGCCGCTGATACCGTTCAGGAACGCCGCATCTCGCGCGGAAAAGCCTCCGCCAATCCCCGCCAGAGTGGCTTTCCCGGCCCGCGGAATAACCCGCGCAGCTTTTTCTACCACCCCGGTACGGCTGCCAAGGACCATAGCCCCCACAGTATCCAGGATGGAGCGGGTGCAGAGGTAGACCTCCTCCTCGCCCAGCGGTACCGGATGTTGAATAAAGTGTGCAAAGGCTTCTGACAGCGTCATGACTCCTCCTCCCTAATTAATGCATCGGTCAGCTCCTCCAATCGGCTGGAGGCCCGCTTCAGTCGATCCCCTCGGGCCTTCCATTGACTGTCCAGCTCCTTCAGCCGTCCCCCTCCCCACTGGATCATTTCAGCCACACGTGCAGGACTGGGGCCTCCGATAAGGCTGCGGCGTTCCACATTCTGGACGGGATCCAGAGCGGCGCGCAGCAGTTCCTCCGGCATGTCCACTTCTACCCCAAGCGCCTCCAGGCCCGCCCGGTGCAGGAGGTCCCGGCCAATTGCCTCACAGGGGATATGCTCCTCATGGGCCAGAAGCACCAGCCTGCCGACCAGCTTCTTGGCGGCCGCAAAGGACAGGCCCTGGCTGCGTACCAGCTCGTCTGCCAGCTCGGTCATGGTGGAAAAGCCTTTGCGGGTCATATCCAAAGCGCGCTCCCGATCCACCTCCAAAGTGCGTACAATCCCCTCCAGGAGATAGGCGCTGTCCATAACTCTCTGCGCGATTTCATAGTACAGGCTGACCACAAAGCCGGGCTCCCGCCCATTGCCTGGCGTATAGGCTTTCATGGTGTTGAACATCGTACTCAGGGCGCCATAGCTCCATTCCCCGGAATAGCGAAGTGTTTCCAGGGCCACGGGGTTGCGTTTTTGGGGCATGATGGTGCTGTAGGAGCAGTACTTCAAATTCAGGCGCGAGATGCCCACCTCTCCCATGTTCCACAACAGCAGGCTCTCCGCCATTCGGCCCACATTCTGGATAAAAATACACATGGCGCTGGCCGCCTCATAGGCGAAATCCAGGCTGGACGTGGCGTTCATAGAGTTCAGAAGCAGGCCGTCAAAGCCCAGCAGCTCGGCAACCCGCTCCCGGTTGATGGGAAAACCAGTCGTGGCGATGGCCGCGCCCCCCATAGGGCTCAGGTTGGTGTGGTCGTAGGCTGCCAGCAGGCGCTCCAGATCGCGGGCAAAGTTTTCGAACGCACTCAGATAGAAGTGCCCAAGTGTAACCGGCTGCGCATGCTGTGAGTGGTGTGTATAGCCCGGTATAATGGTATTTTTGTGCTCCTCTGCCTTTCGGAGCAGGGTATCCATCAGGAAGGAAACCGCTTCACACATATCCAGCAGTGTCTTTCTGGTATACATGCGTTCAATGGTCAAGTTCATATCATTGCGGGAACGGCCGGTGTGGAACTTTCCGCCTACTTCTATCCCCAGTTCCTCAATCAGCCATTCCTCCAGATTGGAGAAGAGATCCGTTAGGCCCGGCCGGCGGCCTGTAGCATCCGGTCCCGCGGCCAGGAGCTTACGCAGAGCCGCAGAAATGGCTCTGGCCTCCTTGTGTGTCAGTATGCCCTGCTCCCAAAGCATGCGGACGTGGGCAAAATGGTTTTCCATCTGCATGGGGAAGGAAAGCTTGTCCTCCTGAATGGTGTCCTCCGTATGACGGTTCAGAATGACCATATCCCGGCCGTCATATTTGCTGCGCTCCGCTTCTGTCATATCGCAATCATACTCCTTTTTCTCATGCGTTGTTACTTGGACTCCGCGGCCTTCACTCCCCACAGCCTGCAGGAGAGGAGGTAAAATACGATCAGCAGAGCCAGGGCGACCACCAGCATAATCCAGATATTTGCATTGGTGAAGCCCAGAATCAGGTAGGCCACAAAGCTGGCCAGCGCCGCGATTCCCGCATAGGGGAGTTGGGTACGGGTGTGCTCCAGCAGATCACATCCGGCAGCCATTGCGGACATCACCGTCGTATCGGAAATGGGCGAGCAGTGGTCGCCAAACAGGCAGCCGGACAGCACCGCGCCAATTGTCATGGGGATGGACACCCCAAAACCGACGGCCATATTGATGCCGATCGGAAGCAGGATCGCCATGGCCCCCCACGAAGTACCTGTGGCAAAGGAGATAATGACGCCCACCAGGAACAGCAGGGCGGGTACCACATGCGGAGTGATCAGCCCCAGCGTGGAATCCACAATAAACTGAGAGGTTCCAAGATCCTTGCAGACAGAGCCCACGCCCCAGGCCAGGACCACGACGACCAGGACGGAGCCCATCTTTTGAATACCGCCGATGAACACGTCGAAGGTTTCCTTAAAGCTCATCAACTTCTGGGCCGTAATCATAATCATACATACGATAGAGGCCAGCAGATAACCGGAGGTCAGAGCAATGCGGATTTTGGAGCCGGGAATGTTCTGGAACGGGAACCCCCAACTGACAAACATCACTAGGATGGTCCCCAACAGGATCACCAGGGGCAGGATCATATTCCAGGGAGACACCTTCTTGTCATCGGATACCAGGATGGCCTCGTCGTCCGAGATGTTCTGCGGCAGTCCCAGACGCGCCTGCTCCTCCGCCTTGGCCATGAATCCAAAGTCGTGTCTGCCAAACGCCACAATTGGAATCAGGAAGAGTGCGAGAATGGAGTAAAATTGATAGGGAATCGCCGCCATGAAGGTGGAGGCGTCAGAGCCGTTGATGCCGAGCGTTTCAAACTCGGTCGCAATAATGCTCATGATATAGACGCCCCAGCCGGTGATGGGAATCAGAATACAGACTGGTGAGGAGGTGGAGTCCAAAATATAGGACAGCTTTGCCCTGGATGCCTTGAGACGGTCAAAGATGGGGCGGAACATGGGCCCCAGAATGAGGCTGTTGCCAGAGTCGGAAAAGAAGATGACCAGCCCGCCCAGCCAGGCCGCCAGCTGCGCTTTTACTTTGCTGTTGACGCTGTTTGCCACGGCCTTTGCAAATGCCCGTGCCCCGCCGGATTTCTCGATCAGGGCTACAAAGCCGCCCACGGTCGCCATCATTACGATCGTCTGGGGATTGTTGTCTGTCGCCAGATCGACAAACAGATAGTCGCTGAACAGGTGCTGCAGGGAGAGCCAGGGGTTGGCGCCCACTTGGATCATGATGCCGAGGAACAGGCTGATTGCCAGGGAGAGCACTACGTTGCGGGTGGCAAAGGCCAGCACGACTGCTACAACAGCCGGAATGAGAGACAGCCAGCCATAGTTGATGACTTCTTCCATAAGAACCTCCTATTCTTCACGTATGATGGTTCAGGCTTCCATAATGCACCGGGTTACCTCCTTCTTTCTTTTAATAGTGCAAACCGTGTGCCAAATAAATTTACATTATCAGGGAAATTAACAGCATCTTTCTCATATTAAGATCACAGGGAAGCAAAAAATCAATGTTATAAGAGCGACAGGCGACGAATTTTCGTCGCCTGTCGCTCTCAATCATAGGTTGTATACGGTTCAACGTCGCCTTATTGACAATTATTCGTCTTAAATGACAATTTTTTGTCATTCAATCATTAACCCATACTTACGAATCTTATACTGCAGCGTGGTTCTCGGGATCTGCAGAAGTGCCGCCGCCTCCACAATTTTGCCGCCACAGGACATCAATGCCTGCAAAATCAGTTTTTTCTCATACAAGCCCATAGTTTCCGGCAGTGAAAGCGTTGGCTCCGTATTCTTCTGATGAATTTCCGGAGGCTCCCTCATGGTCAAATAAGCGGGCAGGTGCTCCAGAGAGAGCACGCTTCCCTCTCCCAAAACATTGAGTGCCGCTTCAATGGCATGCTCCAACTCCCGCACATTGCCGTGCCATCTGCAATTGCTCAGAAAAAGAATCGTCTCCTGGGCCATCTGGGGGACCGGCCGGCCTAACACCCTGCTGTACTTATAAAGGAAATACTCGGACAGCAACGGGATATCGTCCGGCCGCTGGTTCAGGGGTGGAATCGCCAATGTCACGGTGTTGAGGCGATACAGCAGATCGGGACGCAATTCTCCATTCCGCACCAACTCATCGGGTGGACAGTTGGAGGAGGAGACGATACGAACGTCAACCGCAATAGGCTGTGTACTTCCCAACGGCATGACCTGTTTTTCCTGAAGCACTCTCAGCAGCTTTGCCTGGAGATTGAGCGGCATGGAGTTAATCTCGTCCAAATACAGAGTTCCCCCATCCGCCTCCTGAAAAAGGCCTTTTCGGTTTTCCGCCCCGGTAAAGGCCCCCTTCCGGGAGCCAAAAAGCAGTCCTTCCAAAATACTCTCGGGCAGAGCGGCGCAGTTTACCGCCACAAAAGGCTTGGCCTTCCGATAGCTGGCATTGTGGAGCGAGGACGCTACCAACTCCTTGCCGGTTCCCGTCTCTCCACAAATCAATACAGAGGATGTGCTGTTGGCTACCTTTCCAATCGTCTCCTTTAAACGGAGCATCCCTGAATTTTGGGTTATGATATCGGTCAAGCTGTAGCGGGCCGCGGCACTGCGGGGGGCAGGCGGAGTCTGACTGGGCGGTACGGGGTGAATACGATTGTCAATATGTGTGATGTCTCGTGAAATTTCCACGGCACCTACAATTTTGCCCCGAAAAATAATCGGAAAATTCAGATTGTTGCATACCGTTTTCCTGCCCTGGAGATTCCATGCCTCCTGATTTTCAATGTATATAATTTTTCCGGTATGAAGAACCTGCAGCAGCGTGCTGTCTTCCGGACTTAAAGAGGGGAAGAGCTCCAGCAAGTTCTTGCCCAGCGCCCACTGATTATGAGCCAGATTCTCTTCATCCGTATAGCGTGGATTAAACCTCTGCTTTGCAATAATTCTCCCCGTGCTGTCAATGACGGTGACAGAATCCACATAGTTCAAATTTTCACTCAGCCATCGCATGGCGATTTCCTTGGTGTCCACGCCTTCAGCCTCCTCTGCTTTGCAAATAAACAGTTCTGCTCCTTTCCCGCTATCATAGCATAGACCCAACACAGCGGCAAGCCTCACGCCTGCACTTCTGTCAACTTTACCTATTCCACCGATGGTATGTCAGCCATGAGACCATACAAGTACCGGTATGGTTGGCCGCGGAGGCGCTTTTGGACTCCGGATGCGTCGCGCATATGTGGGAATCTGAAAAGGAAAAGAAACCCCGCCGGAACCCAAGGATTCCGGCGGGGTTCTGGTCTCAACGAAAACCCACTCACTGACAGGCGCTATTCTCCAGCTCGATAATGGCGCCGCGGTCCGCAGAGCTGACGTGGGCGGCGTATTTGGCCAGAGCCGGGCCGCGTGGCTTGACCAGAGGCTTCCAGACGGCCCGGCGGCGCTCAAGCTCCTCCGGGGAGACCTTCAGCTCAAGGCGGCGGGCCGCGATGTCAATGAAAATTTCATCGCCGTCCTCCACCAGGGCGATGGGGCCGCCAGCGGCCGCCTCCGGGGAGATATGCCCGATGCAGGGGCCATGCGTGGCGCCGGAGAAGCGCCCGTCGGTGACCAGGGCGCAGTCCTCGTCCATACCCCGGCCCATGATGAGGGCGGTGGTGGAGAGCATCTCCCGCATGCCGGGCCCCCCCTTGGGGCCCTCATACCGGATGACCAGGACGGTGCCCTTCTCAATGGTCCCGGCGCTCACCGCCGCGTCCGCCTCCTCCATGGAATTGAACACCCGCGCCCGGCCGGAGAACCGGTACATGGAGGGCTTGACACCCGACTGCTTTACCACAGCCCCGTCGGGGGCCAGGCTTCCGCAGAGCACGGCAATGCCGCCCTCCGGCTTCTGGGGGTGCTCCATGGTGCGGATCACGTCGTTCTCCACAGGCTCCACGGCGTCCAGCATCTGACCCAGGGTCTTTCCTGCGACGGTCATCACGTCCCGGTGGAGCTTGGGCTCCACGTTTTTCAGCACCGCTGGAATGCCGCCGCAGGCGTCCATGGAGACGATGGGGTATTTGCCGGAGGGCTGGAGGTTACATACGAAGGGCACCTCCCGGCTGATGCGGTCGAAGTCGTCCAGTGTCAGCTCCACGCCGGCCTCGTGAGCGATGGCCAGCAGGTGGAGCACCAGATTGGTGGAGGAGCCGGTGGCCATGGCCCCCGCCACGCCGTTGAGCAAAGCCTCCCGCGTGAGGATTTGCCGGGGGGTGATGCCCCGGCGCAGCAGCTCCATGACCTGCCGGCCGGACTGCTTGGCGATGCGCTTGCGGCGGTTGGACACCGCCGGAGCGGTGCCGCAGCCGGGCAGAGACATGCCCAGTACCTCTGTGAGCATACACATGGAGTTGGCGGTACCCAGGTGGGCGCAGCTTCCCACGGTGGGCAGGGCGGCCTCCTCGGCCTTCTTCATCTCTTCCACGGTACAGCTCCCCTGCTCCACCCGGCCGGGGAATTCCCGCAGCTCACTGGAGCAAAACAGAGGGTTGCCGCCCACGTTGCCGGGCAGCATGGGGCCGCCGGTGACCACGATGGCAGGGATGTCCAGCCGGGCGGCGGCCATGAGCATGCCGGGTATGATCTTGTCGCAGCCGGGGATGAGCACCATGGCGTCAAAGTGGTGGGCCTGCACCACCATTTCGATGGAGTCGGCGATGAGATCCCGGCTGGGCAGAGGGTAGCGCATACCGCAGTGGCCCTGGCACAGGCCGTCGCAGATGGCGATGGTGCCGGTTTCGCGGGGGATGCCGCCCCCCTCCAGGATGCCGTATTTCACCTGCTCGGCCAGTTCCCGCATGTGCATGTGGCCGGGAACCATCTCGCTGAAGGAGTTGATCACCGCCACAAAGGGCTTTTTCATGTCCTCCTCGTCCATGCCGGTGGCGTAGAGCAGGGCCCGTTGGCCGGTGCGGGCCACGCCGTTGGTCAGCTCACTGTTGGCCAGGCCGGGGTTCTTGAGCTGAAAGTCCCAGTCACAATCCATATCCGCCTCCCATTAAGCCAGCACGCCGATGGGCCAGGGCACAAACTCGTTTTCACCCACGCCCAGCAGTTCGCTCTTGCTCCTATCGCCGGAGGCCACTTGGAGGATACGCTCAAAGATGAGCTGCCCCATCTCGTCCAGATCCTTTTCACCGTCGATGATGACCCCGCAGTTGATATCCATGTCCCCCTCCATCCGCTGGTACATGGGGGTGTTGCTGGCCAGCTTGAGCACGGGGGAGGGCACACCGCCGAAGCAGGAGCCGCGGCCGGTGGTGAAGGCCACCATGGTGGCGCCGCCAGCCACCTGGCCGGTGGTGGCCACAGGGTCGTAGCCGGGGGTATTCATAAAGACCAGGCCGTGCTCGGTGACCTTTTCGGCGTAGTCGTACACCTCGTTCAGGGCGGTCTCGCCCCCCTTCTTGGCGCCGCCCAGGGATTTCTCCAGCACATTGGCCAGGCCGCCCTTGTTGTTGCCCGGGCTGACACGGCCGTTGATCTGGCAGTCCTTGCCCTCGTTGTACTTCAGCCACCAGTTGATGTGATCCACCAGCTTCTGCCCCACCTCCGGCGTACGGGCCCGGCGGGTGAGGGTGTGCTCCACGCCGAAGATCTCAGTGGTCTCGGAGAGGATGGCGGTGCCGCCGTTTTTCACCAGCAGGTCCACCGCCCGGCCCAGGGCGGGGTTGGCGGACAGGCCGGAGAAGCCATCGCTGCCGCCGCACTCCAGGGCCAGCACCAGGTGCTCGGCGGAGACGGTCTGCCGCCGGCAGGCGTTGACCACGGGCAGCAGCTGCTCCACCCTGCGGATGCCCTCCTCCACGGCCTTGGCGGTGCCGCCCACGTCCTGGATCACCAGCTTCTGGAGGGTCTCACTCTCCTGGAGACCGGCGTGCTCAAACATGCCGTCGATGTTGTTGCGCTCACAGCCCAGGGCCGTCACGATGGCCGCGCCCAGATTGGGGTTGGTGGCATAGCCCATGATGGTGCGGCGGAGCAGATCCATGAAGGGACCGGTCATCTCCATGCCGCAGCCCAGGCCGGTGACGAAGGGCACCACTCCGCTGACGTTGGGGTAGGCGGCCAGACGCTCCGGGGTGAAGTGGTTGGCGATCTTCCGGGCCACGGTGGCGGCGCAGTTGCTGGCCACCAGAATGCCGATGTAGTTGCGGGTGGCCACCCGGCCGTCGGGGCGGACGAAGCCCTGGAAGGTGGCCCGCTGCTCCGGAGGCAGGAGCTCGGTGGGGTGATAGTCCCGGCTGAAGGCGTAATCCAGATCCACGTGCTCAAAGACAATGTTGTGGCTGTGCATCATGGTGCCGGCGGGGGTGTCCTCCGCTGCAAAGCCGATGCAGGTGTTATACTTGAGAATCGGCTCCCCCTTCCGGATGTCCCTGGCCGCAGCCTTGTAGCCCGCGGGCACCTCGGTACGGGTGGTAAAGCCCTCGCTCTCCACTGCCATGCCGGCGGGCACGTCCCGGCGGGCCACCACCACATTGTCCTTCTGGTTCAGGCGAATAAAAGGAGAAATCTCCCGTTTCATACCGCATACCTCTTTTACAATCGGATGGGACTGCCCCGCCCACGGGCGAGGCAGTCCATGTGTTCTTGTGGGAGAGGGGCTCAGGCTGCCGCGTTGGCCGCGGCCCACAGATCCTCATACTCAGTCTGGATATCCGCCAGCTGGCTCTCGTAGTCGGCCGGGGACAGGTAGGTAGGCTCGTTGCCCAGATCCAGGATGGCCTGCTGCACCTCTTCGTCCTCCATCAGCTCTGCCACTGCGGTATCAAAGGTGTCCTGAATGTCCTTGGGGGTGTCCTTGGGCAGGAAGAAGCCGAATTCATATCCATTGTAGAGCCAATCCACGCCCTGTTCCTTGGCTGTGGGCACGTCGGGATAGACTGCGCTGCGCTCCTCGGCCGGGAAGCCCAGGGCCACAAAGTCACCGGACTCGATATAGCCCTTGGCCGTAGAGTACTGGTTGGGCATGATATCGATATGGCCGCCCAGCAGCGCGGTGCACTTGTCGGAGTGGGAGCCCACATCTACCAGGTTAAACTGCACGCCGGTGGCCGCCTCAAAGGACTTGACCATCATGTAGGTAAAGCCGCCCACCTCGACGCCCATGGTGACCTCTCCGGGGTGCTCCTTGCAGTAATCAATCAGCTCCGGATAGGTGCTGTAGGGGGCGTCGGCGCTGACATAGAATCCAGTGGCATTGTCGGTGACCACGTGGGGCCCCACAGCGAAGCCCTCGTAGGAGTAGTCGGACACGCCGGTGACATTGTTGATCAGCAGGGCATTGTGGAAGAAGAGGATGGTGTTGCCGTCTGGGGCGGCCTCATGAACCTGGTTGATGCCGCTGGAGCCGCCGGCGCCGGTGACATTGACCACCACAAAGGACTGTCCCAACTTGGCCGTCAGTTTCTCGGCCAGAACACGGGCCAGCAGATCGGTACCGCCCCCGGCGCTGGCAGGGACAACAATGGATACCGGGCCGGAGGGCCACCCTCCGCCTGAGGCGGAGCCTGTATTACCGGCGGCATCAGGGGATTCGGTGTTCTCGCTGGTGCTGCCGCAGCCGGCCAGCAGGGTTCCAACCAGAGCGGCTCCAGTGATAAGGGCAAGCAGTCTCTTTTTCATGGGAAAATCCTCCTTAGTGAATATTGATTTCGATCTCAATGGGCTCAAGCCGCACCCGCAGTCTCCTTTTTGCGGTTGCGCACCTGCTTGATTACCGTCCACACCACGAACAGCACCGCGGCCACCATAAACACAGCGGCGATGGGGTGGGTGAAGAAAGCCAAAAAGTCGTTCTGGGTCAGCATCAGGCCCCGGCGCAGGTTGGTCTCCAGCAGGTCGCACAGAATGAAGCTGAGGATGAAAGGAGCCACGGGGATCTTAAACTTGCTCATCAGGTAGCCCAGCACGCCGAAGATCACGATGGACTGGGCATCAAAGATACGGTTGTTGGTGGCGAAGGCGCCCACGGTACACAGCACCAGCACCACAGGGAGCAGGATGTACTTTGGGATACTCAGCAGACGGACAAAAATCCGCATGCCGCCCAGCTCAAGCACCAGCATGACCACGTTGGCCAGAATGCAGGCGATGAAGATGGTGTAGATGAGGTCTGCGGACTCCACAAAGAGCAGGGGTCCGGGGGTGAGGCCGTGGATCATAAAGGCCCCCAGCAGCATGGCCGTCACACCGTCGCCGGGGATGCCCAGGGTCAGCAGGGGGATGAGGGCGCCGCCGATGACTCCGTTGTTGGAGGGCTCGGAGGCCACCACGCCGTCCATGATCCCAGTGCCGTACTTCTCCGGGTGCTTGGAGGTCTTTTTGGCGGTCATCCAGGAGAGAATACCGGCGGTGGAGCCCCCGATGCCGGGCAGGATACCGATGCCGGTACCGATGAGGGCGGAGCGCAGTGCGTTCCACTTCTGCCCCACGAACTCCTTCCAGGTGAATCCGAAGCCCTTGATTTTAAAGCTCTGCTTGATCTGAGTGGCCTTTCCCATCTTTTTGACCTCTTCAGCGTAGGCCAGCACCTCCGCAATGGCAAAGATGCCGATCAGGGTAGGCAGGATGTCAAAGCCGGAGGACAGTTCGTTGATACCGAAGGTGAATCGCTTGGTTCCATCAATGGGCGCCATACCCACCAAGGCAATGATCAGGCCCAGGCAGCCGGAGAGCAGTCCCTTGATCATGCTGGTGCCCGCCAGGGCGGCGATCATAGAGAGGGCAAAGAGGCACACGCCGAAGTACTCGATGGCGGAAAACTTCAGGGTAATCTGCGCCACGGAAGGGGCCACGAACATAAGCACCAGGAAGGAGAACAGGCCGCCCAGGAAGGAGAATACCACTCCGGTACCCAGAGCCTTGCCCGCCTCACCCTTTTTGGCCATGGGGGAGCCATCGAAGCAGGTGGCGATGGAGGAGGAGGTGCCGGGGATGTTGATGAGGATGGCAGAGATCAGGCCGCCGGAGATCCCGCCGATGTAGAGCGCCACGAGTAGGGTGAACGCCTCATGGGCCTGCATGGCGAAGGTGACCGGCAGGAAGAGGGCCACCGCCATGGCGGCGGACAGGCCTGGGATGGAGCCGAACACAATGCCCACCGCGACACCGACGATCAGCAGCAGAATGGACATGGGGTTCATCATCCCGGCAAATGCGTTTCCAATCAGGGATAAGGTTTCCATCAGTTGCGCCTCCTTTTAACCCAGTATGCCGGCGGGCAGCATGACATTCAGACCGAACCGGAAGATAAAGTAAACCGCGACGCACACCACGACGGCGATCACCGCGAACAGGATGATCCCTTTGATGCCCCGCTTCTCTTTGGGCGCCAGGATAGTGATCTGTGCAAACAGATACACGATGGAGCTGAGGAGGAAGCCCGCCGGCTCAATGACAAACACATATACGGTGAATGCCGCGATGGTGGCCAGCACCCGCAGGTACTCCGGCTTCTCCTCCTCCGCTCCTTCATTCGGCTGGAAGCTTCGCATGGTGCGGAATCCGGCACGGATTTGAAAGAAGGAGAGGATGCAGGTAATGATGGCCAGAACCTTCGGCATGAAGTCGGAGCCAAGTCCCCCCATCAGGCTGGGCGGCAGTGCGCTGGCCGCCAGGAAGAGGGCGATGGAAAGAATCAGGAAGAATACGCCCGCAGCCAGATCCCCGAACTTTTTCAAGAACATTGCTTTGATCCCTCATTTCTCTGTTTGTCGTTCCACAGTTGCTGTCTCATCCGGATAACTTTATTATACACGGGCACACCGTATGTGCACTGTGACGGCAACACAAGAATCAGGCGCTATCTTATGTCTTTAATACATTTCCACAAATACAGCACATAAGGGCGCGCACCTCTTTGGGCACTATTGCGCTAGTCCCCCGGATTCAGAACCGGCTGCAATCCACCTTTTCCCGGGCAGCCATAGAGCATGCCTCGCCCTCCACCACCACCTCGCCCCTCTGATTGACGGCGGTGGCCTTCATAACGATGCGGCCGGGGCTGAACTTTACCGTGCCGTCGGGTTTGGTGACCTCCTCGCCCTTTTTGACCACCTCAAAGGTGGCGGTGATGGTGTCCCCCGCGTAGACCGGCCTGAGAAAGTTCAGGCTCTGGCGCACATAGAGGCTGCCTGCGCCTGGCAGGTAATTGCCCGCCAGGGTGCTGAACAGGGCGCCGGACAGGAAGCCGTGGGCGATGCACCGGCCGAAGGGGCTCTGCTCGCCGAACGCCTTGTCGATGTGGACGGGGCTGTAGTCGTCCACCAGGCCGGCAAAGGCGTAGATGTCGCCCCTGGTGATGGTCTTGGTGACCGACGCCTTCTGCCCCACATAGATTTCATCCAGAGTAAAGCTGTTCATCGTGTTTTCCCTCTCAATCCTGGAGCACAAGCCCCATTTTTTCCGGGCGAAAAATTCGCGGATCCATCTCTTTCAGATCGGCAGCCACAGCAGGCCGGAAGCCCATCAGTGGATAGATGTCCCGCTCCAGCTCCGCGCCGGGGGCCACCTCCACGAGGGTCAGGCCTTGGTCGGTCAGGCGGAATACCGCCCGCGCCGTAATGTAGAGCACCTCCTGGCCGGTCTCCCGCGCGTAATCGCCGGAGAAGGTGATCTGCTCTACCTCCGGGACAAACTTGACCACATTGGAGTCCTTGACGATGTTCAGCCGTCCGTTTTCCAGGCGGATATCGGTGTCCTTCACCGAGGAGAAGGTGCCCATAAAGCAGAGTTTCTGGGCGTTCTGCGTGATGTTGATGAAGCCGCCGGGGCCGGTCATCCGCCCGGCGAACTTGGACACGTTTACATTGCCGTGGCGGTCGATCTGGGCCGCGCCCAGATAGGCGATGTCGATGCTGCCACCGTCATAGCCGTCGAAAATCTCGGTGTGCTTGACAATGGCCTCCACGTCGGCGGAGGCGCCGCAGCCGTTGCCGGGGGCTGGCACGCCGCCCAGTGTGCCCGACTCGATGGACAGGGTCATCTCGCCGGCCACCCCCTCCTCGCCGGCCACGGAGGCCACACCGTCGGGCATGCCGAAGCCCAGGTTTACCAGGCACTCCCTCCGCAGCTCCATGGCGCCCCGTCGGGCGATAATCTTGCGGATGCCCAGCTCCATTGGCTCCAGGGCACCCATGGGCACCCTGACCTCGCCGGTCCACTCCGGATGGTAGGGGATGGCGTCGAAGTAGTGCTGGCGGCTGTACTCCGGCCGCCCCACCACCACATAGTCCACGAAGCAGCCGTGGACCTTCACGCTGCGGGGGTCCAGGGTGTTGTCCTCCACCAGGGTATCCACCTGGGCGATGACGGTTCCGCCGTTGTTCTTGGTAGCAAGGGCCATCTCTAACTGCTCCAGAAACAGCCCTTCCTTCTCCATGGACAGATTGCCCCGGCTGTCGCCGTAGGTGGCCTTGATGAAGCACACGTCGGGGGGCGTCAGCTTGTAGTGGAGCAGCCGGCGGCCGTCGATCTCAATGCTCTGGACGATGCCCCGGCCCTCAGTGTGGGCTTTCCTGGCCGCGTCGTTGAAGCAGCATGCCTCCACCTCCGGGTCGCAGAAGGTCTTGAGGCCCACGTGGGTAATGACGCCGCACTTGTGCCCCGCCATGGCCCGGCACATATGAACCAGCACCCCCTGAGGGGCGCAAAAGGTCTCGATCTGGTTGCCCGTGATCAGAGGGTTGAGCTTGGGAGCCAGACCTACATGGGCGCCCACCATACGCCGCACCAGCCCCGCGTGGGCCAGGTGGTTGGCGCCATGTTCCCCGCCGTCTCCGATGGCGGAGGTGTAGAACACGTTCAGATCCCTTGGGTGGCCCTCGGCCAGAAAGCGCTCCTCCAGGGAGACCAGCAGCTCCTCCGGAACCGACAGGGTCACGAAGCCCAGCATGCCCAGCGTCATTCCGTCCTGCACCAGGGCTGCGGCCTCCTGCCGGGAAATCACTTTACGCAATGTACTCACTCCTTTGTCAATTGGGCGGCCCGCTCCCTGCGGATGCCCTCATAGAGCCCCTGGGCGTAGGCCGCCCCCAGGGCGCGGTCAAACAGGCCGTAGCCCGCCGCAGGCTTGACGCCGTTCCAGCCGTCCGGCCGATGCTCTACCCGCTGGGTACCGTCGGCGTCCGTCACCTCTCTAATGCTCCACGCCTCATCCCAGATACGCCGGCCGTGGTCAGGGCGCAAATAGAAGGGCTGATCCATATCGCACAGAGCCCGCATGACCTCCCCCATGTCACTGCTGCCGCAGCCGGTCTGATGGCCGGACTCGTAAAAGTCGCCGCTGGGCTCCAGCTGGACGTTGCGGAAGTGGACAAAGGGGAGCTTCCCCCTGGAACCGAATTCCCGGATCATGGCGGGCAGATCGTTGTCCGCGCCGGAGCCCAGGGAGCCGCAGCAGAAGGTGATGGTGTTGCTGGGGCTGTCCAGGTCGGGGGTGAAGAGGATGCGCCGGTAGTCCGCGGCGTTCTTGGCGATGCGCGGCAGGCCGAAGATGGGCCGCGGCGGGTCGTCGGGGTGGAGGGCCAGCTTGACGCCGCACTCCTCCGCCACCGGGAGCACCGCCCGGAGGAAATAGCGGCAGTTGTCCCACAGCTCCTCCTCCCCGATGCCCCGGTAGCTGTGCAGCAGGGCCTGGAGCTCCGCCGGAGTGTGGTTGGTCCCCCAGCCGGGCAGCTCAATGCCCCTCTCCGGGTCCACGGCCCGCACCTTTTCCTCCTCAAAGCTCAGGCAGTCCGAGCCGTCGGGGAGGACATGGGCCAGATCGGTACGGGTCCAGTCAAAGACCGGCATGAAGTTGTAGCAGATGATCCGGATGCCGCACTCCGCCAGCATGCGGATGTTTTTCCGGTAGTTTTCGATGAGGGCGTCCCTGGAGGCATAGCCCCGCTTGATGTCCTCGTGAATGCGGAAGCTGTCCACAAGCTCAAACTTCAGGCCGTGGGCCTCGATCTGCTCCTTCAGGCGCAGCACCTCCGCCCGGTCCCACACCTGCCCCAGGGGCAGATGATAGAGGGAGGTGACAATGCCGTACAGGTTGGGAATCTGCGCGTACTGGCGCAGGGAGATGGGGTCCTTCTCCCCGTGCCAGCGGAGAATCAGGTGCATGTCCTCCATGGGGGCCTCCTCAGTACGCGGAGGAGGCGGCCACCGCCCCGCCCCCGCGTACCTGGCTCAGGAAGCTCCTGCCGCCGGACACCATGTACTGGTTGACCGCGGTGACCAGATAGCGGGCCCCCCACTCCTCGGCCTGTCTGGCCGCCTCAGGCGTGCCCACGTAGTAGCCGGCGGTCTTTCCCGCGGCCACGATACGGCGGATCATCCGCTCGGTCAGCTCCAGCATTTTGGGGCTGCCGGCGGGCTCCCCGTAGGAGGCGGCCAGGTCGCCGGGGCCGATGAAGTAGACGTCCACCCCGTCCACCTCCAGAATCCCATCCAGGTTCTCCACTGCCTGGCGGGTCTCCACCTGGCAGCACACCAGCTTGGTGTCGTTGGCCTGCCTCAGGTAGGCCCGCTTGTCCTCCACCATGCCGTACCGGGCGGCGCGGGGGAGGTAGGCGGTGCCCCGGCGCCCCTGGGGGGCGTAGTTGGCCAGCTCCACCACCCGCCGGGCGTCCTCGGCGGTGTTCACCAGGGGGAGCTGCACGCCGTTGGCGCCGAAGTCCAGGGCCTTCTGGATGTGGTCGTACTCCTTCATGGTGCACCGCACCACCGCGGGCACCCCCCGCAGCTGGGAGGCCCGCACCATGTCCGCCAGGGTGCTCTGCTCGATCACCCCGTGCTCGTTGTCCAGCAGCAGGAAATCAAAGCCCATCAGGGCCGTGACCTCCGCGATGTCCGGCAGGCCGTAGGTCACAAAGCAGCCGTACAGCGTCCGTTCCTTCAGCGCCTCTTTCCACGGCGTCAGGTTGTCCATATCCGTTCCTCCTTTTCTCAGCGCAGGGACGCAAAAAGGGACGCGATGTCCTCCCTTGTGGCCTTGCAGATGTCGTTTGCCATGTTGCCCGACGCGGCGGCGTTGGCCGCCAGCTCGTCGAGGGCCTCCTGCGTATCGGGCACGCCCATGGCGGTCAGGGTGGTGCGCATGCCGGTGAGCTCCTTCAGCTCGGCCAACCGGTCGGCGGCCGCGTTGGCGTCGGCGAAGCCCATCATGCGGCTGAGGGTGTGGAGCAGCGGGCGCACCGCTGCGTCCTTCCGGAACCAGGCATCCAGGGTGAGGGCGCAGGCCTCGCCATGGGGGATATGGTACTTGGCGGTCAGCAGGTAGGAGCAGGCGTGGCTGCCGGTGGTGCCCGTATTGCTGAAGGCATAACCGGCGATGGTGCTGGCCATGGCCATCCGCTCCCGCGCCACGGCGTCGGAGCCGTCCCGGAAGGCGGCCTCCAGGTTCTCAAAGGCCAGCTTGGCGGCCCGGACGGCCAGGCCGTCGGACACCGGGTTGGCCCGGACCGAGCACATGGCGTCCAGGCTGTGGGCGATCACGTCCAGGCCGGTGGAGGCGGTGACGGCGGGGGGCACAGTGTAGGTCAGCACCGGGTCCACCAGGGCCAGCCTGGGGAACATGGGACTGCCGAAAATGGCGATTTTGGCGTTGGCGGCGTGGTCGGAGAGCACCGCGCCCCAGCCCACCTCGCTGCCGGTTCCGGCGGTGGTTGGCACGGCAATGAGGGGCAGCGCATCGGTGACGGGCCTCCCCCGCAGCAGCTCCAGGCCGGTGCAGTCCATGGCGGCCGCAGCCGCCGCGGCCTTGGCGCAGTCCATGGCGGAGCCGCCGCCCAGGCCGATGATGGACCGGGCCCCCAGCTCCCTGGCCCGCCGGGCGCAGGCGTCCACGTTGTCACAGGTGGGATTGGGCTCCACCTCAGAGATGATGTCCAGCACGCGGCCGCCCGCGCACTCCTTCAGCCGCGCGGCCACGCCGCTGCGGTGGGTGAAGGGATCGGAGACGATCAGCGCCCGGTCCAGCCCCCGCTCGGCCATAAGCTGTCCCAGCTCATCCAGCTTCCCGGTGCCGAAGACCACTTCCACCGGGTTGTAATACTTCCACATGGCAGCAATTCCTCCTTGCTTGTCGGCACGGCCTGACGGCCGTTATCTCGCCTCTGCATACCTCAAGTATAGCACGGCCCCCCACCCTGCCTAATGTGTCGCGGTCACAAAGTTTTGTGCCAAAAGAATGACTGCGGCACTGATTTATATCAGCCCGCCGCAGCGACTGTCTCCCGCCTTGTTCCAGCTCCATAGAAAAGCTTTGCAAAGCTGTGTCAGCGGCACATTCCGCCCAGCGGTCAGATCTGTCATACTGGATATACAACATAGAGCGCCCCGACCGGCGCAGAACATGAGGTGAAGCAATTGAAAGAATTTCGCCATACCGTTATCTACCACACCGACTGTGCGCTCCCACTGTATGACGAGGTGGACGTCCTAGTCTGCGGCGGTGGGCCGGCCGGCATTGCGGCGGCCTCCATGGCCGCCCGGCAGGGGCGCTCCGTCCTTCTGGTGGAGCGGCTGGGTTTTCTGGGGGGCGCGGCAGTGGCCGGTGGTTCCGGCACGGTCTGCGGTACATTTCTGTGCAGTGACACGCCGGAAGCCGACGGCCCCCGCCAGACCGTCTTCGGCTTTACAGAGGAGTTTCTCCAGGCCATGCGCGCCCGGGGCGGCGTGACGCCCCCGCAGCTCTACGGCAAGACCTATCTCATCACCCACGATCCCCAGGTCTATAAAGAAGTGGCCGAGGAGCTGGTGCTGGGCGCAGGGGCGGGCATCCTCTATCATACCAATATTTTCGGCGTCATCAAGGAGGGGGATATTTTTTATGGGGTGGTAATTGATACCAAGAGCGGCCTGGCCCAGATCCGCGCCAAGGTGCTCATAGACGCCACCGGCGACGCGGATCTGGTCTACAGGGCGGGCGGCGGCTACACCATGGGGGACAACGGCACCATCCAGAATCCCACCGCCATGTTCCGCTTGGGCGGGGTGGACACGGCGCGCTTCTCCGACTACTGGGGGCCGGACACTATCAGTCCCGACTGTGTGACGGAGCTGCTCCACGAGGCCAACCGCCAGGGCTGGCATCTGCCCCGGGCCAAGGTCTGGGTCTTTCCTACTCCCCGGCCCGGTGAACTGCTGATGAACACTACCCTACTGACCGGCCGGGACGGTCGGGCGCTGAACGTATGCAACCCGGAGGACCACACTGAGGCGGAGATCGTCGGCCGCCGCCAGGTACAGGAATACGCCCGCTTCTTCCGGGAGCATATTCCCGGCTGTGAGCACAGCTTTATCAACGACTGCTCTCCCGAAGTGGGCGTCCGCCAAACCCGCAGCATCCGCGGCATTGCGCGGCTCACCAATGACGACGTGGCCCATGCCCGCAAGCGCTCCGACGGCATCTGTCGCTGCCCCTGGCCCATTGAACTCCACGCCGGTGAAACGCCCTACCTGTTCTGGCTCATCAACGATTACTACGAGGTTCCCTACGGCTCCCTGGTTCCGGAAACCGGCGAGCATCTGCTTGTGGCCGGGCGCAACCTGTGCGCCGAGCACCAGGCCCTGGCAAGCTGCCGGGTCACCGCCCAATGCTTTGAATATGGACACGCTGCCGCGCTGGCAGCCGACCTGTCCATCCGGCGGGATCTGCCCCTGCGTGAGCTGTCCGGCGCTGAAATCCGCGCCCGTATGAACGAAAACGGCGCCCGCCTAGACTAAACCTCTATGTGAAAAGGCGCCCTTTCAGGCGCCTTTTCACATGCCCGGATACCCAATCAGTTGTGCTTTCTGCCCAGCTATGGTACAATAAAGGGCAAAAAGGGAGGTGCCGCCCATGATCAACCAGGCCTTTGCTGAGCAGTTTATCCGACGCATCCGCTCCCAGACCGACTACAACATCAACATCATGAATGAGCACGGTATCATCATTGCGTCGTGCAGTGAAGAGCGTGTGGGCACCTTCCACGCTACCGCCTTCCGCATGATCACCAACAACATCAGCATCAACGTCACCGAGGATCTGACCGAGGATCTCCCCGGCGTGACTTCGCCTGGGGTGAACCTGCTGCTGCGGGAGAACCTGATCCCGGTGGGCGTCATCGGCGTCTCCGGCGATCCATCCACCGTAATGTCCCTGGCCAAGCTCATCAAGCTGTCGTTTGAATCGCTGTACGACTACGAACTCCAGCGTGAATTCCTCCCCACTGCCTCCACCGGCGCCATGAGCCATCTGGCCCGCCTTCTCTTTGTGGACCGCCCGGTCAACATCATGCGCATCCGCTCCCAGGCCGCTGAACTGGGTATCACTGAGCACGTCAACCGCTATCCCCTTCTTATTGAGTATGTGGGGTGCGAGAGCTCCGAACTGGTGCTTTCCCGCTTTGCCGAGGACTACCCGAATTCCCCCAGCCATTCTCCCAACGACCTGCTGTTCTGTATCGGCGGCAACCTGCTCCTGCTCTTCAAGCAGATTGACGAAACTACGGTGGCCACCTACCGCAACCAGATCCGCCTGTGTATCGAAGAAATCGATGCATGGTTTGAATCTCAGGTGCCCGGACAGAAAAGCCGCTATATCTGCGGCACGGTCCAGAACCGCTTTTCCTATTACGGCCGCATCTATGAGGATATCATGTGGCTGTACCGCTACCGCCAGAAGAAAGAGCTTAAGGTGTACTTTCTAGCCGACTACCTGACCGAATACATGATGAGCCAGATCTCCACCGAGACCATGGCCCCTCTGTTGGACATCTATGTACGCCTGATCCGGGAGCATATGGATGAGTCCATCTTTCGTGAGACCATCGGTGCGCTGATCGAAACCAGTATGAACCTGAGCGAGGCGGCGGAGCTGCTCTATCTCCACAAGAACACTGTGGCAGCCCGGGTCAAGAAAATCAAAGAGCTGCTGGGCATCAGCCCCCTGACCAGCATTCGGGACGCAATTTTCATGACTGCCATCTACAATTACCTCAATATGGTTTAGCACATTGTTTCCAGTCGATGCCCGGCAGGGATATCCTCTCCAGGCACTCTGGCAGCGGGCAGCATAAAACCCGTCGGAATCCAAGGATTCCGACGGGTTTTATGCCGCAGAGAGGAGATTTAAACCTTGGGTCTTCGAACCATGCGGGACCGCCGGCGGATGCAGCCGATCCTATCAGAGCCTTTTTTACAATGTAGACTTGCCCTGCCGTATATATCAAGTAACATAAATCACAGCTCCTCTGGCTTGAGGTGCACGTCAATCTGGATTCTGCGGTTCAGCATACGGATTATCCCCTCCTCACATGACTTATTGAGCGGTTTGGAGACGGTGATGCGCGAACTTATGATGATGATACTCACGTCGTTTTGAGTGTACTGTATCTGCTGGTTGTACCACCGGCCGTCCACCAGTTGGGGGCGGTCGGCAGCCATCCGGAACAGCTTTAGCAGCCGCTCCTTATATGCGCTAAAGGTAATGCTTTTAAACCCGTGGCGCATGATGAGCATCTTTTTTGCGTTATCCATAATACCGCATCTCGAAACAGCGCAGACTCATCCATAGCCGCCGAAATGTGTTGTGCTCCAGTTTATAGAGTGTCCTCTGTATGTCCGCCTTTGATATGACAGTACTTGGTTCGTGCAATAAATTGACCGCTTCCCCATCTGAGGGTATTCCCTTTTTGTCACGGGATAGAAAGGGGCCGCCGGTTCTTTGAAACACCGGCGGCCCTGTTGAAGGGTTGCTTTCAATCCGGGGACTACATTCCAGCTTATGTCTTCAGAGCACAGATGACAGAGGCTCAGCTCCCAGTCAGCGCACAGCCGATGGGATATCCTACGAATCCAATGATCAGAGATGTAATTACAATCATGATAATGCCGAACAGATATATCTGGTTACGGCTGCTGTACTCGTGTCCGTGGAGCATGGCAATGGTGGCGAAGGAGGAGGGCAGCAAATAGGCGCATGAGCCGCACATCGTTGTCACCAGGGCAATGCCCACCGCGCTGATGGCTCCGCCGCTGCTGGCTGCCAGAGCCACACCCACCGCTGTCATTACCGTGATAGTGGACACGTTGGAAGCAAAGTTGGTCATCAGGACGGAGACAGTGGCGATGACAAACACCACCACCACAGGCGCCACGCTTTGGGTGAGGGGGGTAATATTCTGCTGAATGGCGGCCACGATTCCGGTGGAATCGGCGCTCATGGCGCTGCCCAGGTAGACACCGATGCTGATGAAAATCAGGATGCCCCAGTTGATGCTCTGGTTGACCACAGTCCTGACGTCCAGCAGGGGCCTGCCGTCAATGTGGATCACCGCCATTACCACCACGGATAGGATCGCCCAGAAGGTAATGCCGAAACTGTTGAAAGCATTGACCCAAGCGGTATCGCTGAACATCTTAAGCACTCCGGGCAGAATCCACATGATAACGGTCACAAAGAATACCACTGCAGTGGTACCCTCCCGCAGCGTCATGGGGCCCTGCTTTTTGACGACGTTCTCAATCTTGAAGTCCTTGAATTTGGACATATCCGGACGGGTCAGCAGGCGCACCGCGACGCACAGCAGAACGAACAGGATCAGGCCCGTGGGCACGCCGAAGGCCAGATAGCTGAACAGACTCAGGCTCTCCCCTGTGGCCCCCTCATAAATGCCGATGCCCAGAATGGCCAAGGAGTGGGAGATGGGGGTCATGGCTCCGCCGATGTTGACGCCGAACACTGTGAGGATGTTGGCCACATGGGGATAGGCATCCCGACTGGTGTAGCCCAGCTCTTTGTAGATGCGGGAGACAAACGCCAGCATAAAGGCGGTGGCGGGCACCTGATCCATAAAGCACCCCAGGAGCATGCCGAGCACACCCAGGGAAATGGTAAAGATCCAGGGGCTTTTGCTGACCAGCTTGATGCTCATAAATTTGGCTACCAGCCGGTCGGTAAAACCGGACTCGTTGAGGGCATGGGTCATGATAAAGCTCATCAGCACAAAATAGATGATCCAGTTGCCGATGGAGCCCGCGATGGCTTCATTGACGGTGCATACGCCGCTCTGTCCCAGCAGCACGATGGCCAGCATAGCCGGCCACACCGTATCCACAATGGACAGCATCAGGATAACGCCGATGAAGATACCGATGACCCGCATACCGACGGCGGTCAGGGGCGCCACCGGCGGAGCCACCCAGAAGGCGGCGATGACCGCCAGGCAGACCAGAATTTTGATCAACAGGGAGGCCGGCATATAGAATTTCTGCTTTTCCATTCGTCTCTTCCTCTCCGTCAGATTGGGCTTACCGGCCGAGCTTCAGAATTTCGCGGGCCTCGTCGGGGGTGGCGACCTCCATGCCCAGCTCGCGGATGATGCGCACGGCCCGCTCCACCATTTGGGCGTTGCTCTTGAGCAGCTCTCCGGGGGCGTAGTAGATGTTGTCTTCCATACCCACCCGGGCCCCGCCGCCCTTGAGGACGGTCATCGCCATGCCGGGAACGTGATGTTTGGCACCGATGGAGATGGTGGAAAAGTTCACAAAGCGGTCCTTAGGCAGCTTCTTGATCATGAAGTCCAGGTTCTCCTCGGAGAAGGAGATGGAGCCCTGGCTGATGCGGTCCATACCCATGACAAAGGAGAGTGAGACGGGCTCCTCCAGCACGCCGGCTGGTACCAGTACATTGAACACGTCCTCCACGCTCTCGGGGTTGAAGCACTCCAGCTCCGGCTTGATGCCCATGTCCCGCATTTTCCGGGCGTACTTGAGCAGGAAGGGGCGGTACCACTCGTAGACAAAGGTACGGTCCCCCCAGCTCGTGCCGATCAGGGAGCAGTCCAGGGAGCACATCTCAGGCTTGACCAGGTCGGGGTCGTACAGCAGCCTCATGCCGTCCTCAGCGCAGGTTCCCTCCCGGTTTGCGGGGGCGGTAGAGTACTGAAGAATGGCATTACACCTGGCCCGGATGCCCGAGCCGATGGCGCTGTATACCTTGGGATCATTGGTGGACAAGCCCTCTTGATCCCGGGCGTGAATGTGGATAATGGCCGCACCTGCATTGTAGCAGTCGTACGCGGAGGCCGCAATCTCCTCCGGGGTCAGGGGGATATTGGGATTTGCCTCCTTGCCGTGGAACGCGCCCGTCTGGGCCACCGTGATAATCACTTTTCTCCTCGCCATAATATCGCTCCTCTACACGTTCTCGTCATAGGATGACGTTCGTTTGCCCCGGCGTGAAGGGTAAAACCGCCGGAGACATTCTGTTCTTAAAGCAAACGCAGGGCCAACTCCTCCATTCAGCATTTTTCGCCCCATTTTGCCTGTTTTTTGAGAAAAATGCGTATTTAGCCGGGGCATCCTCCATCAAAAACATGCACTTATGCGCATTTTTAGGTTTCATATTGCGCAAAAGCGCCTATTCGTTGCGCTGCAACGAATAGGCGCTTTTGTGACGGGCACCGGGCGCAAAAAACAGGCATTTATGCGCAATGAGCGCCTCTGTATGCGGCAGCGGCCGGAGGGGCCGCCCCCTGTCTCCCGCACCGCTTATAATGGATTCTTCCATATTGGCATGCCTCTTGCTGATTCCATGGGCGAAGGCCCCGCTCGGTAAGCGGGGCGCGGAACACAGAAAGGATGATGTGATGTGGCGCAGCGGATCACAGCCGAGGAAGCGGCTGCTCTGATTCAAGATAACATGACCCTTGGGGTGGGCGGCTTCGGCGCCTATGCGGCTCCAGACGAGCTTCTATCCGCCCTAGCGGAACGGTATGAGCGCCTGGGAAGCCCCAGAGCCCTGACGGCGGTATGCGGCATCAGTCCCGGCAGCAACCGGCCCGACGGCCGCGGCCTGGCCCGGCTCCGGGCTCCTGGCCTGCTGGATACCGTGATGGCCGGGCACTTTGCCAACCCGCCCGAGATCGCCGAGCTCATCGGCACCAACCAGGTGGCGGCCTATGCCCTGCCCCTTGGCGTGATGCTCCACCTGTGGCGGGCGATCGCCGGCCACAAGCCCGCGGTGCTCACCCATGTGGGGCTGGGCACCTTTGCCGATCCCCGGGTGGAGGGCTGCAAGGCGAATCAAAAAACCCGGGCTCAGGGCCGGGACATCGTGGAGTTAGTTTCGCTGGACGGGCGGGATTATCTGGCCTACAAGACCTTCCCCATCGACGCCTGCTTCATCCGGGCCACCTGGGCCGACGAGGACGGCAGCCTGTCCATGGAGGATGAAGGCGTGGGCGACTATGCCGCCGAACTGGCCGCCGCCACCCACAACAGCGGCGGCATTGTTATTGCCCAGGTGCGGGGGATCGTCAGCCGTGGCTCTCTGCCGCCCAAGAGCGTACGGGTTCACCACCCGATGGTGGACTATGTGGTGGTCAATACCGACCCGGCCCTGCATATGCAGAGCTACGCGGCCCAGCTCCGTCCGGAGCTCAGCGGGCAGCTCCGCCGCCCCACCGACTCCATCCCGCCCATGCCCCTGGACAACCGTAAACTCATCGCCCGCCGGGGAGCCCTGGAGCTGCGGCCCGACTGTCTCATCAATCTGGGCATCGGCATTCCCTCCGGGGTTGGAGTGGTGGCCAACGAGGAGGGCATCGCCCAGCGCATCACCCTCTCCCTGGAGTCCGGTCCCCAGGGCGGCGTGCCGGTGGAGGGGGCTGGATTCGGTTCAGCGGTCAACGCCGAGGCCATCTATACCGTGGCCGATACTCTTGAGCTTTATGACGGCGGCATGCTGGATCTGTCCTTCCTGGGCGCGGCGGAGGTTGACTGCCACGGCAACGTAAATGTCTCCAAGTTCGGCTCCCGCTGCACCGGCCCCGGAGGCTTTGTCAACATCTCCCAAAATACCAAACGCGTGTTTTTTACCGGAACCTTTACCGCAGGCGGCCTAAAGGAGGAGGTGCGGGACGGCAGGTTGGTTATACTGCAAGAGGGCAGGAGCAAAAAATTCCGCCGTCAAGTGGAGCAGATCACCTTTTCCGGCGATTACGCAGTCAAAAGCGGCCAGGATGTGACCTTCCTTACGGAGCGGGCGGTGCTCAAGCTGACGCCGGATGGGCTGATGCTCACCGAAATCGCCCCCGGCGTGGAGCTGGAGCAGGATATTCTGGCCCAGATGGAGTTCAGGCCCCTGATTTCCCCGGAGCTGCGTGAGATGGACCACCGCATCTTTCAGGCGGGCCCCATGGGGCTGACACTGTGAGGGGGACGTTTATGGAAACCCGGGTCAAGGCGCCGCTGGCCGCAAACCGTCGGCGCGCCCTTCTTTTTGTGCTCACACTGGTGCTCCCCGCCCTGATTCTTCTGCTGCGCCCCCTCGGCTTTACCCTACAGCAGTCCGTCATCCTCGCCGCCCTGGTGCTCACCATCCTGTGGTGGGTGACCGGGGTGGTGGAGCGGACAGCGGCCTCTCTCTTTTTGCTGGCGGCCTTTTTGCTGTGCAGCGGCGCGCCGATCCAGACAGTCTTTTCCTTCCCCCTGTCAGAAAATTTTGTCCTCATCACCGTCTCTTTTCTGTTTTCCCAAGGAATTTCCAACAGCGGCCTGCCGGGCAAGCTGCTCCAGCCTCTTCTGGCGCACTTTGCCCGCTCCCCCGGGCGTATGGTGCTCTCCCTCCTCCTCTCCGCCGCGGCCATGATGTTTCTCATTCCCCAGCCCTTTTCCCGCATCATTATCCTTTCGTTGATCTACCGGGAGTACTTTGCTAGAATAAACCTGTCCGAGCCTTTGCGCACCGCCCTCCTGTTCGGCCTTTATTATTTCTCTATTTTGATAAATATGTCCATGATTCGGGGCGATATTATTCTCAATGGCGCCCTCTCCTCCATGGCCGGCCTGACCGTAGATGAGGGCGTCTGGGCGGCCTATATGCTGGCTCCCACCCTGGCCTACCTGCTGGCGGCGGTCCTTCTCTACCGGTTCCTGTTCCGCAGGGTGCTGCGCACCTTCCCCTCCAGCCCGGCACAGACGGCGGAGCGGGTTCAGCTCACTGGGTCGGAACGGCGCAACCTGGTCTTTCTGCTGGCCGTGGTGGTGCTTTGGGCCACCGAGGATTTTCACCCCCTTACCGGCACTCTGGTTGTGGCAGCCGCCACGGCGCTCATGTTCCCCCTGGGGCTGCTGCGCCTGCCGGACGTAAAGGCCATCAACGTCAAGCTGCTGATTTTCCTCACAGCGGCCTTTGCCATCGGTGGAACCTTAAAGTCCTGCGGTGTGGCCGACCGGCTGTTTTCCCTTTTTGTTCCTGTTTTTCCACAGACATTCTCGCCGGCTTACGCAGCGGTGGTTCTGCTGACCGTGGTACTGCTCCACACCGTGCTGGGCAGCAACATCACCACCATGTCGGTGGTAGTACCCGGGCTGATGTCCATCGGTGCCGGGGTGGCCCCTCCTCTTCCGCTGATGTTTCTCATCTGCATTGCGGTGTGCAGCCAATTTCTTCTGCCCTTCCACCATGTAATTCTGCTGCTGGGTGAAGGCGACCGCTGCTATTCCACCCATGAGCTGCTCCGGGTTGGCATTCCCCATACCGCTCTTATGCTTTTCGCCGTATTTCTGCTCTATCTCCCCTGGTGGCGGCTGCTGGGGGCGCTGTAGGGCCAAGAGAGGAGGCTTCCGCCCCATGTCCGGCGCTAATATCAAACGCCTAATGGATCCGGAGATCCTGGCGGCTATCATGGACTCGGCCACCGACGGCTTCACCTATACGGACGAAACCGGATATATTGTCTACAACAACCGGGCTTACAGTGAAATGACCGGGCTTCCGGATGAAAAGATCCAGGGGCACAACATCCACCAGCTTGTCAAGGAGGGGTTTCCCATCTCGCGGATGATGCTGGAGGTGTTCCAGAGCCGGGAAACCCGCTCCGAACTCATCAAGTACCAGGCCGACTCCGAGCGGCTTCTCCTCGTCACCCTCTCCCCTGTCTACAGCCCGGACGGACGATTCCGCGGCGCGGTGGGCAACGTGCGGGACATGACCGAGCTGATGCAGCTCCGCCAGCAGATGGACATCACCTATTTGGACTACGACCGGGAGATGCAGGTCAAAGAGAAGGCCAACCGGGAGCTGGTTCAGCGCATCAATGAGATGCTCCACCTGATGGAGGACTACGACATCGTAGGCAGGAGTAAGGCCATGCACAACCTGGCGGAGCTGGCCCTGCGGGTCAGCCACGTCCGCTCCACCGTCCTGATTACCGGCGAATCCGGCGTTGGTAAGGATGTCTTTTGCCGCATGATCTGCCGCTTTGCGGGCAGCCCGGACTATATCAAGATCTCCTGTGGGAACCTTCCGGAGAACCTGCTGGAATCAGAGCTGTTCGGCTATGAGGCAGGCGCCTTTACCGGGGCCAACCGGACGGGAAAGCGGGGAATCTTTGAGCTGGCGGGAGACGGTGTGATCTTTTTGGACGAAATCGGCGAACTGCCGCCCCAGCTCCAGGTCAAGCTGCTGACCGTGCTCCAGGACCGCCGGTTCTACCGCATCGGCGGCACCGCTCCCCTGCCTATGAACGCCCGCGTCGTGGCCGCCACCAACCGGGATCTGAAAAAAGAGGTTGCCCAGGGCTCCTTCCGCCGGGATCTCTATTACCGACTCAACGTCATTCCCGTGCACATTCCGCCCCTGCGGGAGCGGACGGAGGATATCCTGCCCCTGGCCGAGCACATCCTGCTGCGCCTGAACCGCCAGCAGGGAACCGCGAAGCTGTTTGGCCAGGCCTTCAAGAAGGCCCTTCTGGCCTACCGCTGGCCAGGCAATATCCGGGAGCTGAACAACATCATCGAGCGGGCCTTTGTACTGGCAAGGAGCGACACCCTCGAGCTGGAGGATCTGCCCGACGAGATGACCGCCCAGTGGCTACAGCGTACGCCCCAGGGGCCGGTACCGGCGGGCTCCAGCCTGCACTGCATTTTGGAGGAGGTTGAGGCCGCAGTATTGGCCCAGCGTCTTCAGGAGGACCGTACCCTCAGCGAGATTGCCGCCACTCTCGGCATTGATCTGTCGACTCTGGTTCGCAAGATCAAAAAGTACAACCTGCCAAAGCGCCACAACCGTGGAAAATAAAACTGTGAGAGAATCATGTCATAAAGATGCAGGGATGTACCCCAGGAGAGATGGGCTTGCGGCAGGGGCAGCCCAAACCATTCCCTGCTTAGAGGGGGGAGGCTGATGCCTCCCCCCTGTCACCCTCATTTGGATTCGGCTGAACGGTTCTCCTCCGTACTCTACCACCACTTTCACCCGCTTTAAGACAGCCTGTCCGCCCGCACACGGTCTTTGAATTGTCTGCATGCCTCCCTGCAATTCTCCAGAAGGCATTGGATCTCACTGCCATCCGCGTGGTCAATGTGGATGCCGACCGCTACACTGACATTGCATTTCAGCTCGGTAGCCAGATACTTTGCCGCCCACCGTGCCGCCTCGTCGTCTCTGTGTCCGAACACACACAGCACACTGACGGTAGCGCCGCGCATTTTGTGTCCCACTGTTCCGGATTCGTCGCACCCCAGCGCCGCAGCTCCCACATGATGACGGCCCCCACCGCAGATTGTGACACTATAATCCCTGCCACACTGGACGGCACAGAGTTCAATTTCATATTTGCTTTGCCCTGCAATTGTAATACGATACTCCTCCATAGCGCTCCATCCTTATCCCTGAATTTTTATTTATTATACAACAATACTATAGGGAAATCCATCATTAGATTGTGCATCTTAGAGGTAGCCCCACGCTCTGTCGTCCAAAGCGTGGTATAAATTGTTGCCGATAGGACATCGCAATATTATGCTTCTCATTTCAAAAACGAGGCTTGGCTGTGCTTTCTCACGGTATTTGCAGCAATATTTCTGCCTCTCAATGCATCTGCCCGAGACTTGAAGGCACAAAACAAATGGTCGGGAACGCAGAGAAAAGGCACTGTATTTCTACGAAATACAGTGCCTTTTCAAACGCTGCGCCGGTCTGAATCGTTCCGCCGTACGGTGTTGAGCATCGACCCAGCGGTATTTCTCCGCTATTTTGTGAGCAGTCCCATTCCGTCTGCGCTCCCCATGACCGGTATCAGCGCTGTACCCGGCCGGAGCCGTCTCCACCGGCCAGCTTTTCGACCTCCGCCACGGTGATGCGGTTAAAATCTCCCTCAATTGAGTGTTTGAGGGCGGAGGCCGCTACGGCAAATTCAATGGCCGCCTGGCTGTCCTTTCCAGCCAGCAGGGCGTAAATCAATCCGCCGCCAAAGCTGTCTCCGCCGCCCACCCGGTCCACGATGCGCAGGTGATACTCCTTGGAGAAGCAGTAGTGTTCCCCATCGTACAGCATGCCGGCCCAGTCGTTGTCGCTGGCGGAAATGGAGCTGCGCAGGGTGATGGCCACCCGCTCAAAGCCGAACTGGTCAGCCAACTGCCTGGCCACACTCTTGTAGCCTTCCTTATTTAACTTGCCGCCAGTAATGTCGGTCTCCGCAGCCTCAATACCGAACACGTCCTTGGCGTCTTCCTCATTGGAGATGCACACGTCCACATACCGGCACAGCTCACTCATGGCCGCCCGGGCCTGCTCCCGGGTCCACAGCTTGCCCCGGTAGTTCAGATCGCAGGAGATCTTGACTCCCCTGGCCTTGGCTGCCCGGCAGGCGTCCTTGCAGATCTCCACCACATTGGGGCCCAGAGCGGGCGTGATGCCGGTAAAGTGGAACCAGTCCGCCCCGGCAAAAATTGCGTCCCAGTCAAAGTCGGCAGGCTGGGCCTCCTGGATGGCGGAGTGGGCCCGGTCGTAGATGCACACGCTCCCCCGCTGGGAGGCCCCCTTCTCCAGGAAATAGATGCCCACCCGGTCTCCGCCCCGGACGATATGGGAGGTATCAACGCCAAAGCTGCGCAGGGCGTTGACCGCCGCCTGGCCGATGGCGTGGCTGGGCAGCTTGGTAACATAGACGGAATCCAGCCCGTAGTTGGCCAGAGAGACGGCTACATTGGCCTCCCCGCCGCCGAAGGTGGCCTGCAACTGGTCGTTCTGGAAGAACCTATAATATCCATTGGGGGCCAAACGGAGCATGATCTCGCCAAAAGTTACAACGCGCTTGTTCATGGTACGTCCCTCCTTATTTCTGCACCAGGTGGATAGCAAAGCCCCCAAAGTCTCCCTCCAGGTAGACCGCCTTTGCCCGCCCCTTGGCATCGGTCTTACAGGTGGCGTGGTCAATCGCCACCCCGCGGCGCTCCAGATGATAGATGGCCCGCTCCACACTGTTGGTACCGATGGCGATGTGTCCGTGGACGCCGGGGCCGGGGGCCTTGGTGCACTCCACCGCCGTCCCCGCGTGGTTGGAGCTGTTCCCCGCCCGGAAGGGCAGGCCGAACAGGCCGCAGATAGTCCTGGCCGTGCGCTCGGACGCCTGGGCGTCCAAGCAGTTGATGCCCACATGGGCCAGGCTGAAGCCCAGCATGGTATCCACCGCCTCCCGGGTCAAGCGGGTGATTTCGGCCCAGTTCTCCGCCTCAATGAGGTCTTTTTTCACCATCCAGGTGCCGCCGCAGGCCACAACTTGGTCAAAGGACAGATAATCCATCAGATTTTTGGCGCTGACACCGCCGGTCGGCATCCATTTCAGAGCCTTATAGGGTCCGGCGATGGCTTTGAGCTTGGCCACACCGCCGTTTTGCTCGGCGGGGAAAAACTTGACCGCCTCCAGCCCAAAAGCCATGGCCTGTTCCATCTCGCCTGGGGTAGCGGTACCGGGCAGGATCAGCCCCCCCTTGGCCTTTACATAGCGCACGGTATCGGGGTTGAAGCCGGGACTGACAATAAATTTGGCCCCGGCCGCCAGGGCCCGGTCCACCTGTTCATGGTTTAAAACGGTACCCGCACCCAGAAGCATCTCGGGCACCTCAGCCGCAATCGCCCGCATGGCCTCCTCGGCGGCACAGGTGCGGAAGGTCACCTCTGCCGCAGGCAGCCCTCCCTCCACCAGGGAGCGGGCTAGGGGGACGGCCTTCTTCGCATCGTCAATGGCGATAACCGGGATGATGCCAATGCGGCAAATCTGTTCCAAAATGGGATTCATACTCCATATCCTTTCCCGTCCGGCTACACAGCCGCGGCGCCGTTTTGTCCATTACGCTGAATGTTATTCTTCTGAATCGCTTCCCACAGGCCGTTCAGATAGCTGGCGCCCAGGGCCCGGTCATACAGGCCGTAGCCCGCCCGCCCCTTTTCGTCCCAGATCATGCGTCCGTGGTCGGGGCGTATGTAGCCCTCGAAGCCCACATCGTAATAGGCCTTCATAATTTCGTACAGATCCAGGCTTCCGTCGCCGGAGAGGTGGGCCGCCTCCTCAAACCGGCCGGGGCCGGTGAACTTAATGTTGCGCACATGGGCAAAGTGGATATGTCCCTCTCCGCCGAACTCCCGTACCAGGGCAGGAATGTCGTTACAGGGGCTGGAGCCCAGAGAGCCTGAGCACAAGGTCAGCCCGTTATAGGGGCTGTCCACCAGCTCCACGATGCGGCGCATATTCTCCCGGCAGGTGTAAATGCGGGGCAGGCCGAAGATATCCCAGGGGGGATCGTCGGGGTGGATGGCCATCTTCACATCGTACTGCTCGCAGACGGGAATCACTGCCTCCAGGAAATACTTCAGGTTGCGGAACAGGTCCTCATGGGAGACATTCCGGTATTGGGCAAACAGGCGCTTGAGCTCCGCCATGCGTTCCGGTTCCCAGCCCGCCATCTCAAACTCCCCTGCCCCCTGTTGGATCTGATCCGCGAAGGCCTGTGGGTCGGTGATGCGGTCAATGACTGCCTGATCATAGGCCAGGACTGTGGAGCCGTCGGGCCGCGGCTTGGCCAGATCAGTGCGGGTCCAGTCAAAAACCGGCATAAAGTTGTAGCAGATCACCTTTACACCCGCCTGGCCCAGCCGCCGCACCGTCTCCCGGTAGTTGTCGATATACGCGTCCCGTCCGGGCAGGCCCAGCTTGATGTCCTCATGGACATTGACGCTCTCAATGACCTCCATCTCCAGGCCAGCGGCATTGACTTCCTCTTTGAGGGCTGAGATGCGCTCCGTGGGCCAGAGCGCGCCGGCGGGCAGATCCATCAGGGAGGTGACCACGCCGCTCATGTTGGGGATTTGCTTGATGTATCGCAGCGGTATGGGATCCAGTTGGCTCCCATACCAGCGAAATGTCATCTTCAAGGCTGTTTCCTCCTTACGCTTCCCGCCCTGCTGCCGTCTGAAGGGCGGAACAGAATCCTCTATTTCTGTTATGGCTGTTTACATGCACAATTGCGGTGCAGGGTGGCCCGCACCGCCCCCGGGCCGGCCAGCATGTCCCGGAACATCTCTTCTGTCCTCTCCCCCAGGCCTGCTGCATACAGATCAACCCCAAAGAGGGCTGCATTGGACAGGATGGGGCGGAGCTGTCCTGCCAGGGAATCGGGCCGGCCCACTTCAATTCCCTTCAGGTGGGCCTGGAGCTGGGGCAACATGGGGTCCGGGCTGACAGGCATGGCGTTTCCCCTGTCATCCACCCCCAGCAGGTAGCGGCACCAGCCGGCGAACACCAGGGGGGCGAACTCCAGTCCGGCCAATGCCTGCTCCGACTGCCGTGCATAGCGCCTGAGGGTGCCGCCGTAACGGACGGGCAGCTTCTGTGAGGTGTCGGCTGCGATACGCTGCGGTGTATCCGGGATGGCGGGATTGGGGAATCGCTCATGGAGCACCTCGTCAATGAATGCCCTGGGGCTGAGGATACCGGGATCTTCCACCACGGGCAGACTCTCGGCGGCAATATGCTCCACCAGGGCCTTGAGATCTGCATCCCCCATTTCGGCGGCGATGGAGGTATACCCCAGCAGGCAGCCGTACACCGCCAGAGCGGTGTGCAGGGGGTTGAGGCAAGTGCCCACCTTCATCTTTTCCGCCTTCTCCACGGTGGTCCGGTCCGTGAGATACACCCCCGCCCCTTCCAGGGCGGGGCGTCCGTTGGGGAAAGCGTCCTCCAGCACCAGGTACTCCGTGATCTCCGCGTTGACAAAGGGGGCGATAAGGGTGCCCGTGTTGGTGCGGGCAATGGCCATGTCCGCCACACCCAGGCGCCCCAGCTCCTCCTGCACCCGCTCGGAGGGGTGGGGGGTAATTTTGTCGATCATGGACCAGGGGAAGCTCACCCGGCCCTCGTCCTCCAGCCAGTCCAGGAAAGCGGACTCTACCAGCCCCCGCTCCGCCCAGTCCCGGGCCATGGACAGCACCCCGGCGCGGAGCTTCTCCCCGTTGCGGGCACAGTTGTCCATGCTCACCATGGCAATGGGCGCGCCTCCGGCCTGGAAACGGCGGTACAGCAGAGCCGCCGCGATAGACATGGTGTGACGGGGCCCCTCCGGCCCGGCGGCCAGATCCCGCTCCACCACCGGCAGGGGCTTTTTCTCCAGATCGGTTAGGGCGTAGCCCTTCTCGGTAATGGTGAAGCTGGCCATCTGGAGAGTCGGGCTGCAAAACACCCGGGTCAGCCTGGCCCAGTCAGGGCCGGCGCAGTCGGCCTTGAGGCCGCCGGCCACGCTGGCAATCACCTCCCGCTCCTCGCTGCCGTCGGCGCGCATGCGCACCAGCAGGCTCAGGGCGTCATAGGGGCTATAGACCTGGTCAATGATCTGAAAGTCAAAGGATTCGGCGGCCAGGATGCCTGTGTCGGCCCTGCCGGTATTCAAAAGAGTCTGCTGGGCCGCGGCCAGGAACCCCCGGAAGATGTTGCCCGCGCCAAAGTGGAGCCACACCGGCGCCTCCCAGGTGCGGGCCCGTACGGCAGCCACATCGTAGCGGGGCAGCCGGATACCGGCTTGCGCCCAAGCCGCCCGGTCCTGCAGACCTTGCATATTCAAATGTAACATGTTTGCGCCTCTCTCATCACACTCTGGTATCCACCAGATGCTTGCCCAGCTTTTTCTCCAGCATGCCCTGAATTTGGGTCAGGACCGTGCTGAAAATCAGGTAGACAAAGGCGGCCTCGATATACAGCAGCAGCGGCTGGAACTTGACCGCGTTGATGGCCTGGGCAGTCTGGAAGATCTCATGAACGGTAATGGTCGCCACCAGGGAGGTGTCCTTCAGCAGGCTGATGAAGGAGTTACCCAGGGAGGGCACGGCCACCAGGGCGGCCTGGGGGACGATGATCCGGCTCATGGTCTGCCACTTGTTCAGACCCAGAGCCCTGCACGCCTCATTCTGGCCCTTGGGGATGGAGCCCAGGGCTGCACGGATGACCTCGGAGTTATAGGCGCCCTGGCTGATAGTCAGGGCCAAGATGGCCGCCGGGATGGGATCAAGGATGATGCCCACATAGGCCAGGCCAAAAAAGATGATGAAGATTTGTACGATCAGCGGCGTACCGCGGATGACCCAGACATAGAACCAGGAAATGGCTTTTAAGGGCTTCCATTTGGACATCCGCATCAGCGCCACCGCGAAGGCCACGACCAGTCCCAGGATAAACGAAACGAGCATCAGAGGTACCGAAATGGTAAGACCGGCCTTAAAGAGCGGCCAGAACGAATCGATGAGCAACTGAAGGGTATTATCCACAGCGGCCCGCCTCCTTTAGAAATAGTGTTCATAGGGCCGGGGGACCGCCTGCGGCGGCCCCCCGGCGGAAAAGTGCTGGGGTCAGCTTACTTCTGATAGATGCTGGTGCTGTCGGCCACGGACTGGCCAAAGTACTGAACGGTCAGGTCGTAGCAGGTGCCGTCATCGATCATCTCCTGCAGGATCTCGTTGACTTTCTCGGTCAGGGTGTCGGCGCCCTTCTGGAAGGCCACTGCGGACTGGATGATCCACTCCTCGCCCTCCTCGGGCTCATAGATAGCGGCAATCTTCACGTTCATGTCGGGGCGCTCCTTCATGTACTCCTCTACGGCGGCCACATTGTTGACGGTGGCATCGGCGCGGCCGGAGACAATCAGATCCATGGCGGCGGTGAGGGATGCGTCGGACAGCTCCGCGCCCGCCTTGCGGGCCAGATCACCGGCGGTGGAGTTCAGGGCGTTGGCGCAGCTCCTGCCGGCCAGGTCGGCAAAGCTGGTAATCTCCTCGTTGTCACCGGCCACCACCAGGCAGAAGGGGTTCTCGGCGTAAGCAATGGACATGTTGTACTTCTCCTGGCGCTCGGGCTTGGGGTTCACGCCGCAGATGATGCAGTCATAGCGTCCGGAGTCCATGCCGGCCTCCACAGGATCCCAACTGCTAGAGATCTGGAAGTCGGGCTCCACGCCCAGGCGGGAGCAGATCTCCTTGGCGATATCCACCTCAAAGCCGGTAAGCTCGCCGGTGCCATCCTCGTTGTAAACGTAGGGCACCCAGTTGCCCTCAGCGGCGATGGTCAGCTTGCCCGCGTCCAGAACCTTCTGGAGGGAGTCGTCGGCCGCGGGAGCCTCCGTGCCGGGGACAGCCGAACCGGTAGCGGGAGGATTGGTGTCAGGGGGCGTGGAGCCGGAGGGCTCACTGGGGCTGCCGCAGGCGGCCAGAGAGAGGACCAGTGCAAGAGAGAGGGCCGCAGGTACGAGTTTCTTCAGCTTCATTTGATTCACCTTTTCCTTTTCTGATTTTTATTGACCGGCGGAGACATCTGCCGGAAAATAACGTCAATCGTCCTCCACAAACCGCTCCAGAACCCGAAGATTCCGGCGGTCGGCGGCATAGGGATCGGAAAAATAGTGCTCGTCGGCCACCTCCTGCACCAGATATCCGGTATAGTGGTGGTCGTTCATGGTCTGAATCTGCTGGGCCAGGGCGGTGTTGCCATCCCCCCAGACGTTATGCAGCCAGGGATCTCCATCCAAAAAGTGCATGTGGATCAGCTCGGCTCCAAAGGCCCGGAACCAGTCCCCGAGAGTCTCACCCGCCGCGCCGGTGGCAATGTTGTCCACCATCATCTTCAGGCTGGGGTGTCCCACCTCCCGGTGCATCCGGCGGGCCCGCTCCAGGTTGCAGACCAGGTTGCTCTCGTCGTCCCGGAGGGACTCCATGACCAGTGTCACTCCACAGGGCTGGGCCACCTGACACAGCCGGCCCAGGTGATCCCGGCAGCGGTTCCACATGGCGGACTCGTCCTCTCCCTGGTAGCCCCAACCGGAGTTCACCACCACCCGGTCGGCCCCCAGCTCGGCGGCCAGATGGATGGCGTTGGAAAAATATCGAAAGGAGTACTCCAGGTGGGCGGGCTCCTGGGCGGCATACTGGTACTGGTAGGCAATGCTGGGGGCGGTGACCGACACCACCCGCACGCCGTGGGCCCTCAGCTTGGCCCTGAGGGCAGAGATATCGTCATAGCCGGTGTGATCCAGCCAGAAGTGGGCGGCGCCGCACCACAGCTCAATCTGCCCGATACCCAGGCGCTGCTGGCAATCCAGGAAGAAGTCCATGGAAAAGCGGCGGTAGTGCTGGTTCATGTTGACCAGCTGACTGCGTTTGATGCCTCTCATTCCGCCCCTCCTCTCAGGACCTCCAGGGCCCGCTCCTCCGGCCAGGAGGGCCGGCCGGCATAGCGCTCCCCCGGCAGCAGCAGGGACACCGGGCCGGCATAGCCCGCCGCCTCCAGCTCCGCCCGGTAGCGCTCCATGGGCAGCACACCCTCGCCCCAGGCCCGCCAGCCGTGGTAGTTTCCGTCGCACAGGCGCACCAGGCCGGTGTGCTCCCCCAACCGCTCGAACCACCGGGGGATGCTGTCGCCCCAGGTGCTCATAACGTTGGTGTCCAGGCACACCCCCAGGGCAGGGCTGTCCACCCGGCGGAGCAGCTCGGAGAGCTCCTCCAGCCTGCCCAGCACAGGAGACTCTGCAATAAGCGGGGTCTCCGGCCCCATGACCGGAGCCAGCAGCAGGCGCACACCTGCGGCCTCCGCCTGAGGACACAGCGCGGAAAGCAGTCCGGCGGCATTCCGCCGCAGAGCCTCCGGCTCTATATCCCAGCAGGCCCCCGCCGCCCCCAGCACCAGCCGTCCGGCCCCCAGCTCGGCGGCCAGGGCGATGCATACCCGGTAGTAGTCCAAGGTGGCCTCCCGCTGCCGCCCCGGCGGAGCGGTGAGGGAGTAGCGGTAGGGGGGCGGCGTGAGCACCCGGACAGGAAGCCCCGCCTCCGCCAAGGCGGCCCTGAGGGGAGCGGCGGACTCATGTCCCGTGTGGCTGCACCAGAAGTGGGGCGTCTGTGGCACGAAATCCACGCCGTCCAGGCCAAGCCGTACCTCCGCCTCCAAAAACGCGGCAAGCGGGACGCGGCTGTACGGGCCGTTGGAGCCCAAAAGGGGCCAGGTCGCCCTCATGGCTTACTTAATCTCGCCGGGATACCCGTTCTCACACAGCTCAAACCACACATAGGCGAACCGCTCGCCTTCGGCGCACTCGCTGCCGTGGTGGGAGCCGTGGGGGGTGAATGTGATGTCGCCGCCCTCCACGTGGATCTTTTCATCCTCAGCGGTGTAGGTGAAGGAGGCTCCGGGGAGCATGATGTACCACTGCTCCAGCTCGTTGTGGATATGCTGGCCGATGTAGTTAGGGCCGGTGCCGAAGTTGGCGCCCATGGACAGGCGGCCCAGGTTGCGGTGCTCGATCATCATCATCTGCTGGATGTCGGCGCCGGTAAAATCCTCCTTGTAGTGCCACGCCTGGGACACGCCCCGGAACCGGGGCAGGGTCAGGTGGGCCTCTTTCAGGCAGGTCTTGTCGTAGTCGTTGAGCTCGGTGACGAAATGGACGATCTCCATGCACTCCTTGGCATCGGCCGCACAGTGGAAGGTGAACTGCTCCTTGTCAAAGTCGGGCACAAACACAGAGACCTCCGTGATGTTGAACACGCGGCGGGGGGTGGCGATGTAGCCCTTGCCGGCGGTGATCAGAAACACCTGGTTGTGCTCCGTCTTGGAATAGAGGGCGGGCGAGAGCTCCGCGCCGGGCTGAAGGGAGATGCGCTCCACTGCCGCATCCTTGTAGGCGCCCTCCAGAACAGGCACCCGGGACACCCCATCGGTATACTCGTGGCGGATGTCGGCGCCCTTCGAAATTTTAACCAAAGCCATGGTACATTCCCCTTTACAATAAATTAAGCCTTTGAGTCAATGTGAATTGGCTTACTTGATCTCGCCGGGATAACCGTCGATGCACATTTCAAACCAGATGTAGTCGCACTGCCTGCCGGCCTCCACCTTGCTTCCGTGCCAGAAGCCGGTGGGGGTGAAGGACAGGTCGCCGCCGGTCATCTTTACTTCCTCGCCGCCGGCGGTGTAGATGAACTCGGAGCCGGGCAGGGGGAAATACCACTGGGCCAGCTCGTTGTGGATGTGCTGTCCGATCTCGATGGGGCCGGTGCCGCGGACGCAGCCCATAGACAGACGGCCCAGGTTGCGGTGCTCCAGCAGCATAATGGAGGTGGTGGTGTCGTTGTCCTTGAAATCCTCGTCGTAGGTCCAGCCCTCAGAGATACCGCGGAACCGGGGCAGTACCATGCGGGACTCCACCAGGCAGGTCTTGTCGTAGTCGCTCAGCTCGGTGATGATGTGGAGAAACTCCAGGGGCTGCTTGCTGTCCGCAGAGCAGGTGATGGTGAAGCGCTCCGCGTCAAACTCAGGGACGAATACGCCGGGCTCCCTGATGTTCCACGCCTGACGGGGGGTGGTCACATAGCCCTTGCCCTTGGTGAAGATAAAGAGCTGGTTGTGCTCGGTGACGGAGTAGACCTCCGGTGTGATGGAGCAGCCGGGCTGCAGGGCGCAGTGGGCGAAGTGGGCCTGGTCAAACTCCCCCTCCAGCACCGGCACACGGGCATAGCCGTCCACGAATTCGTACTTGACGCCGCTGTAGCGGGCCACCTTGATCTGAGACATGTTTGCTTCCTCCTTGAATGGTTTGAATCAGAGCATCTTGCTCAGGAAATCCTGAAGACGCTTGTTCTTGGGATGGGCGAAGAACTCCTCGGGCTCGCTGTCCTCCACAATGCGGCCGCCGTCGATGAAAATCACCCGGTCGGCCGCCTCGCGGGCAAAGCCCATCTCGTGGGTCACTACCAACATGGTCATACCATCGGCGGCCAGCTTCTTCATCACGTCCAGCACCTCGCCCACCATCTCGGGATCCAGGGCGGAGGTTGGCTCGTCAAAAAGCATGACCTCGGGCCTCATGGCGAGGGCCCGGGCGATGGCGATGCGCTGCTGCTGTCCGCCGGAGAGCTGGTTGGGGTAGGCGTCCCGCTTATCCTCCAGACCCACGGTCTTCAGCAGCTCCATGGCCTGGCTCTCGCACTCCTTCTTATCCCGCTTTTTAACCAGGGCGGGGGCCAGCATGATGTTGTCCAGCACCGTCAGGTGGGGAAAGAGGTTAAACTGCTGGAACACCATACCCATGCCCAGGAGCACCTTGTTGGCGCTCCTGGCGTCGGCGCTGACCAGATCCACATCGTGGTAGAGGATCTGTCCCCCTGTGGGCTTTTCCAGCAGGTTCAGGCAGCGCAGAAAGGTGGACTTGCCGCAGCCGGAGGGGCCCACAATGGCCACCACCTCGCCGGGCTGGATCTCGATGTCGATGCCCTTGAGCACCTCGTGCTTGCCAAAGCTCTTCTGAAGCCCTTTGACGCTGATCATACTCATACCGTATCTGCCCCCCGTAAGTGATACTGCTCGAAACCGAAGTAGTGGATGCTGTTGCGATAGGATATCCCGGCCACCAGCCGCTCCAATGCGGCGGGGTCATCGGGGAATTCGCCGTCCTCCACCCACCGGCCGATAAGGTTGCAGAGGATGCGTCGAAAGTACTCGTGCCGGGTGTAGGACAGGAAGCTGCGGGAATCGGTGAGCATCCCGATAAAGTTGCCCAGCAAGCCGCCTGCGGCCAAGGTGGTAAGCTGGGCCTCCATCCCCGGCTTGTGGTCGTTGAACCACCAGGCGGAGCCGTGCTGTAGCCTCCCCGCAGTACCGGGCCCCTGGAAGCAGCCCATCAGGGCCACCAGCGCGGCGTTGTCGCTGGGCTCCAGGGAATAGAGGATGGTGCGGGGCAGCTCCCCCGTCTCATCCAGCCCGTCCAGGAAAGCAGCCAGTGCCGGCAGGTTCACCCCAGGGCCGATGCTGTCGTAGCCGGTGTCCGGCCCCAGCAGGCGGTGCATACGGTGGTTGTTGTCCCGCTGGGCGGCGAAGTGAAGCTGCATGGCCCAGTCCCGCTTGGCGTAGCCCCGTGCCAGGTGGGTCAGCAGCGCCCACTTATACTGCCGCACCTCCTCTTCCGTCACGGTTTCTCCCGCCAGGCGGCGCCTGACCACGCTATCCAGTTCCTCCGGGCGGGCCGGGGCGTACCGCAGGTTGTCCAAGCCGTGGTCGGACACCTTGCAGCCGTGCTGTGCGAAGAAGTCCATCCGGTTATCCAGGGCGGCCAGCAGGCTCCCCCATCCGTTGATGTCCACCCCTGCGGCGGCGGAGAGCCGGGCCAGATAGTCTGGGAAGTCCTCCTTTTCCACGTTAACCGCCTTGTCCGGCCGGAATGCGGGGAGCACTTTGGTTTCCAGGGTATGGTCGGCAGCCAGCCTCTGGTGCCATTCCAGGGTGTCCGCCGGATCATCAGTGGTGCACAAAAGGGTCACATTGGATTTACGCAGGATCTCACGCACACTCAGGCCCCCGCCGATGACGGCGCTGCAGTGCTCCCACACCTGGCGGGCGTTGGCCGCCGTCAGGTGTCCCGTGTAACCGAAGTAGCGCCGCAACTCCAGATGGCTCCAGTGGTACAGGGGATTGCCCACCGCCTGCTCCACGGCGCCGGCCCAAGCCTCAAACTTCTCATAATCCCCGGCATCGCCGGTGATATACCGTTCGTCCACACCATTGGCCCGCATCAGCCGCCATTTGTAATGGTCCCCCTCCAGCCAGAGCTGGGTCAGGTTGTGGAAGATCCGGTCCTCCGCGATCTCCCGCGGGCTCACGTGGCAGTGGTAGTCCAATATGGGCAGACGTTCCGCCACCTGATGGTATAGATACCTCGCCGTATCACTGGTCAACAGAAAATCCTCATCCAGGAATGGTCTCATGGCTTTCCATCCTTCCTAGTCCGCCGTTTCCCGATGCGCGGGCCCGCCGGCCGCCCTGCTTTCCGCAGGAGTTCAATCTGTTTTATAATATATTTGTGATATATCTCTAGCCCAAAATGTAGCACAGTTCCCTCCATCCGTCAAGACATAAACCGATAATTTTGCCAAGATAGCCATTTCCCATCCTTAAATTTTGTAAATAAAGCACAAAAATTATCCATTTTTCCCCACTTTAAAGCCTTGACCCCTGGAAAAGATGCTGGTATAATGACACCAACGATGTTGTAAGTACAGCCATTTTTCTATGTGTCTGTCATATATCACATAGAGTATCAGGAGGATATGCCAATGGCGGCAGTGGTGGATAAACGGCGGGATAGTCTGTCGCAGGTCGCGTATGACCAGATCAAGACGATGATTCTGCAAAAAGATTTGACCCCGGGACAATTCATCAATGAGGCGCAGCTCCAGGCGCTGCTGGGGCTTGGACGTACTCCCGTCCGGGAGGCGGTTCTTGCCCTGGCTCAGGACAAGCTGGTTCATATACATCCCCGAAAAGGGATTGAAATCAGCCGCCCCACGCTCAAGGACATCCATGATATCTTTGAAATTCGCTCCCTGCTGGAACCTCTGATTCTCCATCAGTGCTTTCACCAGGTGGATCTCCAGTGGGCGGTGGACATGCGCACGCTGCTGCTCCAGCATCAGGACGACGAGGCCGGAAACGCGGGCCAGACGGCTGCGCCGCTTATTGAACTGGACAACGAATTTCACTTGAAGCTGGTTGACACACTTCACAACCAATATGCCTCCCAGCTCATGCGCAGCCTCACGGAATATCTCAACCTCATCCGCATCACAGCCTGGCGTCCAAGCCGTTATCAGGTCAGTAATCGGGAGCATATTGATATCCTGAATGCCATTTTAGAGCGCCGCCCGGAAGATGCCTGCCGGTTGCTGTCCGAGCACATTCAGCTCTCCTATCAGGAGGCCATCAATACCATGATTCACTGTTCCTTTTAGTGTGCAAAAATCCCCGCCGCAGAGAATCTGCGGCGGGGATTTTTATCTGCTCCCACATCGGTTAAAGAGTAACGCCGTCCTTCCAGATGGCGATCTCCCGATAACCTGCGGCCTCAGCACGGGTGGGGGCGCCGGAGGCCGTGTCCAGCACCAGTTGGAGCAGGGCCTGGATGTGGGGCTCCCAAGCGTCCCCCTGGGCCAGGCCGCCTGCGTCGTAGTCGATCCAGCCGGCCTTGCGGCTGGCCAGGGCGGTGTTGGTGGCCAGCTTCAGGGTTGGCACCGGCGCGCCGAAGGGAGTGCCCCGCCCGGTGGTAAAGAGGATCAGGTGGGCCCCCGCCGCTGCCAGCCCGGTGGCGGACACCAAGTCATTGCCCGGTGTCTGGAGCACCGTCAGCCCCCGGCGGCGCACAGTTTCCCCGTAGTGGAGCACATCCACTATGGGTGTATTTCCCCCTTTCTGGACACAGCCCAGGGACTTCTCCTCCAGGGTGGTGATCCCACCCGCCTTGTTGCCCGGCGAGGGGTTCTCATAGACCACCTGCCCGTGGCGGGTGAAGTAGTCCTTGAACTCCTCCACCAGCGCGGGCAGGGCCCGGGCCACCCCCTCGTCGGCGCAGCGCCGGAACAGCACCCCCTCCGCCCCGAACATCTCCGGCACCTCCGCCAGCAGGGCGGAGCCGCCCATGGCGATCACCCGGTCGGTCACCCGGCCCGCCAGGGGATTGGCCGTGATGCCGGAAAGGCCATCGGAGCCGCCGCATTTCAGTCCCACCACCAGCTCATCGGCCCCCACCGGCTCCCGCCGGTCCGCTGCCGCCCGGTCGGCCAGCTCCCGCAGCAGACGCTCCCCCTCGGCCAGCTCATCCTCCACGGCCTGGCACTCCAGGAAAGCCACCCGCTGGCTGTCCCAGCGGCCCAGCCGCTCTTGCAGCACGGCAATGCTGCTGTTCTCACACCCCAGCCCCAGCACCAGTACAGCCCCGGCATTGGGGTGGCGGATCAGGCCGCAGAGGATGGCCCTGGTGTGCTCCTGATCCTCCCCCATCTGAGAGCAGCCGTAGGGGTGGAACCAGACGTGTACTCCGTCCACCCGCCCCCTAGCATAGTCCTCCACCCGCCGGGCCATGGACCGGGCCACGCCGTTAACGCAGCCCACGGTGGGCACGATCCAAAGCTCGTTGCGGATTCCCACCCGGCCGTCCGCCCGGCGGTAGCCCTGAAAGGAGCGGGGCCGCAGGGGGGCCGGGGCCCCACCCCTCACCTGAGCCTGGGGGGCGCCCGCCCCATCCAGCCGGGTAGCCAGGTTGTGGGTGTGCACCCACTGGCCCGGCTGGATCTCCGTCCTGGCCCGTCCGATGGGATAGCCGTACTTGATCACATCCGCCCCAGCGGGGATGGCGGTCAGTGCGAGCTTGTGCCCCTGGGGAATGTCCTCCCGGGTGGTAACGGAAGCCCCCTCCACCGCCACGCGGATCCCCGCCGCCACCGGCTCCAGGGCCACGGCCACGTTGTCTGTTGGCGCAATACGCAGGCAGCGGCTCATTTCAGCGCCTCCTTCCCGCAGGCCTCCAGCGCCGCGGCCATGCCATCGGCCCGGATGCGGGCCATGGCCCGCCCCGCGGCGGGGACGAAGCCGGGCAGCTCTGTCAGATCCCGGCCCCAGAAGTCCACCCTGGCGGCAAAGGCGGCGACCAGCGCCTCCGGTCCGTCCGCCTGGCGCCGGGCGAAGAAATCCAGCACAGCCGGCTCGTCCCGCACTGGGCACCCCTCCCCCTCTCCCCGGCTGTAGAGGGCGCAGAGGGCCGCAAAAGAAAATACCAGCCGGAGGGGCAGCGCCCCCTGCCGGCGGTGGAAGGCCTCCACGCTGGGCAGCACCCGCGCCCGCCACTTGGAGACGGAATTGAGGGCAATGTCCACCAGGCGGTGGTCCACGTAGGGGTTGTCAAACCGCTCCTCCACCGCCAGGGCGAAGTCCTCGCACTCCGCCCGGGGGAGGGAGAGTGTGGGGATAATCTCCTGAAACAGCGCCCCATCCAGGAAGTTCCTCAGCCCCCGGTCCGCCATGCAGGTGCGCACCAGCGTGTGCCCGGAGAGGAGGGCCGCCGGGGTCAGGACAGTGTGGCCCCCGTTGAGAATGCGCACCTTCCGCTCCCGGTAGGGGCGGTGATCGGCCACAAAGCGCACGGGCAGACCGGCCTGCTCCGCCGGGAACTCCCCCTGCACCCACTCCGGAGCCTCAATAATCCACTGGGCGAAGGGCTCCGCCACATCCAGCAGCTTGTCCTCCAGGCCTGTGGCCTCCGCCACCGCCCCGGCCTGCTCCGGGGAATAGCCGGTAACAATGCGGTCCACCAAAGTGCTGCAAAAGGCGTTCTCCTCCTCCAGCCAGCGGAAAAAGCCCGCCTCCAGCCCCCAGTCCCGGGCGTGGCGCAGTACGCAGTCCCGCAGCGTCCCGCCGTTGTCCGCAATGAGCTCACAGGGAAAAATGATGTACCCCGGCAGTCCGGTCTGGTAGCGTTCCCACAGCAGCCGTGCGAGCTTGGCCGGGAACCCTGCGGGGGGGCGGTCGTCCATCCGGCTGGACGGCTCGTAGACGATTCCTGCCTCGGTGGTATTGGAGAGGATAAAGCGCATATTCGGATTATGGGCCGTGCGGAGAAAGGCGTCATACTCCTCAAACACGTCCACCGCCCGGCTGATACAACTCACTATCCGGCACTGATCCACCGTCTCCCCGTTGCGCCGCCCCCGCAGGCAGAGCTGGTAGAGCCCCTCCTGATCGTTGATGCGGCCGGTCTTTCCGGCAGAGGCGGGGGGAACCACCACTACCTTACCCTGAAAGTCTGTACGCTCGTTCATCACGTCAATGAAATGTTCTGCGAATCCCCGCAGAAAGTTTCCTTCACCGAATTGGAGTACCCGCTCAGGGGCCTGCCGCAGCAGGTATCCGTCATATCTCCCCTGTTCCAGCGCCGTATAAGTGAGACGTTCCACAAAAACCCTCCCTATTATCCAGATGTCCCCTATGATAATATAGGCACTTCTGTTTGTAAAGAGCCCCACCACTCATGCGGGTCTGAAAAGCGTCTACACGCTCCAAACGTCCATAAGCCGCTCATCAAAAAAAGCAGTTGACTGGGCGGACACCAGGAACGCAATCCGGGACGCAGGGGCACTTGTCAGCGTGGCTCCCCCCAGGCGCCTGCACCAACGCGGCCACCACCTCCCAGCGCCATGCGGCCGGGGAATGAGGGGCGTCCGCTCTCGGTTAGCTCCGGAATCCTGTAGGGTTCACGGTTTGGGGTAGTGCCAGAATGCAAAGAAAGCCAGTGAATAAATTTAAAATCTGACAGAAGCAGCCGGAACACACACATCCCGGCTGCTTCTCTCTGGTTTCAAATATAGAGTATTTATAACTTTGACTTCCGTACAAGTAAGAGCCATCTGTCAAATGGAGCATCTGTGGAGGCTGTCCTATACAAGCAGATGATAAAGAAACAAATTTACCATTTGCCTTCCTCGGTCAGATCTGCTTTCCCCAGGGAGCGCCGATATCCTGGACACAGAGCTTTCCGCCGCTGACCTCGATTGCGGCGCCGGTGATGAATGCCGCAGCATCGGACGCCAGAAAGGTGTAAACACGAGATACATCAGAGGGGACTCCGAAGCGCTGTAGCGCAATCTGGGCACACAGCTTTTCCCGGTTGGCAGCGATACGCTCGGCCGCAATTGGCGTCTGAATCAGGCCGGGCACCACACAGTTGACCCGGATACCCAAGGGGGCCAGCTCACCGGCAGTCGTCTTGGTCATGTTCACAATGCCCGCCTTGGTAGCTGCGTAGGCAATCTTCTGTGTGGCAGGAATAAGCGCCATGTAGGATGAGGTATTGAGAATGACGCCGCCGCCAGTCCGTCTCATGTAGTCGACTGCCACATGGGTACCCCAAAATACGGAAGTCATGTTGGTGCTGATAACAAAGTTCCAGTCCTCCACCGTGAGCTCCAGGAAGGGCTTGGTGATATTCCCTCCGGCGTTGTTGATCCACACGTCGATACGGCCAAACTGCTGAAAGACCTTCTCGCCCAGGGCGCTGATATCTTCCGGCTTGGATACGTCCACGACTTGGGTGTGGACCTGAAAGCCCTCGACCTCGAACCGCCCGGCGGCTTCCGCCAGCTTTTTCTCACTGCGTGAGGCGATGGTCACCTCGCAGCCCTCCCGGGCAAACTCCATGGCGGTTTCCTCCCCGATACCGCTGGAGCCGCCGGTAACAACGACGACTTTTCCGTTCAGATTGAGCTCCATAACAATATAGACTCCTTTCTGCAAATGTTCAAATCCATTTTTTCTAAATCCACTAAACAGCAGGCAGAATACCCAGTTGGAGCAGTACAGCACAGGCACAGGTTGTGACGATGGGAATGACCAGACAGACCATGGCATAAGAGGGGTAAGACTGGCGGTGATTCAGGCGGCACACCTGAAGGTTATTGACAAAGCCGCTGACGTGGGGCATGGAGTCCAGTCCGCCGGAGGACATGGCGCCAATGCGGTGAATGACATTGGGAGACAAGCCGAGCCCCAGGAAGTAATCCTGCATGTTTTCCAGAGCGATGGAAAGGCCGCCGGAGGAGGAACCGGTGAGGCCGGCCGCCACGTTCACGGCAATAATCAGCTTGAAAATGGCCGGGCCCGGGATACTGGTCAGAGAGCCCAGGATCAGTTGATAGCCGGAGACCGCAGCCACCACGCCTCCAAAGCCCACTACAGCACATGTGGTACCGATGGTGGAAATGGAATTCACCGCGCCGGCTGCCAGAGTGGCCTTGAGGTTATCCAGGCGGCGCAGGATCAGGCCGAACAGGATCAGACATACCAGAATGCCGCAGGAGAGCGCGATAACCGCATGCAGCTTGCAGACATTGAGCACCAGAAGCAGGACAACCGGAGGAATCAGGGCCAGCAGCAGAGGTATGCCGACCTGGCTTTCTCCTGCGGCGGCTTTCTTTTCATCCTCATCCCGGTAGGCGGCCTTGACTGCTTCGCCGGAGGGGCGGAAGCCCTCACCCCGGGCGCGGGCACGCTTGAGTATAAAGGCTGCCCAGAGAACACACAGTAAAATCTGGATAGCAGCGCCGGTCAGGCCGATGGCGGCCCCCGCCATTGGCGTAGTGCCCAGATACTGCGTGGGAATAATGTTCTGAAGCGCTGCCGTACCGGGGAGCATGGTCATGGTAAAGGTAGCTGAACCGATGCCGTGGAAGGTAAGGTAGTGCCGCCAGGGGATGTCCAGCTCCTCAAAGAGCTTGCGGCCGATGGAGATCAGGGTGAAGATGACGACAAACAGGCTGACGCCGCCATAGGTCAGAACCGCTACAATGGCGGTGATCATCAGACCGCCGACCAACTGCTTGGTTCGCTGGCTGTGAACGTGGTTGACCACGCGCAGCATGGAGTAGGCGATGGTGTCGGCCGCTCCGGAATCGCCCATGAGCTTTCCAAAGACGGCACTAAGCAGAAAGATCATAAAATTATTTTTTGCAAAGTCAGCGAACTTGGTCATATAGGAGTCTGTAATCAGCGGCAGAATGTCGGTGCCGGCAAAAACGGCCACAACCAGTGCGGCGATAACAGAAACGATAATGACATTATAGCCTTTGAATGCCAGGAAAACCAAGATGACCATGCCCAACAGGATACCGATCAGGCTGATAACGCTGGGGGACATACAATCACTCCTTCCGTGGTAATGCGCTCCTTCATTCTCTTTGCTTTTGCTTCTCCGCAGGCCTCACATGACGGTGGTCTGCCCATAAAGATCGCCCAGGGTATAGCCCTCCGAACGTACCGCGCCGACGATCCGCTTGACTGGCAGACTGCCCAGAGCCTGTGCCACATGGTACTGGGTGGGCATATCCTCCCAGGTGGGTATATGCCAGCGCACCTGACCGCCCATATAGGTCAGCTGATCCGCCGGATACTTCTTTACGTCGTCAGGCAGCTTGGCTGCTTTCGGATTCAGGCAGACATATTCCGCATCCGCCTGAGTGAAGCCGCCGCCGGTACGCGGGATGTACTTATAGTGCATGATGCCCTGACTATCCGGGTTATTCAGCACCCGTTTCAGCTCCTCCAGATTCTCCGGCTGGCGGTTGGCATCAAACTCCAGCTCCAGAAAGCGGAATCCCCAGGAGGTCAGCTCCGTCTTTGATACCCCCCCGTACGTATGGATGTCGTCGATGGAGGCAAATATCTTGCTGTAACCGAGCTGCTCCCGGCCGGTAATAATGGGGTCGGCATGGTTTTCCCACATAACCAGAAGCAGGTTGCCTTCCACCACCCCCTTTTCTCCATGGAAACGGGTGGGCACAGAGACGCCGGTAAGGTTGTATCCGTGTCCAGCCAGCCAAGCCACGTCCCGCAGCATGTTCATATTGATGATGACGTAGGGGGCAGCCAGCTCGAACCGCTGGGGCAGGACAGCGGACAGGGCCTCCGGATCACTTTCGTAGACAATAGTATGCTTGGTCAGTCGCGTAGCCTGGTCATAGATAAAGCGCTTCCCTTCTTTGTTCTGTCGGGGAGTTACGCAGGGCCCGAAATGAACCGGCATTTGGTACATCAGGCTGTCGTTGCGGACGTAGGACATAGGTTTTCCTCCTTTTTGTCTCTTTCTTATTGCAACTCCGGCAGGACAAACAGAGCCAGGTTGCCGAATTCCGCTCTACGGCGGCCCTCCTCTATATCAGTAATTATCTTCACTACCAGGTCGTTGAACGGGGTGGGAACACCGTACTTGCGGCCCATGGCGCTGACATAGCCGTTAATCATCTGGATCTCCGTCTTTTTGCCCCGCTCCAGATCCTGCAGCATGCTGGCCTTGGCGGTGCGCAGGGGATAGTAGTTGCGGTAGATGTAGCCCTTGGAGCGCTCCAGCTCCTCCGCCGTCTGAAAGTCGGCGATCTCTGCGGTATTCAGTCCGTTGGTATCCGTTAGCTGGAAGCCCGCGGCCCGCGCTGCATGGACCACCTCAGCCGCAAGATAGGAGGTGCAGGCCAGCGCCTTTTCACTGGAGATTACCGACTCAAAGGTACAGCCCAAGGCCGAGGACAGGCCACTCATGCAGCAGTTGAGCATCAGCTTGAGCCACCGGGCCCCCATCAGGTTGTCGGTAATCTCCACCTTGCCGTTGTCCATATGGCCCAAAACCTTGGCCACCGCTCGGATGCGGTCGGTAATACGTCCGTCGATCTCCCCGATCTCAAACAGAACCGTGCGGGCGGAGAGGGCGTTGGTCAGCTCGGAGATACCGGGCTCCACAAACGTGGCCCCCCAACGGCAGGCTCCGCCTACTGTGCGGTTCCGGCCGACGAACTCGGCCACAGCTAATTCCGGCACTCCGTTCTGCAAGGTACATACCGTACTGTTCTCTCCCAAATGGGGCAACAGCGCCCGAAGGCTCGCCTCATTGTTGGTCTGCTTGACCATCAGAAACACCAGGTCATAGACCCCTTCCATCTGCTCCGGCAGCAGTGCACGGACCGGGACAGTCAGCTCTGCACAGCCAACAACGCCGGCCCCTTTTTCGTTGAGTGCATCCACCTGGGCCGGATAGGAGTCGATTAGATCCACCGGGAACCCGTTTCTGGTAAGAAAGGCACCCAAGACGGTTCCCATTGCTCCAGCGCCCATAATTGCCGCTTTCATCAATTGCAGTCCTCCTTCTCCTTGCTAAAATCGTGTGACAGGACATGGGTCGTGTCTGACCACCTTAGGAAGCAAACCGGATGCCAGCCCGTATCCCCCTGTTTTCCCCCCTGTTTCGGCCACTTCTCGAGGCAAATTCACGACTTCCCGCCGGAATTGCACATTCAGGGCATGACAATGCAATTTTTGTGCAAATGCTCACTCAGGAATCCTTGTATTTCAATGTGCAGTTCCAATTGCGCCTGTGCAACTCACTACAATTGTGGTTGATTTTTTGCCCTCCATTTGATAGTTTTAAAGGGGAAACGCATAGGAGCAGAACGCATAAGGAGGGCTGGAAGCTATGGCAAGCAATCTGCCCGGGCTGGAAAACATCCTGGATAATCTGGATGTTGGAATTATCATCTTTGATAACAAAGGGACATACCTGTTTGTCAATAAGACGCTCCTGCAATACACAGGGCGAACCCGTCAGGACTACTTAAATCACACGGTATATGACTTCATCGCAAGCGGACTCTACAAGGAGAGCGTCGTAGACAAGGTCTACCACGAGAAGCGGGCTGTCACGCAGATTCATGTTACAGTTTCTGCCGACGGGAAACAGGTGGGCCGTCTGGTAACCGTGTCCCCTATTTTCAACGCGCAGGGTGAAATTGTATACGCCATCTCCTGCCAGATCCAGGTTGATGCCATGAACCAGAAATACAGCCACGCCAAGGCCATCAACGCCATTGCTACAGGAATACGCGGCAATTGGGACGACCGCAGAGAGGTGATTGCCAAAAGTCCCGCCATGGTGGGCGTTCTGAGGCAGGCCGCACGTGCGGCGCAGAGCGACGCTTCCGTGCTCCTTCTGGGAGAATCCGGAACCGGGAAGGAGATCGTGGCCCAGTATATCCACCAGCACAGCCCCTACAGAAAAAAGCAGATGGTGGCTATCAACTGCACCTCTCTCCCCGAATCCCTATTGGAGGCGGAGCTCTTCGGCTATGAGAAGGGTGCGTTCACCGGGGCTGCCTCCGGCGGAAAGATCGGCCTGATTGAAGCCGCCGCCAACAACACCCTCCTTCTTGATGAGGTAAACTCCATGCCGCTGTCTCTCCAGGCCAAGCTGCTGCGGGTTCTGGAAACCAAAGCGGTTATTCCGGTAGGCTCAGTCAAACCGCGGGCCGTGAATTTCCGGCTGATCTGCGCCTCTAATGTGGCTCTCGCTCAGTGTGTCAAGGAGGGAACGTTCCGCATGAATCTGTATTACCGTCTTAACGTCATTCCCATCACCATTCCGCCTCTCCGAGAGCGCCGGGAGGACATTACTCCCCTGGCCGACTACTTTTTAGACCACTTCTGTCAGAAATACGGTCTTCAAAAGGAATTTTCAAGCCGCGTCTATCAAATCCTGAATCACTACAAATGGCCGGGAAACATCCGCGAACTGCGCAACCTTGTAGAGCACATGGTGGTTATGAGCGAGTCATCCGTGGTCAAAATCAACCAGATTCCCACAGGCATGCTTCAGCTGGAGCCTCCCTCCCCGGAATCCGGCCCGGAATGCCTCAATGAGGAGTATCTCCGCATTCAAATGGCACTCCGTCTGCACGGCGGACACCGCGAAAAAACCGCCCAATACCTTGGTATCTCCCGCCGGACATTGCAGTACAAGCTCAAAAAATATGGCCTGCTGTAAAATTGCACCCGCTCAGAATTTCTGAGCGGGTGCAATTTGGCATATATTTTGCATACAGACAACAACAGATACCACATCTGTTTTGCAGACAAACCAAGCTTGAAAGGATTTGAGAAACACCATGGTAGAACTTCTAATCCGCCCCACGCTTCACCGCTTTGAGACCTGTCTGGACTTTGTAAAGGAATTTCATCCGGGAGAACGGGATCTGGTTCTGACTAATAAATACATCTACGAGCCCTACCTCGGCCAGATGGGACTTCCGGTTCACACCATCTATCAGGAGGAATACGGCGCCGGAGAACCCACCGATGTGATGGTAGACGCCATTCTGGCCGACGCGGCCAGAATGGGCTGTACCCGTGTCATTGCCATTGGCGGCGGCACAGTGCTCGACATCGCCAAGATCCTGGCAGTCTCCAGCGGCGAGGGGGTAGACACCCTGTTTGACAGGGCCCCCGCCCTGGATAAGCGGCGGGAGCTGGTGCTCATCCCCACCACCTGCGGCACGGGCAGCGAGGTAACCAACCTCTCCATCATCGCCCGCACCCGTCTGGGCACCAAGCTGGGTCTGGTGAGCCCGGCCATGTATGCCGACCACGCGGTGCTCATTCCCCAACTGCTGGAGGGGCTGCCCTTCGGCGTGTTTGCCGCCAGCTCCATTGACGCCCTGGTGCATGCGGTGGAATCCTCCCTGTCCCCCAGGGCTACCCCCTACACCAAGCTGTTCGGATACAAAGCCATCGAAATGATTCTCCATGGCTACCAGCGCCTCGTGTCCGAGGGCCGTGAGGCCCTGCATATCCTGCTGGATGATTTCCTGGTGGCATCCAACTTCGCCGGCATTGCCTTCGGCACCGCCGGCTGCGCGGCGGTACACGCAATGAGCTATCCGCTGGGTGGAAAATACCATGTGGCCCACGGCGAGAGCAACTACGCCATGTTCACCGGTGTGCTGAAAAACTATCTGGAGCTCCGCCAGGATGGAGAAATTGCCGTGATGAATGAATTTCTCGCCCGCCTTCTGGGCTGCGGCACCCAAGCCGTATATGACCGCCTGGAAGATCTGCTCAACCAGCTTCTTCCAAAGCGGTCCCTCCACGAGTATGGCGTCACCAGGCAGGACCTCCGGGACTTCACCCATAGCGTCATCACTGGCCAAGGCCGCCTGATGGACAACAGCTTCGTCCCCCTGGACGAGACTCGTGTGCTCAAAATCTATACCGAGCTGTTTTGAGCAGCGGACACCGACGGGCAACCGCGCCATATACGCTCCGGGTGTCCCTGCGCTTAGAACTTCAGTCTCCAGCCCAGTCCCATACAAACCGAAAGACCTCCGCCGGTGGCTTCTGTTATGCTCCCAAACCGGAACGCACCGTGCTGGTAAAGGAGTAAAGCGGACGGCCCAGCATCTTTTCCAGATTGCGGCCGAGAGCGTAGAGCTTCTCCTGATCCACGCCGGTATGGATACCCATGCCATTGACCATAGTGATAAAGTCTTCGGTGGATACCAAGCCGGTGCGGCAGGTGTCAAAGTAGTAATCCCCCGCGCCCTTAACCGGCACACCATCCAAAAAGTTTGCCACCTGACCGCCGATGCCGCCCACGGTGCAGTCAAAGGTGCGGATACCAGCCAGCATGGCTGCGTAGTACCCGGCGATGCCCATGCCGCGAATATCATGGATATGGAAGGAGTGCCGTGCGGGGTCTGGGTGCTTTTCCAAAATGACTTGGAAGTAGTCTGCAATGTCCCTGGGTGTAGCGATACCGTCGGAATCGGAGTGCTCTACCTCGTCAAAGCCGATATCAAACATACGATCCACAAATTCGTAGGCCCGTTCGATGGATACCTTCCCCTGGATCGGGCAGCCGAACACAGTGCCGATGTTGCCAGCCACCCTCTTGATGCCCATATCGTGGAGGGCCTTCACGTTCTTCTCTGCCTCGTCAAAGAGCTGCTGGTGGGTACGGCGCATGTTCTTCATGGCGTATGCTTCGCTGGTGGCAATCTGGCCTGTGAGCACCCGGTCGATCTTGGCCCCCCGATCCAGCAGGCCGCCCACCCGCTCGATGGCCTTGGGGGTGAGGGCCAGAACGGTATACTCCACATCCACGTCCTTGGGAAGCTTGAGCAGCAGCTCGTCTACGTCCTTAAACTGCGGCACATAGGCCACATGGCTGATGGAGCCCACCTCCAGGCGCTTAAAGCCGGCCTTGATCAGCCTGTCAGCCAGATAGAGTTTGGCCTCCAGGGGCACATAGTGTTCCTCATTCTGAAGCCCGTCCCGCATGGTGATGTCGATAACGTCAATCTGTTCAGGCAATTTTAGTTCCATGATATAACTCCTTATGAGATGGGATAGAGCACGGTCCCCAGGGCAATGGAGAGAAACATGCCGGCCAGGGTAAAGACAACCGTGGGGAAGAAAATGTACTTATAGCTCTCCTTGTGACTTTGGCCGCAGATAGTCAGCAGGGTGATTACCGCGCCGTTATGGGGCAGACTGTCCAGGCCAACGGAGGCGGCGGAGCCCACCCGGTGCAGGATCTCCGGGGCCAGGCCCAGGGAGATGTATTTGTCCGCCATGGCGGACAGGGCGATACCCAAACCGCCGGAGCCGGAGCCGCAGGCGCCGGCCAGAATGGTGGTCATCAGGCCGAAGGCCAGCAGGGGCGGGATATTTTCCAGACTGGTGGCGAAATCCAGTAGCTTCTGAAATCCCTGAGAGGCCTGCACAACCGAGCCGAAGCCCACCACCACCGCAGTGTTGATGATGGCGATGGCCGAATTTTCGGCAGAGTAAGAGAACATGTCCAGCACACCGTGGACATTCCGAAAGAACAGCACCACGCACAGAAGGATGCCGCCCAGCATGGCCACGACCACATGCTGCTTGAACACGTTGAGCAGGATCAGGATGAGCACAATGGGCAGGATGGCGATGATCGGGCTGGGCAGCCGCACCATGGATGCCGCCTTGACCAGGCTCTGGGTAGTGGCCTCGTCCTCCACAAAGCAGTCCCCCCGGGCCCGGGCCCGACTTGCCTCCCACAGGAAGTAAACACACACCATGAGCATGACAGCAATTCCGGTGATCACGCCCACCAGAGGGGCCGCCATGGTGTTGGTCCCCAGATAGGTGGTGGGGATCACATTGACCAGATTGGGCGTGCCGGGAAAGTTTGCGCAGGCAAAGGTAAAGCAACCGCCGGCAATCGCGCCGGGCAGCAGATAGCGGGGCAGGTTGGCCTTCTTGAACAGGGAGAGGGCAATGGGATACAGGCTGAACACCACCACCAGAGTGGTGACACCGCCATAGACCAGCACTGCGCCGGAGAAAATGACGCCCAGGATGGCAAACTTCTCCCCCAACAGCTCAGCCAAGAATTTGGCAATGGAGGCAGCCGCCCCTGTCTCCTCCATGACCTTTCCGAACAGGACGCTGAAAAAGAAGAGCAGGAAGTTGTCCCTCACAAATTGGGCGGCCCCTGTCATATAGGTATCGGTGACTGCGGTCACCACCGGCTGACCGGATAGGAGGGCCATGACTGCGGCGGCGGCAATGCCCACCACCACGATGTTGATCTTACGGAAGGTGAGAACGATCAGCAGCGCCAGGGACACCAGAATGGCTAACATACGCGTGCCTCCCTCCGGTTACTTCTGATACTGTTTGACCAGCTCCTGGGCGTACTCCAGCCGGACATTTTTTTCAGATACCATCTGCTTTACAATTTTCTCCAGCAGCTCTCCGGTGGCGCCGGCGGTGGCGGCCAGGTTGCGGGCGTGGAGGGACATGTGGCCCCGCTGAATGCCCTCGGTGGCCAAAGCCCGCATGGCGGCCATGTTCTGAGCCAGGCCCACGGCAGCAATGATCTGGGCCAGCTCCCCGGCGGTCTTGACGCCCAGCATCTTCACTGCCACCTTGGCGGCGGGGTGAATTTTGGTGGCGCCGCCCACGAGGCCCACGGCCATCGGCATCTCGATGGAGCCCACCAGATCGCCGTCGGCGTTCTTCTCCCAGGTTGCGAAGGGGGAGTACTGTCCGCTGCGGGCGGCGTAGGCGTGGGCACCGGACTCGATAGCGCGGGTGTCGTTGCCGGTGGCAATGACCACGGGGATGATGCCGTTCATGATGCCCTTGTTGTTGGTGGCCGCCCGGTAGGGATCTGCGGCGGCAAAGGCATAGGCGGCGATCATTTTATCGACAACCTCTTCCCCGCCAATGGCGTCCTTCTTGAAGACGGCGCGGGCGCGGGCGATTCGGTGGTCTGCCAGGTTGGAGAGGATACGCAGCTCGGCGCGGCCGCCGGTGAGCTCCTCCAGGAAGGGTGCCACGGCCTCGGCCATAGTGTTCACCGCGTTGGCGCCCATGGCATCCCCGGTGTCCACCAGCAGGTGAACCACCACCATTGGGCCCACCAGGGAGTCCAGCACCCGGACCTCCACGTCCTTCACGCCGCCGCCCAGCTTCACCAGCATGGGGTCCCTGGCGTTGCAGATCTCGGCGATCTTCTCCTTGTTCTCCAGGATCTTCCCCTTGGCGTAGAAGGGGGCAGGCACGTCCAGCAGTTGGATCTGGGAAATCATGACACTGCCGGTATAGTCGGTAGTGAAGCCGCCGCCAGGCCGGGCCATCTTGGCTGCATTGGAGCAGGCCGCCACCACGGATGGCTCCTCCGTAACCATGGGGATGACGTAATCCTTGCCGTTGATTACGAAATTGATTCCCACGCCCATGGGGAGCGTAAAGCGGCCAATTACATTCTCAATCATGTGGTCGGCCTTGTCCATGTCCAGGGAATCAGCCTCCTTCAGGATGGCCTGCTCCTCCGGCGTCAGTGCACAGAACTCGGCCACCTCCTTCATGCGCTCCTCAACAGAGAGTTTGAAAAATCCGGAATAGCTGCTGCTCTTCATGGATGTTTTTGCCCCTTTCTTTTAAATAAAATGTGTGAAGGCTTGTGTTTGTTTGGACACCCACAAAAAAGCAACTTGCGTGCCAACTCCTGACCAACCGCCACTTTCCCTTGGGCCCCTAAGAAAACAGGCGGGGTAGTCCTGCGTATGATACGCAGGACTACCCCGCCTGTGTCAAATCTGTCCTTTTATTGGTGTCAAATTTGTCTCTTGTGCCATTTTTGTCACAGCTGAGTTTCCGACCATTTGCGGTAAAATGTGCGCCGGCTGATGCCCAGCCGGTGGGCAGTCTCATCCCTGTCTCCGCCGCACTGCTCCAGCACCGCCCGCAGCAACTGTCCCTCAAAACGGATGGTCTCTTCCCGCAGGGTTCCATATTGCCGCGTCTCTGCGGGCTGGGCCGCCTCAACCGGTCTGGCGATCGTGCCCAGAGAAAGGTCGGCCGGGTCGATCTCCTCCTGACCACACAGAATGACGGCCGACTCGATGCAGTTTTGGAGCTGCCGTACATTACCCGGCCAATCATAGGACAGCAGCGCCTGTGCGGCCCCTCGGCTGATAACGGCCGACTTCTGATATCGTTCGTTGTAGCGGTCCAGAAAGTGATAGGCCAGAGGGAGAATATCGCCCTGCCGTTCCCGCAACGGCGGTATGGAGAGGGGCACCACATTGAGGCGATAGTACAGGTCGGCCCGAAACCGTCTTTGTTCTATCAGTTCCTCCAGGGGCTGATTGGTGGCCGCCACAATTCGCACATCCACCGCCACGTTTTCTTCCCGCCCGACTTTCTCAATCTCCCCCCCTTGAAGCACCCGCAGCAGCTTGCTCTGCATTATCAGGGGCATATCCCCCACCTCGTCCAGAAAGAGGGTACCTCCCTGGGCCAGCTCAAACTTGCCCAGCTTCCCCCCTTTCCTTGCCCCTGTAAAGGAGCCCTCCTCATAGCCGAACAGCTCGCTCTCAATGAGCGCCTCCGGGATGGCAGCGCAGTTGACCGTTATAAAAGGCCTATTTCTTCGGGGACTGGCTTGGTGAATCAGCTTTGCAAAGCCCTCCTTGCCCACACCATTTTCCCCCCGAATAAGCACCGTCGCGTCGGTTTTGGCGGCGGTGACAGCACGGGACAAAAGAGTACGGAATTGAGGATCCTGTCCAATCATCTGAAACCTGGAGAGCTCTACATCCAACTGGCTCGTCAATTCCTCGGCCACCTGGGTGATCCGTTCCACTTCCATGCCAAGACGGTTGAGTTCCGTCACATCCCGGAAGATGGAGAAGGCCCCGGCCACCACACCGTTCCGCCACACGGGAAACATGCGCATAGATACATATTTCCCCACCGATTTGATGCGGTGCCACTTTCGGGCGTCGGGCTTTCCGCTCTCCAGCACCCGAAGCAGCAGAGCATCCGGCTCAATGACATGCATATCCCGCCCGATGGTCTTGCGCATGGGTACTCCAATGATGCGGCTGTACGCCTCATTTTCATAGCAAATTCGACCTTCCCGGTCCAGCACTACCACGCCGTCCTCGATGGCGTTGAGCAGTTCATTCAGGTCCAGCTCCACCGCACGGCGGACCAGAAAGGCCAGTTGGCTGCCTGCCAGCTCCCCCACCTTATCCCCCAGTTCATTCACAACCTCATAGACCACGCCTTCATCCACCGCCTCTGGACGCAGATGATGAATCTCCGTCTCCTGGGGTAATGATGGTTCTAAGCGTTCGGGCCCGACATTGGTTTTCATGATCTCCCGCAAGGTCATCGCGTCCCACCCCCTGTTGCCGCGTAGATTCGTGCCTGAAACGGTTTTGTATATTATATACTTCTTTTTCAGAGAAACGCAACTGTTGGAACACCGCATGCTTTGCACCAAAATAATGCCGGTGGGAACTGGATGCAGTGAAACGCTGAACGGGGCACTTGAAGTGCGGCAAGGGCCCCAAATCCCATACGTCGGCCTCAGTCTGAGGGCAAGGTCATACCCATGACAGGGAGTTTTGAACGGCAGTTGGCCTCGTGTGGGCCAGCTTGGCCTGCGAACAGACTCAGGTGGTCTCCTGAAGCAGCTCCGGTCAGCAGAGCCCACCTTAGGCTTACGCCCACGCAACCACCGCTTGCCAGCGCCAGGCAGCCATGGCGGCATTCCGCTCTCTGTCAGTCTCCAGTCATGACTGCTCCAAAATCCCGTACGGATTACGGCTTGGGTAAAGCCCAAAAAGCAAAATTCAGCCTAAGAAGGGGACAAACGCAAAACAAAACCTGTCAGAGCCCATGGATTCCGACAGGTTTATGACTGCAAAGAATGAATGTATGGTTATTCCCGAAGTTTATTATTTTATTTATTTTAAAGGCAGATGTACGACCTCGCCGGTGGCGGCGGACAGGTCAGCGGCAAAGACAATTTCCTGAGTTTTGACCGCATCGGACATAGGGCAGTCTGTCTCCCTGTCGTGGATGATGCAGTCCAGGAAATGGGCTGCCTCTTCAGGGAAGGGGTGGTGCTTCACATCACCGCTGTTAGGGGTGAGCACCGGCAATTCCATGTAATCCCGCTGCTCCGTGATCTGGCCGGGCGACCACAACTTTTCATTCCAGAGGGTGCCCTTGGTGCCGCACAGGTGAAGATTGAACACATAGGGACTGATGAAGTCATAGCTGCTGCCCACCTTACCAACCGCACCGTTCTTGAATTTCAGGATAATGGAGATGGTACCGTCAAACTCGAGATCCGTGCGCATTTTGCTGGACTGGGCGTAGACGGACACCACCTCGTCCTGCATAAACCACCGCATGGCATCCACGGCGTGGCAACCGCCGGCCAACAGGGAGCTGCCCCCTACGCTCTTTTTGCACGTCCACTGATAGCAGGGAATATCACCCATAACCCGGTGGAAATAGTCGGTCTCCGCGTACTTCAGTTCGCCGATGAAGTCCTTCTGAATCTTCTTGGCGGTGACGAACAAGGGGTTGTAGTGGAGAACATAGCCCACCAGCGTCTTGACTCCGGCCTTGCGCACCGCCTCATCCATTCGTTTCGTGTCCTCCCAGGTGAGGGCCACCGGCTTTTCAATCAGGATGTGTTTCCCCGCCTCGGCAGCCAGAATGGTCTGCTCACAGTGCATATCGTTTGGCGTGCAGATGACCACAATGTCTACATTGGGGTCCTTTAGACCTTCCTGATAGTCGGTGTAGACCTTACAGCGGCCCTCCAGGCCGTACTCTCGCATTTTGGCCTCCCCCTTCTCCCGGCTGCGGGAGACAATAGCCGTCACCTGAGCCCGCTCCGTCATTTCAAAAGCCCGGATGTGCTCGCCGGACACCCACCCGGTTCCCACAATCATGACACCGTATTTTTTCATCCTGTTTTCATCCTTTCCTTCCATTCATTTGACACAGCTCCCGCAGGGTCTCCAGCGCATGGCGGAGGGTGCGCTCCACCAGGTGATGGGCCGGCGGGATCAGCTCCACAATCAGATCCCCGTCAAAGCCGATGTCCCGGATAGCCGCCATCACCGCCGGATAGTTTACATCCCCGTCCAGCAGGTTGGTAAAACCGTTGATGTTGTCCACCGACATGCGGTAGTCCTTGCAATGGAACTCCAAAATCCGTCCGCCCAGGGTACGGATCCACTGCTCTGGGTAGCCGAAGCGCCGGGCGTTGGCTATGTCGAAGCAGATGCCCACATTCTTCCGCCCCATCTCATCCACAAACCGTGCCAGCTCCAGTGGGCTATACAGCATGTTATTCCAGACATTTTCGATCATCAGTCCCACCGACGGGGCATAGTCGGCCAGTTCAGACACTCTCTCCTGGGCGGTGGTGTAGGCCTCCTCGTATGCCATATCCTCAGTGGCCACACCCGGGATCACCAGAGCAGAGGCCGCTCCCAGCACCTGAGCTGCGTCCAGCATCCGCCGGACTGCATCCATGGACGTTTGGACGACCTCCGGCTCCCGGGCTGTCAGGGGATAGATGGAGAAGCTGATGATGCCGCCCACGCTGCATAGAGGAATCCCCACCTCCTCTGCCATGCGGCGCAGTTGGAGAAACTCCGCCTCCCCTGCGTGCTCGTGCAGCAGCCGGTTGAAATAGCCGCTGATATCCAGGGCATCGGTGACACTCCCCACCGCCGGGCCGGGCTTCCGGTCGGCGGTCAGGCAGATCTCCATGCAGTCATAGCCCAGTCCCTTGGCCCGGTGCAGGGCCTCCGACACATCGCAGGGGGCTGGAAAACAGAATTGATTGATTCCGATGCGCATTTGCCCGCTCCTTTCAGTCCTTTTTCCACAGTTGCTGGGCAGCCACCACTGCTAATATGATGCAGCCCTGAATGATCAGCTTGCCCACCTGGCTGATGCCCAGCATGGTCAGGATAGCCATGAGCAGCATCATGAAAAAGGAGCCCAGCACCACACCCCAAACGCCGCCCCGACCGCCCTCAATGGCGTTGCCGCCAATCAGGGCCGCAGCCAGTGAGTTCATGGAGTAGTCCCCTGCCAGGGTCAGGGAAGCAATGTTGTGGTACCCGGTCAGGATCAGGCCGGCCACAGCGGACATGAGAGCGCAGAAGATATAGGCCCCGGCCACTACCCGGACATTGGCGATGCCGCTGAGTCGGGCAGCCTTGGGGCTGCCGCCCACGGCGTACAGCCTGCGGCCCAGGGCGGTAAAGCGCAGCACCACCCACATAGCGGCCGCCAGAGCCAGCCAGATCAGCGTGGAAAAAGGGATGCCGAACAGGCGGCCGGTCCCGAGGGCACGTATAAAGGGGGCCGCGCTGCCGGTCGGTGAGCCCTGGGTGTAAACGTAGCAGATGCCCTCGCAGATGGTAGTGGTACACAGGGTCATGACAAAGGGGGCAATCTTTAGAAACAGCACGCCGAAGGCGTTGGCAGTACCAATGGCAAGTCCGATAAACAGGCACACCAGCAGCCCCAATGGACCATTGGCATCACTGCCCTGCATTGCCGATATGCAGAAGATGTTTACCATCATGACGGTGGCACCCACGGACAGGTCGATGCCCCCCACCAGAATAACCGCCGCCTGACCCAGGGTGATGATGCCGAGAGCAGACGCTTGGCGTGAGATGATGAGCATCTGCTCCACCGTCAGGGAGCCGGGCACCAGAACAGCCTGGGCGCCGGTCATCACCACGATGATGGCCAGCAACACCAGCGGCTGGAGGGAGGCAGTCCCCCTCGAGCGGTTCAACAGCAGATTATGACGCACGGCGACGCACCTCCAGCCGATCTGAAATGGAGTAAACCACCATGGCCGCGATGAGAAGGGCTCCCTTCATCACGTACTGGTAAAATTGGTTCACGTTGAGGTTGTTCATGACATTGGACAGCATGCCGATGAGGAACGCTCCTGCCACTGTGCCTGATAGCAGTCCAGTACCGCCCGCCAGGGAAGTCCCGCCAATCACGGTGGCGGCGATGGAATCCATACCGTAGTTGGCCCCACAGGTGGGGTCCCCCACCCGCATTCGGGAGGCCAGCAGCAGTCCTGTCACCGCGGCACACAGGGCCGCCAGCACGTATGCCTTCATGCTGGCCCGGGTGGTCTTGATGCCCATAGAGGCGGCAATGGTTCTGCTGCGGCCGATAGCATACAGGCTGGTGCCCGTCCGGGTGCGATAGAGCAGGTAGCGCATCACCAGAAATAGCGCCACCAGAATGAGCAGCGGCATACTGATGATGTCCCACTTCTTGTAGATCACCCGGGCGAAATCGGCGTTGATTTTGCCCCCCGCCACGGGCAGTATCCACAGTGCCACACCCTCCAGAATCGTGCTGGTACACAGTGTGGTAATCATGGGCGGCACCTTGAGATAGTTGACTCCCGCACCGTTGACCAAACCCACGCCGGCGGCAAAGGCAAACACCACTACCACACCCAGGAGCACCTGCGCCGGGTTGTCGCTGCCCATGAGGCGGGCGGCAATGGCGGTACACACACTGATGGTCGAACCCACAGACAGGTCGATACCGCCACTGATGATGACCAGGGTCTGCCCCAGGCTGACGCACGCCAGCGGAACACACTGCACCAGTACATTGGTGACATTATAGGCGGAACGATAGCTCTCCGAGTACACGCACATGGAGGCGAACACCACAAGCAGCAGCCCGCAGATGGTCAGCACACTGCTGAGTTGGGGGGTGGCGGCAAGTTTGCGGTGGATCCTTTCCAGTTGTTTCATAAGCCTACTCCTCCGTCATGCCGCTGGCGGCCTTCATGACCCGCTCCTCAGTGATCTCGCCGCGGGACAGCTCTTTGACGATCTTACCCTCATAGAACACCAGGGTCCGGTCAGACAGGCCAATCAGCTCCACCATATCGCTGGTAAGCATTAAAATGCCGATCCCCGCCTCGGTAAGCTGGTGGATAATCTGATAGATGGACATGCGGGCACCGATGTCGATGCCTTTGGTGGGCTCGTCGATGATGAGCACTCTGGGTTTCGTCATCAGCCACCGGGCCAGCATCACCTTCTGTTGGTTGCCTCCGGATAGGTGGGATACCAACTCCTCCATAGAGGATGCCTTGATCTGGAGACTGTCCATCTGTTCGGCCACCTGGGTTCGCTCCTCGTCCTCCTTTACCAGGCCCATGAGAGTGCATAGCCGCCGCAAGGCGGCCAGGGCGCTGTTCTTCCGGATGGACTGGGTAAGCACCAGCCCCTCCCCCCGCCGATCGTGGGTGACGTAGGCCACGCCATTGCGGATGCGCTCGGCAATTCCGCCGCTTTTCAGAGGGGTATCCTCCACAGAGATACTCCCCTGGGAAAACCGCTGGTCACCAAAAATAGCTCTGATCGCCGTCCGCTGGCCCTGTCCCTCCAAGCCGCCCAACCCCACAATCTCGCCGGCCCGAACGGAAAAACTCACGTGCTCCAGCTTTCCCGGGAGGGTCAGCCCCTCCACCCGCAGCAGTTCCGGGCCGAACTGCACCTGGCTGCGGTCGGGGTAGATGTCCTCAATAACGCGGCCCACCATCATACTGACCATGCGCTCTTTGTCCAGCTCCCCCCGCTCCAAGGTGCCCACCAGCTTGCCGTCCTTAAGTACCGTTACCCGGTCGGCCAGCTCCATGATCTCGTCCAGCCGGTGGGAAATATATAGCACAGACACCCCCTCCTGCCGCAGTTCCCGAACGATTCGAAACAGCCGGGCCACTTCGTCCTCCGCCAGAGCGGCTGTGGGCTCGTCCAGAATCAGGACACGGGGGCTGCCCAGCAGAGCCCGTACGATCTCCACACTTTGCCGCTCAGCCAGGTTTAGTTCCGCTACCGGCCTTTCCGGCTCCAATTGATATCCCAAGCGCTGGCAGCACTCCCGGATCTCCCGGCACATGCCTTTCCGGTCGGTGCGCCCCAGGGAGAGAACCCGTTCCCGCCCCAGAAACACATTTTCACACACCGATAGGTTCTCCAGCAGGTTTGACTCCTGGTGGACGAAACCAATGCCCTTTCTGTATGCGTCAATGGGGCTGGAAATTTTTACCGGATGACCATCCAGCTGGAGCTCCCCTCCGTTGGGCTGGAGGTTCCCCCCCAGTATATTCATCAGGGTGCTCTTTCCCGCCCCGTTCTCACCCACCAGGGCGTGGATCTCTCCCCTATGTACCGACATGGACACGTCATCCAGGGCTGTAACGCCGGGAAAGTTTTTTGTGATATGTAAGAATTCCAGATAGTCCTGTTCCAATACGCTCATCCTCCCGCTACGAGGTGAGGAAAGAGGCGATCAGGTCACCCTTCTCGCCCTTTCCCAGTGATGCCGGAAGCCGGCCTTCCACGGCTATGCATGCACTCCGGTAATGTGTGTGGGCTCCGGCCTCTCTTCAGCCATCAGTGATCCATCAGTGATCTGTAGCTACACCCTCGCCAGTAAGGCCCTGAGAGCCGTCGTTTCCGTTTCCGTACAGAGCCACAATATCCTCCTCGGTCATTTTGGTGCCACACCAGAAGCTGTCAGACAGATCCCAGCGAACATAGTCGTCCACTTGGTCATTGGTAATGGTGGGAATCTCCACGATAATGTCCTTCTCCCCCTCATAGGTACCATTCAGGATCTCCAGGCCAAGCTCGGCACCGTAAGCAAACAGCCAAGTTGGCAGGGAGGTGGCAATGCAGGACAGGCCGTCGTCCTTGTACTCGCTCCACAGTTTCAGAAAGCCGTTGCAGTCCTCACCCATCATGGGGATCCAGTCCCGACCGGAGTCGGCCCACACCTCGATGGCTGCACGGGTCATATCACCGCCCGAAGACCAGATGCCGTCGATGTCATCATAAGCGGCCAGCAAGTTTTCCATGACAGGCTTGGCAGTAGCATAGTCCCAGTCGGCATACTCGGAGGCAATTACATTGATGCCGGGGTATTCGGCAAAGGCATCCTGGGCACCCTGCATGCGCAGCACAGCACTGGACAGGCCGGCCATGCCATCCAGGCAGACAATATTGCCCTCGCCGCCCAACTCCTCGCACAGCCACTTGGCGCCCACGTAGCCGAAGTCGTAATCCCGGGCCACCACAGACACGTTGTATTTATCGGTAGCATCCGACAGGGGGGAGGTACAATTTACCACCACAATTCCCGCGTCGTAGGCCTCTTCTACCACTGCCGCCACGGATTCGGCAGAGATCGGCTGGAGAATCAACATATCCACGCCCTTGGCGATCAGATCCTCGATGTCGGAAATCTGCTTGTTTACGTCGTTATCGGCATTGTAGATATAGTACTCGGAGATCTGCTCATTGTTGCGCAGATAGGCTTCCAACTCGTTGACGCACTGTACGCCCCAGGTGTTGCCCACCCAGACGTTGGAGAAGCCAACCTTGTAAGTCTTGGTTTCACCGTCCGGCGCCGCGGATTGGGGGGCAGTTTCACCAGCGCCGCCCGACTGACTCGGGCTCTCTGCAGGGGTGCCGCCGCAGCCGGCTACCATCGCCAGGAGCATAACACAGGACAGGAGCAACGCGATCCACTTTTTCATTCCATACACTTCCTTTCAATATCGGAGCACAATAACATCAAACTTTCTTAATGAAACTGCGCTCTTATTGTCTATATGTTACAATCCACTTCCGATAGAATCAATCCCATTTCCGGTACTTTTTATAACAATTCCGGCTGGTTTCTTGGAATTTTTACAGGTCTGTGCTATCATAGTACTTAAGCACTAGGATAAATCCTTCCTTTATAGATCAATTTTTGTATTTTTAAATATGTTTTTCCTTCTTTCCCCAGTTGGTCCCCGTCAGAACTCCAAGAGCTCTATTCTGTCGCCGCGTTGGGAGGTGCACGCCACGAAACGTTTTAACTGGGAATATGAATTTGACCCCTCCTTCCCCATCCATCTGTTCCCCTATCAAGTGATGGGAAATAAGGACCCTATGCACTGGCACCGCTACCACGAGATCGGCCTGTGCGTGGGAGGAACAGGGAAATTTGTTTATCTGAACAAGGTCTACCCTGTGAAGCCAGGTGACATCTTCATCTCTAATAACTACGAGAGCCACGTAGCCATCTCTGACGGAACCCAGGACTGCCGATACCTCTTTCTGATTTTCCTTCCCTCGGCTATCTCTGCTCCTGGCAGCCAAGCAGTAGACAGCCAGTATCTGCGTTTTCTAAACTATAACCCCCTGAGTTTTCAAAACCGCATCCATGCCGACGACCCGGCCGCCGACTGGCTGGGCGAACTCATCCGCAGGGCCTATCAGGTGTATGCCAAGCGGAGTCCTTTCTACCAAATGGAATTGGACATTCTGCTGCGGCAGGTGCTTTTGGCCCTGTCTCAAGCCCGCAGTTCGTTGGAAAACGTCCAGCATGTCCCCAATTTTAGTCCAAAGATTGCTGAGGCCCAGGTATATATTAACGACCACTACACCGAACATCTGACTCTCTCTCAGGTGGCAAGCCATCTGAATTTAAATGAGTCCTATTTTCGCCATTTGTTCAAGGATGAGATGCAGATCTCCTTCAAGTCCTATGTCACACTGCTACGGCTGGCCCATGCTCAAAAGCTGCTGATCGCCTCCCAGCGGAGCATCAATGAGATTATCCAAGAGGTAGGTTACAGTAATATTACACAGTTCTATAAAATTTTTGAGTTAAACTATAACTTGACCCCGGCGGAGTATCGCCGTCGCTATCGGGACTCCTATGCAGATGCCCCGCCTCTGTAAGCCTGCCTTTCGCCGCTTGCTGTGAATGCGCTGTTTTTTACCACTTGGCGGGATAGCGGAGCATTTAACTTACCGCGGGCGGTCGTTAGACAGCTTTTATGGGCAGAAGCCCGTATCCACCTTTGGCTGAGGGCTATATTGACAATCTAGGCCCAATGTTGAGAGGTGCCCGCTGGAGAAGCTCTACAAGGACCTTCTGCCCGAGGGACGGATAGAACGGCTTGAGCGTAGGAACAGCCCAGAGGCCTGCGTCCCAAGATAGTACAAAATATCCGCCAGATCACTTCCTCTGTAATGAACTTGGTCAGAGCGCAAAGGCTGGTCCCCGCCACCCCGCCGAAAAGCTGGACCCTGCCCAGGCTGGAGCACCAGGCGATGAAGCCTCTGTCGTTAAAGCACCCCCAATCCCTCCTGCGGAAAGCAAAAAAGGGCGGCGTATTGGTGTACCCAGAACCAGCCACTGGACTCTGTCGGTGAGGACTGCCGGGCTCCAAATGGGAATGCATTGATTTGGAGAGGGGTGACCTCCGGGTTAAGCGGCAGATCACCCGTATCAACGGAGGTAAGGAAACCGAAGTCCTGCCGGTGTGCCGGCCTCCCCGGACAGTGTTCTGCATATGCTTCACCAAGTGCTAAAGCGGGTGGGGCTGTCCGGGGACTTCTCTGCGTGGTTTACCCCGGAACCCTGCGCCCATGTCACCACGGTCTCCCAGCGCCAGGCGGCCAAAGCCACGTGGAGACTGCTCTGAAATCCCATTTGGGTCAGACAAAAACGGAAAGGAATCAGGCCGCGAAAGAAACCCCGTCAGAATCTGTGAATTCTGACGGGGTTCTGCTTTTTGAGAAGGGCTATAAACGTTTTTTGATCATTCCAAGGAGTGCCGATACTTAAGCGCCAGCCAGACAGCAGGAGCATTCACCGGCTGCTAGTTGCCACTCAAATAAGGGGGTGCAACAGCACGGGTATGTTCCCAGCATTAACTCGTGATGAGGCGTTTCATTCAGACAAACATGGGGATAAAATACAGGCCGAGACAGGTGATGCCAATCCAGAACACGCAGATAAATGCCATAAAGCCCCATACATCTTTCAGCTTCATGCCAACTACGGACAGGGCAGGGATGACATACAAGGGCTGAAGCAGGTTCGTACACTCATCGCCCAGCACAAACGCATTGAGGCAGTTGACCAGGTCGGTACCGGGTATGGCCTTTGCAGCCTCCACAATCAGCGGTCCCTGCACGGTAAACTGTCCGCCCTGAGAGGGGATAAACAGATTTACCAGGCAGGCCGACAGGAAGGTAAAGATCGGCATGGTGTGAGCGGTGGCGACAGACGTGATAGCATTGACCAGCACAGAACCCAAGCCGCCGTCCAGATACATCATGCCCATGATAGCGCCATAGAAGGGGAACTGGAGGATGATATCCGTGGCCAGATGCATGGAGTCTGTGTGGGCCTCCATCCACTGATGCGGCTCAGGGAAGAGGAAGCAGTTGACACCCACAAACAGGAAAATCACAAAATTCATGTTCAGGCTTCCCAGAAACCCCTTGGTGACAAAGGAGTAGACGGCATACGCAAAGATGAAGGCGCCGACCAGCCACATAATGGGGCGGAACGTGTTCATCTTTTCCGCAGGGGTTTCGGCCTTTTTGGTGCTCTTATAGCTCTTTGGCTCCACATCGGCCTGGGTGGCTACATCGCGCAGCTCCACCAGCTCGTCTTCGCCAGGGCGGGTAAACACGACAATAACGGTAAATGCGATTGCCAGAACCGTAAACAGGATGATATTCATGGGGTTGTAGCAAGTCTCAGCCACACTCATGGTCTGGCCGACAATCTGAGCATAAGAGCTGCCCTCAGTAGCCAGATTGGAATACAGGGTGGCGGAAGGCCCCAGGCACTGACCCAGAATCATGCAGGTATATCCACCAGCCACCATCATGGGGAAGTGCAGGCCGCGGACATGCTTGGCAAGCTGCATGGCGAGGATGGGAGTAACTATGGTGCAGAAGGCATAGTTCATCATAGAGGTGACATAGCCGAAGATCATCATCAGCACCAGTGCCGTAGTCCGGCTGTGTACCATGCTGGACATCTTGTTCAGCAGACGGTTCACCTGTGGACTGCGGGCGCAGGTGGCGCACACGACAACCATAATGCCCATCTGGAAAGCCAAGGTAAACTGGCTGCTCAGGCCGTCCCACCATCCCACCAGAAGCTCCAGCGGGCTTTTGCCGCACAGGAGAAGGGACAGCACGAACACAAGGAAGGTCAAGATGATACAGAACACAAAAGAGTCCGGAATAATTTTCTCTGCGGCGAAATTGAACTTTTTGCTCATACGCCACAGCGGAGTGCCCTTCAGTTGGGCTGCTGCTTGGGGCTGTTTCGACATGGGATCGCTTCCTTTCTCATTCTCTCGTTCTATCTATGGCATGTGAGTCGCGGAACACACTTTCCTTACTTTCCGTAGAGCATCCGAATCAGATACTCATTGAGCTCGGCGTTGGACTGGGCGACCTGCTCAGGCGTCCACTTCTGGAAGCCCTCGCCGGTCTTGAAGCCGATCTTGCCCGCATCGCGGAGCTGCTTGAGCAGGGGGGAAGGCTCGTGGGAGTCCTCCAGATCCCGCAGGATGTAGTCGTGGATGTTATAGGTCAGGTCGGTACCCACCATGTCGGCGTTCTCCATGGGGCCGAGCTGGGGCAGCCGCAGGCCGAAGGAGTAGCGCACCGCCTCGTCCACGGTGGCGGCGTCGGCGATGCCGTTCTCCACGATGGAGATGGCCTCCCGCCAGAGGGCGTGCTGCATGCGGTTGGCGATGAAGCCGGGCACGTCCTTTTTGCACAGCACGGGCTTCTTGCCCACGGAGCGCAGCACCTCCATCACCGTCTGGGCCACCTCGTCGCTGGAGGCGTCGGACTTGACCACCTCCACCAGGGGGATCAGGTGGCCGGGGTTCCAGAAGTGAGTGCCCACAAAGCGCTCACGGTGCTGGAGCTCGGCGGAGATCTCGCTGGGGCTCATGACAGAGGAGTTGGTGCAGAAGATGGTGTCGGGGCGGCAGCGCGCCTCCAGCTTGGCGAAGGTCTCCCGCTTGATCTTCATGTCCTCGAAAACGGCTTCGATCACCAGATCGGCGTTCTTCACCAGATCGCTGTCGATGTCGTTGGTAAAGGAGATGCGGGAGAGACGGTCGCTCAGCTCCTGCTCGGTGATGACGCCCTTGTCCAGGAGCTGCCTGGTGTTGGTGCGGATGCCCGCCTCCACATCAGTGGGGTACAGATCATACATACCCACCTGGAAGCTGGGGTTGGACGCAAACACATAACCGATGTTCTTGCCCATCATGCCCGCGCCACAGATGAGAATGTTCTTGATTTCTTTCATGCTGCTCGACTTCCTTTTTTCACTTCAAGCCCAAAATCCCGCGGGCCTCGGCGGGGGTGGCGACCTGCTTGCCGTACTCCTCGATGACGCGGCGGGCGCGCTCCACGAACTGCACGTTGCTCTCGGCCAGAACGCCCTTGGCGTACATCACGTTGTCCTCCATGCCCACGCGGATGTGGCCGCCCAGCGCCACAGCGCCGTACAGCATCTCCAACGCGCAGTGGCCCACACCAAAGCAGCTCCAGGTGGAGCCGGGGCACAGGGACTCCATGGTTTCCTTCATAAAGATCAGGTTCTTCAGGGAGCCGGGGATGCCGTTGGCGCAGCCCATGCAGAACTGGAAGTGAAGGGGGGCCTTCAGCACGCCCTTCTTCAGGTAGTAGGCGGCGTTGGCAATCATGCCCGGGTCAAAGGCCTCAATCTCCGGCTTCACGCCCCACTCCTGCATGTTCTTGCCCAGCTCCTCCAGGAAGGCAGGGGGGTTGAGGAACAGGGAGGTGTGCAGCCAGTTCATGGAGCCGCAGTCATAGGAACCCATCTCGGGGCGCAGCTCCTTCAGGTGGATCTGGCGGGTGGTGTCGTCGGCGTGGATGTCGCCGGAGGTGGTCATGTTCAGGATGATGTCGCAGTCGGGGTGGTTGGCGCGCAGCAGCTCCACGGTCTTGCGGAACTTCTCCTTGTCCATGGTGCCGTGCCCCTCGTCGTCCCGCATGTGCAGGTGGGCGATGGCCGCGCCGGCCTTCCAGCAGGCGTACACGTCCTCGGAAATCTCCTCCGGGGTCATGGGCACGTTGGGGTTGTTGGCCTTGGTGGGCCAGGCGCCCGTAGTGGCCACAGTGATGATCGTCTTGTTCTTCAGCTCGCTCATGGTTTTGCCTCCTCCTACAAATTTACTAATTTACTTCCGCAATTTTCGTGCCAATTTTATATATTCCTTATAGATTTCCCGGAATCTACTGAGCCGCAAGGAATTATAGCGGTACAGGAGAAGGAGGAGAGAGAAGGGCCTGGTGAAAATAATCACCAGGCCCTTCTCTCTCCTCCCTATACAACCCTTGTACTTTATCCACATGTAGACCAGAAAACTTGGGCAAGTTATGCTGATTATAGAAATTTAAAAATGTTATATTCCTTGAGTCGGAAAAAATTCACCATAGTGGTCAAAAAAATCACCGTTTTGCGGAGCTAATCCCCAGTCTCTTACATTTTTTTACAAGAGTAGAATGCTCTACCCCCAGGCTGGCCGCCGCCTTGCGAAGGGAACCAGTCCGCTCCAGAGCTCCGAGGATCAATTCACGTTCAAAGGTCTGTAGTTGAGTTTTGAGGCTGGCCCTCAAAGGGCCAGCCTCCGGTACCGCGGTACCGGAAAAATTCAGCGCCGACGCAACCTGGCAGCCACCAATTTCACCCACACTGTCGGTAACCACCAGCCGCTCCACCAGATTTTCCAGCTCTCTGATGTTGCCAGGCCAGTCATACTTGGCTAACTCTGCCACGGCGTTTGGGGAGAGTTCGGTCTCTTTTCCGTATTTACGCCGATACAGCTCACAAAAGTGCCTGGCCAGTACCGGAATGTCCTCCCGACGCTCCCGTAGGGGCTTGAGTTCGATAGGCACCACACTGAGCCGATAGTACAAATCCTCCCGGAACCTCCCCTGCCGCACCTGTGTCAGCAATTCCTTATTGGTGGCTGCAATCACCCGGATATCCAAATCTATCGTCTTGCTGCCACCCAGACGCACCAGGCTGCGCTCCTGAAGTACCCGGAGCAGCTTGGCCTGGAGTGCCATGGGCATATCCCCAACCTCATCCAAAAGAAGAACTCCGGTATTGGCCAACTCGAACATGCCTGCTTTTCCGGTTCGTTTGGCCCCCGTAAAGGCCCCCTCCTCATATCCGAATAGTTCAGACTCCAACAGTTCAGCAGGGATAGCGGCACAGTTGAGTTTGATAAAGGGTTTGCCGCACCGGTCGCTGTTCTGATAAATCTCGTTGGCGATGAGTTCCTTACCCGTACCAGATTCCCCCGTGATAAGTACCGTGACATCCGTCGGCGCAACTTTCCGCACAATCTCCATCACTTCCCGCATGGCCGCGCTGTGGTAGATCGTCTGCTTATCGCCCGCCTGCCGGCTGCGGAGATAGGCCAGTTCCTGAACTGCTTTTTCCTGCTTTTTCTCCAAAGCCAATAGTTGAGCCTCCAGCCGCTTCAGCTCTGGGAAGTCCCGTGTGTTGGTTACTACCAGCCTGATATTCTTCTCCTCGTCAAACACCGGCGTCCCTGTCACCAGTACTTCTTTATTCAAACGATGAATCGTGGCCACAGAGTTGATTCTCTTGCCTTGAGCCAGCACGCGTTCCGTTACAGAGCCGGTGTAAAGAATTCCCTCCGCCTCAATTTCCGATACCTTCCGCCCCAACAGCTCCTCCGGGAGGATTCCAGTTGTACGGGTATAGGCCTTGTTAATAAACAGAATGGTACCCGTACCGTCGGTGATGTGTATCCCGTCGTAAAGGTTTTCACAGATACTTTTATAGTCCCCGCTTTCCAGTTCTGTCAGATGAACAACGCCTTTTCCTGATTGCATGGCCACCTACCCTTTCCGCTAATCACCGCATTATCTAGGTATATTATTATATCATACTTTTAAATTGTGCGAAATGCATGAAACCATAATCACTATTTAAAAAAGCATTGGTTTGCTCTAAATGTCTGACAAATACATTATGGGGGTGACAGCAAAGGCAGGGAATCCTGCTGTTCGCCTGCTTTCAAAAGAGAGCCCCGCAATTCACCTTGCTGAAATAGCACTGCTTCCGCTTGCACAGGCGCGTTTGAACCTGGTCAAATAGCGCCTTGTCAATAACCAGCCGCAATGCGCACCAGCCCGCCACAGGCTGCTTTGTGGACGGATGGGTACCGCTCTGCATCTTTCTTGGCCGTCTTTGATGCGGACTTGTGTCCTATCGCAGCTACATGAGCTCCTCCGCAAGCCAGAAATAGAGGACGTTCCGCCCTGTTACCCATCCGATATCCGCACACCTTATCTGGTAGCCGCGCACCACCAACACCAAGTCACATCCGGGGTTGCCGCAGTAGTTCACGCCGGCACACACGGCCCCCCGCCCCCTTACGCTGTGGTTGTGGGTGGAGCGGTTTACCCGCTCGCCGGTCAGCTTGGAGGCGGCAGTCATCAGATCCCGGTATTCCGGCCTCTGGGCCAAGCCGCAGGTCATGCGCGCGCTGTTTAGGTTGGACCGAAGAATGGTGGTGTCCACCGATGGACACCACCATTCTTCCTAAATAAATACACCTGTATGTTCAGGTTTAAGAGCTCCCGGGCTTCGTCAGGGGTGGCGGCCTGCTTGCCGTACTCCTCGATGACCCGCTTTGCCCGCTCCACAAACCGGACGTTGCTCTTAGCCGGTACACTCCTGGTATACATCACATTTTCCTCCATGCCCACCCGTCTGTTTTCCGTCCCGCAGCCGGGTTTTACAGCTTTGCTCTCCTCCGCTATTGCATTTTTGGAACAAGCACACCTGCTTGTACCCCCTTCTTGTTGCATCCCCGCATCATCGCAGTGTTAGGTGGGAGGTTTATTCCTAAAAATCAAGCAAAATTGTTGGCATCTGACTTGCAGTTTATATTCAAAGAACCAATCCCACCACACCTTGAGAGGAGTTATTCTGTATGAATCATGTTGCAATCGTATCCGCCTGCCGCACCCCCATCGGCACCATCGGCGGTCAGTTCAAGACCTTGACCGCCCTGGACCTGTCCATCCCGGTGATGCAGGCTCTGATCCAGCGCTCCGGCGTGGACCCCGCCCTCATCGACGATGTGATCTGGGGCTGCAACTACCAGCGCACCTATTTGGAGAACAACCTGGCCCGCGTGGCCGCCATCAAGGCCGGCCTCCCCGACACGGTGCCCGGAATCACCGTCCACCGCAACTGCACCTCCTCCATGTCCTCCATTCAGTTGGGCTTCTATCAGATCATGGCCGGGGAGGCCAAGTGCATTATGGCCGGCGGTGCCGACTGCATGAGCGCCGCTCCCTTTATGGTGTTTGACGCCCGCTACGGCAAGAAGTACGGCCACATGGAGCTGCGGGATTCCATGTGGGACTCCCTGACCAACCTGGGCGTGGGCCCCTCTATGGGCATCACTGCCGAAAACGTGGCCGATGCCTACGGGGTTACCCGGGAGGACATGGATCAGTATGCCCTCCGCTCCCAGCAGCGTGCCGCCGCCGCCATTGACGCAGGCAAATTCGAGGAGGAGATCATCCCCATCACCGTCCATGGCAAGAGGGAGAACACCGTCATTACTACCGACGAGCACGTCCGCCGGGACACCACCCTGGAGAAGCTGGCTAAGCTGAAGCCCACCTTTAAGGCCGACGGCCGGGTCACCGCCGGCAACGCCTCCGGCATGAACGACGCCTCCTCCGGCGTTCTGCTAATGGAGGAGGAGCTTTCCAAAAAGCTGGGACTGCCCATCCTGGCCCGCGTAGTCGCTGTGGCCACCACCGGCGTTTCCCCCGACCTGATGGGCATCGGCCCCATCAGCGCCACCCAGAAGGTGCTGGAGAAGGCTGGCCTCACCGTGTCTGATATCGACCTCTTCGAGATCAACGAAGCCTTTGCTGCCCAGTGTGTGGCCTGCCAGCGCACCCTGGGCATCGACGAGGACAAGCTGAACGTCAACGGCGGCGGCATTTCTCTGGGCCACCCTGTGGGCGCCACCGGCAGCCGTCTGGTGGTCACCCTGCTCTACGAGTTGAAACGCCGGGGCGGCAAATACGGCCTGGCCACCCTGTGCGCCGGAGGCGGCATGGGTACCGCCGTGCTTATCAAGATGGCCTGACTGTGATACTTCCATGAAAAACTTTACCTTTTCCTTTCCCACACAGGTAATCTTCGGCCGGGATGCGGAAACCCATGCCGGGGCACTCTCTGCCCCCTTTGGTCCCAACGTCATGTTGCTTTACGGCAGCGATCGCATCCGCCGCAGCGGCCTGCTGGGCAGACTCACCGCCGATTTGGAGGCTCACGGCCTTACGGTCACCCTCTTTGGCGGTATCCAGGAAAACCCGGTCCTTTCCACTGCGGAGGAAGGCCGGCGGCTGGCCACGGAAAAAAAGATCACCCTGCTGCTGGCCGTGGGCGGCGGCAGTGTGATCGACACCGCGAAGGCCATAAGCCTGGGTGCCAAAAACAGCGTCCCCCTATGGGAACTATACAGCGGCAAAGCCCAAACTCAGCGGGCCCTGCCCATCGGCGTGGTGCTCACCACCGCCGCTACCGCCAGTGAGGCCAACGGGGTCTCTGTCCTCTGCCACGATGTCCTCCACGAAAAGGCGGCCCTGGACGAGCCTCTGACCCGCCCCCGCTTCGCACTGATGAATCCAGTCCTCACCTATACACTACCGCCCCGACAGACCGCCTCCTGCGCGGTAGATATCTTTTCTCACGCTTTTGAGCGGTATTTCCACAAGGGGCAGCAGGGCACCCTCCGCAGCCAGATGTGTGCGGCGGTGATGCGCACTGTGATTACAGAGCTGCCCCGGGCGCTGGCTCACCCCGACAGCTATGATGCCCGCAGCCAACTGATGTGGGCCTCCACCGTGGCCCACAGTAATATGCTGGGGTTTGAGGGGGACTTTGCCTGTCACGCCCTCTCTCATGTGTTTACCACCGAGCTGGGCCTGCCCCACGGTGCGGCCCTGGGTATCCTGATGACCGCATGGTGCAAGTATATGCTCACCGATGAAACCGAGGCCATTGCCGACTTTTGCACCCTGGTTTGGCAGGTCCCCTCTTGTCCCAGCCAGATTCAAACCGCCCAAAACGGCATCTCCGCGTTTCAGGACTTCCTCTGCTCGTCAGGCCTTCCGGTTACACTTCGGGAGGCTGGTTTGTGCGACGTTTCCATTGAGCACCTGGCGCGGCTGGCTTTGCCCGATATGGCAGGAACGCTGGGCGGCAACTTCCGGGCCTTGGACTACGGCGCGGTAGTCAGCCTCCTACAGTTGGCCCGGGGATAGCTGTTGCAAAGCAAAAATGCCTGTTGCCGCCGTGCAACGGATGCGTAGCTATCCTTTTGCCCAGGGCCTTTCTATCATGTAATTTTATCCTATTTTATTGGCATCAACTTTGCTCTTAACCTATTTGTTGAACGAAATGGAGAGAGAGGAGGCAAGTCTTGCCGCCGGCGCAAGCCGGTACAACAGAGCCAAGGCTGACCATCTACAGTACAAAAGAGGAGTGAGTAACCTATGAGTAAAAAGAGTTCCCAAATCGCCAGTGAAAATATGAGCATGAAGTTCTCCAAAGGCTGGGGCATCATCCTGTACCAGGCCCTGATGTTCTTCTTTCTGATCGGCTTTTCCATTGACGGCCTGAACATCGTAGCTCCCGCCTTCGCCGAGTCCACCGGCATCGCCTACGACCAGGTGCTGGGCGTGGCTACCTGGGCCGGCATGATCGGTGTTGTAGCCTATATTCTCATCGCCCGCATCAACGTATCCGTGGGCCCCCGGCTGCTGTCCGGCGTCTGCCTGATCGGCGCCGGCCTGTCCTACATTTTTCTGGGGCACAGCACCACCCTGACCACCTACTTCATTGCCCTGACCCTGGTAACCTGCTTTATCAACGGCGCCGCCTACATCGCCGGCAACACCCTGATTGCCCAGTGGTTCCCCAAGAAGAAGGGTCTGGCCAACGGCTTCACCACCATGGGCCATAACTGCGGCTCCGCCTTCTATGTGCCTCTGATTTCCTTCACCATCGGCGCTTTCGGCTTTGCCAACGGCATGAGCTACGTGGCGGTGGGGGCCATCGTGCTGGGCATCATCGGCCTGGTTCTTGTCCGCAACACCCCCCAGGAGTGCGGCATGTATCCTGACAACGTGACCCGCGAGGTCTATGAGCGGGAGTACTTCCAGGGCAACAGTGAGGACAACGGCGGCTGGACTGCCGGTAAGCTGCTGAAAACCAAGGAGCTGTGGCTGTGCGCCCTCATCATCGGCATCAACCAGCTGGTGACCACCGGCGTCATGAGCCAGCTGGTGGTCCGCAATACCAGCTTGGGCTTCTCTCAGGAGGCCGCTGTGGGCCTGATGACGGTGTGCGCCATCATCGGCGTGTGCGGTTCCTACCTCTTCGGCGCCATTGACCAGAAGTTCGGCGTCAAAAAGGCCATTATCCTCTTCCTGATCTGGTACTGCATCGCCTTGGCCATCAACTGTACTGACACCACAATCGGTGTGTATGTGTCTGTAGCTATGATCGGCATTGCCGTGGGCGCCGCCGCCAACTTCATCGTGTCCCTGCCCGCCTCTGTGTTCGGCCGCCATGGCTTCACCATGGTCAACTCTGTGTTCTTCCCCCTGATGCAGATTGTGCTCATGACCAACTACCAGGTTAACGCCTTCGCCATCCGGGTCACCGGCAGCCTGCGGGGCGCCTACATCTTCTACATCGGCCTGCTTGTGGTCAACATGATCCTTACCGCCATCATCCATCCCACCAGGTACAACAAGGACGTGGCTACCGAGCAGGAGCTGATGAAGTAATCCGTTCCCCGCCTATTTCAATCTCTCTCTAAGCAGCAAGGGCCGCCGGAATAATCGGGCGGCCCTTGCTGCTTTCTATTTGAATCAGCTTCTGCGGTTTTCGTAGTCAATCCCATACTGCTTGATCTTGCGGCAGATGGTAGAGGCGTTAATATTCAGCTTGCGGCTGGCCTCCCGTAGATTGGACGATTCCTTCAGCACCTGCTCCAGCAGCTTTTTCTCAAATCCAGCCACTGCGGTGTTGAAGTCCAGGTCCTCCGGCGGCAGCTCCTCCGGCTCCTCTTCCTGTGCACACTCCACAATTGCGGGCGCTGCCGGCTGTGGCCCCAGGTTCTCCTCCGGCACGTTCAGCAGACCTCTCAGCACATCGTCCTCAATGCGGCCGATACCGGAACTGCACAGGATCAGGTACTCCATCACGTTCTCCAGTTCCCGGATGTTGCCCGGCCACTGATAGCGTTTCATATAGTCGATCTGCCATTCCGTCAGGCAAAAGGTCCGGTCATATTTTTTGGTAAAGCGATGAATAAAGTGCCGGCACAGCTCCTCAAAATCCTCTGTGCGCTGCCGCAGCGCCGGCACAGCAATGGGGATCACATTGAGCCGGTAGTAGAGGTCCTGGCGGAAACTCCCCTCCGCCACCTTCTTCTTTAGGTCTGCGTTGGTCAGTGCCAGAAAGCGGATATCCAGCTTGATGGGGCGGGTTCCGCCGATGCGGGTGATCTCCTGGGACTGGATGGCCCGCAACAGTTTTACCTGTAGGTCCATGGGCATATCGCCAATCTCGTCCAGCATAAGTGTACCGTGGTTAGCGTACTCAAACAGGCCGACCTTGCCCTTGGTGTTGGCTCCGGTGAAGGCCCCCTTCTCATATCCAAAGAGCTCCGACTCCAGCAGATGTCCCGGGATTGAGGCACAGTTAATCTTTACATAGGGCTTGTTCTTCCGCAGGCTGCGGCGGTAGATCTCGTCCGCTACCACCTCCTTGCCCACGCCGGATTCGCCGGTGATGAGGACCGAGGCATCGGTGGGCGCCACCCGGTCCAGCAGAGTGTCGATCTGCTTCAAGGAGCCGTATTTCCCTATCATTCCCTCCGACAGATGCTTGTCTGAGTCCGTGGTGATGGTCTTGGGGTGGATGGCATTGATTTCCTTAACAAATGCCTCAAAATCCTCCTGCAACGAGCTGAGCGTCACGATGGGCCGGCTGCAAGCCACTACCTGGCGTAGGCTGCCGTCCTCCTTGAAGATGGGCGTCCCCACCACATAGCCCACCAACGGCTCCCCGGTCTTGTAAGTGGTGGAGAGCCGAAAGGCGCTCTTCCCACTCTCCAGCACACTGGTCACCGCGCCGCCGGTAAACAGTTTGTCCTTGCCAATCAGGCTACGGACATCCCGATTAAGCACGTCCTCCTCTGTAATCTCTGTGTTGCGGGTGTAGGCAGGGTTGATGTACAACACCGTCCCCTCCGCATCGGTAATCATGATGCTGTCATCCAGCCCGTCCACCACTTCTTTAAAATCAATGCCCCGGTCATGAAACGCCTTTAATCGGACGTCAATCTCCTCCAACTGTTCAATCAGTTCCGGTCGCTGGCTTTGCTCCATTACTGCTCTGAGAAGCCTCCGCACCTCTCGTATGGCCGAATACTGGTTCATTACGTTTCTCCTTTATCCATCTTTTCCATCGGTACAAAGGCGTCCAGAGGTTCAGCTCCCTGATTTCCGCGGTCCCCTCCCGCTGTACGCCACAGGCATAGCGATATTCCAGATAGCCAAAACCCAGAATCAGGCTGTAATACCGGACCAGTCCTCCACTGTCCTCACTCCCGTTATGAGTGGATCATAAGGATATGGGGCGCAGTGACAAAAAACATGACGCCGGGATTGCGGGCCCGGCTCTCACTCCAACTGCTTTTCCCAGTCGCTTTTGCTGATGCTGCCAGGGTAGAGCCGCCTGCTCTGCCATGCAGTGCTGACAGCCGCAGCAGCCATCCCCCACACACAACGCCGTCGGCCTTCTGCTTTATGGCCGGCAATCCCGATTCATCAAAATACAGGATCACTGAAGCGCAGGGCTGGATGCACCGGGCACAATAAACACACTTGTGCGAATCAACCTTAAAATGAAAGCCTTACATAGGCCCTCCTTGTGTTTCACTAATTTAACAGCATTACAACTCGTTTGTCAACGCTCCTCCAGAAAAATCACAGACAGGGACAGGATTCCACATAAAACCTATTTTAGGAGCAAACAGAAACTTCTATATCTTTCTGTTTTTTACTACTTGTTTTCTCACCGGCGCTGCTGTTGCATATTTGCAATAACAGCGCCATTCACTGTCCCAATTTGATTCCATTTTGCAACGCCAGATTAAAATAAGCCGTTTGTAGCCTTGTTTAATGCTCAAATATTTGGCACGTCGTTTGCTTTATTCTTTTCGTAAGGACGCAGTAACCATAGACGCCCTGGATAACAAACAAAGAAATGAGGAAAGTGACATGGGCAATATCAAAGCAGTTTTTGTAGGCACCGGTATGATCGGCGCCGGCTTGGCTGCCAACGCCATGCTGAACGGTTATCAGACGGTTCTCTACGATGTGGTGCCTCATGAGAAAATGCGCCAGAATATCAGCCATATCCTGGATATCCTAGTTGGGGCTGGCGCCGCCACCAGAGAGCAGGCCGATGCCGCACTAAATGCCTGTCATTTCTCGAATGATCTGGAGGATGCCGTGAAGGGCGCTAATTTCGTGCAGGAATGCATCCCCGAGCGGCTGGAATTGAAAAAATCCACCTATGCCACCATTCAGAAAGTCACGGGTCCCGACGCCATTATATGCAGCTCCACCTCCAAGCTCTTCCCCACCAAGCTTCAGGAGGGCTCCCTCTATCCCCAATCTATCTTGGTGGGCCACCCCTATAACCCCGCCTACCTGCTGCCTCTGATCGAGCTGTGCGGCGGTGAGCAGACCGCCCCCGAAGCCATTGAAAAGGCCAAGGAGATTTACACTGGCATGGGTAAGGTGGCCGTGGTGTGTAAAAAAGAGATCTACGGCTTTATTGTCAACCGCCTTTCCTGGGCCGCACTAGATGCCGCCAAGGAGTGCGTGCGGGACGGCGTATGCTCTGTGGAGGACATGGACAAGGCAATTATGTTCGGCCCCGGCATGCGTATGGCGGTCACCGGCCAGCTGCTCACTATCAGTCTGGGCGTGGAAGGCGGCTTCCGGGCCATTGCCGATAAATACGGCGAGGAGTCAACCCCCTGGAATGAGGTATACGCCCAAGGGGTTGACGAGGAGATCGCCAACCGGGATCCCTCCATTGGCAACACGGTCGACAGTGTGTGCAAATTCCGGGATTACGCCTTCGCCGAGCTGCTCAAGCTTCATAAGCTACTCTAAGTTTGTTTCAGCGCTGCAACAAGCAATTGTGTATTGTCCTATTTCTGCAACAACACGCCCCAAATCCCCCTGCAATTTAGCAAAAAGCGGCTCATTACACTTGGCATCAGCCTTGCATAATCCATTGATGGAAATAGAGATTACCAAGAACTGAAGGGAGAACTGAGTATGTCTGACAAGAAAGCGCTGGTTGCTCTGGCCAAAGAGGCCAGTATTCAGGACAGCGTCACCAAGGTCTTTGACCTGATGGGCGGCGTAACAAACATGATCAAGCCCGGCACCACTGTAATGCTCAAGCCCAACGCCGGCCACGCTTCCCCCGCCGATACTTCGGTCTGCACCAATCCCGAGGTCGTCCGCGCAGTCATCCGCGAAGTCAAGAAAGCCAATCCCAAGAGCATTGTTATTGCCGAGGCTGCCGCCATCGGCTGCGATACCATGGAATGCTATGAGGTCTCTGGCATAGCCGATGTGGCCCGCGAGGAGGGCGTGGAGCTCTACGATATTAAGGCCGACAAGGACCTGATCAATGTGGCTGTCCGCGGCTACCGCTCCAACCTCCATCATGTCAAGCTGCCCCGCCGCCTGCTGGAGGCCGATCATCTCATCAACCTGCCCATCCTGAAGGCGCACGCCAGCATGGTGTTCTCCTGCGCCCTGAAGAATATTAAGGGTGTGGTGCAGGATGCTGTACACCTGCAGATGCACCAGCAGAATCTGACCATGGCTATGATGGATGTGTGGAGCGTGTGCCGCGCGGATATCAACATCGTGGACGCCATCCGTCCCGCCAGCGGCTACTCCCCCCACACCCCCGTTCCCATTGAAGTGGGCTGCATCCTGGGGTCCTCCGATCCCGTGGCCGTGGACCTGATCGCCTGCGATCTGGTCGGCATCGACGCCGAGGCGGTGGATTACTTCCGGGTGGCTGCCGAGACCGGACTGGGTATCACCGAGCGGGAGAACATTGACGTTGTGGGCGCCACCGTCGCCGAATGCTATAAGAAAATGTGGGTTCCCTACATCGGTGATATGAGCACCCGTTGGCCCGAGTACAAGGTGCTGTGTGATGGCGCCTGCTCCAGCTGTCAGGCGTTGCTGGCCATCAACATGGAGACTCTGAAGGCCATCGGCGACTACGAGCGCCGCTCCGACTTCGTGGTTGTGGCCGGCGGAAAAAATGAAGTGCCCGACGAGGTACCCGACGAGAAGCTGGTGCTCCACGGCAACTGTACCCGCAAATACCTGAAGAAGCACCCCAACGCCATCCACATCGAGGGCTGCCCCCCCTCTGAGCCTCTGCTGTATATGTCCATCAGCAACGGCGAGCTGGTCCACGGCAAGGGCGGCCAGATGAGCGAGTACATCCGTCCCCGTATGGCTGCCGACCAGCCCGTGTGGCGTAAGTACGTAGAGGAACAGGCCCAGAAGTTCTACGGCAGTCAGGAAGGTTGATATGGCTTTTCAATATGTGGACTACCCCCAGAAAATGAAGGACCTGCTGATGCAAATCTTTGACGATTCCTTCATGCAGGCCAATACCCGTTTCCAGTCCTTTGAGGGCTTTCGCTACTCCAGCGCTGTCTTTGTAAACTGGAATTCCGACTGTCTCATCTATGACGACGCGCTTTTGGACCGTTTCGTGCAGGAGAGCACCCGCTTTTCCACCTGGGATGAGATGATCCAGACCGCCACAGATCTTCATTTTCAGCCCGCCGTCTGTTCCTGATTTTGTTACAACTCAATTTTAATCATAAAGAAAAGGAGTCTTATACTATGGGCAAGACCGTACTTGTCGACCTGTCCCATCCCTTCGGCCGCGGCAATCCCCTGTGGCCCTCCAACGGCGACTTCCACATCGACCGTGTGCAGCACATGCCCATGCACTATCGTCTGCTTCAGACCTTCAACGACTTCCACATGCACAACTCCACCCACGCCGACTCCCCCTCCCACGTGATTCCCGAGTCTCCTTATACCCACGAGCTGCCTCTGGAGAACTACTATGGCCCTGCGGTCTGCCTGGATATCCCCAAAAAGCACTGGGAGCTGATCACCGTTGAGGACATCGAGAAGGCCGCCGCCAAGGTGGAGGGCGGCATCCAGGAGGGCGACTGGGTCCTCATCTGCACCGGCATGAACCAGCGCTGGGGCGAGAACGACGACTACTTCATGTACTCCCCCGGCATGTCCATCGAGGGCGCCCACTGGCTGGTGGACCACAAGGTCAAGGGCGTGGGCTTCGATCTGCAGGCGCTGGACCACATCCTCTATACCTACGCGGCCCAGCACGGCCCCGGCCCCTACGTCCCCCGCATCGTGGACGAGTACAAGAAGGAGTTTGGTCATGAGCCCATCGAGGACTACCCCGAGTGGGAGCCGGTGCATACCATCCTGCTGGGCAACAACGTCATGGGTATTGAGAACCTGGGCGGCGACATCGAGAAGGTGAAGGGACAGCGCTTCATGTTCTGTGCCTTCCCGCTGCGCTGGTATATGGGCGACGGCACCATCGTCCGCGCCGTGGCCATGATCGACGAGGACAAGATCAATAAGGACGTTCCCGATCGCGTTTACAAGTACGGCGTGTATTGATTTTGACTGCGCACTCAAGAAGACCTGCTGCATGAATGCAGCAGGTCTTTTTTCACTTCCCAGGCTCCCCCCGGAATTCTTATGAAATACCGGATGCTCCAGAACTGCTTCATCCGCCTCAGTCTGTTCCGGTACTTCCTCATGCAGTGCTCCATTATCAGCTTTATGTGTACTCTAATCCGGGTCTATCAATGTGTTTAGACTGTACTAGGTGGTACTCGAACCAACGGAGATGCCGCTCCAATACCGCCCCCACAGTTCCCGGCCCTCCTGGGTCTCTCTGGTGTGTTGTACTATGCAGGTATAGACGGGCTCCGCAGCCAGCCAGCCCCGGCGAGCCAGAGCTTTTAGACAGGCTCCCAGCCCGTCATGTGTAAACTTCTCCCGGTACTTGTGAATCATCTCATCCGTAATCTGCCTGATCAGGATTTCCGCATAGCCCATGCCATTGGGAAGCACACGGTATCTATTTTCTACCCGAATCCCGGCACATAACAGTCCGCCGGGTCCATGGGGCCGGTGGTTAGGTTCTGTTTCTCGGTCAGTTTCTCCATCGGTTCGTCATAAACGAGCCGAACCGCGGCCCGTTGTCGTACGGATAAGTTATTTTTCGGCCCAGTGTATAAAAATATCCAGAAATATTCCTCACTTAATGAGATTTAGAGTTTCTATTTAATAAATGTCTCTATATGAAATAACAAAATAGAAAGCTGAGAACAGCAAAAATATTTAGAATTTTTATTTCTCTTTTTACAGCGGAATATATCAAGTTATATAGATTGGTTCCTTAATCTCACTGAGCTATAATTTGCGACAAGAAAACTCTTCTTTGTATATATTAGGACATAAACTGCTAAAATATTCATGTTTAAACTTCTTCCACATAATAAAGGGGGAATGTAAAATTACATCCCCCTTTTTGATATGCCTGGCTCCTTATTGCACAGGTGGCAGACATCCAGTATGAATTTTTGACATGCTATAGCATCGAAAATATGATTGGCAGAAATGCAAAATATTAAATTTAGGACGCCGCCGGGACGGCAATGAACTAAAATTTTGCAATTTAAGGCAAAAAGAAAAACCCTGGAACCATTGAAGTTCCAGGGTTTCTTATGAAGTGCCAGATCAATCTGGATATTTACAACCCGGAAGCTCCGGCCTTCTGGCCGGCGGCGCCTTTGCGCCGTACAAGCGTTTTCGCCGCAAGCGAAAACCTTGGCGCAGGGCGGATTCACTCCGCCCGAGCATGTAAAATCTTCCCGGTAACCAAAAAATAGCCACACCTTTCGGTGTGGCTATTTTTTGGAAGGGACGGTTAAAATCGATATTTTCCCGTTTCAGGGAAAAGCCCCTATAGTGTGGTACACCGACCGCGCTCCCAGTGTAAATGGGTCGCGGTTGGAAAGTAGCCGCAACGTTTTTGTTTTGAGGAAAGGCTACACTAATATACTAAAAAGATAAAAGCACCTATGCATATTGGAGTTTCACATTATAAACTCACTATATGGTACCACATTATCAGCACCAAATACATTGCGCAAATACGTTTCGAATTGTGCGTTAATCTCTACAGTAACTAAAATAGCGAGTCTCTTCCTCGGCCTGGAACAACACACGTAAAACAAGTTTCAATTCCTAATGTATGTTGCAAGTTCTTTGCCTTGCAGGGATTTTTCGTCTTTATATAATGAATCTTCAAACTTGCAGAGATTCCATCCTCTGCCCATCACAAAAAGAACATTTTCGTACTCCTCACCTTTTACTCCATGGTCTGTGGAGTACACGGCATCCGGCTTGAAGAAATTAATAGCATTGATGACTTCACCATATTTAATTTCATAAAACTGTTTTAGGGTCGTCTGCTCATAGGCAGAATCATCACCAGAATTATATTCTTCCATATAATTTTCAATATCTGGAGGAATAGGAATCAACCTACTATCAGCAGCTGTCCTTAAAATGTCATAGATAGTTCCTTGTCTTGCGACACATAAATCACCTGTAAGCTCTCGCCACTGCTTCTTCTGCCTCTTAGTCTCTATTGGCTGACGCGTTGTTCCGAGAATCTCATACCTTCGTTTCCTCTATTTGATTTTTTATCTCAGTATTTTTAAGTTGACCTGCCCAGTATTTTTCAAGTGCCTCATAAAGCTGTTTCCGACATTCAAGAGGATAGTCGTTAAACGATAAATTCTTCTTTTCGTTAATGATTGATTGAAGCAGATGGGCAACTGATGTCTTACCAGTATTATTTTTACCAACTATCAGCGTTAAAGATTTGTCTAAAACGATATCTACATTCTTTAATAGTCTAAAATTTTCAATGTGTATCTTCTGTATGTACATATGCCTTTCTCCTCACCAGTATTAAATAAACTAAGTTTTCTAATCGGGTTTTCGGAATGGACTAATCCTTGATGCTTAATGCATTTTACAGTATCTTACTTTGGAAAAATTGCATCTTTGGAAATGAATACTGGTTTCTGTACAATGGTATTCTACACCATTTTACAGGAGGAATCAAATCATGCGCATCAGCATAGAAGAAAAGCACTCCCTGGTTGCTCGTTACCAGGCCGGAGAATCCGTCTCCGATATCTGCGCCGACTCCGGCGTGCCCAAGAGTACGTTCTACACATGGATCAAGCCGTACACTGTGACCATGACAGACTCCGGTCATGCTGTCAGCCAGCAGGCGTTTATCAAAATGAAACAGAAACTTCAAAAGTTGGAGAAGAAGATCGAGATTTTACAAAAGGTCAACTGCACGGTTTCAGCGTCGCTTCAAGAAAAGCTGCAAGAGCTTGCCAAATTGCATGGTCAGTATAGTGTCCATGCCTTATGCGAGGCGCTTTGTGTATCCCGCGGTACCTTCTACAACCATATCTTCCGGCGAAAAGAGGTAACAGCCTATGATAAACGAAGAGCCGAGATGAAAGAGCATATCCAAGCAGCTTTCGATGAGAGCCAACAAAGGTTTGGCGCAAATAAAATCGCTGCTGTGTTAGCAGATCGAGGCGTTCGGACTTCGCCCAAGTATGTGGCTGAACTGATGAGAGAAATGGGATTACAAAGTGTATCCATCTACTCCAAACGCGATTATCAGAAAAGTGAGCGGCTGGCAAAAAAGCAGAACATGCTACAGCAGCAATTCAAAGTGGATGAACCGAACCGTGTTTGGGTCAGCGACATCACTTGCTTTAAGGTCAATGGCAAGTATCTCTATATCTGCGTAATCCTCGACCTTTTCTCACGTAAAGTAGTAGCCCACAGAGTATCACCAAAGAATAGTACCTACTTGGTTACCTCTACCTTTCGTCAGGTATATCGGAACAGAAACGAGCCCCAGCAGCTGATGTTTCACAGCGACCAAGGCCCGCAATATACATCCAACACATTCCGGAAACTACTTCGCATAAACAAGGTTGTCCAATCTTTCTCGAAGTCCAGCCGTCCTCATGACAATGCTGTAGCCGAGTCCTTCTTTGCCTCCATGAAGCGGGAGGAGATTTATCGGACACAATATTGCTCTGAGCGCCAGTTCATGCAAAGCGTTGATACTTACATAGAATTTTACAACACCAAGCGCCCCCACAGCACGCTCAACTACAGGACGCCGGATAGGTTTGAATTGCTCCATGCGCAAAGGAAAGAACGGACAGGCTGATCTGGACAAAGGGTTCAAAACTGGGTATTTTTCATTTTTCAACCACCAAGCTTGCGTCTTTTATCTTTGCGATATGAATTACCGAGCTGTGCAAGAGAAAAGAAAACACCTGAAATACCAAGGCTTTCTCCCATGGAATAAGGGTAGGAGTATTGGACAGTCTAAGAAAACTGTTCAATACTCCTACCCTTGTCCATATGGTTGCGGGGGATGGATTTGAACCACCGACCTCCGGGTTATGAGCTGCTACCGGCAGTTCAATCCTTTGATTTCAAGTGCTTTCCGACCCTTTTCGTTCCAGAAAACTGCCAAATCCCGGAGGTCGTATGCTGCCTGCTCCGCTGGGATTTTTCCCGTTCTGGGTCAAGTCATGGGTCAAAGTAGCAACATGTTATCAGAAATTCGTCACTATAAGACAAAACACCCCAACGGAGGCGCAAGGTCAAAAGAACAATGGCCTGCTGGTCATAAATTACATTCAAAACGACTGATTCATTGAAGCACACTCCAATAAACTCCTCGCTTTTTCATCAGTTCATCATATGTGCCGGACTCCACGATCCCCCGCTCCCCCACCACAAAGATGCGGTCGGCCCGGCGGATGGTGGAGGGACGGTGGGCGATCAGGAAGCAGGTGCGGCCCTCCAGCAGGCGGAGGGTGGCCTGCTGGAGCCGCTGCTCCGTGGTAGTATCCACACTGCTGGTGGCCTCGTCCAGGATGAGGATAGGCGCCCGGCTCACCAGGGCCCGGGCCATGGCCAAAAGCTGGTACTGCCCCTGGCTGAATTCCCCGGCCGCCCCCGACATGAGGGTTTGGTACCCCTGGGGCAGGCGCTGGATGAAACCGTGGGCATGGGCCAGTTTTGCCGCATGGACAACCTCCGCCTCCGTGGCCTCCGGGCGGGCATAGCGCAGATTGTCCAGCACCGTGCCGCGGAAAAAGACGGTCTCCTGGAGCACCACGGAGAAGCACCGGCTCAGTCCTTCCCGGCTGTACCGACCGAGGGGCACGCCGTCCAGCCGGATCTCCCCCGCCGTCGGCTCATAGGCCCGGATCAGCAGGTTGACCAGGGTGGTCTTGCCCGCGCCGGTCTCCCCCACAAATGCGGCCACCTCCCCTGCCCTGACGCGGAAGCTCACATGCTCCAGCACCGGCCTGTCCGGCTCATAGGAGAAGGACACATCCGCAAAGGACACCTCTCCCCGCACCGTCCGGGGTGAGACTGCACCCGGGACATCGGGGGGCAGCTCCGGCTCGTCCAAAATCTCAAAGAGCCGCTCGGCCCCAGCGACGGCCTGCTGAATGCTGGAAAAGAGGGCGGCAATGCTGTTCAGGGGCCGCCCCAACTGCCGGGAGTAGCCCAGGAAGCTGACCACCAGCCCAACGCTCACCGCGCCGCGGAGGGCCAGCACGCCCCCGGCGCAGGCGATCAGGGCAAAGCCCAGGTTGTTGACCATGTTCACCAGCGGGCTGAGCAGGCCGGCGCAGATCTGCGCCTTCACCGATGTGGCGCACAGCGCCCCGTTCATCTGGTCAAACCGCGCCAACAGCTCTTCCTGCTGGTGGTAGAGCTTCACCGTGCGGCTGTTGGAGAGGGACTCCTGCACCAGGCCGCTCAGGCGGCCCAGCTCATCGGCCTGCCGGCGGTAGAGCGTCCTGCTCCGCCGGGAGATCAGGCGGGTGCACAGGGCGATCACCGGCACAGTTGCCAGGGCCGTCAGAGTGAGCAGCGGGCTGAGGGCCGCCATGATGGCCAACGCCCCCGCCACCATCAGCAGGCTGGACAGGAGCTGAGTCACCGTCTCAGCCGCCACGGTGCTGACGTTGTCGGCATCGCTGACCAGGCGGTTCATGGTATCCCCATGGGGGTGGCGGTCAAAGTAGGACAGGGGCAGCCGCCCCAGCTTGGCAAAGCACTCCCTCCGGATGCGGGCCACCATCCGCTGGGAGAGGATCTCCATCCAGCGGCGTCGGCCCCAGTTGCCGAGCCACTGTGCCGCCGCGGCCCCTGCCAGAGTGGGCAGCAGCACTGACAGAGCGGCACGCTCCACGCCGCCCCAAGGCAGAAAGCAGTCCACCGCCCGTCCCAGCAGATAGGGTACCGCCAGGGCCGCCCCGGTGGAGAGCAGGGTAAGGCACACCACCAGCAGCAGCTCCCTGCCCCAGCGGGCGTAGAGGGCCAGGAGCCGCCGCACGGTGCCCCGCCCGTCCCTGGCCCTGGCGTGGGGGCCGAAGCGCTGCTGGAGGCTCCGCCGCTGGGGAGGCAGCACAGGGCCGCCGGACGCTTCACCGTGTGCCATCTTCTCCCTCCTCTTCCGGGGCCTGAGAGGCCCAGATTTCCCGGTAGGTGGGGCAGGTGTCCAGCAGGCTCCGGTGAGTGCCCAGACCCACCTGCCTCCCCTCCTCCAGCACCAGGATCCGATCTGCCGTGCGGGCCGCGCGCACCTTCTGAGTGATGTGGAGCACCGCCTGCCCCGGCCGCCGCTCCAATCCATCCAGCACCCTCCGCTCAGTGGCCGGGTCCAGGGCGCTGGTACAGTCATCCAGCACCAGCACCGCGCCTCCCCGCACTAGAGCCCGGGCCAGAGAGAGCCGCTGCCGCTGTCCCCCGGAGAGGTTGACGCCCCCCTGAACTAGCACGGCGTCCAGGCCGCCGGCCTCCGCCACGAAGTCGGCGGCCTGAGCAGTCTCCAGGGCGGCACAGAGCTGTGCCTCCCCCGCGCCCCGGTCACCCATGGACAGATTTTCCCGGATGGTGCCGGAAAAGAGGGCGCTCCGCTGGGCGGCCACCACCACCTGCCGCCGCACCCGCACCAGGGGAAGGCGACTCATGGGCCGCCCGCCCAGGTACAGCTCTCCCTTCTGGGGCTCATAGAGCCGGGCGCACAGCCAGGCCAGGGTGGTCTTGCCCGCGCCGGTGGGACCCACCACCGCCAGCCGCTCCCCCCGCCGCAGTGTGAAGGAGATGTCCTGCAGGGCGGGCACGCCGCTTCCCCCGGGGTAGGCGAAGGTCACATGGCGCAGCTCCAGCACCGGCTCCTCCACGCCTGTCTCCTCCGGCCCCTCCAGGGTTCCCTCCTCCGGGAGAGCCAGCACCTCCTCCACCCGCCGGACGGAGGTTCTGGCCCGGATGAGCAGCTTGAACACGTCAATGAGAGTCATCAGGGAGGTGAGCATCTGGGTCATATAGGTGACGAGGGCGGACACCGTGCCCGCCTCTGCCCCGCCGCACCCCGCCGCCCACAGCACCGCCGCGATGCCCAGGTTGACAGTGAGGGTGACCAGGGGGGCGAACCAGGCCGACAGGAGCTGAAGCCGGATGCCGGACTCCTCCAGCTCTCCGTTGGACGCCTGAAAGCGGCGGTTTTCCCACTCCTCCCGCCCCAGGGCCCGGATCAGGCGGATGCCGCGCAGAAATTCCTCCACGGTGGTGTTGACCCGGTCCATGGCCTCCCGCACCCGGCGGAAGCGCCGGCCGCTCTCCGCCAGATAGGCCGTGATGAGGGCCGTCACCCCCAGCACCACCGCCAGCACAATCCAGCTCAGCCCCATGTCCAGCCCCATGGCATAGACCACGCTGCCCACGCACAGGGCGGGGGCCTTGACACCAATGCGCAGGGCGGAGTTCACCGATCTGGAGAGCTGGTCACAGTCGCTGGACATCCGCGTGACCAGGGCGCCGCTCCCGAGCTGATCCACGCCCCCCTCGGTCAGGCGGAGGCATTTGGCAAACAGCGTCCGGCGGAGCTCGGCCCCAAACCGCTGGGAGGCCGTGCCGGAGCAGAAGTTGCGCACCAGCACGCACAGGATGCCCGCCAGGGCCGCCACCGCCATCCAGCCCCCCAGCTCCAGGACGCGGCCCAGTTCCCCCGTGCGCACCCCCTCGTCGATCATCCGCGCCATCAGGGTAGGCAGCAGCAGTTCACAGTTGGCCTCCAGCAGGACAAACAGGAGGGCCGTCAGACAGTACCAGCGATAGCGCCTGAGGCAGCGCCAGACGAGGGACACACCCCTCCCCCCTTTCCGGCCGCCAGGCGGGCGGCCTCGTCCATCAGGGCCCGGACGGTGTCAAATGGCCGGGCGGCCTCCAGGCTCTCCAGCCGCTCCCTCCGCAGGGTGAGCACCGGCACCCCCGCCCCGGCCGCCGCCCGCAGCAGCTCCAGATTCTCCCGGTTGTAGGGGCCGATGGCGGCCCCGCTGTCCACCACACAGGCGGACGAACAGGCCGCCGCCACCGCGGCGCGCAGGGTGTCCGGCGCGGGAGGGGAAAAGCTCTCCGCCTCATACCGGCGGGCGGCCAGGGTCTCCGCCACCGCCCAGTCCACGTCACACCGCTGGAGGATCCCGGCGGCAAAGGGGAGCCCCCTCTTTTGCAGGGCCCGGAAGCAGGGGGCCCCTCTGCCTTCTCCGGGCACCACGAATACCCGCGGCTCCCCTGCCGCGCCGCACAGCTCCACGCTGCCCAGCAGCAGGTTGAAGCTGCCGTCGTGGATATCGTAGAGCTGGCGGATGGTGTCGTCATCCAGTACGTCCTCCGGCGCGCCGCAGCGGAAGATGGCGTTATCCTTTACCAGCACCACCACGTCGGCCAGCTTGGTGGCCAGATCCACCTCGTGGAGGGAGAGCACCACGGACAGCCCCCGGCTGGCGGTCATCTCCCGGAGGATGTCCAGCAGCTCGATCTTGTGGCGGATGTCCAGATAGCTGGTGGGCTCGTCCAGGACGATCACCTCCGGCTGCTGGCACAGGGCCCGGGCCAGCAGCACCCGCTGCTTCTGGCCGTCGCTGAGTTCGGTAAACCGCTGCTCCCGCAGCTCCAGAGCGTTGACCCGGGCCATGGAGTCCTCCACGATGCGCTGATCCTCCCTGGAGAGCTTTCCGAAGTGGTTTGTGTAGGGGTAGCGCCCGGCGGCCACCACCTCCCAGCAGGTCATGAGCTCCGGCTCGATGCGGTCGGTGAGCACCACCGACACGTGGCGGGCCAGCTCCTTGTCGCTCATGCCGTCCAAATCCCGGCCGCCGATGGCCACCACGCCGCCCAGCTTTGTCAGATGGCGGGTGATGCTGCGCAGGATGGTGGATTTGCCGGAGCCATTGGGGCCGATCAGGCAGAGAATGCCCCCCTGCCAGATGCCGATATCGATGTCCTCGATGAGGGGCCGGCGATGGTAGCCCACCGACAGCTTCTGGGTCTCAAAATACATCAGCCATTCCTCCTGCGCTTGATCATCAGCCAGATCACCACGGGGGCGCCCAGCACTGAGGTGACGGTGCTGATGGTGAGCTCCGTGGGGGAAAAGGCCGTGCGGGCGATGAGGTCGCAGGCCAGGCAGAACACGCTTCCCGTGAGGAAGGTGGCCGGTATGAGCACCATGGGCCGGGAGGTGCGGAAGATCAGGCGGGTGATGTGGGGCACGGCGATGCCCACAAAGGAGATGGGGCCGGCAAAGGCGGTGACGCAGGCCGACAGGATGCTGGACAGGAGGATCAGGGCCACACGGAAGCCCTTGACGTTGACCCCCATGCTCTTGGCGTAGTTCTCACCCAGCAGATAGGCCCCCAGGGGCTTGGACAGGAGAAACACCAGCACCACCGTGGGGATGGTGATCAGGGCGGAGGCCCCCAGGGTGGCCCAGGTCATGCCGGAGAAGCTGCCCATCGTCCAGATGGTGAAATTCTGGAGCTGGCTGCTCTCGGCGAAGGTGATCATGAAGTCGGTGCCCGCGTCGCAGATGTAGCCGATCATCATGCCGATGACCAGCAGCATGGCTAGGTTCTGCACCCGGCTGGACACGGCCAGCACCAGAGCCATGGCCGCCAGTGCCCCGGCGAAGGCCGCCAGGAAGATGACGTAGGGGGAGAAGCCCCCCGTCACAATGGGGGTGGCCGCCAGGAGGAAGAAGCCCACAAACAGGCGGGAGCCGGAGGAGATGCCCAGCACAAAGGGGCCGGCGATGGGGTTTTTGAAAAAGGTCTGGAGCAGGAAGCCCGCGATGGACAGCGCCCCGCCCAGCAGGGCAGCCCCCAGCAGGCGGGACAGGCGGATTTTCCAGAGGATATTGCCCTCCGTGGTGCCGTCGTTGCCCCAGCGGAGGAGGGTGAGCATGCGCTCCAGGCTCAGATGCACCGAGCCGGTATTGATGTTCCAGTAAAACAGGGCGGCCATCAGTATTGCCAGCACAACAAATCCCACGGCGTTTCTCGTGTGTTGTCTCATAGGCCTCTCTCCTTTTCCGTGCGTTCCCCTGCCGGGCTCCGCGGCTTATTCGGCGGGCAGCTTATAGAAGTAGTGGAGCTGATCCGCGTCCTCGGGGTGGTAGATAATGGTGGCAATGTCCTCGATCATGGTGGCCACGTCGTCGGCAGACTGCCAGTAGTTCTTCTGGATGCCCCAGACGTTGCCCTCCTGGATGGCCTTCATATCCGCCAGATAGTCCCCGTTGGCCAGAATGTCTGCCACGGTGGACACGCTGACGTCGCTGGTATTGTCATAGATCAGGATCTCGGCGTCCACCGCCCCCTGATAGAACTCCTCCACGGTCATCTTGGTGTTGCCGCCCTGGCCGGGCTCCAGCTCCGCAAAGGGATATGTGCCGCCGGCCAGCTCCAGCATCTTGTTGACATAGTCGCCGCCGTTGCGCACGTAGACGGTACCCTTGAAGATATAGGTCTGGAGGATGGTGGGGTGCTCGCTCTCCCCGGCCACGCTCTCGGCCACGGCATTCACCCGCTGCACCTCTTCGTCGAAGTAGGCGTCGGCCTCCTCCTCCATGTCAAGCAGGGCGCCCACCAGCTTGACCCACTCCACGCGGCCCAGGGGGTGGTTCTCCAGGTGCTGGCTGTCGGCGATGTAGGGGATGCCCAGCTCGTCCAGCTTGGCCAGCACCTCGTCGCTGCCGTGCATGGTGTTGGCGGAGATCAGGATGATCTGGGGCGCGGCGGCGCTGATGAGCTCATAGTCGGGGGCGGAGTTCTTGCCCACATAGGTGGTGGTGCCGTCCTCAATCTGCTGGGCAACCTGCTCGATATGCCATTTATCCTTGTCGGTGGTCACCAGACTCACCTTGTCCAGCGCCCCGATGGCGTGAAACAGGGTGGCGTGGGTGGTGGAGAAGCAGCCCAGCTTGGTCAGCGGGGCCTGGAGAACGGTCATGTCCCCCGTGTCGTCCGGCGCCTCTCCCCCCTCGGGCACCCACAGGAACTTCTGTCCCGCGCCGTCGGTGATGATCTTACAGCCGTTGGCACAGTAGTCCACCGCGAAGTTGTTGGCATACTGGAGCTCCATGCTGCGCACCACGGTCAGGTCGTTCTTGTCTGCCGCAGCGGTCTCCACCACGGGGGACGGGCTGGGACTCTCCGGCACAGTCTGCTGGCCGCAGCCCGCCGCTGTGAGCAGCAGGGCGGCGGTCAGGCACAGCCCGGCCGCCCGATTCAGATGGTGTATCATTGCGATTCCTCCTTGTCATCTGGTTCTTCTCTATCTGGAAACGCGGTTTTCCACGTATTCCACCACTCCAATTTCCCCTCCAGCCGGCAGGCGTGCTCCAGCATCCTCCGGTGCATCTGGCAGTCCAGGGGGGAGGGCCCGGCCCGCCGGGCGGCAGGACAGCCCCCGCCGCACAGGCCGAAGGCGGGACAGCGGGCGCATTCCTCCGGCGGTTCCAGCCCGGGGCAGGGACTCTGCGGCAGGGCCGTCCCCGCGCCCAGCGTCCCCAGGAGGCACCCCTCCGCCCCGGCCAGGGCGGAGCAGGGCCACAGACGGCCGTCCGGCGTCACCGCCAGGGAGCGCCCGGTCTGGGCGTTGCAGTAGCAGTCCCGTCTGCAGCCCGTGCGCAGCAGCAGGCGCAGGCGCTCCAGCTCCTTGAGCCGCACCGGGCGGCCCAGCCGGGCCAGCTGATCGTGACGGGCCAGCAGGCGGTTCAAACCCTCGGCCAGCGCCTGGGGGGAGGGGGACAGCCCCGCCCCCGCGCCCCGGCCCTGGGGCCGCACCAGATCCAGGCCCACACCGTGGACGTTGCCGCACCACAGGGCAAAGTCCAGCAGACGGTCCAGGCCGCGCACACTGCCCGCCGACACCACCGCGGTCAGGTTGGCCGCCATGCCGGCCGCCGCCAGGGTCTGGAGCCCGCGGGCCGTCGCCTGGAAGGAGGGCTCCCCCTCCGGGGTGCGGCGGGCGGCGTTGTCCGGGCCCACCCCGTCCAGGCTCACCCCCACGGCCACCCGCCGGGCCCTCAGCTCCCGGCAGAGCGCCGGTGTGAGCAGCGTGCCGTTGGTCTGGATGGCGGCGTGGAACCTCCGTCCGGAGGCCCGGCCGAAGTCCAGCACCTTCGCCGCCGTGTCCCAGCGCAGCAGGGGCTCCCCGCCGGTGAACTGGATGCGCAGGGCTTCCCCCGGCGGGCAGGCCAGAGCCACGGCCTCTGCCGCCCGCTCGGGGGAGAGATCCTCACCCGCCGGCCCGCTCCCGGCGTAGCAGTAGCCGCAGGCCAGATTACAGCGGTTGGTGAGGCGCAGCACCAGGGTGTCCAGCCCGCCCTTCATTGAAAGCCGTCCTCCATCACGCCCTCCATGTCCATGTAGATGCGCCGGATGGCCCGCAGCTCCTCCTCACCCGCCTGCCACATCCCCCGCTGGTGGGCCTCCAGGAAGCGTTCACTCATCTGGAGCACCGCCGCGTCGTTGACCTGCTCCATCCACCGGCGGGTCTCCTCGTCCAGGAGGAACTGCCGCGCCATGGCGTCGTACATCCAGTTGGAGGCCACCTCCGCCGCCGCGTCCCAGCCAAAAAAGGTGTCAAAGGTGGTGGACAGCTCCTGGGCGCCCTTGTAGCCGTGGCGCTTCAGGCCCTCCAGCCACTTGGGATTGAGGATGCGGCTGCGCATGACCCGGGCCAGCTCGGTCTCCACACGGGCGGTCTCCGGTCGGGCGGGGTCGGCGGTGAGGCCCGCCACGGAGACGGGCTTCTGCCCGCTGCAGTCCCGGACGCAGGCGATCAGGCCGCCATGATAGCTGTAAAAATCGTCGCTGTCCAGCATGTCGATCTCCACCGACGACTCGTTCTTGATGGTCATCCCCACGGAGGACAGCTGGCTGCGGAACAGCTCCGGCATGGCCTGGCCGTGGAAGCGGCTGCTGTACCCGTGGGCGCTCCAGAGGGTGTAGACCTGGCTCAGATCCCTCCAGCTCTCCCAGTTCTGGCTGTGGATGGCCTTGCTCACCCCTGCGCCGTAGGTGCCGGGTGGGCAGCCGAACACCCGCAGGGATGCTTGCTCCAACGCCTCATTTTCGCTCAGGCCCTCGGCCACCAGCCGCTCCCGCTCCTGGTCGGTGTGCTTTTTGACAAAGTTCTGCTCCTGGGGCTCATCCAGGCCGGCCACGGCCAGCACCGCCCGCTCCACCAGCTCCACCACGTTGGGGAAGGTGTCCCGGAACAGGCCGCTGATGCGCAGCACCGCGTCGATGCGGGGGCGGCCCAGCTCCGCCAGGGGGATGGGCTCCACCCCCACCACCTTGTCCGTCTGGCCCAGATAGCGGGGGCGCACCCCCATCAGGGCGAACACCTCTGCGATGTCCTCTCCGTTGGTTTTCATGCACTCGTCGGAGTAGACCACGATCGCCACACTCTCCGGCCAGGGTTCCCCCCTCTGGGCCCGGTAGGCGTCGACCGCCTGCTCCGCCAGCGTCTGTCCCACCGTCCATGCCGCCCGGCTGGGTACGGCGGCGGGGTCGATGGCGTAAAAGTTCCGGCCCGTGGGCAGGATGTGGACATTCCCCCGGGAGGGACTGCCTCCGGGCAAGGGCGGGACAAAGCGCCCCTCCACCCCCGCCAGCAGCAGATCCAGCTCGTCCGTGGTTTGGCGCAGCCGGGGCGCCGCCTGGGTGCAGACAAAGTCCAGCACCCGCGCCAGCGGGGTGGTGTCTCCCGGAAAGCCCTCCTCCGCCAGGAGCTCCGCCGCAGCCTCCGGCCGGTAGCCCTCCGCCGACAGGCGGGCAAGGAGCCGCCGGGCCGTCGCAATCGCCCCGTCCACAATGCGCAGGGCGGTGCGCCCGTCGGGGTAGAGCCGCTCCGGCGCGGCCCGCAGCTCCTCGGGCGCCCACCCCTGGGCCAGCAGTATGCTGTCCTCCAGGGCGGGCACGGCGCCGTTTGGTACCCGCACCAGGGCTCGGGCCAGGTGGTCGAAGCGCTCCCCCTCCGGGGGCTGGCCGTAGATGTGCAGGCCGTCCCGCACCAGGGAGGTCTTGATGCGGCTCACCCAGCGGTGGAGGCGGGCCACCCCCTCCTCCGGCTCGGCCTCCAGATCCGCCCGCTCCAGCTGGAGATCGGTAGTCACCTCCAGCTCCTCCGCCAGGGTGAAGATCCGCTCCAGCAGTGCGGGCACCTGGGCAGGCCGGGCCTGGCGGGCGTGATAGTAGCCGTCGATGGCCTCGTCCAGATCGGTGAGGCCGCCGTAGGTGTCCGCGTCGTCCATGGAGGGGATCAGGTGGTCGAGTATGCAGGCGTAGGAGCGGCGCTTGGCCTGCATCCCCTCCCCCAGGATGCTGATGTTGTAAATGTAGAGGTGGGGCATCCCGCCGATGCAGATGTCGCCGAAGCAGCCGGAGGACAGGCCGATCTCCTTGCCCGGTAGCCACTCCAGGGTGCCGTGGGTGCCCACGTGGAGCACCACGTCCGCCCCGAACACCTCGTCCACCCAGCGGTAAAAGGCCAGGTAGGAGTGGGGCGGGGTGCTGTCGGTGCTGTGGTAGAGCTCCTCCGCCCGCTCCGGCGCCGAGCGCATGGGCTGCACCCCCACAAAGAGGCTGCCGTTTCGGATACCGGGGATGACGATCTGGCTGCCGGACACCATCACGGTGCCCGGGGCGGGGCCCCAGCTCTCCTCCATCTGGGCCCGGGTCTCGGGGTTAAGACGGTCGAACCACCCCCGATACTGCTCCGCCGGCACCGTGGCCTCCGTCCGCTCCAGCGCGGCCTCCGGGGAGAGCCAGCGGTTGTCGTTGGTCACCGCCGCCCGGATGCGGGCAATGATCTCCGCCCCGCTGGAAAAGGAGTAGGCTGTGCGCAGGCCCTGGTTCTCCAGGGTCCGCACCACCCGGAATACCGTCTCCGGCGTGTCCAGGCCGTGGGCGCTGCCGATGGTGTCGCTGCGGGGCGGCATGTTGTGAAAGATGACGGCCACCTTTTTCTCCGGCATGGGCTTGCGGGCCAGTTCCGCCCAGCGGCAGGCCAGCTCCGCCACCCTCGTCACCCGGTCGGGCAGGGGGAGGCACACCTTCCGCCCGTCCGCCGTCCGCTCCGTCACCGCGTAGGGCACGGAAATGAGCTGCCCGTCAAACTCCGGCTGGTAGACGCACACGGGCAGGGAGACCAGATCCAGGCCCCGGATATCCCGCCGGTACTCGTCAGCACTGAAGTAGGTGGTGAGTCCCTGGATCACCGGCAGGCCCCAGTTCTCAAACACGCTGGCGGGCACCTGGCCCGCCCGGGCCTCCCGCCCGGCCAGGGTGGTCAGGCTGAAGCCGTAGGACACCACCAGCGCCCCCGGAATGGGGGTGCCGTCCGCCCTGCGGTAGAACCGCTCCATCCGGTAGAGGATGCCCTGCTCCGTCCCGTGGTCGGCGGCGAAGGAGTCGGACAGGGCGTATGGGACGCCCCCCCGGGCCTGAATGGCCCGCAGCAGGGCGTCCACATGCTCCAGATTGCCGGTTCTGGCGTAGTGGTCATGGATCAGCACACCGATGACCGGCCGGGTCTCGGCGGCCATCCGTGTCCGGTACCCCGCCTCCCTCTCCGGCGGCAGGAAGCCCTCCAGGGTGTACACCCCCTGCCCCCGGGGCGGGCTCGGAGGGCTGAGGGGATAATCCCCGCCGAAGCGGCCGTTGAGGGCGCAGAGCACCAGCCCCTCCAGATCCCCCGGGCTCCCCGCCTGGTAATAGCTGTCCAGCGCGGCGTAGAGGGCCGGCTCCAGCCCCAACCTGGGGAGCAGCTCGGCCAGCTCGTCCCCCATGGTGGAGGTAAAATAGACCGGCCGCCCCTCCAGCGCCTCCCACAGCCGGGAAAAGCAGTACAGGTTCTGAATCGAGCCATGGGAGGCCAGAAAGGCCATGTCCGCCGCCGCGCCGTCGGCCAGAAGGGCCCGCTCCAGCCCGGCGTCGGCATTTATCTCCCGCACGGAGTAGACCCTGCCCTCCACCGCGCCGGGGTACCGGCGCTCCAGGGCGGCCAGGGCCTGAGGCAGGGCCCAGAGCCGGTATTCATTCATGAGCACGAAAAGCAGCTTTACCATAGACGCCTCCTTAACCCGCCGCCGGGCTGTGGCCGCGCACCAGCTGGGCCAGCGGCCTGGCCCGCAGCTCCTCCACCCGGTAGCAGGGCGCACCCATCACCTGGGCCACCTGAGCCGCCAGCCCCAGAGAGACAAACTGCCGCTCGGTGTCGATCACCACCGCTGGGATGTGGGCCTCCGCCACCCGCCGGGCGGCCCGCAGGGCCTCCTCCACCGGGTCGCCGCCCCGGCTGAAATTGGCCCGGCCGTCGGTGATGAGCACCAGCAGGGGCAGGGAATCCCGCACCCGGCGGCGCTGCCGCTCCAGCATGCGGCGGGCCTCCTCTAGCCCAGCGGCCAGCGGGGTCCGCCCGCCGGTGGGGAGGGCCTGGAGCTCCCGCTGGGCCAGCTCCACGCTGCGGGTGAGCTCCAGCACAGCGGCGGCCTCCCCGCCCCGGAAGGCCACCAGCCCCACCTGATCCCGCTTCTGGTAGGAGTCCATCAGCATGGAGAGCACCGCCTCCTTGACCTCCTTCATCCGCCTGGCCGCACCCATGGAGCCGCTGGCGTCCACGGCGAACACGATGTCCGCACCCACGCGGCTTTCCCGCACCTTCACCCGCAGGTCGGGGGGCAGGATGACCAGGCCGGACTGCCCGCCGCCCCGGCTCCACTGATAGGGGGCGGCGGCCCGCAGCGTGGCGCCCACCGCCAGATCTTCCGCCTTCCCCCGGGGGATGCGGTCGCCCACGGCCCGCCCCCGCCGGGTGGCGGAGCGGGTCTTGCTGCGCCGCCCGCTGCCCCGGCGGGCCAGGCGGTCGGCCCGGGTGGTGAGCAGGGCTCTCACCTCGTAGAGGTTCTCCCCCTGCTCCAACCGCTCTCGGGACGGCCCCTGCTCCGTGGGTGGCGCGGGGGCCTGAACCCCCTCCTGCGGCGGCCCGTCGGCGGGGTGGGACTCGTCCGCCGGTCCATCCCCGCCCCCGGCCTGTCCGTCCGCTCCAGATCCCCGAGGGGGCTCCTCCCCTCTCTCCTGTCGCGGGGGCGGGCCTTCGCTTCCCTCCCGCCTGCGGTGGGGCAGGGCCAGCTCCGCCGCCGTGTGGAGATCCTCCAAGTTGATGTAAGTGCGCCCGGCCAAGGCGGCCAGGGCGCGGGCGGTGTGCAGGATGGCCAGCTCCGCCCGGTGCCCGGCGGCGTTGGCCTGCCGGGCCAGCAGGCAGGCGGCCTGCTCCTCCGCCTCCCCCACGTCCACCTGGGGCAGCAGGGCGCGGGCGGCGGCCAGCTGCCCGGCCAGCCGCTCCTCCCGCCGGGCCCACTGGGCGCGAAAGGCGGCGGGGTTTTCCTCAAAGGCCAAGCGGCGGCGCACCACCTCTTTCCGGGCCTCCGGCTCCCGCTCCCCCGTTACCGCCACATAGAGGCCGAAGCGGTCCAGCAGCTGGGGGCGGAGCGTCCCCTCCTCCGGATTCATGGTGCCCACCAGGGCGAAGCGGGCGGGGCAGGTGTGGGAGATGCCGTCCCGCTCCACCCGGCACACTCCGGTCTCCAGCGTGTCCAGCAGGGCGGCGGTCAGGGCGGAGGGGAGCAGATTTACCTCGTCGGCATAGAGCACCGCCCCGTCGGCCCGGGCCAGCAAACCGGGCTGGAAGGTTCTGCAGCCGGTGCGCACCGCCGCCTCCAGCTCCACACCGCCCAGCAGCATGTCCTCCGTGGCGCTTACCGGCAGCTCCAGCAGGCGCACTCCGTCCAGGCCGCCCAGGGCCCGCACCAGAGTGGACTTGGCCGTCCCCTTTTCCCCGCACAGCAGCACCCCGCCGATGCGGGGCTCCACCGCCAGGCAGAGGAGGGCCTGCTTTGCCCGCTCCTGCCCCACCACGGCGGTGAAAGGATACAGGGGCCTATCCATAGAACAGCGCCTCCCAGTCGATGCCGGCATCTCCAGCCTGCTCAAACGGGGCCCGGCGCAGGCGGTGGGGCAGGGCCAGTTCCGCCGCCCGCCGCAGCTCCTCCATTCCGGCCTCCGTCCGGCCCTCCAGAGCCGCCAGAGCCCGTGCCGTCTTGAGCATGGTGATGTCCGCCCGGTGGCCGTCCACCTGGAGAGCGGTGCACACCCGGGCCACGGTATCGAACAGGGGCTCGGGCAGGGACACCTGGGGCAGCAGGGCCTGGGCCGACCCGATCCGACGCCGGAGGGCCTCCTGCTCCGGCGCCCAGCGGGCGCAGAAGGCGGCGGGGTTTTCCTCAAAGGCCAGGCGGCGGCGCACCACCTCCTTGCGGGCCTCCGCCTCCTGTTCGCCGTGCACCTCCACCATCAGGCCGAAGCGATCCAGCAGCTGGGGCCGCAGATCCCCCTCCTCCGGGTTCATGGTGCCCACCAGGATGAAGCGGGCCGGATGGCTGTAGGAGATCCCCTCCCGCTCCACGGTGTTGACCCCCATGGCGGCGGAGTCCAGCAGCACGTCCACAATGTGATCCTCCAGCAGGTTGATCTCGTCCACGTAGAGGATATTTCCATTGGCCTGGGCCAGCAGGCCGGGCTCAAAGGCGCGGACGCCCTCCTTCAGCGCCCGCTCCAGATCCAGGGTGCCCACCACCCGGTCCTCGGTGGCGCTTACGGGGAGCTCCACCACTCGGCGGCGGTAGGGAACGGCGCGGCGGGCCGGGCTGGACCGGCACTCGTCGCACAGCGCCTCACCATCCATCCGGCAGTGGAAGGGGCACCCCTCCGCCACCTCCACCTCGTCCATCAGCTCTGCCAAACCGCGCACCGCCGTGGACTTGGCCGTTCCTTTCTCCCCCTGGATCAGCACGCCGCCCAGGCGGGGCTCCACCAGGTTGAGCAGCAGCGCGGTTTTCAGCTTTTCCTGCCCCACCAGGGCTGAGAAGGGGTATTCGTATCGTTCCATTTGCGCATGACCGCCTTTCTGTATCGGGAAGATGAACGCAAAAAACCGGGGTCGGAGCGTGCTCCGATCCCGGTTTTCCTGCAAACAGTTCATCCCCCGCCTACGGGGGATATTCCTCTGCCGCACACTGGCTCCTGAGATCCGAAGAGCATGTCCTGTGCACGCAGCAGGCAGGTTTTCTGACTCATGCGTCTCCGTCCACGCCAGCCTTCCCGGCATTACCTGCCAGTGGCATTTTTGGCGGGACTCCGCAATTACAGCAGCGGCCCTGTGCGGGAGTTTCACCCGGCTTCCCTTTTCCGTCTCCACCCGGAGGGGAGACGCACCTGTGCGTTCGCTATTTTATTTGTAGCAACTTGATTGTATTCCCCATTTTATTCGTTGTCAATCGTTAATTTCCTTTCGGAGAGATTTTGCCCATTCTGAGGTGGAGGCGAACTGCCGTAAGTGCCTGCCAAACGCCTTTTGCGGGCGGAAACCCGCACCCACTTCTCGGGAGAAGCGCACAGCGTGCGGCAAAGTGCAGAGAGGGACAAGCCAGGGAGCGACCGCCGTCACGGCCGTGTCACCCCTGTGTGCCGGTTTCGGGGCAGGGGTGGGGCAGGGCCCCCTGAAACGGGATTTTGGCGGCGTTGGGCCGCGTGTGGGCAAGTGGTTCCTGGGCGGGAGTGTCACGGAAAATCTGCCCTCCCAGAGTAGCATGAATTCCAGAGAGAAAAGGCCTCCGGGGGCCCGATTCTGGGTTCTCCGGAGGCGTTCGATTTTAGTACTAGGATAAAGGACCGACGTCGGTGAACCGCCGCCGGCCCAATCACAACGCCCCGCAGTGCGGGGCGTGCCAAGGGGTTGCGGGATTTCGGCTCAGACCAAGCTTAGGTGGTCGCTGAAGGCGGAGTTCGAAGTTTTAGGTGGTCGGTAGTATTGAGAAAGGCAGTGTTACCAGCTGGTTCCAGCCTTTTTGACCGCCGCTGTGGGGGCGTTTGGGCTGGGGACATCCTTCCACGCCGGGGTACGCAAATCCTGCGCCACATAAAACAAAGATAGGGTCTTTTGCGCTGGACGGGAAATGATACGTTGTAACAAAGAAAAGGCAAATGATAATGTTCTGTTAACTCTGCGTCGTTGGCCTAGCTATTTCTCCTCTTCTGCGGTATGTTGTGTTGCTGCAAAGGAGGTAATAAGCCATGGCAAAACGTAGAGCCAACGGGGAGGGAAACCTCCGCAAGCGCAAGGACGGTCGCTGGGAGGGCCGGTACACCGCCGGCCGCGACCCGGAGACGGGCAGGGCCATCTACAAGAACGTCCTGGGAAAAACCCAGGCAGAGGCCAAGGCCAAGCTGAAACAAGCAATCGAGGAAGCGAAAGGACTGGACACGGCCAAGGTTGGCCGGTACACGGTGGGGCAGTGGATGGAGGTGTGGTTTGAGCACTACGCCAAGATAAAAGTACGGCCATCCTCCCACCAGACCTACCGGGGCTACATCGACAACCACATCAAACCCAACATTGGCAAGGTCCCCCTGGAAAAACTCACTCCTCTGGAATTGCAGAAGTTCTACAAGAAGCTGCTGGAGCAGGGAAGGGCAGGCCGGCTGGAGTCCAGGCACCAGGCCAAGGGGCTGAGCCCCAAGACCGTGCGGAACATCCACCAGATCATCTCCTCTGCGATGAACTTAGCCAGGGAGCAGAAACTGATCACCGCAAATCCTGCGGAGGGCTGTGCCCTGCCCCGGCTGGAGCACAAGGAGATGAAAACCCTGCTGGTGGAGCAGCTCCAGTCCTTCCTGAGAGAGTCCAAGGACAGCGGCGTGTTTGAGCTCTACTATCTGGAATTGGCTACTGGGCTCCGCCGGGGAGAACTTCTCGGCCTGAAATGGGTGGACATTGATTTGGAGCGGGGTGACCTCCGGGTACGGCGGCAGATCGCCCGGATCAACGGCGAGGTGGTGGAGGCGCCCCTGAAAACGAAAAACGCCTACCGCACCCTGCCGCTGGCAGAGGATACGATAGGCGTTCTGAAAGCACAGAAACAGAAAACAGGAGACAGCCCGTGGGTGTTCCCTAGCCCCACCGGCAGGCCGATTTCACCGGACAGCGTGCTGCACATGCTCCACCGGGTGCTGAAACGGGCAGGGCTACCTCGAGTGAGGTTCCACGATTTGCGTCACACATTTGCCACCCTGGCCCTCCAGAACGGGGTGGACGTGAAAACGGTATCCGGAATGCTGGGGCACTTCTCGGCGGGGTTTACCCTGGACACCTACGCCCATGTGACCACGGCCTCCCAGCGCCAGGCGGCCAAAACGATGGGCAGTATCCTCTCCGGCAGTCTCCAGCCCTGAACGCTCCGAGATCCCGTATGGGTCACGGTTTGGGTCAGATAAAAACGGCAAAAATAATCATCCAGAAAAAATGATGAAAACAAGAGAAAACCCGTCAGAATCCATGGATTCTGACGGGTTTATGGTTGCGGGGGATGGATTTGAACCACCGACCTCCGGGTTATGAGCCCGACGAGCTACCAAGCTGCTCTACCCCGCGATATGGTGCCGGAGACCGGGGTCGAACCGGCACGGGATTCCTCCCACGGGATTTTAAGTCCCGGGCGTCTGCCAATTCCGCCACTCCGGCGTGGAGGGCTCCAGTCTCTTGCTTTTGAGTGCTCAATTAGAATACCACAGTCAAAGCCTCTTGTCAACCCCTATTTTTAAAAAGCCGCCCGACAGGAATCGTATACATCTTTCCCTCCCTCCGGCATATACTGATATGTACACGACTTACGAAGGAGGTATCCCCATGCAACACACGCAGCAGGACGAAACCATTCTGCGCACCGAGCCAAAGGAAGACATAGATGACCTGATTTTCCGCGCCGATCCCGGCTGGATGGTCAGTGAGCGATAAAACCGCCCGCCCTCGGGCGGTTTTTTCCTGCCACTCTCTTTACAATTTCCACTCTTTTGGATATAATATGAGGGCTATTTTATGGAAATGAGTGTGGTTTTACATGCTTCAGTTTGATGAATACAAGGTAAAGCTCAACAATCTGCGCCCAGAGCTGGACGAGCTGGACCAGGCCTTGGGCCTGGAGACGGCCATCCGGGAGGTGGAGATGCTGGAGTCGGAGAGCGCTTCCGACGGCTTTTGGGACAACCTGGAGAAGGCCCAAAAGGTGCAGCAGCGGGTCAAGCAGCTACGGGACAAGATTGAGGGCCAGCAAAGGCGCAAGACCCAGTGGGACGACCTGATGACCCTGTGCGAGTTGGGCAACGAGGCCGAGGACGAGACTCTGGTTCCCGAAGTGGAGGAGGGCTTCGCCAAGCTGGAGGCCGAGATAGAGGAGGCCAAGCTGTCCACTCTGCTCACCGGCGAGTATGACGGCTCCAATGCCATCCTCACCTTTCACGCCGGCGCGGGCGGCACCGAGGCCCAGGACTGGGCGCAGATGCTCTTCCGCATGTACACCCGCTGGGCGGAGCGCCACGGCTACGTGTGCAAGACGCTGGACTACCTGGACGGCGACGAGGCCGGCCTCAAGAGCGCCACCATTTCCATCGAGGGTGAGAATGCCTACGGCCACCTCAAGAGTGAGCACGGCGTGCACCGGCTGGTCCGGGTCTCCCCCTTTGACGCCAACGCCCGGCGTCAGACCTCCTTCGCCGCGCTGGAGGTCATGCCGGAGATTCCCGACGATGTAGAGGTGGACATCCGCCCGGAGGATGTCGAGATGCAGGTGTTCCGCTCCTCCGGTGCCGGCGGCCAGCACATCAACAAGACCTCTTCCGCTGTCCGCCTGATCCACAAGCCCACCGGCATTGTGGTTTCCTGTCAGACCGAGCGCAGCCAGTTTCAGAACCGGGACACCTGTATGCGGATGCTGCGCTCCAAGCTGGTGGAGCTTCAGATGCAGGCCCACGCGGAGAAGATCTCCGACATCAAGGGTGTACAGCTCAAGATCGAGTGGGGCAGCCAGATCCGTTCTTACGTGTTTATGCCCTACCAGTTGGTAAAGGACAACCGTACCGGCTATGAGACCAGCAACATCAACGCCGTGATGGACGGCGAGCTGGACGGCTTCATCAACGCCTATCTGAAGGCGGAGGCCACCGGCAACTGGGCTGAAAAATAAATTATTTCCTACACGAATCTTTTGAGCAGCGGGCTCATAAGATTCGTGTGCTTTTTGCACACTTTTTTTCTCCGCCACCTTGTATTTTTGTTTCCAGTTTGTTACCATTAGGATGCCCCAAAAAACGCCTTTCATAGGGAAAGGCAATGAGGAAAGGTGGAATGTTTTCTATGAGAAAACCCGCAAGCAAATTCCTGTCCCTGTTCCTCGTGCTGGCTATGGTGTGCTCCCTGTTCGGGGCCGCCTTTGCCGCAGAGGAAGAAACCGCAACCCCCTATGTCATTCCCGATGTCGATGGTAAGGTTGTTATTCTCCATACCAACGACACCCACGGCGCGGATCTGGACGAGGAGGGCACTTCCTTCGGCATGGCCGGTGTGGCCCAGCTGAAGAAGGACTTCGAGGCCGCTGGCGCCGATGTGCTGCTGGTCTCTGCCGGCGACTCCATCATGGGCAAGCCCCTGGTGAGCGCCGACCAGGGCAAGAGCGCCATCGAGTTCATGAACGCCGCCGGTTATGATGCCATGACCGTGGGCAACCATGAGCTGGACTTCGGCATCGACAACCTCAAGGCCCTGGCCAAGGATGCCGACTTCCCCATCCTGTGCGCCGACATGACCACTGAGGCCGACGGCAAGACTGTCTTCGACTCCAACAAGATCTTTGAGATCGGCGGCGTGAAGGTGGGCGTGTTCGGCCTGGCCACCCCCGAGACCCTGACCAAGGCCGACGCCTCCAAGATGCCCGGCATCACCTTCCCCCAGACCGACAAGCTGTACGCCGTCGCCCAGGCTCAGGTCGATGAGCTGAACAAGGCCGGCGCCGATCTGATTGTCTGCCTGGGCCACCTGGGCATCGATGACGAGAGCATCGGCAACCGCTCCATCGACGTGTGTGAGCACGTGAACGGCATTGACCTGTTCATCGACGGCCACAGCCACTCCACCACTGCCGATATCATTGCCAAGGTGGGCGACACCAACGTGGTCAACGGCGCCAAGATCGTCTCCACTGGCACCGCTCTGGCCAACGTGGGCGTGGTGATCTACGATCAGGAGACCGGCACCCTGACCGACGAGCTGGTTCCCGCCGCCTCCTACACCAAGACCGACGCCGATGTGGCCAAGCTGGTGGACGACCGCAACACCGCCGTTGATAAGGTCTACGGCGAGAAGATCGCCACCACCGAGGTGGATCTGAACGGCTCCCGCTCCGGCGGTGCGGCCACCGATCCTGTTACCAAGGCCGAGATGACCTTCCCCGAGGGCGAGGGCGTCCGCACCACTGAGACCAACCTGGGCGACTTTGCCGCCGACGCCATCCTGTGGCAGGCCCGCCAGACTCTGGGCGAGGAGAACGTGGACGCCGCGCTGACCAACGGCGGCGGCATCCGCGAGGCTCTGGCCAAGGGCGACATTTCCAAGAAGAGCCTGCTGGCCGTCTTCCCCTTCGGCAACACCGTGGCCACCATCGACGTGACCGGCGCCCAGCTTCTGGAGGCCCTGGAGGCCGCTACCTGCACCACCCCCGAGGCCATCGGCGCCTTCCCCCAGGTGTCCGGCATTGAGTTCACCCTCAACACCGGCGTTCCCTATGTGAACGGCACTCAATACGCCAACTCTACCTACTACGCTCCTGCCAATCCCGGCAGCCGCGTCACCATCTCCACGGTGAACGGCGAGGCCTTTGATCCCGCCGCCACCTACACCATCGCCACCAACGACTTCACCGCCAAGGGCGGCGACACCTACGGCGTGTTCAAGACCGCCGGCGGCTGGAAGGATGTGGGCGTGTCCCTGGAGGACGCCCTGATCAACTACACCACTGAGGAGCTGGACGGCACCATCACCGCCGAGCAGTACGGCGAGCCCGCCGGCCGCATCACCATTGTGGACGAGCCCGCCAACTATCCCGCCGATCTGGAGACCGGCTCCTGGTACTACAACGCCGCCGTGTATGCCTTGGACAATGGCATCATGAACGGCACCAACAAGGGCTTTGAGCCCACCGGCACCGTCACCCGCGCCACCGTGTACCAGACCCTCTATAACATGGAGGGTAAGCCCGCGGTTGAAAAGACCACTGTGACCGGCACCGAGGGCGAGTGGTACGCCAACGCCATTAACTGGGCCGCCTCCGCCGGCCTGTTTGAGGGCACTGAGTACGGCACCGACACCGTAATCACCCGTTCCGGTATCGCCACTATTATCGCCGATTACGCCTCCTACAAGGGTATTACCGTGGACACCTCCGGCATGGCTATGAAGGAGGCTCCCGACTACGACTCCATCCCCGCCGCCGATCTGGAGGGCATGACCTTCTGCTATTATGGCAAGGTGATGACCGGTGACCAGAAGGGCAATCTGAACCCCAACGGCCAGCTCACCCGCGCTGAGTTTGCCCAGGTGCTCAAGAACTTCAGCGTCCTCAAGCCCACCTATGTGGAGACCGTGGTTTCCATCCCTGTAGCCGCCCAGGACGGGATCCCTGCCCATGAGATTCCCGCCACCCTGACCCTGCCCGTCTCCGCCTCCAAGGACGCGAAGGTCCCCGGCGTGGTGATGCTCCACGGCACCGGCTCCAACCGGGACGAAGCCGGCATGGGTTACGCCCTGGCCGCCCCCCGTATGGCCGCCGACGGCATCGCCACCCTGCGCATCGACTTCATGGGAAACGGCGACTCCACCGCCAGCTACCGGGATTACAACTACACCTCCGCCGTCATTGACGCCAAGGCCGCCGCGGACTACCTGGCCGGCCTGGAGACTGTGGACGGCGGGAACCTGGGCGTCATGGGCTGGAGCCAGGGCGGAACCGACGCCCTGCTGGCCGCAGAGGCCCACCCCGACACCTTCCAGGCTGTTGTCACCTGGTCCGGCGCCCTGGAGCTGAACGGCGCCTCCCTGTTTGCGGGTACCAGCTTTGAGGATGCCTATGCCCAGGCCAAAAAAGAGGGCTTTTATACGATGACCTTTGACTGGCGGGAGCCCTTGGAGCTGGGTGAGCGCTGGTTCCAGGAGGTGGCCGAAACCAACATTCTGAAGGTAACTGCTGACATCAAGGCCCCCATTCTGGCCATCAACGGCAAGGACGATACTACCGTCACCCCCGATAACGCCGAGAAGATTGTGAAGGCCGCCGCTAACGCCGACAGCCAGTTGCTGCTGGTGGATAACTGCGACCACACCTACAACGTGTTCTCTGGCGATTTCACTGCCCTCTATCAGACGGTGGACGCCACCGCCGCTTTCTTCCAGGCGCAGTTGATCCCCGCTGCCGCCCAGGCCGCGGCCTGATTGATCTCCCCCTACACACCAGGCACCCCCGGAGTCCAACGGCTCCGGGGGTGCCTTCGTATTTCTTGCTTTTCCGTATGCCGGAAGCAGCAGCTCTTTTTAGCCCCGTCGACAGGCCACAGCCCTGCAAAAAGGCCCGGAACCAAATCGGTTCCGGGCCTTTTTTCTCTCTGGCTCAGTACATGCCGCCCTTTGAAACCCACAGAATAGGAGCGCTCTATAAAAATCTTTGGAACTCTACTTTTCCTTGTATTTCAAGGATTCCAGCGATTTTCAAAAAAATCATCCCCCACGCAAATCCACGTAATTCTGCGTAGATTGATGGGCAAATGGTGTAAGTTTGGTGTAAGCTCGGTGTAAGCCGGCCAAGGCCCGACCATCTTCTTAAACCCTTGATTTTCAGAGGTTTACGACGGCACGGGCAAAGGCTTCTTTCACCATTTCAAAATCTGTATGTGTGTAAACATCCAGGGTTACACTGGCATTGGAATGGCCCATTAGGTATTGAAGGCTTTTTACATCAATACCGGCTCTCTGCATATTGGTGCAAAAAGTGTGACGCAGCACATGAGGAGTAACTTTGGGCATTCTGGTTGTGAACGCCTTTCTATATCGTTTCGCAAAATTCCTCATATAGTTTTCCAAGTGCATAGCGACCTTTGGCCTACCCAGTTTGTCGAGGAAGAGGAAGCCGCTGTAACCATCAACCATCATTTCAACTTTGGGAACAGGACGCTCTTTCACGACGCGCCTTAGTGATAGATACGCGGTGTCCGTCAAAGGAATGGTTCGGATACCGCTCTTGGTCTTTGGCGGTGTAATGAAATATGGTTGATCCGCGGTTCGGCACAACTGATGCCGGATAAAGATACAACGCCGCTCGAAGCTGACATCCGATTTTGTCAGTCCATACAATTCACTCACGCGGAGGCCGGTTTCCAGGAGAATCACAATATCATCATAGTAATTCCCTGCATTGTCGTCCCGTATTGCCTGCAAATACTGGATCTGTTGTTCTTTGCTCAGCGCGTCTCGCACATAGGCGTCATCGGGAAGTATATCCGCCATTTTGAATTTGAATGGATTTTTCCGAATGATGTCATCGTCTACGGCCATCTCGAATGCTGGGCGGACTACGCTCTGAACCACACCAATGGTATTTCTTTTTAAGCCTTGGTCGTGCAATGCAACAAACCAGCTTTTTGCGTCAGACAGTTTTACGGAATTTACCTTCTTCTGGCCAAATGGCTCTGTATGTACCCGGTTGATTGCGGACTTATAGGCCCTCATCGAATTCGGCTTCAGACTTCGTTTCAAATTCACATACCGATCAACCAACTGCGCGACTGTGATCTCACCGGCAGAATAGTCAATCCCATCGCCCAGATCGTTCCTGATTATCTCTTCCTGCTTCCGCAACTCTTCCAACGTTTTTGCGTAGATATATTGCCGTTTTTTGTGAATGTCAGTGTAACGATACATATAGGAGCCGTTTTTCCGTTGGCTTTCACCATCTTTTAGAACCCGGCCTTTGCTATCTCGGCGCTTTTCTGACAAAACCAACGCTCCTTTCTTGAAAAGCGCTTAATAAGCACTTCTATTATAGCACAAGCAATTAAAAAGATGAACAACAACATGTATATTTCTACATAATCCTACACATTATCTTATCAAAGTGCTTAAATTGAGAACTCTTCTTCGATATATCGGTCAAATAACCGACGCTTGATCAGGCGTTTGGTTCCGACCCATAAAACGAAACGGCAGTCCTTGCTGTTCGTAAGCTCTCTCAGCTTATTGATCCCAATTCCTGAGTAGGCAGCCGCTTCTTCAAGGGTCAAATTGCTCTTTTCCCAAATCGGAATTTCTTTCATACAGACTCCTTTCACATACACAGTTCAGCCCCCAAGCAGGCTGCTATTGTAAAAAAATGAGGGGCGGTACCGCATATGGATACCGCTCCCATCCAAACATAGAAAAATCATGGGTTACCCCACAGACCATTTCCTGCGCTCTCATTCCAGACCGCGTATTTGCAGGCTGCCGCTGTGCGACACTTCCTTGGCAGGTATGCAAGCAGCATACTATCTGCTAATCCTGTATAACTTCTGCAGGCCCCTATTCTCCCCTTTGCACAGGGTACTTTGTCAAGGTACAGGTTCGGAATGGGCCCTAACATACGGCCCCATCCATTCATACAATAAACAGGGATGGGCTAAACGAATTTTTACACCTCCTCCCAAAATCTACATATTGTTTTTTTGTATTGACAACCACTATATATTGTGCTATATTTCCTTTGTAATTGATTTCTGCGCGAAATCCTCACCCGTTGAGGCACGGGCTTTCGGGCCTGTGTGTGGAGCGAGAGCTCCACCTGCGCACGTTGTTAGGTTTGTACGCAAATGTCAGCAGAGTTATTGCGCCCTTCGGGCCTTTAACGGCTGACTTTTTTATTTATCGGGGACATCCCCATCTATTGCGAGAATGACGACTGCCCATTGAATATCGGGCGGTATGGCTTTTGCCTGAATCGTCGTTCTCGCTTTTTTGTTGCCCAAATGCCGGAAGGCTTTGAGGATATATCAAGAAAGGTGGAATTCAACATGAAGTTCAAGAAGAAGTGGCGACATGGAGGCCGTCCCAGACAGGGGGCGCGTTCCAGCTCCCAAAATGTACTGTTCTGCACAGGTAAAGCCAAAAAGTTTACCGTCGTAAAAAAGGGGGACAGACATGGTACTAAGCAGGGAATATGCTCCGCAGATCGTGGTCAAAACTGAAGGGCTGCCGCGTGAGGATTGGCTGGAATACCGTCGGCTCGGCATTGGAGGAAGTGATGCAGCTGCTGTACTTGGTATCTCACCGTTTCAGACTGGGCGGGATCTCTACTATGACAAGCTTAAAATCGTTTCCGCAAACGATGATGACAACTGGGTGGCTAAGAAAGCCGGCACGCTGCTGGAGCCTTTAGTTGCTGAAATTTTTTCCTATCGGACAGGACTGAAGGTCTATCGAAAGCCATTCATGTATCAGCATCCAAAGTACCCCTGGATGCTGGCCGATCTGGACTATTTGGTGGAACTTCCAAATGGGAAAATCGCCATCTTGGAGTGTAAAACCACCAACCCATTTGGCAAGGAAAACTGGTGGTACAACGGCTGCGAGATCGTACCTCTGAATTACGAAGTCCAGGGGCGTCACTATATGTCCGTGATGAACATAGACCGGGTCTACTACTGCTGTTACTACACAAATACCGCCGAAGAGGCGATTATCCGCCATACCGACCGTGATGCCGCCTATGAAGCGGAACTCATCTTCCTGGAGGAGGATTTCTGGACAAACCGCGTCCAGGCCCATGTTCCGCCGCCCTATATTGAAAAAGATGGGGAACTGATCCTTCAGAGCATCAAGCGCAGATTTGGCCCCGCTGATCTGGATGCACCACCAGTCATGCTGAACCCATCCAATGCCATTCCGGTGCTTTCCTACTATGATCTGCGGAAAAAGAAGGCTGCGCTTTCCGCAGAAGTAAAAAAACTTGAAAATGAAATGAGCCGGGCCAAGGCCTACATCATCGAGCAGATGGGAAGCAGCTGTCGGGCCAATTACACTGGTGCAGATGCGGACTATGCTGTGTCCTATCTCCCAAGCTACACAACCGGCATTCCGAAAGACAAGCTGGAACGGCTGAAGGAGGTACATCCGGATATTTACAATGAGTACGTGGTCCGTTCAGTGACAAGAAGATTTACTGTCAAAAAAATTGCCGCGCAAGCGGCATAACAGAAATGGAGGTGACTGCCTGTGGGCATTGTCGCAAGTCTTGATAAGGTCTTATTCTGCAATACTACTACCAAATACTCTGTTCTCCGCATGAAGACCGACGATACCAGCATACCGGAGGACGCACGAAGCCCCTACCGCTACCACGACCATTTGATCCGATTTACTGCTGTTGGGTATGAGATCCCGCAGACAGAAACAGTAAAACTGGAACTGATCGGTGAGTGGAAAAACGGAAAATACGGTCTTCAGTTCCAAGTGGAGCGATGGCATGAGGTCGTTCCTCCCACTATTGCCGGGATACGGAATTATCTTGCCTCCGGACTTCTGAAAGGAATCGGTGAAAAAACTGCGGATGCCATTGTCTGCCGGTTTGGTCTGGAATCTCTGAACATCCTGGAAAATCAGCCGAAACGGCTTCTGGAAATCCGGGGGATTACAGAGGAGCGCCTTATAGAAATACAGGACGCCTATACGCAGACCCGCCGGATGCGGGATCTGCTGACTTTACTGGCTCCATATAATGTCACGCCGACTTCTGCCCGGAAGATTTATGAGTACCTTGGGCCAACCTGCGCGGATCTCGTGCGGGAGAGTCCATATAATCTGTGTCAGGTACCCACATTTGGCTTCAAACGGGTGGATGCCATCGTGCAAAAGTCTGGTGGGGATCTGAGAGACCCAAAGCGAGTGCGCGGCGCACTGTTCTATGCTCTGGAAAATGCTCGCTCAAAAGGTGGACATCTGTATCTGGAGGGGAATACGCTCCTGAAGGAATCCTCACAGTTGTTGAATGAGCGGGTCCCTCTCCCCCAAATGCGCGTCCCGCGGGATCAGGTCGAGCAGGAACTGTCTGCCATGATCGTCGGTGACGAAGTGGTATCCAACCAGGGCAATATCTATCTGCCCCGCGTATTTCTCCAGGAAAGCGAAACTGCTCAGCGGATCGTAGATCTGCTTCTGAAAAAACCGGAACCGATAAGCATTTTACTTGCTTTGGAGGATGTTAAAGCCAAACTTGGCATCAGGCTATCCAAGAAACAGCTTGACGGCGTCGAAATGGCTTTCCATCACAATCTCTCGATCATCACCGGGGGCCCCGGAACAGGCAAAACCACCGTTTTGAAAACGGTGATCGAAGTATATCGGCACCTGTATCCAGGGAAAAAACTATCTCTGGCCGCCCCGACCGGAAAAGCCAGCCGCCGCATGGCTGAGACTACTGGTGTAACGGATGCCCAGACCCTGCACAGCCTTCTCGGCCTGTACGGGGATGATGATGAGCGGCGAGCCCGGCAGCAGGAGCCGCTGGATACCGATTTTCTCATCGTAGACGAAACATCCATGATGGATATGTGGCTTGCACACCAGCTGTTCAAACGACTGCGCCTGGGGACAAAAGTCCTTCTGGTCGGTGATGCCGACCAGCTGGAGAGCGTCGGTGCCGGAGATGTGTTCATACAGCTGATCAACTGCGGCATTGTCCCGGTAACTGTGTTGGACGAGATTTTCCGCCAGGCAAAGGACAGTAGGATTGCCTACAACGCCAAATTCATCAATGAGGAGAAAACAGCCCTTTACTATGGTGAAGATTTCACCTTTACCAAGGCGGAAAGTCAGGAGGAGGCTGCGGAGTGGGTTCGTAAGCTCTATCGGGAGCAGACGGATCTGAGTGGCATTGAGCAAGTGGAGATCCTGTGCCCCTTTCGCACGGAGGGAGCAGTGTCCGCGCTCAACCTGAATGAAACGATCCGCGAGGACATCAACCCGCCCTCTGAAGATGCGCCGGAAATCGCGTGCGGCGGGAAGCTGTTCCGTCTGCATGACCGTGTGATGCAGACAAAAAACAACTACCACATCAAGCTCCATGACGAGACAGGCGCTTCGGTTGGCGAGGGTGTCTTTAACGGGGACATCGGCACAGTCTGCTCGGTACAGCCGGACAAAATTGAGGTCAACTATGATGGCAGATTCGCGGAGTATTCCAAAGAGGCGCTGGATGAATTGGAACTTTCTTACGCGATCACGATCCACAAAAGCATGGGATCGGAATACGATATTGTTATCATCCCTTTGATGGCGGCTCACAGAATACTGCTGTCAAAAAACCTCATTTATACGGCAATTACCCGTGCCAAACGGCGTGTCCTGCTGATTGGTGAAAAAAAGGCGCTCTATATGGCAATCAAGAAAAACGGCAAGGGAAAGCGCAATACCAATCTGGGACAGCGTATCCAACTTTACCATAAAGCAGTGACACACAGGCCTGTACCGGGTACGATGGTGGCCGATGAGAAATTGAAAAATGCTAGTTGATTTTGAGATGCGTGTGTAAAAAAAGGCACCGGCATCTCTTGTTTTATTTTTGAAAGGAGTTTGCCAATCATGGAGAATAACAAAGTCATGCTGATCAACGCGGTCCCGGCAGCGGCCCATCTTCGGGAGGTGGTTAATTTCAATCCGAAGAAGTTTCTGCAGCGTGGGGCCGACCCGGAAACGGGAGAAGTCCGGATGCAGATGCAGCTTCGCTACAAGAAACTCTGGTTCCGCCTGGCATTCCCCAACGGGAGCATGAACTACCGTCCGATCCGCGTCACGGATCGGACGGCAACCTATGAGGCCGCAGTCTACCTAGACCGCAACGATGAACGTCCAATCTCGGCGTTCACCGTCACCAGATCTAAGGAAGATGTAGCGGATGGAGATTTTGTAAAGGCTGCCCAGGAAGCGGCTTTGGACACTGCTTTGGACGATGCCGGATTTGGAATTCAGCTCTGCGAGGTGGATTGCGCAGTCGTTGAACCGACGCCCGCAGCCACCCCCAATCCCGCTCCACAGGTTATCCCTCCCCAAGCGGGAACACAGACACCACCTTCTTTCCATCCGCCGGAAAACACACCGCAGACGCAGGAGTCCTGCGAGCCGAGTGCGGGTGACCATGGAGCGGTCGAGCACCAAGCCGGAGATGCAGATGTTGAACACAAAGACTCCGAATCTGCCCCCCCACAGGACGCCGGAGGCATTACTGCGGCCCTAGGAGTTCTTCGCACGCTTGACGGGCAGGGAGATAAGCCCGATGCCCATCCCGATGCTTCGTCCACGGGCGAAGACGCCGCATCAGGGGATAACGCATCCCAGGCGGATCATGTGGGCGTCACGGATAAGTCGGCAGACAGCCATTTGGAGGAGCCGGTTCAGGTCAAATATACAAATGACATGACTGTGGAGGACATCTGTGCCCGGATGACTCCGGAGGAGGCTGGAAAGCTGGTGGTTTCCACAGGAATCAACATCGGCTGGACGCTGGCACAGATTGCGGAGGAGCGGCCTTCAAGCTTGAAATTTTACGCTTATTTGGATGACGAATGCGGCAATGTCATCAAGGCCGGCGCTCTCATCCTGATAGATGCGGCCCCCAAAGCCAATGCAAGCTGATGCTTATCTTGAAGTAAAGCGACTTTTTCAAGGGAGGTGCCGGAGTGCGCTATCAGAAAAAACACGACTTTCCATTCGGCATTCTGGACGTGGCCGACATCCTCCGCCTGAATATCCGAAGAAGGCTGCCGGATCAGGTCTATGCAGATTGTCCCTTCTGCAGCGACCGCAGAGGCAAGATGAACCTCAATCTTGAAAAAGACACCTGGCGTTGCAACTACTGCGGAAGAGGCGGCGGGATGTTGGGCCTTTACGCGGTTCTGAATGGGGTTGACAAGTCTCAGGCATATCACGATATCTGTGATGTGCTTGCCATAGACGGATTTGAAACGAACTATCCCATTACGCCAAAGGAAGAGGTGCCGGAAGCAAAAGGGGCCGCGGCGGTATCCCCGCAGGAATTGAACCGTACATTTTCCGCACTTCTGTCAATGCTGTCACTGACCGATGCACACCGGAAACACCTTCACGAGGCCCGGGGCCTCTCTGATGATCAGATTGAACAATTCAAGCTGCGCAGTACGCCGCCGCCTTCCCTGTGCAGGCTCCTTACGGAGCGTCTGATCCGGGCTGGATATACGGTGCAGGGCGTCCCCGGCTTCTATCTCAATGACTATGGAAAGTGGACGGTAAAGTTTTACCGTCGCACCTCTGGAATTATCATCCCAATCACAGGGGCTGACGGGCTGATCTGCGGTATGCAGGTCCGGCTGGACAATCCCATCAAGGATGAAAACGACCCGCCGGAAAAAGAGGGAACCAAATATCTCACATTATCCTCTTCCGGCAAGCCAATGGGAATTACTTCAGGGAGTCCACTCCATTTTGTAGGCGACCCATCCTCCCGTGTTGTCTATGTGACGGAGGGATGCCTCAAGGCAGACATTGCCCATGCTCTGACCGGCCGCACTTTCGCGGCAGTTATCGGCGCAAACAATGTGGCAAAGCTGGACGGCCTGTTCGCTTTTCTGAAAAGGAACGGGACAGAGGTCATCATTGAGGCTGAGGATATGGACAAGTTCTGCAACACCGCGGTGGATGCAGGAAGCGCTAAAATCGCGGCATTGGCAAAAAAACATGGCTTGGATTGCCGGCGTCTTACGTGGAACCCCAATTATAAGGGGATCGATGACTGGCTGCTGGCTCTGCGGCAAAAAAAGACTATGGAAAGGGAGAAACCAGTGATGACCTTTGAGGAGAAGTATTTAAATGGCTTGTGCGCATTCAGTGATGTTGACGTTTATGTTCAGCAGTGGCATGAACAGGAAGATATCTCAGCCACGCTTCCCGCTTTCCTAGGCCTGACGGATCAGGAATATGCGGCTTATGTCCGTAGCGGAACGAAGCTTCAGAACATTCTGAATGCCCAGCGCCGCCCACAGAGATTTCGCATCTATCAACTGGCATTGGATGATGGGAAGACCTGTCCCTTTGCCTTTGGCGGAATCAAGGCGCTGCAAAAAGCCGGCTATGAACAACCGCCTGCCGCGGATTATCATCTGGTCTATGAGGGCTCCATCTTCGTTCCCAGACGCCAGACGGTCGAGTATATTCTGGCACGGATCTTGGAACGGTTCCAGGATCGTCTGCCTGCGGATTATCCCGGTCACAGCATAGCCCCGTCTGACGTGTTAGAGCTGTATGGAGAAGGCAGGAGACAGTATTTCTACCGGGACACCGCAGAATTTGTGCCGGTTAAATTCTCTCCGGCATTGGTAAAAAAGTGCTCGAAACCTTCCGCCATCGACGGTGAGCGGCTTCTGAAGGAATTGAATGAATTGTCCGGGGATGTCATGGTACCCCGGTTTCATATCAACTCGCCGACGAACAGCATACCTCACCTGGCGGATGTGGTCATACGACGGGAACACGGGCAGGACATTTCATGGACAGTCTCATTTGGCGGTGAACAGCACGAAGATGCCTATATCTCTTTCGTCAATGCTCTGAACAAGAAGCTGGCAGCGCAGGCCGACGAGTTTCAACACATGGAAGTATTACCCAAACAGAACGGCTATCCCAGTTACAAGGTATGCCGCTGCTGCGGCGGGCACAGGCTCTATCATCTCGAATTCCGGACCGATCACGCAGCCCCGCAGCTCTATGATCCGGTAAATGCAGAGAGTCCGCAGATCAGTCAGGATGATGTTCCCTACCGCGTTTCCGGTACGTACTGCTTGGATTGTGATAGCTTTTGCGAGACAAGAACCGTGCTGGGCAGGCTAAATCCGGGGTGCGGCGATGCCGACAACGATTGAGGCATCCTCCCTGAAAGATCTGTCCGCCGCTTGCCAACGCCTTGGCGCTGATGTGCGGTACCGGCCGGAGGCCCACTATTTTACTGCGTTAGCCTGCAACGAATGGGGGGCGTCTGCTTTAGAGGAAGCCACCGCACTCCAACAGGCAATTCAAAGAAAGGCAGCTTCATATCCGGGAATCAAATGCTATTGTTTTGACCCGTTCAGTACACTGGTTTACCAGATATAAGTATTTTTTGAAAGAAGGGCGCCATGTGCTTTTAGCAGCACACGGCGTCCTTCTACAATTTCTTGAACATGAAAGGAGCATATCATGGGCTACTATTCAGAGTTGGCATACGATACGGAGGTCTGCGAAACGAATGAAGCCCCAAGCGGTAAAGGCGGGGAAGCAGTCATTTCTGGTGATGCACTGTCCGCATTTGGTGAAGGTGATTTCATCCCTCCGCAGGCTGTCCCAGGCAGCTCGTCAAGTGCGGGAACACCACCCCAGTCGGTGGAAAAGAGCACGCCGCCGGCACAGGATGCCGAGGCACCCAAAGCCACCAAAACGGAGGAGGAAGAGAACGAAGATGCGGCCCGGAAAGCCCATAAAGAGGCGGAGGCCAAACGGAAGGAAGAGTGGGAGGCCAAGCATAAGGCAACAAAGCAGGCTGAACAGGAGGCTATTCAGGCCGCAATGGCAATGAGTGAGCAGGAGGCTTTGAAAGCCGCCGTTACGCAAGTCCGCACCGGCACGGAAAAACTGACCCGGCGCAACATGAAGGAGTGCGTATCAGAGTACATCCAGACCAAATGCCTGGAGGACACTGCTTTTGCACGGTTGATCCTCCATCCCCGAAAAAGCATGGTTCACTGTTTTCAGTATATCAACCGGAAATCGTATGACTATATTCAGGACGAACTGAAAGCAAGCGGCTTCAAGCCTGGTCCAGATGCGACTGCGTATGGCTGTGATATTCCGGATGACCTGTGCTACAGCTGGGCGGAAGAATATTTCCGGAACCCTGACGCCAAAGAAGACCAGGAGCAGGAGGAAAAATTCGTCCCCCGCCCCTATGTGAAAAAGAGCAAGCCTGTCAAGGCAACGGCGGCAAAGAGCGCAGACAAGGGATCCGCTGGGACAAATCTGCCAAAGGGAAAGGACTCCAGCAAGCCAAAGCCGGAGAGCGGTCAAATCACTCTGGGCGGCTTTGATACGCTGGGAAAGGCTGGGTAAGCGATGTTTGCATATAAGGGATTCCAGCGTGGGCTCAAGTGCCGGGGGTATCAGTTTTCCATGGGAAAAAACGTGACCGAAGCGGCGAACTGCGGTCAAAACGGCTTCCACTGCGCGGAAAATCCTCTGGATTGTCTGTCCTACTATGGCAATATCAACTTCTCCGACTATTGCCTGGTCATTCCGGGCGGAGATATGGATGAGGATCAAGTTGACTCGAAAATCTCCTGTACGGAGCTTACTATCGTCAAAAAGCTGACGATTCAGGAATTTTTCCTGCATGGACTGGCCTATATGGTGGATCACGCCAACCGTAACTGGAGCAGTCATGTCCAAAAGGACCGCGGAACCGCCTCATCCGGCTACTGCGTTGTGCGGGGCACTGACCCGGTAGCCTGTGGGGCAAAAGGGAGCATCCTCGCTTTTGCGAAAGACGATCCGGGCAGCGGAAAAATCATCCAAATCGCACTCACCTATGTAGACGGCAGAAAAATCCGGGCCAATACCTGGTATGACATTGATTGGAAAGAAAGGAAAGGCGCATAGTCATGGTAAAAAAGTCACTTTTGCAGATGCCGATGCTGATGGCCACCAATCAGATGATGAAGCTGGCCGCGCAGGACGCTCCGCAAAAGCATACGTTCCAAACGTACTGGGGATCAACTTATACAGTCACATCCCGAAAGTATAGGCTGTTTCTGCGTTGCAAAATAGAGGGCAACATTTTGAGGGTCTCCCTCTATCTCCCGGACAGTATGCGACTGGGCGCACGGCGGCCGGCTTATGAAACTTTCATAGAGGTAAAGACCAAAAGATTCTTGACCTACGACTATACGGTCAACAAGTGGCGAAGCGCCATGCTGGACAATTTGGATGTGCCGACATGTAACAATACGTCACGCACAACGGAGGTATGGCTGTCCCATGCTGACCAGAAAAAGGTCAAAACGGCCCTCGGCTGCTCCAGCGGAAATTTCGATGGAATTGTGGCCTATCAGCACGCGGCCCGCACAGAAGTACTAATCCGGCGCGATCAGAGGACAACGGACAAGTGGAACCAGGATATGGCCCTCACACCAGCGCTCCCCAAGGATTGGAACCGGTGGGTGGATAAGGTCGGCATCCCGGAACAGTTCATGTTCTATGCCTACAAAAAGGGCAGAGCTAAAACTGGATACTGCTCCTACTGCGAACGGGAGGTGCCGCTCCTGGAAAAGCCCCGCCATGGGAAAAGCGGCACTTGCCCACGCTGCCGCCACAAAGTCACATTCAAGTCGATTGGTCGTCTTCCGCACCATTTTTACACTGAGAATACCTGTGTATATCTGATGCAGCGGCGGCCTGACGGCTTGGTGATCCGTGAGTTCTGGGCATACCGCACTTATTACAAGGAGAATTATCAGAAACCGAAAGTATGCTGCACGGAACATCTGCGCCACCTGTATGACCCCGCTATGTGTGATCGCCATTACTATTGGGGCGATTTCAAGCACCGCGGCGACCGCTGGCTCGCCGGACTCCCACCCCGGTCTTTCTATAGCTTTGCCCCCGGATATGCCTACTACCTCAGAGGGGACAAGCCCGGCCGGATCTACGGCAAAACGCTCCCCTCCCTGCACAAGGGGATCTTAAAGTCAACTGGACTGGTAGAGTGGCTCCACGCCAATCACATGACTGGGAATCCGATGGATTTCCTATATCAGCTGAAAAGGCATCCGATTTTGGAGCGGATTGCGAAAGCCCATCTGCCGCAGCTCACTGAGGATATCATCCGCAGAGACATATGGGCGAGCGAGAGCGTGAAGAACCCCGAAGCTCCCAGTCTTGCCAAGTCTTTAGGAATAGATACGCAGCGGATAAAACGTCTCCGCCAGTGGAATGGTGGATACCGAGCCTTGATATGGCTCCAATGGGAAAAATCTTCCGGCCGGCTGATCCACGATTCGGTGATCCAGTGGCTCGTGGAGGAAGAAATATCCCCGGATTCCCTGAAGTTTATTCTGGATCGGATGAATCCGGTGCAGATCTGCAATTACCTGAAACGGCAGGCGGCTGAAAGCGGAGAAGATGTGCGTCAAGTCCTGTCCACCTGGCAGGATTATTTGTCCATGGCATCCGGTTTGGGCATCGACACCAATGATGAGATTGTGTACCGGGTCAAAAAACTGCGCCTTCGGCATGACGAACTAATGCTGCGCACCACACAGGAGGCCTGCAAAGAGCCTGCTGTGGAGATTCAGAAGGCATTTCCGGATGTGGATCATATCTGTCAATCCCTTCAGGAGAAGTATGCGTATGGAAACAAGAAATATCAAATCGTAGTTCCAAAAGGCGTGGCCGACATCCTGGCCGAGGGGAAAATACTCTGCCACTGTGTCGCCCGCAATCAGAACGATGTCTACTGGGACCGCATCTCCCGGCATGAAACATACCTGCTCTTCCTGCGAAAGGCGGACGCCCCGCATGTCCCTTATTATACCCTGGAAGTCGAACCAGACGGGACGATCAGGCAGAAGCGGACCAAGTTTGACCGGCAGGAAGAGGATATTGAACAGGCGACCCAGTTCTTAAAACATTGGCAAAAGGTCATTGCCAAACGTCTCACCACGGAAGACCGCCAGTTGGCCGCAACCAGCCGCGTCCTCCGGGAGGAGGAATTCAAGGAATTGAGGGAAAAGGATGTACGGATTTATGTCGGTGATTTCCAGGGCCAGCGGCTTGTAGATGTTCTCACCGCCGACCTTCTGGAGACGGACCGCGCCGCGTGACGTTGACGCATCCCAGGAATTCATATTTTGGAGATAAAACGGACGATGCGGGGACTCGCTCTTCTTCTGTTCCCCGTACATAAAGAAAGGATGGCGATTTGCCACTATGAAAAACGAATATCAGGTTTCCGAGCGTAATGCGATTGTAGAAGATCATCTCTGGTGCATTGACAGTGTGATTCGCCAGAACTATACCTTGATAAAGGCCGCCAGACTGGATCTGGATGATGTCTATCAAACGCTGGCCTTGCGCCTCATTCGGGCCGTCGCAGGGTACAATCCTGAAAAGGGCATCTTGCGCCAGCATATCTTCGCACAGCTCCAATATGAGCTGCTCAGTTGCAAAAGCGCACGGGCCCTGTACGGCTTCACTTATGCCCCCTTTGATCTGTGGGGCACCGTTGTGTCTGTTGAAGCGATGGAGGAAGCCGGTGTGGATTGGGAATCCCAAATTGCAGCGTGATGCGGGTACCGACATGGAAGAAATCGCAGTCCTGTTTCACCGGCTGCTCTGCGTGAGTCCGAAAGGAAAATATCCCGATGCACAGGTCTTTATGAAAATCAAGTAGATACAGCCATGCTACGGCTATAAAACATTCAGGAGCGGGATATGAACTCCTCATATCCCGCTCCCCCAAATAAGGAGGTCAGCTATGAAGCAACTCGGAAATCTGGCTATTGTCTGTGCCCAGCGATCAGATGTGCTGTTGGAGATCCACGGAGGTCTTGTCTCGATCCACATGGGTCAAAATACGCTGTGTATCTCCTGGGACGATGACTGTTTCATCCAGCACATCATCCATGAATTAAATTTCGGCAAATACGCAAATAAGAGGTGACAAGAATGACAGGCAAAATTACAACAGATGCAAAGGACTTTTCGGAAGCGTTATCGCAGGTCAGCAGTGTGCTGCGGCATATGGGAGACCCTGTGCTACATGCATTTTCTGAGGTGCTGGTCCGCTGTCGGGAAAACCGCTGCGTTCTGACTGGTACCGACCTCAATACCTGGCTGGTCAAAGAGATCCCCGCTCAGGGAGATGATCTTGCGTTCGTGTTCAAGCGAACCAAGGAAATCGCCAAAGCCTGCCAGCTTTTTAACGGTGAATTGACCCTGGAAGTGAGTGATACCGGTGAGAGCGACAACAGGTCGTTGAATCTGTGTATGCGATGCGGAAACAGAATCATGGAGTTTGAGGCGCTGGAACCAGGAAATCATCAGGATTACACCCCCATCGAAGCAGAAACTACATTTTCTATCAATGCCGCTACACTTCTAAAACGTGTGGAACGGGTCAGCTACGCGGCGCCAAAGTCCAACGACAGCCGCCACTCATCCGCTTCCGGCGTACAGCTGGCAGGCCATCAGGTTTACGCATTGGATGGAATGCGGCTTGCCTGTGATACGGATGAGCATTACTCGTTCCCACAGCCTTTTATGGCATATGGCGATGCGCTTTCTTATCTGAAGATATTTGGAGATGAGGAGGTATCGATCTCCCTGAGCAAGTACAGAGGGGAGATCAGGCACGGGGACACGACCATTGGGTTTCGCGTCCTAGGTGATGATGTCTTCCACGTTGAAAAGGCAATTCCTCAAAAATTCCAAGAGAAGTTTTCAGTAGTCCCGAAAGCATTTCTGCGGGAACTGAACTACCTAAAACGGTTCTCCTCTAAATTGGCTCGCCCCTATGTACGCTTCCATGCCGGAACGATGGTCATGCCCGGCATGATTGGAAAATACCGAACCACTGTGGAGATCGTTGGAGAAAACAATATTACCTTTGTGTTTAATCTACATTATATGATAGATGCCATAAAGCAGTTCAAGGACGAGCCTCTGGTGACGATGAAGGTGAATACCTCTTTGACTCCTATCGTCATTACAGCGGATGGCAGGAGCGACATGGGAATGATCTGTACCGTTCGGCTCAATGAGAAACTGCTGGCAGCATGATGCGCCGGTTTCTGTCTCCGGCAGGCAAGGCCGTTGTCAGTATATACATTTTGGGAGATGAGAACAGAATATGGACTACTTTATATCTCTCATCGCAGAACAGACGCGAGACCTCATGGGGGAGGAATATCCTTTCATCCGCTTCTATGCTGCGGATGACCAAAACCTATTTTTCAGCCCACAACAGTTCTGGCAGCGCGGAATGGACACACAGCCAGGACATCAGATTACAGTTTTAATGGGGAGAAAATAAAATGTTTGATATCAATAAACGGAAAGCATTTCTCACTGTCGGCGATCTTCGTGTACTCACAAACGATCTGCCCGCTGAAACGCGAGTATGTATCTGCGGCGACGCCAACTGCTTCTACCATGAAGAGCAGGATGGCAGCGCGATCTGTCTGGACTGCGAAGATCTACAGGAATATTATAACGAGAACACAGCTTTTGCAGAAGAAAGAGCCCAGGGCTCTGAGGCTAACGGCGCAGACAACGTGCTCCCTTCTGCCAAAGTTGAACCGTGTGTAACTGTCAAGGTCGTTATCATGGACGGCATCGCATCAAGTGTACTGGCGAGCAGACAGGTAGAAGTGGAGTTCATCAGCATCGACAAGGACTATGAGGACTATGAAGCTCTCTGCCAGTATGAAGAAAATCTGCGCAATGACGAAACGCTGCGAGAATATGACTTCACAGTGGCACACTTCGAGGAGAATGACAAATGAGCACGACAGATTATGAAGGACAATATTTGAAAATCAGGAAAGCGATTTACGAAACAGGCTCTGATGATTTTTGCCAATCGGGAGGCGTAAGCAGGTATTCCCTGATACGCCGGATAGAGCTTTGATCAGATAGGAGTGTACGATTTATGGAACAGACAAAGCAGCAGCGGGTAGCGGAATTGACCGACCAGCTCAACCGATACCGCCACGAATACTATAACCTCAACGCCCCCTCTGTCACGGACGAGGTCTACGACAGCCTTTTCGATGAGCTTGCCCGCTTGGAGCAGGAAACCGGGATCTGTATGGCAAACTCGCCCACACAGACGGTAGGCTGTTCAGTCGTCAGCGAGCTGAAGAAAACCCCGCATCCAATTCCCCTGCTTTCCTTGGATAAGACCAAAAGCATTTCAGAACTGTACGACTTCATCAACGGGCAGCTGATTTTGCTGATGCTGAAGTTGGACGGCTTGACGGTCAAGCTGACCTATGAGGGCGGAAAACTAATTGAGGCGGCCACCCGCGGAGATGGCGAAGTAGGCGAGGACATTACCCATAATTCCAGGGGGATCAGCGGCATCCCGCAGACGATCCCCTATCAGAACCGTCTGGTAGTCACTGGAGAGGCTTTTATCCATCCCAGTGATTTCGATGCCCTGAAAGTCAGCCTGCTGGATAGCACCGGAAAGCCCTATAAAAATGGTCGTAACTTGGCCGCCGGCTCTGTCCGACTGCTGGATGCCGCCGCCTGCAAGGAACGGCGGGTCTGCTTCCAGGCATTCAATGTCCTGGAAGGGTTTGAGCAGTATCCATACAAAGGCCAGCGCCTGCGCTGTGTGGAGCAGCTTGGCTTCACGCTCTGTAAGTATCTCGCAAGCCAAAAGCCGTTGAAACTGGAAGATGTGTCCGCTGCGGTAAAACATTTGCAGGATTTTGCCGCTGCACAGGATATTCCCATTGACGGAATTGTGCTCACCTACAATGATGTCGCTTACGCAAAATCGTGTGGACGTACAGGTCATCATTATAAAGATGGTCTGGCCCTCAAATTTGCGGACGATCTCTATGAAACAACGCTTTGTGAGATCGAATGGACGCCTACCCGCACTGGAGAGATCGCTCCGGTGGCCGTATTTGACCCCGTGGAAATTGATGGCTGCCAGGTGTCCCGGGCCAGCCTGCACAACCTCTCTTTCATTGAAGGCCTGGAACTGGTGCCGGGAAACCGTATCATGGTGAGCAAGCGGAATCAGATCATTCCCCACATTGAAGAAAACCTGGACCGCGGCAAGTTCGCATTGGATGCCGTAGTTCCCCGCCAATGTCCATGCTGTGGTCAGCCAACCCGCATCCATCAGACAGAGGGAGGCACCCGTGTAGTCTTCTGTGATAACATCGGCTGCGATACCCGGCAGCTGCGGAAGTTTGTCCACTTCACCGGCCAGAAAGCCATGAATATAGTGGGCCTGTCGGAAAGCGCGCTGGAGAAGTTCATCGGAAAAGGCTGGCTCCACAGCTATATGGATCTCTACCGGCTAGATCAGCACCGCGCTGAAATCACTCAGATGGAGGGCCTTGGCGAAAAATCCTGGCAGAATATCTGGGATGCCATCCAGCACAGCCGGATGACCACCTTTGATCGGTATCTGATCTCTATGGACATTCCCATGATTGGAAACACAGCCAGCCGGGCACTTTGCCAGCAGTTCCAAGGCAGCCTGGAAAAATTTGAGGCGGCTGTACTGAGCCGGTTCGATTTTACCCAGCTGCCCGACATTGGGCCGACAATGCACGCCAATATCTATCACTGGTTCCGGCAGGAAGAAAACTGGGTACTATGGTCTGAGCTGCGCCGGTTCGTCCATATTATGGCCTATCAGCCGCCTGCGGCCGGGAACAGCAGCAAGAGCACTCTCTTTACCGGCCTCACCGTTGTTGTCACTGGAAAGGTAGAGCCGTACACCCGGGAGGAGATCAACGCCAAAATTGAATCTCTGGGTGCCCATGCGGGCAGTTCGGTAAGCAGCAGAACGGACTATCTGATCTGCGGAGAAAATGCCGGGAGCAAGCTGGATAAAGCACGTCAGCTGGGGATCAAGATCCTCTCTCCCAACGAGTTTTTCCGTATGGCTGGGGAGAGCGCATAAATCATCTGGGCGGAGGACTATCAGCGGTCCTCCGCCCCTGATTACCAATTCACAGGAGAGGTCTAACATCACATAGGGGGCAAACGAATATGAAAGAAAAAGAAATCAAATTTCGGAATATCGGACGCCATTTTCTGCAAGGCCGGCAAAACAATATCCTCTATCAGATTTACTTGAGACATTGCGATAAGGATACACTCACCTATGCCGTATCAATCCGCGATCTAAAAAATCCCAGCCAAAATATTTCCACGCAGAACCGTCAGAAGTTCACTCTGGAAGACGCCAAAAGGTTCTGCCAGGATGTCGCCGCAGGACGTGTGGACCTGAAGGCCCTGCGGAGAGAATATGATGAGCTCAATCAAGCGATGAAAATGCGGGCCGAAGAAAAGGCCAGACAGGAGGCGGATACGTTTCGGAATAGCCTGTCTGATGCGGGAATCACATTTACCGCTTTTCTTGAGCTTATGGAACAATTCGACCAGCTGGACAGTATGGCGCGCTCCTTTCTTGAGGAATAGGTGCTTAGAGTATGCGGTGAATGGTTCGCAAAATCCATCTTGTTCACAACATTCACTTGAAAAAAGTGAACATTCAGTGTATGATGTGAACAAAGCGGATAAACTCAAGGAGGGAGCTGATCACAGATGCAGGAAACGGAGCGAATCGAGTTCAAGGAGCGCCTGACCGATGACATTTACAAGGAGATCATTGCCTTCGCCAATACGGACGGCGGAACGATTTATGTAGGAATCAATGACCATGGTGAGCCGGTGGGCCTGGAGGATGTGGACGATGTCTATACCCGCATCACCAATGGAGTCCGCGATGCCATTCTCCCGGATGTCACGATTTTTGTCAAGTATACTCTGGAAGATGGAGAAATCATTAAAATGGAGATCGGAGAGGGTTCTTATAAGCCTTACTATTTGAAAGTAAAGGGCTTAAAGCCCTCTGGTGTATATGTGCGTCAGGGCACCTCTGCGGTCCCCGCATCTCCGGAACAGATCCGGCTGATGATTAAAAACGCGGATGGAGATGTGTTTGAGGATCTTCGCTCTCTGGAACAGGAGCTGACCTTTCAGGCCGCCGCAAAAGCATTTGCCCGGCACGGATTGGATTTGCGCCCGGAGAAATACGATGCCCTTGGCATACGCTCCCGCAGCTTGGGTCTATACACCAATCTCGGCCTGCTGTTATCGGATCAATGTACCCATACCATCAAAGCGGCCGTCTTTTCCGATGCGGCGAACACCATATTCCGAGACCGCCGGGAGTTTTCGGGCTCCCTTCTGGCACAATTGGATGATGCCTATGACTATCTCCAGCTCTGCAATCAGACCCGCTCGGAGATCGTCGGATTGGAGCGTGTGGACTATTGGGACTATCCGCCTGAAGCAATCCGGGAAGCTCTGCTCAATGCGATTATCCATCGGGATTATGGCTTTAGCGGCAGCACGCTTATCAATATAAATGAGGATGAGATGGAGTTTATCTCTCTGGGCGGCCTGCTGGCTGGCCTCACGGTCGCAGACATCCAAAACGGAATCTCACAATTGCGGAATCGGAAGCTGGCGGAGGTTTTCCTCCGGCTGCGTTACATTGAGGCTTATGGTACAGGCATCCGGCGTATCTTTGCGGCATACCGCGACTGCCCGGTGCAGCCTAGCATTTCAGTGGCGCCCAACTCTTTCCGTATTGTATTGCCGAATCTGAACCATGCCAGACAAACAGACGCGCCTGGTTCAGATATGCCAAAAGCGGTCACGCCCCAGATGAAAACCGTGTTGGAATATCTGTCCGCTCATGGAGAGATTTCCGACCAGGAGTTGCAGGAGCTTCTGGGGATCAAGCGCACCCGGGCTTATACGCTGGCAAAGGAGATGGAAACTGCGGGTTTGATTGAGATCTCTGGCCGTGGGGCAAAGCGCAGACTGACACTTCATCCGCGTGGAACACCTCACCATCTTGAAAAATGATACCGGCTCCCGCCGCTGGCGTGAGCATAAAAAGAGGAACTGGCTGCCTGCTTTCATACAGGCAGCCGGTTCCTTTTCTGCTGCACATAAGACAGACAGTCCAAAGGAGAATCATATGGAAAAAAGTATATTTTCCCTGTTACAGGGCGTATCTATCGCAACCGAAATGGTCGTGACTATCTCTGCACACAAGTCCTCCGACATGCCCATCCAAGCGACTCTCTGGCAGGTTTTGAGCGAATTACGGATGGCTGGTGTCTGACTGCCCACGGGGTCATTCAGTATGAGGACGGCACCATTGAGTGGAACTACTCCAGCGGTGGACACTGGTCCCACAAAATCAATTTGTAAACAGCGAGCAGAAAGATTAACTATTAAGTGTCAACCCTAAAAATGAATGGATGTGGTAAAACGGCAGATGGTTCAAAAAGGGTATACTCGTTAGAACCCCAGTGCTGGCTATCAAGAGGAATTTACGTTGCCGAGCAGTACGGCTGCCTGGATTTCTCCATAGCAAAAATAAGCCGCACCAGCTTCTTGGCAGCGTGAGAAAGCGCAATGTTGTAATGTTTGCCCTCCGCCCGCTTTTTTGCAAGGTATGCAGCAAAGGTTGGGGCCCATAGGCAGACATACTTGGTGGCGTTGTAAAGCGCATAGCGCAGGTATCTGGAACCGCGCTTCTCCATATGGGGATAGCAGTTCTTAAGTTGCCCAGATTGGTAGGTAGACGGGGACATACCAGCATATGCCAACAGCTTGTCCGGGGAATCAAAGCGGGAAAAATCGCCTACTTCGGCAAGAATCATAGCACCCATCCGAGTGCCGATGCCAGGGATGGTGGTAATGGGCGAATGCATCTCGTTCATGATGCTTTGAATGGCTGCTTCAATATCTTCAATCTCAGCGTCCAGCTCTCGGATGAGCCGGATGGTGTGGCGAAGCTCCAGTGATTTTGCAGGCATTACTGCCCCAATAGATGCTCTGGCTGATTCGCGGATATCTATGGCCTTATCCCTGTTATAGCGGCCTTTGGATGCGTTGTGAAGGATGGCTTTCAAGTGTGTTAAGTTTGCCTCGGCAATTTGTTTTGCGCCGGGAAACTCGTCCAGCAGAGCGTATACGGAAGGCATATGCAACGTTGGCGTAAGCTTTTCCAATTCCGGGAATAGGATGCAGACAAGTCTTGAAACGGAACTTTTCAGCTTCGCCCGTTCTTTTACCTTGTCAAAACGGTATCTTGTCAATGACTTTAGCTCCTCGTTGTGGTAAACTGTGTCTGTGTAGGGCTTGAGGCCTGCATCGGACAAAAGCATAGCCGCAATCGTTCGCGCATCGACCCGGTCAGTCTTCGTCTTTCTGAGACTAAGGCTCTTTCTGTAAAGGTTTGTGCGCAAGGGGTTCAAGACATAGGTGGGTAGACCATTGTCAAGAAGAAACCCGAGAATGTTGTAGCTGTAATGCCCGGTTGCCTCAAGCCCTACTTTTATGTTGTCTTGAGACGAAGAGCAGTCCCGAATTCTTTGCAGCAGAATGGTAAAACCGTCCAGACTGTTTGGGATGGTGAACACATCCGAAAGGATTTCGCCTTCCGAGTTGAGGATAAAGCAGTCGTGCTTATCCTTTGAAACATCGATACCAACAGAAACTACCATAGCAAGAACCTCCAGCGGTTAGAATTATGATGCTGCATCCACAGTGCACCTTACTTTTGTAGCCTTGTTCCACATAAACCGTCCGGCGGTATTTAACTGATTAACAAAATTGTAAGGGGCTGTGGTTGGAACCTTTCTGAAACCATCTTGTGGTAGGAGAACCCAACCAATCCACAGCATCCCTTACAGTGTAGCACAGCCCTTGGAGAGGGGCTCTAATAACTACTACTCTATAATACAAGGAGAACACTATGAACAATCGCACCATGGTCAAATTGAATGCTTGTGGCGAGATCCTTGATATTCAGACGTTCTCTGCTGAGAAACAGTCCCCGCACAGATTTGCTGTCCTTCGCAGTGATCTGGCCCGATTGGAAACACAACATCAAACGATTTTGGTATCGGACCTGTACTCTTTCGCCAAGATGTGGCTGGAGCGGATGTCAGGTCAAGAAATCTTTCTCCATATTGATTTTACCTGGCTCAGCAGCTTTGGCAAATGCGGTGTCTCTGGCTTTCAGGAGCGTATCCGTGTCCCATATGCCTGCTTCCATGCGTTTGTCATCGACAACGACAGCATAGATGGACAGTCGCGGCGGCTGCTCTCTATTCCCGATACCAACCGTCCACGGATCGCATTCCAGCGCAGTCGAAATTTAGCGGCCGTAGCGGGGAATCCCCTCCTACGGCACAAGCTGGGACTTTTCCTGGACCGTCACTTCCAATGGCGTAACTGCACGAAAATCATCCTGACAGATGAGACAATTCCTTATAGTTTTGCGTTTCAAAGCTATACTGCTGTGGGGGCTGATATAACCGGCGGAGTCATTTTGCACCAGCAAGAAGATTTGCGGACCGCTTATTACAGCATCCACACATAATGGAGAATAAACCCAATGCCCTTCACACAATATAATGATATTTCCGCATTTGACCTCTCCACGCTCCATCTGAACGATATTCGCTGGCTGGTCGGCACCGGCCAGCGAATGTCAACCAGGCAGGGGAAAAAGCAGAAAACCGCATACCGGCGAGGCGTTCTCACCCCTATTGGCGATGTTCGACTGGATGTCTGGTATGAGTTAACAGAAGCCATTATCAGGCGTGATGGAGAGCAGCCGCTTTTAAATTCTCTCGTAGAATGGCTCTCTGCACACAACTACGCAGAAGAGGCCCCCACGCAGATCCACTATCATGCGCTGGAACTCCATTCCAGCCGACTTTTTGACCGCCCTCAGTGGGTGGACTATATCCCTTTCAACCGCCTATACTCTGCATCATCAGCTGAATGGGCCGCCCTGTGGCTACTGCGCGCGCCACCTGCCCAGCAGGCAGGTGAAAGGGAACAGCTTCTAACAGGTGCAGGCCGCCCGCCTCCAGCTTTGCACCCAAGGCTTCATCTGCGCCTTGGCGCTGCGGTAGATACGCTACATAGCGAATGCCCGCCTGTGCACAGAAGTCAAAAAAACGACTGAAGCCTATTTCTCTCAAGGTGTCCTCATAGACAGTGAGTTCCAGTTTCACCTCGGGCAACCGCATGTGCAGGGCACAGATGGCATCCAGGTAGACACCAAGGCTCGGAAAGGCTGAAAGGCTCTGTAGCATCCGGTCTCGAATGATATCATGCTCCAGGTACGGATCCTGTGTAGGAAGATCCAGTTGAAGATGGCGGCAACCCGCAGCGGCATACTGCACCGCCAGCTCCACGCTCGCAGCGGGGCTGGGCGCACCGAAATTCAGGTAATAAACCGTATCAAAACCGTTATTCACAGCGTCGCCCCTTCCTCTTCGACATCTCTACCGCGTACCGCCTGTACCACGAGGCGGCAAAGCCCGGCATCCACAGGTGCGGTGATAACGCCCCCTTGCTTCAGAGCAGAACCGACGATGGCGCCATCTGCCACAGCAAGTTGCTGGGCCGCTATCTCCGGCGCGAAGCCGCTACCGATGATAACAGGCAGCTTTGACGCCTCCTTTGCGCGGGATACAGTTTCCATTGGGGTTTCCAGCCCGGTGGACAGCCCCGTGACAATAAGAGCATCCGCACCGCAGTCTGCCGCGGCCTGTACCGATTCCTCCAGCGATACGGAAGGGTTTACCATGTGGCTGTGTTTTACTTGTACATCGGCAAACACGGCGATGTCTTCCGCTCCCAGCTGACGGCGCATGTGCAGCACCTCCTGCGCACAGGGACCGATACTGCCGAGCCCCGTGACCTGTACGGTGTCTACAAAGGCGGGCGAACGCACAAACTGGGCGCCCGCAGCATAGGCTGCGGCAAGCGCGGCGGGCGTGTCGCTGAACGAGGCATCCACCCCCACGGGGATGCGCACCGCCTGCACCACACAGCGCGTGATGGCCGCAAGCGCAGCAAGCTGGCCCGCTGAAAGATTGCGCGCGTAAGGCATGTCAGTGGTGTTTTCCACGATGACGGCATCAAAGCCCGCGGCCTCTAATGTGCGCGCGTCGGTCAGCGCCTTTTCATAAATTTTTTCCATATCGCCGCCGTGCCCCAGCGTGCCGGGGAGAGGTAGGCAGTGTACCATGCCAATAAGGCATTTTCCACCTTCACCCATGCGGTGCAGAATAGTCATTTCCTTCATTGTGTCTCCTCCTTACAGCCCGAGCAGGCATACGCACTCCGGAGATCCTTCACACCTATTTTTTGAAAATGGTGAATTGACAGTTTTCAGAATATGCAGACCCCTGAACTCACCCCATGATACCGAGTGCTGTGAGCGCGATGCACCCCAAGATAGTGCCGATAATAAGCACAAAGGTGTTTACCTTTTTGCCCAACAGCCAGTAAAACAGCCCCACAAAGCCAAGCTTTGCAATACCGGGCATAATGCTGTCGAGCGCAGTCTGTAGCGTCATGGCGCTTTCGGTACCCGCACCAAAAGTAAGTACGAAGTTTGTATTCACCATAGTGTAGGTCATACCGCCTATTACCAGCAGGCCTAATATGGAGGCCGCAAGCATCAGCTTGTCCATCAGGCCGGAGGCCTGTAGCTTATCCAGAAATCCGGTGCCAAGACGATAGCCGATCTGTCCACCTTTGAAGCGGCAAATGTAAGACGGAATGCAATAGATAAGCGCATACAGAATGGGGCCTAAGATATTGCCCTGCGCAGCTAGCGAAATACCAATACCTGCGGCTATGATGCGCAAAGTGCCGGGAAAGATGGAATCGAAAATACCGGATAACGGGCCCATCAGAGCCGCTTTCACCGAGTTAATGGTCTTAGGGTCAAAGTTTGGGTCTTTCGCGTTCTGTTCTTCCATCGCTACAGTGAGTCCCCCCATAAAAGCATGTACCTGTGGGGTAATATTGAAAAACTCCATATTGCGCTGTAGCGCCTTGACGTAGCCCTCATGATCATTTTTATAAATACGCTTGAGCATCGGGGCTATCATAAAGGTAAAGGTCTTATGTACATAGCGGTCCCAGTTGACCGAAAATCCACCTGGCAACGAACGCCAGCACATTTTACGCAGGTCTTTCTTTGTGAACATTGGCTCGCTGGACACAGCCTCGTTCACTTCCGGCGTGGTATTCTCCTTAGAAATCGTCGTCATTTTGTGCTACCTCCCCTGTCTCAGCGGCAGAAGTCTTTAGTGTGCTCAAATTGAAATCGAATTTGGTCAAAACGAGAATGAGGCCCAAAGCCGCGACCCCCAACACCGGCACCCCCAGATAGGCTGCCAGCAAAAAGCCCAGGAAGTAATAAGGGGCCACCTTTTTACTCATGATCATGCGCATCAGCATGGCAAGACCTATGGCAGCCATCAGGCTTCCGGCAACTGTCATACCGTCGATAAACACCTGCGGAATGGAATTGAGCAGTTCGGTGACTTTGTCGGCGCCAAACAGCCACGGAAAGAATACGAGACAGAACTTCAGAAGGACGTTCAGACTCCCCTCCATGAACATGATGGCCGCGATGCCCTTCTCGTTGCCCTTCGCCGCATATTTGTCTGCAATCTTACTGGTCATGGAGAAGATGCTCCACAGCACGTTCTGGAAGCTGGTGGCAATAATCGCAATTGGAATTGCCATGGTAAGAGCCATTTCAGCGCCCAAGCCTGCGTTGATAGCGAATGCCGTACCCAGCACACCACCTACCGCTGCATCAGGAGGAATGTACGAGCCGATAGCCATCTGCCCCAAGAAGAATACCTCCAGCGTACCGCCGATGATAATGCCGGTGGTGAGATCTCCAAGAATCAGCCCCACCAGCGGTCCCAGAATGATGGGGCGGTTCAAATATGGTGTGCCGATGCCCCAGTCAATGTGACCATATGCGCCACACAAGCCCAGTAAGAATGCTTGCAACATGATGTTTCCTCCTCCTTTTTTACGATAGTGCTTTTTTTACGGAGACGCTTTTTTCCGTTGGCACCGTCTGCAATGTAACAGGGAAATTTGCGCCATCCAGTTCCGTCAACCTCGCTATCTCCTCGGGGGTGGCAAATACCCAGTGCGTCAGCCTGCGGCAGCCCGGACGGTCACCCGTGTAGCCCACACTAAGTTCTTTGATCTGGGGGCAGCCTTTGATCATACGGTAGGCATCCTCAATACACTCCACCAGCACCAGAAGCTGATAGGGGTCTGTTTTTCCACTGTTAATGGCCGCAATGGAATCCTCTACGTTTTTAATCACCAGCTTCACTCCGCCAGGTTTGCTCAACTTGATGGTAGTGAGGCGTAGCGGATCGTCCTGCAAGGTATCGCAGGCAATGAGGATACAGTCTGCCCCCACAGATGCCGTCCATGTGAAAGCCACCTGGCCGTGTAAGAGGCGCTTGTCCACTCTCAAAAGTTTAATCATGCCAATCCCTCCCTAAAATAATTTTAAGCTTTTCTCCTTCTTATTTCCCTCTGAACCATAGCTGCCGCGTGGCTCAGAAAGCATCTTCTTCAACCGTCTGCTTCATGGCCTCGTTGCAGTAGCACACCGCCTGTTTGCCGAATTGGAGGGCCGTCCCCAGCATTTCATCCAGCGGGGCGTCTTCGGCATCCAGCAAAGCAAGCATCAACGGCAGGTTCAGGCCTGCCAGTATATGCAGGTTTGGGCGAGAAAGCTGGCGCAGAAGCGCACTGCATACGCTGCCGCCCAAAAGATCTGTCACAGCAATCACCTCGTCCTGCGGGCCATATGAATCCAATATAGCAGCAAGGTTTGTGTCTAAATCTTCGCAACCGTTCAGAAATGCGCAGTAACACTCCACATTTTCATGCCTGCCGCTGATCAGGTTTACCGAATCCATAATACCTGTGGCAAATCTTCCGTGTGTGGCGATCAAAAATCTTCGCACATTGTCCTCCTCCTCATAGCAGCCTCTTTCAGCCTAAAAATCATCGGTCTGACCGGCTTCTGGGCTGCTGTCCTCAATATAGTTATAAATGTAGCCAAGTTCACTAACAGGAAGCTCTATATGATAATGCTCACACATGGGCGCAAAGGCGCTATGCGCCGCGCGAATGAAAGACCCGTGTGCGCGCTCGAATTCAGCTTGTCCATCAAAACTGGTGATAAATGTCTTTGTCACGAGGCGCTCTACCATACAGCTGATATGTATATACAGGCCAAGCAGAGCTTTTGCGTGGAAGGGGCGCCCCATCGCACTTTGCAGGCGTTTGAGGGCGCTTTGTACAAAATTCAGTAGACGGTCGGCATCCAGAATGGTCAGGCTTTTCACGGCATTTTCCAGTGAAAAGTTTTTCAAAAGGGCCTGCTGAAACTCCTCTATTTCCCGATGGGACAGATGACGTTCAAAGGCTTTATACACAGTGGGATTCTCCATGATGTCGATAATGTCTTCCACTGGGATAAATGGTGCATCCTTCCACCCGGGGTTAAGCAGACCTGATATAAATAGGATATGGTATTCACAGAACACATCGTCCGGCGTGCTGCCCTGCATCAGAGAGTTGAAATCGCACGCCATAATATCTACGTCAACTTTGCGTGGCAGACTTTCGCGGAACATCTGCATCATGCGCTGTGCAGCGTTGCCTCCCGCGTCGCAGGCAAAGAGAACGGCATCCTTTCGACGGCGGTTGATGATGGTGCGATAATGGCTGGTCGACCGATCACACGCACGCTTTAAAAGCTGCTTCATGGGCACACCATCCAAAATAGACGCCCCCACATCCAACGCCAGGCGTGTAGAGGTGTTGTTCAAAATACCGATATCGATGTTGTCGATATCTTGCAGTCCAAGGCCCACGTCCTCCAGTGACCCCATATCCACCAGCACCACGAGGTTACGCACAAAATGCCTCAAATGCAGAAAATGGCGGATATGGCATACGATTTCGTCCTCGGAAGAGGACAGCGGCATATCAAATGGCGTGAATACAGGGCTTTTTAGCAGTTGGTTTACCGTATGCGCCATACTGCTGGCTGTGGATGTGCCGTGACAAACGATTATACCCACAGTATCTTGCACATGCAGGCACGGGTCCATCTCGTGGATATAAGCCACCAGAAACACAATCTTCACGCAGTTCCCCTGTGCCATGTTCAGATTGCTACTCAACAGAGTGTCCAAGCCCTGCGCAATGGCATATACCTGCGGTATGCTTTCCTGTACGGCGGCTACACACTGCTGCAGTTCATTGGCATTTGCCTGTTCCCAGCGGGCCACCCATACCTGCTCTTTCATCATATCGTATACGCCCCGGGTAATCATGGCTGCGCTGTCAGCTAGGAATTGGACTCCATGTTGCTCCAGAACCTGCTCCAATACCTGTTCTACGATCTGGCTGATAGCGCGTACCTTGCTGTTGTCATACTTGCGGCCAAATACAAGGTACTCGTCATAGGCGTACAACGTCTGCGTCCAAGCGGCAAGCATGGCGTCAAAGCTGATTTGCCCGTTGGTAAATGCACGGAAGCCATCCAGAAACTTTTCGTAATATACCTGTGCTGGACGCATGCGCAGCGTGCCGCGCACTTGTTCCAGTGTCATCAGGCTATCGGCGTCCTCCATCGCTGGTGTATCGGCATGATAGCTGCGGAGCAGCTCTTCCGGCATATGGTATAGCTTCAGGACCAGTGCCCCAGCGCCTGTATCTCGCGCCAGAAATGCGTTGGCGCAGGCGATATGGACATCGTTATACATCTGGGAAATGTTTTCCGCATATCGGAAGTCCGCTAAGGCCGCCAGCGCCTGCGGGCTCACGATGATCGGCATACCCATACGAAGTTCTTCTTTATGCAGAAGGTGCAGAATAAGCTGTGTTTTTTCCTCGGTACTGCGTTCTTCCAGTTCTGGCAGTTCTGCCTGAATGGGAATGCGCCGCAGAAGGCTTTTATCCAGTCTACAGAAAGACCTGCTTTCAGCCGTGAACACCAGACGGCACATCGGCACGCGTTGCTCCACCGCCAACTCCTGTTGCTGCATGGTAAAGGAGTCAAAGTAGCTGAACAATTCTTTCTGCAATGGGCAGGGCAGAAGCTGCACCATATCGAACAGCAAAATGCCTCCCTGCGCTTGGGCCAAAAGTCCTGTATGGCTGCCAAACAGCGCCTCAAACAGTGTGCGGCCATCTTGGGCAAATTCCGAGCAGCGCACGGTTACCAGTTTCCCCTGCACCGGAATGCAGCCATTTCGGCGGGCGTATTCATAAGTAAGCTGTACAAAAAAACTTTTGCCAGTACCCGCTGCACCACTGATGAGCAACGGTAGGCCATTGGGCGGATACTGCATAGCGGCTTTACACTGCTCAATGCAGTAGTTCAGACTGGCTTCGTTGCCTATGGCTTTGCCGAAATCCGGTTTTTCATCTGCTCGCCCCTCCAGTATGTCCATCATATCTTCCACACTTTTGAAGCTCCCCTGCGGAAGCATACAGCCGTACTTTCGTTCTGCTGTACGCCGGTGGATAAAATATACCGGCCTGGACACCACTTTCACCACTAGCCCCTGCTCCACAAGCTCATTCAGGTATTGACAGGCAGAATTACGGCTGATGCTGAGCTGATATCCAATATCCTGCGCAGTGTAGCAAGCCATATCTTTTCCGTCCAGTCGCTGCGTGACCTTCGCAACATGTTCCAGGACTTCGTCCTTGGTGCTACGGAAATTTCCTGTTGCCATGGTGCTCTCCTCCCCTTGTGTTTATTATTATAAATCAACAAAAAGCAAAAAACGGAATCGCAAAACTTTTAGACACTTTTTATATATTTTCAGCACTACTCATGACTGAAACCAAGTTTGTATGCCGGTTCTCGACACTATCTCAGTATACAGGGCAGTTTTCCAATACAACTGCAATACACAAAAATAAGGCTGCTCATGAGAGATACGCAGAAGAATCAACTTGCTTCAATATTGCTCAAGACGCCTTTTTCTTGCAGAAAACGAATAAAATCATCATACTCTGCCTGAGACATATTCTTGGGATCATATCGCTTGGCAAGTTCTTCTATTTCCGATTCTGACAGTTCTTTATCTCCAATCTTAGGTATCTCCTCTTTCGCCATTGCCTCCTGCTTCTGAATATTTCGCATCAGGGCAGAATAGTTATAGGATCCGCTCTCTATCTTTCCCGTAGAGCTGTTCAGCCTATAACAAGGACGATAAATTTCATTCGGGACTCCGGATACGTTCATTTTACATTACCTGCCTTTCCAGTTGAATGCCATACCTGCCGAGAAGGGAATGGATAAGATCCTGTTATTAAAAGCCGCTCTATATGTAAACGTTCCTTCAATACCATCAATATGGTAATACTCAGTTTCACTATAATTATCTGGGAACGGCAACGGCAGGCCAACTTTTAATGACGCCATTGTATAAGGGATATTGACGGTCTGCTCCTCTGCACCAATGCCAAAATTCGGCTCTCCAGCATGATATTTAATATACATACCAGCGTGTCCTGCACCATCAGAATATTGCCGTTTTCATCGGCCAGCAATGCGGCAAACGGAGCATCTCCCTGGGCTTTTAACGCTGTGGCCATTTGGATGCACATTTTCAGCAGTTCTTCATTTCTCTCTGCCGTTATGCTCTGAAATACAAATCCTGTTCCTGTTTTCATAAAGCACACTCCTTCTACTTACCTTGCTGCGGCAACATGATACGGATCGTCGTTCCTTTGGGAGAGCTGGAAACAATCCCAATCTGTCCGCCATGCAGTTCTATGATCGCCTTTGTCAGCGCCAGACCCAAGCCGCAGCCGCCCATTTGACGGGAACGGGACTTGTCAACGCGGAAAAACGGCTCAAAGACCTGCCCCTGATCTTCTGCCGGAATACCGCAGCCGCTGTCTAAGATTGTGATGATGATCTGCCCTTGTTCTGCTTTTGACTGGACGCTGACCTGCCCGCCGGTATGATTATATTTGATGCTGTTCTCGATGACATTATAGATCGCACGGTACAGCAGGGCGTCATTCCCCACAAGTTCCCCTTCGCTGGGCTGGGATCGGACGGAGCCGGTGGCGGTCTCGCTGCCCATGGATCATGTGGGCAAGACCCTGACCATCGTCCAGTCCACCGGCCTGGGGGAAAAGCAGATCCCGGAGGCCGAGTCCACCGTCTACTTCTGCGGCGTGACCCTGAGCTGCGGCTACGCCTATGAGAGCGCCCTCATTGCCGAGAGCTTCCGAACCGCCATCCCCGCCGCTCTCTGTTTCGCCCTGGGACTTCTGCTTTGCGCCGCCTTTTTATGGCAGGGCTTCCGGGGGCGGTGGGACGCCGGGCTGGCCCTGGCTGCCCTGGCCGTCTTTTCCCTCATGCTCTCCCCCCTGGCGGCCGTCAGCTTTTTGGGGCGCTACCTCCCGTACCCGCAGACGGATTGGAACGCCCTGTGCCGCGCCCTGCGCCTGACCGCGCTGCTGGTCTTTCTGGGAGAGCGGGGCGGCGGACGGCTGCGCTGGGTGCTGTGGTGCGCGGCGGCGCTCCACGGCCTGACCGCCCTGTTGGGGCGCTCCGCTGCAGCGTCTCCGCTGACGACTGTGTCGGAGTACGTCGGACTGCTGGGCCTGGTGGCCGCCAGCGTGCTGGCCATGGTCTGGATGAAGCGGGAAAACCGCTTCTACCGCCTGTTCGCGCCGCTGTTCCTGGCGGCGCTGGGACTGGGCGTGGCAGTCTGGGGCGTCCATGCCCTGGCGGAGCCGCAGTGGGGACAGGAGCTGCTGCTCCAGCTCCGCACCGGCTTCCAAATGGGTCTGCCCCGGTTCCTGCTGTGGAAGCTGTCTCTCCCGGCCCTGGGGGCGGGCGTCCTGGCCGCCCTCATCCATCTGCTCCAAACGGAGGCAGAGCGCCGCACCGAGGCGCGGCTCCTCCTCCAGCGGGGGGAGCTGGCCCAGGAGAACTACGAGAACCTGCGCTGACACAGCGAGGAACTTTCCTCCCTCCGCCACGACATGAGGCACCATATCACGGTCCTCCAGGGCCTGTGCCGGGAGGGCGATCTGGAGGAGGCCCGGACGTATCTGGAAACTCTGTCCCGGCGTCCGGAGCTGAGTCGGAGCAGCGGCTGCACCGTCCACCCGGCGGTGGACGCCGTCCTGACCGCCATGCTTGCCCGCGGGGCTGAGGCGGGAGTCCGCTCCGAGGTCAAAGTAGAGCTGCCGCCCAAACTATCCATCCCGGACAGCGACCTGTGCCCCCTGCTGATGAACCTGCTGGAAAACGCCCTGGAGGCCAACGAAAAAGCCCCCGAAGGGGCGGACAAGTAGCTCCGGGTGACCATGCACATCCGGGGGGAGTACCTGTATATCGGCGTGGAGAACGCCCGGTTCGGCTCGGTGGACTTCGATTCGGCGGAGCGGCTGTACCGCTCCACCAAGTCCGGCGTCCACCACGGAATGGGCCTCAAATCCGCACGGGCCACCGCCCGGAAGTATCACAGCGAGCTGGTTCTGAAGGCCGATCAAAATACCTTTTCCGCCAGCACCGCCCTGCTGCTCCCCGAAACGAAAGCATAGAAAAACTCCGCTGTTTCTTGGAACAGCGGAGTTTCTATTTCAGGGATTCCACATAGCGGGCCATGAAGTCTTGGTAATACCGGCGGCTGACGGGGATGGACTCGCCTGTGTCCAGGGTGAGGGCGTCCCGCTCCACCTGCGTCACATGGGAAAGATTCACCAGATAACTGAAATGGCTCAGGCAGAAGCCCTGGCCCTGGAGTTCCTCCTTCAGCCTGGAGAGGGGGACGGCGTGCTCGATCCGCTCCTCTCTGGTATGGACCGCGGTCTTTCGCCCGGCGGTCTCCAGATAGGCGATCTCGTCCAGGGGGATGGCCCGGCCACCCACGCGCAGCACCGGACGCTTTGGCCGGTGCTGTCTTTGCTGCCAGTCCCAGTCCAGGGCGGCGGCCAGACGCGCCTCGTCCACCGGCTTGAGCAGGTATTCCAGCGGATAGGTGGGGAAGCTGTCCAGCGCGAAACCGGGGTGATCTGTGATATAGATGATAGAGGCGTCCACCTCATGCTCCCGCAGGAAGCGGGCCAGTTCTACGCCGTTATCCCTATCCAGTTGGATATCCAGCAGCAAGAGCTGGTAAGCGCCGGAGTCCGCACTCAGCCGTTCCATCAGCGGCGCGGCGGCATGGAACACATCCACGTCATAGTCCTGGCCCCGGATGCGGCCTCTTCCATCCAACGCGTGGCAGGTGGCGGCTTTATTCTGTTCCGCAGTGCGGGGGTCATCTTCACAAACAGCAATGCGGTACACGCTCTCACCTCCTGGCACGGATTCTTGCCCCTATTCTACCACATAATTTTTACCTTGACCAGTTTAATGGAGCCGACGATCCGGATGTCCATTCCGCAATACTTCATGTTCCTTCAGGTCTCATCGTCAAGCCCAACGTGACAAACCACGGTCGGTATGGTATGATGAATCCTACGATTTTATATTTGGGAAAGGACCGAGATTTTTATGAATCAAAAAGAAGTCAGCGAGCTGCGCTGTCGGTTCCGCTCGGACAAGAGCGCTGTCAGCCGGATTTATGGATGCTACGTCAACTCCAGCCGGGAGATCGTCTCCTATCTGGATGAATCCCTGGGTTCCATGCCCCAGGACGAGGCGGAGAAGTATCTTTCGCTTTTGAAAAAGTCCCTGTCCGGTACGCTGGGCCGCAACCTGATCGACCTGGTGTTTTCCACCCAGCAGGTAGCGGACAGTGAGGAACACCGCCTGCTCATGTCCCTGCGGGACTCCAAGCTGAAGGATCGGGAGGTCAGGGAGACATTCTACCGGAAGGTGATCGACTCGCTGGAGCTGGAGGAAAGCGGCTACCTGATCCTGCTGGTTCACGACGACTACGATGTGCCCCGCCGCGCAAAGGACAATACCGTGATGCGGGATGCCTCGGATGAGGTCTTTTCCTACCTTCTCTGCTGCGTCTGCCCCATCAAGGAGCGCAAGGCCGAGCTGGGCTTTTTCCCCGGCGACAACGAGTTCCATACCTGCGGCGGGCAGGTGGTCTCCGCCCCGGAGCTGGGCTTTTTGTTCCCCGCCTTTGACGACCGGGCCGCCAATCTTTACAATGCCCTGTTTTATACCCGGAAGGCCGGGAAGATCCACCAGGAGGTCATCGACGCCGTATTCCATGTGGAGCCGCCCATGTCTGCCGCCGAGCAGCGGGAGGCGTTTCAGGCCGCGCTCTCTGACGCGCTGGACGAGGCGTACCAGGTGGAGATCGCCCAGACCGTCTATGAGCGCCTGAACGAGCGCATCCATGCCCATAAGGAGAATAAAGACCCGGAAGCGCCCATCATCACGCCGGGGGAGATCGGCGGCATCCTCCGGGAGTGCGGCGTGGCGGAGGAGCAGGTGGCGGCCTTTCAGGAGCGGTGCGCCCAGCAGTTCGGCTCCGGCGCGGCCCTCAATCCGGCCAACCTGATCGACGCCGGGCGTTTTGAGGTAAAGACCTCCGAGGCCACGATCTCCGTGCCTCCGGAGCGCAGTTATCTGGTGCAAACCCGGATCATTGACGGGCGCAGGTACCTTCTCGTCCCGGCCGAGGACGCCGTGGAGATCAACGGCGCTCCGGTGCGGCTCCCGAGAGACTGACCGAACACGGGAACAGCCACCGGAGCCCCAAAAGATCATCAAGGAGCGTTTTCGTGCTGGCGGATGGACTGCGTACAGCGCGGAGACGTTTCTTTATAAGTTCATATCGACAACGCTTCAATAAAATGCAGGCATCCTCTTGCCAGCCGTTGGCCGAACTTATATAATCAGAATTGAAAATGCCGGGGGAGGTGCCCTATGAATCTGAAACCCTCAACTGTCTGTGTATCGCTGCCAGAAGTCTATTCCCGCAGGAAACTAAACGCGCTGTACCGGGAGATCCCCCTCAAAGATACCACGTCCCGGCTGCTCCGAAAATATTTCAACGCCATGGCGAATCTATATGGGATCATCCCGCTCCGGAAGGCATATGAAATCATCTCTGCTCAGTGCAGGCATCCTGTAAGCAAAGAGGAATTCCTCTCCTTTTCAGAGATCGCACGCCACGAGTGTGAGGAATACTGCCTGCTCGGAGCCGATGAACTCTACCCGGGCCGGAAACAAACAGCTCCCCTGGACCGGGAGATCATCGACATCACGTTGGTCGATGGTGATTTGAACGCCTACCATGAGATGCGTCACAGCCAGGGCGGAAAGCCGTATTATATTCCTGATAGGGCAGAACTGCTTGCCTTTGATGACCCCTTTTACTGTGAGCCAACACCAGCAGCAGATGCCCTCCTGCAATTCATGGAGCGCTGTCTGCGCCTGAAACATGATCGTGCGGCAGCGTTGTTGGCCGAATTTGTGTACGCTGCCCGCTGCCTGGATGCTGGGATCTCAGAAGTAATGGCCCGCCTGGAGGGCCTCGGGATTCACTTCCGGCACCGAAGGGACGCAGAACGTTTTTGCACGCTGTATCAGGAGTTCCATAACCACATGCGGCTACAGTGTAACCGGGGCTACACACCGGAAGAATTACTCTCCGTGCATCTGCCCGCTGCCCGCGTTCCCAAATCGCTCTCCCTGGGCCCCAATATCAAAAAGGCGCTTGCGGATGGGACGATGGATGCAGCGAGTTTGGAGAAGGGACTCCTGGATTCCCCATTCCACAATGAGCGGCTGCGCCAAAGCCTGTTGAGAGAAATTACCGTGTCTGATGGAAAAACAGTCCACTCCGTCAAAGTGGGGCGTAATGACCTGTGCCCCTGTGGAAGCGGGCAAAAATATAAGAAATGCTGCGGGAGGTAAACCGCTTATGGAGCCAAGGATCGAATTGGCGCAGGTCATCCAGGCGGTAGAGGCCGCCGGTGATGCGTTTGCCTATTTTTACGACCGGCAGACTGGCGAGACGGTATGCCTCCCAGACCCGCTCATCACAGGGCTGGAGGATGAACCTCTTGTGGAGCTCCTGGAAAACAGCCCCGGTCGGTTTCTCCCATTCCCGACCCGGTATGAGATCCACGACTACCATATCATGGCGGACTTCGTCCGCAGTCTTCCGGCCGGAAAGGCCCAGGCAGAGCTTGAGGCGGCCATTTGTAGCAAGGGGGCTTTCCGCAGGTTCAAAAGCGGAATCCGTTATCACCTCCTGGAACAGCGCTGGTATACGTACCGGGCAGAGGCATACCATAAAATCGCGCTGCGTTGGTGTGAGGAACACGGTTTCATCCCAACAGGGGCAGAGGGGATGCAAGGCGCCGGCCTGCCGGAAAGCCATCCCCTGCATGGATAAGCCCTGTCCGGCCACCAGCCATAGCAGTCCCGGATGCCAAAGAGCATCCGGGACTTTTTTATTTATTTTGTTGCTCAATGCGTATTGTTTCCGTATAAGAAAAGTATAAGATTAACTATTAAAAGTCAACCCCGAAAATGAATGGTGGTGGTGAAAAAGAGATGGCTCAAAAAAGGTATAGCAAAGCTGAGGTCTTGTCAGACCCCTGCTGGCTATTCAAGTAGCTGCACTTAAGCCGCTGAGCAATATGGCTGCCTGGACTTCTCCATGGCAAATATCAGACGAACCAACTTTTTGGCCGCGTGAGAGATGGCAATGTTGTAGTGTTTTCCCTCCGCCCGCTTCTTGGCGAGATAATCAGCAAAAGTCGGGTCCCAGTGGCAGACATACTTGGTTGCGTTGTAAAGTGCGTAGCGTAGGTATCGGGAGCCACGCTTTTCCATATGCGGGTAGCAATTTTTGAGCTGTCCGGATTGGTAAGTGGAGGGGGACATCCCTGCATAAGCCAACAGCTTGTCTGGGGAGTCAAACCGGGTGAAGTCGCCGACTTCTGCCAGGATCATGGCAGCCATGCGGAACCCCAGCCCAGGGATAGTGGTAATAGGAGAATGAAGCTCATCCATAATGGATTGGATTTGCTCTTCGATTTCATCAATTTCACGATCCAGTTCACGGATGAGCCGGATGGTGTGCTGCAATTCAAGGGACTTGGCAGGCATCTGAGAGCCAATAGAGTTTTTGGCGGCATTTCGTATTTCAAGAGCCATATCCCGTTTGTAGTGGCCATTGGAGGCGGTTTCGAGCAACGCTTTCAGCCTCGTTAAATGGGTATTGGCAACCTGTTTGGCCCCCGGGAACTCTTCCAGCAGGGCGTAGACAGAAGCAATATGCAGAGAAGGGACGAGTTTTTCCAATTCCGGAAACAGAATGCAGACCAGCCGGGCGATAGAACTTTTCAGCTTGGCACGTTCTTTCACCTTGTCAAAACGGTATCTGGTCAGTGACTTTAGCTCCTCGTTGTGGTATGCTGTATCTGTGTAGGGTTTGAGGCCCGCATCGGATAACAGCATAGAAGCAATCGTTCGTGCATCCACCCGGTCAGTCTTGGTCTTTCTCAGGCTAAGGCTCTTTCGGTAAAGGTTTGTGCGCAAGGGATTCAGGACATAGGTGGTCAGACCGTTGTCAAGAAGAAACCCGAGCAGATTGTAGCTGTAATGTCCGGTAGCCTCAAGCCCTACTTTTATTTTATCCTGCGGTGCGGTACAATGCCGGATTCGCTGTAAAAGGTAGTGGAACCCGTCCATGGTGTTGGGGATTATGAATGCATCCGCCAGGACTTCGCCCTCGGAACTGACGATAAAGCAATCGTGCTTATCTTTTGAGACATCGATGCCAACAGAAACCACCATAACAAATACCTCCAACGATAAATATGTGATGCTGCATCCACAGTACACCTTACTTTTGTAGCCTTGTTCCACATAAACCGTCTGGCGGTATTTAACTGATCAACAAAACTGTAAGGGGCTGTGGTTGGAACCTTTCTGGAACCATCTCGTGGTAGGAGGTTGAAACCAATCCACAGCATCCCTTACAGTGTAGCACAGCCCTTGGAGAGGGGCTCTAATAACTACTACTCTATAATACAAGGAGGTTGAATGATATGCTGATTGCAATCGACCACGGAAACAAACAAATCAAGACACTGCACCATACCCCCTTCACATCCGGCCTGATCCAAAGTGACGCGCCGGGCTTCGGAAATGATGTGCTCCAGTATCAGGGGAAATACTACACACTGACGAATCAGCGCATCCCTTACCGGAGGGATAAAACAGAAGACGAGCGGTTCTTCATTCTCAGCTTGTTTGCGATTGCCTATGAGATCGAGGCCTGTGGGCAATACACCGACAATGTGATGAAGATCCAGCTTGCGATTGGGCTTCCGCCTGCCCATTTCGGCGTTCAGGCAAAAAAATTCACCCAGTATTTCATGGGCCGCGGAGCAGTTTCGTTCCGCTTCCAGGGCAAGCCGTTCGCCATCTACATCGAAAACACCGCCTGTTTCCCGCAGTCCTTCTCTGCGGCCAGCGCCACGGTGCGGGATCTGGTATCTATTCCCAAAGCACTGGTGATTGATATCGGCGGCTTCACGGTGGACTATGTACGCCTGCGGAACGGTGTGCCGGATATGGCGGCCTGCGATTCGTTGGAGAGCGGTGTCATTGTCCTCTACAATCAAATCAAGGCAAAGGTCAATGCGGAGCTGGACGTGTTGCTGGATGAAGAAGAGATCGACCAGATTCTGCGGGGGAATGTGGATGGAATGGATCTGGAAGTCGCTGAGCGTGTGGAGCGGGGTGCGCAGGAATTTGTCAATGACCTGCTCAGCGGCCTGCGTGAGCGGATGCTGGAGCTCAAGTCAGGCAAAGTCATCTTCACCGGCGGAGGCGCCATTCTGCTGCGGCGCCAGATTGAAGCCTCGGGGAAAATAGAGGAGTCAGTCTTTGTTGAAGACATCAACGCCAATGCCAAAGGCTATGACCTCTTGTATCGGATGCAGCATAGCGGGCGGTGAGTTCCATGGGCGAAAAGAAGCGGCCCGGTCGGTTCACCATTCAATTCAATCTCTGTGATCCAAAACAAAAAGCGGTAAGCGATCTGCTGGATCAGCAGGGGCGAAGTAAAGCGCAATTCCTGACCAGTGCCGTTCTTCACTATCTCAACTGCCCGGAAACGCCGGAATGCCGCACGCCCCTTCCCGTGGATAGGGAATCCCTGGAAAAACTGGTGCTGGAAATCCTGGCACGAAACACGGCAGGACAGCCACAGGTGGAGCAGGGGGAGAGGAAAACGTCCACAGAACCGCTTGAAACGGACGTAGTACCGCAGGCAGACGCAGACGTGGAAAAATGGTTTGGTGGGAAGAACGGGGTAGCATCCATTCTCAGCTCTTTAGAGATGTTCACACAAAATTAAAAGGGAACAGGCATGGCGTCTGCTATGCCTGTTCCCTTTTGAGCAGGATGAGGAATACCGCGATATCACCGTTGATGATCCCCTTCAAGTGCCGGTACGATTTCAACGTTGGTTTCGGGCGGGTTATGGAAATTGGGAAAGCACTTTGAAAGGCAGAAGATAGTAGGCGCTTTCATTCTGTTGGAAATAATACTATTTTTCTCTTGATTATTCTAGATCTTGGATTTATTTTCATAGCGTAGGACAGTCCCTGGGCCTATAAGAAGAAATAGAGAGGAGTCCTGAAAGATATGAAACGGAGCATACTCGTTGTGGACCAAAGTCTGGACTATTGCCGCTGGGTAACTCATGCACTGAACGGCCCGATGACAGAAGTTTTATCGGCCCTCTCCACCGATGAGGCGATCAAGTTCTATACCAAATACCGGTTTTGCTTGGTCATCATTGATGGCGTCCTTGCGGAACAGAATAAGACTCGGCTCCTAAAAATCCTGCGGGAAACCAGAGTCGTTCCCATTCTCGCCCTTCTCCCCAGTGTTACATCTGAAAAACGCACGCTCTTCCTACGCGGCGGCGCGACCGCCGTGTTGGAGAAGAGCTGTTTGGTCAGTGAGCTGGTGGCCCAGACAGAATCCCTGATCAACCTGTATCTGGCGCTGAATCCGGAGGATGGGCAATTTTATACATTAGCCTATGGCATGGATTTCATCATCGACTATATGCGTCACCAACTGATCCTGGACGGTGAGCCAATCGACATGCCACGCAAGGAATTTGAAGTCCTGTACGACCTCGCACGCCATCCCAACCAGGTTCTAAGCGCGGAACAGCTTTATGCCCATGTCTGGCCGGACGAAAGCTGCTTCAATGCAGACGCATCCATCAAAAATCATATCATGAAGATCCGCAAGAAGCTGGCGCGATACGGAAAAGACTGCATCCGAAATGTCTGGGGGGTAGGCTACTCTTTCTCCTACCCGGGTTAATATCAGGATCGGAACACCAAGGAAAAGCCAGAGCCGTCCTTGATGTCGCAAATGAGATAATTTTGTCTAACCATCAGACAAAACCAATATAAAAAGGATACTATGTCGATATAAATACCCTGTAAACTATGCATTGTGGCAGTTATCAAAAAGAGAAAGAGAGGTGCATTGGAAAAGAGAAGCGTCTTCTGTAAAACGGTAAGCAGGTCCAGGCTGTCACGTTTTCCCGGCCAGGGAAAGCTACAGCCTGGCCTTTTTATTACCACAGCGCAGAAAATCTTCTACAATCATACAATCAAATTCTTTATCGGTAGGGCAGGATCTCGTGCTGCCATATCTCCTGAGAAGAGGTGAGCTTTCTGTCCGTGTGCCGACCGCAACAGCGGAAGGAGAACGAGATGCGATGGGCGACAAGCTCTGCCGCATTGAGAATATCCGCTCATTCAACGCGCCAGGACACACCACCTTAGCGGCACATGATTTACGTGCTCGTCTGAATGGCAGCAGATATTGGAGGCTTGGCCATCAAAAATATTCTGGCCTCCAAAGGGAATTTTGCGGGTATCTCAGTGCGCCAAGGGCAGCTGGTTATGTGTACGACAACATAACCGGCTGCCCTCTTTTTTTACCTCTGGTCCGGTGCCGAGGGCCGCCTTCGTTTTTCTGAGCTCAACAACGCCAGAAAAACGGAGGTTGATCATATGCACACCAGAAACGATGGTAAGGGAGAGAGCAACATTCTCCAAAACGAGTTCACCGCGTACCTGTCCGTGGCGGTGATCCGCAAGAAGAAAGATCTCTTGAAGAAGCGCGAGCACCTGCAACGGCACGAACTGTCCACAGACTTCAAAGATGGCGATCTGCTGGACACATTTTCGACCTGTATGCAGGATCCTCTGCCGCTGGAATTTGAAAACCAGACATTAGAAGCTGCGCTGAACAAACTCAGCCCACGGGACCGCTACATTTTCTTCACCCATATCTTAAACGAGCGGAGCTTCAAATCCCTGTGTGCTGAACTGGGGATGACATATTCCGGTGTGGCGGTGGCCTACCACCGGGTTGTCCATAAGCTCCGAAAAGCATTGGGAGGTGAGTGATTCATGGACTTCAAAGATCTGCTGTACCGCGCAAAAGAGGGGAGCCGCGACGCACAGGAGGAACTTACCCGGCTCTACCATCCGCTGCTGGTCAGGGAGGCCATTGTAGACGGCATCTTTGACGAAGATCTGTATCAGGAATTCTGCGCGACCCTGCTCCACTGCATCAAGGAATTTGATTTCTAAGGTGAGAGAATGGGCCTCGGCTCTGCCGGGGCCTATTCCCCCGTTTTAGAGAGATAGGGTGGCTGGGCGCCTGCCGCAGGAGGATAGGCGGCCGATGCTCACATCACTCCCCTGGGAACCAAACGTTCACATTGGTGCCACCAGGGACCAAGTGCTCACCTCGGTGCTCAAAGCACTTTTACACTAATTTTGAGTGCCCTGGGCGTATACCTGCTGGCGGTGTAGGGGCCAGAGTCTGCTCTATGTGGGATGCCGAAAGAGAGTTTTGCACATAAGGTGAAGTATTTCCATGCTTGCTTGACAGGGAAGCACATCATCGTGACACCCTTTGCACACAGAAAAACCGCCGTATGGGAAAACCCATACGGCGGCAGTATGCTCATTGATCGAACAAGTCGCTGTGCGTCCCGGTGCGGGCCAGCGTCAGCACTAGCACGTCGTCCTTGATACGGTAGATGAGGAGCCAGTCCGGCTGAATGTGACATTCACGATGACCCACCCAATCACCGGACAAATCGTGATCGCGGTTTTTATCTGGCAACGGTTTGCCCATCGACAAGAGTTCCACGACCTGTTCCAACAATTCCATTTTCAGGCCGCGCTTAATCGCCCGCTTGTAGTCCTTTTTGAAAGCAGTCGTGTACTTGACGGTGTACTTTGTTTTCCTCATTTTTTCAGGTCGGCAAACAGCTCGTCAAGGTCATTATAGGCCTTTACAGACGGGTCCTTTGCAATCCTTTCCGCCTCCAACATGGCGGCAATGGTCTCCTTGTTGGGCTGTTCCAGCCTGACTTCAAAGGGAAAGCCACCGGCGCGGAGCGACTGGCGCAGAAAAACATTGATCGCTGTGGTAAGGTTCACGCCCAATTCGTTGTAAAGCGTTTCGCACTGCTTTTTGATATCTTTGTCCATACGAACGCTGAAATTTGTCGTGTTCGCCATTCTATCAGTCCCTTTCAAGTTTATTGTACATATATTATATGCTGTTTGCAATGCAAAATCAACTCAATAGCCATGAAATTTACAAAAATGAAATAGAACTGCCTATCTATACAGTGTTTTCTCCTTCTTGAAACAGCGGGATCGTGGGGAGGGGCGTGGGAATCCCCGCCCCTCCCCACGATCATGTCTTAAACGGAATTCTTCAAATAGAAATGAACGTAGAGGTTGTAGTCCTTTTCCCGCGTGATCGCGCGGATCCAGATATAGAAGCTGGCCGTCTCCCCATACAGATTGAATTCCGTTGGGTCAGAAGTCGGCTCAGCACAGGCCCGGCACATCCGTTTCATCTGTCCCAGGCTGCGAAACTCCTCCGTTTCCAAAAGCGCGTCCATAAACTGATCCACTTTCTGAGCCAGCGCCTGTGTTCTGCGATCCTCCCAGCAGGGAAACCAGATCGTATGCCAGCGGTGCCCGTCATAGTCCGAGCGGGAATAGACCAGCTCACACCGGGGCGCCTTGTGTCCGTATGGGTCTACGGACATCTCCTGGAAAATCTCCGGGAAGCCGCAACAGGGAGACAGCAGCTGAAAGTCCTCATAGGACGGGGCTTTCATCCTGCCGCTCTTCACAGCCTGCCAGCAGTCCAAGGGCTTTGGCCTGCCCTCCATGTCCCGGATCGCTTCATCTGTTCCGCAGCTGGTGCAAATGTAGACATCCACATAGCGGCTAAGGGCGTTGTGGGCCAGCACCGGGTCAAGGCTCTGTCCACAACGCAGGCAGGCGGGAGGCCGGGAAGCATCGGGGGAAAAGCATGTCCGGTCTATCGCCCAGGTGTTCAAAAGGTCTAACTTGGATTGGATCTGAATGGGTTTCATGGTCGCTGCTCCTTTCTGATTTCAGGTTCTCTCGGTGAACTGTGCCTTAAATATGGCAGTCCACCGACACGAGGAATACCGTATCATCGAGGTCCGCAAGGAACGCCTGGATCTCATCCTGCCATTCCCGCTCCTCCATGCTGTTGCTGATGATGCCGAACCAGCCCATGTCGCCGGAGCCTTTCCAGCCTGCGCTGTCAAGCAGCGCGTATGTGTCGAACGCATACCGGTCCTCTCTGGACAGTCCGGCCCGATGCAGATACTTTTCCAATGTGTCGTCTTTCCGGTAGACCAGGGTACCCCAGTCCTGGATGCCTGCCTCGGTAATCCGGAGGAAGGGCATTGTGTCAGCAGGGAGCAATCCTTCCCGGAACCAATGTTTGTAGTTCTTGTACGCCGAAAATGTCTCTTTCAACGCCAGCCGCTTCATCAGATCCCACTGAATGTCGCTCTTCCGGGCGATGCTCACCCAGCGATACCCATCAGGTGCAAGCCGTATGTACTGGTCGTTCAAAAGGAAACTGCGACTCCCCGGCAACGCCGAAGGGCAATCCGATTTGACCAGGAAGCGGTAAGGCCACCGGCCGCCAATCTCGTACCAATCCCACTTCGCGTCGGGATTGTGGTAATACCCATAGGCGCCCTCCTCCTCGGAATACTGGTACCCGCAGAAATCCTCCACGTATACCTTTAAGGTGGGGAACAGCTTCCGGAGCGGATAATCAACCAGCTTGATCCGCTTTGCCTTTTTTGTGCGTTTGCGGTGATGGAGGGGACCGCAACGGCGTTTGTACACCTTTCCATCGTAGATCTCGTACAGATTGGAGAATACGCCGGAATATGCGGGGAGTATCCGGCCGTCCGGCATTTTCACACAGAGCATGGTCTGGGTAAGATACTCCAGGCGTGCGGATTCCTCCATATCAACGAACTCCAGGTAATCCGGATTATTCGTGCCCTCCTCATAGGGAGCCAGCAGATCGTCCAACTGGCCTTCCACCTGCAAGGCTAGTCGATTTTGGGACAGGTACTCAACATCAGGCTCGGGCAGCTCAACGGCGGCCAACACCGTATAGTGACTCATAAAAATACCCCTTTCTTTTTGAATGTTCTAAATATCCTGGAAGAAACAGCGGCGGAGCCGGACAGTATATCTCCTGCCCACTCCAAAGCCGACCCAATCCAGGATCAGGTGTTTTCTCGGCGACAGCCGGAGTTCTAGAGACACCTTGCTCCGGTCCAGCTCCGCCAGGATTTTTCCACGCTCCGCAGCAAGGCCGTATTGGCCCAGCGCCTCCGAGAGCGCCTCCCGCGTCAGAAACTCCGCGGCGGTGATCCCCTTTCATTAAGGCGAGACTTTTTTCATGTATCGCAGACTTGCATTCATAGTCTTTCCAGTCTTGTGCAGATAGGTGAACGTGCCGTTCCCTGTATCGTCCACAAGCACCTCCAGGAACCGAATCTCCGCCGCTCCACGGGGGTCGTTCAGAATCCTTACGGGCTCCACGACGGCGAAGGAGCGGTTTCCGGCCCCGTGCGGATAGGTGCAGATGTCTCCAGCGTGATAATCCTTCATATCCAAGACCTCCATGCCGGCGTTTTCAGTCGTTCCCTTCATGGTAGTCAAAATCCACGCAGCCGTCCTGATCGTTGATCCGCGGCGCACGCTCATGGACCAGCGGAAACCGGCACTCGCCCTGGTGGTTGTAGTGGCAGGCGGCGGAGCCGCACTCGAAGCAAAGGTCTCGCAGGCCCAGAAGCCTGATGTCCTCCGGCGTTCTGGAAAATTCATCGCCATACCGCAGATAGACCAGGCCCATGCTGTGCCGCGCATCGAACCACTGATCGATCTCCTCCCGGTGTGTGCCCGGCTTCCAGCCCATAAACGGCTTTTCAATGCGGCCGGAAACCTTGTCCACAGGCACCATCCAGAGTTCGCGCCACAGCTCCTCCAGGTCTTCGTCCCGCTCCTGCAGGGACTCGATCTCCTGCAGGCCGTCCATGACGGTGCAGTAGGCATCATACGGAATGTTGCTGTGGAGCGTATTCATCGTATCAATGGCAGCTTGCTTGACTTCATTCATGTTGTCTTACCTCCATTCTGTTTTTCACCGGCGCGATTTCCCGGTTTCTCGGAGCCGGGCCGCCAGGGGAAAAGCGGGCGGCTGCCCGCTCCCCCCTGTGCACCCTCACTCCCTGCGGGGCGCGGTTTTGCGATACCCTTCGTCGTAGAGCGCCATCGCGATCGCGCTCTCATAGGGGGGAAACCGCTCGTCGATGCTCCCTTTCCGCATGTTGTAGTCGCTGATAAATTGGGCGAGCTCATAGATTTCTTCCGTTTCCTCTTTGGAGCGTGCTTTGCTTAAACTCATTTTCAAATCTCCTCGTATAATATGATTTGCAGACCGTTTTGTAAGTGTGTCTGCTTAGTGCACTTGTTAGATTAGATATCAGCAGGCTTAGAGATGCCCATGATACAATAGCTGTAGGACAGCAGGGTTAAGTTCTGAAATCTCCCGTTGAACCGAAAGGTTGCTTCATGGAAAGTCCGTTCCCCTGAGCCGGAAGTTAGCTGCAAACTCATTGGCTGTTTGCCCGAGTGTAGGCCGCCCTTTCAGCAGTGAGGGATATCGCATCGGCCTGCTCTGGAATGATTCTGATAGGCGAGGTTGCGGATGCTCCGGTTATCATGGGTATCTCAAAGCCTGCTGGCCTAAAATCTCCATGCGGGGAGGTGAAAATTATGAACCCATTATTCGTTGGTATTGATGTGAGCAGCAGGAACAATGTGGCCTACCTGATGAAACCAGACGGCAGCAAGTACTCCAGTTTTTCTGTGCAGAACAACCTTGGCGGGGCTAAACTGTTGTCAGAAAGAATCGTATCGGCACTCGGCTCCATGCAGCTCAGTGATGTTGTGATCGGTCTGGAGGCCACCTCTATCTACGGGGACAGCCTTGTCTACGCTCTCCGAGAAGATGGCAGACTGGGGAAGTTCCAGCGAAAGATTCATGTCCTTAACCCCAAGCAGGTGCGGAAATTCAAGGAAGCCTATCCTGACCTGCCTAAGAACGACTGGGTGGACGCCTTTGTGATTGCCGACCATCTGCGTTTTGGCAGAATCGCCAGGGAGGTCTACATGGATGATTACCGTTACAAAGCACTCCAAACCCTGACGCGGGCCAGATTTGAGGTCATTCAAAATCTGACTCGTGAAAAACAGCGGTTTGCCAACTACCTGTTTCTCAAATGCTCCGGCATGGCCCAAGATAAGGATATTGCTAATTCCAGCTCCACCACGATTGCGCTCATGGAGCGCTTTGAAACAGTGGATGATCTGGCAAACTCTGATCTGGAAGAACTGACCGCCTTCGTTACAGAAACAGGGCGTGGAAGATTTGCAGATCCAGCTGCCACGGCCAAAGCGGTGCGAGCTGCTGCCAAGGGCTCCTATCGTCTACCCAAAACGGTAAATGACACCGTGAATCAGGCCATGTCTGTCTCCATTGCCTCTATGCGGGCCTTGAAAGAGCAAGTCAAGGTTTTGGACAAGGCCATTGAGCAGCAGTTTGAAATCATCCCCAATACCCTGACTTCCATTCCCGGCATTGGCAAGGTTTACTCCGCCGGCATCATCGCTGAAATCGGCGACATTCACCGGTTTGATTCTCAAGCCTCCGTTGCCAAGTTTGCCGGCCTTGTCTGGCACAAAAATCAGTCCGGTGAATTTGAAGCGGAGCATTCCCGAATGATTAAATCCGGCAACCGCTATCTCCGCTACTATCTGCTGGAAGCCGCCAACTCTGTGAGAAGATGCGACTCCGAGTTCCGGCGCTACTACGACCTCAAATTTAAAGAGGTCAACAAGTACCAGCATAAACGCGCACTCGCTTTAACTGCCAGAAAACTGGTTCGGTTGGTCTTTCGGCTGCTGAAGGACAACCGCCTGTATATCCCGCCGGAGAGCTGAGTACACCACTCGCAACTCTGGCGCTCCCGCCCTGTTTCAAAAAATCTTAGGGGGCAGGGCTTAGGTTCGTGTTGCCTTTTTTCTGCCTACGCAACTGTTTTCCTGCATTTATTCTCGATTTTTCCTGCCATCACCCTCTTGACTTCATACCATTAGACTTATCATAATTTCTGGTCAGGCGATCTGCTGCTCTCCCCAGCGGATGCGCAGACAGCCTTTTTCATCCTTTTCACGGGTCATCAGCGTGGACAGCAGGTCATAGTCCACACCAAATCGCTCATAGATCTCGTCCAGATCGGCGTTTTGTCCCTTCATAAACTGGGTAAGCTTTTCCTTTGCCAGCACCATCTGCATCAGATTGGACTCCAGGCTCCCCAGGTAGATGGGGAAATAGATATCCTTGTACTCAGTAGAATTGTAGCGGATAAAGCGCATATAAAACTGGCTCATGCCAGCGTTATTGTAATGGAGTTCCGGGATCACCACCTTGTTCACAAAGGGGTAGTTGACGCTGGACGGCAGGCTCTGCTGGGTGCAGAGCAGGATGCCGTTTCCACTCTCTTTCAGTTTCCTGCGCAGGGCCCTCCGCTTGGCGAAGGACATAGAGGAGCCTGTGACACAGAAGAGCGGACGATCTGGCAGATACCGCCGAAATGCCTCTGCGTAGCAGTCCAGGACTGCTGTGTGCCGAACCCCGACCGCGACCACCTCGTTGGGCCACTTGTGGATTAGCTCCACGATAGCCACTTCTTTGAGCGGCGTGTCTCCGATGTACTCCTCCAGGGTGTCCGGCGCCGCGCTGACTCGGAGCAGGAGCGTAATCTGCTGAATGAGCCGCATCATGGCGTCCTTGCGGCTGTTGCCAGTGGAAAGGAAGTACCGCCGCTGAACCTCATAGAATTTCTGGAGTACCAGCTGGTAGGCCTCCCGCTCATCCGGCGCGAAGGGAATGGGCATCTGGTGGATACGCCGGAGTTCCTTACCCGTCACCTCCGCAAAGGTCCTGGTGATGACTGTCTTAGCCAGAATATCGTCCAGCACATCCGCGTTATAGATGTCCTGGTTCCGCTGGCCCACGCCGAATACCGTAATTTTTTCCGGAAGGTGGGAGGCGGAGAACAGTGCATAACCGGGCTTGTAGGCCGGGATCGGTCTGCCATACATACTATTTCCGTAGCTATCCACCGTGCCGCTGTTCCGGGAATAGTGGTAGAGAGTCGTACACCAGGAGATCATGTTGATGGAATTGTTGTAGAGCAGTTCCAGTTGCGGAGCAAATTCCGAGATGTTGTTCCGTGTGCTGGTGCCTGTGGTCAGCAGCTTGTACCGGCAGCGCCGGAAGCAGGCCAGTATGGAGGTCGCCTGGCGCGTGGTCGGATTGGCGATATTGTCGCTCTCGTCCAGGACAAACTGGATCTTGCGGCCGATCCGTTTCAGATATTTGGGGATCTGCTTTCGGAACTGTCCTGCCTTATTGAGTGTCATCAGGACAAAATCCCCGGGCTGCACTTTCTGGAAGTCTGCCAGACGCTCCACAAAGACGTGGCGGATGCCGGCGCCTTTCAGGACCACGTTCCAGTTGTTGCGGATGGAAATGGCGCTGGAGACCACCCAGGTGCTGTGGGCCTTCTGATGTTCCATGCGGTACTGTCCCACTGCGATGGCAGCGGCCGTCTTTCCGCTCCCCTGTTCCCATTGGAGAAAACCGTAATCCTTCTGAATTTGCAGATTGATGTCGTGCTTCTGGATTGGATTGAGCCTGACCCAGTCCTCGTTCTCCTCGTCCCAATACTGGAAGCGATCCAGCCATTCCATTACTGCCGGGGCCTCTTCCATTTCAGAAAAGGGCTGACTCTGGCGGTCATACGCCCGCCGTTTTTTGCGAAGCAGGCGCTCAAAACCGGGGAATTTTTCCGGTGTGTTGTCCAGGACGGCCTGATAGACCGGGACTGCCGCACGCTGATCTGGGGTCATCTGGCGGCGCATCTTATAACTGTAGCCCTTGTACGCGAAGCCGTATTTCCGCTTGACCAGCCGGATCACATCCTGCTCCGGCCTCACCACCTGCTGGGACAGTGCGTAGCGGAGATAGGCCATCACCTTGGCCTCCGTCAGTTTCCTATGGTTCCACTCCTTGGCGTCCATCCCTTCCGGCATCCGCTGGGTAAAAAACCGCTGGACATAGGCGAAGCAGCCCGCGTACCTGCGGCGGGTAACTGGATGGCATTTGATCTGGTAGAGCATCTTCCGGATCTTGTATAGAAATGTTCCGGAGGTCGCCCGGGTTCTTGCCAGTTCCAGCAGGACACGGCTCCGGTTCTGCTCCAGCTCTGTTTTTGCCGCCTGGATATACCTGCGATAAACCGGCTCGGCTTCTTTTGCAGGCTGTGTGAGTGGGAGCGGCATATCCAGGCATTCCGTGGTGTAGCGGCCGGAGGTTCCAGCCGAAAAGGCACTCTTTCTCTGCCAGAATTGCAGCTTCGTGGGGAAACTGTCCACGCCAAAGGTACGGAACAGGTCGGCCGGAAGGCCGATCTGCCCCAGGAACGCAAACCGCTCCTCCATCTGTTTGATGGCGGCGCCGTCGGTAAAGTCATCCGCCAGAAAAGACCTCGGCACAATGACGGCCAGGATTCCCAGCGGTTTGAGCAGATCGGCCGCTTTCAGGCAGTAATAGAGATGGGACAGTATCTTCGTCCCATTCTCCAGGCGCCAGCGAAGGTGGTAGGGCGGGTTGCCGAGCACATAGTCGAAGCGTGTCTCCGGCGCGTAGGTGCGGATATCGCCCAGGGTCAGGTTTGCCTCCGGGTAGAGATACCGGGCCACTTTATATGCCTTGGCATCCAACTCGCAGCCGTAGGCATTGGCCGGCACAGGCACATAGTTGAAGAAATTGCCCATACCGCAGGTCAGGTCAGCCACCAGATCCATATCGGAGAGCATCAGACAGGCCGCCACAAACTCGCACAGGGGCGGAGGGGTGAAAAACTGCCCGTTCTCCACCTCCTTTTTTGCCTCACTGTACGCATGATAGCTGTCGTAATCAGCGCGCTCCAGACCGTGCAGGCCGCCATCCCCTGTGTAGGCATTGAAGATGTCGTTACGGGTGATCCCCGCGGGCCCGCAGCCGCCGCTGTCAATGAGACATACAATTTTCTCGTTGAATTCTCTGCGCTGTTCGGCCGTCAGCAAGACGGGTTCATATTGGTAGTTCATGGATTGGAGGCACCCCCTCAAAGCCTGGTATGCGTTTGGCGCTCCTGTTTTTCTGAAACATAGCCGCAACAGGTGTAATCCCTGTTGTGCCGCCGGCAATAGGCCGCGCCGATTCCTATGTAGTCGAGGTACGGCAAGACCTCCTCTGGAATTTTGATACCAAGAAGGCCTTGGGCCACAAGGTACTTTCCCAGCGCTTCGTGCCCGGTCACACCTTCGATCAGCTCAAAGCTGTCCAGGTGCTCCGCCACGCCGAGGATGTCCTCCAATCCGTCGGCGCCCGCGAGTCCAATTGCGCCGGAAAAAAGCATCTGCTCATGCGGAGACACGTCCGCAATCCGGTACGCAAAACGGTTCAGCGCATTCATAGCATTGCAGTCATCTAAATTCATGCCGGTGAAATAACTGCCAAGACCGGTGATCGGGCTTTGTATCTCATCCAAACGTGTGATGCCCTCCGGCACCGCCGCGTCAAGGTCGTCATAGGCGGCCGCAATCCATTTACTGTCGGCCGGCAGATATAGGGTCATTTTCGCCCGGCCGCCGCGAATCAAAGTGATCGTCATTGTCATTGAAATTCTTTCCTCCCAATGAAGAGGGAGACCGCCCCCATGCGGTCTCCCTCCATACTTAAAAAACAAATTGTTTTTCCGGGTCCTCCAGATCCCGGCAATACTGGCTCTCTGCGTCGCTTTTGAGACAGTCTGTCCAATCCGTGCGGCTCGCATAGCCTGCGGCCCTGGCGACGATGGCCTCCATAGCACGCAGGTAGTAGTCGCAGGGCGGCGGCAGATGATACCACTGCTTGCGGCGCAGCGCGTCCATTTCATCCAGTACCCGCAGGGCCATCTGCTGATCCAGAACTTCCTCCACGGCTTTGCAGAGACTCAATTCTCCGCTTCCATCCGACAGATACCGGTTCAGGCAGACGGCACGCAGATGCTCCAGTGGAGCGTCATCCTCTACGAGTCTGTTTTTGCCGTTCTGAAAGGTAAGCTTATAGGCTTTTTTCATCATGGCGTTCCTCCGTGCCGTTCATCGGACACTGGCGAGGTACCTCGGCGGAACGCTCCCGCAGGATGTCCCGCACCGTGTCAGATACCGCACCCCGGTACGCCTCCCAGTAGGCAACACGGCGTTCAAGGCGGCGCATGACGTATTCTGCGATGTCGGATCGGGCAAGCAATTGTTTCTTCTCCGCCTCCGTCAAAGCCTGATACTCGTTCTGCCGGGCGGCTTCTTGACCGAAATCCCTCAAAATACGCCTGGTGCGGTATACGTTTGCCGCCATACGAAGGAAGCCTGGAGCAAGAGGCAACTCCCTCCTCTTCACTTCGATTTTGTAATGATTTTCGCAGTAGCAGCCGTCCAGCCAGCACTCATAACTGGCAGCTGTTTCCTCCTCTGCGAATTCGCTGTGTTCTCTCCATTGCTCAATGCTCCCGCTGTTTCGCTCCTCCAGCAGATCGTTGTGGAACTGCCGAAGGGCGTCCTGATGCAAGGTAAACACGACCTCATAGGAACCGGATTCGCCGTCGACAGCCCAGTTGGTGTCAACGATGTAAAGCGCAAGCTTTGGATAGTCCTGCTCCGGGATTGCCAGTGGCGTGATCATCTCCGGTTTCATAGCGATTCGCTCCAGCGGAAGCTCTTCCGCCTTTACGGGAGTCCCCCTGCGCTGTGTAAGGAACCGCTCCAATGCTTGGACATTTCTGGAGAGGGCGGGGAGATCAAAGGTGCAGCAGATGTCCGGTGCTTCATCGCCCGAACTGCTGTCCGCACCTGTGCGGATCTCCTCAATGGTTCCAAACAGCCCGGGATATTCGCTGCTGCAGCTGGTGCACACCGGCCTGCCGACGGAATAGGATGTGCCGTTATCGATCCATTCCTCACCTGGTTTGTTTAATATCATTGTCTGCTCCTCCATCTGTGTCAGCGGCTGATATGCCGCATATCGTTTGTGAACATACACATCCCGCTCACAGATCCACACCGATTTCCTCGGTGCAGTAGTTGGTGCGGTATTTCCTGTTGAAGTCCTCGATTGACACCTCCGGGATATAGCTCTCCCCATCGAAATCGTATCTTCCTTCCGATAGGGAACGTTTCAGTGCCGCATATGCCTGTGCTGGGTCGCCGCAAAAAATCGCAGCTTCCTCCTCGACCGTGATCCGGAGCATAGCCCCGAGCCTGATCCACAAGTTCCGTTCTTCCGCCATATCAATCGCACCTCTTTTCATACTGTTTACCCTCCATTTCACAGCGGAGGATACAATAGTCGGTACGGAGCCTTTTCATATGTTCCAAAATCTTCTCTTTGGACGGATAGCCCTCCAGATACAACACTTGCCGTTCCGCGCGGCCATCCTGACCGGTTATATTGTAGTACCAGTATCCGCTCTTTGCCTGATAGACCTTTCGATACCGTTTTTGCCCTGGAAGCGTGACCAGCAGGATCAGTCCCCCAAGACCCAGCTCTGCGTGGATAAGCACAAAGGCTGCCATGTAATCTGCACGTTCTGATTTTTCCACGAACCCGCAGAGGTCGGGAAGCCTGGGACACCGTCCGGAGGCATAGGGTATATCACGCCGGTTCCTTTGATACAAGCCCCGGCACCGGCAGTCCTGTGCCTCGCACTGGCTGCACGCTATCATTCCGTGCAATGGTGGAAAATAGTGTTGCTCCATGATGACCGTACCTTTCTGTAAAAGGCAGCCTTGCGGAAGGAAGCAGGAAAAGTGCGTTCTCCGCAATAAGCTGTCTGATAAAACTGTTTGATGGCTGTGATGCCATAAGGCATATTGTTCGTTCCCATTTCAGTTGTGCATCATTACGGATGTGTCTGCCAGTCGTAGAGCAGCAAGTCGCAGCTGGCAGAGCCGGCCGGCTGGTTTGCCGCCCGGAGTCGGAAATTTGTGAACACAAAGCCGGTGGGCCTGTGCGTTTCCTGCACCGCGAGGATGTAGTACTCCTGTCCCATCCAGTGGGCATTCTCCGTGACCTGCTCCCGCCTGCGTCCGGAGTCCAGATCATAGACCCAATTCTCCCAGATACCGCGTGAATCTGCGTATCTCTCGCCGCCCGGCAGGGACAGCAGCATTTCCTTCATGGCCCCATACCCCTTGAGCGCGGGATACTTGTCCATAAGCAACTTTGTCACACGTTCCCTGAACTGATGGAATGGAACAAAGGGACGTTTCCCGTCAAATGTTCCGTTGCCATCCAGCGCAACGGCTTCTCCGTCTAAAAGGATCTCAATCACCACATCCGTCCGAACCCGGCTGTCATTTTCATAGTAGACCGGTGTGGCGGTATACCATTCTCCGGTTTCCGAATCGCGGTTGATGTAAAAGCGGGGCTCACTCACAGACTGAAACACGTCTTTGCAGAACCCTGTGTCTTCAAACAAATGTGTCACCTGAATTTTCACGATTTCTAAATCTCCTGTTCCTGATCATATTTCTTCTGTGCTGTCACTATACAGCGCAAGCTGCTCTCCGCCTGACTCTGTCTGTGTCCCATGGGCCTTCCGCCGCTGCCGCTGCGCGCTTCTCTGCCGTTTGGCCTCCCGCTTATGTTCAGCCGCCGCTTTTTTCAAATCGGCGTCGTGGACGACCTCTGCCCCGAGCGCCGCATCCTGAAGATCCCGGACGCGGTCCCGGCGCTCGCTCCGCGCGATGTGGATATTCTCCACCTCGTAATGGAACTCAAAGTAATCGTATTTCCCATATTGCCGGTGCATCTTGCTGAAAAAAGCCTGCTGGCGATCCTGGGGCGTCATCTGCGGCTGGCTTACGCTCCGACTATGCAGGGGATCATATTCCGCCTGCTTGGTTTGGAGCCAGATTTCCGCATCCGTCCAGGCCACGAACCTTGGGAATACCTTCACGCCTTTGGTGAGCTCAACTTTCTTTTCCTCCAGGAACCCGGTGCGGGTGATCCAGGTGCGGCGGATGTCATAGAACACATTGGCGCGGCGCAGGTCACGCTTCTCCTTTCGGATCACGCAAACCTCGTTCTTACAGCGGCACCGGATGCACTGTTCCACATCATACCGGACTTCCAGGCACCCGCCCTGATCGCCATTGCTTCCCACAACACAGGCACAGCAGGCCCCGCCGGTGAGCTCCATATACTGCCGGTGTATCTCTCGCGCCCGCTCCGCTTCGACTTTCTCGGCGCTGCACTCATAATCATAGAGCCGGCCTGTGCAGCGGCACGGGCAGAAGGGGCGCGGAAATCCCTGCGGAATATGTGGGCAGGCCTTTTTTTCGTATGGACAGAGAAGCAGAGGATTGTCGTTCTCCGGACAGTAACAGATCCCGCCATAGGCGGCATCCCCTGCGGCGAGCCCCCGCCCGAGGTCACTATCCCCCCGGATCAGGAGCCCGCAGGGCGTCTCCCAGGTAAACTTCAGCAACGCTTCCCAGCGATAGCCGAAATTCTGCCAGTTGCTCCAATACACAAAGTTCGGGTGCTGTTCCCTGGTGTACCCCTCCGCATAGAGATCCTGTGTCAAGCGATTCAGTTCCATCTCAAACACCTCAACATCAGTCCGGACCGCGGCCGGTCAGCCCCGGGGCGCAGCAGTGTCCCAGGGCCGGCCGTGTCTGCGGCTCCGGAGTTTGCTCAGGCCGCGTGTGCATGGCCGCCCTCCGCCGGATTCGGGTCGGAGAGAATCTGGAGAACCCGTTTGTAGGAAAGCCCTTCCAGATCACGAAGCCGCAGGTAGTGATTGCAGCCGCCCGTATGGTCGGTGATTGAACGGATCGTCCGGTACAAAAGCACGTTGTCGCCAAGACAGGGTTGCTCTATACTGACAAAAATACCGCTGTCTACCTACATCCCGTAGAGGCAGCATCGACCGGATACGGCGATGCCGCCGGGGTTGGACATGACGCGTACATCCCGCAGGCCCAGATCTTTTGCCAGAGCCCGTAGAAATGCCTTCCCAAGATTGAGAAACGTCCTTTTCACGCCGTTCGGGCCGTTCTCTCGCTCTCCCCTTACATAGCTGAGATTCTGGCTGAGCAAGCCGGCCAATTTCCGCATATTCGCTTCCTGAGATTTGATAGACATGACAAGTCCTCCTTATATAACGCTCTTATAGGCATAAACTTCAACATTCCGGCCATCAGATAGGGATCATTCTGCCGAGTACACTGCAATCCTCCAGCATTCAAGCGGAAGTTTCCAGGCCCGCCGGACTTAATAGACCGTGCCCAAATAGGTGTCCACGAAATCGGCCGCCGTCTGTTCACTGGAAAATTTCAGGTCTACCCGCCCGTTTTTGAACAGGCGCAGCTGCTTGACCTTGTCACAGGTGGAGAAGGCGATCTGGTTCTCCAGGATGTTTCCGTAACCCAGCAAGTCTGAAAAACGATAGGGGAACACGGAAACGCTCCCGGTCTCAAAGCAGGCCAGGCCGCGAAGGATGCTTTTCATATCCGAAGAAAGCGTCCAGTAATCGCTGCGGTATGAATCATTGTAAGTGCAGGCGCTTCTTGTAAAGCAGATCATGTCTTTCTTACGTTCAAACTTGGGAGTCCCATCTCTCCACCACGCCGCCTTATGGCACTCGTGCCGCAGTTCAAAAAGTGCCTGCTCCTCAAACTGCCGCCCGTCCATCTGCGCGAAAAGCTGTTCCACTACCTCGGTGTAGGTCAGCTTGCGGGCAAGGACTGCCTCTTCATAGGCGGCCCATGCCTCCTCGTCCCGTCTTCTGTATTCCGGCTTTTCCGGCAACATTCTCTGGAGGATGGCGTCTGCGGAGAGAGCCGTATGATATGTCCGGTTGAAATAGTGGACCAGATTTTGAACAAAGCTACAGGGCTGTTCCATCAGAAGCTCCTTGAGCCTGGCGTCCGTGATGCTGAGATCTCTGGAGACAGTGTAAGAATTTCTGCCAGAAAGCAGCTCTTTCGTCTCCTGCAGGAGTTCATCCTGTTTTTTCTCAACATCCTCCCAGATGCAGCGCAGCTCCAAAAGCGCCGATCTGGCGGCATGATACGCGGCCTGATGCTGCTCACAGAAAAAGCGGTCCAGATCGCTGATGCGGCTGCCTGCTGATACAGATACCGCCGAAAACTTCTCGAAAAGGTCCATAACAACTCCTTTCTATTGATGGACAGGGAGGCAGTCCGGCAAACCGCCGGAAGCTGCCTCCCTGTTCTTGACTCCCGGCGAAGCCGGGAATATCTCCTTATCCTGCTGCCAGCTTGCCCGTTTCAGTTTCCCTGCCTGTTTTGTCGATCCGGTGGGAAACATCGAACTTCTGGCCGTCCGCATAGCCCATATTGACGTAGCTCCTATGCAAGCTGTTTGTGGAAGGCCTGGCATAGGTCGCCTTCTTCATTCCGTCCACGACGTCCTGCACCGGTTTGGGGATCACCATGACAAGCCCCCATTCCTGATGCTGTGCCGACTGCTCCTCGAACGCGGCCAGGAGCCCCTGGCAGAACCCCCAGCCATACGAATTGCACATCTGGCGGAGTACCGCCGCAGAGTAGCCCCGCTGCTTCTTGATATCGGCACAGCGGGACATGATGCTCTCAAACGCATAGCGGTAGACCATCTTGCACACCTTGTAGTCATCCTCAAACCCGACAAATCCAATCTCATGGATCTTCCTGCCTTTGATGTTCAGGATATAATGACGGCAGCAGTAATGCTCTCCGATGATCGCGGACAACTGTACCGCCCACGGGGAGGACATCTTCGTGCTGGTTACGCCGGTGCTCTCCTTGATGACCCGCTGGCGCTCCGGCGGTGTAATATCCTCCGGACAGAGCTTGTGTTCCGCCATGAGCTGGCGGGCCTTGAGCAGCGCGGCTCTGGCCTCCGCCTCATAAGGACTGGCCGCCAAAGCGAGCAGACGGGAGATCTTTTCTGTGATTTCAGTAGACATAGGCTCCTATTCCTTTCAAAATTCAATAAGTTCGTAACCGTTCCATGCACCGGACGGCCCTAAAATATTGTGAACTGCGAGTCTGGTCACGGTATCCGTGTCGGGATCGTCCATCACCTGCTTGAGTCTGGTCAGTTCCACCCGGAGGGCGCGGTTTTCCTCCGAAGACAGGGGATGCTCCAGCTGGAACAGCACATCGGCAAAGTCGCCGCAGCCATTTACATTCAATTCCCGGATCATCAGCAAATTTGCTGGTTTCATCCTTGACACTCCTTCATCTGTGTTAAAAAGTAATCAAAGCTCATAGGCGCAGTCCAGAAATTTGCTGGCCGCCTCATAGCCGTGATTTTGAAGCAGCTGAGAAATATCATCCAGCACCTTTTTATACGGCGGACGCAGCAACCGTATCTCTGTGATGGATAAGTCGCTTCCGTCACTGGGCAGCACCTCGATCAGATTGTCCAGCATCCCGGGGCGCGACGCTTCCAGATCCAACAGGGCCAGCATAAGAGGCTCGCTGCGATCCCCAATCACCATGATCAGCGGGCCGTCAGCCCGATCAGGCAGATTATCTTTCATACACACGTTCGCTCCTCGTATAATAAGATTTGCAGATGGGAGATGAACGCGCACGAACGCAGCATCCAGCTCTCCATCACCACACTCCCGCCGTGAGGCAAAAAAGGGACGTACCGGCCTGATGGTCGGTACGTCCCTTTTTTCCGTGTTCCATACGCATAGCGCATGAAACTCTATTCATTCAATTCTTTCTGAAAGCCGATTACAGCTCTGAGCAGTTCTCTCGTGAATACGCATCCGGTATAACCGTGCGGACACGCTGAAGTTCAGTCAGCAGCCGCTGCTTGCCAGAGCCTCCCAAATTTCCGGACGATCCTGCTCCTTTATCTTCAGCAGATCCATCGCCTGCCCACTGGATGCACCAACAGTTTCTATTAGTGCACGGATAGACTCCAACCGCACCTCAAAACGGCCTTCCGCATAGGATTCCGCATAACCTTCTGCATAGGCTTTTTGACGAATACCCTGACTTAGATTGCACATCACAGGCACCTCCTCAACAACAGCTGAACTGGCAGACCTTATCGCTCCCCCAGCGCTTTGCGGACTTCCGGCCGGTCCTGTTCTTTCACTTTCAGCATATCCATCGCCTGTTCACTGGATATACCGGCAGTTTCCATCAGTGCGCGGATCGATTCCAGCCGCTCCTCAAAACGGCCTTCCATGCGGCCTTCCACGCGGCCTTTCTGGCGAATACCCTGACTCAGATTGCACATCACAGACACCTCCTGTTCCAAGTGTTCGGTCATCGGAATATCAAATTCTTCCTGCAAAATCCTGCGCTTCTCAGACTGTGCTGTTTCTTCTGAAAGCAACACATCCAGCAGCTTCAGTACATCGGCCTCTCTGTCGTGGTCAGAACGGCCAAGGCAGATCATCACAACAGAGAGCAGGTCATAGTTACGAACCGGCTCCTGCGCGCCGCCTACCAAGTTATCCTCCTGGATCGCATAGCGCGTGATGCTGTTCTTCCGGCTTTCCGGCGGGTTCATGCAGACCCAGATGGAATATACCTTCTTGATCTTGTCGTACTGCGCCGCCGTAAACTCAGTCCCATACTGGGCGGAGATCATCCGGCTGCAGTAGTATATGCCCCGCTTGACCAGCGGATAGCCTGGATGGAACACATTCTGTGCCTCGACATTGATGATCAGGCGAATCAGCTCACCGGACGCCGGGGCAATCGCATGGAACCGGATATCATAGGTAATGGTCCCCTCGTGCAAGGATGTGTCCTCACCGCTGATCCCGTGGATCTGGGTGCCGGCGCTGGTTTCATCCGGGTACACCGGTACTTCGCCAACCGCAGGCTGGCCTTCGATGTACTTTTCCGCAATTTCTTTGACGTCCACACCCTGGTATTCCTCCAGGCAGGACTTCATGATCCACGCCAGGATGATCCGCTCGGAAAGCAGGCGCTTGCACGCGGCGTCATAGCGGGCGTCCAGATCGGAAAGGCGGATATTTTTCGCTATCGTTGTCTCAAGCTCCAAAAGACACCACTCCTCTTTGATTGCATTTTAGCATGGCTATTCGGAAATTTCCACCTGAAATTTTGAACAATTTCGTTGCAGACCGACGTCTATTCCCAATCTGGTCCGCCTAACCGTCACCGCTCAAAGTGCCTGGCGGATCACCGGGAATTTTTCCTGGCATCTGCGCAGTGTTTCAGGTGATATCTTCGGGACGGGCACGAGCAAAGCATGTCGCTTTTCGTTTACCTCCCAAGCTCCCCGGCCATCGGTAATAAAGCATCTTCCGTCGTCACGCCGGCAAACGACTCCTTCCCAGCCGGCAGTTCTGTGCCGGAAGAAATAGAGGATCTCCATGAGCGGCACCTCTTAACCCGCCATCCGGCGGGTGCGGCGCTCTGCATAGGTCCTCTTGAGCTTGGCGTAGTGGCTTTCGTAGCGGGCACAGCCGGAAGCATGGAATTTCCTGAGAGGCCCGGAGTGGAACTGAAACAGCGCCACGGTCTTCCGTGTCCCGCCGGTGTCCATGCTATACCGCTTGTAGTCCGCGATGTGGCCCAGATTGTTCTGCTCCATAAAGGCCATGAACTCAAAGCTGTCCACATCCAGAATGTTTTCGACCAGATATGCCTGGTAACGGGGCAGCGACTGGCCGATGTCCTGTGTGACCGTGATACGGTCGGAACCGTCGGTCGGAATCAGCTGGACCTTGATGGACGGGGTCTTAGAATAGCACTCCACCTTGAGGCGGTACTGCTTTCCCTTGTATGTTCCCCGCAAAATACCATTCATAACATCACATCCCTAAATCATTCTAATATTGAAGCCCTTGGCAGCTCTTTGGACGATCTCCCGCGTTTTGTCGCCGTAGCTCTCCAGATACTTTTGATGTAGCCCGGCTCTGCGGCACAGCTCCTCACAGAACGGATTTTTCCACCCTTTCCGCACATATGTGGCCGCCTCTGCCAATTCCACCGGCGTCATATGGGTCACGTCCCTGTTCATTTCCGTTTTCCGAGCTTCCGGCTTGCGGCGCTGTTTCTTGCCTGACGGCAGCCGATATGGACAGCCGGGCCCCATGTAATGTTCCGTGGGGCTCCAGTCAGCCAAAACGATTTCCTGGAGGACATCGCAGAGGCTGTCCCCCCTCTCCTATGTACATACAGTTGGGGCAGACATCCGGGTTACAGTACATCGCTCGGCCCCGCTTTCTCCGAAGCCGGAACCGCCTCGATGATCCCGACGTCATGCAGGATGACATGATCGATCTTGGATCTGTCCAGAAGCAGCTCCCTGGGCATAGGCGTCTCCAGATCCTCCGGAAGCCATTGGGGATAGACATGGACAAACCCTTCATGGTTGATATAGGCGTCCAGCGTATGCTTCACCAGCTCCAGGATCAGCGGCTTCCACTCGCCTACGCTCTCAGGCGTATTGTCTCGATAGGGGAACTCTCGAATGAGAACGTCGTTATACTCCACGCTGCGGTTGCGGATGAAATCCGCGCGGGTCACGGCGCACACATGATCGTCGCCAATCGCCCACACGATCTCGCCCGACTCGGTATCCCGCGCCTGGATCAGCATATAGTGCTGTCTCGCCGGGGTGTTTGCACAGACATACTCCAAATACTCAAATGTTTTCTCGCTCATACTTCAGATCCTCCTTCACCATATGTCCAGGCGTGCGCAGGCCGCACAGAAAAAGCTGTACAGCACAGCAGTAGCCGGCACAGAATGCCTGCTCCCGGTCGATACTGGCCCGCTCCTCGGTCAACTCAAACAGGCGTTCCGCCTTTGAGAAATGCTCCGGCGGCAGTTCAGCGCGCAGACACTCCAAGTATGCAGAGATTTTCCTGCTTGCATCCTGGTATTCTTCTGTGTTAGGCCTTTCAAAATAGGGTTCATATTGTCCGTAAAATAGGTCGTGCAGAATATCCTGGGTATCCAGAGGAAACGGAATTACGCTCGGGGCCTGATGGAGCCCCTGGGCGATCTCCTGGAGCGCAGAGATCAGCTTTGGCAGCTGACTCTCAAAAAAGCGTTTCCCTGCCACAGTCTCGTAAAAATTCAAAATGATCTCCTTTCTTATCCTATCCCGCCTCGCCGTGGCGCATGGCCGACGCCATGCCGCTCCAGACAAGGCAGGCGGTCTGAATCGTCTCCGGGGACACGTCAACGCGCCAGTTAGTGGGATCCGGTTGGCCGCGTATGACGCGTTCCAGAGTACCGGCGCTGCTGCACAGCGCATACCGCACCCACTGGCACCGGCCGCCTCGCTGGGAGACACGCCGCATCAGCACGTACATGGCAGCTCCTCCGATCCCGACAGCTCCGACTGCAGCTCGCCGCACAGCGTCTCCACATTCTTCCGGTACTGCGGCAAAAACGGCTGTTCCAGATCATAGTGGAAATAGTAGTAATACAGAACCTGGTAATACCGGCGCTTCCGCTGTGCCGGGGAGAGGGCTTTGAGCAGCCTGCCCAGCCGTGGGATCACATCGGACACCTCCGTTAAAGACGCGCGGTCTTCTCTGGTGAAGTTCTCATACATCCAGTCCTTCACCACGGCCCGTCCCCCGGAGAAGTGGCCGGCATGGCCGTCCATGCACTGGTAAAATACAAAATCCCTGCCGCGTGTGCCGGGAAATGCCGTAAACGGGTAGAGCCGGCACACCCTGGGGCGTGCCTCATAGACCGAGCACCGTCCGTTTTCCAGAAAGGTGCAGGCACCCTCCGGCCCCGTCGCATTCATCAGGTAGATCGGGAAAATCCCTTCCAGCGTGGAAATGTGTGTGAACCAGGAATACACGCCCTCCACGCCCCGGATCTGCGAATATCCGGATCGCCCATGGAAAAAGCGGGCCAGTCGGAAGGCGTCTATGGGCTCCACCATAATGGTGTCCTTTATGTTCCGGCAGCAGGCGGCGCACCGTCCACAGTGGAAAGGGACCGTATCCTTGGAGCGGAGAGGGATCATATCGCTCATAGCACAGCCCTCCAGAAATCCGCATCAGGGTCGGGCTCCGCCTGCCCGTCCGGATCAGGCCCCCACGTCTTTTCAATCTGGGCAATGGCGCACATAACGCCTTCCCGGTACGCTTCTCTCCACCGGCCGGAGCATCTGGCATTCTCCACCTTCCGCCGCAGAGAGCCCACCGCATATTGATATTTTTCGGATGCGGAGCGCGGGCGTGTTTTGACATGGGGGGCACCGTCCGCAGGCAGATCTTCCATGTCGCGGCCCCATACCTCCTTGATCTTGGACATTCCGCAGAGCACCCCGTTGTTGAAAGCTGTTTGCCGGTTGGTGGGGAGGCGAATCAATTTTCGGCGCAGGGCGTTAATCGCACTGTTGTACCTCGCCTCATTGCTGCCGCCTGTTATGGGCGCCGCTCTCCTTTCCTGCGTTTTTGTTGTTCTCTCAGCAATGCTCGTCATACTATGCCGCCTCCTGCCGGCGGGCCGTCAGATAAGCGGCACACAACCGCTTATCCCCGGCGATTTCCTGCTCCGTAAGGCCCAGCGCATCAAGCGCAGGCTCAGGGTCGCGGGTATAGCCGTACTCGTGATTGGCGAGCTCATATCGAAACATCTCCAGTAGATAGCCGTTCCCCGTCTTGTCAGCGGCTGCGGCGATCTTCCGCTGCCGCTTATGCTGGCGGAACATCTCCATCAGGGCCTCCTGGTCATCCTTACGGATGAAACCACCACCCCCGATACTGACGATTTTCTCCCGCTCCGAGGGCTCAAGACCCAGCTTTTTCATTCCCTCTTCAAACTGCCGGGCACCGAACGCAAACGCCATCGGAAAGGCACTGACCTCCGCCTGCTGGCGCTGTTTCAGCTCTTTATAGGTGATGGGACGGCGCTTTTCACTGCCATCGTTCACCGGCTCCGTGGGGTTCCATAAATACTGCTCCGGCCACTTTTCTACAAATCCAATCAGCTGGACGACCGTCTGGCGGTCTGTTCCTGATAAAAGGGCTGCCAATTCCAGCAGGCTGCAAAGCAGCAGGGCTGTATTATCCTCATGCCGCTTCTTAGGTACTCCGGACGTCTTCTCCGCCATTTTCTCTTGCAAAAAGGTTTCCAGCGACTCCCCCGCATAACGCGTGGCCGCCGGGCACGCCTTTCCGATCAGCCGGAGGGTCTGCTCACAGAGCGCCACATCCTCCTCGATGCTGATGTCCATTCTTGCCAGCGCCGGTCCGTCTACAGCCAGCGCGTCAGCCAGCCACAGCAAATTGGCACCGGCCATCCCCTCATGTTTCATCGTGATCCTCCTTTTTCAGTCCGAACACCTTCGCCGGAAGAACCGTCGCCTGATTGTAAACATAGAAGAAATAAGGCGCCAGCCCATCATCAATCTCGATTAACTCCCCATTCCGAACCGGCGTACCGTTGAGCACCTCATCCACCACAAGTTCCTGCACCGCGGCATAGAATTTTTCCGCCGTCATACCAAGCGGGAATTCATGGCGGAGCACATAGCGGTGCCCCATTGGAAAGCACCAGTCCGCTTTCTCCAGCTTTAGTGCGAGCCTGTAATCAAGGTCCAGACTTTCCTGGAGTGCATCCCGAAAGCCATAGATCCGGCACACGGAGGTCTTCAGCCGCTGCGGACACCAGTCCGGGGGTCTGCGCTTGATATCCTTTTTCTGGAATTGCTTGCCTTTCCTGCCTTTTTTCATACAGTAGCAGGTCTCGTTCAGCATGGCTCCAACAATCTTGAAATGCGGACAGTTGAACCGGCAGGCCGGTTCTGGAAACGAAATCTTTTTCATTGGTTTCCTCCTTGTATGGATTGGCTCAATATCATGCCTCTCGGTTTTGAATACAGATTTGGATCTGAATTACTCCGGCTGCTCCACAAAGAAAGCGGACCGCAGCCCCACGCCGGGAGACTGCGGCCCTTCTGATTACGGCCTGACCATCCGGGGCAGGCCCATACCTTTATCGTGACGTTCCTGTGATTTACGCCGCGTATTCCATAGACACGGAGCTATCCACAGATACAGGGGCATCAGGAACCAGCAGGCAATACTGCGTATTCAGCGTCTCAAAGCGGACCTGCCTGGGGGTTATGCTGTGGATACGGACAACGGTGGAAGTCCGTATATACCGCCCGCCCTGGAGGATCAGGGCACACGCTCCGACAGACAGAGGACTCATCAGTGTGCCAATGATGACCTTGGTCACTTTATTCATAGATCGTTCCCCTCTTTCTTGCTGGAGGTTTCCTCCATCTCTGAGCGAAGATGCTCATTTTCCAGTTCCAACCGTTTGATTGTGTAGAGAGACCAATTCACATACCAGGCAATGCAGGTCAGGAACCATACGATCAAGACCGGGAGTATATTATCCCAGCTGTATCCGCAGAGCAGCCTTACCACCACATAGCCCCAGATAAATGCGCTGTACAGGATGTAAAAATACCAGTTCAGCGAGGTGTCTGCCGAGGGCTTCATTCGATTCCCTTCTTTCATCACTTCATGTTCAAATAGGCTTGGAAAAGATTTTTCAGCAGCCTGCGCACACGTTTTACGCCGACGTTCCTGGCCCGAGCCGCTTCCGGCACGCTATATCCGCGCAGCCGCAGTTCCACCAGGGCATACTGCTCTTTCGTTGCAATACGGGCGAGGTCGTGCAGGATCAACTCTGCCTCCAGTTTCTCCCACAGGAGATCTGCCTGCCGGCCCTGAGAATCGGAGAAACGCGCGCAGCTCTCCCGATTCCGCTTCTCAGCCCGAAAGAAAACGCCAAGACTCTGCCCCATAGCCCTCCACGCGACCGTGGAAAAACAGTATTGGGACAAGGCGGGCCGCGTCAGGTACCTCTGCACAGCGCGGAGGTACCCGAGGGCCGCAATATCGTAATACTCACAGATATCCAGGCGCCGGTCGAGCAGAAACTGGTAGATCAGCGCATGGTGTTCCTCAGCAAATTGACGCTGCGGTTCCGTCAGAGCATTCAGAGGTGGGGGCCGCCCCCGGTGTTCGGGCGGCCCCAGCTCTTTCTGTGGGATCTGCTCCGGCGTGTTACGCAGGCAGTTTCTCCCGTTCTCCATCCAGCACACACGCGTCCACAAAGTGTCCGCCGTTCTCCGGCAATACCGTGGGCGCTCCGTCAGCATCTTCAGGGATGGCGGCGCCGGCGGCCAGCATCGCGGCCCGCTGCTGGTTCATCTGCTTGATCTGCGTGATGAAGCCTCCGGCAAAGCTGCGGATCTGAGCCAGTTCCTCGCCTTCAAAGTCATACAGCTTGGTGAAATTGACCACGCTGTAATCCTTGTTGAGCCGGGTATTGGTCTCCCGGGTCAGGCCGATCCGCACGGCGCCGCTGAAGATACGGCGCTTGCGGAACAGGAACGCGGTGTTGACAAAATCCGTATAGGGCTTGATGCTGGTGGGCGGCAGGGGAATACGGTAGGGCATGAGTTCCCCGCTGCGGAGCAGGTAGATGGTCCGCATATTCTTGCAGGCCTTCCCCGCCCCTTTCTGGCTGCTGCCATACTGGTTCTGGAGGCAGTCAAGGCAGAGGCCGCCGGGTTCGCCATAGCCCTCCTTGCCGTCCACAGACTGGCAGAGAGGCGGCACATTGTCATCGTATTCGCTGCCCTCCGGCCAGTAGGCGTTGCTGTTGTGGCTGAACAGGATCACACCCTCCAGGTACTTCTCATAGTTCGGGTTCTGCGGATCGCCGCTGGGCAGTTCCCAGACGAGACTCCCGCCACCGGGCACTTTGATCTGCGGAAAACTCAACTGAAGGCCTTCCATATCATCGGCAAGATCGTCATCTCCGCCGTCCATCCCGATCATCTGGGGCAGTACGAAACGCTTCTGATCTTCCACCATCATATTTTTCTGCTCGTTCATAACTGTTCCTCCTTATTTTTATATCATTTATGTTAAGCGGCCGCGGGCAGGGAGAATGGCTGGGTAATACGCGCCTGCAGCGATGCAGGCATCGTCAGAACCTTATATCCGATCTCCTCCAGCTTGGTCGCGCGGTCATAGCTCTCCACATCCTGGCTGAATCGGGTGACGGCATTGGCAAGTCCATAGAGGGTCATACTGCCGCCTTCGATCAGGTGCTGCAACACACCTTCGCATTCCTCCTCGATAATATGGAAGCTGGCACCGGTGAGCTTTACCACATCCGGGATGTGCTTGATATCCAGCTTGATCCCGGCACTGTTCCGCATTTTGTCCACGACCTGCAAGAACCGTGCCTTTTCCACAGCGGCATCCACTGTGTCCTGGAGCTTCTTGATAAACGCCACATCGTCCACGAGCTTCGTCTCCTCGGAAAAGATGGAGACGTCCTCTTCACTGTCGGCGGCCCGCCCCACATGGTAGCGTCCCAGTTTGGCGTCATCAACGACCATCCCATTGGAGCAAACCAGACGGTACACCAGAGGCTTGACCCACACGGCGCCCTGACCGGTCTCACTGTTCGAAATGATCACACCGGCCTGGACCACATCGCCGGGCACTACCTCCGCCTGCAAGCGGGGGTTGACCACTTTGATGTACATTCGGTCCTCGGTGACCTCACAGCTCTCCACACGGGCCCCATCCAGCTCGGCCAGACGGGGAAGGGTAAATCTGGCGATGTCCAGATTTTCGATGCGCCGATAGCGGTTGCTCAGAAACGCTCTGGCGTGTCCGTCAATGGTTCGCAGCATCCGTTGCTCCGGGTTGCGCTGGAACCAGCGGTTGACATTGTAGGCCAGCAGCTCTGTGTCCTCCGCAAGCATTTTGCCATAGTATTTGGCGGGGATGCCCAGATAGGTTCCGATCTGCTGGTGCGCCGTGGGCCGGATCCCCAGGGGAGAGAGTTGGACCTCTTCCCGCCCTGCCATGCGGAGCGTGGGCACAGAACCATCCGTCTCCATCACGAGACAGCTGGTATTCACCAGATAGTCCTCTTTTGCCGCGCTCTGTCGGGCCAGCTCTTGAAGCATGGCTTCAATCGTACGTCCGGCTTTCATGCTGTGTCACAACCTTTCTTTGATTTATGGCCTCAGTGGTTTCTTCCATGGACTCACTCCAGGGAGGAAACCAGCTCTTCGTCCCAATCGACTGTTTCTTCCGCCAGCTCGTCATCGCAGCGCAGGAGGCCGTGCTTGATGCACAGTTCCTTTGGCACGTGCTGAACGAAATCGGCCCAGTTGAAGCAACCGCAGTTATACTGATAGACCTTGCGGCCTTCCTCTGACTGCACATACTCCTCGCACGCGGCTTTCACCGCGGCCTTCCAGTCAAAGTCCGGGCTCCGCAGCGCAAACGCAATGGTAAATGCGCGTACAGCAAGGCCGTCGTGCTCGATTACAAGAATCGTCTTCCGATACATACGGCTCACCAGGAAAGCCGGATACCGCTGTCCGTAGCTGCGGCGGCGATACCCTCACGCTCCAGTACCTTGACCAACTGGGGCCAGTAGACCTTCGCCGGGAAGTCCAGCAGTGTATCCAGAAGTTCGGCCTTGCCGTCCTTCTCGTGATCAATACAGATTTCGCCGTTCTCCATCACCATCAGGCTGTCATAGCCGCGGGACTGAAGATCAGGAATCAGCGCATCCAACACCTTCCGTCCCCGCAGCTCATACCATACGCCGGGGTCAACGACCGGTTGTCCGGATGCGGATGCAGGACTGCCGTCTGGCACAGCTGGGACAACCTTGACCAGATCACAGCGGAGATTTGCCCGCCGGTCCAGCGTGACGTCCGCAAAGTCATAATCAGGGACTTCGTAAAGACGGATGCGGCCGGTGCCGCCTCTGGTGACAAATGCGGCCGGGTCCTCCATCGTCCATTCCCACTGCACGTTGGGGTAGGCCGCTTTCAATATCGTCAAAATCCGGTAATTGACATGCTGGAGCAACATTTTAGATAGCTCGCCGTCGGATTCCAAATTGTTTGAGCCATCCACAGGTTGCTCCCGAAGTTCCTGTTCTTTCTTTCGATACGCCCGGTTGTTCTTCCAGACCGGTAGCAGCTGTGTGAAGATGAGCCACAGGGACCATCCGGCAAACACAGCCAGCAACAGTGGGATCATCCAATCTCCACGCACCAGAGCCAGGATCAGGATCACAAGCTCGATCAGGAGAGCGGTTCCGCCCCACAGAGCGGATGCTTTCTTCATAGCGATTACCACCTTTCATTACGTTCGGAACACAAAAAGAGGAACCGCACCAAGGTTCAGAGCATTTCCAAACACATGATACGGTTCCTCTTTTGAAATACGCCGGAACGTCTATTCCGGCAGCGGTTCCCGCTCGCCGTCCACCACAGGCACAGGCCCGGGGCTTTGACATACTTGCGGGTCTTCTGTCTCTCCCAGCATCGGTGGGCCCGTGTATTTCCCGGGTTCCCACGGCCTCCATTCCCGCAGCCGAAGTTTCAGCTTTTTGTCCCTGGTCTTTCCATCCTTATGCATATAATCGACCAGTTCCAAAAAGCCTTGGACACGGATGCGGCTTCCCTTGCCGATTCTTTGATCCAGCAGGGATTGCGCGACCTCGTTCCATGCCCAAACCTCATAATATTGCTTGCGGCTTGCTTCCCCATAACCGAGGTGCTCGACCAATGTGAAGCGCACATAAAGGGAGCCCTTCTGACTTCTCTTGAATTCCAGATCTCGGGCCACCCAACCGGAAGAACGCAGTTCTGACATAGCACTCCTTTCTGCCTCACGGGCCATACTATATATGTAAAAAGCGCCAGTGAACGACCTCCCCGCAAAAGGGCATAGTCATCCTACTGACACTTGCGTACAAACCTAACAACGTGCGCAGGTGGAGCTCTCGCTCCACACACAGGCCCGAAAGCCCATGCCTCAACGGGTGAGGATTTCGCGCAGAAATCAATTACAGGAGGATTGTAACACAAGATATCGTATATGTCAATATCACTTTACTATATATAGTATTTTGGAGGAAATATTGTCTTTATCTTGTGGAAAGGCAATCTGTTACCGCCTGACAAACAGCCCTACCGGAGAGATGCCCGCAAATCCAGGAGTGGAAATGTACCAGCAGGCAGGGCCAGTAATGTCCCATGCGACTTCCAGCGTAATATCATGCCAGCCGTCCGGGAGCAGAGCAGTATAAGAGCTTCCCGCATGGATGCCATAGCCATTCAGCAGGAGCCTGGGGTGGGGATCATGGTCATCCGGTGAGGGGAGTTTGATTTGGCTGATGCGCGTTTGTCTCATTTCAGCAACCTCCTATTCCAATTTCTGTTATGTGTTTGGTCGGAAAGCTTTTTCTGCTTTCATCTATAAAACAGGATGGCATACTTACAATTTTTACAGGAGCACAAAAAACAATGCCAAGATTAGGTGGCACCCTTATACGAACAAAATGGAGTTAGCTCTTTACAGGAATGCTGGATTTGATGTAATACGCCACTTTACACCAGCCGTACATTCTCTCTAGCGGCTATTCCTCGCTCTCAATTTGTATGTTTTCAATATAGAGTATATTGACTCATTTCAATACATGGGTTATAATATACAAAAATCTGAAAGGAGCGGATCACATGAAAAGGCAAATACTTAGTATCCTTCTAACATTTGTGATGGTATTCAATCTTACTACTTTCGCTTCTGCTACGTCCGTATCCAATGAAGGCTCTGCTAACACTGATATTTCCACTTTGAGTGCAGGGCTTGCTTGGGGACCTGTTATTGTTGGTAACATCCAATTCACAATGACAAATCCACATAAGGGAAATGTTGGCCCTTATGGTTGGATTGAGCACATAAATCTCCACATAAGAAATGTCAAAACCAAGAAGGAAATTGCAAATTACCACCTGTTTAAAGGCATCAATCAAGAGGGCCGCGAATGTTTCATTGCATGGGATAGTGTAACTAAAACTACGGTCTTCCAGCACTGTGATAATGATGGGTGGACAAATGCGGTAACTGAATTTGCCAAGTTTGTTCAGGGCGCTGTTAGCGATGTTTTGGATCAAGCCGATTTTTGGGCTACAGTAGTTATTGGCGGTCTTCTTATTGTTGCAATTGTTGATCTCATTCTTCCCATGGATCCAATTCCGGTCATTCCATTTTCCGCAAAAGAAGCCGCATAGAAATATATAACATCCCCCTTATTGTTCGGATAAGGGGGATGTTATACTAGGTATAAACGATGATAAATATTGAAGTAATCAAAGACCCTTTAAACATAACATGGTGGAAGAATATGGTCCAAGGAGTTTTAACTGCAAATAAAGTGCAGACATTCTCTATTCACTGCTGGTCTGATGAGATAGATGAAATAAATCACGCCCTCTTGTACGGGAGCATACAAGATTCCGATTGGGCTTATGGGGCAATCATATCGGGTAAAATAACTCCAAGCTTTATAGATTTTATTCTCTCTTACGAGCCTGCTCCGTGTTCTAAAACAGGTACATATGAAAAAATGACTCCATTTTTTAATGTGGTGCTGGAACCATATTTCTTCAGTTCTCATTATGGAAGAGAAGTCTCGATCAGCCATATGGATATTAGAAAAGGAAATATCAGGAGAACAATCAAAACCTTGTTTGACGAAGACTGGGTTATCATACATTCATTTTAGTTATCACAAATGGTTATTCGCCTTCAGCTACTCGGTCTTCAGTCCCTCCATCAGCCATCGGTACTGCTGGTAACTCAACTGCCGTGTCTCCGTACTGTTTCGAGGCCATTGGAAGCTTCCCTCTTCCAGCCGCTTTGTCACCAGCACGAATCCGCCCCCCTCCCAATACAGCCCCCTGATCCGGTCCCGCCGGTAGCCGCGGAACAGGAACAGCGTATTGCTGAACCGGTTCAGATGAAACTGCCGTTGCACCAATGTCGCCAGGCCGTCGATCCCTTTCCGCAGATCTGTGTACCCACAGGCAATGTATACCCATCTGCTCCACTAAAATCGCTCAACATTGCCTCAGCAGCTCCACCAGTATCCTCAGCATTTCCGGCCCTATTTCCTGGTATAGATCAATGATGCCATCCCCTATGTTGAGTGTTGCGGTACGTTCCGAAACGTTTCGCACTGGTTGTTGTACTGGTAGTTCCACAAATGCGGCCCCAGACCGACCTGCCTCATCTTTCCTGCGTATACCGGACAATACCTCTCTTTCCCATCGGTAATATGTTGTTGGCGTGACGCCACGCTGGCGGCACCACTCCCGCACTGACAGCCCGCTCCCCCTGCATTCTTGTATTGCCAAACCCCACTCTTCCTTCTTTGCTATGTGTTTCAGTTCGTTGCTCGTTATATGCCCTCACCCTCTATATGTTAATAGTGGTGGAACGTTTCGATACATTCCATATTGTTATACGGAGAAACTCAATGAAAAAAGCAAAGCACCTCCTCGTGTTTCTGACTATTATATGTACTCTTTGCGCTATCGCTTTATATACAGGATCACGCATATTTCTTTCACGGTTGCCTTTTACTACATGGTGTCAAACCATATCTGTCGAGGACTTAGACTCCGCTTATATAAATGTCAGATATCCCGATGGTAGCTACAAGCCTACAGAGCTAACTGCGGAAGAGAGGTCGCGATTAGTTTCTGTGCTCAATCATCTCCAGTTGGCTGATATAAAATTTGGACAACTTGCGCATGAAAATCCAGTCAAGATACTTTTTATTGAAGGGCAAGATATTCGCTTTATCCTAGAATTTTATACTGCTTTTCCTAACCGTGTTCGTGTCTTAGGTAATTACCAAGACCGTTGTGGGCAACTGTATAATGACTCGCAAAGATACATATGGATTGAAAATGAAGCGTTAATGTCCGTCCTTCGTAGCTTGTAGCGCATCTAATCAAAATCAACACATCCGCCAGGTGTGCACTTCGTTACCACTACATTGTTTTGGTCGTTGAAATAATGGCAAAGTAACGATTTCTTGGTGGTTCACTTCCGCAGCATAATTCCCAAAAGGAATCAATTTAGTAAAAACCAGATCGCCGCGCGTGAAAATGTAAAGCTCGAAACTCCCCTCAAATTGAGGGGAGTTTCGGCTGTTTACTGGAAAATATCCGGCCGCCCCAGGGTGGTAAAGCCGCTGGCGGCAAACTCCGTCACCACCACATTGTTTTGTCCGCTGGAACAATGGCAGATCAGCAGTTTCCCGTCCTCCCTCCGGCCCACCACGATCCCCACATGGGAATCGTCCGGGTAGAAGGCCAGGTCTCCGGGCTGCGCGTCCGCCTGGGAAACAGGCGTGCAGTAGGAGTGCTGGGCGGCAGCACTGCCGCGCCCGGCTCATGATATACTTCCCGTAAATATCATTAGGATTTTGAGATTCCATGTTAGAACCAGCCATTTTAGGTCATATATAAGTAAGGTAACATAGAGCGACTAGCAATTATTCACCTAAAATATCCAACAGGTAGGTGATTCCAATGCTTTAGGCAGTTTGGCTACGCCAGCTCTATTTCTCTTATTAAAGTTAAGGAGATGTTAACATGAAAAGAAGTTTATGTATCACACTTCCACTGCTGGTGATGTTTGCACTTTTAACGCCAGCATTTGCTACTGGGGCTTCTGAGATTCTGGCGGACTTAACATGGCTACTACAAAAACAGAGTACAAACTTGAAAAGGAGGATATCTCTAATACAAGTTCAACAACTGTTAAAATTGATATGAAGGAGGAATCCTCTGAGGATCAGTTAGCAGTTGATGAGGATATTGCGCTTGTTCAAGCAAGCATCATGGTTATGAACGAGAATGAACTTGGGGCGCAAGTATTTCTGATGAGTTTCGATGGCGTTTTCTTCACAAAAGTGGAGGGAACTGCAAGGCTCTATGTAAACGGAAAATACATCGGATCAGAAGACTTTAAGGCAGATCCGCTAATCCCTGTCCCATCTTTACAGGCTGCAACCATAATAGAGTATTCTGATGGCTTTGAAGTTGGAGATACTGTAACCGTATATTTTGATGGTCCGTTTGATACGGCGAGCCATGGCAGCAGAGATATTTACCAATCTACGACGTTGGAAGTCGTCGAACTGTAACGTTCTACCGAGCAGACCATATTATGCTATTCCTGCATGCTCCCTGCTCCTCACCAGCTTGTGAAATTTGTAAAATAGGAAAGCTTTATAATTTTACAAAAATTCTTGTCTTCTATTTTGGCCTTAACAATGATACTCACTCTGGCTACTACATCTTCTGCCGCTGAATCGCGAATTACAGTTGAGCAGGCATCCGAACAAGTCGTACTGCCTCTGCATAAAATGCTAACAGTTTACAGAGAAAAACGCAAAAAAACGGTCGAAACTCCCCTCAAATTGAGGGGAGTTTCGGCTGTTTACTGGAAAATATCCGGCCGCCCCAGGGTGGTAAAGCCGCTGGCGGCAAACTCCGTCACCACCACATTGTTTTGTCCGCTGGAACAATGGCAGATCAGCAGTTTCCCATCCTCTCTCCAGCCCACCACGATCCCCACATGAGAATCGTACGGGTAGAAGGCCGGATCACCGGGCTGGGCCTCTGCTTGAAAAACGGGCATACAGTAGGAGTGCTGGGCGGTGGCACCGCCGCCTCGTCCCAGGATGTATTCGCCGCCCGTGATGTTATAGAAAATCCAATCCATCATGCCGGAGCAATCCAAACTATAGGAGCGGTAGGTGTCGGTGGTGGAGCTGCCCGCAGCGGTCACTTCCCTGAGCATCCCCCACCGGCTGTTCCAGCCAATAACCAGGGATTTTCCGCCCCCAAAATATCCCACCTTCCCAGCCAGGGAAAGCGCGGTCTCCACCGCCTCCTTTCGGGCCTGGTCCAGGTCGGCGGGCAGGGCGTGGAGCACCTCCAGCAGATCGGCGCTGGTAATGGTGAGGCTCCCGGCCAGGGAGGCCAGGGCCGCCCGGTCGGACAGGAGTTCTGTCAAGGCGCTGTTCTGTTCATCCGTGAAAGCGTAGACGGCCCGCATTTCATCGACGGTCTTGGGGGTAATGGTGATATGCAGGATGGATTCTGTCCACCCCTCGCTGTCCTCGCCGCCCGGATGGTCTATGGTCTCCACTTTAGATGTGATCTCCGTCAGGTCCCAAAATACGGCTTTCAAGCGATCCACCCGGTCCTGGTCCAGCGTGGCTGATCCGCCCCGGCTTTTGTTTTATGCAGTAAGTCATACTGCGGGTATAGTTAAAGGCATACCAGCATACTTGGCTCACCAGAGTTCGTGCTAGCCTTTCACTTTAGATTCCCACATATTTTGAAAAGTCTACTTTTCATAAGGTGACACACATATTAATATTGACTTATTATAGCATCAAACAAAGAGATTTTCTAGACCAATTTGACTAAAAATTTTGCCACTTACTCTATGACACGCCTATCTCCAATCTGTTTACAAAAAAGTAGACATTTTTGTAAATCAGTCATTTTGTGATAAAGGTGTTGGGTTATGGAGAAGTGTCTTTTTGCTTACCGCACTCAGGCATTATACATCCCCTGTTCAATCAGCGGCGGTAACCGTGGGCCTCCGTGGATGTCAGATAGTTCCGACAGTGGGCAGTATCCATACAAGGCATGACCGTAATATGGAAAATGCGCCCCGCTTCATACATCATCAGACGGAGTGAGAAAGGCATGGAGAAAGAAGAAATAAGTCTAATCGAACGCCCCGCCTTCATTGCGGGGATCACTGCGGTGGGCGGTTTCTGTAACGCCTATACCGGCATGACGCGTGGCGGAGTATTCGCCAATGCACATACAGCGAATATGGCTAAACTAGGTATTGCAGTCGCAACGCTAAATGCTTGGGATGCGTTTAATGCGGTCGTACCTATTGTGGGCTGCTTCCTGGGGGCGTTCCTTTGCGAGTTAATCAAAGGCAAGGATGATATGCTGGGCGGACATTGGCACAGATATGCCCTGTGGATGGAGTTGGCCGCTTTGGTAATGGTGGGATTCATCCCACAGTCGGTTCCCGACTTCTGGGTTAATGCCTTTATGTCCTTGGTCACCGGCTTCCAGTTGGATGTATTTCGCACTTGGGCTGGAGGAAACCACAACACGACAATCTGTACCGGAAATCTTCGAACTATGGGGCAACTCTTTTATTCCTGGCTTTTCCGCCGCACAGATGTCGTGAGCCAGAAGGCTGCCACTTATGTCGGCCTTCTGCTTTCTTTTCCGCTGGGAGCATCTGTGGGCGCACTGCTTTGCCTCTGGATGGGAGTCAGGGCAAGCTGGGCAGCGGGACTGTTCCTGCTTATGTGGATCCTTTGGATGACTGTGGACGAGAGGCGGCAGACTCTCAAAACTTGACATACCAGATCCAGAATATGACAGTCCGAGAGGTTACTCCTATGAAACAGGACTTATCCATAGAAATGGGACAAGAGATTCAGATCAAATAACCTGCCCTCTTCCAAAGGGATTTCCATGTGCACAGCCTTTTGTCGGATGGAGCTTACCATACACAGCGCGGGGTGGAATTGCTACAGTAAGAAGCCCGAAGGATTGGCAGTAGTGCTTCAGAGCCTGCGCTTCCGCAGATATACATAGTGCCACACCGCCGACAAAAGAGGAATGGATAATAAAGGGAGGAATTAAAAATGACGGTGACCAAAGAGCGTAAAATAGTAAAGCCTTGGCAAGCCCTGCTGATGATTGTGGTCGGCATATCCATTATCTTCTTGGGACTTATGGTTTTTAAGGCAGAGAACCACATCATTCTGTTGGTAGATGGCGTCGTCATGTGCATCATGTCGTGTTGCTTTGGTATCAAGTATGATGACCTTCAGGCAGATATCAAGTCGACTATCAGTTCCATGCTGGTGGCAATTTTGATTCTCATTGCCGTTGGTGTACTGGTAGGTACTTGGATGATCTCCGGAACTGTACCTGTCATGATCTACTACGGTATGAAGTTGCTGACCCCGGGCCTGTTTTTACCGATTGTGTGTATCGTCTGCACTCTGATGTCCACTATGGCTGGTACCTCCTGGGGTACTCTAGCTACTGTGGGCGTGGCTTTCATGGGCGTGGCACAGGGCTTGGGCGTGCCTCTGCCCGCCACTGCGGGAGCCATCTGCGTGGGCGCCTTTTTTGGAGACAAGATTTCTCCGCTTTCCGATTCCCCCGTGCTGGTTTCCAGCGTCCTGGACGTGCCACTGGTAGACGGTGTGAAGCATGCTCTGTTTACCTCTACTGGCCTTGGCTGGTTGATCTCTCTGGTGTTCCTGACCATCTATGGCTTCCGGTACAGCGGCGGCACCGTGGGCGGCGAGGTGTATGACGCTATCATGGGCACCGTTACCAGCGCATTCCACCTCACCCCTCTATTGCTCCTGCCCCCTGTGGTCGTTATTGTGCTGATCGTCCTCAAAAAGCCTACCCTGCCAACCTTCACCGCAGGCATCATCGTAGGTGCTGTCCTGGCTGTGGTGTTCCAGGGCACGCCATTGATCCAGACGGACGGCGGCGCTCAGAGCGTGTTCATGGCTATGTTTGAAGGCTTCACCGGTGACACTGGCAACGAAATCGTAAACAGTATGGTTCAGCGCGGCGGCCTCACCAGTATGCTCAATACCATCGGTCTGCTGATCTCCGCCGGCGTGTTTGGTGCGCCTCTGCGCACCGCTGGTGTGGTGGAGATTCTGCTTGATTACGTACACAAGCTGGCCCATAACTCCAGAGTCATGTCCACTGGAGTACTCATTCTCCATATGGTGTTCTTCACCATCACCGGTGCCTACTACGTCTCCTATCCTGTGGTGGGTTCCATGGTCAAGGACATGTTCCCTGAGTATGGTCTGGACAAGAAGAACCTGATGCGCATCATGCTGGATACCGGCACCGGCTTGGCACCTCTCGTCCCTTGGGCCACTACCGGCGCTTATGCCGCCAGCACCTTGGGCGTTAGCAACACGGCGTTTGCCCCCTTTGCTCCTATGCTCTGGCTGTCGATTATCATTTCTGTCATCATGGGTATCACCGGCATTGGCGTAGCAAAACTAAAGGGCGACAAGAGTGGCTCGAACGCCTGAGAGATTAAAATATAGTTGGAGGTTCAGCAATGGACAAAATCATCAAACGTTGGTATGATATGATCCGCATCAACTCCATTAACGGCCATGAGGTGAATTTGGCCGACTACATCGCAAAGGAACTCCGGGCCATGGATTTGGAGCCTCACTACAGCTACTTCCCCGAGGATACAGAGAATAAGGTGCGCCCTTCCATCTGGACTACCCTGGACAGCGGCAAGCCGGGTAAAACCGTGATGCTCATTGGCCACATTGATACCGTCAGCGTGGCAAGCGGGTGGGAAACCGATCCCTTTGTCCCAACGGAGGACGGGGATAAGGTTCATGGTTTGGGTGCCATGGACATGAAGGGCGGCTTGGCCGCGATTTTGGAAACACTTGAGTATTATTCCGAACACAAGGACGAATTCACCGGCTGCATCGAGGCTTGCTTTGTCTCCGATGAGGAGGGCCTGTCCAAGGGCACCTATCAGTTAGTGAAAGAGGGGATCACCGCCGACTACGCCATTATGGCCGAGTGCCGGTATGACAATGTCGCTATCGGGTTCCGCGGTCGCTTCAGCTTTGAAGTAACCGTCCATGGTGTAGCCGCCCACGCCAGCCACTATCCCAAAGTAGGTGAAAATGCCCTAATCTCTGCTGGCAGACTGGCCTCTGCAATCGAGGCACTGCCTACCCTGAGCCATCCCAACCTGAAGCACGGGACCTGGTGCGTCCGGTATATGGAGGGGGGAAACGCCGGAACTCTGGTTGTACCAGACAGTTGCTACCTCTTTGTGGACCGCTATGTGGTTCCCGGCGAGGATGAGAAGACCTGTATCCGCCAGATGGAGGATATAGTCAAGTCCCTGGGTTTGGAAGGTAAGGTGGATATTCGCCTCAAGCCTCGCTCCTCGCCTTACATGAAGTCCTTTTCCCTGGAGCCCACCGATCCCCTAGTTACCACACTCCAGTCTAAGTTCAAGGCCGTCACTGGAGAGGATTTGCCGGTGGCCTACGATCCTTCCGTCTGCGATTCGAATATCCTAGCCGTCTCGCTGGGCATTCCAACGGTGACCTTCGGCCCCTCCGGTGGTGGCATGCACGCTGCCAACGAGTACGGCTTCCCCTGGCAGGTAACGAATTGCGCCGAAGTATATAAGCAAACTGTAAAGGAATTGCTTAGGTAGGTACTATTTTCAGTTTCAAGTAATAATACCGCCAATCCATTTATTGGATTGGCGGTATTATTAAATTGCCTTACCAGCCTAACTATAAATGGTTATTTCAACCGCCAGCCCCCCTCCTGCTCCCAAATTTGAATAAACTGGCGGTAGAGGCCGTCCTGAACTATCAGCACATCGTGCGTTCCCTGCTGAACAATCCGTTCCTGGTCCACTACCACAATCTGATCCGCGCCCCGGACGGTGGAGAGCCGGTGGGCGATGGAAATGAGCGTTTTGCCCGCCGTCAGCTCCCGGATGGCGGCCAAAAGTAGATGTTCGTTCTCCGCGGCCACGCTGGAAGTCGCCTCATCCAGAATGACGATGGGGGCGTCCTTCGGAAGGACGCGGGCGATGGAAACCCTCCGCTTCTCGCCTCCGGAGAGCGTGGCTCCTCCCTCGCCAATCACCGTGTCATATCCATCCGGAAGGGCGGAGATGAAGTCGTGGTAGCACGCCTTTTTCGCCGCTGCAACCACTTGCTCGTGTATGGCATCCGGTTTGCCAAACTTGATATTATTTTTAATAGTATCGTGGAACAGGTATACTTTCTGGAACACCATGCTGATTTGAGACATAAGAGAATGATGTAAACCCTATTTCTGTAGAAGATGTTGTAACAGAACAAGAGATAAAAAGCTCTCCCTACAAACAGGAAAAGCAATGAATTACAGCCAATCACGTATCATAAAGGGAAGAATCGCCGGTTCCTGCAAATGTAGGAACCGGCGATTCTTTATTCAGGACTTATTTTACAGCCCCCTTTTCTATGACAACAGACAGAAAAATGCGAGATTTCCTAAGAAGGAGTCATTTTCAACAGTTATAGGACTTGAGGGACATGGTACTGAGCGGCTTTCTATCAGCACAAAACCGCCCCGGAGCCGATAGCTCCGGGGCGGTTCATACTGTTACTCGGCTTCTACCGTGCTCTGGCTGAAGCGCATGAGGATGGCAACCACCTCGGCCCGGGTGGCGGTACCCAGGGGATCCAGGATGCCGCCGTTTTTTCCGCTGAGCAGGCCCGTGCGCACTGCCCAGTCCATGGCCTCTTTAGCCCAGCCGGAGACGCTAGCCGTGTCAGAGAAGTCCGGCACGCTCTGATCCGCCGCCAGCTCCAGCTTCTGAAGCTGCGCGTAGCGGAAGAGGAGGGCGGCTACCTGCTCGCGGGTCACGGCATCTGTGGGGCCAAAGCGCCCGTCGCCGTATCCGCCCGTCAGCTCCGCACTAGCAGCCCAAGCCACCGCGTCGCTGTACCAGATCCCGGCCGACACATCCGTGAAGGAGGCCGTGCCGCCGCCCGGCTCACCGGCCAGTCGGTGGAGCATGGTGACCAGCATGGAGCGGTTCATCACGCCGTTGGGGTCGAAGAGGCCGCCGCCAATGCCCTGCATGATGCCCTGCTCCACGACGAAGCGCACGGCCTCGGCGTACCAGGCGAAGGATTCCACATCAGAGAAGATTCTCTCCTCCCCGCCGCTTAGAGGTAGGAATGTGGCGGAGACGGTGACGGCACCCCGGGGCTGTACAAAGGTGTAACAGTTCTCAGATACTTTGGTGAGCTCCACAGTTTTTCCGCCGGCGGTGACGACCTGGATTTGGGCCAGGTACATACCCTCACCGGGCACAATTGACCAACCAGGGGCCGGCTGCTGGACAGCTCTATTGAGCCGTCTCCGCTCACCGACACTCTGGGCAGGTAGCTGGAGGTGGAACTGGAGCTGGAGCCAGAGGAGGTGTTCTCTGTCCATTTGGCATAGAGGGTCAAAGTGAAGGGCACCTTCCGGCCAAAGTCCCAAGGACGCTCCAGACCATAGTCCAGATACCAGCCGACAAAGGTAAAGCCTTCCCGGGCGGGGGACGCCGGCTTGACAGCCGGGGTGTTGTATTCTACGGTCTGGGTGTCCACCGGAGTTCCGCCGTTACTGTCAAAGGAGACGGTGACATCCTCTGGAGCGGAGCGCACCGGGGGCAGTTTACCACGGATAACCAGGAACCTGCCAGCCTCCCTTTGACGCATCCAGTTATCAGATATGGAGAGGAATGCTCAAGGTATCATCCATTTAGAAAAAGGCTGTGCGTTTAGAAAAATGTACTAAATGTACTGTTTCTTATTCCGTTTTGGGAGGCAGGGCCAGCAGGGTGATCTCTGTCGGCCACAGATCGCCGCCGTGATACCGCAGAAAGAAGCGGTAGCCGGGAACTAGCTCCTCAATCATACGAGGAAGTTTCCAGAGGTCCTCAAAGTTGTGGTAAACAGAAAGGGCAAGCTTAGGCCGTTCCTTCCGGATGTGCTGAGAGCAGCCGCGGAGGGCGGCCTGCTCAGCGCCCTCAATATCCATTTTGATAAATGTGAGGGGCTCACCAATATCATCATCCAATGCCACTGTCTCTATTGTCTCCGCAGATTGGGTTTCGCCTTTTGACAAGGTGTTTGCCGATTTATTAGCCCCAGCATGCAGTGCCATGGTTCCAGGGCCTTCACCAGCTCCCTTGCGGCGTAAAACGACGCGTGGATAAGGTGCTGTGGTCTGCGACAGGCGCTGATAGCTTTCTGCTGTAATTTCATAGGCATAGTAGCGGAGGTAAGAAAGGCTCCCATAGTTTTTCACATAAGACAGGAAGGTGTCGCCGGTAAATGCCCCCAGGTCGGCCAGTACCTCCTGCCTGCCGCGTGGGAACAAATCGAGATCAAAATAATCGTCGTACCGGCTTTCTCTTACGCCGCGCAGAGGAGCGCACTCAAAGAAGCGCCAGCCGCGCACAACAGCGGTTAAAACACGGCGGGACAGTTCATCGCTTAGACGGTCAAAAAGCCACCGGAAGTCCGCGCCATGATGACTGAGGGCAGCGGCGAGAGACTCCACCACAGCCTCCTTGGACGAGCCCCAGAGAGGATACGTTTCCCAGTAATCAACCCGGCTCCGAGCGGAGCGTTCCCCCCAGCGGGCCAGATGCTCCCAGACAGAGGCTGCGATTTCCTCCTGCGTCCCTGCCAGGGCCTCATCCAGCAGGGCAGGAGATACTGGGGATTCGGATGTCTGCGGTTCACTCGCAGACATCCTCTGCTGGAACAGCAGAGGAAATACCTTTTGGTACACTTCGCTCTGCTTCAGCATTGCAACCGCCGGATCATTGGGGGAGCACTGGGCCAAAATGCACCGTACTTGCTCCGTTAACTCCTCCAGCTCACGCTGAGCGGCTGATTTCAGCTTATGCTCTAAGAGGAAATCGACCATTTCCCTCATAGCGGGCGCGGCTTGCAGCCCCAGGCGGAGTCCGCGGATATACCCCAGCTCATCGCCACTCTCCATGGCGGAAAAGGCGCGTTGGAAGTACCAAGCGAACCGATGTACCCCCGGAAGGATCAGAATATCCTCCTCGTTTAACAGTTCTGCATGATATACGTTATCCAGGTATGTAGATGATAGCGCCAGGTAACACATGCACAGGGATTCCCCTACAGTGGCATCCTGCGTCCAGCGGTCAAAGCGCAGTGCGGCGGTTGCCAGATTGAACTGCCAGGCCAACTCCCCGGGCGTTTCCGGCGGAGCCGCATGGGTCAGCCAGTCTGCGGCGGTAAGGCAAAACGCCGGCTGCTTTGCCAGCGCTGCAATAAGATTCGCCATCTTTTCGACAGGCTGGCGGTACAGCGCTGCGGGCAGTGGGAGCCGCAGCTCCATAATATGTAAATACGTGGATGGATACACCCATTCCCAATCCGGAAGCTGGTCCATCAGCTCCAGAATATCCTCCTCGTGTGTTTTCAACAGGACGCGCGCAGCCAGACCAGGAGCCCCCTCTATCTGGGCCAGAAAGAGCGCCCCATGCTCTCTGCTGTGGGTCAGGTAATCCTGGAGCATATGGATAAAGTCTGCGGTGGCCTTTTTTTGCTCGGGCACCCGCCCGGCGGCTTCCCACAGGCTGTTATTCTGGAGATAGGCCCAACAGCGGGACAGAAAACTGGCGGCGCTGGGCAGCTTTTCTGCGGAATCCAGCACTTTTAAAACAATGGCCCCGCGATCCGTGATTTCAAGGGCTTCGACATTCACGTCGCGGAGAAAATCATCCATATCCGCATATCTCTCCAGGGAGGCCAGGCAGAAAAAGCGGATCATCTCCAGATTGCTACCCCAGCGGGGGGTGTCCGTGTTATATTGGGAATATAAGCGGTCCTTGCGCGCTAAGTCCTTTCCCTGGGAGACTTCCCTGCGCCCTTCCCAGTAGCGCTTGATATGAACCAGGGTATCGTCGTACTGTTTCAACCGATAACAGGTCCCAGCGGCCAGCGCCTCGCCGTCTAGCCGAAGCAGCGCGGAACCCGGACAGCGCTGCCTCCATTCCTGATAGCAGTCCAGAAACAGCTCGTTCTCCTGATGATCGTAATAGACCTGCGTGCACTTTTGATAAGCCACTACATGCCCTACGCTCAATGGCCCCTTGGCCCGGCGCAGAAGCTCCCGCGTCCGGTCTGTGTATTCGCGCTTTTCACGTTCGTTTTCTGCGGAATCAATGCATTGCCCCAGTGTCCGGATATCCTCCGGGCGCTTCTCCAGTTCCGACCGCAGCAGGCGCATGTTTCTCTGTAGTTTTTTCCTGATATGCCCGGGATCTACCTCAAAATACCCATCATGGTGGAGAATGACTCTCTGGAGAGCGATACACCCTCCGGTTTCACGGTTCCGGTAAGTGAGATATTCATGAATCGCCCCCTGATAACGCAGCTCGCCGCCGCATCGGCGTCCCATGCGCATGGCAAAAAAATCGCCATAGGCGCGCAGATGTTTATCCTGATAATTGCGCTGTATGATACTTGCCATATCATATTGGCCGCGCTTTTTGCCCCGCAGGAAATCCACAAGCTGCCCGAAGTCCGAATCCAGCCACTCATCGGTATCTACCGTGAGACACCATTCTCCCGTACAGCGGTCCAGCACAACGTTGCGGGCGGCGGCAAAATCATCGACCCATGGGAAATCAAGCAGGATGTCCGCATACTGCTCTGCCACGGCCCGGCTTCCGTCGGCAGACCCGGTGTCGGCCATGACCAGTTGACAGGGGATGGCAGCCCGCAACGGGGTCAGGGACTCCAGGCACCGTGCGAGGCAGCGGATGTCATTTTTAAAAATGATTCCGATTGATAACAGCGGCTTATTCATAGCAAGGCTCCTCCAAAAGAATGAGTTGGAACGCGCGGCAGATATGGGGACAAGAATGGCCGCTTTGTGCAAGTTTCCTACCGCGTATTGAAATGGGGACGGCCCCAGAAGGGCCGTCCCCCGATAGTGTTGCAAGGTGCTGACCAATTCTGGCCACGCCAGTGCCGGCTTACTGCAGGAGCTGCAACACGCCCTGGGGCACCTGATTCGCTTGGGCCAACATGGCTTGGGCAGACTGGATCAGGATGTTGTTCTTGGTGTAGGCCATCATCTCGTCGGCCACATCGGTGTCGCGGATGGTGGACTCAGCATCCTGGATGTTTTCCTGCATGACGGAGAGGTTGTTGATGGTATGGTCCAGACGGTTCTGAGTTGCGCCCAAGGTGCCGCGGACATTAGAAACATAGTTAATGGCATCTTTGATGGTATCCAGCGCGGAGGCGGCCCCCTTCTGAGTAGAGATATCAAGGCCGTCAATGCCGATGGCCGCAGTATGGCAGTCATCAATGGACACCTTCAACTGGTTCCAACTGTCACTGGTATCACCGATCTGCAAGGTCAGGCCGCCCTCGTTGGCGCTACCCTTAGTGAAGGTCAGCGTAGCCCCACTGGCAGAGACATTGATACCATAGTCCTTGAGCTGGTCGGCAATCTGTTTGGCGCTATCAGCACTATATTTTCCAGAGGACTGGTCTACATACAGGGCCTTATAGCCGCTTTCAGGCGCCTTGCCGCGAGTGAGGATCTGATACTTGGTTCCGTCGATTTCCAGATAGTCAATGGTCGTGTCTCCGGCGGTAACACTGGCAACATCAACCGTCATGGTTTCATTTTTACCTGCGGTCAAGGTGCCGATAGTGGGCAACGTGGTATAGGCCGTACCGCTCTGGGTTTCTTGGATTGAGATGGTACCGCTAATAAACTGGGTCTTATTCTGACCAAGCTCCGTAGCAGACACAGTAACATCGGCACCACTGGCCGTCACCGTATAGCCGTCACCAAAGACTCCTTTCAGCGCTTCGGCCGCAGCTTTGGCTGTATCACCTGCGGTAGCGCCTGCACGAAAGGAGATCTTTGCATCGTGGGCGTTGCCATCGGCATCCAGGTACTTGAAGCTCATGGTGTAGTCGGTATTCTGAGTCATTCCCTCAAATGTAAGCTTCTGGCTGAAGGTCGCGCCAGCAACAGCGGTAGCGGCCGTCGTGCCCAGGGAGACCTTCTCCACACCGCCGGAAGCGGCCATAGAGCCGTCCAGCAGGTTGATACCGTTGAAGTTGGCGCTATCAGCAATGCGGTTGATCTCGTCCTTGAGCTGGGTAACCTCCTTCTGGAGCTGCACACGGTCAGTCTCATCCTCAAAGGTGCCGTTGGCGGACTGCTCGGCCAGCTCGTACATGCGGTTGAGCATGTCGTGCACTTCGGTCAGGGCGCCCTCGGCGGTCTGTACCAGGGAGATACCGTCCTTGGCGTTGTCCTGGGCCTTGTCCAGGCCGGTGATCTGGGCGCGCATCTTCTCGGAGATCGCCAGACCGGCGGCGTCGTCGCCAGCGCGGTTGATCTTGTAGCCAGAGGACAGCTTCTCCAGGTTCTTGGACAGGGCGGAGGTATTGTTGGTGTAGTTGCGGTAGGCGTTCATAGCCATTATATTGTGCTGGATTCTCATTCAAATTGCTTCCTTTCAATATGAAATGATAAGGGACTTTGCTGGTCGCCGCACAGTATCCTTCTTGTGCGGTTGGTTGTTTAGTGCGGTTCGGCAGGCTCCGTGGCCTTTGGCACCTGCTCTCTCCGCACGCTTCCTATATTTCAACCGGCTGCGCTAGGCCGGATGAAACCAGATTAAGGGTTATCATCGTCATAATATTTTGGACGCCCGGCTGTCCGGGCTTCCGCCGCGGCCCCGGTAAGGGGGAGGCGGCCTCTCGTTTCCCGCGGCCCCGCCTATTGGAGGGTATGCGGGCGTTCACCGGCGTCCCGACCGGCCATATGGAGTACCCCCGCTACCTGCGGGGCACTTCGTGCTACCCAATTCCGCCGGCTGCCGTCTCCGTGCGGTACCGGCCCAGGCCGATGGCTTTGACATTCGCCGCTGCGTTGCGTTCGCGCCTGTGCTCCGTCCCGCAGACAGGGCAGCGCCACCGGAGCGCCTCCGCAGGCAGATCCTCATTGACGTAGCCGCAGACGGAGCATACCTTCGTTGTGGGGCGGAAACGGTCCACCAGCAGCAGGGACTTCCCCTGCCGCTCCAGCTTGTAGCGCAGCATCTCGCGGAACATTCCAAACCCCGTGTCCAGAATACATCCGCCCCCCGTTTTCGCAGCCAGTGCCGTCAGAGAGTCACTCCGTACACACACAGCATCCCACTCGTTGGCTATCCGGCGGGATTCCTTATGAAGAAAGTCACGTCTCTGGTTGGCGATATGCTCATGGAGCAGGCGGTACTTCTGTACCATCTCCTGATAGTTTTTGGACCCCTTCTGCATCCGGCAGAGCTGGCGCTGGATTTGGCAGAGCTTGTCCTGGGACTGCCTCAGCCAGCGGGGCGGATCGGCTGCGGTACCGTCGTCTGCCACATAGAAGCGGGAGACCGAATAGTTCAGTCCCACGGTGGTTTCCTCCGTAGGCGTGACCGGCTGCGGCGGGCGGACCGGGCAGGCGTAGAGAAGATAGCCGTAATACTTGTCCGTGCGGGTGCGCTCCACTGTGATCCGGGTTAGCCGCCAGCCGCTCCGGGGCCGCCGGGGGAATACGGCCCGCACCAGCCCCACCTTGGTCATCCGCACGGCGTTTTGCGTGATGTAGATGGTGGCGCTGCGGCCAAAAAACTGGTTGCAGGCGGTAAACGTGTCGCGGTCATCTTTTTTTCGCTTAAAGCGGGGATAGCCGAAAGCACCGGGATTCCGAAAGAAGTTTCGAAATGCCTGGGAGAGCTTGTTGTGCTCCTGAATCAGGGCCTGATTATCCACCTTGGAGAGGAAGGGGGCGCTCTTTTTATACTTGGCCGGGGTTGGGATGAAGTGGACATCGGTTTCCAGATAAAAACGCTCGTGGTCGGAGAGCATCTGGTTCCAGATATATCGGCAACAGCCAAAGGTCTTTTGAAAGAGTTCTTTTTGGTTAACTGAAGGGTAGAGGCGTACCTTTATGGTGTTGTACTGGATAGCCTGCCCGACCGTTTCTCTGTGTCCCATTACATCCCTCCCCCTGTACTGTTCAGCACAGATACAGCCTTGGTGATGCGGACACCCAGCACACTCAGGCGCTGTCTCTCTACGCAACAGCTTCGGTCGACCGCGAGGTCTTCTATGTACTGGGCAACCTCAAGTAGGTCCTCCATAGCAGCAGCCCGGATCTGCTCACGCATAGCCTTTTTTAATGTCCATGCTTCCAGACGCTTGGCATTATGTCGCTGCTCAGATGGACTTTGTGGCGGCCTCCTGTACAGACCATCGGGACGACGCTCTGTACGCTCAAGAACTTTCCCTCGCAAGATAGGGACTTCGCGGGGGGCTTTGACCGCAACATGAAAGGAGTCACCAGACTGCTTAAAGACTTGGACGGCAATTTCCTCACCTATGGTTACATATTCGCCTGATTTTAACTGTAGTGAGAGCATACTTCTATTCCTTTCTCTGGGGAAGGGCGGCTGTCATATACCCTAACCGGCAACCATGAGCAGGCTAGATTTCAGCAGATATTCCATTGCGAAGAAAAAGCCTGTGTGTCAAAAGGCTGACCTTTTGACACACAGGCAATTGTAAAACTTTTTGTTGGACACCACTTAACTTTTCGAAAAAAGTGACGAAATAAAGTGTGAAGGGTATAGGCTGTGTAGTATTCCAAAAGGTCAACCTTTTGGGGGGAAGGGAGGGTGAGCCGCATACTTATGGACGCGGCGGTAAAATGTCGAGCGGCTCATTCCACATAATCGGGCCGCCTCTTCAGTTGAGAGCCTGTTTTGGCTCCAATGCTCGAAAATCCATGGAAAATTTTCTGGTTCTGACTTCGAGGGGCGACCTAAATGGATGCCCTTTTTTCGTGCTGCGGCGATACCCTCTGCTTGCCGCTGGCGGATTAGTTCGCGCTCATTTTGGGCGACAAAAGAGAGAAGCTGGAGCACGATATCACTCAAAAAGGTGCCCAGGAGATCCTTCGTATAACGAGTGTCCAGCAAAGGCATATCCAATACTACGATATCTACGCCCTTTTCTCTGGTCAGTATGCGCCATTGTTCTTGAATCTCTGCATAGTTACGGCCCAACCTGTCAATGCTTTTGATATAGAGTATGTCGCCCGGCCTCATCCTGCGTAGAAGCTGCTGATACTTTGGACGGTCAAAATCTTTTCCAGAGCGTTTTTCAATGTAAATATTTTCGTTTCGAAGACCAAGCTTCTGCATGGCAATGAGTTGTCTGGCTTCAGACTGATCTTTTGTGCTGACCCGCACGTAAGCGTACTCTCCAATGTTCATTTTGAGCCCCTCTCTCTAGTTCTGGTATATGTGCAGTCATATTAACCCTAGCCAAAAAAGGCTTAGACTGCCCCACTATAATTATAGAAGAAATCTTGATATGGCTGAAATGCTCATAGGCCATATAGCGGAGATGAAATATAATGGCTAACCTGACAGTAGTATCGCTGGTTCGCGGAGAGGCTGCAAATAGACTAACCAAAGGCGCTGGAAGAGGTGGTGGGCTGGGGGCAGGTTAGGGAGAATCCTAACCCCGCAGAGAAAAGCAACATGAGTCCCATAACTGCGAGGGTGCTGTTGCGAGGTATAGGTATACTGGATCATCTTTCCGCCAATAAACCTGGTGGAAACAGCGAGTAGCACTAAAAGGAATATCAAGAACAATATTATGGGAACCGAGATTCCCCGGATGGAGGTATGAGCAGTCACGAAAGCAGTGACCAGGAAAAACACCAGAGCGCCCACCACTACGTCGTTTAGCACTGCTATGGGGGTCACAGGGCAGTCTCCTTTTTTCTACGCAAAAACCGTACTCTTTGGCGCTCTTATGAACCGCTGAGTCTGTATGCTTTTTTAGGCATGTGGGTAATGTGGGTCAGACCCGCATAGCACAAATCAGAGCCTTGAACTCCTACTCGTCCCTGACAAAGGTACAGGGAGCGTACTCGTTATAGGCCGTTGGATGGCTGATGGTCACCAACTGGATACCCTTGACTCCCACCTTTTGTCCAGGGTTCGCTTCAAATTCACAAGGTGCTCCCCATGGACAGCTTTCAGGACGCGGCCCCTCTCTTTTCTGTATCTTTAGCTACCGGAGAGCACATCGCCCAACACCTCAAATTCTGGCTGGTTTCTGATTTTCTCGTTTTCACAAGCATACACTCAACTGCTGTCCAACTCACATTCGTCCTTTTTCTCCTGGGCTTTGGCGCTCCACTTATAGAACACTTTGGAGCAACTCAATTTGACTTGATCCAAACTTGATCCAAAGTGCTTTACTTGTTTCTCTTACCAAATTTACAGAATAATACATTTTAGACAATAGCGCCAGCCTGAGATACAGACGGGCGCTATTACTCGCTTTAGCGACTTTCGCGGAAGCGAAAGGCATAGCCACCCGCTCTGCGGGTGAGGTTAAAAATTTAAATAGAGCCCCATCAGTGATAAAATGATGGATGTTCAGGCCATCAAACAACCAAGAAAGAAGCAGAATATGTCTGCCCGGGAGAGGGCTAACACCTTCAAAAATCCTTTGCGCTTGCAGGCAACCAAGCCGTTTACATTCCAGGACATGATCTTCATAACGCATCCTTTCTCTGGAAAAAGATACCTTTATTGTGAAATAGAATTAGTCTAAAAGTGCAGACAGTATTTGGAGTAACGTGGGTTTTGATTGATTTGCCGCAAAGAGACATGACTCCGCACCACTATAAGACCGGGATATGCCAATGTTTGTTTTACAAGCAACTCATTAGGTTGAACTCTATACAAAACACAGTTAGGCTGGATAATTGTATTCTCCAATATGATGGTAGGATTGCCCAGTATGCCGCTACGGCTGTTGTCATTGATAGTGAGCGAACCGCTCTGGCACTTGTCAGTCTTACTCCTGATAGGGATATTTGCATAGAAATGATGTATACAAAGAGAGTTGTGTGGGCTGGACCCACCACTTTACAGCTTTCCTCATAATGCAGGCCGCCCCGGAGCCAGTGACTCCGGGGCGGCCTGCGCAGTTATTCTGTTTCTGCTGTGCTCTGGATGAAACGCATGAGGATAGTGGCCACCTCGGCCCGGGTGGCGGTACCCAGGGGATCCAGGATGCCGCCGTTTTTTCCGCTGAGCAGGCCCGTGCGCACTGCCCAGTCCATGGCCTCTTTAGCCCAGCCGGAGACGCTAGCCGTGTCAGAGAAGTCCGGCACGCTCTGATCCGCCGCCAGCTCCAGCTTCTGAAGCTGCGCGTAGCGGAAGAGGAGGGCGGCTACCTGCTCGCGGGTCACGGCATCTGTGGGGCCAAAGCGCCCGTCGCCGTATCCGCCCGTCAGCTCCGCACTAGCAGCCCAAGCCACCGCGTCGCTGTACCAGATCCCGGCCGACACATCCGTGAAGGAGGCCGTGCCGCCGCCCGGCTCACCGGCCAGCCGGTGGAGCATGGTGACCAGCATGGAGCGGTTCATCACGCCGCTGGGATCGAAGAGGCCGCCGCCAATGCCCTGCATGATGCCCTGCTCCACAACGAAGCGCACGGCCTCGGCGTACCAGGCGGAGGGCTCCACATCGAAGAAGTGGGTCTCCTCCCCGCCGCTCAGCGGCAGGAAGGTGGCGGAGACGGTGACGGCGCCCCGGGGCTGTACGAAGGTGTAGCGGTTCTCAGACACCTTGGTGAGCGCCACGGCCTTTCCGTCGGTAGTGACGGCCTGAATCTGGGCCAGGTACATCCCCTCGCCGGGCACGATGCTCACCGTGACGGTCTGGCCAACCCGGGGACGGTTGCTGGACAGCTCCACCGAGCCATCGCCGCGCACCGACGCCCTCGCCCGATAGCTGGAGGAACCAGAGGAGGAAGAGGCGCTGTGGGAGTCGTCAGAGGTGTCCTCCGTCCATTTAGCATAGAGGGTTAGGCTGGAGGTCACCTTCCGGTCAAAGTCCCAGGGGCGCTCCAGGCCATAGTCCAGATACCAGCCATCGAAGGTGAAGCCGTCCCGGGTGGGATCCTCCGGCTTGCTGACCGGGGTGTTGTATTCCACGGTCTGGGTCTCCACCGGAGTTCCGCCATTGCTGTCAAAGGAGACGGTGACGTCCTCGGGGGCGGAGCGCACCGGGATCACGGTAATTTCTACCTTGCCAGTGATAGCGCCGGAACCGGCGGCCCGGAGCAGACTGTGGCTGGGATCATAGGTATAGGTGCCGGTAATGGTCTGGGGTCCCATGAGCTTCGGATCGTAGGTGCTGGTGTCCCAAGTCACGGGGCAGACTACCACTAGGCCGTTATCCATCTGGACGGATACAGAAGCCGGCAAGTTCAGAGATTCGACATCGGTGCCGGCTGCCACCGTGAGGGTGGAGGGGTTGACCTTGACCGGGACGCTCCCATCCACCTTTGGCTCGTCGGTAAGGGTCAAATTCATGCTGGCAGATACGTTGCCGGTGTTTTTGACACTCTCATCGTCCGGCAGGGTGATGGTGCCTGTGACGATAACCGGTATCTCCTCCGTGGGACTGTCGTCAGCTTCGTCCAGCGACCATGTGACCTCCAGCGCCACACGGGAGTCGTCGGCCAGCACCGCCACCACGCGGCCGGGCAGTCTGGCTTGGGCTACCTCGCCGGCTATGGCGGTCGCCACCACGGGCACTACGCTTTTGATTTCGGGATCCACCTTTACTACCGGGGCGAAACGGGTACCATAGACATTCAGTTCCTTCAGGCCGATGGCATGCCCCGCCGCTACTCCGTTCATGCTCTTAAAGAACACGCGGAGGTAGCGTGTGCCCTCTGGGATTGCGGAAAGGTTATCCACCACGACAGTAGGGGTGTCTGAAAGGCTGTCGCAAGATTTTGTGGCAAGGTTATGCCAAATATTAGCGCTTTCTGCATTATCGCCTTTAATGGCATCGCCAAGGCCGTCGTCTCTTTTTTCGCGGAATACGTTTATATCCGCATAATCCGTCGGATTATAGGTACTGGTTGCCGCCTGGATCACCAGTTCAGTGGGCCATACTTTTTTGTTAAACTGCATGGTGACGTTGAAAATACTCTCCACGTTCTCACCCAGATCTACCACAATCCAGGATGGAAGCTGATCGGTTGCGTCACCCTGTTTCTTCATTCCGTTGCCCGACCAGTAAGTATCCTCTTTGCCGTCCACAGCAAACTCAGGCCCGGTTGCGTTGGCAACCTCCCGGCCGGAGACATATACTTCCCGGGCCGCTCCGTCATCGGTGTCGTGGATCAGATCCACGGCCTGGCTGGCAGCCAGGGGCATGGCCTGATGGGCAGGGTCGGCGTCGGCCTGATAGCCCATGACGACCACATCGTCAATGCTGACCGCTGTAGCTGCATCCGCATAAATGTTCATCCCGTTTACCAGGATGCGGAGGTAGCGGCCCTGGGCCGTATTGGGATCCAGTTCGGTCACCTGGTCCTCGGTTCCCTTGTGATCTGCGGAATCACAGTGGAACGTAGCCACGGTTTTCCAACTATTTTCTTCGGCCGTGTCAGACACCTGGATTTCGTAGTCTGTGGGCCACGCCTTGTTCTGCGCGGTGCCCTTGACCGTGATCTCGGTGAGGTAGATGGGCTCATTCTCCTGATAATCTCCGCTCATCTCGTTGCCTGTGGCGAGGTCAAAGTAGACCCATTCCACTCCCTTCGTCTGGTTCTCAGGGTTCCGGTCATTCTTTTGCTTCATGTTGGGCACCGCGCTCCAGCGCGTACTGGAATCGCCATCTACCAGCTTTTCCGGTGCCCATTGGTCGTTATTTTGTTCCGTTCCGGAAGCCGTTACCTGGCAACTGGTCGTCAGGTCGATGGGAGTTCCGCTGGGTGCAGGCTCCGGCTCTTCCGGTACCGCGTCGGGATCCTGCCGGACGGTAACCTGGCCGGTGACGGTAAAGCCGCCGGGGTTGGTGAGATTCAGCCCCGTCAGGTCGTAGGCGCCGGTGAAGGTGTACTTCCCTGGCTGCTCGGCGTCATAGTCCTCGCAGCTCCACTCCAGGGGGAGAACCATCCTCTGGCCGCCGCTGAGGGTGACCACGCCCTGGACGGGCAGACCCACCATGTTCTCCGGTGTGCCGAAGTTGACCTCGATGCTGGTGTCCTTCACAGGGGATACCTCGAAGATGCTGGGCAGAACCGCCGGTGCCTGATCCGCAGAGGCGGTGCCCTCATCGCTGAGAAGGATGATCTCGGCAATGGCGGGAGAGGTGCCGGGCTTCCACTCCAGCCGCAGGGCCGTGAGGCCGCCCAGGCCGGCGGTGTCAAAGACGCTTACCGCCATGTCCAGCGCCCCCAGCTCGTGCCACTGGCCGTCGGCAGTCTGAACCTTCACTGCGGCGTCACAGACAGAGCCGGACTCCTGGAGGATCTTCACGGAGGAGATGTCGTTGTCCTCCGAGATGAGGTACTGGAGATAGCCGCCGCTCTCTGTCACCGCGCCGGGGGCGAAGATGGTGGAGAGCTGGCCGTCCATTGTTTTCTCAAAGTCGCCCACGGGGCTGCCAGAAAAAGCGCCCAGGGAGGAGCTCTGCTGGCGGGCCTTGTTGATCTCAATCTCGTTCAGGATCAGCCACTGGTTTTTGGGCGGGGCCTGGGTCACTGTGAGCTTGAGATACCGGGCCTCCCGGCCGCCGCCGTCGCAGGAGAAGGTGCGGTAGGGCGGATCCATCTGGGTGTTGTTGTCCACCGTCCCGATGGTAGTCCACTCTCCGTCGGGAGAGCTGCTGTTCCCGATGGCAATATCCATATAGTAAATATAATCGTTGCTCTCGTGGGTGTAGAATTTCAGGTCGTAAACAGGGACGCTGGCCCCCAGGTCAAAGATAAAATACTGACCCTCGGCCTGATTGGTCTTGGTCTGCACATAGGTAGACACATCGCCGTCAAATACGTTGGCCCAGGCGCCCGCGTTGACTGTATTGACGTTCGTTTTGACCATGGAGGGGGTGAGCTTTGGGTCAGACAGGGTGACCTCCAGATCGGGCAGTGTCTCGGTCACCGCTTCTTCTCCCAGGTTCACGACACGACAATAGCGGGCGGAGAAGGGAGACGGCTCCGCCCCGCAGACCGTCCAAACAAGCCCGTTCGCGGAATACTGGAGGGTCAAGCTCCCGTCCAAATCCTTGGCCGAGATGCTCTTGACGCCCACGACCTCCCCCAGATCCAGCCCAACATAGCCGCCCGGTGCCAGGGTAACATTGCTTAGGCCGGACAGGGTGTAGACTCCGCCGTCCTCCGTCACCTTGGTGCTCTCCGGCACCTCGACACTGGTATAGAGGCCGCCTTCACCAGCGGTTTCCACCGTAAATTCCCGCACCCGAGTCCAGTAGTCGGGCTTATAGCCGCTGTCGTCCGGATTCGGATAGCCGATCTCCTCCAGATAGAGCCGCACATAGCGGGCGGAGATGGGCCTCTCATAGTGGATCTCTTGGGCGTTCACCCGCCCGGTAAGCTCCACCCAGTCCTTCCCGTTGGCGGAGCACTGGAGGACGGCCTTGTGGAAGTAGTTTTGGTCGCTGTCATCCGCGCCCTGTAGGATGCGGATATTGGTGACAGTCTGCACCTTCCCCAGATCCACGCCGAAGTAGTCGCCCTGCTGCTGGACATAGCCGCTGTCAAAAGCGGCATAGGTGCCGTCCTTGCCGTCGAACATCCTGTCGGAGTTGGCGGTAGCCGACAGGTTCTTGCCACCCAGACGGCCATAGAAGGTGGGGGCACCGCCGCCCAGTCCGCCGGGATTGAGGGCAGTGTTCAGCTCGGCGCCCACATACTCCACAACCTTGCTGGCAAAGGGCTGGAGACGCTTGCTGCCAGCCTTGGCCTTGGTGCCTGCATAGTTGGGCGTATCGTAGTTGTCCCACTGATCCAGCCCCAGGCTGGCGGAGGAGAAACCGGCCCATGCGCCCTCCAGGTTGCCGTCAGCCAGGGCGATGGCGGCCTCCAGGCCACCCTTGCCCGCCTGAGCCACGCCGGACAGGGACTTGAGCCAGGGTTCCAGTTCTTTGACCAAGGCCGCGTTGGCGCAGTTGTCGCGAAAGTCTTCGACCGCGGACAGGATGTGGGCAAATTCGTCCAGCAGAGCCTGCACATCCGGATCGTTCTTCAAGTCCCCGCTGCCGGACAGCACCTTCTCCTGCACTGCCGCCAGCTTGTCCTTCAGATACTCGCTCTCGGGAAAGCCGTTGGGAATTCGACCGGAGTCAGGGCAGTTGGAGACGTTGCGTGCGATGGCCAGATAGGAGTCGTACACCTCGGGCTGGAGGTACTTGAAGCAGTCCTCCCACAACTGGGTGATGTAAGTGCTGTAGCTGTCCCGGTTCCAGGCCCAGGAGAGCAACTGGAAGTAGGCCACCTTGTTGGCCTCGGGGTAGTTCACCGGGTTGGACAGGATGCCCAGGTTGTTGGTGAGCCCGTCGGCATTTGACACATAGTGGCTGATATCCCCCAGGAACATGCCGCTCTTGGCGTGCTCCGAGCAGGGGTAGTTGAGCCAGGTAACGGTATAGTGGCCGGATTTGCTATGGGGCCAGTTTACATTGTCCTGATTGATGGGGGAGTTGACGTCGGCACCGGTCCAGTAGAGATAGATGTCCTCGTCCAGCTCCTGCAGCGCGTTCAGCTCCGCGCCGTTTCCTGCCCACGCGGTGTTATAGCCCTTGCAACAGTAGACCAGAGGGCCGCATCCCTTCTCCTTGAGCCACCCGTTCATGGTGTTGAGTAGAGCCACCACATCCGCGTTGGTGCCGCTGTTATAGTCGTCATTGAGGATATGGAAGTTGCGCACCCCCACATCATAGAGCTGCTGGAATTTGACCTCCAGCTTTTCCACATTCTCCAGGTACTTTTCATATTTCGTCCCAGAGTCTGGATCGCTGCTGGCGCCGTTGAAGAAGCCGCCCTTGCCGATGTGAACTGACCAGGCGTAATCCACCTTGGTCTCCTCGCCCACCTGAACCAGATGGGCGATCTGCTTCAGCTCGTCTTCAGGATAGAGCTTGTCCCAGTCCTCGGCATGGTAACGGTCGTTTTTGGAGGCAAATACATACATATTGCCCTTTACGTCCCGGATGGAACGCATCTGGCTCTCCCGTCCCACGTAGTCGAAGCCGCCGTAGAAACCCTCGACAAAGCCGCGGAACCGGCTGTTGGAGTAGTCCTCGATGGTCACCGGCAGCAGATAGCGGCCGGAGAAGGAGGAAAACATCATCTGGAGGGTGGCAAGGCCGCAGTATACGCCGTCGGAGTCCGCGCCCACGATGGTGATGGTGCCGCGGGGCTCATCGGCGGTGACGGCCATCAGATAGGGGTCGTATTTGCCGTCTACGACCTTGTCGTAGGAGGTGAACAGGTCGTCATAGGTCTTCGGCTCCGGCGCGGCGGCATCCGCCGTGCCTTCGGAACCGTGGATTCCCAGCAGGATGTTCGTCTGACCGGAGGCAATCTTGTCCGTCTGGTTCATGGTCAGGCCGTAGCTAGAGAGAATCTCGCGCAGGAAAGCAAGGGTATAGGAGTCGATACCCTCCTCCGCAATCACGTTCACCGTTGAGGTGGGGACGATCTTGGCTGCGTCAGAGGGATATTCAATATGGTGAGGTACCGGATAAATCTCGTAGCGAGTGGGGTCATCTGAAAATCCGTCTGCCAGCGTGTCCGGCACGGCGCTGTCCGTCGGCGGCGTCATAGCCAGCGCCGGGGCAGCCAGCGAGGACACCAGCGCGGCCGATAAAAGCAAGCTGAGCGCTTTGCGTTTCCAGTTCAACTTCCCATCATCCTTTCCTTGCCCAAAACCTGAGTACATTCGACATATCCCGTCGGGACGAGTGATTTAAAGGGAATCCTGGCATCATGATGCCAGGATAAAGGCCATGGCCTTTATCCAAGTCCCCTTATGGACCGCCGCTGTATGAACCGATAAAAACACCTCCCGCTTTATATCATTTTCTTAATAATAATACATAAACGCAAATTTGAAAGTATGAAAAATTATCATACCAATTTTATTCTTCATAACAAATTCTTTTTTGCTAGAACTGTATGCTTTGGTATACAAAGGAATATATTCCCTTTGTATTTTAACTAAGCGTTTGCTATCCTTTGGAGATATCCAAAGCTTTGTTAGGATTTAATTTTGTAGGTTGATATTTCAACCATATCAACCCGCAAATTTAATTTCTATATTTTCGAAAACCAGATAAGTCGATAAATATTTTTACAAGAACATTGAAATTGCAAAGACGTTCAGGTTGTTGTGAACTATACAAGCCGTTCAGCTAAAGTTGGCACAAACATTGCTCAAGAAATAGAATGTAATAAAACGGGATCCTGTATCAGCAGGAATAGGCGCCTTTAGGATGTGTTGAGAAAGGGGGAGAAATCAGGGGACGTGAGCCAAGGTCCATCATAACCTGGCGCCCTTCCTCATATATGGATGAGAGATTCGCTAAAAATAAGGAGGAGAAAGTTGTGAGTAACAAGGCAAGTCTTGACAAAAACACAATCAAGAAGAATTACGCCTTCCTCGCTCTGATGATTGGCGGAATGGTTCTTGGCGCGATTGTCGGCATGTTGTTCCCTTCATTTGGACATGCCATCAAACCGTTGGGAACTGTATTTATCAATATGATGTTCTGCGTTGTGGTGCCGCTGGTGTTTGCATCCATCGCAGGGTCTATCGCTAATATGTCCAGCCGCGGACGTGCGGGCAAAATCATGGGCGCCAGCATTGGCATCTTTGTGGTTACAGGCATTATCGCGGCAATCATCATGTTTGCGGCGGTCAAGCTCTTCCCGCCGGTTTTGGAGCCCTGGCAAAACATGGCTACAGAAGAGATGGGCGAGTATGCGACCATCTCCGATATGATCGTCAACTTCTTTACTACGGATGACTTTGTGGGTCTGCTGAGCCGCAAGGCCATGCTGCCCCTGATCGTATTCTCGATCCTGTTTGGCTTTGCCACCAACCTTGCCGGCGGCGCCGAAAGCGAAGTGGGCAAATTCCTGGACTCTCTCACCAAAGTAATGATGAACTTCATCAACATCATTACCAAGTATGCCCCCATTGCCTTCTTTGCCATCTTTGCTGACCTGCTGGCCACCTACGGCTCCGCGGTGACCGAGTCTTACGGCCGGGCCATGATGATCTACTATCCCCTGTGCCTCATCTACCTGGTAACCGCTTTCCCGCTGTATGCCTGGATCGGCGGCGGAAAGGGTGCCGTAAAACTTATGCTACGCCACCTGCCTCGCCCCGTAATTACCTCTCTGGGTACCTGCTCCTCCGTTGCCACCATCCCCATCAATGTGGAGGAGGCCAACGAGACCGGCATCAATCCGGACATCTCCCAGATGGTTTGTCCTCTAGGCGCTACCATGCACATGGACGGCGGCTGCTTCTCCTGCGTGCTGAAGATCGGCTTCGTACTGGGTGCGCTGGGTCAGGACTTCAGCTGGAGCATGCTGCCTATGGTGGTCCTGGTGGCGGTGCTGTCCTCTGTGGGCTGTTCCGGTGTTCCCGGCGGCGGCTACATTGGCGAGTATATCATTGCCACCATTTTCTTCCCGGCTCAGGTGGAAGTTGCCTTCCCCATCCTGGTTGCAATCGGCAACCTAGTCGACCCTCCCGGAACTATGATCAATGCCAGCGGCGACTATGTGGTGTGCTATATGGTCTCCCGCATCGTGGACGGAAAGAATTGGCTCCAGAAGGCATTTGCTGAGGGCCGCGCAAAGTAATAACACAGGCTAGGGAGATAAATGACCTCCCTGATGAAAGGCACCACAAGTGGAAATCTTGTGGTGCCTTCCTGCATATGTAGAAATAAAGAACAGTCGGTTCTGCGCGAGGAAGGATTTTTTAATTCCGTTCTTTTTGCAACTATACTATAATACCGGTTAGACGGGCAAAGGCCTATGGGACAAGTTGGACAGACCCCGTTCAGGCTGCGCCGGAGGGCGCGGCGGAAAGGAGTGGCGATACAGAATGAAAAAGAAGATTCTTGTGATTACATACGACAAAGCAGCGGCGCTTTACCATGCCAGAGAAGTTCAGGCATTACTGGGCCTCAAGGGCACGGTCATCGGCTGCTCTGTACAGGATATTCTGGAAGCCCCACTTCCACAGGCGGATTTGTATTGCATTACCACAGATGCCGTGGAAAAGATACCTGACTTTCAGGCTCAGTTTCCATCAAGCGACCAGATCGTATACTTCTTTGTGGCATTCTCCTATGAAGCGATTCAAAAGCTGCGGGAGGTTCCGGACGGTACCAAAGCTTTGTTTGTCAATCTGAATGAGAAGATGGCCTTGGAATGCATCACCAGTTTGAGTCAGCTGGGCATCAACCAGATCTTATTTTCGCCCTATTATCCAGGAGCCGCACTGGATGGGACGGATCAGTTTCCCCTGGCGGTGACACCGGATGAGGAGCGTTATATCCCTGACGGCATCCAGCAAGTGATCAATGTTGGGCAGCGGAAGATGGACTGTAATACCCTGGTGGAGATTTTACTGAAGCTGAAGTTCTACGATTTGCTGGAGTCCCCCAAAATCCAGAATTATCTGTCCTCCATTGCCTCCGACTTCTACAGTTTTAACGAACTGTTGGGCAGATCAACATACATGGAATCTACCTTCCAGAAGCTACTGGACGTATTGGACACAGGCATCATCGGAATCGATGATCGAAAAGATGTATTCATATATAACCGGAAGGCCGAGCAGATTCTAAACACTTCATTGGCAGACGCCACAGGGAAAAGTGCGGAGAGCGCGGTGCCCTATATCCCGTTTGGGGAGTATGAGTCCAGCGGCTATACCATCGGGAACCGGCTGATCCGGGTCCACGGGATACCCATCAATGTGGATGTGGTACCCCTGAACCGCAATAACAAGCAGATCGGTACCATTGCCATCCTGCGGCACTTCGCAGAAGAAGAAGCCCGGCAGAATAAAATCCGGATTCAACTGCTGGAAAAAGGACATAAGGCCAAGTATATCTTTAACGACATCGTGGGAGAAAGCCCCGCGATCCGGAAGGTAAAGGACATTGCCCAGAAGATGGCCCGTACCAAATCCTCCATCCTGATCACAGGAGAGAGCGGTACGGGCAAGGAACTGTTTGCCCATGCCATCCATAACGCCTCCGACCGGAGGGACAGGCCCTTTATCGCCATCAACTGCGCGGCACTGCCGGAAAGCCTTCTGGAAAGCGAACTGTTCGGTTATGTGGACGGTGCGTTTACCGGGGCCAAAAAAGGTGGAAAGATGGGACTGTTTGAGTTTGCCCACACGGGAACCTTTTTTCTGGACGAGGTGGAGGGCATGAGCCCCATGCTGCAGATCAAGCTGCTGCGCGTCCTGCAGGAGCACGAGGTCATGCGGGTGGGTGACAATCGGATGATTTCAGTGGATGTGCGGGTTATAGCGGCCACCAACGAACGGCTGGGACAACTGGTAGAAAAGGGAGCCTTCCGCCAGGATCTGTATTACCGGCTGAATACGCTGCCCATCAATCTGCCGCCGCTGCGGGAGCGGAAGGAAGATATCATTCCATTGATGGAGTCTTTCCAAAAAGAACTGGGCAGCCATTTTACCTTGACCGCTGCTGCCGAGGCGGAGTTTTTAAAACATGACTGGAACGGTAATATTCGGGAACTGCGCAACTATGTGGAGTATTTCTCCTATCTGGACCGGCCTGTCATCGACGTGGATGCATTACCGCCGGGCTTTTACCAACAGGTGCATCGAAAGACCGGTATAACCGCGCCCCAGACAGTCACGACCAGCCTGCGGGAGCTGGCCGGGAAACGGCTGACCGAATTCCGCTTTATTCTGGAAACGCTCGCTGAGAGCCGTCAATCCGGTCTGACAGTGGGCCGGGACTATCTGTTGGAAAAGGGGCGCAACAACAATCTGATCCTCAGCCAGTACGAAGTGCGTGAGATCCTGGCTACGCTGGAGCGGGAACAATATGTGAAAATCTCCAAAGGACGGGGAGGCACCAGAATCACTGAAAAAGGGCTGGCGCTTCTCAACGAGGATCTGAGTACAGACCTCCAGTAACACCACATGGAAGCAGAGTTTCTATATAATGGTTGATTAGCCGACCAATTCAACCATTACAATGCCTCATCTGGTAGATCACAGCGGCCTGGAAGCCGGATTCCGGGCATTTTTATCCCTGACATCAGTTGGCACAATAATTGCTATGATACAAAGACGTAATTTATGATTGCGACGCAATGACCTTCACCTTCCAAAGGCGGACTAGGATCGAAGAGAAAAGTCTAATGGTATGAAGTCAAGAGGGTGATGGCAGGAAAAATCGAGAATAAATGCAGGAAAACAGTTGCGTAGGCAGAAAAAAGGCAACACGAACCTAAGCCCTGCCCCCTAAGATTTTTTGAAACAGGGCGGGAGCGCCAGAGTTGCGAGTGGTGTACTCAGCTCTCCGGCGGGATATACAGGCGGTTGTCCTTCAGCAGCCGAAAGACCAACCGAACCAGTTTTCTGGCAGTTAAAGCGAGTGCGCGTTTATGCTGGTACTTGTTGACCTCTTTAAATTTGAGGTCGTAGTAGCGCCGGAACTCGGAGTCGCATCTTCTCACAGAGTTGGCGGCTTCCAGCAGATAGTAGCGGAGATAGCGGTTGCCGGATTTAATCATTCGGGAATGCTCCGCTTCAAATTCACCGGACTGATTTTTGTGCCAGACAAGGCCGGCAAACTTGGCAACGGAGGCTTGAGAATCAAACCGGTGAATGTCGCCGATTTCAGCGATGATGCCGGCGGAGTAAACCTTGCCAATGCCGGGAATGGAAGTCAGGGTATTGGGGATGATTTCAAACTGCTGCTCAATGGCCTTGTCCAAAACCTTGACTTGCTCTTTCAAGGCCCGCATAGAGGCAATGGAGACAGACATGGCCTGATTCACGGTGTCATTTACCGTTTTGGGTAGACGATAGGAGCCCTTGGCAGCAGCTCGCACCGCTTTGGCCGTGGCAGCTGGATCTGCAAATCTTCCACGCCCTGTTTCTGTAACGAAGGCGGTCAGTTCTTCCAGATCAGAGTTTGCCAGATCATCCACTGTTTCAAAGCGCTCCATGAGCGCAATCGTGGTGGAGCTGGAATTAGCAATATCCTTATCTTGGGCCATGCCGGAGCATTTGAGAAACAGGTAGTTGGCAAACCGCTGTTTTTCACGAGTCAGATTTTGAATGACCTCAAATCTGGCCCGCGTCAGGGTTTGGAGTGCTTTGTAACGGTAATCATCCATGTAGACCTCCCTGGCGATTCTGCCAAAACGCAGATGGTCGGCAATCACAAAGGCGTCCACCCAGTCGTTCTTAGGCAGGTCAGGATAGGCTTCCTTGAATTTCCGCACCTGCTTGGGGTTAAGGACATGAATCTTTCGCTGGAACTTCCCCAGTCTGCCATCTTCTCGGAGAGCGTAGACAAGGCTGTCCCCGTAGATAGAGGTGGCCTCCAGACCGATCACAACATCACTGAGCTGCATGGAGCCGAGTGCCGATACGATTCTTTCTGACAACAGTTTAGCCCCGCCAAGGTTGTTCTGCACAGAAAAACTGGAGTACTTGCTGCCGTCTGGTTTCATCAGGTAGGCCACATTGTTCCTGCTGCTCACATCAATACCAACGAATAATGGGTTCATAATTTTCACCTCCCCGCATGGAGATTTTAGGCCAGCAGGCTTTGAGATACCCATGATAACCGGAGCATCCGCAACCTCGCCTATCAGAATCATTCCAGAGCAGGCCGATGCGATATCCCTCACTGCTGAAAGGGCGGCCTACACTCGGGCAAACAGCCAATGAGTTTGCAGCTAACTTCCGGCTCAGGGGAACGGACTTTCCATGAAGCAACCTTTCGGTTCAACGGGAGATTTCAGAACTTAACCCTGCTGTCCTACAGCTATTGTATCATGGGCATCTCTAAGCCTGCTGATATCTAATCTAACAAGTGCACTAAGCAGACACACTTACAAAACGGTCTGCAAATCATATTATACGAGGAGTTTGTATTATGAGCGATAAGTTCAGGCGTGAGCGGCGTCACTATCCCGTCCTGGAGCGATATGCCTACCTAGACAATGCCACTACCGGGGCCATCCCACAGTATGCCTGCGATGCGATCTGTACCTACTTGCAGGAGCGCACGCGGCTGGGTATGGATATCGACTACTACCATGATCAGTGGGATTTTGCCGATACGGTACGGGATCAAATTGCGGAATTATTGGGGGCAGAGAGCGGAAAGACCATTGCGTTTGGTCAGAACGCTTCCACGCTGTTCAATATTTTCTGTAATGGTCTGGATCTCCACAAGGGTGACAACGTGGTCATCTATGAGACGGCGTTTCCTGCCATGACCTATCAATGGCTCAACCTGAAAGAGCGTCTGGGGATCGAGGTGCGGGTTGCCCATGCCGAAAATGGGCAGATTCCTTGTGAGAGCCTCTTCTCCTTGGCCGATGAACACACCAAGGCCATGACGGCCTGCTTTGTGGATGCCGGCACCGGCTACCGCCACGATCTGAAGGCTATCGGAAGCTGGTGCCGGGCCCACAACATTCCCTTCGGCGTAGACGCGACCCAGGCCTGCGGCGCTATGAAGCTGGACGTGCAGGATATGCAGGTGGACTTTTTAGCTACATCGGTCTACAAGTGGCTTCAGGGTCTGCAAGGTCTGGGATTTGCCTACATATCTCCCAAGCTGATGCCCCGGCTGAAGCAGTATGAGATGGGGTGGGCCAACGTGAGCGACCGCATCAACGGGAAGCCCTTTGACCTGATCATGAGCGACACGGCCTGCCGCTTTGAGAACGGCGGCCTGCCTGCCGCCGCCCTGTACGGCTTGTCCGAGGTACTGCATACCTACCAGCGGCTGGGCGGAGATGATATTCAGGCCCACATCCTGGAACTGGAGGACTATCTTGAGAAACGTGTTGAAGCCGTACCGGAGCTGTCCATGGTCTACTCCCACCAGCCGGAGCACCGCTCCAACCTTGCCTTTATCAGCTTCCCTGAGCGGCTGGGGCTGTCTGAGCCTGTGATCAAGCAGGCCGGTATCCGGGCCCGTGTTCAGCGGAAGGACCGGATGCGCGTTGGTATCCACTACTTCAATGACAACTCCGACATTGACCGTCTGGTCGACTATTTGCAGCAACACATCGAAGAAACAGGAGGTAATGCAGAATGAAAGAGTGTTATAGCGGTAAGATCAAGGATCTGCCTACCGCAGATGCCGGTACTCACATGCTTGGCGGCGAGAAGCGCATCGTGTTTGGCCCTGAGCGCTTTTGGCCCACCCATGTGATGCGGTGCTTTACCCTTCAGCCTGGCGGAATGGCGGCCAACAACCACCACCCCTGGGAGCACTGGTTCGTCTGCATCGGCGGCCACGGCAAATTCCAGGTAGGTGAGGATGTCTACGACATCGAAAACGGCACTTGGGTTTACGTTCCCCCGGAGGTGCCCCACGGCTTCTGGAACAGCTCCGAGTCGGAAGAACTGGTCTGCCTGTGTACCGTGACTGTGGAAGGAGATACCGACCCGCTGGCCGCGGTGAGAGGTTGCTGAGAAGGAGGGAAAAAGATGGCTCTGAATACCTATCATGTGGAGGCCGCTCGTAAAAACAATCTGCAGCTGGAGGTTCGGGCGCGGGATTTTCAGATCACCGTTGACGAGCCGGAGGCCTCCGGCGGTGACAACACCGGTATGAACCCGGTGGAACTGTTGTTGAGCAGCATCGCCTCCTGCCAGACCATTACCGCCTTGATTTTTGCGGATTTCTATGGAATCAAGATCGATGATATCCAGGTTGAGGTAGAAGGTTCCCTGGATCCCGACGGCTTTTCCGGTATGGATCCCACTGTACGGCCCGGGTTCCAGAACATCCGCTCCACCTTCCACATCAAGAGCAGCGCCCCCAAGGTGCAACTGCAGCAGCTGCTGAAGATGGTGGAAAAGCAGTGTCCGGTGGGCGACAGCGTATCCAACGGCGTGACTTTGGAAGCGCCTGTGCTTGAGGATCTGTGATGATGGAGATCAAAATGCCCCCTATCATGGGGAAAGCGCCCAATATTGTAGGAACGATTGCGGTGGAAAAGGACCAGTTCGTTTCGGAAGGACAGGTCTTGGCCAACGTGGAGACCGGTAAAGGGAATCGTCCCATCAAGGTGGGCAGCAGCGGACGGATTGCAGAGATCCTCTGCCAGGAAGGGCAGGAGGTCAAGGCGGGGCAGACGCTCTTCCTGCTGGATGAGATGGACGCGGATAATCTGCCCGCCGAACCGCTGAAGACAGAACTCTTTGTCATCGGCGGCGGCCCGGGCGGCTATGTGGCGGCGCTGTATGCCGCCAAATTCGGGATCTCCACGGTCCTGGCCGAGCAGAGCCGCCTAGGCGGTACCTGCCTGAATTGCGGCTGCATTCCCACCAAGGCTCTGATCCAGTCGGCTCATATGTACCAGACCATCAAGGCATGCGGAGAATTCGGCATTGCCGCTGAACCTCCCCGGCCCGATGGAGCGGCCATCTTCCGGCGCAAAGACCGGATCTGCGAGGAACTGAGAGCTGGGGTGGAGGGCCTTCTGCAAGCCGACGGAGTAACTGTGGTGGAAGGTCATGCCTCGTTTATCGGGGAGCACACTGCTGTTGTAACCCAGGGCAAGCGGGAGACCGAGGTTCACTTTGAACACGCCATCATTGCTACCGGTTCTACGCCCTCTGCGCCCTCCTTTGGCACACTGCTCCCGGACTCCGTTATGGATAGCGAGCGGGCTCTGAGTGCCGGTCACTTTGACCGTTCTGTAGTCATTATTGGCGGCGGCGTCATCGGAATGGAGTTTGCGTTCCTGTACCGCAGCATGGATATGCAGGTCTATGTGGTGGAGTACCTTGACCACATTCTGGGCAATGTGGATGCCGATGTCTCCGAGTTGATTGCAGCTCAGGCGGCGGAACGTGGTATCCGGATCTTTACCGGCAGCAAAGTGACCGGTATCCTGCGCTCCGATTCCGGTGAGACCCTGGTCACCTTTGAGCAGGACGGACAGATCCGTACCCTGGTAGCCCAGTCTGTGCTGACCGCCACCGGCCGACGTCCGGTCACGGACGGCCTGAATCTTGAGGCGGCGGGCGTTGCCCGGACCGACCGGGGCGCAGTGGCAATCAATGAACAGATGCAGACCAACGTGCCTCATATCTACGCCATCGGTGATGTGACCGGAAAGGTGGCTCTGGCTCACGGGGCTTCCCACCAGGGGATCGTCGCGGTGGATGCCATCCGCGGGTTCCCCCATGAGATGGACTATGACGCCATCCCCAGCGTGATCTTTACCGCGCCGGAAGCGGCCTGTGTGGGCAAGTCGGAACAGGCCTGCAAAAAGTCGGGGATTCCGGTCAGGGTGAGCAAATTCCCCTTCTCCGCCAATGGAAAGGCCAAGATCATGGGAGAGACTGTGGGCTTTGTCAAGCTGATCTGCCATGCCGAGAGCGGTATCCTGCTGGGCGGGGTCATTGTGGGGCCCGATGCTTCCGCGCTGATCAGTACCCTTACGACTGCGGTCACCCAGGGCTTAACCCATGAACAGCTGTCCCGGGTAATTTTTGCCCACCCCACTACTTCGGAAGCCATTCATGAGGCGGATCTGGGGCTGTCGGTGGGAATGCTGCACTATCAGGGCTGACGGGCCATGGGACAGATCATTCTTTCTGCCCGGACAGACCCGGCAGAGAACCTAGCGCTGGAGGAGACCTTGCTGTTTACGCCCAGGCGGGAGCCCTGGCTCTATCTGTGGTGCAACCGACCGGTGGTGGTCATCGGACGCAATCAGAATCCCTATCTGGAGTGCTCTTTGGATCAACTGGAGCAAACTGGGGTTCCGGTGGTGCGCCGCCTGTCAGGCGGCGGTGCGGTCTATCATGATCTGGGCAATCTGAACTATACCTTCTTCTGTCCGGAGGAGCAGATGGACATTCAGCACCAGACCAATGTGATCCGGCGGGCGCTGGAAGACCTGGGGATTACAGCTACCTTTTCCGGAAGAAATGATCTGCTTGTGGAAGGCCGAAAGATTTCTGGAGCGGCGTATTACACGGAAAACGGCTGTGCCTATCATCATGGGACCCTTTTGATTGATGTGGATCTGGAGCAGATGGCACAGGCCTTGACACCATCCGGGCTGAAGCTGAAGACGAAAAGCATTTCGTCAGTACGGCAGCGGGTGGCAAATTTGAAAGAAATCAATCCAAATCTGACTATGACTGCTGTGGCCCAGGCGCTGATGGCACGTTTTCAAGCGGAATATGGCGCGGCAGAGGTCAGAACCTGGGACTTTGAAGTATGCCCCCCAGAGCATCTGGAGCGCTACCGCAGCGCGGCATGGAATCTGGGCGATTGTCCCGCCTATGATGCGGCACTGGAGGTGCCTGTGGCCGGAGGTGTTGTTCGGGTCATGGCCCATGTGGTGCAGGGAGCTATCACAAAAGCATCTCTGTCCTCGGATCTGCTGGAGGCCCTTTCGGTGCTTTGTCTGGAGCAGGCTCTGACAGGCTGCCTGTTTACGGCAGAGGCAATTTCAGAACGGCTGGAGAAATATCTCCGGCCCTCAACAAATACAACAAGGGAGAAATGAGTCATGGACGTTTATAAGAGACTGGAAGAGCTGGACATCAAGCTGCTGGACCCCACCCCCAAGGGCGGAATCTACAGCACAGTGCAGCCCTACGGTGGGCATCTGCTGTATGTGTCCGGCACGGCGCCCCACAACAAGGTGGATGAGAATATGTGCGGCAAGCTTGGCAGTGAGTACACCATCGAGGAGGGGCAGGAGGCATCCAGAAGATGCATGCTGAATATCCTGTCCAACCTGCATCATGAGCTGGGGGATCTGAACAGAATCAAGAAATTTGTTAAGATCCTGGGCTTTGTTGCCTCTGCTCCGGATTTCTATGAGCACCCTCAGGTGATCAACGGCGCCTCCCAGATGCTGAAGGATGTGTTCGGCGAGGAGGCCGGCCTGCCGGCCCGTTCGGCCATCGGCGTGGCTGCCCTGCCCTGGAATATCCCGGTGGAGATCGAATGCATCGTGGAGCTGAAACCGTAATATAGGGAGGCGGCTCTATGGATAAGGAAAATGAACGCTATGCTGCCTATGTCAGTATTCTGAAGGAAGAGCTGATTCCCGCGATGGGATGTACGGAGCCCATCGCGCTGGCCTATGCGGCGGCGAATGCTGCCCAGGTGCTGGGCACAGCCCCTGACCGGGTGGTGGTGGATGCCAGCGGCAGCATCATCAAAAACGTAAAATCGGTGATCGTACCCAACACCAACCACCTCAAGGGCATTCCTGCGGCGGTAGCAGCAGGTATTGTGGCCGGAAAGCCGGAAAAGCGACTGGAGGTTATCTCCTCTGTGACACCGGCGGATATTGAAGCCATTAAGCAATTTTGGGAAACCCGTGAGATCGAAGTCCGCCATGTGGACAACGGCTTTACCTTTGAGATCATCGTCACGCTGTATCACGGAGATTCCTATGCCAAGGTGCGCATTGTCAACTATCACACCAATATCGTGCTGATTAAGAAGGATGGGCAGATCCTGTACCAGGCCAAGGCGGAAGGCGAAAGCGAAGAAGGCCTTACCGACCATAGCCTGCTGAATATGGCGGACATCTGGGACTTTATTAACACCGTGGACGTGTCGGACATCAAAGAGGCGCTGGACCGGCAGATCGACTACAACTGGGCCATTGCGCAGGCAGGTATCCAAGGCGATTACGGCGCCAACATCGGCAAAGTGCTACTGTCGACGGATCAGTCGGTGGCCACCCGGGCCAAAGCCATGGCGGCAGCGGGTTCTGATGCCAGAATGAGCGGATGTGAGCTGCCGGTTGTCATCAATTCCGGCAGCGGTAACCAGGGCATCACTGTTTCCGTCCCCGTAATCGTATACGCCAAGGAGCGGAATGTGAGCCGGGAGACCCTTTATCGTGCCCTAGCCCTTTCCAACCTGACCGCCATCTATCAAAAGACGCCAATAGGCCGCTTGTCCGCCTATTGCGGTGCAGTCAGTGCCGGTGCTGGTGCTGGTGCCGGCATTGCCTATCTGTGCGGCGGCGGTTTCGAGGAGGTGGCTCATACGGTGGTAAACGCATTGGCCATTGTCTCCGGTATTGTATGTGACGGTGCCAAACCTTCCTGCGCGGGAAAGATCGCCGCAGCAGTGGATGCCGGTATTCTGGGCTATCAGATGTATCTGCATGGTCAGCAATTTTATGGAGGCGACGGTATTGTCACCAAAGGTGTAGATGCTACTATCCAAAATGTGGGGCGGCTCGGTAAGGAAGGTATGAAGGAGACAAACGAGGAGATCATAAAAATAATGATCGGCTGCTGAGTTCAGGCACCCGAGGCATTTTATTTGTAACCGGAGAATAGAAGTAAGCGTCAAATGGCAATAGCGCCAGCCTGTATCTTGGGCTGGCGCTATTGCCATTTGACGCTTACACCTCTTCCTATTGACCGCCGTGTATGGCTCAGACGCGGGCAAAATGTAGTGAAACGGCTGCACTGTGTAGTCGAACATCTGCAGGACGGCAGATAAACATCTTCATACTGTAACCGCCGCAAAAATAATATGAATGCCTACTGTATAAAATCGGCCTATGCAGCTCGTAGGCCGAAATCTGAGAGAATTACGAGGGTTATCCCCATAACCTTCTCAAACGCGCCGTAATTCTCGTTATATTGACCGAAATCTTATTTTTCTTGTAAAAATACCCCGTAATTAACACGAGATCTCCCGTCTGCCCCCCGTGTTAATTACGGGGGCAGACTGCAGCACAGTCCTTTTTGCAGGGTATCCATAGTACATATTTCCATGTATATCCCGAGGAGGTGTTCTGATTGACAGTCAATGCCAAGAAAACGCCGCCGAAGATAGAGATGGAGTAAAAATTCGTCAGCACTACATACATTGTAACCGAATATTTTGTTTCCAAAGGCTCTACTGTTTTCGAAAAATCCGCCGTCTGCTTGACAATGATAAATGAGAATACCAAGAGCGCATCCACGTCGATGCTAAAAAGGGTTTGGGAGGTCTGCCTAAGATCGTTTGGAAAATCTCCAGCCTAAAAGGGCATCCGCTGGTCTCATTCTGTCTAAAACATCTTTATCTGATGGCAGGGGAGGTGCAGGGCCTCCCTTTGTATCTATTTTCAAGACAGATAGTACAAGAGCGAACGAAGACGCGACCAGGCAGTTTCATCCCAGTCGTGATCCATGGCCAGGTGGAAGTGCGGTACACTGTCCAGCGCACCGTCCACCCAGCTCCAGCCCTTTGGCCAACCGGTACCGGCCATTGGCCCCGGCAAACCCGGGCAGAAGGCGGTCTGCGGCGGAGCGCACAGCAGAAGATCTCCGGTAAGAAGCGCCCGGAACAGCAGATCCGGCGTCGGGCCGCAGGTGGCGGAGAACGCCGCCGCCACGGCGGCGTTTTCCCAGGACCTGGAGGCCCTGGGAATCCTCTACCTCTACGTGAACGCCCCACAGAAGCTCCAGCGTGGGGAGGCGCTGCTCCCGACCGGGGTGGAGGAGTACGGCAACGAGAGCGCCGACGCGTTCCTGGAGGAGCTGGAGCGGCAGGGAACGGACTATGTGGATCTGCGTCCCCTGTTTGAGGAGAACGGCATCTACTCCAACTGGTTTTTCCGCACCGACCACCACTGGAAGCCGGAGGCGGCCTTTTTCGCCTGGCAGGCGCTGACGGACGAGCTGGAGGGGCGGTACGGCCTGGCCGCCGACCCGGCCCTCACCGATCCGGCCAACTGGGATACCCGTGTGCTGGAGCACTTCTTCCTGGGCAGCCAGGGCAAGCGGGTGGGCTCCCTCTACGCCGGGGCGGACGACATCACGCTCTATACCCCAAAATTCGATTCCGAGCTGACCTATTCCTGCCCCGCCTACGGCTTTACCCGCATCGGCCCCTTTGAGACGTCGGTGTGCTTTCCCGAGCGGGTGGCCCGGCAGGACTGGTTCAACGGCAACCCCTATACCTACTACGCCGGCGGCGACTACCCCATCGCCACCATCACCAACCACAAAAATCCGGACGGGCCGCGGGTGGTGCTGCTGCGGGACTCCTTTGCCTGCGCCCTCACCCCCTTCCTGGCCCTGTCCTGCTCGGAGCTGACCACCATTGATCTGCGGTATTTCGAGGGGGATTTGCTGGACACCATCGCGGGCCTGGAGCCGGATATAGCCCTCACCCTCTACACTGCGAGCACCACCCGGCTGGACAACCTGTTCCAATATGAACATACGGAGGAATGAGCCTTGACCATACAGAGACACCCCTCCCTCCGGCGGCTGGACTGGCACTATATGGCCATGCAGATCGGCTTTTGGGCCATGTTTGCCTCCATCGTGGGCTATCAGACCGCCCTGCTGCTGGACCGGGGCTTTTCCAACGGGGAGGCCGGGCTGATGACCTCGGTGCGCTGCCTGGCGGGCATTGTGTGCCAGCCCCTGCTGGGGGGCTTTGCCGACCGGCACCCGGAATTCCCCCTCAAGCGTATCGTCTCCCTGTCCATGCTCCTCTCCCTGGGGGTGAGCGTCTGGTACTGGCTCGCCCCGGGCATGGGGCTGGGGGAGACCGCCCTGGTGTGGGCGGTCATCGGCGGGCTGGAGGTGTCCTCCTACCCCCTCATGGACGCCATGGCCATCCAGTTCATCAACGACGGCGTCCCCATCCGCTACAGTCTGGGCCGGGGACTGGGCTCCCTGGCCTAGGCCCTGACCTGTGTGTTCCTGGGCTTCCAGGTGGGGCGCTCCGGGGTGGAGAGCACGCTGCTCACCCATGTGGTGCTGGTCGCGGCGGAGATCGCCCTGGTGGCCACCTACCCGCCCTACCGGGGCAGGCCCCGCGCCCGGGATGCGGAGGGGCCGAGGCCACAGTCGGCCCTGGCCCTGCTGCGGTCCAATCCGTCCTTTACCCTGATGCTGGCCGGGGTGCTGCTGAGCCTGACGGCGGTGCTCCCCCTGTCCAACTTCCTGGTCAACATCGTCACCAGCCGGGGCGGCACCGATGCCGACTTGGGCCTGGCCATGTTTGTGATGGGGGCCTTCGAGCTGCCCACCGCCTTCCTTTTCCCAAAGCTGCTCCGCCGGTTCGGCAGCGGGCGGCTGCTGCTCATCAGCGCTGTGTTCGGCACCCTCAAGGCCGTGGCGCTGCTGTGTACCTTCAACTACGCCGGCGTCCTGCTGGCCGGCTGGACCTTGGATATGGGCGACGCAAACTGGATGCTCCTCTTCACCCTTCCCAAACAGGGGGAATGGTGCATGATATCTGCGGATTTTTTGTAAGCATACGGAGAGACTGGACACCCGATGGAGGGATAAAAGCATGAATATGAGAAAGACAAAGATCATCTGCACCCTTGGCCCTGCGGTGGACCATGCGGAGACCATTGAACGGCTGATCCGGACCGGCATGAACGCTGCCCGCTTCAACTTCTCTCACGGCAGCCACGCCGAGCAGTTGGCCCGGCTGAATATGTTCAAGAAGGTGCGGGACACCCTGGGCGCCCCCGTGGCCACCATTCTGGACACCAAGGGCCCTGAAATCCGTATAAAGACCTTTGCCGACGGCCCCGTGACTCTGGAGCAGGGCCAGGGATTTATCCTGACCACCGATGACGTGCCCGGCGACGGCCGCCGGGTGAGTGTCACCTATGCCAACCTCCACAAGGAGGTGGGGCCCGGCTGCCGCATCCTGGTGGACGACGGCCTCATCGAGCTGCGGGTCCAGAAGGTAGAGGGCCACGAGATCCACTGTGAGGTGGAAAACGGCGGCCCCCTGTCCAGCAACAAGTCCATTAACATACCTGATGTGCACATTCTGTTGCCCTCCCTCACCGACAAGGACCGGGAGGATCTGAAGTTCGCCGTGGACAACGACTTCGACTTCATCGCCGCCTCCTTCGTGCGCAAGGCCAGCGACGTGGAGGACATCCGCGCCGAACTGCGCAAGCACGGCGGCGACAATATCCGCATCATCGCCAAGATCGAGAACCGGGAGGGCGTTGAGAACCTGGAGGGCATCATCGCCGCCTCCGACGGCATCATGGTGGCCCGGGGCGATCTGGGCGTGGAGATCCCCGCCCACGAGGTGCCCATCCTCCAGAAGAAGATGATCAAGGCCACCATCCGGGCCGAGGGCATGTAAGCCGGCCGCACCAGAACCCGAAACCCAAAACGCCTGGATTCCGAAACGGAATCCAGGCGTTTTTTGCGTCAGGGCCAGTGGGCGCTAGGAGGCGTGCTGGGACACCCAGAGGCAGGCGTGCTCCAGAAAGCGGGACACGGCTGGGGAGAGGGGGCCGGGGCGAACCGCGGTCGCGATATCCCGGTACTGGGGCGGATCCAGCGGGATGCAGGCCACCCGGTAGGGGATGCGCCCCAACATGAGTTCGCTCATGATGCTGACGCCCAGGCCGCTCTCGACCAGAGAGGCGATGGTGTAGCTGTCCTTGGTGTAGTAGCGGATATTGGGCTTCACATTGCAGGAGGTGAATATGTTGGTCATGTCGCGGTCGCGGGTCTCCTGAATGGGGATAAAGTCATCCTGGGCAAAGCGCGAGATGGGATAGCAGTCCGCATGGGCCAGGGGGTGGTCTATGGGCAGCACGGCGCAGAGGGGATCCCGCTTGAGAAAACGGGTGCACAGGGGCGGCTTGGTGTGGAGGTTCAGCGGGAGGGTGAGGAAGGCGCAGTCCACCTCGCCCTGAATGAGCATGGACTCCACGGAGCTGTATTCCAGATCAAACGTGAGCTGAATATCCATCTTGGGATAGAGCTCCAGAAAGGAGCGGATAATCTGCGGCAGCCACTGGATAGCGACGCTGTGGAAGGCGCCCACACGGATGGCGCCCCCCTCCAGACCCAGCAGCTCATCCACAGAGTTTTCCAGCTCCCGCTGGGCGGCGCATACGGAGCGGATGCGGGGAAGCAGGTGCTTGCCCTCGGGCGTGAGACTGACGCCGACCCGCCCGCGGATCAAAAGCGGAACGCCCCATTCGCGCTCCAGATCGGCGATGACCCGGCTCACCGCGGGCTGCGTATAGCCGAGAAATTCGGCCGCCTGCGTGATGTTTCCCAGCTCTACGGTTTTCAAAAAGACCTCATATTTGGATAATTCCAAACAATCCCACCTCCATACAGAATGCTTATGGAAGCAATACAGATGTTTAATTTGTCAAACAGATAGCTAAATCGTACAATGGTGATGAAAAAAAGTCAAGAGCAGATGGCGAAAATGACAGGAGGAGAACCATTATGCTGGAACACATTCAGAAGAGTGCGGAGGAGGTGGCTGCGCGGGTGGTCGCGCACCGCCGAACGCTGCACCAGATTCCGGAGGTCGGTCTGGAGCTGCCCCAGACGGCGGACTACGTCCGGAAGGTGCTCACGGAGCTGGGATACCGGCCGGAGAACATCGGCATCTCCGGGGTGGTGGCCACCCTGGGACAGGGGGAGCGCACCCTGCTGCTCCGGGCCGATATGGACGCGCTCCAGGTAGAGGAGTGCAACACCCTTCCCTTCCGCTCCACCAACGGGAATATGCACGCCTGCGGCCACGACATGCATACGGCGATTCTGCTGGGGGCGGCCGAGGTGCTCAAGCGGCATGAGCAGGAGCTTGGGTGCAGGGTGAAGCTGGTATTCCAGCCGGGCGAGGAGCTGGGAACCGGGGCGGAGTCCCTGGTGAAGGCCGGCCTGCTGGAAAACCCCAGGGTGGACGCCGCCGCCGCCCTCCATGTGGACTCCACAATCGAGGTGGGCGAGTGCTCCTACTGCACCGGCGTGGCCACCTCCGACATCTACGACATCTTCATCCAGCTCCGGGGCAAGGGCGGACACAGCTCCCGGCCGGAGGAGACCGTCAACGCCCTGGCGGCGGCGAACGCGGTATACAACGCCATGAGCGGGCTGGTACAGCGGGAGGTCAGCGGCTTTGACACCGCCATTCTGGCCCTGTGCTCCATGCACGCCGGCAGCCAGAAGAACCCCAACATCATCCCGGAGCTGTGCGAAATGGCGGGAACGCTGCGCTGCTACGACCGGAAGCTGGGGGAGCGCCTGGTGGAGCGCATCCATGAGATTGTGGAGCGGGAGGCCGCCAGCTACCGGGCCGAGGGGAGTGTGGAGACCCTGCTGACCCCGTCCTTGACTGTGGATCCCGCGCTGGCGGAGCGCCTGGATCCGGCCCTCCGGTCGGTCTTCGGCGCGGAGCATGTGACCCACACCTCGCAGCCGCTGACCGGCAGCGAGGACTTCTCCTACATCGCCCAGGAGGTACCGGCGTTCTTCTGCTGGGTGGGGGCGGGCAAGCCGGGCAATCCCCCCCTGCACAACCCCAACGTCATTCTGGACGAGCGGGCCCTGGACTATGGAGTCAAGACGATGGCGAGCCTGCCCTTCTTCTGGGCGGGAGGCCCCGCCACCTGACCGTACCTACACCACACCAGAGAGGAGATTTGAGATGAGATTGGATCAAAAGAAAAAGAAGTCCTTCCAGCTGCCCCACGTGATGGTTATCCTGATTGGCATCATGCTGGTGGTTACCATCATGTCCTTCTTCATCCCCAGCGGACAGTTCGTCCGGGACGCCAACGGCGCCGTGGATCCCACACAGTTCAGCTATGTGGAAAATGAGAATCCCATTTCCTTCTTCGACTTCTTCTACGCCATCCCCCACGGAATTGTGGAGTCGGCCAACATCATTGTCTCCATCATGGTGATCTCCGGCGTGCTCTACGTGATTGAGCAGACGGGCGCCATTGCGGCGGGGCTTCAGCGGCTCACCGTGGTGGCAAAGGGGAAGGAAATTGTGGTCGTCCTCTTCCTGACCTTCATTTTCGGTATCCTGGGCGTGATCGGCTGGGGCGAGGACGCCCTGCCCTTTATCCCCATGGTGGCCAGCCTGGCCCTGGCGCTGGGCTATGACCGGATTGTGGGCGTGGGCATTGTCCAGCTGGGCGTCTGTATCGGCTTTACCACCGGCGCCTTCAACATCTTTACCACCGGCATCTGCCAGGAGCTGGCGGGCATCAGCATTTTCTCCGCCTGGGGCTTCCGGCTCATCGAATTCCTGGTGTGCTTCGTGGTGCTCTCCCTCTTCCTGATCTCCTACTGCCGCAAGATCAAGCGCGCCCCCTCCAAGAGCGTCATGCCCAACTTCCTGGAGGAGCAGCAGCAGGAGCAGAAGATCATGAGCGAGCGGGTTCCCATGACCGCCCGCCGCATCGCCACCCTGGTGGTTCTGCTGCTGGCCTTTGTGGGACAGGCCGTGGGCGCGGTACAGTTCGGCTGGGACATGGAGGACATCAGCGGCCTGTATATCATCGTGGCGGTGGTCGTGGCCATCATCAACGGCATCAACCCCAGCAAGGTCTGCGTGGACTTCATCAAGGGCACCACCACCGTGATCTCCGCCGTCATCGTCATCGGCGTGGCACGAGCCATCTATCTGCTGATGGAGCAGGCGCAGATGGTGGACACCATCATCCACTCCCTGGCGACCCTGTTCGAGGGGAAGAGCCCCTTCGTTATCATCCTGCTGCTCTATCTCTTTGTCATTGCGTTCAACTTCTTCGTGGTCTCGGCCAGCGGAAAGGCGTTCATCCTCTTCCCCATGCTCAAGCCCCTGGCCGATATTCTGGGCATCAATCAGCAGGTGGTGGTTACCACCTTCCAACTGGGCGACGGCTTTACCAACTACATCTTCCCCTCGGCCGGCGCGCTCATGGCCTCCCTGGAGCTGGGCGGCGTCACCTATCAGCAGTGGCTGAAATTCGCCGGAAAGATCATTTTCACGCTGGTTCTGGTGGGTGCAGGCTTCTCCTTCCTGGCCCAGATTATAGGGCTTTCCTGAATCGGATGTTTGGCAAATAATGAACCGATCCAGTAAAAATGAACAGTGACAAAAGGCCCCCTGATGTAGGAAAATAAACTACAACAGAGGGCATGTCATGGAGAAAAGAAACTACACACACGTTCAAGTACTGCTGTCAACAATCAAGGCCATGTTGGCAGAGGGGAAAAGCCAACGAGAAGTTGCAGGATACTACGGCTTTCATGATAAACAGGTGGTAAAAAGGCTGCTTGAGCGTGAGCGGAGAAAAGAATGCAAGCTGTAGGCCGGAATCGTTCCGTGGCCCAAAGGACGACCGAGGAACGATTCCGCACCAAGAAACATTGTGGCAGAGCAGGCATATGAGATTCAGCGCTTGCGGATGGAGAACAAATTGCTGCGGGACTTTCTGCAGTTCACAGGAAGTAAGTGAGAGCAATTTACATATATTTCTTGATGCTTGCAGTTCTATTGGGATTTGATGCTTTCTGTTTGCCAATATGCCCAACGGGCCACAGGGCAGTGCTGTGATCTTCAGTATGATTGAGACGGCGAAGGAGAACAGGCTGGACCCGTACCGCTATCTGGTGTGGGTGCTGCAGAGTGCGTCGGCAATGGCGGTCTCCGGATCCGGATGGGCGGAGCAACTGCTACCGGAGAAAGCGCCGGAGGTGTGCCGGGTATATTGATCTGCCATTTGTTCATACTGAGGATGAGGGGCGCTATTATGCGCTCCTCGTTTTTTGTATCGGCATTAAGCGAAAACAGCAAACTTTTGAGCATAGAGCGGATTTGTCATAACGGACAAATCCGCTCTTTTGCTTTTTTGACCGGAATTATAATCCGTATGTAATTTTGCCTTTCTTTTGTAGAATTTTGTTACAAAAGGAGGTAAAATACATGCCAGAAAAGGATCAAATTGCAGCGCAGCTGCCGCAATTTCGCATGAAAAACATGAAGTTCCAGTCAGAACTTGCCGCAGAATCTCATGTTTGTGAGAAAACGATCCGCAGTCTGGAGAAAGCCAACGCAAATCCACGCTTAAAAACACTTAAACGTATCGTTTCTAATTTCGGCATGTCGGTTTCCGCCTTTTTGAGGCTTGACCCATCCCCATCTCTCGTGGTTGAGCTATCCCCAAATTACGAGGAAGACGATTTTGCGAACATTACAGATGAACTCTTTACCCTCTCCTGCTGGCTCAAAGTTTTCCTGTCTTTCTCCGGAGAAACACAACAGGACTTTTCCCACTATTCTGGCGTTTGCCTCGATACAGTTAACCGACTCATACGCCATCTGCCCTCTTGCAATCCAAGGCTTTCTACTCTGCAGAATTTTGCAGCTTATATGTCCATTACAGTTTCCGAACTTTTGGACACGACCTTAAGCGAATACGATATGAAGAAGCTGTTGGAAGAGAGGATCTGCTTATGATCGACACGAATATGGGACTATTCCACAAAAATTACCATGAGTTTCTGTACCACCTTGGATTATCCGCCAATTATAAAAGACTCTTATATGCTGCCTATGCGGTAACCTTATGTATGCAGCAGCAAGAACGCCTCCTTCTGGTGACGAAATGGCTCTACCCTGACGTTGCCAGGCATTACGGCACAAGTTGGAAAGCTGTGGAACGAAATATCCGAACAGTTTCTGCCGTTGCATGGGAACGGAATCGTGCCCTGATAGAAACTCTTGCTCAAAGACATATTGAGAGATGTCCGTGCCCCGTAGAATTCCTTGCGCTCCTTTTCCATGCTGCTCAGCCTAAAGAGTTTACGACAGGAGGGCAAGAGCAGTCATGAAATTGACGCAGAATAAAACACTTTTTCATCCAGCGCTCTTCTGGAATCTTCTGAAACTCCTTTCCAGCTACCGACTGCAAATGCATGTCACGGAAGTGATGGTTTTCCCAGATGGAAACGGATATTATGTTTGTCCCAGATGCCACATAACCGTGGAGCGTGAGTTTATGTCCTTCTGTGACCGCTGCGGTCAGCACCTAGGTTGGAAAGGCTACAAAAAAGCAAGAAAAATCTATCCTGGATAACATGACATAGTACAGCTCTAAATCCTTTTATGACACAGAGGCGAGGTTTTCCCTCGCCTCTGTGTTTTTATTTCATTTTACGCTTACAATAGAGGGGCGCTGTTACTGCGGTTAGCCCTTATAGATCAGTCAACACGCTTTTGGGCCTATGTAAACCAGCAGCCATGTGAGTGTTAGCCCCCGGTTGCCGCCGCTCTTGACTTCTGCCCACCGTTTGGTATAATATAAATAGAGGGACGCTGTTACAACAGTCGGCCCTAAATAGTGGCTAAGTAAATGTTAGCCGTCCGGGGTCGAGCCGGGCGGCTAACACGCTTTTGGGGATATGTAAATCATCACCATTAGGATGACGATGAAGCATACCACGAAGCGCAGGGCTTTCACCCAGCGCGCGTTTCCCATCAGCATCACCTCCCTTCTTCGCAGGGAAGTGGCCAACCGCCTTTTTGTAACAGCGCCCGCCCCTTATGGGGCTTTTTTATTTTACCAGCCGGGCGCTCGGCTGTCAATTTGCATCCAAAGTTTTGTCGCTTTCAGTCAGTGTCAATGCCTGGATGATCCCTTCCATCTGCCTCCGGATCAGTCTTTCCACACTCGGCTCAATGGTTTTGTCCGCGTTAAGTGCTGCGTACAGCTCCTCCGCCAGCGCCAGCACCTCCCCGGCCGGCCGATACTTGCGGAGCAGCACCCCATCTTCCACACCAACGATCTCTATCATGTCCCCATCGGCTACTCCCATATTGGTACGGAGCTCCTTGGGGACAACAACTCGGCCAAGCTCATCCATTTTCCGTGTGAATACTGCCATACATTCGCGCTCCTTCCTCTTCACTTCATATCTATCGAAAAAAGGACGCCGACATTTCCTGTCGGCGTCCTTTCTGCTTTCAGCCCTATAAATCTCTTACCCGTTTGTAGATACCGGGAGCGATCTCCACAATGGGCTCCAGCTCCCACAGGGGAGGCATCTTGGGATGCCACTCCCTCCAGAGTTTGTATAAGTGATATCCGGTGACCAGGACAACTGTGGCCACCCAAAGCACCACCATCGCTGTCTCATAGACCGGATAGATCTCAGGGTAGTTAACCGGCGTCATTTCCAGCTTTAAGACCTTGCCCACAAGCAGCGTGTCTATCAGAAGCACTTCAACGGGTAGAAGCCAAAGCCCTGTAAAGCGGATGAACTTTATGATGTACGGGAAAAATACTATCACACCCAAGATGATGAACATGCCTACAAAGAGCGAGGCCCCAGGTGGTAGTGACACTTTCATTTCCCCCTATCTTACTTCTCTACGGGGTATGCAGGAATTTCCCAGCCAGGATCATACAGCAGATCATCGTCCCTCTTGAGATTGCTGTCTATAGCGGTCGGCTCTTTATATGGGGAATCGTACTCTATCCCTCCGCTGGTTCCGTGGGCCTTAACCGTGAAGGAGCGGTCATCTACCAAATAAAAGTAGGAGTTGTCCACCGTTACTTCAAACGAAAAGAGGCCCTCTTCATCCGTCACACCAGTACCCAGTAAAATTCCTGGCTCACCTGCACGGTATTGCTCTTGTGTCATGTAATAAAACTCTACTGTGATGCCAGGGAGTCGGGCCCCCTTGACATATTCATCATAGCTCTCAAAATCCTTGGAACTAAGAGTTGTGTCACTTACATCCCCTTCGACCATGAATGAGATAGAACCATCTGGATGGAGTGTAGCCCAGTCAGGAAGCCCTATCGGATGGGGATTGTACTCCTCCGGCGGGATGGTCTCTGCCGGTTTCTCCGGCTTCTCCGTCCCCCCGCTCTCCGCCAGCGTCAGCAGTCTGGAAATCACAGTAGCTGCCTCGGCCCGGCTCATGGCAGCGGCTCCATTGAAGCATCCGGCGTTGTCTCCGGTGATCAGGCCCAGGGCGTAGACCTGGGCCACCGCCCCGGCGTAAGCATCTGGAACCTGCGCATAGTCTGTAATCTTGCTTGTATCCGTGTCTACCTCCGGTACTCCAAGCAGCTCCGCACAGTGGGCCAGGACAACCGCCATGTCATAGCGGCTGACCTCCTGCTCAATCTTTGCGTCCGTGATGGTGGTGCCCTCCAGCACCCCCTTGTCCTTGGCCACCCGGAGATAGGCGCTGTACCAGCTATCCCCGTCGGTGGTGGCCGCCGCCACATCATCTTCGTAGGTCACCCGGCCTACCAGCGTAACCAGCATAGCCGCGCTCACCTTCTGCTCCGGGGCGTAAGTCGTGGCGCTGGTGCCCTTGAGCACCCCCGCGTCTGCCATTGCCATGACATAGGGGTATGCCCAGTGGCTCGGCGGCACATCGCTGAAGTCCGGCGTGCTGTAAGCCAGGGCCGCCGGCAACGCCGTCCCAGCCATCACCGCTGCAAGCGCAGCCGCAGCGGCTTTCTTCATTAGCTTCATTGCTCGACACTCCTTTCCGTCGCTACAGGGATGATTCCGTCCACTGCTCTACTCCCCCCTATCCAAGAGATCAGCTCAGATCTGAGCCGATCTTTTTCCCCTGGCATTTTATTTGAAGTAGTTTGCCAGGAACTCAGACGCCAGAAGAACCAGGGGTTCGTCTGGCGGAAAATGCTTGCGGTTTCCTGTCACCAGAGGGGCGGAGCAATACCGGGCCACCTCCAAGAACTTTTTATCGGACTCGTCATCGAAAGGGATTTCCAACGGCTCCGGCATTACATTTACCCCGACAGCCTCAATCTGCTCCAGCAGATCGTTCACCATCCAGGACGGGAATTTAAACTTGGGCCGGTTAAGCACATCACGGTACTCCTCCATGATCCGGTAGTCATAGCATGGGCGCACCGTGCCTTGCAGCACCAATCCCAAAATCTGCGCCGGTGGGCCGCCTGGCGACCAAAGGGCCGACACCAGGATGTTGGTATCAATGACTGCAAACATTATCCCTGCTCACCCTTCTTCTCCCGCCTGGCTGCCGCTATCTCGGCGTCAATTTCTTCTGGGGTCATATACCCTTCCTCAGAGGCTTTACGCCTCATTTTGGCAAAGGCCATAATGGCACGGGCCTGGCGCACCGCTTTCAAGGTTTCGTCGAAATTATCCTCGTCCACGTCAATCATCAGCGCCCGAGGTTTGCCGTTATTGGTGATCACAACCTCATTCGAGCGGCCCAGGCTGTCCCATATACCGCCTTTTCCAGCTCGCAGGTCACGGGCGGAATAAAATGATAATGACATTCTGGTACACCTCCTTCTAGGGATAGTATACCCTCATTCGTTTTAAATTGTCAACGATTTGCGCTACATTTTGCCGACATATATTAAATTTTCAAGGTGCAGACCGATTTTATTTCAGTAAATAAAATCTTTGACAAGGGAAACCGCTGCGCGCTGGAAGCGAATCGCTCTTACTGTGCGGCCCTGCACCGTCGTATTCACGACGATTTCCGGCTCCGCTTCTACCAGGCCCGCAGCGGCCCACACCTGGAGCATGTTCTGTGCCTGCTCCAAAGGCTGCTCCTCCAGCAGCTCCTTGACCGATCTGGCCGGCGCAATCTCATACGCCTTGGAGTTTGAGGTCTGCCGCTGGTAGGTCAAGAACTCCCTCCGGGCCACCAGTTGGCCTACCACCCGATAAAAGCAACGGTAAACATTTAGGTATTCCTCCACTCTTTCGCCTCCCTTCTTGTATCTTTTTGCGAAATAGTGTAAAATAAAACTGACACTTGACGTTCCCTCCTACTTTGCGAGGGTTTATCGCATTTTTCGAATGTACTATAACATACTAATATACAGCGTTCACCGGCATTTAATTTTAGGATATCATATTGCCATTGCACAAAAGGCGGGGGTGCAGTTATGGCAAGGTCCATCTACACTGAGCAAGAAGCTCAGTTCTTAAAAAACATTGGATACCGGGTTCAGTTTTTTCGTAAAAAGGCGGGACTGAGTCAGGAGGAGCTTGCAGAAGGATGCGGTATGAGCTATTCTACCATCAGCCATATTGAGTCAACTTCGCCCTATCCCATATCGATTGTCGCACTTTACAGGATCGCCAATGTTCTCGGCATATCACCATATCACCTTCTAAGATTTGACTAAGCAGCAGGCGGCAGTATGCCGCCTGCTGCTTGTTTCCTTATTCCGTTTTGACATCATGCAATAATAGAGGCGCCATTCCATCTAAAGCCCAACGAATCTTAGTAATCCATAATATAGAAACGATATAGCTGTAAACACAAAGACCATCGGCATGGTCTTCACAACCATGGCCGACAGCGGAACCCGGTAATCCTCTGCGCAGAGCGTCAGGCAAATGTGAACCGGTGAGACCTGCATCGCAACATAATTGATGCACATGAGCAGGACGAACAGAGACAGGGCCGCCCCGCTGTTTACGGTCGCCATGGCCATTGGCATACACAGCACGATCATAGCCTGGCTTCCAGCCACAATGGTGCCAAAAAAGAAAATAAGAGCAAAGACCAGGAAGGTCGGGATCGGAAGGGCGGAGAAGAATTCCGGCAATAGTTCAATGACCCCCGTTGCGGCCAGGACCTCCTTGAAGATCATAACCAACCAGGTGCTGACCAGAAGTCTGGCCTCAAAAGCGGTCTTGAAGAATGGAACTAGCTCTTTGGGGCTAAAGCGGTTTACAAAGACGTTGATGATAATACATATCAGTACCGCCAGTTCTACAGGGAGCTTGAAAATGAGAATAATCAGGATGGCGAGCGCAATACTCCAGGCGCTCTGCGCCAGCAGCTTCCAATAATAGGCTTTGGGATGATCCGGAACCATGCCTGTATCCTTGGGGATCTTACGCAGGTACACCAGGTAGCCGGTCACAAACAGAGCGGCTACCATGGGCAGCATCGCCAGGACAAAACTGCTGACGGACACAGCGCCATTTGTCAGGCCCACAGCAATAAAAATGGTGGTATAGGTTGGCAGGAAGCTCTCGGAAATGTGACGGAAATAGGAGGTAACCGCGGCCTTCTCAGGGGTGGACAGATAATCCCCCACGCTGTCTCGGACAATAGGGCCGCAGATCAGAACTGTGCTGGCTGCCGGAAGGCATCCCAGCAGAAATGGCGCGATGGAAGCGTTGATGCGGCGGTTGTTGAACAGCCCGTTCAACGCCACCTGACAGTTGCGCAGATTTTGCCGCTTTTCCAGCATCCGTTGAAGGAACGTAATCGAGTAAAAGACCAGGAGCGCCTCAATGGTGGTCCAACTGGTCGCTCCCTTGACCATAGCGGAGCAGGCGGCGGCTATCGGCAGACGGTAGATCAGGATGGTGACAACTGTGGCGGCCAGTACCGCAATGGATATTGGTTTTTTCAGCCACATGACCAGAATGATGACGCAGAAGACGATGAACAGCTTTAGAATGTCCATGGTGTGCAGTCCACTCCTTCCCATTATAAAAAAAGCAAGCCCTCTCACCCCATGGTGAGAGGGCTTGTCCTATGCTGCAGGAACCAGCTTACTCAATCACAACCTTGCGTGCAGTTGCCATTGCCTGTTCGCTCATTTCCTGGCCAATGCCGGGGAGCTCCGGCACCTCATAGAAGCCGTTGACCGGGGCGTGGTAGTATTTCCCGGATTCCTTGAATATCTTCAACAGATTGGCATTGTGCTCCTCATGGATGACGAAGTTGGGAATGGCCGCCTCCACCTGCAGGGCCGCCGCCGTGGCGATGGGGCCGCCGCAGACATGAATCTGTACGCCCACGTCGTACACCTGGGCCATGTCGCAGATCTTCTTTGTCTCGGTGATGCCCCCCGTGTTGCACAGGTCGGGCTGAATGATATCCAGCGTCCGGTCCTCAAAGAACTGTCGGAAGCCCCAGCGCGTGTAGCTCCGCTCTCCGGTGGCTAGGGGCAGCTTGCACCGCTCCTTGATGTGCTTGAACACACCAGGATTGCAGGGCATGGTGGGCTCCTCATAATACATGATGCGGTAAGGCTCCAATGCCTGTCCCAACAGCGCGGCGGTGTTGGCGTCGAGCAGCGAATGGATCTCCACAATGATGTCCAAGTCGGGGCCGCCCGCCTCCCGGGCCGCGGCAATGCGCTCCACCGAGCGAGTCAAATCATGCTCCCGGTAGCAGCCCCGGATCTGGTTGCCCTGCGTAGCCATGACCTCTGCCATGGGCCTCTCCTCCAGCGGAGCAAATACGGGGTCGATCTTTACGGCGTCATACCCCTCAGCCATAGCGTCCTTCACCACGTCGTAGTAGTCCTTGGGATCATAGAGCAAGGTGAGGGCGTCGTTCTTTTCGATCAGCGTGCGCCACCCGAACTGGAGCTGGCTGGCATAGGCCCGCAGATTCTTGTTTGTCTTGCCGCCGATGAGCTTGTAGACCGGCAGGTTCAGCGCCTTGCCTTTGATATCCCAGCAGGCGGTGTCGATGGCCGCCATGGCAGATGTCACCACGACGCCGCCGCCCATGCCCCAGAAGGTGTGGCGGTGCAGATGCTCCCAAATCTCTTCCGTATTGAAGGGGTCCATACCGAGCACCATTCTGGCAAAATCCTGACACTGTCCAAAGGCGGCTTCGGAGCATTTGCCGTAGGCCAGCCCGGCCTCGCCAAAGCCGCTGATGCCCTCATCCGTGTTTACCTTGACCGTGACAAAGCCGCCAAGGCCCTTGTCACCCAGATAGCATTCAACACTTGTGATTTTCATGCCGCGTTCCTCCTTAAAATTTTTGTTATGGTCTTATATCCCTGCTTATTCCACTGTGTACTTGGTGGAGTGCTCCATTGCCCACGGGCTAATCTCAGCGCCCAGCCCCGGCTCCTCCGGCACCTTGAAGCGGCCGTTCACCGGCTGGAGATCCACGGTGCAGAGTTCCCGGTTGTAATTGTGGAGGTTGAAAACATGATGCTCATGGATGACAAAATTAGGGATGACTGCCTCCAGATGGAGTGCGGCCGCGGTGGAGAGCGGACTGGCGCAGACGTGGGCCTGGACGCTGATATCGTAGACATAGGCCATGTCGCAGATCTTCTTGCCTTCCGTCAGGCCGCCGCAGTTGCCCAGATCCGGCTGGATGACCTGAACCGACTGATCCTCAAAGAAGGGGGCATACTGCCAGCGGGAGTAGAGGCGTTCACCGTGGGAGATGGGCATGTCCAGCGCATCGCAGATAAACTTGGTTGTTTTGACGTTTGGAGTGCTAGGCTCCTCGAAATAGAAGATGTTGTACTTCTGGACCGCCCGGCCAAGCTGTACGGCGGACTGCGCATCGAGGTAGGAATGGTTCTCCATGATGATGTCCACATCGGGGCCGATGGCCTCCCGGACCGCTGCCACGCGCTCTTCGATCATGTGGACCTTTTCCGGCGGCAGCAGGCGGGTCCGATCCTCGTCCGTGTAGCGGTGGCCGTCTTCCGGTGCAAAGGTAAAGAAGTCGATTTTAATGCAGTCGTAGCCCTCGGCCACCGCCTTCCTGGCGTTCTCCACATAGTCGGCAATGGTGGCCGCATTGTGCGGCGCGCTCATTTCCACGCTGTCACGACATACGTCCCCCCATCCGAACTGGAGCTGGCTGGCATAAGTACGCAGATTGTCCCGGCGCTTGCCGCCCAACAGCTTGTAGATGGGTACGCGGAAGTATTTGCCCTTGATATCCCAGAGGGCGATGTCCAGCGCGGAAATGCCGGAGAAAACCACGGGGCCGCCATTCTGGCCCCAGAAGGTGGACTTATAGAGCTTGTCCCAGATGACTTCGTTATCCAGGGGATCCATACCGATGATAAGGGTGGCCAGATCCCGGATCATGCCTGCGGCAGCCGGCGCGGCAGTACCATAGGCCAGAGCGGCTTCTCCATCACCATAGATTCCCTCGTCGGTATAGATGCGGCAGAGCACAGGCCGCCACGCGGGACGGCGGGTATGGACCTCGAATACGTCTACCTTCGTGATTTTCATACAGATAACCCTCCTTCTAACAATTTGTTTCTTACTTCTTGTTCATGGAAGCAGCCATGATTTCCGCGGCCTTCGCATCCCCCTCGGGATCGCCGCACCAGATGGAGGTATGGATCTCGACGTTCCCTTTCTTGCCTCGTACAAAGCCCAGGATAGCCAAAACGACGATAGCCGTGATGTTGATGCCCACCAGGACGGGGCTCATGGACAGGCAGGACTTCCAGAGCGTTACACAGAAGCCGGCCAGCGAGACGCAGCAGAGGAAATAATAGAGGCCGTTGGGGATGTGGTACTTGGATTTTGCCCAGGCATCGGGATAGAGCTTCGGCAGACTGATATATGCCTTGAAGTTCAGGAAGGCATAGCAGGCTCCGATGAGCTGCACCATATTGGTGATGGTTGTGATGGACAAGCCGAAGAGAATGGGAATCATACCAATGATATACATATAGGTCAAGATCCAGACCCGGCCGCCCTTTGCGTTTTTCTTCCCGAAGGTTTTGGGGAGCCAGCCGTCGTCACAGGCGGTCCCTATGGTGATGGAATTATAGGCAAAGCTGGAGTTGAGGGTGGACAGCAGCGCCATGATGGGGCCGCCGATAATGAAGAAGTAGAACAGGACGGTGGGGAACAGGTTTTGCGCCGCTACCACCAGAGTGGTGGATTCGCCGTACTCCGCCAGAGTGGTGGAGCCCACGCCGGCCATAGCGACACCCACATAGAGTACGCAGAGCGTGGGAACACACATCAGCAGAACAAAGGGAATGTCCCGTTTTGCATTTTTGGACGAACCTCCATAAGCAGTCGTCATGTAGTAGCCCTGAGTTGAATAAACAAACAGCAGCATTGCTCCCACAAAGCCGCCGGAGATCTGACCGTCTGAGAAGTTAACCCCCCACCCCTGGGTCAAGAACTCCGGGTCAGAGAAATCGAAGATCGGGAGCTTCATTTTTGCGAGGCCAAAAATCGTAAACAGGAGGAGCGCCGCGATGAGCAGCCACGTCATCAGCTTCTGCGCCGAGGCCATGACGTCAATGCCCATCAGGTTGATTACATAGAAGAAGGTCAGCAGAGCCGCTCCGATTACGATGCGGGCGCCATGACTGCTGAGCGCGGGAATGATGTCGCCCAAATATGCGGCGGCCGAGGAGCCAAACAGCGACAAGGACAAGCACTGCGTCAGATACATAAAGGCGTAGATGCCTGATATGTTCGGCCCGGCAAGGCCCGCCAGCATAGAGTAGTTGCCACCTCCCAGGCGGACCGTGGAGGAAACGAACACGGTGGGCAGGATCATAAAGAAGCCCATGATAATGGCCGCAAAGTAGGCCAGCCATGCGGAGTAGCCAGTCATTTTGATGGCCGGGACAACCAGAGTGATAACGCCAGCGCCGATGACCTGGCCGATGGCCAGCGCATAGAGCTCGGGCTTCCCCAATGTGCCGGGCCCAGGTTCCCGTTCTCGGACCAGTTTGATCGCCATAAATTCCCCTCCTCATATTGGTAAGCTCCCGGAAGAGGGACGGTGCCCCCCCTCCGGGAGTGCCGTGTCCATATTTCTCACTATTTACTTGACGATGATCTTGTTCTCCGTGTTGAGCACCTTGTCCGTGAACTCGCAGCCCAGACCGGGCCCCTCCGGCACCTTGAACTTGCCGTCCACCGGCTGCCAATCAACAGTGCAGAGCTCCTTGTTCCAGGGCTTCAAATTGTTGGTGTGGTGCTCGTGGATCACGAAATTGGGGATGACGCTCTCCAGATGCAGCGCGACCGCCGTGGAGAGCGGGCTGGCGCAGACGTGGGCCTGGACGCTGATATCGTAGACATAGGCCATGTCGCAGATCTTCTTGCCTTCCGTCAGGCCGCCGCAGTTGCCCAGATCCGGTTGGATGACCTGAATGGACTGGTCCTCAAAGAAGGGGGCGTACTGCCAGCGGGAGTACACGCGCTCACCATGGGCGATGGGCATGGACAGCTTGCTGCTGATAAATTTGGCCGTCTTGGGATTGGGCGTGTTGGGCTCCTCAAAATAGAAGATGTTGTATTTCTGGACCGCCCGGCCAAGCTGCACGGCAGACTGTGCGTCGGGGCGGGAGTGGTTTTCCATGATAATGTCCACATTGGGACCGATGGCCTCGCGGACCGCTGCTACACGGGATTCCACAACGTCTACCAGCTTAGGAGAGAGCAGGCGGGTGCAATCCTCATCCGTATAACGGCGTCCATCCTCGGGAGCATAGGTGAGGAAGTCGATCTTGATGGCATCGTACCCTTCGGCCACCGCTTTCTTGGATACCTCGCGGTATTCATCCAGGGTGGTCAGGGTCTCGGCGTGGTCGCTCCAGCCGAACTGGAGCTGGCTGGCATAGGTGCGCAGATTGTCCCGGCGCTTGCCGCCCAGCAGCTTGTAGACAGGCACATTGAACGCCTTGCCCTTGATGTCCCAGAGGGCAATGTCCAGCGCGGAGATGCCGGCGAAGACCACGGGGCCGCCGTTCTGACCCCAGAAGGTGGACTTGTAGAGCTTGTCCCAGATAACTTCACTGTCCAAGGGGTCCATACCGATGATAAGGGTTGCCAGGTCACGAATCATACCCGCCGCGGCCGGGGAAGCGATACCGTAGGCCAGCGCCGCTTCCCCGTCGCCGTAGATGCCCTCGTCGGTGTGGATGCGGCAGAGGATGGGACGCCACATGGGATTTTCCTGGATACGCGGGGTCATGATGTCGATTTGCGTGATCTTCATAGCTTAGGGACCTCCTTCTATTTGTAGATGGATTGGTTTTCCTACCAACCCTTGCGCATAGTCTAGCATATCACTTGCTAAAAGTCAATAAAAGTACTTGCCACAAGCAAGTATTTTTTCATATACAATGACTAAAAGGAGTGGAAGAAATGATTCCATTTGGTCAAATACTTCAGAGACTTCGCAACGAGAAAAGGTGGTCCCAGTCCAAATTAGCAGAAAAACTAGGCTTATCCGCATCACAAGTAGCCAATTATGAGATGGGACGTAGGTTGCCTTCTCTGCAAATTTTGATTGATATGGCGCGGATTTTGGGGGTCTCAACAGATTATCTATTGGGTGTAGAGAACGAGACGAAGCAAATTCTCGATGTGTCTGACCTGACTTCAGAAGAGATTTCATCCGTTTCTTCAGTGATTGATTGTTTTCGAAAATCTCATCAAAAATGAAATACCCTATGCGGCACGTTTGCTTTCCAATAGAAATCAATATCACTTACTAAAAGAAAATATGCTGTGTGGTATTTTAACTTAAAGTAGGTGATTATAAATGCTGTTAGGCAATACGTTAAGAGACTTACGGAACGAGAAAAATCTCTCCCAAAAGCAGTTAGCAAAACGGGTGGGGGTCAACGCCTCTACCATTGCTTTATACGAAACTGGGGATAGGCTTCCATCTTTACAACGGCTTATTGATTTATCACGTGCATTAGGGGTAACAACTGACTTCCTACTCGGACTAAGCAGGCAGAAAGACTATTTTTTAGATGTATCTGGATTATCACCGAGTCAAGTTGCGTCACTAGAGCAGATCATCGAAAACTACCGAGCGCAACGTTGAAGACACAGGACATTGAGCCTATCCGTCTGTATATAATCTGTATATAAGCATAGGCTCTGTTAGTTCGGTTCTGAGGTGGAAAATTATGACAAATATATCACATAAGAATCCGCACTACGCTCTGCGTATCGAAGAAACTACAATGGATAAGCTAAAATACATAGCAGGTCATAATGGACGTTCAGCAAACAAGGAAATCGAACAACTGATTTTGGCTCATATTGCAAGCTATGAAAGAGTCCACGGCCCGATCGTTTTAACAGAAGAAGACTACGATTTTATCCGCAAACGCACGAATCGATAAGGCTGGTTTGTTGTGAACGGAAGAATCCTTAGTATTTTTGCACGAACATCTGCACGAAAAACATATGCAAAGAAATAATTAGGCCGCCTGAATTTTTATAATTCAGGCGGCCCTAGTTTTGTGGTCTATTTCTAAAATAAGTATTTATTCGATAAGTGGGTTG